>Ga0183095_10056_pt1 | contig 762280 bp, 626 predicted proteins | sample BioMet4_FD_130346 | JGI IMG/M metagenome (GOLD analysis project Ga0183095, IMG submission 130346) | Microbial communities from bioreactor (seeded with sewage sludge) at LBNL, California, USA - Biofuel metagenome 4 (v2) (version 3) | ecosystem: Engineered > Bioreactor > Anaerobic > Unclassified ...
ATAACCCATATCAGGTGGTTATTGCTGTGGTGTCCCACCTCTTCCCATTCCGAACAGAGAAGTTAAGCCCACTTGCGCCGATGGTACTGCAATGCAATGCGGGAGAGTAGGAAGCCGCCTTCTTTTACTGAAGCCTCGAGGATAGAGATATCTTTCGAGGCTTTTTTGTGTTTATATAATCCGAGCTGTCACACAGTTGGGGATTATGCTGAACACGTTTTTGGGACTTATCCTAAATCTGATATCTATTATTGATAATCTTAATCTGATACCTACGATAAAATTAATTAATCATATATATCTGATTGATCTGTTTGTTATTTTTGGAATTATCTTTTTGTAAAGATAATCTTCTTTGGAATTTTTACCCACTTCCTGTTTACTGCAATTTTCATAGTACTACCTTCTCTCTGTTCTAGTTCATAAGTTCCATTTGGTAACTTTTTGAGTGTAGCTTCAAGGTCTTCACTACCGTAATCATTTGTTATCTCTAGTTTTGCGGTCGTAGAATCTGTAATTTCTGCACTTGTGAATAGCCATTTTCTTGTATCTCTGTTTGCTCCGAAATAACCTGGTAGTTCACCATATATTTCTTGATTAGGAACGGTGATGTTATTTTTATAGAGATCCATGTTGATGTACACTTGGTACTCTCCATTATATATATAACCCTTGAAAATAGAGCTTCCCTGAGCATTTGCTGAAACAGTGAAAAATGCTACTAATACAGAAATTATAATCTTCTTCATATATCGAAATTTAGTTATTGGCAAAGATAATAGTTTATATCAAGAAAAGAGCGTAATTTATTAAAATATAGTTCTTAAAGTTTGCTTTTTTCGAATTTTATATTATCTTTGTACGACTTTTATTTGTTTATGTATGGGGAAAAATATCAATATTCCTGATTATATATTTGAGTCTAGTTGGGAAGTCTGCAACAAAGTTGGAGGCATTTATACTGTGCTTTCTACGAGGGCAAAAACTTTACAAGACGAATTTATGGACCACGTGATATTCATAGGTCCAGACTGTTGGTCTTTAGATAATGTTTGTCCTTATTTTACAGAGGATACAACTTTATTTTTAGATTGGCGTATTAAGGCTTGTAAATCTGGAATGAAAGTAAGGGTTGGAAGGTGGAATGTTCCAGGCAATCCAATTGTCATATTGGTGGATTTTTCTCCATATTTTAAAGTTAAAAACGAAATCTACAGCAATTTGTGGGATTATTATCATGTGGATAGTCTTCATGCTTATGGGGATTATGATGAAGCATCCATGTTCTCTTATGCTGCCGGAAAGGTTGTTGAAAGTTTTTATAACGATAATATAGATAAGTCTTCAAAAGTTGTATATCAGGGAAATGAATGGATGGCAGGACTAGGACTGCTGTATATAAACCATGTATTGCCACAGATAGCAACTATATTCACTACTCATGCCACAAGTATAGGAAGAAGTATAGCTGGCAATAATAAGCCTTTGTATGAATATCTTTGGGCTTATAATGGTGATCAAATGGCAGGTGAATTGAATATGCAGAGTAAGCATTCTATAGAAAAACAAACAGCTTTGTATGTAGATTGTTTTACAACTGTAAGCGATATAACAGCAGTAGAGTCAAGAGAATTATTAGATAAAGCTGTAGATGTAGTTTTACCTAATGGCTTTGATGATGATTTTGTTCCTTCAGGTGCTGAATATATCAGAAAACGTAAAAATGCTCGTAAGCGTCTTTTGAGTATAGCAAATGCACTTACTGGATCTGAATATGATGATGACACGATAATTGTATCTACAAGTGGAAGATATGAATTCCGTAATAAAGGTATTGATGTTTTTATAGATGCCATTAATAGATTGGGCAAGATAGACAATCTTAAAAGAAAGATTCTCGCTTTTATTGAAGTGCCTGGTTGGGTATCTGCTCCTAGAGAAGATCTCCGTGAACGATTAAATAGCGGAATGAGTTTTGATACCCCTTTGGATGTTCCTAACGTTACGCATTGGTTGCACAATATGGATAATGATAATGTGCTGGGGATGATGCAGCATCTTGGTATGAAAAATTCAATACATGACAATGTTAAACTTATTTTTATTCCATGCTATCTTACTGGGGACGATGGCATTGTGGATATGCATTATTATGATGTTGTTTTAGGTAATGATATGTGTGTATACCCTTCATATTATGAGCCATGGGGATATACTCCTCTTGAAGCAATTGCATTTAAAGTGCCATGTATAACCACTGATTTAGCAGGTTTTGGACTTTGGGCAAATACCGTAAAAGGGGATGTGAGCAAGCTAGAGGATGGTGTAGAAGTCGTGCACCGTACTGATTATAATTATGATCAGGTTGTTAATGATATAGCAGATACTATATATAGATTTGCATTATTGCCAAATGCAGATATAAAAAAAATACGCAATAATGCTCAAAGCCTTTCTAAAAAAGCTTTGTGGAGTAAGTTTATCAAGTATTATTATGATGCATATGACTTTGCATTGCAAAAAGCATCAAATAGAGTTTGAAAGATTTTTTTGAGATAAAATATAAATTTGAGATTTATGAAAATTAAAGCAGATTACGTTAACACTCCTCAATGGAAGGAGTTGACTGTGAAGTCTAGACTTCCGGAGCAGTTGAAGTGCCTTGATGAAATTGCACACAATATGTGGTGGGCATGGAACTATGAGGCTAGAAACCTGTTTAAAAGTCTTGACGCGAACATTTTTGAGGAAGCTGTGTTAAATCCTGTTGTACTTCTTGAACGACTTAGTTATGAGCGTAAGGAAGCTATCGTAAAGGATAAAGCTATTATGAAGAAAGTAAAAGAAGTATATGCTGACTTCCGTGCTTATATGGATACTAAGCCAGATAGCAAGCGTCCTTCTGTAGCTTACTTCAGTATGGAATATGGTTTGAGCCAGGTATTAAAAATTTATTCAGGCGGTCTTGGTATGCTAGCAGGTGATTACCTGAAAGAGGCATCTGACAGTAATGTGAACCTTTGTGCGGTAGGTTTTCTTTATCGCTATGGTTACTTTACACAGAGCTTAAGTATCGATGGGCAACAGATTGCCAAATATGATGCACAGAATTTTAATTCTCTTCCAATAGAGCGACAGCTTGATGAGAATGGAAATCCCGTTATCGTTGATATCCCTTATACTAATTATTTGGTTCATGCTTATGTTTGGCGTGTTAATGTAGGTCGTATCAGTCTTTATCTTCTTGATACTGATAATGAAATGAATTCCGAGTTTGACAAACCTATTACACATTCTTTATACGGTGGTGATTGGGAAAATCGTCTTAAACAAGAAATTTTATTGGGTATAGGCGGTATTCTAACGCTTAAAAAACTTGGTATAAAGAAAGATGTGTATCATTGTAATGAAGGTCATGCAGCATTGTGTAATCTTCAACGTCTTTGTGATTATGTTGATTCTGGACTAACTTTCAATCAGTCTATTGAGCTTGTTCGCGCATCTTCACTCTATACAGTGCATACTCCTGTTCCTGCTGGTCATGATTATTTTGAAGAATCACTTTTTGGTAAATACATGGGAGGATATCCTGCAAAGTTAGGTATATCTTGGGATGAGTTTATTGGTATGGGACGTCAAAATCCAGATGATCATGGAGAGCGTTTCTGCATGTCTACATTTGCATGTAATACCTGTCAGGAAGTAAATGGTGTAAGTAAATTGCATGGTTGGGTTAGTCAGAAAATGTTTGCTCCATTGTGGAATGGATATTTCCCTGAAGAAAATCATGTTGGTTATGTTACCAACGGTGTACATTTCCCAACATGGACTGCAACGGAATGGCGTAAGATATACGATAAGTATTTTGATCCAAACTTCATGAACGATCAAAGTAATGAAGAAATTTGGCACGGAATATACAATGTTTCAGATGATGAAATCTGGAAAACCCGTATGGCATTAAAACAGAAGCTAGTAGATTACATACGTGAGAAGTTTACGGAGTCTTGGTTACGTAATCAGGGTGATCCGGCACGTGTTGTTTCACTCTTGCAGCGTATTAATCCAAATGCATTGATGATAGGTTTCTGTCGTCGTTTTGCAACTTACAAACGTGCTCATCTATTGTTTACTGATTTAGATCGCCTTTCTAAGTTGGTTAATGATCCAGAACATCCTGTTTTATTCTTCTTCTCTGGTAAGGCCCACCCAGCAGATGGTGCCGGTCAAGGACTTATAAAGAGAATATATGAGATAAGTCAACGCCCTGAATTTCTTGGTAAGATTATTTTCCTTGAGGATTATGACATGCAGTTGGCGCGTCGCTTAGTTTCGGGCGTTGATATTTGGATGAATACTCCAACACGTCCACTCGAGGCATCTGGTACATCTGGCGAAAAGGCCGAGATGAATGGTGTTGTGAATCTTTCTGTCCTTGACGGATGGTGGGTTGAAGGATATCGTAAAGGTGCTGGTTGGGCTCTCCCTCAGAAGCGTACTTATGAAAATCAGGCATACCAAGATCAACTTGATGCGGCTACTATCTATAGTTTGTTTGAGAATGATATCATACCTCTTTATTATAATCATAATAAGAAAGGATATAGTGAAGAGTGGATTAAGGTTGTGAAAAATTCAATTGCAACAATTGCACCTCATTATACTATGAAGCGCCAGTTGGATGATTATTATGATAAGTTCTATGGACGACAAGCTATTCGTTCAAAGAAACTTGCTGAGAATGATAATAGTCTTGCCAAGGAAATAGCACAATGGAAGGAAACTGTAGCTGAGCGTTGGGATTCAATCAATGTTGTCAGTAAAGATACATCTTTACTTGAAAATGGTGGTGAAACAGGAGTCAAGTATTCTGTAAAGTATGTAATTGACGAACAAGGACTTAATAATGCTATTGGTTTGGAGCTTGTTATGTTGAAAAACGACAAGAGTAATGACGATCATCAGATATATGCCATACATCAATTTAAAATGGTAGGTCATGAAGGTAATAATTATACTTTCGAGGCTCAAGTTGAACCTGATCAAGCTGGTGCATTCCGTAGTTGTGTTCGTATGTATCCAAAGAATGCTAATTTGCCTCATCGTCAAGATTTCTGCTATATAAAGTGGCTTGACTAATAAACATAAATAAGTAAGATTAGTATATACTGATCTTACTTATATTAGAATGTTATAAAAAAGGTCGCATAGAATTTTCTATGCGACCTTTTAATACTATAATATATTAATATTATACAATATATTGTGAAGATATACTCTTGTTGTCAACAACGCGACGTATAGTTTCTGCAAACATTTCTGCAACAGACAACTGCTTGACTTTAGCGCAACGGTTAGAATAAGGAATAGAATCAGTGAAAACAATTTCCTCAAGGGCAGAATTCTGTACACGTTCAGAAGCTGGACCACTCATAACGCAGTGAGAAGCACATGCACGAACAGTCTTTGCACCAGCGTTTCTCATAATGTCGGCAGCCATTGTTATCGTACCAGCAGTATCAACCATATCATCAATGATGACAACGTTTTTGTCTTTTACATCACCAATAATCTGCATGCTGGCAACAACATTAGCTCTTGCACGAGTTTTGTTACATAAAACGAGTGGACAACCTAGATATTTAGCATATGTATTTGCGCGCTTGGAACCACCAACATCAGGAGAGGCAATAACCAAATCCTCGAGACGCAATCCCAAAAGATAAGGAAGAATTACTCCCGAAGCATAAAGATGATCAACAGGAACATCAAAGAAACCTTGAATCTGGTCTGCATGTAAATCCATTGTTATCAACCGGTCTATTCCTGCAACTCTTAATAAGTCTGCTACAAGTTTAGCACCGATGCTGACTCTTGGCTTGTCCTTACGATCCTGACGAGCCCATCCGAAATATGGAACAACAGCAATGATATGGCGTGCAGAAGCTCGCTTCGCAGCATCAATCATAAGGAGTAATTCCATTAAATTGTCGGAATTTGGAAATGTACTTTGTACTAAAAATACGTCGCGTCCACGGATTGATTGTTCGTAAGATACGGCAAATTCTCCGTCAGAAAACTTTGTTACAACTAAGTTACCTAACGGGCATCCCAAACTGGCACAAATCTTTTCAGCAAGATATCTTGTTTTTGTACCTGAGAAAACCAAAAAAGAGTTATTTTCACTCATTTCTATTAGCGTTTATATTGAATATATGTACTTTCTTTATGATTTAAGATTAGCCTACAGCCTTTCTCAATTTTTCAAAATGCAAGATTAGTTCTTTATAGTCAGTTTCGTTGTGTATGTTGAATCTGTTCCAAAGATCACCGCAAATGACAACACCACCAAATCCTAAGTCCTTGGCATATTTAATATTGTCAATGCTCATACCGCCTAGCGCATAAACCTTCTTATCAATAAGTCCTTTCTTATATGCATCTACAAGTTGATCATTAGTAAATGATGATTTTTCATCACTAAATTCAATACAATCAAAAATGTTCTTCAGAAAGACGTAATCAGATTTTTTCTTAATATCTCTTAGGTTTTCTAAGTTGTCACAATTTTGACTGATTCTACCTTTATATCCCTTTGGAATCTCTAAATTTGGTGTGTCAAGATGAATACCACCAAGTTTATATTCATTTTTAAGATAAAAGTGATCGTGAACGGTTATCTTACTATAGTATTCTTCGGGAATTAATGAAATCAGCCTCTCTGCATATAGGGGAGACGAACCTGGTTTGTAAAGATGAAGGTTATCCAATCCCTCGTCGAAGAGTGAGACAAGAATTTTGTCTTCTTCCACAAAAAATGTGGATTTTGTCATTATAATCAGCTTCATTGCATTTCTAGTTTTCACGTGCAAAAGTATGAAAATTCTCTCAAATAAGCAATTATATCGTATTAAAAAGTTATCTTTGCATAATAAAAATAATTATTATCAATAATGAATATCGATATTACTGATTTTTCAGGCATCAATGAGCCTATATATATATTGGAAGAAAAGAAACTGCGTAATAATCTTAAGCTTATATCAAATGTTGCCAAAGATGCTGACGTTGAGATAATATTAGCGTTCAAATCTTATGCTCTTTGGAAAACTTTTCCTATTTTCAAGGAATATATAAGTGCCACTACTGCAAGTTCTCTATCAGAAGCCAAATTGTCTTATGAAGTATTTGGAAATAAAGCGCATACTTTTTCACCAGCTTACACCGATTATGAAATAGATGATATAGCAAGGTGTTCTAGTCATTTGCAGTTTAATTCAATGACTCAATATGAGCGTTATCATGAACGCGCGCGGTCTGTTAACGAAAATATCAGTTTTGGACTACGTGTAAATCCAGAATATTCAGAGGTAGATACATTGCTTTACAATCCATGTGCTCCAGGTACACGTTTTGGAATTTCTGCAGAAAAACTGCCAGAACATTTACCTACAGATATTGACGGATTTCATTGTCATTGCCATTGTGAGAGTGGTGCTGATGTGTTTGAACGCACATTGGTTCATATAGAAAAAAAGTTTTCAAAATGGTTCCCACAAATTAAATGGATTAATTTTGGCGGCGGACATCTTATGACACGTGATGATTATGACACAGTATTACTTGTTAAGACATTGAAAGAGTTTCATGAGCGTTACCCGTGGTTGAAAATAATTCTTGAACCAGGTAGTGCTTTTGCTTGGCAGACTGGAGAATTAGTTTCACAAGTTGTAGATATTGTAGAAGATCATGATATTAAAACAGCTATTTTAGACGTTAGCTTTACTTGTCACATGCCTGATTGTCTTGAAATGCCATATTTCCCTGTTGTGAGATTTGCTAAACATTGCGATGAAAATGCTTCATCACCTTTTACATATAGACTAGGTGGAAATTCTTGTTTGAGTGGGGATTTTATGAGCTATTGGAAGTTTGATCATGAATTGCAGATAGGAGAGAATGTTATTTTTGAGGATATGTTGCATTATACTACAGTAAAAACCAATACATTCAATGGAATTACTCATCCGTCAATTGGTATTGTACATCTTGATGGCACATTGGAAATTTTGCGTAAGTACGATTATGAAGACTATAAAAATAGAATGGATTAATGTAAATAATATATTTTGATGAAAAAAAAACTCAAAAAGTTTGCAAGTTAAAAAAAAAGCCTTACCTTTGCAACCGCATTTAGAGAAATGCTCCTATTTGATTAGGATAATGCGGAAATAGCTCAGTTGGTAGAGCACGACCTTGCCAAGGTCGGGGTCGCGGGTTCGAGTCCCGTTTTCCGCTCAACATTCTGAATAGAGCCAAATAGGAAGGATTCTTCTTAAACCTGCCCAGGTGGCGGAATTGGTAGACGCGCACGTTTCAGGTGCGTGTGTTTTACGACGTGCAGGTTCGAGTCCTGTTCTGGGCACTATTTATTCAGAATGCATTACATAGTTGGAGAGGTGGCGGAATTGGTAGACGCGCTACTTTGAGGGGGTAGTGAAAATTGTTTCGTGGGAGTTCGAGTCTCCTCCTCTTCACCATCGTAATTATTATTATATTTCTCTGCGGAAATAGCTCAGTTGGTAGAGCACGACCTTGCCAAGGTCGGGGTCGCGGGTCCGAGTCCCGTTTTCCGCTCTTTTTTTTCAAAGGGAAACATACAATTCAATGAACTTATATTTAAGATATTTTGATCAAGAAACATTAGTGTCTAATGTGGAAGAAGCTCTTGATTTTTTAGTTTCTATTCCTGAAATAGGTTTAAATCAGGACTTGGAAGCAGATATTCGTGACTACGTCGCTAGTGATGTTTTTTATCCAAAAAGATACAAAGTGCGCCAGCGTGTCTATTTCATTATTATAAAGACAACAGCAGCAACTATGGCAGATTTCAAAGAGAAAAAGGCATTACGTCCAACCGCACCAATTGTGGAAAAGCATGATTTAGCCGCATCAGCAATGACACGTCTTACTGAAACCCAACCTGGTTGGTATGAAGGTGTTATTGACTTTAAGCGTGTGGTTATGATTCCTTCTACTGGTAAGCATGAATATCGCGATACGCATTTCGTAGCACAGTGTAAGGCTAATTCTGGCCAGGACTGTTATACGCGTATTGTTGATTATCTGCGTGGAAGAGTGGATGGCAGATCACAATTCCCGTCAGCGAAAGGTAAGAGTTTTCATTTCAAGTATCTTGGAATGTGGAAATAAAATAATTTGATATTTTAAATCATTTTGGAATATGAACAAGGTAATGCTTATAGGGTATGTCGGTAAGGATCCGGATGTAAGGTATTACGATACGGATCAAGCTGTTGCACAGTTTTCTTTGGCAACAACAGAACGTGGTTATGTTCTTCAAAATGGGACAAAAGTACCAGATCATACAGATTGGCATACTGTTTTAGCATGGAGTGGTCTTGCAAAAATTGTGGAGAAGTATGTTCACAAAGGCGACAGACTCTATATAGAAGGGCGTATAAGATATCGTAGCTATGATGACCATAAAGGGCTGCGTAGATATGTTACAGAAATTCTTGCTGAGAATATGGAATTATTGTCTCCTAAGATGAATGCTCAAGAAGCTGACAACAATGTGCCTAATGAATCTATGAATGGGAATCGTAATCAGAATATGAATGAGAATGATGGTCAAAACGTTTCTGATGATTCTGATAATGAAGATAGTTCTGTATTACCGTTTTAAATTAGATATAAACTTACAAAATTGGATATAACATTTTTTACTGAAGGGTTATCTGATATCACTTTTCAATCCCCATCGGTTGGAATATTATTAACTGCTGTGTTGACAGTGGTATTACTATTGTTATCTGGTTTTGCAAGTGGCTCAGAGATAGCTTTCTTCAGTCTCACTCCGACTGATATAGCATCACTTGACACAGAAAAAAGTTCAAAGGACAGAAATATCGAAATGTTGCGTAATGATAGTGAACGTACATTGGCGACAATTCTAATTACAAACAATTTTGTTAATGTCCTTATTATAATGCTTTGCAACTTAATTTTTGATTCCTTATTCAAATTTGGTGCAAGAGCTTTTTGGTTTGAGTTTATCACCAAAACTGTTTTATTAACGTTCTTATTGTTGCTTTTCGGTGAGATAATGCCGAAGATATATAGTCGTCAGGATTCATTGAAGTTCTGTCGAATGTCTGTTAATGGTATTTTGATATTACGAAAGTTTTTCTGGCCTTTAGAATGGGTGCTTATTGCTAGTGGACTTCTTGCGGAAAAAGTAGTTCAAAAGAAAAACCGACAGTTAAGTGTTGATGATTTGGAGCAGGCTTTGGAACTTACCGACAAGGATGATATAAAAGATGAGCAGAGTATGCTCAAAGGTATTATAAGATTTGGTGATGAAACAGCTAAAGAAGTAATGACATCACGTCAGGACATTTTTGATATAGATATTAAAAGTTCTTATGATGATGTGCTGAAATGTATTGTTGACAACAGTTATAGCAGAATACCTGTATATCAAGATAGTACTGATAATATAAGGGGAATACTTTATATTAAGGATTTGTTGCCACATTTGCAGAAATTGTCTAATTTTAGATGGCAAAGTCTTATACGTCCTCCGTATTTTGTTCCTGAAACAAAGAAAATAGATGATTTGTTGCGAGAGTTTCAAGAAAACAAAGTACATATAGCTATTGTTGTTGATGAGTTTGGAGGAACTAGTGGATTGATAACTTTGGAGGATATTTTGGAAGAAATAGTAGGTGAGATTAATGATGAATATGATGATGATGAGAATGCATATTCTAAATTAAACTACAATACATATATATTTGAGGGTAAAGTATTGCTTTCAGATTTCTGTAAAATTCTAGATATTTCTGCTGACGAATTTTCAGAAGTAGAAGGTGATGCAGATTCTTTAGCAGGATTGTTGTTGGAGATAAAGGGTGATTTTTTGAGTATTCATGAAAAGATTGACTACAAGAATTATACATTTGAAATCCTTTCTATAGATGAACGTAGAATAAGTAAGGTTAAAGTAACCATACATAAATAATCATATCAATATGCCTGTTGTTTATATTAAGGAAGTTGCTCCTGATGTAAAATTGGGATTATGGAAGATGGAAGAGACTGCCTTGCAATTCTTGTCCGATTCTTCTGATATGAGCAAACTTTTCGATGTTGAAATATCAGCATATAAAAGTGAAGTGCGTAGGCTTGAAAAACTTGCTGTGTACTCTTTGTTGTGGAAAATGACAAATAGTAAAGTAATAGTATCACATAATGAGGATGGAAAGCCTATTGTAGATGGCTATAATATAAGTATAAGTCATACTCGTGGATATGCTTCTGTAATACTGTCGAAGCTTAAAAATGTGGCAGTTGATATAGAATATTATAGTGATAGGGTAGCCCGAATAGCAGATAAATTTATAAGAGAAGATGAAATAGCCACAGATATAGCTTCACAATTAATAAATTGGAGCGTTAAGGAAACTGTGTATAAATACTTTTCAGAACAAAATCTTCAATATTTTGACATGAAGTTAATACCTTTTGAAGAATTTGAAAATACAAAGCGAGTATTAAACTTAAAAACGAGTAGTTATCTAGATGTTTATTATGAATTAAATAATGAATATGTTCTTACATACACTTATAACAATGACTGATGTAAAAAATAGTAGTGTTAATAAATATGTGTAATAGCATTGAAAAAGAGATTTGACTCAATTTCTATAATGAATAAAAAAAGGAGAACTATTTAAGTTCTCCTTTTATATTTATAAGTGCGAAAGATTATTAACCTTTTATAGCAGCAACACCAGGAAGTACTTTACCTTCAATAGCCTCAAGGAGAGCACCACCGCCAGTAGAGATATAAGAAACCTGATCTGCAAGACCGAACTTGTTTACACAAGCAACAGAGTCACCACCACCAATAAGAGAGAATGCACCTTCTTTTGTTGCAGCAGCAACAGCTTCTGCTATAGCCTTAGAACCACCTGCGAAATTATCAAATTCAAATACACCGGCAGGACCGTTCCAAAGAATAGTCTTAGAACCCTTTATAGCTTCAGCAAAGGCCTTGCGTGTCTCAGGACCTGCGTCCATACCTTCCCAACCTTCAGGGATTGCATTTGAAGCGCAAACGTCCTGTTTTGCATCATTAGAGAAATCGTCAGCTATAATAGAATCAGAACCAAGAACAAGTTTTACGTTGTTTTCTTTGGCCTTCTTGATTATATCAAGTGCTATATCTAGTTTGTCGTTCTCACAGATACTCTTACCAATATTGCCACCTAGAGCCTTAGCGAAAGTATATGTCATACCACCACAAAGAATCAAGTTGTCAACTTTGCTAAGCAAGTTTTCAATAATGCCAATCTTTGTTGAAACCTTTGAACCACCCATGATAGCAGTGAAAGGACGCTGGATGTTGTTAAGAACTGCATCAACAGCCTTAACCTCTTTCTCCATAAGGAAGCCCAACATTTTATTTTCTGCATCAAAGTAGTCAGCGATAACAGCTGTAGAAGCATGCTTACGGTGAGCTGTACCAAATGCATCCATTACGTAGCAATCAGCATAAGAAGCAAGTTTCTTTGCGAAATCTTTTTGACGACCCTTCATTTCTTTCTTAGCCTCGTCATATTCAGGAGTTCCCTTTTCAACACCAACTGGCTTACCTTCCTCTTCAGGATAGTAACGAAGGTTCTCAAGAAGCAAAGCCTCGCCTGGCTTAAGAGCCTTAGCCTCTGCATCAGCATTACCACAATCCTTAGCAAACTTAACGTCTACACCAAGAACTGCAGAAACATTCTTAACGATCTGTGAAAGTGAAAGCTCTGGTTTAACTTTGCCTTTAGGCTTACCCATGTGGCTCATCATAATCAAAGCACCACCATCGGCAAGAACCTTCTTAAGAGTAGGAAGAGCGCCGCGAATACGTGTGTCGTCTGTTACAATACCTTTTTCATCCAATGGAACATTGAAGTCCACGCGAACGATTGCTTTCTTACCTGCAAAGTTGAATTGTTCGATTGTCATTTTACGTTTATATTTTTAAGTTAAAAATTTATCTTATTTAATTTACGTATAATAGTGTAACCTATCTTATGCAAAGATAATACTTTTAATTAAGAATAGGAAATGATTTGTTGAGAATTAAAATTTTTTTGTACACTATAATCTTTAATGTCATATGGAGATTACATTTCTTAATATTCGTATTCTGTGGTGTCAACGATGCCTGCTTCAGCCAAAGCTTCTTTTCGTTCAACGCATGTTCCACATTTCCCACAATGCTTTTCGCCCCCTTTGTAGCAGCTCCATGTTTCAGCATAATCAATGCCCAATTTTTTCCCTATTTTAGCAATTCCACCTTTAGTTATATTGGTGTATGGAGCAACGACTCTTGCCTCTACATAAGTGCCAGTGCTTGCTGCTTTGTCAATGGCCTTAATGAATTCTGGTCTACAATCAGGATATATAGTATGGTCACCTGCATGATTAGCAATAAGAACATTCTTCAAGTTGTGACTTTCGGCAATACCAACTGCTATAGAAAGCATGATACCGTTGCGAAATGGAACAACAGTTGATTTCATGTTATCTGCAGCATAATGACCTTCTGGAATAGCATCAGAACCTTCAAGAAGAGAACTCTTGAAATATTGATGTATGAAATCAAGGTTAATCGTGATATGCTTGATTCCCAGTTTCTCGCAATGCATTTTTGCATAGGGGATTTCCTTGGAATTGTGGTTACTTCCATAATCGAAGCTAATTCCAAGTGCAATCTCATCTTTCTTGTCATAGAGTAGCGTGATACTGTCCATACCACCACTTACTATTATTACAGAATCTTTCATACTTTGTATATATTAATTTTGTTATCCAAATAAAGCTCTCAGTGCTTCTTCAACCTTTCTCACTGGATGCAATTCAATTTTATATTTGCTATGTGCAAATCCTTTTAGGTTGTATTGAGGAATTATCATGTGCGAAAATCCTAATTTTTCAGCCTCGGCAATGCGTTGTTCTATTCTGTTAATAGGACGCACTTCTCCGCTTAGTCCCACTTCTCCAGCCATACACCAGCCAGTCTCAATAGCTGTGTCTACATTACTTGATAGAACAGCCGCAATAACGCTTAAGTCCATAGCTAAATCTGTGACGCGCAATCCTCCTGCTATATTTATGAAAACATCTTTTTGCATGAGCTTGAATCCTACTCGTTTTTCAAGTACAGCCAAAAGCATATTCAGACGTCGTTGATCAAAACCTGTCGCTGAGCGTTGTGGAGTACCATAAGCGGCAGATGAAACTAGTGCCTGGGTTTCGACAAGAAATGGTCTTACTCCTTCTATAGCTGAAGATATAGCAATGCCCGAAAGTCCTTCGTGATCTTGGGTGAGTAATAATTCTGACGGATTTGAAACTTGTCTTAGTCCGTCTTGTCTCATTTCGTATATGCCAAGTTCTGAAGTACTTCCAAATCTGTTTTTTATTGAACGTAATATTCTGTACATATAATGCTGATCACCCTCAAACTGTATTACGGTATCTACGATATGCTCCAGTATTTTAGGTCCGGCAAGAGTTCCCTCTTTGTTTATATGCCCAATAAGTATAACCGGAATACCACTGGTTTTAGCGAATCTCAATAAGGCAGATGCACATTCCCTGACCTGAGTTATGCTTCCTGGTGAACTATCTACATCACTTGTATATATAGTCTGTATTGAATCAATAATCAGTAATTCTGGTTTTACATTTTTCACGTGATCAAAAATACTTTCCAAAGATGTCTCGCAAAGTACCATGACATCATTGTCACATCCAATTCGGTCGGCTCTCATCTTAATTTGATGAGCACTTTCCTCGCCACTGACATAAAGGATTTGGCGCTCTTTCATCTTCAATATTGTTTGCAGAGTGAGAGTACTCTTTCCAATACCAGGTTCACCGCCAAGCAATACGATGCTTCCTGGTACAAGTCCTCCTCCAAGCACTCGATTTAATTCTTCGTCGTGCATGTCTATTCGAGGTTCGTCCTTAGCCGATATTTCGTTAAGATACTGTGGCTTATTATTACGGTTTAATCCACTAACCACGGCATTTGCCGCAGACTTTGCGGCAAGAGAACCTGAATCACTCGAAATTCTTATTTCCTTGAATGTGTTCCATTGTCCGCAGCTAGGGCATTTGCCTATCCACTTAGTTGATTCCTGTCCGCAGTTATCACATACGTATGCTATTTTATCTTTGGCCATTTTTCATTGCTTGTTATTTATCCACAAAAGTACTAAGATTTTTTTAGAGTTACAAAATTATTTATTACTTTTGCAAGATGTGCAACATGTTACAAACAATGTATATATAAATTATGAGATTATTTAAATTAAATATATTACTTCTGATATCCGTTTTGTTCTTTACGTCTTGTGGTAAGTCTTATGATGAACAGAAGAGATTATCTATTGAGGAGCGTAAACGTTTACATACAGAAGATTCTTTGGCCTTAAAGATTGCAGTAATGCCGACATTGGACTGTATGCCGATTTATCTTCTGAAAGACAAACAATTATATGATTCTTTAAAACTGGATATACGTCCACGTTTTTTCAATGCACAGATGGATTGTGACACTGCAATTATAAATGGGAGAGTAGAGGGGCTAGTAAGTGATTTAGTTCGTACAGAAAACTTGCGAAAACGTGGCATTAAACTTGGTTATCTGTCTTCAACAAATGCATATTGGCAGCTGTTTACTAATCGAACGGCAAGATTGAAATATTTAAACCAATTAGGCGATAAGAAGATTGCAATGACACGTTATTCCGTAACCGACTATCTTACAGATAGGAGCATGGATACAGTAAAAACAAAAGCAATGTTTTACAAGGTACAGATAAACAATGTGTTTATAAGATTGAATATGTTGCTGAATAACGAAATTGATGCTTTATGGTTGACTGAACCACAGGCTACGGTAGCGAGAATTCATAATAATCCTACTTTGCGTGACAGTCGAGATTTTAAAATCAATTTCGGTGTGCTTGCTTTTAGAAACGATTTGATTAAAGATAAACACAGAAAAGCTCAAATGAAAGAATTCATCAAAGCCTATAATAAAGCTTGTGACTCTTTGAATACTAGGGGCTTATACCATTATAGCACTATTCTTAAAAAGTATTTCAGAATTGATGAAGGAGCAATTAAAGCATTGCCAAAACTAAAATATCAACATATTTCAGCCCCTAGATCTTCTAACATCACTAAGGCTAACAACTATATAAAGTCTCATGGGTAAATTTATAGATAAATTAGAAACTGTTTTTTCAGACATTGTAGTCAAAAAAGATCTACCTTCTGCATTAAAGGATATTAAAATATTCTTTAAAGATATGTTTATAACTAAATTTGATGATCGTGTGGAAGAGATAGAATCTAGATATAATTTGATGAAAGATTATATGTCTAGAGGGTATAAAGATAAAATGCGCGAAAGTTTGTATGAAGATATGTTGCGTAAGCTTTATACAGTTGCCTTTGATTCTTCAAATGAAGTATTGATTTCTGATGGTCGTTACTATTGTACTGCATCAGATAATTCTGCAAAAATAAATCTTAATGAAGAAGACATTAGTGGAAGATTTGAGGGATATGTTCAGGATTTGGCGATGGCTTCTCTTCAACCAGATAATATTCAGCATGATATAGAAGAGAAAATTACTCATGAACATCAGATGTATTTGTCTGTTTTGTTTGATGCAATGATTGTATCTCCATATTGGAATGAAGGCCTTTGTGATAAAATGACGGCGACTCTTTTGAATCCACTGCTTGATGTTTCTGACGTGTTGAATATCCTTAGTGGAATAACTTTAAGTTCGACACATTTTTTCGATTATTGGCGTTTTAAGACTTTACATAATGTCTTTTTGGCTAGCGTTGACGAAAATATAAAACAGCGTGCGTTTGTAGGGTGGGCATTTATGTTGAATACTTTTGGAATAACATTATTTAAAGAGGCAGACGAATTATTCGCCAATGCTTTAAATGCTATTACAGATTTGCGTCATCAACTCTATGAATTGCAATTGCAGGTTATATATTGTTCTGATGCTGAGCAAGATAATGAAAATATACAGAAGAATATCATGCCTGATCTTTTGCGTAATGGCAACTTTAAGATTACTCGCTCTGGGATAGTTGAGACTGAAGAGGATTCTGTAGACGATATCATACATTCTGACGAGGCTGATAAGAAAATGGAGCAGATGGAACAAAGCTTTAATAAGATGTTGGATATGCAGAAGCAAGGTTCTGATATCTATTTCGGAGGCTTTTCACAAATGAAGAAATTTCCATTTTTCTCAGTAATAAGCAATTGGTTTGCCCCATTTGATATAGATAGTCCCAATCTCTATGATGTTCGAGCAAAGTTGGGCAAGATGAAATTGCTTGATTCATTATCCAAAAGTAATTCTTTCTGCGATTCAGACAAGTATTCTTTTGCCTTTGCAATAGTTTCTATAATAGATCAGGTTCCTGAGAATATGCGTGAAATGATGGATACAGCAGATTTCTTCGGCATGTCCTCAGATGATTCAAATTCTCAATCTCCAACTTATATAAGGCGTAGATATCTTCAGGATCTCTATCGTTTTTTTAAGCTGAATTATTATAAAACTGAGTTTGAGAGTCCTTTTATAGACTCTAAAGTTACTGATGACAAGATTATGCTGCTTAGTAATTTTGTTAAATATGAAGAGTTTCCTAATGAAATATTATCTTTGGCTAAATTTGCTCTAAAGCAGCATCGATGGAATTTATTGGAAGTTCTACTTTCGCATTTTAAACTGACTGAGGATTTAATAAAGCATAAGTTGGATAATGCAGGTTTAAAATTGCATTATTATCTATTGGGAGCATTGTTTATGCATCGTCAGATGTATGATTCTGCTTGTAAGGCTTATAAGTCGTTATTAATTTTGGACGGAATAGAAAAATCGAATATCGATAGAACTCAACTGAGTTTTAATCCAATAACAGAATTCATTGAATTTCCTGTTGATTGTATAGATTTGGAAAGCAGCAAAGAAAGTGTATTGAAGTCTTATGCATTATCTGCATTAAAGTCTGGTGATAATTCTCTCGCAGCCGAATGTTATAAGAACTTGTCAAGGAAAAATAGCTTATTCAAGTATAAGTTATACAATGCTATAGCCTTGATAGGATTGGGAGATACTGATTCTGCTTTATCAATATTGTTTCCTTTAGACATAGAGCGTGATGATGCAAATGTTATAAGAACAATCGCATGGGCTTTATTAGTGAAGAAAGATTATGAAAAGTCCGAAAAGTATTATGACAAGCTCTTGTTGTCTGGCAATATTGCGGTGGATGACTATCTTAATGCTGGTTATTGTAAGTGGATTCTCAACAAGAATAGTGAAGCTGTCATATCGTTTAAGAATTGGTTGTCTTCCAAAAAGTCAGCGGATAGTATAAAAGATGCCTTTAATTCTGATAGTAATATTTTAAAGGCTGCTGGAATATCTGATGTTGATATAACATTAATGATTGATATAGTAAATGAATAAAAAAAAGTGCAAATTATAATCGGTTCATAACCTTATAATTTGCACTTTTTATATAGTTGTATTCTTACTATGAGTTCATAGAAAGAAGAAACTCATCATTATTTCTTGTACGAACCATCTTGTCGTGAATTGAATTCATAGCTTCTATTGGGTTCATATCGCTTATATACTTACGTAATATCCACATTCGGTCAAGAGCTGTCTTGTCCTGCAACAAGTCATCGCGTCTAGTACTTGATGCTACGAGATTGACAGCTGGGAATATTCTCTTATTGCTTAATGAGCGGTCAAGTTGCAATTCCATGTTACCTGTACCCTTGAATTCCTCGAATATTACCTCGTCCATTTTACTACCAGTATCAATAAGGGCTGTTGCTATAATTGTAAGTGAACCGCCACCTTCTATATTTCTTGCAGCACCGAAAAATCTCTTTGGCTTTTGCAATGCGTTAGCGTCAACACCACCAGTAAGTACCTTTCCGCTTGCTGGACTTACTGTGTTGTATGCACGTGCAAGACGTGTAATAGAATCAAGGAATATCACAACATCATGTCCACATTCAACCATTCTCTTGGCTTTCTCCAGTACTATTCCTGCTATTTTCACATGTCTTTCGGCTGGTTCGTCGAAAGTAGATGCTATAACTTCAGCGTTTACAGTGCGTGCCATGTCGGTAACTTCCTCTGGGCGTTCATCAATAAGAAGCATCATTAGATATGCCTCTGGATGATTTGCGGCAATAGCATTTGCAATGTCTTTCATAAGAATAGTCTTACCAGTCTTAGGCTGTGCAACAATAAGCGCACGTTGTCCTTTTCCGATTGGTGAGAATAAGTCTACGACTCTTGTAGAAAGATTTGTTGTAGCTCTGTCCCCGCAAAGAGTGAATTTTTCATCAGGGAAGAGTGGAGTGAGGTGTTCAAATGGAATTCTGTCTCTTACCTCGTTTGGATCTCTTCCATTTATTTGGTCAATGTTTGTAAGCGGGAAATATTTTTCACCGTCATGAGGTGGTCTTACGTGGCATTGTATAACATCACCAGTTTTTAGACCATATTTTTTAATAATGTTTGTTGATACATATACATCGTCAGGTGATGATAGGTAATTATAATCACTTGAACGCAAGAAACCATATCCGTCAGGCATTACTTCAAGTACACCATTTGCTGTGATTAGATCTAGAAAATCAAATTTTTCTACACTTGCTGGCTCTGGTCTTTGGAAAATCTGTTGTGCTGGTGCTGGTGCAACAGTAGTTGTGGGATTATCAAACATATCATAGTTTGGTACAACTCCCTGATCTTCTATTGGCAGATCTACAACTGTTATGAAATCAGTTCCGTCAGCTGGATCTCCGTTCCAATAACCATCAGGACTTGTTGTCTCAGTATTATCTTCCTCAACATCTTTATTGTGGTCATTGATTTTTGCCTTTAGCTGATTTAAAAGCTCATTTTTTTCATTGTCGTCATTATTGTCTTCGACAGAAGAAAATGCTGCTTCTGGAATAAAATCGTTCTCATTATTATTAGAGACGAATTCTTCTTGCTTTTCGGTTTCGATATTTTTATTGAGTTCACTATTGTCGTTGTACTCATCGGCATTAGTTGAATCATTATTCGTATTTACTATTTGTTTTGCAGCTTCAGCTGCAGCGATGAGTTCCAATTCCTTTTTAGACTTACGTCCACGATGCTTAGGCATCTTCGCAAGAATTTCTTCAGGAGAATGTTCATCTTCTATATCTTTAAATAATGGTTTGGAGTCTGTGGTTGTCATGTTTTTTTTCTTTAAATCTAAATTCTCACCATCTTTGCCTTTAACTGTGTATATACGATCCGTGTCTTTCTTGGCAATTCTGGTGCGTTTTCTTTTTGCTACAAGAGGATTCTTGTTACCTTCTTCTTCTGCTTGTTTATCAAGAATAGCATAAATCATGTCTTCCTGACTAAAGTCAGTTTTATAGTCAGCACCTAAATTCGTAGCGATGTCCTCTAATTCAGAGGCACCTTTAGATAATAGTTCATCCTTGCTATACATATTATTGTATATGAAAATTTTTTGATTGAATAGAAATGTGTTTCACGAAGAGAAACACCGTTGTGTTAAAATTCTTTGCAAAGATAATATAATTTTTTGAAAGCACAAAAAAAAGAGACGGCTTTTTTCAAGCCGTCTCCTTATTATTTTATCAAAGGATTTTAATTATTCTCCTTTTTCCATTTTTGCTTTAAGATCTGCAAGAACGTCAAGGTCACCAAGAGATGTACCTGCTGCTACATTATTGATTTGTGTAGCTTCATTCTTGTGAGCTGCATGCTGCTGCTGCTTGTGAGCTGGTTTAGCTGTTGCAACTTCATCTTTGCCTTCTTCGAATGTGCGGCTGTGAGAAAGGATGATTCTCTTTGTTTCCTTTACGAATTCAATTACCTTGAATTCTAGTTCCTCGCCCTGCTGAGCCTGTGAACCATCTTCCTTAACTAGGTGTTTAGGAGTTGCGAAACCTTCACCACCCTCATTAAGAGTGATAACTGCACCCTTGTCCATCATCTGGGTAATCTTACCTGCGTGAACAGAACCTGGAGTGTAGATAGTCTCGTATGTATCCCAAGGATTCTCTTCAAGCTGCTTGTGACCAAGGCTCAAACGACGATTTTCCTTGTCAATATCAAGAACTAGAACGTCGATTTCTGCACCAACAGTTGTGAATTCAGAAGGATGCTTAACTTTCTTAGTCCAAGAAAGGTCGCTGATATGGATAAGACCGTCAACACCTTCCTCAAGTTCTACGAAGATACCGAAGTTAGTAAAGTTGCGAACCTTTGCAGTGTGCTTGCTTCCTACAGGGTACTTAGTTTCAATAGCCTCCCAAGGATCTTCCTTAAGCTGCTTGATACCAAGACTCATCTTACGCTCGTCGCGGTCAAGAGTCAAAATAACTGCTTCAACCTCGTCGCCTACGTGCATGAACTCTTGAGCTGAACGCAAATGCTGGCTCCAAGACATTTCACTAACGTGGATAAGACCTTCAACACCTGGCTGAATTTCTACGAAAGCACCGTAGTCTGCGATAACAACAACCTTGCCCATAACATGGTCACCAACCTTAAGGTCAGCGTTAAGAGCATCCCAAGGATGAGGTGTAAGTTGCTTCAAACCAAGAGCGATACGCTTCTTTTCCTCATCAAAGTCAAGGATTACAACGTTAATCTTCTGGTCAAGTGCAACAACCTCATGAGGATCGCTTACACGACCCCAAGAAAGGTCTGTAATATGTATAAGTCCGTCTACACCGCCAAGGTCAACGAATACACCGTATGATGTAATGTTCTTAACAGTACCCTCGAGTACCTGACCCTTTTCAAGGTGAGAGATAATTTCTTTTTTCTGTGCTTCCAACTCAGCTTCAATAAGAGCCTTGTGAGAAACAACAACATTGCGGAATTCCTGATTGATCTTTACGACCTTGAATTCCATTGTCTTGCCTACGAATACATCGTAGTCACGTATTGGATGAACGTCAATCTGACTTCCTGGAAGGAATGCCTCAATACCGAATACGTCAACAATCATACCGCCCTTAGTGCGGCACTTAATATAACCCTGAATGATTTCTTCATTCTCAAGAGCTGCATTAACTTCATCCCAACTCTTGTTAAGGCGAGCCTTACGATGAGAAAGTACCAACTGACCTTTCTTGTCCTCTTGGTTTTCTACGTAAACTTCAACCTTGTCACCTACCTTGAGGTCTGGGTTGTAACGAAATTCTGATGCAGGAATGATACCATCGCTCTTATAACCGATGTTAACAACAACTTCCTTTTTGTCTAGGGCAATAACTGTTCCCTCAACAACCTGATGCTCCTGAATTTTGTTCAGGGTTTCGTTGTAAGCTTTTTCTAAATCTAGCTTCTCAACGTTTGCGCTTGCACCATTCTCAAATTCTTCCCAATTGAAGTCTGATAATGGCTGTACGTTCTTTAAATCTGACATGTAAATAATAAATTTTTAAAATTAATAAAGTTTGACTTTATGTTATATGAGGCAATCCCATATATTATGGGGTCGCTCGAAATCGCGTGCAAAGGTACATCTTTATTAATAAATAGAATTCTTAAACAATAGCTTTTCTGTGTAGTTTATAGTTATTTAACTGTTTTAGAATATTTTATTATTTAATTTGTGCTCACGTTATCATATATAACCAATTCATAAGGTTTTTGGGGGAGGCGACTTTTCCCTGTAGTTACGACTATTTTTTAATACTTTTTGGTCCATCGTTAATTTGCAAGGGTGATATACTTATCAATGGGCCTGGATATATAACAACCATGTCGGCATGAATCACAACTTAATTTAATAACAAATGTACCTATTCCGACTAAAGGCACGTATTATAATTAACTGTTTGAGCCTAGATTTATTGATGACGATTTGAATTTTGTATATTTAGGCTGTCTTCACTACGTTTTACAATTTTCTTAGCTACGGAGCTACGGCGTCTCTCTCAAAGCTTATAAACAGAGGGATTGACGATACGTAGTTTAGAGGATTTAGCTACGTCAAGCTACGTTCTAGCTACGTGAACTTGTGTCGTTTTAGGATGAAATGTTATTCTATAAGTAAATTTTTCAAAGAACCGTTGGCTGTATCTGAGGAACTGAGGATGTATAGATAAAGATAGTAAACGAGAACAGAATTTCCAAGCTTGTTTAAATGTTCTGCCGAATTCCACTGAATTCTCGGCAAAGATACTGCAAAATTTTTGTCTATGCAATCAGATTTAGGTTAGACTGTTAGCCAAAGTTTTAAATGCTTGGAGCTACACATCGTAATACACGTGCGTGCGTATGCGCACACTCAGGCTTTTTCGTAAAAACAAGTGTCGAAGTGTCTATCCGTTGAGCATCAACTTATTAGAACTCTTTTCGGTTCGAATGAAGTGTCGGTCATTCGTCGGTAAAATATGGGTAAAGATTTTCCGCATATTGCCTTGTACTTTACGAAGAATTTTGATGCGTTTTACGATGTTTTACAGTGCGTTTTACGTTATATTGCACTGCGTTTTACGAAGCAATAGGAGGTAAAACATCGTAGAAACGTTTGCGTTTCTATATAGAAACGCATGCAAAACTCGATATTTGACCGTTAGATCGCCGTCACTTTATTTAGTCAAATTGGTCGATAAAATGTTGATATTCACTAAGTTGACACTTCGACACTTATATTTTTCAAAACCCTAGGTGTGCGCGTGTATGCACGTACATTATATAAGTAGAAATAGATGACGTAGCTAAAACGTAGCTCATCGAAGCTAAATTGAACTAGCTACGTATCGTTACCCCCTCTGTTTATAGGCTTTGTGAGAGACACCGTAGCTCCGTAGCTAAGAAAAATGAGAAACGTAGGGAACGCAGTCTAAATATACGAAGACTCTCTATTTGTTGTTGCTAGGCATTAATATACCCCATAATGGTGTAAAGCGATATCATTTATTAATGACCTAGTATTATTTCTTTGGTTTTTTCTTTATGCCGAAAAGGTCCCAGAATCCATTAAAATCTTTTTTCAGAATGAATCCGATGCCTTGGGTGTTCAAACTATTTCTTGTGAAATATCTGTCGTTAGTTTGATTATATACTCTTATAGCAAAGTTACCATTAGGATATAGTAGATACCTTAGGTCAAAGTCTCCAATGAAACTTGTTGTTGCATTTGCATTGTCACGATATCCAAACTGCCCACTGAACTGCAATCTGTTGTTTAGTAGTCTTCCGCTCAACATACCTTCATATTCAGCATTATTCCATCCCTCATCTCCTGTAGAAATGTTGGCACCGAAATTCCAATTGGTATTGTTTATCACACTGCTTAAAACATTATTGAGTTGTTGGCTCACAGTTCCACTGAGAATACTTTGCATGGCAAGGCTTGTCTGGCTTTGCTGAGTTGTACTTTCCGCAACAGCATTATTATTAGTCTGTGTATAGAAACGACCGATTGCCAATAGATACAAAACCTGTTGGTTCATCTCTTCCTCGCTGTTTATCAGATTAAGTATCATCTGTTTTGCATCGTTGTTAACAGTAGGCATGTCAAGACCAAAATCAACTTTAGGACTTGAAGGTGTTCCTGTTATGTTCATAAGACAGTTTACTCTGATATTGTTGTTTGAAAAACTGTTACCTATCTTCAAGTCAGCAAGGCTCACTCCTTGTACAGTGTACTGTGCTTTAAGATTTAGTACAGCATCAAAAGGATCTCCTCCAAAACTGATTGTTCCACCAGGAGTGAACATAAAGTCCTTTTTTATTGCATTCTGTATAGTAAGTTTATAGATACCGTGATCTATAAGGTAGTTACCATAAAGATCAAAACTTCCATTATTATAATATGCTGCTCTAAGTCCGCCTGTACCGTTAAGTGCAATATAATCTCCTGTATTATGGTCCATTATAAGTTTTACGGTAGCTTCAGGTGTCATATTAATAAGGAAATTAATATGCATATCTGTAGGAATATTAATATCCTTAGTACTGTCAGGCTTTTCTTTTATGCTGAATGCTGTATTAACGCTGTCACGATTTGTCCAGTGAATAAATTCATTTTTGCTGATAGATGTAGGACTTGATACATTGTAAACAATTTGACTGCCCTTATTCGCTGTTGCTCTGACATCAATGGTTATATCGTTGTTTCTGCCTTTTATATTACAAGTTCCTGTAGTGTATGCCGTACCATAGAATGTGTTATCGCCAAACTCATGTGTATCGTATGCAAGTAGGTTATGAGCATTGATTCCTATATCGAAAGTGAGTTTTGTTAGATGTTGATGATGCAATGCACCGCTAACAATTCCAATATGTCCATCTCTGTCGGTGACAGTATCATTTTGCAGATATATCTCATCAGGAATTGCATGGATATGGGCATTTTTTAAAGTATAGTCAGTGTTGAGCGTACTCATGTGTATGACCCCGTTTGCAATAAGGTCACCAGTGAGATTTATTCTGTTTAGTGGTCCTGCAACTCTAACATCTCCACTTGCGTATGCATTTATGTTGCCCATGAAACTTCCACAGAATCTTTTAAGAAATTCAATTCTAGTTCCGTCAGCAGTTATATTGAGATCAATATTATTCTTTCTTGGCGATACGTATCCCTTAATAATCGTCTTAATTGGAATAATCGAATTGCTTATATACGTATTGCTTATTGTATCGTTGGCTGTTGCATCTATGTCTATTTGCCCCTCACTATTATTCCAATTGGCATCAGCATATAATACCCCCATACGACCATTTTCAAACTTGAAATCTTCAACTCTAAGTTTTGCGGATGCATCTGGTTTAGAAAAAGCGCCAGCTATATAAGCTTTTCCCGATGCTTTACCACCGAAATCAACTGAATGAAAATTCACAAGATTCAAGATGTAGCTTACGTCAACCTTCTGTAAGTCGGCGATAACTGAATCTTTCTTGTTAGGTGTTGCCAATCCAGAAATTATTATATGTTGATTGTTGTGAGTAACAGCGAAATGATCTATAGTTATATTATTTTTTCTATATACAATGTCACTCGGTTGTATATTCCAAACACTGTCTCCTACAATTATGTCTGAATGGTGTACTATTATATGTGCTGTATTTCCATATTCTGATTTGTAGAATTCGGTTTCCGTATTAAGAGTTCCAGTGAAATACTTGCCCGATAAGTTCTTCCATTTTATTATAGACTTGAGTTTGTTGTCTGCAGCCGAAGTTTCTATGTTCCAAGCCAGTCCTTTACCATCTTTGGATATTTTTTTAGCTTGGATTTCAGCCTTAAGAGAATCATTAGGAGAAGTAATCTTTACATGTCCATTTTCAAATATGTTGTTACCCACACTGAAAGATGGCATTTGCGCAACAAAATCAATTTGTTGTCTATGGTCATTTATAATAGCACTGAGTGTCGCTGGTTCAGCCAAGTCTATATCAACGCCGAAAATCTTATTGAGCCAATCGCTCTTGCTTATGTAGGCATTGAATGAGAAATTGTTAGCTTTCTTTGCCAGTCCACGCTTTAATCCCATCAAAGAAGGAAGTTTGCTGTGTATGATATTTGTAATGCTATTAAAAATTGTCGCATAGTCAAACTTACCTATAATATCAGCTTGTCCAAAATCACTATTCATGGTAAGGAAATGCTGCATGTCGTCTTTTCCTGCATGTATCTCCATGGAATTAAGATGATATGTGTCTTTAGGTGAGCGCATGTCAAAGTCGGACAAAACGATTCTTCCATCAGCATTATTGATATTGTCTCCAATGAAGTTGGCACTTAAATTGGCTGAGAACACTGTAGAAGGGTAGCTGCCTATAAGTTTAAGAGCATTAGGATTGAAGTGATCTATGGCTGCAGTTATATTTGCTTTTGTTATTTTGCCTAGTTTACTCAAGTCTCCTTTTATTGCAATTTTGCCGTTAGGATCGTTGATGTCTAGTTTGCCGTTAAAATGCATACTAGCTTTTTTCTTACTAAATAGTCCGTCTATATTTATATTTCGGTATGTGTACCTATTATATTCTATGTTTCCAATGTGCCCTTTAGCATTGATTTTTATATCATTGCCATTTATATATCCGTCTGCATTAATTTTAGTGGCAACAATTCCTAATTTATTGTTGTTTATGATTTTGCCCACTGATATACCGTCAGTTTCAACGTGTCCATTGAAATTTTTTCCGTTTATACCCAACGCTAGTTTGGCTGATCCTACATCAGTGCGAATCATTCCTTTCGTAGCAACATCTTTCCCATATCCTCCAATAGCACCTTTAAAAACTATATTTCCAAGTCTTGTTATTTCAATAGGAATACTTAGTTGCTTTCCTAAATTGTTGCTTATAAATTTTATTCCATCACCTTTGAGGCTTAGGCTTTTTATATCAGCAACCCATCTAGGTTTCTTGCTTTGCCAATTGTTTAATGATCCATTAGCATTTAGGTATATACTTCTGCCTATTATTCCTAAAGAATGAATTCTTACAGAAGTACTGGTTCCGCTAATCGTCGTATTTATATCCAGCTTGTTACGGAACGATTTTAATGCAGGAACTAAACACGAAAAGTCCGAAGGACGTATCGTTGACTCGTCAAGACTTCCGCTATATTGCAGAGATGGAATTTGTAATTCTTTGCCAAGAAAAGTATATGTGGCAAGACAGTCACCAAGTCTTATTACTGTTCCTGGTAGCATCAATTCAAAATCATTTAATTCTGCTTGCTTTCTGTTAGCTATTACTTTTGTTGACAGTGATACGATATTTAGTCCCGATACATCTTTAAATGCCATTTTTCTGACATTCAGATTTATACTGTCGTTGGTTAGTGCATTTAAAATTATATGTGCGCTTATACCTGATATATTAAGATGCTTTGGATCTAATTGTCCATATTTTTGCACTGCATCGTATTGGTTATACGTAAGTGCTCCGTTTCTTATTATAAGTGAACCAATTTTTAAGTCAAGATTACTTTTGCTCTTTTTGTTTTTTGAAGCTAATGAATCAAGTACAAACTGATAGTTGGCTTTTGAATCAGCCGTCTGTTTGTATGCATTAATTTTAGAACCGAAAAGTTGCGCAGATGTTATTGATATCTTTCCTTGAAAAAGTTGTATGATATCTATTTTTACAGAAGCTCTCGAAGATTTTAAAAGTTTTTCGCCATGTTGATCATATATTAAGACATCATCTATAATAAAGCGGTTCAGAAATCCCAAATCAACATTGCCTATACTTACTCTTGTACCAAGTTTATGAGCAAGTAAATCGCTCGCTTCGGAACCAATAACACCCTTTACTGCTGATAGATGAAGCAGTATTACTAATATGAAATATAAACCGGCGATGGTCCATATTACAGCGTTGACGATATGTTTGAGTCTGTTCAGTTTGCCTTTTTTATTGAATTTATGTTGCAAAATTACATCAAATTTAGTTTATAATAGAAATAAAAGGATATTTTTTCTTTTATTTATGCTTAATTTTCACTAAATTTGCATCGAAAGCTTAAGCTTACCTGCAAAAATAAATATGTTTTACGAAACACTATAGTTATAGTGATCGTGCTGTGTATATAATTTTGCTTTTATTGGTGGGCAAATGTGCTCGTAAGAAAAAAGAAATAATCAACTTATAAAAGTAATTATGAAAAATGTAATTAAGTTACGAAAGGGCTTAGACATTAATCTAAAAGGAACAGCTTGCAAGGGAACTATTTCATCGCTGAAGAGTGGGGAATATGCTTTGGTGCCTGATAGCTTTTGTGGAGTTACTCCGAAGATTGTTGTGCATGAAGGTGATAAGGTTAAGGCTGGTGAGCCTTTGTTTGTAAGTAAAAAATACCCTGAAGTTAAATTCGCATCTCCTGTTAGTGGCATTGTTGAGACCATATTGCGAGGTGAAAGACGTAAAATCTTGTATGTTAAGGTTAAAGCTGATGAAGAACAGCAGTTTTTTGATTTTGGATCTAAAGATGTTAACTCATTGGATGCAGAATCTGTAAAGAAAGCTTTGCTAGATGCAGGTATTTTTGGATATATAAAACAATTGCCTTATGCTGTTTCTACAACCCCAGATACAGATCCTAAGGCAATATTTGTTTCTGCATTTAGAGATATGCCTTTAGCTTCAGACTTTGAGGTAGAGTTGGAAGGTAATGAAAAGGATTTTCAAGCAGGTTTAAATGCTCTTTCTAAAATTCAAAAAACATATCTCGGCATAAGTTCAAGTCAGACAGCTAAAGCTCTTGTTAATGCTGAGAATGTGGAAATAAATATTTTAAAAGGTAAGTGCCCTGCAGGAAATGTTGGTGTTCAAGTGAATCACGTTTGTCCGGTTAATAAAGGAGAGGTCGTTTGGACAGTAGATCCTGCACATGTAATTATTATCGGTAGATTATTTAATACAGGTAAGGTTGACCTACGTCGTGTCATTGCTGTTGCTGGAAGTGAAATAAAAGAACCGTCTTATGTAGAGGCTCTCATAGGAACACCTTTGTCTGTTGTATTGGATGGAAAACTTGCAAAAGAAGATCATATACGTATAATTAACGGTAATCCTCTTACTGGCAAGAAAACCACGATGGAAGACTATATTGGTGCTGCCACATCAGAAGTTACTGTCATACCTGAAGGTGACAATGTAGATGAATTACTAGGATGGATACTTCCACGTACAAAGGAGTTTTCTACATCACGCAGCTATTTTTCTTGGCTTTTTGGTAAAAGAGAATATAATCTTGATGCACGAATAAAAGGTGGTGAACGCCACATGATTATGAGTGGAGAGTATGACAAAGTGTTGCCAATGGATATTTACGGAGAATATCTTATCAAGGCTATTATTGCTGGTGATATAGATAAAATGGAGTTACTTGGTATTTATGAAGTCTCTCCTGAAGACTTCGCACTTGCTGAATTTGTAGATTCTTCCAAGTTAGAATTACAGCGTATTGTTCGTGAAGGACTTGATATGCTGAGGAAGGAAAATGCTTAAATAAAATTGTAATACGAATAATTATGAGTGCATTAAAGAAAATACTAGATAATATAAAGCCAAACTTTGAGGAAGGTGGCAAACTACATGCTTTTAAAAGTATGTATGATGGTTTTGACACATTCTTGTTTGTACCTAATACAACTTCAAAGAGTGGAACAAATATTCATGATGCAATAGATTCAAAGAGAATAATGAGTATGGTTGTGATAGCTTTGCTTCCAGCTTTGCTCTTTGGCATGTATAATATCGGTTATCAGAACTTTATGGCTGCTGGAACTTTAGCAACAGCTTCTTTCTGGTCGATATTCCTTTATGGTTTTTTGGCAGTACTGCCAAAACTTGTAGTGTCGTATGTTGTAGGTTTAGGCATTGAATTTGCCTGGGCACAATGGAAAAATGAAGAGATACAGGAGGGATATCTTGTTACTGGTATCCTCATCCCAATGATTCTTCCAGTGAATTGTCCTATTTGGATAATGGTTATTGCAATCGCTTTCGCAGTGATATTCGCAAAGGAGATATTTGGAGGAACAGGTATGAATATATTCAACGTTGCATTAATAGCACGTGCGTTTTTATTCTTCTCTTATCCTACAAAAATGAGTGGTGATAGTGTATGGGTTGCAAAAGATACAATCTTCGGTCTTGGAAATCAGTTACCTGATGCTTTCACTTGTGCTACGCCACTTGGTCAGATTTCTCAGAATATTAATGTGCCATATAGTATGTACGACATGTTCACAGGTTTTATACCTGGTTCTGTTGGAGAAACAAGTGTTATCGCAATAGCAATAGGCGCCATCATACTGTTGTGGACTAGAATAGCTAGTTGGAAGACAATGCTTAGTGTTTTTATTGGAGGTGGAGTCATGGCATTCTTGTTCTCAGCAACAGGAAGTTCACATATACCTTGGTATGAACACATTATGCTTGGTGGTTTCTGTTTTGGTGCCGTGTTTATGGCAACAGACCCAGTTACTGGTGCGCGTACAGAAACAGGAAAGTATATCTATGGTTTCTTGATTGGGGCTATGGCAATAATAATAAGAGTTCTCAATGCCGGTTATCCAGAGGGAATGATGTTGGCAATATTGTTGATGAACATGTTTGCTCCGCTTATCGACTACTGCGTCGTACAGAGTAATGTATCAAAGAGAATGAAACGTTTAACAACTAAAAAATAACGGATATGGCAACAAAGAAATTCAGATGTAAAGTTTGTGGATATATCCATGAGGGCGATGCAGCCCCAGATAAATGTCCAATATGCCAATCTCCGTCTTCGGAATTTGAGGAGATAACTGAGGGTGGAGAAGAAAATGCTCCTCAGGCTGGTAAGAAAGGATTTAATACAAATGGTAATACATATACCATTGTGTATTCAACAATAATAGTAGTCATTGTGGCTTTCCTAATGGCTTTCGTGTTCAAAGCTTTAAAACCAGCACAGGATGCTAATGTGGCACTTGATAAAAAAAAGCAGATTCTTGCAGCATTGAATATAAGAGATCTTTCGGATAATCAGGCTACAGATGAGTATCTTAAGGATATCACCGCTGATGATATCATAGATGCTTCCGGAAAAATAGTAGCAAAGGGTTCTGAAGGTGGTGAAAAAAATGGTTTTATATTAAACAGTGCGGATTACAAGGCTGGCAAACTTGCATTGTTTGTATGTAAGGTTAATGGAGAAACAAAGTACGTAATGCCTGTCTATGGTATGGGACTTTGGGGACCAATATGGGGCTATATAGCAGTTAATGCAGATAAAACAACTATTTTTGGTGCTTATTTCAATCATGAAAGTGAGACAGCAGGACTTGGTGCTGAAATAAAAGACAATATTGCATGGCAAGAACAGTTTAAGGGAAAGAAAATCTTTAAGAATGGTTCTGATGATGTTGCTTTGTCTGTTCTTAAGAAGAGCGACGTTAAGGATCCAACGACACAATGCGATGGCGTTACTGGTGCCACTTTGACATCAAATGGCGTGAGCGCTATGCTTAAGGACTGTCTCTCAAAGTATAAAACATTTCTTAATGAAAAATAATAGGGAGGAATATAGATATGAGTAAACTGTTTTCAAAGGAGAACAAAGAGGTTTTAACAGGTCCGTTTAATGGAAATAATCCTATATTAGTACAGGTTCTTGGAATCTGTTCTTCTCTTGCGGTCACTTCGCAATTAAAACCTTCAATTGTTATGGGGCTTGCCGTAGCAGTGATCACTGCCTTTTCAAATGTTATTGTTTCTTTGATTCGTAAGACAATACCTAATCGTATTCGTATTATTGTTCAGTTGGTAGTTGTTGCAGCTTTGGTTACTATCGTCAGCCAGATATTGAAGGCTTTCGCCTATGATGTAAGTGTTCAGTTGTCTGTGTATGTAGGTCTTATAATAACAAACTGCATACTAATGGGACGTCTTGAAGCTTTTGCAATGATGAACAAACCTTGGCCTAGTTTCCTTGATGGATTAGGAAATGGATTAGGTTATGCATTAATATTGGTTGTTGTTGGTGCCGTGCGTGAACTTTTAGGACGTGGTACGCTACTAGGATTTACAATTATTCCGCAGTCTGCTTATGATGCTGGATACATTAACAATGGTATGATGACAATGCCAGCAATGGCATTGATACTTGTGGGATGTGTAATCTGGATACATAGAGCTTATTTTTATAAAGAAAAAGAAAATTAAGAACAATACCTAAAAAGAAAAAATGATGGAACATTTAATAAGTTTATTTTTCAGATCCATATTTGTGGACAACATGATTTTCGCATTCTTCTTGGGTATGTGCTCTTTTCTTGCCGTATCAAAGAATGTAAAAACTTCTTTAGGACTAGGATTAGCCGTAACATTCGTGTTATTGGTCACAGTTCCTGTGGATTATCTTTTACAGGTATATGTTCTGGGGCCTGATTGTCTTATAGAAGGTGTAGATTTGTCATACCTTAGTTTTATTTTGTTTATTGCTGTCATAGCGGGCATGACACAGTTAGTTGAGATGGCTGTTGAGAAATATTCACCATCCCTTTATGCTGCTCTTGGTATATTTCTTCCACTTATCGCCGTGAACTGTGCTATTATGGGTGCGTCACTGTTTATGCAGCAGCGTATTAATCTTGATCCTTCAAACACACAATATATAGGTAATGTGTGGGATGCGATAGCTTATGCTGTTGGTAGTGGTTTTGGTTGGACACTAGCAATCGTATCAATGGGAGCGATAAGAGAAAAAATGCAATATAGTGATGTGCCAAAACCTCTTCAGGGATTAGGCATAACATTCATTACCGTCGGTCTTATGGCAATGGCAATGATGTGCTTCTCTGGTCTTAAATTTTAAAAAAGGGAGAAAATAATAATATGGGACAATTTATATTAGTAAGTATAGGAGTTTTTCTCGCTACAATTCTCCTTTTAGTCATAATACTGCTTGTCGCAAAGAAATACCTTTCACCTAGCGGGAGCGTAGAAGTCATTATTAATGATGACAAAAAAATATCTGTAATTCAAGGTGACAGTTTGATGTCTACTCTTAACGAAAATGGTATCTATCTTCCTTCTGCCTGCGGTGGTAAAGCTAGTTGTGGTCAGTGCAAAGTACAGGTATTGGAAGGTGGCGGTGAAATATTAGATTCAGAACGTTCACATTTTACACGTAAAGAAGTCAAGGAACATTGGCGTCTAGGATGCCAGTGTAAAGTTAACGGTAACTTGAATATTAAAGTGCCTGAGAGTATACTTGGAGTAAAAGAGTGGGAGTGTACCGTTATTTCAAATAAGAACGTAAGTTCTTTTATAAAGGAATTCAAAGTTGCGTTACCTCCAGGGGAACACATGGACTTTGTCCCTGGTTCTTATGCGCAGATTACTATTCCTGCATACGATTGTATAGATTATGATAAGGATTTCGATAAGGAATTAATAGGCGATGAGTATATATCTGCATGGAAGAATTTTAATCTCCTTTCGTTGAAAGCTCATAATCCAGAGCCTACTGTACGTGCATATTCAATGTCAAACTACCCTGCAGAAGGTGATATCATAACTCTTACTGTACGTATTGCTTCAACACCATTCCTGCCACGTCCACAAGTTGGCTTCATGGATGTTCCAACGGGTATTGGATCTTCTTATATTTTCTCTTTAAAAGCTGGTGATAAGGTTAGAATGAGCGGTCCTTATGGAGATTTTCATCCTAATTTCACATCAGGTAAAGAGATGATATGGATTGGTGGTGGTGCTGGTATGGCTCCTTTGCGTGCGCAAATTATGCATATGACAAAAACTTTGCATACTACTGACAGAGAGATGCATTTCTTCTATGGTGCACGTGCATTAAGCGAAGCATTCTTCCTTGAAGACTTTTGGGAACTTGAAAAAGAATTCCCTAATTTCCACATGCATTTATCTTTAGACCGCCCTGATCCTAAAGCTGATGCAGCTGGTGTTAAATATTATGCCGGATTTGCTGTTAATTGTATTCGTGATACATATCTTAAAGACCACGAAACACCAGAAGATTGCGAGTACTATCTTTGTGGACCTCCAATGCTAATCAAGACTGTTACTGACTATCTTGACAGTCTCGGAGTTGAAAATGATGCTATTATGTATGATAACTTTGGATAATGACATACATAATTTAAATATAAGAAAGGAACTTACATTATTGTGAGTTCCTTTCTTTTTTGGCACACTCTTTGCATATTGTATCATGAAAAATTTTAAAAATATAATATTATGCAAAAAGGAAATATTGGAGTTACAACAGAGGACATATTCCCTGTTATCAAAAAGTTTCTCTATTCTGATCATGAGATCTTTCTTCGTGAAATGGTTAGTAATGCTGTTGACGCTACGCAGAAAATTAAAACTCTTGCAGAGAAAGGCGATTTCAAGGGCGAACTTGGCGAATTGGCTGTTCGTATAACTTTGGATGAGGCTGCAAAGACCATTACTATAAGTGATAATGGTATTGGTATGACAGAAGAAGAGATTGATAAGTATATCAATCAGATAGCTTTCTCTGGTGTTACTGACTTCCTTGATAAGTATAAAGATAATGCAAATGCTATTATTGGACATTTTGGATTGGGATTCTATTCTAGTTTCATGGTAAGCGACCGTGTAGACATTATCACTCGTTCTTACAAGGATGGTTCAAAGGGTGTTAAGTGGACTTGTGACGGTACTCCTTCTTTCGAGATAGAGGATGTAGAGAAAGAGGGACGTGGTAGTGAGATTGTATTGCATATAAGTGATGACTGTAAAGAATTCCTTCAGAAATCAAAGATCGAGGAACTACTTAATAAGTATTGTAAGTTTATGCCTGTACCATTGGTATTTGGCAAGAAGAGTGAATGGAAAGACGGCAAACAGGTTGATACAGACGAGGATAATGTTATAAATAGCATAGAACCACTTTGGACAAAAGCTCCTGCAAGTCTTAAAGACGAAGATTATAAGAAATTTTATAGCGAACTGTATCCTATGCAGGATGAGCCATTGTTCTGGATTCATCTTAATGTGGATTATCCATTTAATCTCACGGGTATTCTTTATTTCCCACGTATAAAGAATAACATTGAGTTGCAGCGCAACAAGATTCAGTTGTATTGCAATCAAGTTTTCGTAACAGATCAAGTTGAAGGTATTGTTCCAGAGTTCCTTACTTTGTTGCATGGTGTAATCGATTCTCCAGATATTCCTTTGAATGTAAGTCGAAGCTATTTGCAGAGTGATGCTAATGTTAAGAAGATTTCTACTTATATCACAAAGAAGGTTGCTGACCGTTTGCAGAGTATCTTCAAGGAAGATCGCAAAGGATATGAGGAAAAATGGGATAACTTGAAGATATTCATCAACTATGGTATGCTTTCACAAGAAGATTTCTATGATCGCGCTAAGGACTTTACATTGTTGAAGGATGTTGAAGGTAAGTATTTTACATTCGAGGAATATAAGACTTTGATTAAAGATGAGCAGACAGATAAGGAAGGTTATCTAGTTTATCTCTATGCAAATAACATGGAGGAGCAGTACACTTATATTGAGGCAGCAAAGAATAAAGGATATAATGTCTTATTGCTCGACGGTCAGTTGGATACTCCTATTGTCAGCATGCTTGAACAAAAACTTGAAAAGGTTCGTTTCACACGTGTTGATGCTGATATTGCAGATCGACTTATTGCTAAGGAGGATACTAAGGAGAATAATCTTGATGCCGATGACAGCAATAACCTTTCAAAGGTATTTAGTTCACAGATGCCACATCTTGAAAAGGCTGAATTTAATGTTGAGGTTCAGTCTCTAGGCGAAAATAATCAACCTGTAGTGATAACACAGAGTGAGTATATGCGTAGAATGAAGCAGATTAGTCAGTTCCAGCCAGGAATGAGTTTCTATCAGCAAATGCCTGACAGTTACACTTTAGTTCTTAACAGTGATCATTCTTTGGTTAAGAAAGTGCTTGATAACTGCAATAACAAGATATCAAATGCTCTTAAACCTATTCTTAGTGAACTAAAAGGCTTGCAGGCACGTCTTACAGCACTGCATCAGAGTCAGTCTAGTAAGAAGCCTGAAGAGGTAACTAAGGAAGAAAAGGATGATTTGCAGAATACAGAGAAAGCAATAAACGAGCAGAAAACCAAGCAGACTGAAATTATTTCAGAGTATGCAAAGGATGATGAGATTGTTCATCAGCTCATAGACTTGGCTTTGTTGCAGAACGGAATGTTGAAGGGACAGGCTCTTGATTCATTCCTGAAGCGTTCTGTTGATTTGATAAAGTAATATCTATCTTAGTGTAGAAGTAATGCTTAATAAATGTTAATGTAAAGAAATAACTTGATGTTATGTTTCTTCATTCCAATTAAAAGTATTACTTTTGCACACGCAAATAAGAAATGAGGCTCCGTAGCTCAACTGAATAGAGCATCTGACTACGGATCAGAAGGTTCCGGGTTTGAATCCCAGCGGAGTCACATTCAATTGCAAAACCATAAAAATGGCTCTGTAGCTCAACTGAATAGAGCATCTGACTACGGATCAGAAGGTTCCGGGTTTGAATCCCAGCAGAGTCACAAAAAGAGAAGTTCTTTATTGAATTTCTCTTTTTTTTGTATCTAAGGTTATTATTCCCATCTCTAACAGAGTGATAAGTTTAGTTCATAAGTTTGAGGGATTTAACGATCTAAAATAAATTATCACCTTTCTACCATGCAAAGATAATAATTTGTCTCTTTTATTATTTCAAGTGTGTTGTTTTTGGGGTTTTTAATTCTCACAAATATTAGAGGATGTCTAAAATTTGTCTCAATTTGTTTGTTTTCTGTTACATGTCATTTTATCTGGTATATCATATTCTTTTTCTGTTGTAACAAAATGTTATCGTTTTCATAATAATATGTTTCATTTAAACAGAATTAATGTTTTTAGGTTTTACGGGACAAAATATTTGTATTATCTTTGCGTAAATCAAAACCATTTTATAGGTTGGAATTTATGAAAGATACTAATGCCGAATTCAGTATAATCGCTGAATATTACTCTCAACATTACGAAGAGCTCAAAGCCTTTGTTGCTAAACGCTTGCTATATAGTGAGACCGCAGAGGACATTGTTCAGAATGTCTTTTTAAAGTTGATGTCTATTGATAGCATGGTTACTCCTGTTACATTACCAAGTCTAGTTTACACAACAGCTCGTAACTTGATATATGATTATTGGCGTCATCGTAAGTATGTTGACGAATATGAGCATTATGCAAAACATTCTGGAGGAATGTTTGCAGGGGTATCTTCTGATAATCCAATGTCGGTTTACTCTGTAAATGAGATCAATGAGATCTTGGAACACGGTATAACATCTTTGTCTGAACATCAACAAAAGATTTATCGCCTAAATATATATAATGGTATGAAAGTCTCTGAAATTTCTCAGACATTAGATATGAATTACAAAAGTGTAGAACATCGTCTTGGTTCAGCACGTAAGGAGGTTAGGGAGTATATACGCAAGGCTTTGGCCTAATGCGAATATAGTTTATATATGTACATTAAAAAAGAGGCCTCGTTTTTTGAGACCTCTTTTGTAATTATATATATAGTAAGTGATTTACTCCTGTGGAATGTTTTTAAGTATTTCCAAAAGATGATCCCAAACCATTTGTACTGTAGGAATGAACAAGCACTCATCTGGAGTGTGTACACTACGTAATGTAGGACCAAAGCTAACCATGTCTAAGCTAGGATATTTCTCAGAGAATAGTCCGCATTCCAATCCTGCGTGAATACCTTTTACAATAGGATCTTTTCCAAATAGCTTTTTGTATGCTTCAACAGTAATCTTCACAAGTTTGCTTTCAGGATTCATTTTCCATGCTGGATAACCATCATTTTGTTCAACGTTGGCTCCTGCAAGTTCGAATGTGGCTTTTATAGCGTTTGCCATATTGCGAAGATTGCTCATTACATTACTTCTCTGACTTGAAACTATAGTAATCTTATCTTCTTCACTCTGCACGCTAGCTACGTTACTTGATGTTTCAACCATATATGCAATTGCTTCGTCTTGGCAGTTTGTAAGCGGACCATTGTCTAAAGCTTGCAAAGCAAGAATTACATTGTGTGATGCCGTATTTGCCAAAACATCTTGTGAGTCTGTGCTATGCATGTCCCAAACCATAGTTGGGTCTGTTACATGGAACTCGTCTTCTACGTCAGCTGCAAATATATTCCAATCAGACATAACCTCTTCTTTTTTATCTGTAGGAACAGCAAATATTATTTTTCCATCGCGAGGTATAGCGTTGTGCATTTTTCCTGAGTTCCATTGTGCAAGACGGATATCCATTTTGTCCTGTTCCATATATAGGAAGCGCGCCATAATCTTTATAGCGTTTGCTCTCTTCTTGTTTATGTCGTCACCAGAATGACCTCCGTTTAATCCTTTTAGTGAACCTTCCATAAAGAAGTAGTTTGCGGGTGCTTTCTCACGTTTGAATGTGAATGTAGCTGTTGTATTAATACCTCCTGCGCAACTTACGAATATTTGTCCTTCATCTTCTGAATCAAGGTTTATAAGATACTTACCGCTCATGAAATCAGACTTCATACCAAATGCTCCAGTAAGTCCGGTTTCTTCATCACGTGTGAAAACGCATTCAATAGGACCGTGTTCTATATCTTGGCTGACAAGAATTGCTAGTTCTATAGCAACTCCAATACCGTCATCTGCACCAAGAGTTGTACCTTTTGCGTGTAACCATTCTCCATCAACGTATGTTTGTATCGCATCTTTGTGGAAATCAAAGTCCACGTCAACAAGTTTGTCACAAACCATATCCATGTGGCTCTGTAATATTGTTGTCGCACGGTTTTCAAATCCCTTTGTTGCAGGTTTGCATATAAGAACATTACCTGTTTCGTCAACTTTTGTCTCAAGATTATGGCTTGCACCAAACTTCTTAAGATATTCAATCATCATTTCCTCATGCTTTGATGGGCGTGGGATTTTGTTAATTTCGGCGAACTGCTCAAATACATGAGCTGGTTTTAATTCTGCATTACTCATTTTTTATATCTTTTTATTTTGTTTTATTTTGTCCTTTTATTGTTTTATGTTACCTTTGCCACTGTTTAGTGTAAAAGATTCACTGCAAAAGTAATAAAAATGGTAGAAACATTATTATTGAGCGTGTTAATAATTGCTATATGTGTTGCATTATTATGCGTGAAAATCATTCTCCGCAAGAATGGGCAGTTTTCTTCTCAGCATGTCCACGATAATCCTGGATTGCGAAAGAAAGGCATACACTGTGTTATTGATCAGGACAAAGAGGCTCGTAAAGCAGGAAAAGCTTATTGATTAGCTAATGTGTGCTGTGGATTCATTGATTCAAAAAGTTAAAAGATAAATAAAAATGAACAAGAAAAACATTTTCAAGACCATGGCAGTTGTAGCTGTAGCTACGATGGCTATGACTAGTTGCGACCAGTCTGCTCCAAAGCTGGACTCTAAATCTGATGCCGCTCAGTCAAACCCAACAAAACTTAAGATTGCTTATGTTGAAGTTGACAGTATTATGAGTCAATACAAGTTCTGTAAGGACTATTCATTGACTTTACAGAAGAAGGGTCAGAATATTCAGAGTACTCTTGCTGCAAAGCAGCAGCAACTACAGGCAGCAGCTGCTAATTTTCAGCAGAAAGTTCAGCAGAATGCTTATACACGTGAGCAAGCAGAGGCTATCAATGCTGGTTTGCAGAGACAGAATGCTGATTTGCAGACATTGAATCAACGTTTGAGTGCTGAGTTCCAGAGTGAGACAAATAAATATAATAATGCTCTTCGTGACAGTATACAGAATTTCCTTAAGGTTTATAACAAGGATAAGAAATATACTTTGATTTTGAGCAAGGCAGGTGATAACCTTCTTTATGCTGATAAGACTTATGATATAACAAATGAAGTTATTGCAGGTCTTAACAAGTCATACAAGCCTTCTGCAAAGATGGCTGCTGCTACAGAGAAGAAATAATATATATCATTATTTATAATATAAAAAGGTTGAAAGAATTTCTTTCAACCTTTTTTATTTGCATTAATCTGTTAAATTTATTTTAAGCCAGTTTACTTCCTTCCATAATCTTTGGGCATATATCATTCAATCCACATTTATCGCATTGCGGATTCAGGCTTTTACATGTATATCTTCCGTGTAAAAGTAACCAGTGATGAGCGTTTGTTACTTCATCCTCTGGAATGTATTTCAATAGTTCACATTCAACTTTAAACGGAGTATTGGCATTAGCTGGAACAAGACCTAGTCTGTGGCTTACTCTATATACATGTGTGTCAACCGCAAGAGTTGGTTTACCAAACCATACGGCCTGAATTACGTTTGCGGTTTTTCTTCCAACTCCAGGTAGTTTTGTTAAATCTTCTGTATTGTCAGGCACGTTCCCATCAAAGTCACTCACCAGCATTTTCGACATTTCTGAAAGGTGATTCGCTTTCGCATTAGGATAACTTACGCTCTTAACTAATTCGAAAATGTCTTCAACATCAGCCTTTGCCATTTCATTCGCAGTAGGATAGTGCTTAAACAAATTTGGAGTGACCATGTTTATGCGTTTGTCAGTGCATTGTGCGCTAAGTAAAGTTGCAACGAGTAATTGAAAAGCACTACCGAAATCAAGTTCAGTTGTTACGTTTCCAACTTCCTTACTGAAGTAATCTAATATATAGTTGAATCTTTCTTTTCTTGTCATGTTGCAAAAATACAAAAAAATAGTATCTTTGCAACAGAATAACGAAATAAATAAACTATGGATGCTAAAAGAATTTTGAATTTCTTAAGTGATGTTTCCAAAAACAATAATCGTGATTGGTTTCATGAGCATAAGGACGAATATGATTGTTGCAAAGCCGAATTTGAGGCAGGTGTGACAAAGGCAATTGCTGCTATTTCGCAGTTTGATCCTTCTATTTCACACATAACAGCCAAGGATGCATGTTTTCGTTTTTATCGTGATGTTCGTTTCAGAGAAGACAAACGACCATACAAAGATCATTTCGGGGCATATATAGGCGCTCATGGGAAAAAAGCTCTTCATGCCGGATATTATATTCATCTTCAGCCTGGAGCATGTCTCGTTTCAGCTGGGGCTTATTGGTTGCCGACAAACATCCTTACGGCTTGTAGAAATGAGATCATGGGAAATATTGATGAGTGGCGTAAGTGTGTGGAGAATGGTAAGTTTATTAATCAATTTGGTTATCCTAATGAGGGTGACTGGGAAAAGCATAGTGGAAAAGGATTTGGACTAACACATCTTAAGACATCTCCAAAAGGATTTCCTCGTGATTATGAGTTTATTGAGTATCTTAAAATGAAAGACTATGCTTGTTGGAAATATGTTTCAGATGATTATTATGAAGGTGATGGCTGGCTAGAAAATATGGTAGATATTTTGAAGACAGCCAAACCAATGATGGACTTTACAAATAATGTTATTGACGATTACGAATAAATTCCTCAGCCCTTTTTAGGTCATCCGGGGTGTCAATGCCAACAGTTTCTGCATTAGTAAGTCCAACTTTTATCTTGTATCCGTTTTGTAGCCAGCGTAGTTGTTCAAGACTTTCAGCAAGCTCCAATTCTGATTGAGGCAGTTTTGTTATTTCATTTAGAACGTTTGACCTGTATGCATATACACCAAGATGTTTTAAGAAAGTATGTTTCTTTAGCCATTCACTCTTTTCAATACCGCGTATAAATGGTATGATGCTACGACTGAAGTACATTGCATAACCATTGTTGTCAAGGACTATTTTAGGAGAGTTTGGATTTTCTACCGCTTCAATGCTCTCAAAAGGCTTTCCTAGTGTGGCTATCTGTGTATTTTTGTCATCAAAACATTTACAAAGAGTCTCTATTTGAGATTTTTGTATGAAAGGCTCGTCTCCCTGGATGTTTACAACTACATCAAAATCACCACCTACTTTTTGTAGAGCTTCTTCAATTCGGTCTGTACCGCTATGATGTTCTGTTGATGTCATCACAGCTTTACCGCCAAATTCCTCTACCTTATTATATATTCTTTCGTCATCTGTCGCAACATATACGGCGTCAAGAACTTTTGAAGCCTGTTCGTATACATGTTGTATCACTGGCTTGCCAGCCAAAAGGGCAAGTGGCTTGCCCGGAAAACGTGTTGAAGCGTATCGGGCAGGGATTAATCCTATAAATTTCATCTTCCTTTTTTGTTGTTTGTTGGTGCAAAATTAATAAAAAATACTAACTTATTTTGCTATTCACCATTATTTTGTTAACTTTGGGCTTGAAACTATAATTTGGAAAACAGTGAAAAAACTTATTATATCAATAATATCCTTAATTCTACCATTCATGGCTACAGCACAGAAGATAGTTCTAGGCTCGTGCACGACTCATGACGATGGTCAATATAAGGGACAGATGATGAATGGAAAACCCAACGGCAAAGGTAATACTGTCTTCAAGAATGGTGACAGTTATGTCGGTGAGTATATAAAAGGTAAACGCGATGGATATGGCGTTTACTCTTTTTCTGATGGTGAAAAATATGAAGGACAATGGTTTCAAGATCAACAACATGGTCGTGGAACTTTTTATTTCTCCAACAATAATAAATATGTAGGTTTATGGTTCCGCGATTTTCAGCAGGGACAGGGTATAATGTATTATTATAATGGTGATAAGTATGATGGTTCTTGGTCTCAGGATAAACGTGAGGGGAAGGGACGTTATACCTATTCAAGTGGTGCATATTACGATGGTATGTGGAAAGCCGACCAAAAAAGTGGGCATGGTTTCTTTGATTGGGGCGATGGTACTACATATGATGGTATGTGGGCAAATAATCAACGTTCCGGAAAAGGAACAAATAAGTATGCTGATGGTGATGTATATATAGGTAATTGGGCTGATGATATACAGAATGGTAGCGGTATTTATAAGTTCCAGAATGGCGATGTATATGAAGGTGATTATGCACAGGGCGAACGTACTGGTGAAGGTATCTTCAAATATGCATCTGGTGATCGTTACACTGGACATTTCAATGAAGGCGAAAAGGACGGTATGGGGACTTATGAATGGCGTACTGGTGATGTATATGTAGGCTTATGGAAGAATGATTTGCAAAATGGACATGGTAAACTTACCAAGAAAAATGGTGATGTGTTTGAAGGTGACTTTAAAGACGGACATATTGAAGGAGAAGTAATTATCCATTATGCTAATGGAAGCCGTTTCAAGGGAACATATAAGAAAGGTCTTCGCAATGGTGCTGCTATTGAGGAGGATAAGGATGGAAACCGTTTTGAAGGTTCTTATGTAGATGATGTTCGTGACGGACGTTTTGTAGAGAAAGATCGTAACGGAAACGTCACAAGAACTGGACATTATGAAAGTGGTAAATTATTTCTAGACTAATACAATAGATAATATAAAAACAACAACTTAAAAACACTGAAATTATGATAATTGATAAAATTGAGAATCTAGATAAATATATAAGTCTTAATCCGTTATTCGCTGATGTAGTGAAGTTTTTGGAAAACAATGACCTCAATACACTCGAAGAAGGAAAACATGAGATTAAGGGGACAGACTTGTTTGTTAATGTACAAGCTAACCCTGGCAAGAAATTACAAGATGCTGTTCTTGAGTTTCATAAGAAAATGATAGATATTCAAATTCCTGTCAGTGATTCTGAAACTTTTGGATATACTCCGGTTGATGAATTGCCTGAGGCAGAATTTAATGAACAGAAGGATATTGCTAAACTTCCTGATGTAGAGCCACAGACTTATGTGACGCTTAATCCAGGACAGATGGCTATTTTCTTTCCACAGGATGGTCATGCACCATGTATCTCTGAATCTGACTGTTTGAGAAAAGTCATATTCAAGATTCAAGCATAAAAAAATAATCTAAATTATGGCAACAAGGAAAGTTACTGAAAAGAAAGTTGCTGCAAGAACAACAAAGAAAACTACGGGTTGTGGGCATATTGGAATTGTGAAGAACGATCCATATCTAGAACCTTATGAAGATGCTATTTGCGGGCGTCACGATAATGTGTTGCGCAAATTGGCCCAGTTTACTAACAACGGAAAGAACAGTATTGCTGATTTTGCCGCTGGATATGAATACTATGGACTTCATATGTTGAGTAGGGAATGGGTGTTCCGTGAATGGGCACCTAATGCCACAGCAATATATCTTGTTGGTGACTTCAATGACTGGAAAGAGGATGACAAGTTTCTTGCTCATCGCATTGAAGGCTCAGGAGATTGGGAACTTCGTGTACCTCTTAAATATATTCATCATGGAGACTTCTTCAAGATGCATGTAAAATGGAATGGTGGCGAAGGTGAACGCATACCTGCTTGGGCAACACGTGTTGTGCAGGATGAACACACAAAAATATTCTGTGCACAGGTATGGAGCCCAGAACAATCTTACCAGTGGAGTGAGAAGTCTTTTTCTCCATCAACTTCTCCGTTGCTAATCTATGAATGCCATATCGGCATGGGACAGGATGCCGAAAAAGTTGGTACATATACAGAATTTAAGGATAATATATTACCCAGAATTGCTAAAGACGGATACAACTGTATTCAGATAATGGCTATACAGGAGCATCCTTATTATGGTTCTTTTGGTTATCATGTAAGTTCTTTCTTTGCGCCTTCTAGTCGTTTTGGAACTCCAGAGGAGTTGAAGGGGCTTATAGATGCAGCCCATTCTAAAGGTATAGCTGTGATAATGGATATTGTACATTCTCATGCTGTAAAGAATGAAGCTGAAGGCTTGGGTAATCTCGCAGGTGATCATAACCAGTATTTCTATCCCGGAGAGCGTCATGAGCACCCTGCTTGGGACAGTCTGTGTTTTGATTATAGCAAAGACAATGTTACGCATTTTTTGTTAAGCAATTGTAAGTATTGGTTATCTGAATTTCATTTTGATGGATTCCGTTTCGACGGAGTAACGTCAATGCTATATAATAGTCATGGGCTTGGAGAGGCTTTTAGTGGATATGGTGACTATTTCAACGGTAACGAGGATGATAATGCCATTTGCTACCTTACTTTGGCAAATGTTCTCATCCACAAAGTGAATCCCAAGACTATAACAATCGCCGAAGAGGTTAGCGGTATGCCTGGACTTGCTGCTAAGTTTGAGGATGGAGGATATGGTTTTGACTATCGCATGGCAATGAATATTCCTGATTTCTGGATAAAATCTATAAAAGAATTGAAAGACGAGGAATGGAAGCCTAGTTGCATATTCTGGGAGGTTAGAAATCGTCGTAATGATGAAAAGACAATATCATATTGTGAGAGTCATGACCAAGCCTTAGTAGGCGATAAGACAATTATATTCCGCCTTATTGATGCTGATATGTATTGGCATTTTAAGAATGGCGATGAGAATGATAAGGTTTGTCGAGGTATAGCTCTTCACAAGATGATAAGACTTGTGACTGTATCTACAATAAATGGTGGTTACCTGAATTTCATGGGTAATGAATTTGGACATCCTGAATGGATTGATTTCCCACGTGAAGGTAATAATTGGAGTCATAAATATGCCCGTCGTCAGTGGAATCTTGTCGACAATAAGGATTTAGACTATCATTTTCTTGGTGATTTCGACCGTGAAATGTTAAAGGTGATAAAAAGTGAGAAGAATTTTAACCGAACTCCTGTTCTGGAAATATGGCATAATGATGCCGACCAGATATTGGCTTATATGCGTGGAGATCTTCTTTTCGTTTTTAATTTTTCTCCAACTCGTTCGTTTACAGATTATGGATTACTTGTTCCAACAGGTAGCTATGATGTTGTTCTCGATACCGACAATAAAAAATTCGGTGGCAACGGTTTGAATGACGATTCTATGATGCATCTGACTAATTACGATTCTTTATATATTGATGAACGCAAGGAATGGTTAAAACTTTACCTACCGGCTCGTTCAGCATTGGTATTACGAAAAAATTGATAATATATTATTATATAATAAATGTCAAACTATTCTGTTAAGGATGGCACTTGTGTAGTAAGAATTGCATGTGCCGTCTTATTTGTTTCTTTTACGTTTCTGTATCTTTATGATTATCAGGATGATATTTTAGCAATGGCACAGCATGTGTTGTCTGATGGACTGACACATTATAACCGCACAATCGGAGCTGTTCTCATTACTGTTGTTTTGTGGTTGTTGCAGATAGGTTTCTATGCACTGTTCCGTTTGCAAGGTCGTGCACATGCAATTACTTTTTTCCCATCATTGCTTACGCTTGCGGTTATCACATCGCCAGATAATTCTATTGACGAAGGATTTACTTTTGGCGCATGGCTTGTAGCCTGGCCGGTTCTTATGCTTATTTGCATTGGAGTTATGTGGTATGCACGTCAAGTCCAACAATATGAACCAGTAGATTCTTCTAAGGGATTTCTTTCTCGCCGAGCATGGATAAACTATGTTACCATGTGTGTTATGTTTGTTTTTGTTGGTCTATTCAGCAATCATAATGATGTGTTTCATTATCGTATGCATGTTGAGAGTTGTCTTAATGACAGTCTTTTTGATGAAGCATTGGCAACCGGAGAAAAATCAAATAAAACAGATTCTAGCCTCACAAGTTTGCGTATTCACGCTCTTGCTGAAAAAAATCAATTGGGAGAACGCTTGTTTGAGTATCCCCTCGTAGGTGGTTCTGCAGCAATGCTTCCAAATGGTAAGAGTGTGAAGTATCTTATGTATCCAGAGAAGAATCTGTATAAAAATCTAGGATGTTGGTTAAAACAGCATATGTCAACGATGCACTATCTTAAGTTTGTACATCGCCATAAACTTGCCACTAAGTCTGCGCATGATTATTTACTCTGTGCTTATCTTCTTGATGGTAATTTGGATGCTTTCGTACATTCTATAGGCTTGTATTATGATATTCATGGTCAGATGCCAAAGCATTATCGTGAAGCTCTTACTTTGTATAATCATTTGCGGTCTAATCCATTTATATCATATCGTAGTACAATAATGGAAACAGATTTTCAGGATTTCCAGACATTAATTCATAAATATAATAATCCTGTTGAGCGCGCTGCAGCGCTGAGAGATACTTACGGAAATACGTATTGGTGGTATTATTACAATCTGTATTCTTGTAAATCAAAGTATAATTTATGAAATGTATGTTGATGATTTCAGCAATGCTTTAGTCAGCTCTTTGTGGTCGGGCTTATAATCATGATCTTAAATTGGTTGATGCAAAGGTTTTCTCATCAATAGTAGTGTATTGATGAGACCCTCTTGGCACTGACGTATATGGATTCTGACGATTCTTATTAATTTAGTTAGTGATTAAAGGCGAGTGACTTTGATGCCGATAAGAACCTTGCCTGACTACAAATTTCTATTCAGGAATGTCTCATTGTGAGAATGATTGGGCACGCAGATTGTTTGTTCCGTTTATGTTCCTTCTAGGAAAGTAGGCAACTATATTTCATTATAATGATAATGTATCTTTGTTTATAGGTATTTCAATATCTCCAAAATCAATCATGGCATTAAACAGTCGTATAGCCTTGTATTCAAAGATATCCTTTTCATTTATATCCTTTTCTTTAATAATATTCTTATTTATTAGATAGGCTCGTTTTGTTCCTTTAAGTAAAGGATGCTTAGGTGTGTACCAAATATTTCCATCAAATAGGGCAATATTTGTAAAAGAGGTATCTGTAATGAGGCTGTTTTTAGAAATGATGATTTCATCATATAACCCTTTCTTTTCAACAAGTTTGTTTATAGCAGAACGGTCTGTGCTTTTGAAACTATATTCTATATGCTTGTCTGTAACAATCTTTAGTGTTTTTATATTGCGCATAGAGTATTTAGAATATGATATATCTTCAATACCATTTTCTCCATATACAACTCTTACTTTTATAATGCCATTGCTCTCTTGGGGAGTAATATATTTGCTAAGGTCTATATTTTCTTCCGTTTGCCAAAAGTGATGTCGTGTATTATTTAACCTGTTATTATGGTAATCAATATTGCAGGCACAACCATTAATCATCTTTATCGTCTCTACAAATTGGTACATATATTTTTTGTTTTATTTCGTTATATTCCTTGTTGCAATCACTTTTTGAAGTTATTCCTCCACCTGTTTTGAAGACATATCCATCTCCCTTTTTCTCAATGAATCTTATCATTACGGCACTATCAATATTTCCGTTAATGCATATTCCCATTGTTCCGGTGTAGAAGCCACGTTGATAGTCTTCCGCTTCTGCGATTATATCTACAGTTTTTTTCTTAGGTGCTCCTGTAATAGAACCAGCCGGAAGCTGTGATTCAATAATGTCTCCTATGTGTTGTCTGTAGTCATCTGATAGCTGTCCACTGATTTGAGAACTAGTCTGTATGATTTTTCCCGTATTGTTTGATATATAGTCTATATATCTGTATTTGTCAACTCTCACATCTGTTGCAATCTTACTTAGATCGTTACGTATCAAATCTACTATTGTTGCATGTTCTGCACTTTCTTTGGCATTAGAAAGTAATATGCTTTCTGCGTCAGGGTTTGTGGCATCTGCAGTACCTTTCATCGGAAAAGAATATATTCTTCTGTTATTTATCTTTATGAAAGATTCTGGTGAGAAACAAACTAATTTGTCTTTTATCAGAATACGATATTTGGCTTTAGAATTTTTGAAGATATACTCCATAGACATATTTGTTTTTACAGGTACACAACATGTGTAGTTTGCAAGATAACTATTGCCAGCCATGATGTTTTTTCTTACGATGTTAAAGCCTTTGGCATAACTTTCTATAGTTGGCATGTCTATATTCCATGTAATATCGCGTTCATTTTTTATAGCTGATGATGAGACGTTTGTAATACCGTTGAAGTCATATATTATCTCTGTATCGTTTATTTCTTCAAGCGATTTTATGATAGCTTCATCCCCCTTATAGTTGATAACAAAAAGAAATGGCACATTTTGTTGTCCCAGTTTGTTTATGTAATCAATATATTCTTGTTTCATTCTTAATATGCTATGTTCTTGATAATTCTTCTATACAAAAAAACTATATAGTGCTAGTTTCTTGCAAAAATAAAGATAATTATCTGAACAACCAAATGCTTTCAGGATATTTATGTGAGTATCTTTGAGTTGTCTTACTATTAGTAACAAATGCAGTTACTGTAAAATATTTATATAATATTTGGCGATGTCATGCCTTTGATGTAACTTAGCAACCAAATCCAGTAGAAATATGAAAATAGGTAGATTTGTATATAGAGTGGAACTCGTGATGTTATTATTTACTTGTTGTTCCATTACAGAAAATATTTATGCCGATAACGGCAGAAAGAAAGTAGCTGTGGTACTTTCAGGAGGTGGTGCAAAGGGAATGGCACATATTGGTGTGCTGAAAGTTATTCAGAAAGCCGGTATTCCAGTGGACATTGTCACTGGAACATCTATGGGTAGTATTGTAGGAGGATTGTATAGTGTTGGTTGGAATGCAAATGAACTTGATTCTCTTGTGCGTAGACAGGACTGGATGTTTCTTCTCTCAGACCGTGATGATTATTATTCTCAGAATCTATTGAATCGTGAAAAGCAGAATACATATTTTATTTCTAAAACGTTAACCGCAAAAAAGAAAAATATTTCTGGTGGAGGAGGATTTATACAGGGTATAAATCTATCCAAACTTTTCACTCGTCTTACTGCTGGATACAATGATTCTCTGAATTTCAACAAACTTCCTATTCCTTTTGCATGTGTTGCAACTAATATTGTTGATAACACCGAATATGATTTTCATAGCGGTGTGCTGGCTGACGCGATGCGTACAAGTATGTCAATCCCTTATGCCTTTACTCCAATAAGGAGGGATGCTATGATGCTTGTTGATGGTGGTTTACGCAATAACTATCCGGCAGATGTTGCAAAAAGTATGGGAGCTGATTATATCATAGGTTCAACGGTACAAAGCAAACCAAAGACTGCCGACGAACTTACAACTGGAGCGGCTGTTCTTACTCAGGTCATTGACATTAATTGTAAGAACAAATATGATGATAATATTGCAATAACAGATATTCCCATACGTGTTAATACATCAGGTTATGGTCCTGCCAGTTTTTCAGATGTTGCTATTGATTCGCTTATACAACGTGGTGAACAAGCAGCTATGGCACATTGGGATGAGTTGATGGCTCTGAAGCGTAAGTTGGGGTATCCTGATGATTATATGCCTAAATACCTCCATGCTAGTGATGAGGCAAAGGTTCCCGTTGATTTCGCCAATAAAACTGTTGATAGCAGACCTCCTCATGATGTAATACAGGGAAATCTTGGTGTTAGATTTGATACTGAGGAAATTGTGGCTTTGCAGATTAATGGTGTTTACAAGTCATCTTTGAAGCCTCTTGATATAGAAGCCACTTTACGACTTGGACAGCGTATTATGGCTAATGCCCAAGCAATACTTACACCTAAGAAGAATATTAAAATAGGATTTGGATATACTTTCCACTATGATGATATAGATATTTATAATCATGGTAACAACGACTATAATATAAAATTCAATCATCATCAGGTGGGACTGAATATTATGGGAGTTAATATGAAAAACCTTATATTGGATTTAAGCGCACATTTTGATTATTACAACTATCGCAACATGCTTGTATCTGGAGAGGCATTTGGCAATAATGTGATGCTTCGTGATGACCATTTCTTTAGTTATCATACCAAATTGCATTATGATTCAGAGAATACGGGTATTTTCCCAACACGTGGAGCAAAGTTCAATGCAGAGTATGCTTATTTCACAGATAACTTCACAAAATATAAGAACCATCTTGGTTTTAGTGAATTAAGCGCAATGTGGCGAATCTCATTTGCTCTTAACAGTCGTTTCACGTTGCAGCCAATGGCTTATGGACGTTTACTCTTTGGAAGTGATATTCCATATATACGTCAAAATGTAATTGGTGGTCAGTGGTTTGGGCATTACTTTGAACAACAGTTACCTTTTGTTGGAGTAGGGAATGTGGAATTAACGGATCCTCATTTTATTGCTATGCAGTTGAAGGCGCAACAGCGTTTGGGAACAAATAACTATATTTTGTTTCATATAGCAGCAGCACAGCATGGTGACAAGCTTAGAAATATATTAGATAAGGGACCTATGCTTGGTTATCAGTTGGGATATTATTATAAGACGATGTTGGGACCTTTAGGTGCTAATTTGGAGTACTCAAATAAAACAGATTGTATACACTTTTATATAAATCTTGGTTTTGAGTTTTAAGTAAATGGGGAAGATAAATTGCTTTATCCTCCCCATTTTTCTATTTATTTATATTTATTCTGATTCCTATATTAAGATTGAAGTTAAAAGGATTTTCTGTATATATGTTTGTTATATCACTTCCGTTCTTAAAATGATAGCTTATACCTGGTTCAGCATATAAACTTAACGATTTGTCAGCTTTATATTCTATACCCGCTGCTGCGTTTGTAGAAAACAAAAGTCTGTTACTCTTTATGTTTTCAGTTGTAGAATATGTTTCTGTTCCATTAGCGTCGTAAGTTGTCTTAGCTTTGCCGTTGACGAGTTTTTCGGCTTCTCCACCTGCTGTTGCATATATGTTTATGGAGTTGTTGTGCCAAATGCTATAGCTTGCCGATAGTGGTAGACCTACATAATGCAGCTTTTGCTCCTTTATGTTCTTTTCTCCACGACTGTTTATGGTAAAGTCCGATGAAAGGTAACTATAAGTGAAACCCGTCTGTAAACTCCATCTGTCATTAATCTTATAATTTATGGATACACCAAGTTTAATAGATTGGTGATGTTTGGTTTCCGTTGTAAGTTCATTGTTTGAATATACGGCATAATACTTATTGTCGTTAATCATTTTATCAGAACTATCTCCATAATAGTATGCATTAGCCAACATTACTCCATTTTGTGAATTGCTGTAACCATTCATTATCCCAGAGTAGTATGTGGACACTCTTATTTCTGTGTCATGATTCTTACTGTGATGATATTCATACTTATAGTCATTATATACCCGTTCTGTATAGTTTTTATTACTTGATGTCTTTTTCTGGGACGTGTCTTTTTCTTTTGTTGTCGTCTCTTGGGCAATAAGGGCTTCTTTATTAATAGATGCGTCTTTATTTATATCTGTATCTTCTGGTGTTAATCCAATTTCTCTCTTTACTTCATTTGAAATCCTTTGTATTATGTTTCCGTTTTTCTTATAATTCAATAAATCGTCCTCACTTTTCTTTTCGATCTCATTTACTTGTTTTCCTTTGTTATTATCTGCAATTTTAATATCATCATTGTTATTATAATAGTTTTTATAGTTATATAGAATAAAGGCTAAAGATATTGCTGCTATAGCTATCACCGAACGCAATGTCCACATAGAGACAGTGTTTGCTTTTTTTGAGCGTGTAGGAGCAATGCCACGACGTTCCATCTCTTTCTTGATGTCGTCGAGCAGACCTTCCGGGGCTTTTCTGTTGCCGTCCCTTATTCGGTCTTTGATATCGTTAATCCATTGATCCTTCATTTTATTCTTTTTTTAATCTGTAGTCCTTTATCATCTTGGCAAGTTGTTTCTTTGCCTTGTGAAATTGAGATGCTGATGAATCAGCTTTTATATTAAGTATCTTAGCTATTTCCTTATGACTTTTTCCTTCAATAACGAAAAGATTGAATACTGTTCTGTAGCCGTCAGGAAGCTTCCTTATCATATTTGTCAGCACCTCTTCGTTTAGGTTGCCTATTTCTGGCTCTTCATCTTGAATGTCTGGTGGTTCTTTTTCTATATTTACAATTGGTGAATTTTTTTTCTTCCTTATGCATTGTAACGATTCGTTAATCACAATTCTTGTAATCCATGCACGCAGCGAACCATTTCCCCTATAATTGAATTCTCCTATCTTTGAGAATATTTTTATAAAACTTTCCTGAAGTACATCTTTAAGTTCGTCATCGTCAGGTATATATCTGGCACAGACAGCGGTTAGATAATCGGCATATTCTGAATATAGGCAGTCCATAGCCGAAGCATCACCTCGTCTGAATAGTTTTATTATATGTTTTTCCTTGTCTGTGCCGAATATATACATATATTATTTAGATGTTGATCTTGAGCGGTATTTGAATTTTGCGGTCTTTTCTCCACTGAATGAGTTCCATTTCACAGTGAGATCTACAGTTTTACCTTCTGTATTAGGTAATGAGTCTAGCTTGAATGCTATTAGTCCGTCTTTCAATATACCACTTTTATCTCCGTTTGCATTGTGATGCAATACTACTTCATAAGGGTTGCTTCCTTTTACGAGGTTTAATTCATGAGTGATGTTGTAGCCGAAATATGTACGGAAACGCAATGTGAGATACCCGTCTTCAACAACTGTCACCCAGTCTTTCACTATTTCCACAGGGTCAGTTCCGTATTTAGTGTCGTTGTTTGTTCCTAAATCGGCAGCCATGTTTTTTGTGCGTATACTGTCTATCCAGTTTACATAAACAGAATTTATGTTACTACTGTTTACTTTATTATAATTCACAAGAGCACGTACTTCCTTGTCACCATATGGTGGCTTAGTAATGTTACTTGGATATAGTTTGGTACTGTCGTCAAGCTGCAGCATAAGCTTACCTCCTTCGTTCTTTACAGTTACTATAGCAGAAGGATATTGCATACTGTAGTTGTTATCGTCGTTGTCGTCGTCTAGACAAGACTGTAAAACAGGCATTGTCGATGCCAAAAGCAATAATGTGGCAATAAATTTAATATGTTTCATAACTAAAAAGTATTTGGTTTATTACACACTCTAAATGTACATATAGTATATACCTTGCCTGAAAGAATGTTTTTTCTTTTTGCAAAGATAATAATATTACTGCTAATAGCAATTTATTACTCTTGATATAGGTCAATTAAATATGTAACACAAAGATTTCGTTTAAAATATGTATAAATATGCTTTGCAAATTAAATGAATTTTTATACCTTTGCAACTCTTAAAAGAAAGTTTATAAATGTTTAGAATATTATTCTTATTGTTTCTAGGTATTGGAATAGGATATTTAATGCGTAATGTGCGTGGAATAAGGCATGTGGAAAAGACCACAAGGCTTACCATATTTGCATTATTGTTTGTCTTTGGCATAACAATAGGTTCAAACCATGCATTATTGAATAATATTGCTTACTTCGGTTGGCAGGCTGTTGTAATCGCAGTCTTTGGTATCGTCGGAAGTTTCGGCGCATCATATTTGTTTAATCGGGTATTGACAAGGAAAGGAAAGCAAAAATGAAAGAAAATTTATTGTTATTAGTGTCGTTGTTGTTAGGAATTACAATTGGTGCTTTTGATTTAGCGCCTATGTGGTTGCATAACGCATCGTTGCCTATGATTATTCTGTCGTTGCTTGTTCTTCAAGTTGGAATGGGAGTTGGCAGTATGGATAATCTTGGCAGAATGATACGCTCTATTCACTGGCAGATGTTCTTGTTACCGGCATGCACAATTGCAGGAACTTTACTTTTTACTTCATTGGCTTTTTTATTTTTCAGTAATCATAAACTTGGTGATATAATGGCAATTGGTAGTGGATTTGGTTATTATTCATTATCATCAGTGCTTATTGCCCAGATGAAGACTATTACTGTTGGACCTGCTCAGGCTACCCAATTAGCTACAATTGCATTATTGGCAAATGTGGTAAGAGAGCTTCTTGCGTTGTTTGGTTGCAAATATTTTACGAGAAAAGGTAGCTGTTTTGCTGCTATATCTATTGCCGGAATAAACTCAATGGATGTTTGTCTTCCGTCAATATTACGAGCAGCCAATGATAAGACGTTGGTTCCTGTTGCAGTCTTTCATGGAATAATTCTTGAAATAAGTATACCAATGCTTATTGCTTTTTTCTGTCAGTAAATGGATTGGTGGAGAAAAAAGCAGAAGGCATCAATGATGAGATAAGAGTGATGTAAAGAAATGCATTTGGTCTCAACGACGAAAAGTATTTCAAACTTAGGCTATATGCTCTTCATGATAGTAGCATCTCTCAAAATGTCTGATGAACCTAATTTGGATGTTTAGAGCCTAGATTTCTTCGTGATAATTTAATTTTTCAATATTTAGGATGTCTTCCCTGCTTTTTGGTGTGTTTTTAGCTACGTAGCTACGGCATCTCTCACAAAGCCTATAAACACTGGGAAAAAAAATACGTAGCTAGGTTAATTTAGCTTCGGTGAGCTACGTTTTAGCTACGTTATCTATTTCTATTTATATAATGTACGTGCATACACGCGCGCACCTAGGGTTTTGAGAAATATAAGTGTCGAAGTGTCAACTTAATGAATATCAATATTTTATCGACCAATTTGACTAAATAAAGTGACGGTGATCTAACGGTCAAATATCGAGTTTTGCATGCGTTTCTATATAGAAACGCAACTAGTTCCATATAGAAACGCAAACGTTTCTACGACGTTTTACCTCCTATTGCTTCGTAAAACGCAGTGCAATATAACGTAAAACGCACTGTAAAACATCGTAAAACGCATCGAAATTCTTCGTAAAGTACAAGGCAATATGAGGAAAATCTTTACCCATATTTTACCGACGAATGACCGACACTTCATTCGAACAGAAAAGAGTTCTAATAAGTTGATAATCAACGGATAGACACTTCGACACTTGTTTTTACGAAAAAGCCTGAGTGTGCGCATATGTGCGCACGTGTATTACAATGTGTAGCTCCAAGTATTTAAAACTTTGGCTAACAGTCTAACCTAAATCTGATTGCATAGACAAAAATTTTGCAGTATCTTTGCCGAGAATTCAGTGGAATTCGGCAGAACATTTAAACAAGCTTGGAAATTCTGTTATCGTTTACTGAATCTATTTTCACATCCTCAGTTCCTCAGATGCAGCAAACAGTTCTTTGATAAATTCACTCTTCGAATACATTTCATCCTTAAAACAACACAAATTGACGTAGCTAGAACGTAGCTAGACGTAGCTAAATCCTGCAAGCTACGTTCTGTAAAGCTCTGTTTATAGGCTTTTTAGGGAGATGCCGTAGCTACGTAGCTAGAAAAAAATAAAAACGTATGAAGACTTCTTTATTAATTATGCCAATATTTATTAAAATGGTAGAGTGGTGAAGACGTTACTGTTATTTTATTAGTAGTTTTGCACATGAAAAAAATAAAGTAAAGAAATGAAGAATAAGAATTATAAGCAATTGTTAGCTCTTGGTACATGTCTAATCGCACTTGCTGTAGTTGCTGTTGTGCGTGACGGCAAGGTTTGGGGACATAAGATGAGCATGGCAAATAAAGAAATTGTCGATAGAGGCGGTAAAGTAAATCCAATGAGCTCATTGCCTGATGGAACAGTGATAATTAATACTTCATCGCTGGCTAAAGATGTTAATGGATATGGTGGTAATGTACCATTGGAGATATATCTGAAAGATGGAAAGGTCGTTAAGATAAAGGCATTAAAGAACTCTGAAACTCCTGAATTCTTTGCAAGGGCATCAAAGTTGCTTACTGCTTGGAATGGTAAGATAGTTGATGATGCTCAGAAATTGCAAGTAGATGCTATGAGTGGTGCTACATATTCGTCACGTGGCATTTTAGGTAATGTTCAACGTGGATTGCAATACGCTGCTAAAAACGCAGTGAAACCATCTCCTTTTGATAATATGGACCTTAGTGCAAAGAATATTGCTGGACTTGTAGTTGTGCTTATGGGAGCTATAATACCACTGTTCTATCGCAAAAAGAAATATCGCACAGTGCAACTCGTTCTTAATGTTGTCGTATTGGGATTCTGGTGTGGTACCTTCATTTCTTATTCACTAATGGTTGGATATATGTCAACAGGTATTAATATATGGATTTCAATTATACCGATAATAATGCTAATAACGGCATTTGTTTATCCTCTTTTTGGCAAGAGAAGCCATTATTGTACATATATCTGTCCGTGTGGCTCTTTACAGGAGCTTGCTGGAAGGATGAATAAGCGCAATAAGTTAAAGATGAAACCAGAAACAGTAAAGATGCTTGGTAAGTTTAGAGAAATATTGTGGGCTGTACTAATGATGATGATGCTTATTGGTGTAGGTTTCGAATGGATGGATTATGAAATTTTCTCAGCCTTTATTATTGCCAGTGCATCAGCAACAGTATTGGTGCTTGCAGCCTTATTCATGGTATTATCTGTTTTTGTGCCACGCCCATATTGTCGTTTCGTTTGTCCTACCGGTACATTATTTAAAGTTGCGCAAAACTCAAAATGATATGATAAAACTTATTTTATTTGATTTAGGTGGAGTTATCTATACCAGTGATCGTGACGAATCTGTGAAAAGATTTTCCGCACTTGGATTGGACAATGCTGATTCACGTCTTAACGCCTATACACAGACTGGAATATTTGGAGATTTGGAAGATGGGAAAATCACAGACAAAGAGTTCCTTGAGGCTTTGGGAAAAGACATTGGCCATGAAATTAGTTGGAATGATTGTAGGCATGCCTGGCTTGGATATGTTGCTGATTTACCAGAAAGAAATATAATACTTCTTGAGACTCTGCGAAAACAAGGTTACAGACTAGCTTTAGCTAGTAACACAAATGAGTTTATGATGTCGTGGACTTGCAGCAATGAGTTTGACGGAAAAGGAAACAGCATAAAGCATTATATGGATGAACTTTATGTGAGTTATAAAATAGGTGCACTGAAACCCTCCAAACGCTTTTTTGAGTATATTCTTGAAAAGGAAAATGTGAAGCCTGAGGAAACTCTGTTTATTGATGATAGTTCAAATAATGTGGATGCTGCAAAAAGTATGGGTATCAATACCATACACGCTCTCAACGGTGAGGACTGGGCAAAAGATGTTTTATACGTGTGTGCGCACACAAATATTTGATTTAGGTCAAGAAAACGATGCAATAATGATTTAAATCCTATTTATTCTTGGAATGTATTCAAATCATTCATACCTTTGCATCAACAAAAGGTTAATAGATTGTTTAGGTTTTTAGTTATTAGGTTTAAAGATTGTGATTCGGAATGGTATTAGATTTAAGGTAAAGATTCAAGATTGTAGGATAACCGAGAGCGAAAGCGTCGCTCTACATAGAAATTTCAAATCACAAAATATAGCAGTTTTGGAAGTGATTCCGGAACTGTTTTTTTTTGTTGTTAGAAATCTCACGAATAGTATTGTCACTATTAATTGAATAATCCAAAATGCAATGATAGCTTTGATTACTTATATAATTAGCAAATAAAATAGGTTTTATTTTGTGCTTTATTCAAAATACTATATATTTGCAGTTAAAATTTATAATCAATTAAAGAAAATGAAAAGAATCAAGTTCATATTGTTTCTTGTTGTCATATTAATCTTATCAGCTTGTGGTACAACACAAACTGTACCAATAACCGGGCGCAAACACAATTTACTCTTTTCTGATTCTGAAATACTCAGTTATAGTAGCCAGGAGTATTCAAAATATATGCAAAGCGCCAAGAAATCAACTGATGCTACTAGCACAGCTATGGTTCAGCGCGTTGGAAAGCGATTGGCTGCAGCTGTTAATACATATCTGAAAAATAACAATATGGCTTCCGAAATACAAAACTATTCATGGGAGTTTAATCTTGTCGCCGACAAAGAGGTTAATGCCTTCTGTATGCCGGGTGGTAAGATTGTTGTTTATGAAGGTCTGCTACCTGTTACGCAGAATGAGGCTTCTCTTGCTATTGTCCTAGGACATGAAATAGCTCATGCTGTAGCTAAGCACAGTGCTGAACAGATGTCAAAGAAAGCACGTCAACAATATGGAACTATGGCATTGGGAACTATACTTAATTCTGCAGTAGGAAGCGGAGCGGGAGATCTTGCGTCTGGAGTAGCGGGAGAATATTTTTCTTTCCGTAATTTGAAATATAGTAGAGATAACGAGAGTGAAGCTGATTACATGGGATTGATATTTGCAGCTATGGCTGGTTACAATCCTGAGGTTGCTGTACCTTTCTGGAAGAGAATGGCAGAGCAGGGTGGAAGCAGTAATAAGAACGACTTATTCAGTGATCATCCCTCTGATTCAAAGCGTATTGCTGCAATAGAGACACTTTTACCTAACGCCTTGAAATATTATCAGGCATCAGGCTATGTTAACAATAATAACGTTGTAAAGAAGCCAACACGTAAATCAATAAAGAAATAATATTCGTTACCTTTACTTTGAATTATATACATTGTGAGGGTGGCATATTAATATAATAAATAATTTAATGCTATGATAGAATTTATTACAAGTAATTTATGGGTGTTTTGGGCAATCGTGATGTTTGGTTGTCTGATACTTGAATTAAGTTCCGGAGACTTCTTCGTAACATGCTTTGCGATAGGAGCTTTTGTTTCTATATTTACGTCGTTAGTCTTGCCGTTTTGGGCTCAAGTCTTGATTTGGGCTTTTTGCTCAATATTGAGTATACGATTAATTCGTCCTCGTTTGATGGAACGATTGCACAAAGGCGGTGAAAATAGAGTAAGTAATATTGATGCACTGATAGGCAGAGTGGGTGTGGTCATAGAGTCTATAGAACCTGATGGAAGTGGATATGTAAAAATAGACGGAGACGAATGGAAAGCCGTTAGTAATGCAACGGAGCCAATATCCAAAGGACAGAAAGTGGAAGTAATAGGCCAGGAGTCTATTATTGTAACAGTAAAACCAGTTTAATCATTAAATAAAATAAAATTATGAGTATTGCTTTTTATGCTTTAATTGCAGCCGTAGTGCTTGCAATCATCTTCATAAAGATGACGGTGGTAATAATTCCACAGAGTGAAACAAAAATTATAGAGCGACTTGGAAAGTATTTCGCGACCCTTAAGCCAGGTATAAACATTATTATTCCGTTTATAGACCGTTCAAAGGCAATGGTATCAATGTCTAATGGAAGATATATTTATACTAATACCATTGATCTTCGTGAGCAGGTTTATGATTTTGATAGACAAAATGTTATTACCAAAGATAATATTCAGATGCAGATAAACGCATTGTTGTATTTCCAGATTGTAGATCCGTTCAAAGCTGCATATGAGATTAATAACTTGCCAAACGCGATAGAGAAACTTACACAGACAACACTGCGTAATATCATAGGAGACATGGAACTTGACCAGACTTTGACAAGTCGTGATACAATAAATACCAGACTCCGTGGTGTACTTGATGATGCAACAAATAAGTGGGGTATAAAGGTGAACCGTGTTGAGTTGCAGGATATCACACCTCCTGAAAGCGTTTTGCAGGCAATGGAAAAGCAAATGCAGGCTGAACGTAATAAACGTGCTACAATCCTTACTAGTGAAGGAGATAAACAAGCTCAGATATTACAGAGTGAAGGTGACAAGGCTGCTATGATAAACCGTGCTGAAGCAGACAAGCAACAAGCCATATTACGTGCTGAAGGTGATGCTAATGCACGAATAAAGAAGGCTGAGGCTGAGGCTGTAGCAATACAAAAGATAACGGACGCTGTAGGAAAGTCTAGTAATCCTGCGAACTATTTGCTTGCGCAGAAATACATACAGATGCTACAGGAAGTTGCTGCTGGCGATAAGACAAAAACTGTATTCCTGCCTTATGAGGCGACGAATCTGATGGGAAGCATCGGGGGAATAAAGGAATTGTTCAAGGGAGAATAAAAAAATAGAGGCCGCAATAATTTGTGACCTCTATTTTTTTATTACCTTTGCATTAATATAAATAAGACACGAATATGAATATATGTATTGTAGTTGGCGCACGACCTAATTTCATAAAGGTGGCGCCTATAATAAGAGCTATAGCGAAAGCTCACGGAGAAGGACGTGATATCTGTTATAAACTGGTTTTTACAGGTAAAGAAGATGACAAGACAATAGAGGATTCTCTATTTGATGATCTTAATATTAATCGTCCCGATTCTTATCTTGGCGTTGATTGTGAGAACCTTAACGAACTTACAGGACTGGTTATGGCTAAGTTTGAATTATATCTTCAACAGAATCCTACTGATACAGTTATAGTCGTTGATGACTTGGCAAGTACTATGGCAGCTGCAATCGTGACTAAGAAACAAGGAATAAGACTTGCCCATATAGCAGCTGGTACAAGAAGTTTTGATATTTCTATGCCGAAAGAGATAAACAGACTTGTAATTGATGGCTTGAGCGATATACTCTTTACTGCAGGAATAAGCAACAATAATATTGCCAACAAGGAAGGTGCAGAATTGAGCAAAGTTTATATGGTAGGTAATATATTGATTGATAATCTTAGATATAATCATAGTAGATTGAAACGTCCGGAAGTTCTAGATAAACTAGGTCTTGAAGACAAGAAATATATATTGTTCACGCTTAACCGTAAGGCTTTGATAGGAGATGAGGCTCATCTAGAAAAGTTGATTAAAGCGATGATACGCGGAATGAAAGATTCAACAATGCCAATAATAGCTTCGTTGCGTGGAAAGGCAGCAAAGGTAGTCGCTGATATCGTTGCATCAACTAGTTTCCCTTCTATTATGAAGATAATTGAACCACAGAGCTATCTTGACTTTGGGTATATAACTGCAAATGCTTGCGGTATTATCACTGACAGTGGAAATGTAGCAGAGGAAGCAACATTCAATCAGGTTCCATGCATCACATTGAATAGCTATACTGAACATATTGAAACTGTAAAGGTTGGTACAAATGTGCTTGTAGGTGAAGATCCTGATAGTCTTTGTTCTGCTTTGGAAGAAATGGTTGATGGAAATTGGAAGAAAGCTGGCATCCCAGATAGATGGGATGGAAGAAGCGCAGAGAGAATATTACAAATTCTTAGTTGTTAGTTTTGTTGTTTTCGTACACAATTTTTTATGGTATTTTTGTTTAAAATTGTGTACGGAAACATAGTTAAAAAATGTATTTTTACTTGCTTTTTGTTATTTCTTTTTCTTTCTTTGTAAAAAGATAATTCTTCTGTAAGGCAAGATATAAAAATAGTAAATTGAATTCGCATTAAGCATTACTCAAGTGTAAATAAATGCTTTAACTTTAAGATTGAGTGTACTGACATTTTTAGTTAATATAATAATGAAAGTCTCTATTTAACGTAATAATTTATTTTCGCATTTATAAGCTTCAAGTTTTTCGATAGTAATTAGCAAATAGAAGATTATTCAGGATGTTTTTTTAGAAATGTCGAATGACAAAAATGAATGATTATTTCGCGCCATATACATTGTTGTATGTGGCGCTTTTATAAGTATTAGCAACTACTTATTATTGTTAATGCACACCATTTCTTTGTATGTTTGCAAAAATAGCAATACTTTTGCATTTGCAATGCAAAAAATAGATAATTACACTTTTTTGACGTCTGCACCTGTAGACAAGGTGATATTGACAATGGCAGTTCCAACTATTATATCAATGCTTGTAACGAGTTTGTATAATATGGCAGATACTTTTTTTGTAGGAAAACTTAGTACCCAGGCAACAGCTTCTGTAGGAATCGTGTTCTCCGTGATGTTCTTTATTCAGGCTTTTGGATTTTTTTTTGGTCATGGTTCAGGTAATTATATCTCTCGCGAATTAGGTGCAAAGCGTCATAAGAATGCTCAAAAAATGGCTAGTACAGCATTCTTCTATTCAATGATGTGTGGTTTGCTATTTACTGTTGTTGGCGAAATTTTTCTAAAACCTCTTTCTATTTTGCTTGGTAGTACTCCAACAATATTGCCATACACTGAGGATTATATGGGAATAATATTACTTGGTGCGCCTTTTCTCACAGCTTCTTTAACCATCAATAATCAAATGAGATTTCAAGGTAATGCAAGATTTGCAATGTGGGGAATAGTTACAGGTACATTAATTAATGTAGTGCTCAATCCATTGTTTATTTTTGGATTTAATATGGGAGTGCGTGGATCGGCTTTAGCAACAGTTATTGGACAAATAATATCTTTTTGCATATTGCTGCGTCTTTCATATATAAATCAAAATATAGGAATTCATTTTAAAAACTTTTCTCCGTCATGGAATGCAATTCGTGAAATATTTTATGGCGGTAGTCCTTCGCTTTCACGCCAGGGACTGGAGTGTACAGCCACAATAGTACTAAATCTATCAGCCGGAGCTTTTGGAGATGCTGCAATAGCCGCAATGAGCATCGTTACTAGGATAGCTATGTTTATTATGTCTATTGTCATTGGCTTGGGACAAGGTTTTCAGCCTTTATGTGGCTTTTGTTATGGTGCAAAGTTGTATTCTAGACTAAAAAAGGGATATTGGTTTACCGTTAAATTAGGTACATTGTTTCTGATTATGTGTGCTGTTGTTGGTTTATCATTCAGTAATGATATTATTGGGTTGTTCAGAAATGATCCTGAAGTTATTAAAATAGGAAGTGCAGCTTTGGGCTGGCAGCTTTTAGGATATCCATTCAATGAATTTACAATGGTTAGTAACATGTGTACTCAGACATGTCGTAAGCCTTGGCGTGCTAATTTATTAGCCTCGGCAAGGCGAGGTTTGTTTTTCATACCATTGATAATAATACTTCCAAAATGTTTTGGCTTGTTCGGTTTAGAGATAACACAGTTGATAAGTGATAGCTTAGCATGCATGCTAACTATTCCAATAATGATATATACATTTAGGGAGTTACGCTAGATACTATCCAGATTCCTTCTGTTGTTTTTGCCTAGAGCCTTGAACTCTGTTGGTGTCATTCCTGTTACGCTTTTGAACTGACTGCTTAGATAAGCTACACTTGAATAATTCATCTTTAATGATATTTGCGTGAGGCTTAGTTCGTCATATCTTATAAGTTCCTTAACTCTTTCAATGCGCTGCTCGATATAGTAGCGCTCTATTGTAATCCCTGTCACTTCGCTGAAAAGTTTACTAAGTGCGCTATAATCGCTATTCAGTTGAGAGGATAGATAGTCGCTAATAGTCTGTGTTGATTTACTGTCATGATAATGGACAAGTTTGATAATGGCAGATTTAACTTTACCAATTGTCTGTTGACGATGATCGTCAAGAAGTTCAAATCCCAATGTATCAAGTTCGTTTCGTAATTTGTTGAGCATTGTTTCGTCAATGACATCATTAAGTTTTACAACACCAAGTTCCAGATCGGTAATATGCAATCCGTTGTCAGCCATAATCTTTCTGACAGCCATTTTGCAGCGGTCGCAAACCATATTCTTTATGTATAAAATTTTTTCCATAAAAATAATTATTTGCAGTAAAACAAAAAAAGAGATTTAGCATTAACTAAATCTCTTCTGTGGAGTGGGTGGTGATGGATTCGAACCACCGTAGGCATAGCCAGCAGATTTACAGTCTGCCCCATTTGGCCACTCTGGTAACCACCCTTTGGTGGGCGTTGACGGATTCGAACCGCCGACCCTCTGCTTGTAAGGCAGATGCTCTAAACCAGCTGAGCTAAACGCCCTTATCTCTGTAAGGCGCGGCAAAGGTAAGGACTTTATTTCGGATATGCAAATTTTGCTCATATATTTTTACTTATTTTAAGTAATATATCGTATGTATGGCTGTTTTAGGCTTGTAAATGGAAGAAAATTATAAGAAACTTCCATAATATTATAACACAGTTGAATGATAAATCATTAATTTTGCAACAGTAATAATCAAAAACAAATGTTATGACAAAGAAAATTTATAGTGTAGATGGTATGAAGTGTGTACATTGTAAGGCAAATGTGGAAAACGCTATTAAGTCAATTAATGGAGTAAATGACGCTGTAGCTGACATTGAAGCCAAAAATGTGACAGTCGACTTTGACCAAGCTCTTGTATGTGATAATGACATTAAGAGTGCTGTTGAAAATTCTGGTCGTTATGAATTAAAGGTATAAACGTATTATCATTTATGAAAAAAGTTATTCCTATTGTTGGCATGGCATGCTCTGCATGTTCTGCCAACGTTGAACGCAAATTGAATTCCTTAGAAGGAATAAATGAAGCGTCAGTATCGTTACCTGGACGTTCTGCGCTTATAGATTTCAATCCTGAAATTATTTCCCTTGAAAAGATGAAGCATGAGATAAATAATATTGGGTATGATATGGTTATTGAGGCTGATCGTAGTTTAGAGGAAATTGAAAAACGCAGTTTTGTTATATTGAAACATAAAACAATCTTGGCGTGGATATTCTCTATAATAGTCATGTCTATATCTATGATGTGGGTCGATTTGGGAAGTAGAGATAATGCAAATCAGGTGGCTATGATAATATCTTTGTTCGCAATGATATATTGCGGTAGACAATTTTTTATATCCGCATGGAAAAATCTAAAAAATGGCAGTGCCAATATGGATACTCTAGTGGCATTGTCTACATCAATAAGTTTTGTGTTTAGTGTATTCAATACATTTTGGGGAAATGATTATTGGGTAAAAGAAGGTATAGAGGCTCATACATATTATGATGCTTGTGTTATGATAATCACTTTTGTCTTAACTGGTAGGCTTTTAGAGGAAAAGGCTAAAGATGGCACTGCGTCTTCCATACGACAATTGATGGGGATGCAACCTAAAACTGCAAGAATAGTTGTGGGGGATAATATTGAAGATGTTCCAATTTCAACTATAGAGAAGGGAGATGTACTGGAAGTAAGGGCTGGTGATAAAATACCTGTCGATGGTGTTGTCACAATGGCTGAAAGTTTTATGAACGGTAATGCCGCTTATGTTGATGAAAGTATGATAACTGGTGAACCAACTCCTTCAGAAAAGATAAAAGGCAGTAATGTAATAGCTGGAACTATACCAAGCCAAGGTAAGATAAGGATGAAGGCTATGCAGATAGGTGAGGATACAGCTATTGCGCATATAATACGAATGGTTGAGTTGGCGCAAGGAAGCAAAGCTCCAGTTCAAAGAATTGTGGACAGAGCCGCACTTGTCTTTGTACCGGTAATCGTTGCTTTGTCTTTGATAACTTTTCTTTCATGGTGGCTTATAGGAGGCAATGATTTTCTCCCTCAAGCTATAATATCTGCTATTTCGGTATTAGTTATTGCGTGTCCGTGCGCAATGGGATTGGCTACGCCTACGGCACTAATGGTTGGTATTGGCAAAGCTGCACGTGAGCAAGTTTTGATAAAGGATGCTACAGCTTTGGAAAAAATGAGAAAAGTTAATGCTGTTGTTATAGATAAAACGGGAACTCTTACTATTCCAAATAAAAATATTGATTTTACCAATGTTGATGGGTTGTCGCTTGAGGATAGGGAAAAGCTTAAACCAAACGCAAAGGAAGCTATGGCAGAATTGCAAAATATGGGTATAGAAATTTATATGATGAGTGGCGACAAGGAAGAGGCTGCAAGATATTGGGCTGAAAAAGCTGGTATAACTAATTATAAAAGTAAAGTACTTCCGCAAGATAAGGAAAATATCGTAATGGAATTACAAAAACAAGGGAAGATTGTTGCTATGATCGGTGATGGAATAAACGACACTCAGGCTCTTGCTTTGGCAGACGTGAGTATTGCGATTGGGAATGGTACTGATGTTGCAATGGATGTAGCGCAAGTGACCCTTCTTGGTGACGATCTCAGAAATATACCAAAAGCTATTAGATTAAGTGGAAAGACTGTTAAAATGATATGGGAAAATTTATTTTGGGCTTTTATATATAATATAATATGTATCCCATTAGCTGCAGGAGTAATGTGCATTTTTGGTATTAACTTCCAGATAACGCCTATGTGGTCTAGCGCATTGATGGCTTTTTCTAGTGTCAGCGTGGTACTCAACAGCCTTCGCCTAAAATATATCGCTTAGCGCTGTTGAGGGACTGGGTAGTTGTATTGGTCGAAATAGTTAAATCCTTTGTTGTTGTACCATGCACTCTCTACATTTAACTGTATTGAGAAAGATGGACTAAAGTTATATTTAACAGCAGCACCGATGACGTCAGCACCAGGCATTTCCATTGAAGACCCCATTGTGCCGTAACCCATTCCATAGATATATGGTCCATACATGTACCTATTATATGTATTATAATAATTACTGTAATTATTGGCGACACTTTTCTGTCCGTATACCCATGCTTCCAAATGGTCATTGAATTTGTATCCTAAAGCTGCATAAAGTGCACCGTCCTTGTATGAATCACCGCCCCAGTTCGTGTTCTGTATGTATCCACCAGCCGCAAGCCATAACTTGTTGTCTTTAGTTAGTGGAGCTAAATATGTGGCATTGAGGCGTTGGGTGAACCCTCCATTATGTGGAAGGTTGTGACCTATAGTGGCAAAAGCAGATAAGTCTACAGAGACGTTAAGTCCACGATGTAGTCCCCAACCATAATCATTTAGGTAAGGTGATAACATTGTAGGGGCTACCACGTCATTGGATTTATTTTCTTTGTTTTCAACAAACTCTATTTTATGAGCTTCTCCTGAATATACAATTTTAGCAGTATCGTTATAAATTGTGTCACCTGGCAATAGCCATCCCTCACGAGGCGAATCGAAGCTATGAAGCGGTCCCTCGTGGATAACATTCTGAGCATTTGCTGTAATGCAGCATAATACTGATAATATAGATATAAAGATTCTGTTCATTGGGCACAAAGATACTAAATGATTAAGTATTAATGAAGTATGATTAGTTTTTTTTATTATAACAATATTAAAATAATGTTGTATGCTTAAATTAACTGAAAATATTTTGTATTTATGTTGGTTTACTTTACTTTTGTAACATTATAAATAATAAACTTATGAAAAAGAATCTGATATATCTTATGTTTTTAGCATTTGGAATGACAGTCCTTCCTGCCAATGCCCAGACAAACAATAATGCCCAGAAAGAAACTTTGGTTAAAAAGGTTTCAACGTTTTGGAAGAAAACAAAGAAACAGGTCTCTAAAACGGGAAAAAATATCGGTGATGCTATTGGTGTCGATGAACTGGCAAAAAAGAATAACGAAGATTTAAAAGAGATCGATGGTGTGAAATTTATGCCAATCTATACTACTGATCTTTTTGTAAACAACAATCTCTCTGATGATGAAGAACAAATAAAGATCAGCAAGGAAGAGTTTGCCCGCAAATATCCTGATGCTAAGATCATACATTGTGTAGTTCCTCAAAAGGATTGGATAATGACAGCCATCAAGGAAGGAAGCAAGATAACAGGCTATCGTAGATATGCATATTGTTATCTCTTGGCTAAAGACGGAACTGATGGATATATAAATGTACGTTTCCTTTTTATGGAGTATCGTGATGCTGGAGAAAATTATGTCAAGAGTGCTAACTGGCCTAAATGGGATCGTACAGACATAATACCTAATAATGTATATTCTAAACTTGCAGAATAATATGAATCTATTAAAAAAGCTTTTTGGTGGAAACACCGAAATATCAGAAAAGGACAAATTGCGTGAAAAAGTGCGCAACTTTGACATGTTAAAATACGAAGGAGTAAGAGCCTTAAAAAAAGGACAGTCTGCATATGCTTTGGAATGCTTTGAAAAAGCGTTGGAGATTGATCCTGAACTAGAATTAAGGGATTATTACTCACAGGCATTAATAATGAATAATAAGTTGGGACCAGCGTTGGAGCAGTTGGATGAAATGTCAAAGGCGCAACCTGACAACATACTTATATACATGCGAATGGCAAACGTAGCATATATGTTGGAAGATTATGATGCAATGACTCATGCATGTATTGAAGCTTTACGTATAGATGATAATAATTCTGAGGCAAACTATATTTATGCCCGTGCATGTATTGGCAAGAACGAACTTATTAATGCTCTTGCATTGCTTACAAAAGCTATAACAGCGAATGAAAAATATGATAGCGCATACTTATTAAGAAGTGAGACTCTGCTAAAAATGGGTGACTTAAAAAGTGCTGAAAATGATGCAAAGTGGTTAGCTGAAAATGCAGAAAGCAGTGAGGATATACTTCTCTTGAGAGCAAGAATAGCAAAAGCTAAGGGTGAAAGTGATATAGCTCTGGAATTTTATGCTAAGGTTATAGAGCAAAATCCATTTTGTATTGATGCTTTTAAAGAACGTGGTGCTTTAAAGTTGTCATTAGGCGATAAAGAAGGAGCTGAAGAGGATATGCGACAAGTTCTTGAATTGGATCCAAAGGAACAAAACGGTATAAATGGAGAGTTTACAGCTGAGGGAACAGAAAACATACAGCAGAAGGTTGAACAAGCATATCGCAGTGTAGATCCTTATGGAATAGGTGGTATAGGCCTATAGAATATAAAAAATGAAAGCAAAACGGTAATTTTTGTTGTAATTCTTTTGGCGGAGTCAAATAAAAGTTATACTTTTGCAACCGATAATAACAAATAACAAAAAAGTTATGAATAATTCATACGCATCTTTTTATTACTTTTATTTTTACTTTGCAAGGATTTGTGAAGCGGGAAGTTGCGTGTAAATTTCGACTTATAGGAAAATGAAATTAAAATAAATACGAAACGGTCCCGCTCTAAAGAGTGAGACCGTTTTTTGTTAAAGAAAATATGAAAAGAATTGCAATACAAGGTGAGATAGGTTCGTTCCATGATATAGCTGCGCATCAATACTTTAATGATGAGCAGATTGAACTTATATGCTGTTCTACATTTGAACAGGTGTTTGTAAATATCAAGAATGACCCTACGGTGATCGGAATCATAGCAATAGAGAATACAATAGCTGGTTCTTTGTTGCATAATTATGACTTGCTTAGAGAGAGTGGTGTGACGGTTGTTGGTGAACATAAGTTGCATATTGAACATTCTATATGTTGCCTACCAGATGATGACTGGGATACAATAACCGAAGTTCATTCTCATCCAGTCGCTTTGGCACAGTGTCGCAACTTTTTAGAAAATCATCCAGAGATGAAAGCTGTTGAGGCAGAAGATACAGCTGGTAGTGCTGAATATATTTCAAGTCATAAAATTCACGGATGGGCAGCGATATGTTCGTCCCGTGCTGCAAATATATATGGAATGAAGATATTACAGGAGGACATACATGACAATAAGCATAACTATACACGCTTTTTAGTTGTAAGTAATCCACACAAGGCTGCCTTATTAAGAGAAGTTGAAAAAAGTAACAAGTCGAGTCTTGTATTTAGTTTGGCACATGAGGAGGGGAGTCTTAGTAAAGTGCTTACAATATTAAGTTTCTATGATGTCAACCTGACGAAAATTCAGTCCTTACCAATTATCGGACATGAATGGGAATACTTGTTTTATGTAGATGTGTCGTTTGACAATCTTACTAGGTATCGTCAGAGCATTGATGCAATAACACCGTTGGTAAAGAATATAAAAATACTTGGAGAATATGAAACCTGCTAACAGAATTAATGAAATACAGGAATACTACTTTAGTAGGAAACTGAAAGAAGTTGCACAACTTAATGCCCAAGGGCTGGACATTATTAGTTTGGCTATTGGTAGTCCGGATATGCCACCGTCGCAGCAAACAATAGAAAAGCTCTGTGAAGTCGCAAAGCAAAGTGATGCCCATGGTTATCAACCAACTATGGGAACGCGGGAATTACGAGAGTCTATGGCTAATTTCTATAAGAAATGGTATGGAGTTGATATTAATCCAGCTACAGAAATACAACCTCTCATTGGTAGCAAGGAGGGTATTTTGCATACTACTTTGGCTTTTGTAGATCCAGGAGAAGAAGTCCTTGTACCTAATCCTGGTTATCCAACATATACAAGTTTGAGTAAGATTCTCGGAGCAAAAGTCGTAAACTATAATTTACGAGAAGATAATGGATGGCAACCAGATTTTGATGAACTTGAAAAAATGGACCTTACAAACGTAAGATTGATGTGGGTTAACTATCCAAATATGCCAACTGGTGGAAATGCATGTATAGAAACTTACAGACGTTTGGTTGATTTTGCTAAAAAGCATGATATCATTGTAGTAAATGACAATCCTTACTCGTTTATACTGAATGAAGGCAAGAAACTTTCAATATTACAAATTCCTGGAGCAAAGGACTGTTGTATAGAATTTAATTCAATGAGTAAGGCTTTCAATATGCCAGGATGGCGTGTCGGACTATGTACGTCAAATGCCACATTCATAAGTTGGATATTAAAGATTAAAAGCAATATTGATAGTGGTACATTTCGTGGTATTCAGCTTGCGGCAGCCGAAGCATATAATACAAACAGTGAGGAGTGGCATCAAGAATACAATGTAAATGTATATCGTCGTAGAAGAGATATTGCAGAAGATATAATGAAGACTTTGGGATGCGAATTTGATAACCAACAAGTAGGAATGTTTCTTTGGGGCAAGATTCCTGAAAAATATTCAAATGTTGAAGAACTCACAGAACGAGTATTGCATGAGGCTAGGGTATTTATAACACCTGGTTTGATTTTCGGATCAAATGGTAAACGCTATGTAAGAATAAGCCTTTGTGCAAAAGATGAAAAACTAAAGATGGCACTTGATAGAATCAAAGCTATTAAATGGTAGTCTCGTAAATATAAATAGATAATAAAATATATACAATTATGGAACTCGAATTACAACCCCTTAATTTACCGAGTGATAATGAACGTCCTTCATGTGTTATTGCCGGACCTTGTTCGGCAGAAACAGAAGAGCAAGTACTTACGACAGCTAAAGAACTAGCAGCTAAGGGCTGTCATATATTTCGCGCAGGTATTTGGAAACCACGTACAAAACCTGGAGGCTTTGAAGGTAAAGGAGAAGAAGCTCTGCCTTGGATGAAAAAAGTAAAAGAACAAACAGGCATGCTCACTGCAACTGAAGTTGCAACTCCTGAGCATGTAGAGCAAGCTTTGAAATATGGTATAGACGTGTTGTGGGTAGGAGCACGTACAAGTGCAAATCCTTTTGCTATGCAGGCTTTAGCTGACAGTTTGAAAGGTGCTGATGTTACTGTTTTAGTTAAAAATCCAGTAAATCCAGATCTGGAATTATGGATTGGTGCCCTTCAACGTCTCAACCAATCAGGAATAAAGCGTCTTGGAGCAATACATCGTGGTTTCTCTAGCTATGATAAGAAGATTTATCGCAATCTTCCAATGTGGCAGATTCCTATAGAGTTGCACAGACGTATTCCAGAACTTCCAATAATCTGTGATCCAAGTCATATTGGTGGAAGGCGAGATCTTATCGCACCTCTCTGCCAACAGGCAATGGATTTAGGTTTTGATGGTCTTATTGTTGAGAGCCACTGTAATCCAGACGAGGCATGGAGCGATGCTAAACAGCAAGTTACTCCAGATATATTGGATTATATCCTCAGTTTGCTTGTTGTGCGTGATGAGCATACTACAACAGAGGGACTGCGCCTACTTCGTTCACAAATTGATGAAATTGATAATCAATTGATGGATCTTCTTGCAAAAAGAATGCGAGTTTGTCGTGAAATTGGTACGTACAAGAAAGAACATAATATGACTGTGCTTCAGGCTACACGTTATAATGAAATACTAGAAAAACGCGGTGCACAAGCTAGTTTGTGTGGAATGAATCCTGAATTTGCAGCTCAGGTATTTGAGCATATTCATGAAGAGAGTGTGCGTCAGCAGTTGGAAATAGTAAATCAGTAAGATGAAAATATTGATAATGGGAGCAGGTAAGATGGGAAGTTTTTTCATCGACCTGCTCAGTTTTGAACATGAGGTGGCTGTATATGAGAAAGATGCCAAGAGAATGCGCTTTACATATAACTGCCAACGTTTTACAACATTGGACGAAGTTAAGAACTTTGCCCCAGAATTGGCCATAAATGCAGTTACAGTTAAATATACATTATCTGCATTTAAGGAAATTTTGCCATATTTGCCAACGGAATGTATCGTTAGTGATATCGCAAGTGTAAAGACTGGTTTGAAGGATTTTTATGAGCAGAGTGGACATCCTTATGTTAGTACTCACCCTATGTTTGGTCCAACCTTTGCAAATCTCAACCAACTTAGCGAGGAAAATGCAATCATAATCAGCGAGGGTGATTACATGGGACGCATATTCTTTAAGGATCTATATCAGAAACTTGGACTTAATATATATGAATACACCTTCCTTGAACATGATGAGACTGTAGCTTACTCATTGAGTATTCCGTTTGTGTCTACATTTGTTTTTGCAGCTGTAATGAAACATCAAAATGCTCCTGGAACCACTTTTAAGCGTCACATGCGCATTGCTAAAGGTGTATTGAATGAAGATGATTACCTGCTTCAGGAAATATTGTTCAATCCCTATACAAGCGGTCAGGTGTCTAAAATATGCGAGGAGTTGAAGGAACTGATGGATATTATTGATAAAAAAGATGCTAAAGCGATGAAAGCATATCTTACCAAGATTAGACAGCATGTAAAAGAGGATTTGGTATGATAATTCAGTTATGAAAATATTTTATTTATTGCTCAGTATCTTTACTTTTGTCGAATTGAACTGTGAGAATCTTTTTGATACTCAACATGATTCACTGAAGAATGATACTGAGTTTCTTCCTGATAGCTATCATTATTGGAATAATGGTAGATATTGGAAGAAGCTTAACCATATTGGTCAGGAAATAATAGCATGTGGCGAGGATTCTGGACGCTGGGTACTCCCTGATATGGTTGCATTGTGTGAGGTTGAGAATGACAGTGTTATGCGTGACTTGACAAAACGTTCCTTACTCCGTCAGGCCAGATATGAATATCTCGTGACGAATTCTCCAGATGAAAGAGGCATAGATGTGGCTTTATTATACTCTCCATTTGCATTCCAATTAATTGATTGGCATCCAATAAGGGTAACTCCGATAAAAGACATGAGACCGACTCGTGATATCCTTTATGCGTCAGGGAAAATTATTAGCGGTGATACTGTTCATGTATTTGTTGTTCATGCTCCAAGTAGAACTGGTGGTGAATTGGCTTCACGACCAAATAGAATGGCTGTTGCTAAGATACTTACTTCAGCTATTGATTCTGTAAAAGCAATCTCCCCATTGGCTAAGATTATTGTTGCTGGAGATTTTAATGACTATGCAAGTGATAAAAGTTTACAATATGTAAGTAATTTCGGAATGACGGATGTTTCGATTGATGCCCGTGGTAATAATGGGGCTAAAGGAACATATAAGTATAAAGGAGAATGGGGGAGTCTTGACCATGTTTTTTGCAGTAATACACTAAAATCATTGGTTATAAGTTGTAGCATCGCTGATTATAAGTTTCTTCTTGTTGAAGATGAAATTTATGGTGGTGTGCAGCCTTTCAGAAATTTTAGGGGCGCAAAATATCTTAATGGCTATAGTGATCATTTACCTTTGATTATGAAATTCAAACAGTAAGCGGCGATATTATCTAACAATACCATAAAAATATTTATGGAGAGTAAAGTAGAAACTCTATTAATTTTTTTTAAAATATTATCTAACACTCTTTTTTGTATTATTAATTATGTAATTTTGCATGAAAGCAATATAATACATTGTTTTTAAAAGATAAGATAAGTCTATCTTCAGGAAAAAGAGAATTATAAAAAAAGAAATATCATATGTTTGAAAATCTTAGTGATAGATTAGAGCGCTCATTCAAAATACTAAAGGGTGAGGGACAAATCACAGAAATAAATGTTGCTGAAACTCTTAAAGACGTGCGTAGAGCACTTCTTGATGCCGATGTTAACTACAAAGTCGCAAAATCTTTTGCTGATAATGTAAAGAAAAAGGCTATGGGTATGAACGTGCTTACTGCCGTGAAACCAGGTCAGTTGATGATCAAATTGGTTCATGACGAATTGGCAGAACTCATGGGAGGTGATACTGCAGAACTTAAACTTGATGGTCATCCTGCAATTATATTGATGAGTGGTCTTCAAGGTTCTGGTAAGACTACATTCAGTGGTAAACTAGCTAATATACTAAAGACAAAGAAAAATAAAAAGCCTTTATTGGTAGCTTGTGACGTGTATCGCCCTGCTGCTATTGAGCAGTTGAAAGTCGTTGGTGAACAAATAGACGTTCCTGTATATTCTGAGCCTGAGAATAAAAATGTGATTGATATTGCAAATAATGCGATACAAGAGGCTAAGGCTAAAGGGTATGATGTTGTTATTGTGGATACTGCCGGTCGACTTGCCGTTGATGAGCAGATGATGACAGAGATATCAAATCTTAAAATAGCCTTGAATCCTGATGAAACATTGTTTGTTGTCGATTCTATGACTGGTCAAGATGCTGTTAATACTGCTAAGGAATTTAATGATAGACTTGATTTTGATGGAGTCGTCCTTACCAAACTAGACGGTGATACGCGTGGTGGTGCTGCACTTTCTATCAGAACAGTTGTGACAAAACCAATTAAGTTTGTTGGTACTGGTGAGAAGATGGAAGCTATAGATGTATTCCATCCTTCACGTATGGCAGATCGAATTTTGGGAATGGGTGATATAGTTTCACTTGTTGAACGTGCTCAGGAACAGTTTGATGAGGAAGAAGCTAAAAGACTCCAGAGAAAAATACAGAAGAATAAGTTTGATTTCAATGACTTCCTTAATCAAATAGAGCAGATTAAAAAGATGGGAAATCTGAAAGACTTGGCTGGTATGATTCCTGGAGTAGGCAAGGCTATAAAAGATGTTGATATAGATGATAATGCTTTTAATGGTATTGAAGCTATTATTAGAAGTATGACCCCTGCAGAGCGTACAACTCCAGAAATCCTTAATACTAGTCGTCGTCAAAGAATAGCTAAAGGTTCTGGTACAAGCATACAGGAAGTTAATAAACTTGTGAAGCAGTTTGATCAGACTCGTAAGATGATGAAGATGGTTACTGGTAATCAGATGGCAGGCATGATGAGCCGCATGAAAGGTATGAAAATGCCGGGAATGCCAAAACTATAACATTAAATTATTACTATAATGCAATTAATCGATGGAAAGGCTACAGCGGCAGCTATCAAGGCTGAAATAGCTGAAGAGGTAAAAGAAATTGTTGGGGCAGGCGGTAAGCAACCACATTTAGCTGCTGTTTTGGTAGGCCATGATGGTGGTTCTGAAACTTATGTCAAGAATAAAGTCATAGCATGTGAACAATGTGGATTTAAGTCAACTCTAATTCGTTACGAGGATGATGTCACAGAAGAAGAACTACTATTATGCGTTGATCGATTGAACAAAGATTCTGATGTTGACGGTTTTATAGTTCAGTTGCCTTTGCCAAAGCATATTGATGAACAAAAAATTATAATGGCAATCGACTATCGTAAAGATGTAGATGGCTTTCATCCTATTAACGTTGGAAGAATGGCCATTGGTCTACCTTGTTTTATCTCTGCAACTCCGTTGGGTATAATAACATTGCTAAAACATTATGGTATAGAAACAAGTGGAAAAAAATGTGTGGTGTTAGGAAGGAGTAATATTGTTGGTAAGCCAATGGCTCAATTAATGATGCAGAAAAATTTTGGTGATGCTACGGTTACAGTTTGCCATAGTCATTCAAAAGATTTAAAGAAGGAATGCTTTGAGGCAGACATTATAATAGCAGCAATTGGTAGACCTGATTTTGTTACGACTGATATGGTAAAAGATGGTGCTGTAATAGTAGATGTCGGTACAACACGCGTCCCTGATGCAACACGCAAGAGTGGATTCAGACTTAATGGTGACGTGAAGTTTGATGAAGTTGCTCAGAAATGTTCTTTTATAACTCCTGTCCCTGGAGGCGTTGGTCCTATGACCATTTGTTCTCTGATGAAGAATACATTGGCAGCAGGTAAAAAAGAATATTATAAATGAAAAAGAAATATAACTTGATTTTTTTTATAACTCTCTAATTTTTATGGGACTGATACGCAGTGATGCGAATCAGTCCCCTTTTAATGAGACAAAATGTATTATCATGAAGAAGTTAAATGTACTTTTAATCTCGCTAGTACTTCAATTAAGTGCTATGGCGCAGAATGTTGAACCAGAATATACGATATCTGGTAAAGATTCAACATGTCAGATATTTATTTATTCTCCAGGAGAAAAAGATGGATTGCATCTGGCTTATCTCGGAGAAAATGAAAAGTGGAATGATGTCGGACAGTTGTGCTCTTCTGACTATGGTCAATGGGGTGCAGAGAAAAAGATGCATAATCCTTTTGTAATTAAGGCAAAAGATGGAACTTGGCGTGCTGTTTGGGGAATTAATAATACAGCACCTACTTTTGCTGCTGCGTTTTCTGAGAATTTGATAACATGGCGCCCGCAAGACTATCCTGTTGTTGCTGAATGTGGAGTTAATAATCCTATTGTTTATCAAATGGATGATGGTGGTTTTGATATCTATCTTAAAACAGCAAAAGGTAAGAGATATCTTCATGCTTCTGAAGATTTCCGACATTTTGAGGAAGATTCTGTTGAATCGGAGGCTGATGATGTCTTATGGCAAATGGACATTGATTCTGTTAATGGAAAATTGTATTTGGGGAATGAATTTGAAATACCTGCATTTCATCTTAATTATATCAGAAATTGGTTTAATACATTGGATAAGGATAACCTAAGGTATAGTGAGAAAATGGCTGATGATGGAAAGTGTTTTCCAAATATAGGTGATTGTGTAAATGCAACTATTGATATTGATTTTACAAAAACTAAGAAAATAAGCAATAAGTTGATTGGAGTGTTCTTTGAAGACATTAATTATGCTGCCGACGGAGGGTTGTACGCTGAACTTTTAAGAAATAAAGATTTTGAATATACTGACAAAGATCATGTTGGATGGAATGCTTCGACAGGTTGGAAATCAGATCAGCCAATAGTTATATCTACGGATAAATCTTTAAGTAAAAATAATCTGCATTATGCAATAATAAACAAGAGTTCACTTATTAATTCAGGGTGGGATAACATAATCTCGTCTAAAGGAAATAATTTTGATTTCTCTATGTATGCACGTTGTATTGATGATAGAAAAAATCAATTAATCATTTCTCTTGTTGATTCTTTGGGAAATTCTATTGCCGAAGGAAAAATAAAAATAGAAGGTAATGAATGGATTAAGTATAACTTGAATTTAATACTAGATACAAAAAAGCATAAAGAATACGTAGATAAGCTTCATAATCTTACTTTGATTATAACAGGTAAGAACCAAGGACAGATAGCTGTAGATATGATTTCTTTATTTCCTCATCAAACTTTCAAAGGTCATGGAATGAGGATTGACTTAGCTCAGACAATAGCAAATCTTAAACCAAAGTTTGTTCGTTTCCCTGGAGGATGTATGTTGCATGGTGATGGGCTGGACAATATATATAATTGGAAAGAGACTATTGGACCTTTACAAGATAGAAAGCCTGAAAGAAATATATGGAATTATCATCAGTCTAGAGGATTGGGATACTACGAATATTTCCAGTTCTGTGAAGATATAGGAGCAGAACCTTTACCTGTTATGGCTGCGGGAGTGCCTTGTCAGAATTCTTCTGCTAACACAAAAGGTATCGGGGGGCAACAATGTGGTATTCCTGTAGATAGAATGCCTGAATATATACAGGATGTACTAGATATGATAGAATGGGCTAATGGCGATCCTGCTACTTCAAAATGGGCAAAGATGCGCCAAGAAGCTGGTCATCCGGCCCCATTCAATCTGAAAATGATTGGTATTGGCAATGAAGATTTAATATCAACAGTTTTCGAGGAAAGATATTTGATGATATGTAAAGCTGTAAAAGTTAAATATCCAAATATGGAGGTCGTTGGTACTGTTGGTCCTTTTCACAATCCCTCTTCAGATTATATTGAGGGATGGAAATTTGCCAATCAAAATAAAAAATATATTGATGCTGTTGATGAACATTATTATGAATCTACAGGTTGGTTTTTGCATAATACTGATTATTATGACAGCTATGATAGAAATGCTCCGAAGGTATATCTTGGCGAATATGCATCACATACAAGAACTATGGAATCTGCATTGGCTGAAGCAATATATCTTTGCAATGTAGAGCGCAATGCTGATGTTGTTGAAATGGCGAGTTATGCTCCGTTGCTATGTAATGATAAGCATAAGAATTGGAATCCTGATCTTATTTATTTTGATGAAACAAATATTGTTACTACTCCGAGCTATGAGACCCAGGTTTTATTTTCAAATTACTCTGGTGATAAGTACATTAGCTCTAAGATAAATATTGATGAAAAGTATGCTTATCGTGTGGCTTCAAGTGTAGTGAGAGACGAAACTAAAGGTAAGACATATCTTAAGCTTGTTAATGCATTACCTACAAAGGTCTGTCTTAAAGTTAATGGCATAAATCTTTCTTCAAATACAAAATATATGATGTTTGGAGGAAGACCAGAAAGTAAGACAACAGAGCGAATCTTAAATGATACTAATAATACAAGTTCTGCATTAATAATAAATAATAATATAATCCAACTCCCAGCTTATTCTGTTGTTGGAATAGAACTATAGAGATTCTTAAATCTCTATAGTTTCAATGCCTCCGTAATCTATAAGATTTTCGAAGGCATTTTCTTTTTCGAATAATTTCCCATATATTCCTGCACATATCAAAACACCTCCATGGGCAAATATCGCAACATTCTCATATGGCTTGTTCTTTAATTCGTCAAGAAAATCAGCAACACGCTGATATAATATAGGAAAACTCTCACCTCCTGTTGCTTTCAAGTGCATGTAGTCGTTATACCAATCAAGTATATGTGGATCCTCTTTCGCTATATCATCATATAAGCGCATTTCCCAATCACCCATATTCATTTCTTTAAGTCTATTTTCGAGTATTGGATTTGAATAGCCACATGCTGCAGCTAACTTGCGTGCTCTCGTGAGCGGGGAAGAATAAACGATATCAAAAGGTTTTAAATGCTCTAATTTTTCTTTTGTTATAGCTGCTTCTTCCATGAAAGTGTCTGCCACGGGAATATCACTCCAACCATAACATGTTCCCTTTGGTACTCCAACTTTTGTGTGTCTGATAAGTGTAACTTTCATTATCTTAATTTGTGAAATAATTATAGTGGGTAATTATAAAAGTTATGTAGAAACTTAATTCAGTCATTAGAAATATTGCTCCACAACAGTCTCCTGTGTAACCATGTATGCGCTTCCATACAAATAGATATAGAAAATACAATACAATTCCTGGGACAGTAATACATATATAAGATAAACCAAAAAAGTACCAGATAATCAAGATCGGGATTCCTCCCTGTAACATTAAGAATATACCTCCTCGTATATTGAATTTCTTATATACGACACCATTTTTTGCTGTTTCTGCAGTCCTAGCGTATGGCATCATTTGGATGATTTGGGATGTTAGCATTTTACAGAAAGGGTCAGCAGCAATTACCATTATTGCAGCATTCATAGGAGAACATAGAGATAGACATTTATAAAATGTAAAGAGATAAATTGTTATTCCAAGCACACCGTATGTCCCAATTTTACTGTCTTTCATAATGTCGAGAATCCTATTTCTATCATTACCTCCACCACCAAAACCATCAATAAAGTCGGTTAGCCCATCTTCATGTAAAGCTCCTGTTATAGCTATTCGTGATAGCATTGCTACTATTATAGCTAGGTCGTATGGCATAAATCTAGGTCCGAAAAATAATATTACAGCCATTATTGGTGCTGTAATCCATCCAACAAGAGGCCAAAATTCAACAACGGTTTCATAAGCTTCTTTGGGTGGTTGATGTATTCTCCAGAATGGTAATCTTGTAAAGAATATCAGTGCGGCCCAAATACGATCGTATAATTTTATGTCTTTTTCTATTGAAACAAGCATTTTTAAAAATATTTGGTTATATGTGCATTATTAAAACTATTCATCTCGTTCGTCATATTTACAGCAGATTCGATTATAGGGTAGGCACAAAGTGCTCCTGTACCTTCTCCGAGTCTCAATCCCAATGATAATAGTGGCTTGGCATTAAGCATGTTTAGCATTTTTCGATGCCCTAATTCATCTCCGCAGTGCCCAAAAATAGCATATTTTAATATTGCAGGATATAATTTGCTTGCTGCTAGTATGCATGCTGACATAATGAAACCGTCTACAAGTATTATCATGTGCTTCTCGGCTGCTCTTAGCATACTTCCTACAGCACCAACCATTTCGAAACCGCCGAAATATCTAATTGTATCAATTATATCGTGATTATTACTGTCGAATTTTTCTATAGCAGTTCTTAAAGTCTCATATTTATGCTTTATACCTTCATCGGATAAACCTGCTCCAGCACCTATACATTCTATAAGGGGGATATCTCCGAAAATACTCATCCAAATACTTGATGGACTGGTATTTGCAATACCCATTTCTCCAATGCTAATAATATTACATCCTTCAGAGATACATTGATCCGTCATTTCTGCACCAATGTCAATAGCATTCCAGAATTGTTCTTCTGTCATAGCGGCCTCATATAGAAAATTTTTAGTGCCATTTGCAATTTTGCGATTGATTATTTTAGGATAGTCAGATAAGTTATAATCAACTCCAATATCAATAATTTTTAATTCAAATCCGTGTTGGTTGCAAAACATATTAACACCCCCTCCGCCTCTTGTGAAGTTTATCATTTGTTGCCAAGTCACACTGCGTGGAGAAACAGAAACGCCCTCTCTTTCAATTCCATGGTCACCACCGAAAAGAATGTGGCATGGATGTGATAATTTTGGCGATAGCGTTTGCTGAATCAGACAAATTTGCAATGCTAAATCTTCAAGCATTCCTAAAGACCCTTTTGGCTTGTTTAAATTGTCGATCTTATCTTGAATGTTTTGTTTTATATCCAAGCAAGGAGATTGTATATTAAAAATTCTTTTCATATTATTTTATTTTGACAGGAATACCTGAAACCATAAGTATAACTTCATCTGCTTTACTTGCAACATATTGGTTCATCCAACCTTCTAAATCTGTGAATCGTCTTTGTATAGCATTGTCGCTAACGCCTCCACTACCAATTTCGTTAGTTACGAAGATAAAAGTACCATCTTGATTTGTGAATTTATCAAATTCATCTTTGATTGCTTTTAAAGATTCATCAACACTGGGTTGATCGTTATCTTCACGACTTTTGTCATAAAAAAAATTAGTACACCATAATGTTATACAATCAATTACACACACATTATTATATATATAATGTTTTGAAAGAAATTTCTCTTCTTCGATGTTTGTCCAGTTAGAACCTCGTCGTTCTTGATGATTCTTAACTCTTATCATGAATTCTTCATCCCAAATATGTGCTGTAGCAAGATATATGGGGCTTGTACTAAGACGAAGGGCCAATTTTTCTGCATAGACACTTTTGCCGGAACGTTGGCCACCTGTTATTAAGATAATTTTTTTCATATTGCGAAGATAGCAAAAAGTTATTCAATTTACCAAACAAAATCCAAAAAACAAGTAGCTAAAGTCATTAATAGACAATATTTGAATTGATTTTGCTCATTTTTAATGTTATATGTCATAAATTTATTAATAATAATTTGGATGTTTCGATAATTTTTACGTACTTTGCATGCAGAAATAGAAAATAGAAAAAATCAATAATTATTAATTAATTTTAGAGAGACATGAAAAAGTTCGTTTTATTGTTCGCTGCTGCTGTTTTAGCAGTTTCTGCTTCTGCACAAACTGTAGAAGAGAGTAAAACATTTGACAACATTTATGTAGGTATCAATGGTGGTCTTGCAACAAAGGCTACAGGTCATGCTTGGATGAAGGGTCTTGACTCTAATTTCGGTGTGCGCATTGGTCGTAACTTCACTCCAGTTTTGGGTGCCGCAATTGAAAGCAATGCTTATTTCTCAAATAAACCTTGGGCTTCTACTGGTACCGTTGTTCGTTACCTTAACACAAGTTTTCTTGGTACTGTTAACTTGAGCAACTTGTTTGGTGGCTATCTTGGTCAACCACGTCCATTTGAGGTTAGTGTTGTTGCTGGTTTAGGTTGGGGACATCTTTTTGGAAACTCTAAGGAGTACGATAAAGCTGGATGTGTTAACAACCTTACTTCTAAGGTAGCTCTTGACTTTGCTTACAACCTTGGTGCTGATAAGGCATGGCAGATTTACATTGAACCAGCTGTTATGTTTGGTCTTAATGACAAGTCTAACACTCCTTTCAATCTTGGAAACGATGGTATTAAGTTTGATGTAAATCATAGCTTCGTTCAGTTGAATGCTGGTGTTGTTTACAAGTTTATGAATTCTAATGGTACACACAACTTCAAGATTGCTCAACTTCGTGATCAGAGTGAAATCGATGGTCTGAATTCTCAGATTAGTGATCTTCGCAACGAGCTTGCAAAGAAGCCTAAGGAAGTTATCAAGGAAGTTGTCAAGGAAGTTCCTGCTGAGGCAACTACATGTCCTTTGTTCGTAACATTCGCTCAGGGTAAGGCTGATCTTACTAAGGATGCTAAGAAGGTTCTTGACAATGTAACTAATGGTGCTACTGTTGAAATCATCGGTACAGCTTCTCCAGAGGGTTCTGTAAAGGTTAACAAGCAGGTTTCTCAGATTCGTGCTAATAATGTTGCAAAGTACTTGAAGTCTAAAGGCGTTATCGTAAAGGATGCAACTGGTAAGGGTGTACAGGGTGTTACATCTAACCGTCTTGCTGTAGTTTACGTTAAGTAATAAGTATTTAACAGAATTATATATTTAAAAGAATCCCTAGTGGCTTAATGGCTACTAGGGATTTTTTGATCCTTATATTTATGTAATATTTATAATTCGAAACTTTTTTGTTGCTTTTTCTTACATAATTCGTATATTGGTAAATAATATGCGTTAATTTATTGGCTGTTTCGTATTTTCTAGTTATCTTTGCAAATTAAATAAGGAGAAGATTGTTCTCGTTTACAATATTTGTATACAAAATACATTAAGAGATATGAAACATCAATTAAGGAGTGCTGTCTGTACTGAGGGCAGAAGAATGGCTGGAGCCAGAGCTTTATGGGTCGCTGCTGGTATGAAGCATGAACAATTTGGTAAACCAATTATAGCGATAGTCAATAGTTTTACTCAATTTGTTCCTGGACATACACATCTTCACGAAATAGGTCAGATAGTCAAAAAAGAAATAGAAAGCATGGGGTGTTATGCTGCAGAGTTTAATACTATCGCCATTGATGATGGTATTGCTATGGGACATGACGGAATGCTTTATTCATTGCCTTCACGAGATATAATTGCAGACTCTGTTGAGTATATGGTTAATGCTCATAAGGCTGATGCTATGATATGCATATCAAACTGTGATAAAGTTACTCCAGGTATGCTTATGGCTTCTATGAGGCTTAATATTCCGACCATTTTTTGTTCTGGTGGTCCAATGGAAGCTGGTCGTTGGAAAAACGAGAATGCCGACCTTATTACAGCTATGGTTAAGGGAGCAGACCCATCCGTCAGTGATGAGGAAATGAAGCAAATTGAGAGTTGTGCATGTCCTGGTTGTGGCAGTTGTTCAGGCATGTTTACAGCTAATTCAATGAATTCACTTACAGAAGCTATTGGTTTAGCTCTTCCTGGAAATGGAACTATTTTAGCAACACATAAGAATAGAATTCAATTATTTAAAGATGCAGCTCGCCAGATTGTAAAGAATGCCTTTGCGTATTATGAAGATGGAGATGATCGTGTTTTGCCGCGCAATATAGCTACACGCAATGCTTTTCTTAATGCAATGGCACTTGATATAGCAATGGGCGGAAGCACAAATACAGTTCTTCATCTTCTTGCTGTTGCACAGGAAGCTGAAGCAGATTTTAGAATAAAGGATATCGATGAGTTAAGTCGTAAGGTGCCTTGTTTGTGCATGCTGGCTCCGAATACCCAGAAATATAGCGTTCAAGAGTGCAATAGAGCAGGTGGAATACTTGGTATAATGAATGAACTCAATAAGGCTGGATTGTTGCATGCTGATACAAATAGAGTAGATGGTATGACCCTTAATTCCGCTCTTATAAAGTATGCTATCACTGGTGCAACTGTCAATCCTGATGCTGATAGAATTTATCATAGTGCCCCAGGAAATAAATTTTCTACTCAAATGGGTAGTCAGGATGAAAAATGGGATAGTCTTGATACAGATCGTTCAAATGGATGTATAAGGGATCTAGAACATGCTTATACTAAAGATGGTGGTCTTGGCGTGCTTTTTGGTAATATAGCCCAAGATGGCTGCGTTGTTAAAACAGCCGGAGTTGATAAATCTCTTTGGAAATTCTCAGGACCAGCTGTTGTCTTTGATAGTCAAGATGATGCTTGTGAAGGAATCCTTGCAGGTAAAGTTAAGAAAGGTGATTGCGTTGTTATCACTCATGAAGGACCAAAGGGAGGACCTGGTATGCAAGAAATGCTTTATCCAACTTCGTATATTAAGAGTATGCATATGGGTAAGGAATGTGCATTGATTACGGATGGGCGTTTTTCTGGTGGAACTTCTGGATTAAGTATAGGACATATTTCTCCAGAGGCTGCTGCTGGCGGTAATATCGGTAAGATAAAAGATGGTGATATTATTGAAATCGATATTCCAAACCGTAGTATAAACGTAAAATTAAGTGATGAGGAATTGTCTGCACGTAAACAACAACCTTTAAAGCGTAACAGAGTTGTTAGTAAAGCTTTAAGAGCTTATGCACAAAGTGTGAGTTCTGCAGATAAAGGTGGCGTAAGGATGATTGATTGATGTAGAATATGTTTTAGTAGTTTAAGTTATATATAATGAGTAAAGAAGTAATTACAGGTTCTGAAGCATTGATGCGTTCTTTGCATAATGAAGGTGTTAAGACTATATTCGGTTATCCGGGTGGTGCGATAATGCCTGTATTCGATGCTTTGTATGGTTACACTAGAGGTGAAAAGAAGATGTTTGATCACATCTTAGTACGTCACGAGCAGGCTGCTGCTCATGCTGCCGAAGGGTATGCACGAGTCAGTGGTGATGTTGGTGTGTGCCTTGTGACCAGTGGCCCAGGAGCTACTAATACATTGACGGGTGTTGCAGATGCAATGATGGATTCTACCCCAATAGTTGTAATTGCAGGACAGGTTGGCGTTGGAGCTTTGGGTACTGATGCCTTTCAGGAAGTTGATTTAGTAGGAGTTGCACAACCGATAACGAAATGGGCTTACCAAATACGTCGTCCCGAAGATGTAGCATGGGCTGTAAGTCGTGCTTTCTATATTGCGCGTTCTGGACGTCCAGGACCAGTTGTTCTTGACTTTCCCAAAAATGCGCAAAATCATACGTGTGAATGGAATCCAATAAAGGTTGATAATGTAAGGTCATATAATCCTTATCCTAAAATAGACAGTTGTGCTATTGAAGAAGCAGCAAAACTAATCAATGGTGCTAAAAAACCGTTTGCACTTGTAGGGCAGGGTGTTGAATTAGGAAATGCACAGAGTGAACTTGTTGAATTCCTTGAAAAAGCTGACATTCCTGCTGGTCGCACATTACTAGGATTATCAGCATTACCATCTGATCATCCTTTAGATATTGGTATGTTGGGAATGCATGGTAGTTATGCTGCCAATATGAAAACTCAGGAGTGCGACGTACTTATAGCAATAGGTATGCGATTCAGTGATAGAGTTACTGGATTGCCTTCTACTTATGGACAGCAGGCAAAGATAATCCATCTTGATATTGATGCATCCGAGATTAATAAGAACATTAAAGCCGATGTTGCGGTATTGGGAAATTGTAAGCAAACCATTCCTGCAATAACGAGTTTACTGAATGAAAATAATCATCGTGAATGGCGTGATTCGTTTAAGAAATACGATGATATGGAAATTGAGAAGGTTATAGAGCCAGATATTCATCCAACTGAAGGTCCTCTGTTGATGGGCGAAGTTACAAATGTTGTAGCCGAAGTTACTAATGGAGAGGCCGTATTGGTAAATGATGTAGGTCAAAATCAGATGATATCTAGTCGCTATTTTAAGTTTAAGAATAAGCGTTCTATTGTTACTAGTGGAGGTTTTGGTACAATGGGATTTGGGCTTCCTGCGGCTATCGGTGCAAGTTTTGGTGCTCCCGAAAGAACAATATGTTGTTTTTGTGGAGACGGAGGGTTACAGATGAGTATACAAGAGTTTGGCACTATAATGGAGCAACAGGCACCTATAAAGATAATCCTTCTTAATAATAATTTTCTTGGGAATGTACGTCAGTGGCAAGATTTAATGTTTAATGGTCGTTATTCATTTACTCATATGATGAATCCACATTATCAGGAAATCTCTAAGGCATATAACATTCCTTATGATCTTGTTGTTGACCGTAAAGATTTACGTTCTAAAGTAGAAAAGATGATTTCAACAAAGGGACCTTATTTCTTGGAATGCGCTATTAAGGAAAATGAAGATATAGTTCCTATGACATTACCAGGAAAGAGTGTTGATGGAATGTTGCTTGAACTTGATTATTAGTATTTCAAATTTTAAGTAAATGGAAAAGAAATTATATACATTATTAGTCTATTCTGAGAATATCGCCGGTATATTAAATCAAATAACGGCGGTATTTACTCGTAGACAAGTAAATATTGAGAGTTTAAATGTTTCAGCTAGCAGTATATTAAATGTACACAAGTATACGATTACTGCCTGGAGTGATGAAGAGCAGATAAATAAAATAACAAAAGCCATTGAGAAGAAAATTGATGTTGTGAAAGCTGATTATTATACTGATGAACAGCTCTTTATTCACGAAGTGGCTCTTTTTAAAATTTCAACGCCTGTATTGTTGGATAATCCAGAAGTATCTCGAACTATTCGTAGGCATGATGCGCGTATGATGGAAGTAAACCATACTTACAGCACTGTATTATTAGCTGGTTTAACAGAGGATATTGCTGATTTATTTAATAAATTAAACAATTTTAAATGCATACTGCAATACACAAGATGTGGTCGCATTGCTGTGACAAGAAGTTTCGATGAACCTATATCTGATTTCTTGCACGAACAGGAGAGTAAAGATAATGACTGATATTTTGGATAAAGTTGGTTGCTACAAATTTTTAGCAGAGCCTTTTCATTGCGACTTTTCGAAACATTTGTTTATGGGACATCTAGGAAATCATATGTTGAATGCAGCTGATTTCCATTCGAATGAGCGTGGATACGGGATGAGTTATTTAAATCCAATTCACAAGACTTGGGTTCTGTCAAGACTAGCAATAGAAATGACAGAGATGCCTATATCATACGATAAGTTTAATGTTGAGACATGGGTTGACGGTGTTATGAAATTTTTCACAAGTCGAAATTTTACTGTTGTTAATCCTGACTCGAATAAAATTTATGGATATGGTAAGAGCACTTGGGCTATGATAGATACTGATACGCGCCAGCCTGTTGATATACTAGCTGTTCATGATGGTCTTATTCTTGACTATGTTGATAAAGAAAAACAATGTCCTATCGCTAAAAGTTCACGAGTTAAGATGTCTGCAGATGCAAAACTAGTAAGGACTATAGACACTAACTATAGTGATGTTGATGTAAATGGTCATATCAATAGTGTAAAATATATTGAACACATTCTTGATTTGTGGAATTTAGATTGGTATGTTCATTATACTATTAAACGCTTTGAAATTGCATATGTTGCAGAATGTCATTGTGGAGATAAATTGAATTTTTACAGTGAGCATACTTCTGAAGACGAATATTGCATAAGAATTACAAAAAGTTCTAAAACAAATGCTGATGAAGTTGAAGTTGTTAGAAGTAAGGTTAATTTTGTAAAAGATTGAAAGAATGTTTGGTAGTTTCGTTTTAAAGTGTTACCTTTGCGTACGAAAAATATTTGAAATCCCTAGCTGAAACCTTGGATAGGTAATGGAATGGATCTATTAAACGACTGTCTTTGGAAAAGACAGGCATGATTCAAAGGGATAATAATAACCCGCGATCCCTTAAATGAGGGCGCACATTTTTTTTAAAATATGGCAGAAATGAATTTTGGTGGAGTCGTAGAAACTGTTGTCACCAGTAAGGAATTTTCTTTGGAGAAGGCGCGTGAAGTACTAAAAAATGAAACGATTGCTGTAATTGGTTATGGTATTCAGGGACCAGGTCAGGCTTGTAACTTGCGTGATAACGGATTTAATGTTATCGTAGGTCAGCGTGAAGGTAAGACTTATGAAAAATGTCTTGCTGACGGTTGGGTTCCAGGAAAGACTCTTTTCTCGATTGAGGAAGCTGTACAAAAAGGTACTATTATTTGTATGTTGCTTTCTGACGCTGGTCAGATTGCTGTTTGGCCAACAATTAAGCAGTATCTAACTGCTGGCAAAACTTTGTATTATTCTCATGGATTTGCTATCAATTGGCAAGATCGTACAGGTGTTGTCCCACCAAAGGATATTGATGTCATTATGGTTGCACCTAAGGGGTCTGGTACTTCTCTTCGTACCATGTTCTGTGAAGGTCGTGGATTAAACTGTTCTTATGCTGTTTATCAGGATGCGTCTGGTCATGCTGAAGACAAGACTATCGCATTTGGTATTGGTATCGGTGCTGGATATTTATTTAAGACTACATTCCAGCGTGAGGCTACATCTGATTTGACTGGTGAAAGAGGTTCTTTGATGGGTGCCATTGAGGGATTGCTTGAAGCACAGTATGATGTTTTGCGTGAGAATGGACATACTCCATCTGAGGCTTTCAATGAGACTGTTGAGGAGTTAACTCAGAGTTTGATGCCATTATTTGGTGCAAAGGGTATGGATTGGATGTATGCAAACTGTTCTACAACAGCACAGCGTGGAGCTTTAGATTGGGCACCTCGTTTCCGTGAAGCTATTAAGCCAGTTATGCAATGGTTGTATCTTAGTGTTAAGACTGGTAATGAGGCTCAGATTTCTATTGATAAGAATTCAAGATCTGATTATCGTGAGAAGTTAAATGCAGAACTAGAAGCTATGCGCAATAAAGAAATGTGGCAGGCTGGAAATACAGTTCGTAAACTTCGTCCAGAAAATAGTTAATTTTTTTCTCGTACATAATGTTGTAAGGGGGAGTTTCCTGTGAGGGAGATTTCCCTTTTTCCATTTTGTTTATACAAGCTTCAGGTAATCATACATATACTAACATACGGAAAGGTAAATCATACATATAGGATATCCTCCATAAATTGAAGAAGAATAAAGAAACTGGTAATACAATTTATACAGTAGGAGGGTTTTAATTGACCAGAATATTTTCCTAGATCAAGAAATATAAGTTAAGTAAGCATTAAACAGCAGCACCGATAAGAGATATCGTAATGCCGTTAGTCAAAATTGAACCTATTTGTTGTTAAGACTAATATATCCACAATCATTAATAATGTATTCCTCGTTAATTAAGAATTCTAATGCTTCATCCAGCTGTCTGTCTGGGAGGTTCATTTTATTTAGTTCTGTAATATGATGTTTTTTTTCGTCTTTCAACATTTCAAGTATTCTTTTCTTCGGTAAAGAAATTTTATCTTCTGAAGCTTGGTTTGTATTGTGCTCAAGACAAACATCACATAACCCACAGTCTCTACTATCTGTTTCACCGAAATATCTTAATAACTGTCTACTTCTGCATACATTATCATTTTTGGCATATTCAATTATTGCGTCAATTCTCTTTGCAAATTCAATTTTTCTATCTTCATATACATTTTTGGAAATGATAATTCTTTCACCATCATCTCTACTCTTTGTATATGTGATATAAGGCATTTTTCGTTGTGGAATGAAATGCAATATTCTTTTCATGCTCAGGTTTTTTAATATAAGATATACCTGTTGTTGTGTGAGTCCTGATTTCTGAGCTATCAATCCTTCATCAATATATGTGTAATCATTGAAAAGTCCACCGTATAGACGGAGTAGGGTTGTAATTATTTTATCTTCATTATTCGTAAGGTTCTCAAGTATATAAAGCTGATTCCGACTAAGCAAAAATATAAGTCTTGCACTACTTTTTGGATCGTTTTCATATAATATATAGCCTGCTCTTTCCAAAATTCTTAATGAAGAGTCAACAAGAATCATAGAAAGTCCGAAGTTGTGGCAGAATTTGCCAATATCAAAAGTGAATGTATGACCAATACCGCTCCCAACACCTATCTGGTAGAAATAAGCCAAGCTGTCATATACCTTCTTAACATATTCTTTTTCAGGAAAGTTATCAGTAACACGTTTATATAACTTTCTACAGTCTCCATCATTGTACAATAATACAGCATAAGCCTTTTTCCCATCTCGTCCTGCACGTCCTGCTTCCTGAAAATATGCCTCGATAGAATCTGGACAGTCAATATGTACGACAGTTCTTACATTAGGCTTGTCAATTCCCATTCCGAAGGCATTTGTAGCCACCATTACGCGTATTTCGTCATTTTGCCATTCTTTTTGTCGCAAGTCCTTTGTATAATGTTCCAGTCCTGCATGATAATAAGTTGCCTCAATATCATTATCTTTAAGCATTTGGGCAATTTCCTTAGTGCGTTTTCTGCTTCTAACATAAACGATAGCACTTCCTTTTATAGAATTGAGTATATGAATAAGTTGTTGGTCTTTGTCTGATGTAAGTCTTACTACATAAGTTAGATTTTTTCTCTCAAAGCTCATGCGGAAGACATTTTTCTCCTTAAATCCCAATCTTTCTTGTATGTCATCAATGACTTCAGTTGTGGCTGTAGCCGTTAGTGCCAATATAGAAACCTCTGGTTTTAGTTTGCGTATATCAGAAATGTGAAGATATGAAGGACGAAAGTCATATCCCCATTGACTTATACAGTGAGCTTCATCTACAGTGATGAAACTCACCTTCATGTGTTTTAATTTAGCTTGGAAAAGCTCTGATGAAAGTCTTTCTGGTGATACATATAAAATCTTCACTCCTCCAAATACGGCATTTTCAAGAATCTTTATTATTTCAGGTCTTGTCATACCAGAATATATAGAAGCAGCTTTGATACCAAGTTTCTGTAGGTGGTCAACTTGGTCTTTCATCAAGGCTATAAGTGGTGTAATAACAATACACACTCCATCCATTGCTAATGCCGGAACTTGGAAAGTTATAGATTTTCCTCCACCTGTAGGCATTAGCCCAAGAGTATCATGTCCAGCATAAATACTTTCAATAATATCTTTTTGTATTCCCCGGAAATCAGGATACCCCCAATATTGTCGTAGAATCTGCCGGCATTCCATTATATTTCAGACTTATATTCTTCTTTTATTTCTTCAGGACGGATATCTTCTATCTGTAGTTGAATTTGGTTTCGCTTAAAGACATTTTCTTCAATCGTATATACTATATCAAACGATCTTTTACTTTTAATGTATCGTGCGGATGCACTTTGACCGAATGCTATTCCATTTACAACATCGCTTGAATTCGAATCGACCAGTTCCAGTTTTATGTGCTCCTGCTCTCTTCCCACAACTTTACTAGTACCATAATCATATACACCGAGAGTGCAAAATAATGGTTTTGTGCATTCTGGACCAAAAGGGGAGAAACGTTTTAAGTCGTTATGGAGTTTCTTTGTTATGTCCTTGAAATCTATATAACTATCAATATTGATGTTAGCCTCAGTTAGTTCTGGTTCAATATGCTCTTCAACATATTTTTGGAACCTTTGTCTGAATTTAGGTATGTCATTCCATTTTAGAGTTAAGCCCGCTGCATATGTGTGGCCACCGAAGTTAAGAAGTAAATCACGGCAACTCTTAATTGCTGCATAAACGTCAAACCCCGTTACACTACGAGCTGACCCAGTTGCAAAATCTCCGTCTTTAGTTAGAACCACAGTCGGACGGAAGTACATCTCTGTAAGGCGAGAGGCAACAATGCCGATAACACCTTTCTTCCAGTTTTCGTCATAAAGAACTATGCTTGAATGATGCTTCTGATTCTCTAGTTTAGAGACAATCGTATTAGCGTCTTCAGTCATTTGCTTGTCGATATCCTTACGTTGCTCATTATATTCATCAATATGCTTTGCCTTTTGAATGGCTACTACGTAGTCTTTTTCAATAAGCAAGTCAACGCTTTCCTTTCCGCTTTCCATTCTTCCAGAAGCGTTAATTCTTGGTCCAATTTTGAATACAATATCGCTCATTGATATTTCACGCCCGTTTAGACCACAAATATCAATAATAGCTTTTAGACCGATACTTGGATTTTGATTTAATTGTTTCAGTCCGTGAAATGCAATGATTCTGTTTTCATCTGTTACTGGAACAATATCAGCAGCTATTGAAACGGCACATAAGTCAAGTAAAGGAATAAGATTTGAAAAAGGAATATTGTTATTTTTAGCCCAACCCTGCATAAATTTGAATCCTACGCCACATCCGCATAGGTTTTTATACGGAAAAGTGTCATCATGTCTTTTGGGATTCAGTATGGCTACAGCTTGTGGCATCGTCTCGTCTGGGACATGATGGTCACAAATAATAAAATCTATACCAAGGCTTTTGGCATAGTCTATTTCCTTGATAGCTTTAATACCGCAGTCAAGTATTATAATAAGTTTTACACCTGTTTCTTTCGCATAGTCTATGCCTTTTTTACTTACTCCATATCCTTCATCATATCTGTCAGGTATGTAGTAGTCTATATTGGAATAGAACTGCTGAATAAACTTGTACACCAGTGCTACAGCTGTGCATCCGTCAACATCGTAATCTCCATAAACAAGAATACTTTCTTTTCTACCCATTGCATCATTCAGACGATCTACAGCTATGTCCATATCTTTCATCAGAAATGGATTTATGAGATCGGCTAATTGTGGTCGGAAGAATCTCTTGGCCGCAGATTCGGTATTAATGCCGCGCTTGATAAGAAGTTGCGCTAAAATTGGACTGATGCTCAACTTGTCTCCAAGTTCTTCAGCTGCTTGTTTCTCTTCTGGTGTAGGTGGTTTGTAATTCCATTTGAAATGCATTTATATCGTTTTTATTTTCTTCTTGGTTGCAATGTATGTAAACATATGCCTTTTACTAATTTTTATTGCTTGTGAAATAAAAATCTGTGCTCAAAGTTACAAAATAAAAACAAAAAAAAGGCACAATCTGAAATGTTTTTTCAAATTGTGCCTTCTATTTATTGGGGGCATCAAATATTAGATGCCAAGTTTCTTGCGGATATCATTTGGTATTGCATTCTTATTAACCATGAAATCCATAGTGTTTGCAGCGATAAAGTTCTTTGTCATATACCAAATTCCCTTATATTCACCTGCTTCTCCCCATGAGTTTTTAACCATGTAATATTCTTTGCCATTCTGGTCCTTGGCGATACCGTATATAAGCATACCGTGATCATCTGTAAGTTCCCAGTTGTCATATCTTTCCTGACGCATTTTCTGTGTAGGTATTATTTCTGGAACTTTGCAGCCCAAAGAGTCTATCATATTATTCTTCTGAGTCTTTGTAAGTTTCAGCCAACGAGCCATGTCGCTACCTGTAAGACTTTGTACTTTCTTTGTGTCTGTATTGTAAGCAAGTCCATCACGTGTGAAACCGTCTTCAGACACGTCACCGCCCCAAGCTACAGTATATCCATTCATTACTGCATTATCAATGATACGCATCATGTCTTCCATAGGAAGATTCCATGAAAGAGGATTGCGCCAGTTGTCCTGAACTTCAACAGCGAAGCCCTTCCAGAATGGATGGTGGGTATAACTTGTTATGCTTGTATAGTCGTTAGCGTCAATGCCAAGGCTTGCAGCGAAAGACTTAGGAGTATAGCTCTTTCCTTCGTAAGTGAACTTTTCAGGGCATTTGCCCAGATAAGCGTCAAGTATACCTTGGAGTCCAGCTTTCCATTGTGAAGATAATTTTTTAGAATCACTTTTAGCAACTGCCGTTACATAAGGAGTCATTAAACTAAAAAACTCGTTGTAATTATTCAGTGAATCACCGTAAAGACTACCTACAAATGGCATAGCATTTTCAGGGCAGATGCCATAATTCTCTAGGCAATACAATGGATCAAAAGAACTGCCTCCTTCTGAAAATTGGCAATCACCGTGTAGACGTACTACCTGAATGGCACGGTCCATATAAGTTTTGTTCGCAACAAATGACTCGCAAAGGTCATAAGTTTTGCCTGTCTTTTTCAAAATCTCAGCCTCAAAGAAACTTAGTGTAGAATAGTCCCAACATGTGCCACTACGACTTTGATTTTTAATACTTGTAATTTTGTTCTCTCTTACTACAGTAAATACCGGCTTGTTTACATTTTTCTCAGCCTTCTTTTCCTGTGCTGTTGCACCAATTGCCGTTAAGGCAAGGAGTGTCATTACTAATAATTTTCTCATTTAAACCAATATAATGTTATTTATTATCCATAAAATTCTCTACGTCTTTTGGATGATAAGGTATACGATCCTTACCGATAAATCTACATCCGTCTTTTGTTATTAAAACGTCATCCTCTATTCTTATTCCTCCAAAGTCCTTATAAGTCTCTAATTTATCGAAATTTAGGAAATCTTTACAGTGTCCGTTTGCTTTCCAGTTATCAATAAGTGCCGGAATGAAATATATACCAGGTTCGTCTGTAACAACGAATCCTTCTTCAAGTCTGCGACCCATTCTTAGGCAGTTTGTTCCAAATTGCTCTAGGTTAGGGCGAGTTTCTTCGTCAAATCCTACATTTATCTGGTCTAGGCTTTCCATATCATGTACATCCATTCCCATCATGTGTCCTAATCCGTGTGGAAGGAACATTGCATGTGCTCCAGCTTTAACAGCTTCGTCTGTATCTCCCTTGGTCAGTCCAAGTTCTTTTAATCTGTCAAACATTAGTCTGCAAACTGCAAAGTGTACGTCTGCATATTTTGTTCCAGGTTTTGCTACATCTAAAGTGTAGTCGTGGCATGCTTCTACAATTGAATATATTTCCAGTTGCCTTTGAGTGAACTTCCCACTTACGGGCATTGTTCGTGTGTTGTCGCTGCAATAGTTGTTTATTGTTTCTGCACCAGCATCACAAAGTACAAGTCTGCCTTCTTCAAGCACATTCATTGTTGGCGCACCATGCATGATTTCACCATGCTGAGTGTATATGGTAGGGAAACTTACCATAGAACCATAAGAATTTGCAATGCCATCAACCTGTCCCCCTATAAATTTCTCTGTGACACCTGGTTGAGTGAGTCTCATCGCCGTAGTATGCATCTTGTATCCAATTATGGCAGCACGCTCAAGTTCCTCTATTTCTTGTGGCTCCTTGGTAGAGCGCATCTTCACAACCGCATTGATTAGTGATATGCTTGCAGATTCTTTCTGTTGGCAAGGGTGTATTCCTAGCAGGTCAAATATCTGAATCTTAATGTCATGTCTATATGGTGGAAGAATATGTATCTTGCGGTGTTTGCTCATGGCATCATTGCAAATCAACTTTAGGCTTTTCATCTGAGCAGAATCTGTTGTACCTGCCTTTTGTGCCATGTCGTGAATACTGTCAACTGAACCAAACCAAACAATATCCTCAATATCAATATCATCACCAATAAGTGTATCAGTGTCATTGTCAATATCGATTACTCCAACGAGACCATCTCTTTGGAGTCCGAAATAATATAAAAACGATGAGTCCTGACGAAAAGGATGATACCCATTGTTAGGGAAGTTCGCCGGAGATTCATTGTTTCCGAAAAGAATGATAACGCCACTCTTTACGAGCTTTTTAAGTTCGTTACGGCGTCTCACATAAGTAGCTGTATCAAACATGTAATGCTGTTTTTTTGTTGTTTTGCCTACAAAGTTACACTTTTTTAATTAAAAAACGCTATCTTTGCAAGAAAATTGAATAAATTGGTGCAAAATTATTAGAATATATGGTTAATACTCGAAATATAGGTCTTGTTCTTGAAGGTGGTGGAATGCGCGGAGTTTTTACAAGTGGTGTTCTTGATGCTTTTATGAAGCATAATATTTATTTTAAATATATTGTTGCTGTTTCTGCTGGGGCGTGTAACGGAATGAGTTATGTTAGCCGCCAACCACGACGTGCGCGTATTTCAAATATTGATTATCTTGCGCGTTATAATTATATAGGTATCCGTCACCTTGTTTCACAGGGATGTATTTTCGACAGTAAGCTCCTTTATGATAAATTCCCAAATCAACTATTGCCTTTTGATTTTGATGAATATTTTAAACATTCAGAGAACTTTGAAATGGTAACGACTAATTGCTTGACCGGTCAACCTATGTATTTGAAAGAATTGGGAGATCGTCAGCGTTCGCTTGATATTGTAAGAGCGTCTAGTAGTCTTCCATATGTAAGCAAGATCGTTCACGTGGACGGAATTCCAATGCTTGATGGTGGAATAGTTGATAGTATACCTGTGCAGCGTGCTATAGATATGGGATATACTAACAATGTAGTTATTCTTACAAGAAATAAAGGTTGGCAAGATGAGGGAAAGGATAGAAAGGTTCCACATTTTGTTTATAAGAATTACCCACGATTGAGAGTTGTGTTGAGTAGACGACATATCGCTTATAACCAACAAATTGAGCTTGTTAACAAATTAGAAGAGAATGGACAAATCAAGTGCATTCGTCCTTTACGTCCTATTGAAGTGGGAAGAATAGAAAAAGATACTGACAAGTTGGAAAGACTATATGAAGAGGGATTCGCTATAGGTGAGGACTTTATTAAAAATAACACGAAATTATTTTAATAAATCTGGACGTATTTTTTTAGTACGTTCCATAGCTTTGTCAAATTCCCATTTGCGAATTTTAGCTTCGTTGCCACTAAGTAGTACGTCGGGAACCTTCCAACCTTTATATTCAGATGGTCTTGTGTATATTGGTGCGGCGAGCATGTCATCCTGAAAACAGTCGCTAAGTGCGCTTTGTTCATCACTTATTGATCCAGGAATGAGCCTTACGATAGCATCTGTCATTACGGCTGCTGCAAGTTCTCCGCCTGTAAGTACATAATCGCCAATACTAATCTCACGTGTGATGAGATTATCGCGTACACGCTGGTCTATACCTTTATAATGTCCACAAAGGATGATGATGTTGCCTTTTAGCGAGAGGTCGTTAGCAACATGTTGATCGAATTGTTCTCCGTCAGGACTTGTATAGATTATCTCATCATAATCACGTTCAGCTTTCAGCGCAGAAATACATCTGTCAATAGGTTCACATTGAATAATCATTCCAGCACTTCCGCCATAAGGGTAATCGTCTACGCGTCTCCATTTGTCAAGAGTATAATCCCTTAGATTGTGTAGGTGAATTTCTACCAATCCTTTCTTCTGTGCACGTGCTAATATGGATTCATTAATGAATCCTTCCATCATATCTGGTATTACTGAAATAATATCTATTCTCATGGCTGCAAAATTAATACTTTTTTTATTATTTTGCAAGCATGTTGATAGATATAATAATTTTTTATGTACTTTTAGTATCCAAAAACTATTTGTTAGCCAACGTTGCGGTGACAGGTTGTGTTATGAAATATTTATCTGTTGCCACATATATTTGTCCTGCACTATTTGCTTTATAGGTTTTGAAATAGCAATGGAAACGTTTTAGTCCGTCGTTGCTTGTTCCTGTATTTTTGTACTCGTTCCAACTTATATTTCTTGTATAATAGTATGAGTCTGTAGTTCCATCAATAATTGATTTTCCAACCATGACAGGTAGTTCGTTAAATCCCGTAGCTTGCACGTTTGGATATATAGCATTTTTATTGTGCTCAATCTTGAAAGTGAGTGGAAAGCGTGGCGCTGTTAAATCCCCAGGAATACCAATGGTAATATCTAGATTCTGATCTTCAGAAGCGGGTATATTAGCAGGATTTAACTCAACAGAAAAGTTCATAGGGCGACGGTAGTATAGATTTACGTATCTTTGTAATCCGTCAGAATTATAAATGCTGATAGTTTGAATTTTTTGTTCAAGACTGCTTGTTGGCAAATCAGTAGGTTGTATTGTTATTGTTCGCCATCCGTTGGCATCGTTGCCACTGCTTATTGTTGCTGATGCTGCTATCGGGCCTTTAATAGTTCCTATAGGTGATTTATCCTCTTCATCAAGTCCAAAGATTCTAACATAGTGTTTGCCAGTATAATCTGTTGTGTTAAGTTCTCTTCTCCTCAGGTTGCTAATCTCATCATCACTAGTAATTGATGGATTGTGCATATTGAATACGTTTCGATATTTTATAATAATGGGATCTTTTGTGGTAAACATTTCATCTGTAAAACTTACGTAAAGGCGTGATGAGTCATTAGCTATATTTGTAATATTACCAGCTGTTGTTACCCCCATAAAATTGTTCATTGGACCACCGACGATTGCATCAGCCAAAGTCTTTGAGCCATTCCCCGAAATTCTTGTTACTTTTAGGTTATATTGAAAGTTCCTTATCAGGTTATAATAGGTCATTGATGTGAGGTCAGTACTACCTGTTTGTTCAGTAGGGTAGCAGAAGTCAGCCTTGTAATAGGTAGGGACTCCTGTAGAGCCTGTACTTGAGATATATGTACCCTTGATTATTATATAAGGGTTATCAAGGTCGTTGCGATGTGTGCTTTCATATATATATGTGGGTTCTGAAACACTTTTCCATGGAAAACTAGCGCTGGTAGGATCTGGATTTACTTTAAAAGTTCTAGTCTCAGGTTCATATCCGTAATATTTTTGATCAAGTAATTCTTTGTAAGACATAGTTGTCCCATCACTGGCTATATAGTCAGCAAATCTACTTGTTAATGGATCTTCGTTTATTGTTGTATTCACATTATATGGAGCTACTGTTCCTGATTTAGGTTGGTTGAATACATAATATCCCTGTGGTATAAATATATTCTTAATACTGTCGGATATACTAACTGTTACCTTTGCAAAGTTTCGTATTAGTTTCAGGTTTTGCATTTTAGGTAGAGTCTTTTCTATATCTACAGTTCCATCTGAATTCATATAAATTCCTTCGTCAAATACAATCCTCTGCCAATATGAGTCGGTAGAATCTGTTACAATCATTTTTCTCATAAGTGAAGCTTCATCAAGAATTGTGGTGAAAGCAGGATTGAAATTTGCTACAAGATGTACGATTCTCGGAGTTGTTGATGTATGCAGTGTTATATGAAAATATGTGAGACCATTACTTGCGGTTGAAAAATTACTTATGTTATCGCCATTGCTATTAGCCGCTTTACATGTATCAACTTCCATTAGCAATCCATTGTTATCAAAAACTATAGCATACAACTTTTTTATATCAGGAGTTTCTCCAAGACTACGAGTACTTATCTCTTGAACGTCAGGGGTATTTAGTGAACCATTTATCTCAACAGGTAAACCCTCTGATTTAAATGTACCTGAATCTGTAAGTAAGTCGTGCTCAGAGCATGCTATAAAAGATAATGTTATAGCAATCAGATAGAATATATAATGTAATTTACTTTTCATCATTTTGTAGTCTTTATAGTATAAGTTCCAATAGGGCATTTTGTGCCTCCCCAATACCAAGTGTCATAAACCGTTCTTACATAACATTGAACATTGCTGCCTGCGTCATAGAAATTACCACTATTGTAGTATCTTCCGCTGCTAGCCCAGTAATTGGCACCGTCAATGAAAAGGGTAGGGATATTACCTTGTGATTGCATATAAGCGACAAACATTATTTCAGCCTCTGTTGGTAATCTCCATCTTCCTGCAGCATAACCGTTTTCTTGATATGTTGCAGCACGTTTCTGGGCGTCAGAGAATGTAACACCATCTTGTGAGCATTGTCCCCATGCAGAAGATACTTTAAATGAAGGCGCTATTACAGAACGATATGAATTTGCTATTGACGCTATCTTGAGATTGGCACAATCTGAAGAAGTCCATGCCTTATTGCTTTTTGGTGCAGAAAGATAATTAGCAATAGTAGTCCAACCAGCACTAACTCTTGGGTCACCAATCTTGTAGTAATATGTTACTCCACCTGTAGTATAAAATCCATTTCCAGAATTAAATGCAGTAACATATACATTTGTTATTTGTGTCTGTGCCAAATTACCTAAATAAGCATATAGATTGCCATATGGAGTTGCTGCATTATCATCTTTTGCAGAGCTAAAATATTTATTATTACTATAAAATGTTCCATCTGAATTATTTGCAAAACTTTTCGACGCATTTGCTACTCTTGCAAAATATCCATCAATAAATGCGTTTCCACCATCTTCGGTAGAAATGTATAATGAAGGATATTGAGTCATGATTACGGTCTCAGTTAGCCCTTCATTATTTGTTACTTGAAGATGTATATTCTGATATGTGTATGTACCGTCAAACTCATGAGTAAACGTAATTTCTTTATCAGATGTTATGTCTACTTTATATTTAGCTAAATCTGCGGCATTTGTAAGAATATTGGATCTTGGAGTACCTGAAGTTTCATACGTGTAGTAATCTACTTGCGTAACTTTTGTGTTTGTCTTATCTAAAGCAGATGAACTTGTATATTTTATTGTTGTTGAAGTTTGGTTATTCAATATTATACTTTGTGGATCAACCGTTAGATACTGGTACTTATGAAAATCACCGCTAACATTCTCGTCAGTTTTGCTACCTGCACCTACATCAACACTACCCCAGGGTAGGATAGTAAAACTTGATGGATTCAGTTTCACAGGTGTTTCTTTGTTTGTACTTCCAATATCGTTTATGTTTAGATAAATAGTGTATTGACGATTGCGCTCTAACTTTCTGTTTTGTGCATTTATGCTTAATTGATAATACGTATTGATATATCTGTTTTCGCCTTTCACAGTCCATGGTATACATATTTCTACAACAGTCTCTCTAGGATCAACTTCTTTCCATGATGTTGGGTAACTGTAAAATGGAACATGAGAATATGCATATTCTATACCAGCATAAGTCTTTGATAAATCTGTTTGTTGCAAAGTTTCTTCTTTGTTGAAATAGTCAACGTCGGCAGCTGTATAGTTAGCATCGATCATTCCTCTATTTACGCCATTAAGCAAACTTATAGTCATACTTCCTAAGTTTGGTGTATAAGTTACTGTTGAACTGTTAGAAATTTCGTCGACAGATTCTTTAATGTTCGAGTACACTACAACTTTGGTAGCACATCTATACAAAGGGACTGTAGAAGATGCTGCATTATTATTCCATGATATATTTTCGCCACCAGACATTGTAAACTTATCTTGAATGCCTGAACTATTGGCAGTAAAATCAGAAGACACTATTGAATTCTTGACTTCAGCAAGCGTCATTCCTTCATTGAAATTACCCGTAGGATTAGCAATAATATATGCATATCCTCCATTTGATAAAGCAGTTTTTAAATCATCTGTAATTCTGGTTCTTGCGACATAAGAACCATCATTTTGTATAGAAACACTTTGTCCTTGTATTGTTTTTACAGCAGCTTGTGTCGTGTCATTATAAATGAATATTGTAGCGTTGTCAATATAGTTTTCATTTAATTGGTCTTGACCGTTTATCGTTGCTCGGGTAGATGTTTCTATTCCATTTTTCTCAGCAGTTGTATGATACAATACAAAAGATATATAGCCGTCTTTTAAAGATGTTGCTTCTTCATTTGCAATATCTCTTTCAGAGCAACTATGTAATGCCATAATCATAAATGACACCGCAAGTATATATGTATATTTTAAAATGGTTCTCATCATACGTTGTCTAGCTATTTTAATTTTTCACGTTTGCAGGTTCAATAAATTTATATTCTTTAAATATATCGCTTCCTGTAAGCGTCTTTACTATTGTAGACTGATTCGGTTGAATAACATATATTCTTAATATAGCCGAATTATCTGTGTTATTTGTAGCGTTCTTTGCTCTTATCCTTAATGTAGCTTGTGTCCCAATGTTTCCCTGAGGGTTTTGGTTTGAAAGTACAGTTCCATTTTCATCAACGAATTGGAATGCATCAATGTCTCCAGACTGTAAAAGAGCAGCACGCCATGTAGCTCCACGAGGTGTGGCAATGTTGAAATTAAGTGCACAAGTCTTGTTTCTTAAATAAACAATACCGTTTGTCCTGTCAATAGAATCTCCATATTGTACAGCGTCAAATTCTATACCACCACCTGGGGCTATAGTAATAAGATTTGTTTCCGTGTCAATTACTTGTGAAACGTCTTCCCATGGTTGTGGGGTTGCTGTCAATTCAAGGTAATTTGCTTGAATATTTATGTTGAGATTGTATTTTCTGCTTCCAATAAAATCTGTGTTTACATCACCAGAAATTGTATTTTCTGTGCTTGTATATGTTATTGTTGGTGTACCAGTATTATACCAATAACCATACCACCACGACCAATTTTGTTTTTGCTCTTTAATCTGTGTTAGCGCTTCATAAGTAATACTTATTTTCAAATTACCGTTTTCAGCAGCCAATTTTGGTATTAAAGTAAGATATTTCCCTTCACGCAATAAAGTCGTTGTTGTCGTATATATTCCAGCTTTATTCCAATTATAGCTATTTGTTTGATTTGTTGTTTGACCTGGCGTTTGCGTATATCTTATTCCATCGTTTAATTCTGTGTCTAAAACATAATCAATAGTACCAATCTTATTATTCCATGCAGGAGTATTCGCTATGCTATTTTGCAATGAAAGCGTAGCTTGTTTATTTGCATTTGAAATGGTAATGCTCTTGATGAGATATTTTGTCTGATAATAATCTATTCCTTGCGAAGTAGCTGAATATGTTACCGTATTAGTGTATGGTTGTGTATACAGTGTGCTTGAAATTGTTGGCACAATTTTCGCAAGGGCATGTTTAAAATGCCAGTGCACAGTTCCATCGCTTGGTCTGGTTTCATTTATGTATGGCATTCCATTATTCCTTGTTCCCCAAAGTATGTCTTCCTGTTTATCTAAGTCTGTTGATGCAATGTAAGTTATTTCAGGATTACCGGTATTCGTATTCTTGTTTAAAGTTAATTGACCGCTTCCTAAGTTAGGGTTATATGATGTAGCAAAGAAAGAAAGCATATTCTTTCCAGTAGGCCAATACCTAGTGTCTCCATCATAAACCCATGCACCGTTGTTATATTTTACGTTTACATTATCCATAAGCGTGTAAATACATTGGTTTGCATTAACGAAATTGTCAGTACCGTGATAATATGTGTAAACTTTGAAGCCGTTTGCTTGAAGATCAGCACTGCTTTCTATAGAGAATGGTGATGATGTTACGCTACGAGTCTTCATACTGTCTGTTTCTGCAGAGATGCCGATAGCTGTATCGCTGATGTTATTTGAATAACTATTATCGGCGATATCACTCTTTTCTGTGCATGAGATTACGCACAGAGTGCAAAGTATGAATGTAATATATAGTCGTCTTATCTTCATTTCTTAATTCGTCAATTTGTATTTTTTATATCTGCGTCGTATCCACTATTAGACCATTCGTCATAGGTTGCATCGATTTTTATAGGCTTTAAACCTATAGTAAATGTGTAGGTATATTTTTTTCCTGGTAACCAATCCGTTATGTTCCCACTGTTTTTTAACACTACATTTTGCTCATTATTCGTGTATTTGTACTTTTCGTTACCGTTGTTGTCGACAAATATTATATCATAGTTTATTGTGAATACCACGTTTGTACTTAGTTGCTGTGGAACCATTAACAGTATATTTCCTGTTTGGTTAGAAGTTGTTGAAGATAGCGCATTGGCATCAAGCATATACTGTTGATCTGATGTTCCTGTTTTGAAATATGGAGTCCATGCAAATATTGTTTTCCCAGAACTTTGATCATAGCTAGGGTGACAAGTGCCCGCATTGTACAGTCCCGATATAATGGCACTGTTAACTTTAAGCTTTGCTATGCTTTTCATATTATCATCAATGATGAGTTTAATGTTTACAAAGCTTAGTATATGGTGAAAGTTGAAATTTATTTTTCCTTCATTATTTGTGTCTTGATATGTCTTGTCTTTTATTAAATCGCTAAGCATCACATCTACTTGATCACTAGGATTATCCTTAACATTTAATCTTAAACACATTTTACTTGCATCTTCAATATTCTCGACACCAATATCTTGACTACCGTTTGAAAGATTATCCCAAGGATAGTAGGCGAAGAAACTCAGTTTGTCATTAGCATTATTAGGCCAGTATTTGGTAGGTGAGTAAGTGAAGCTTACAGTGTTGTTTGATGTTTTAGCCACCATCTGTTGGTTATTCATAAAAGATGCAACGTGATAGGTGATGTCATCCCATTTCGCAGAACCTTGATAAAATGAAAATACTCCAATAGAATTGCCATTTGGAATGGTTGTGTTGTTAGCTCCATCAATAAGGTAATTGCTATTCGCACGAGTTGATGTAGATTGACTTGTATAGCATGAAAAGTCCATAGAAAGTGATTTGCCTATCTGGTTATCACTTTCCAAAATAGAATTATCACTGCAACCTGATGTTAACAATGCCAATCCTGAAATTAGAATAAAATATAATAAAACCTTCAATTACTTTAGTCAATAATTACTTACTTAGCCAATTTCACTACAAAATTAGTCAAAATAGGGTAAATTACCAAATATTTTACAATTCTTCTTTAACTTTTAACTTATTATTCGGCAATTATTGTTTCCCATTCGGTAACGTTAGAGTCAAACTGTATTCCTGTCATACCAACTAAAATATTTATTCCATAGTTCTTGCCTGCTTCTAATGTCATATTTGATATAGTTTTTTTTGCATTGCTCTTAACCCTAAAATAACCTTCAGCCAAATTACTATCTTTGGTTGTTAACCAATAAGTTATGCTTACTGTTAGGTCTCCTTTTGAAGGGATGAAAGTCAGATAGTATTCCTTGCCGTCAGAAGTGTTAGCCAAAAGATTTGTATTAGTATTTGTAACCCCAGCTATGCTGTCAGTGCTCTTGCTGTCACCACCATCTCTTATACTCTCAGTTATTTGCTTGTTACTGATATTGAATACAGTTTCGCCATTTGTATTTTCCCATTGTGGAGTGTAGGCTATTTCGTTGTCAAGATCCAATATTCCATTGCTTGGGAATGAACCTGAAATAGTTATACTCTCAACAGTAATCTTATTACCGTCTGCAATATTTTCATTTGAATTAGAAGCGAATGCTCCTTGAATGTTAAGACTGAGTCTTGCTAGGGCATGGCGGAAGTTGAAATTTACTTCTCCATTAGAGTCTAATGAAGTCATGTCTTTCAGAGCCTTACCGCTTTTTTTTGAAACAGCCCATAACAAGTCGATTGTGTTTTCTACGTTGGAAGAATTTGTGAAGGTAAGTTTCGGCGCACCTAAACTGCTGTTAGATGTAATGCTTGTGATACCTTCTGTATTTACATTTGAGTCTATGTACGGGGCATAAGCAAAGAAGCTATTCTTGTTTTCTGTTGAAGAACTATTTGTTGGCCAATATTTTACTGGGCTATAGTTCCATGAATCACCTTTGTTTGTAGAAGCAACCTTCTGATTATACATAAAGTTAGGTGATATAGTTTTGATATCTGATTCGTAAGTGTTAAATGCAAAAACACCGAAACCGTTTTTTGCAGATAGAGTGGTTGTTGAATTGTTAACCGCACGACTTAAAACTGCTTTCTCGATATAGGTACCGAAAACAACAGGCTTATACTCATCTTTTGATTCTGTTTGGTTTAAGGCTGAATCTGTGAGCTCTTCGTTTGTACATGATGACAAGCTGATGATTGTAATCATGATAAATAGTGCGATCTTTTTCATAATCAAAATGTTTAATGCGTTCAACAATTTTAATAATTAATCTAAGATAAAGTTGAATTTGGTAATATTGTGATCACTTTGATATTTTATCGCTCTAAAATATTTAAATCTTAACTTTTAATGCTTCTTTGCCTTTTTAATGTTTAATGCTAAATCTACTTCCTTTTATTTTTCTATATAGCAAATATAGCCCTTTTTTATTTAAATCAAAAATATATCTAAGTTTAGTTAATTTAGTTTAACATTGTGCACCCTAACATTACGCTAATAAAGATTAATTAACAATAATGCTTTTCTAGTGTAATTTCAGATATAGTACTTCTTGTCGTATATCATGATAGTATATGAACACAAAAAGGGCAATACCTTTTGGTATTGCCCTATAATTCAATGTATTTAAATCTATGATTCTATTTTTTCTATTTAATTACTTCTGGTAGGTCAACTGTCGTTGTTGTAGCGCCTTCTGTTGTATCCCAGCTTGCAATTTCGCCCGTAAAATTAACTGTGTTAAGACCTACGCTTAGAATAAGGTTATATTTTTTGTTTACCTCAAATGCGTTAGGAAATTGAATTGCCTTTGTAATAGTTTGTTGGACGTTTGTTACACCGTCATGTAAAGTTGGATCAATAGTTCTTACCCAATATGTAACTGTAACTTTAAACGTAGGCTGTGTTCCTGGTATTAAGTAGAATGATGAAATTGTATTGTTATTTAAAACATTTACAGTAGTTTGAGGCTGAAGACCAGTTAGTTTCGCAGCATCTGCACCAGTGATATTTTTTTCAGATGTTTCTGCAATACTAGGTACCATATCTGTTGCTTTTATTTCAAAAGACATAGTACCATTTGTTGTACTCTTAGTAGTAGACCATTGACCTGTTGTAAGATCAAAAGTTCCTGTTGTTGCTATATCAGAGCTTTCAATTTTGATATCAGAGATAGTAACTTTTGTTGTTGTCTTGTCAAACTTAGTATCGTCATCTGTAACCAATATTGCTTTAACGAAATTATTATCACCACCAAACTTTGCCAATGCATGTTTGAATGTGAATCCAACTCCAGAAGTGTTGGCCTGAATGCGTGTTAAATCAGTGTTTAAATCACTTTTTGTACCTTTTTTAACACCCCAAAGAAGATCAACTGATTGAGTCTTTGTATCTGCAAGCGTGTAGCTTACTGTTGGTGCATCTGAATAATTGTTGTTTGTAATTGCTGTTATACCAGTCTTATTAGTAACATCTGTAGGTACGCCAGTACTAGGTTCTACATCTACGTAAGGAGCATAAGCGAAAAAACTAAGTTTGTCATTTTCATCGTTAGGCCAATAACGTAAAGGAGTATAAGTCCAATTTATTGTAGTTCCATTAGTTGTTCCTGTAACTTTAGTGTTATACATAAAGTTTGGGGCCGTATTCTTTGCATAATTATCTTTTGCTGTGTAATAACCTAATACGCCAAAGCCATTTTTTTCAATTGTCTCTGTAGTTTGTTCACCTGATACTCCAGCACGAGTATTTGTTGCCAAATAAGTCTCAAATGAAATTGCATTTTGTCCTGTAGTTGCATTTACTTCAGTTAAGTCTGAACTCTGTGAACAACCAGTTAATGCCATTACTGTTGCAGCAGCAACAGCAAAAAATAGAATCTTTTTCATAAGTGTTTTTTAATTTACTTGAATTTTTTTTGCTCTTTTTTTGAGCTTTAATTTAATCTAAATATTTACTTGTCTTGAACTAGGATACTAATAAATCCATCATGGTCCTTAAAAATCGGTGCAAAATTATGCGATAATCATATATTAACCAAACATTCTCTTATTATTTAGCTTTGTTTAACAAATTAGATATTTTAATTAACTATTTTAGGCTAAAAATGCATAGCTGTAGCTTATTATATACCGATATTGATATTACCACCATCGCCCCAATCATCAACTTCAGCATCAAATCCACTACCTCCTCCTGAACTATTATTGTCAATCTTAGGTAATTCAGGACCGTCGTTAATTATAAGTAATAAGTTCTGTGTAACGTTAGATGTTGGCTCCAATGCTCTTGTTACTTCTTGTGCATAATTTATAATTTTGCCTACATTATAGGTAAATAGTTTTTCTGTTTTGTTGTCGCTCAGTTTGAGGTATAGCGTTAGTATATTGTCATCATCAATTCGTGAATTAATATTTTCTTTACCATATGGTAAGCCAAAAGTTGACAAGTTCGTAGTTAACCAACCGCTTGTGGCTCCTGTTGAGTCGACGGTAGTCTTCATGTCCTGTAATAGAAATGTAGCCTTGTCTGTAGAAGCATGGTGCATTGTAAGGATGTAACCTCCAGCCAAACCAGATATTGATCCGATAGAATTCTTTATACTATTAATATTGTAAACCCTGATTCTTATAGTAAATTTGGTGTTAACGGGCTTTGGAGTCACTTTTATCTCGTATGTTTTGGTTGTGGTATCACTTCCTGTTGTATTGAAGTTTTTAGAACCGTAAACCATATCTTCTGTAATTCTGATCGTATCTGTGATAACAGCAAGATCTTCTGGCTCTTGTTTGTATGTCACGCCTTTATCCCATGCCCCATTAGTATAAGTATCTGATTCAATGTTGTTAAGTTTAACCTGCGCTGAATCATAGTTCTCCATTTTGTTGAAGGTGAATGAATTAAATTCTGTTGTGCTCAGATTAAAAGAAAGCATTTTCCATTCTCCTACTTCAAGGTTTAATGGCATGTTCGTAGTGTTGTTTGATATATTCTGTTGGGTAGAACCATCGCTACCATAAGCCATTAATGTTACTCCTGATGGATCATCACCGAAAGCAGTTTTCCAATCATATTTTATCGCAACAGAAGCATTATCTTCAGAAACATATTCCAAAGGTCTACGGTCACATGCACAAACAAGAACCAATGCTGCTAATAATATAAAAATCATTTTTTTCATTTAGTATCTCCTTTCTTGCTTTTTCCTAATAACCATACCAAACTAATTTTTGCTTTAGTTGGACCAACATATGTCCAGTGTTTGCTATATTGATAAATAAGATGCTGATATTCATATTTTGCCTCATAATGTTTGTAAGGACCAACAGCAATACCAGAAGATAGCGAAAGCTCGATATTAAGCTTCCTACCTAATTTGTGAGTCCATCCGTAGGTTATACCCGTACTGTAAAATTCGCCCTGGTTACCTTTTGCATCCCACTCTAAGTCGTATTTACCAACTGCAGCATATAAACCAATAAAATGCCCTAATAATGGATGACTAAGATCTTGTTTTCTCATCCAATATCGAGTTTCAATACCAGCCATATTAACTTGGTAAGCTTTGGTGTTACTTTTTGTTTTATACCAAGGAAACCAAATCTCAGCCATTATACTCATTCGCTTTTGCTTGCCTAGAGTGGTTTCTACTTCTAAGTTTGGAGTTATAGCTGCATCAAATAGCATATTCGTTTTGAGTGCTATTTTGGGAGAATAACTATTGCTACCAACATCTTGAGCAGTTGCCGGTATGGCTATACATATTATATATATAGTAATAAAAATGATTCTCTTAAAATTTACCATGAGTCGTATGGGGCTTATTTATTTTATTTACTTTACTTGTGTGAACTTATCAATGAAGTCTTTTTCCGAAATTATTTTAATGCCAAGTTGGTTTGCCTTTTGATTTTTTGAGCTGGCGGATAGTAAGTCATTGTTTATCAGATAGTTTGTTGACTTACTCACGCTCCCCGTTACTTTTCCTCCTTGACTTTCAATATACAGCTTTAATTGGTTGCGATTCTTGTATTCGTATACATCACCCGTTATTACAAATGTAAGTCCTTTACATAAGTCACCTTCGGTTTCTTTTACTTCCTGTGTGACATTTATCTGCTTGAGAAGATTGGCAACAATAGTTTGATTTTCCTCATCGTGAAACCATTCAACGATTCGTGCGCTCTTTTCAGGTCCTATTCCTGCGATGACAGCGAAAGGAGAATCTCCTCCAGCAACAACTTCTTGGCTGTTTCCACTTGCAATTTCTATTAACTGTTGCAACGGATAAACTTTGAGAAGGCGATTGCATACGTCTTGTCCACATAATGGAATGCTGAGAGCATATAACAGATGATGAGCCTCAACATTACGTGCAGCCTCAATAGACTTTAGTAAGTTTTGTACGCTCTTTTCTCCAAATCCTTCCATGAAAGACAATTTAGATGCATGATCTTTCAACTTAAACAAATCTGCATATTCCTTCACCCATCCTAGATTAATGAACTTTGCGACTGTCTGTTCTGAAATACCGTCTATGTTAACTCCATCCTTGCTTACAAATCTTGCAAACTTTCTAAGTTGTTTGGCGGGACATTTCTGGTTTGTGCAATGCAAAGTCTTTGTTTGACTAGCAGGACTTATTGTCACCTCTGTTGGTGAACCACATACCGGACATTTGTCTGGAATCTGTAATGATCCAACTTTGTTGTCAACTTTAATGACTTTTGGTATGATCTTGTTTGCTTTGATTACGCTGATGCGTGTACCATTGTCTCCAATGTCCAGTCGTTCACATTCACTGATATTGCACAATGATGCACGCTTTACAGTTGTACCTTCCAATGTTACTGGATGGAAAACTGCGACAGGCGAAATCGTTCTTGCTGCACAGCTCCATTCAATATGATCTAATTCTGTTTCTGCGCTTTCATCTTTCCATTTGAAAGCGTATCCTGCACGTGTGGCATGGTGTCCTGTAACACTACCAGTTTGTGCATATTCTGTATCATCGTATGTAATAACAAGTCCGTCAACAGGGTAGGGATTAGAGTTATCTTCATTAGTCTCATCTGTTGATGTTCCAGTTACCCTTACTGTCCAGTTGTCAATAGCCTTAGTGATGTTTTCTAAATCAGGATTTTCTATTAACTGTCTTTCAACAGCTTTCATACCATTTTTTTCAAGCCAATCCATTCTTGCACCCCATGATAGTATTTCCTCGTCGGTATATACTAATGTAAATGGTATCCATCTCAAATGGCGACGTTTCACTTCGTTCAGGTCTTTCAGAGTAAGAGAGCCTGAGGCTAGATTTCTTGGATTAGCGTATTCTTCTTCACTTTCGATATTGAATTGTTCGAAATCTTTATAGCTAATTACGCATTCTCCACGTACAACAACATGTCCATCTGAATTTATATTTTGAGGGATTCCATCTATAGCTGATGCTAAATTTGTTATGTTAGTTCCAATATGTCCATTTCCTCGAGTGACAACTTTTGTCAATGTGCCATTGTCAAAAGTAACTATCAATGTTAATCCATCAAGTTTCCAACTTAACCAAATAGGTTTATTTTCAGCCCATTTTGCTAGTTCTTGAGGATCTTTTGTCTTTGCAAGTGACAGTGCGGCAAATTCATGTTCTTCTTTATTGCCTTTTATGTTGTCTTCGGAAACGCGATTGGTTGGAGAATCAGGAAAACGTTGTCCAGTCTCAGCTTCTAATTGCTTAACTTTATCGAACATGGCATCCCACTCATAATCAGTCATGAGTTCACCTTGTCCGTTGTAGTATGCGTCTGCTGCATTGTTAAGTTGAGCAACTAATTGCTGCATTAGTCTGAGTTTATCTTCTGCCATATACAAGTTTTCCTTTTTAACCGGCAAAGTTAAATAAAAAATACGATTCACCAAAATAGTTATTGTACTTTAACTAAATGGCTTGGTGAGTGTTACAAACTTTTGATTAAGAAACTTTTTGTAGCGACATGGTGCAAATGTTTTATAGTAGAACTGGAAACGCTTGATCGTTAATATTGTACTGCTTTTAGTTGAATGTTTTTCTAAGTATGTCTATTTAGGTTTGCAGTATTTAATAGACAGGTTTAAGAGTTTGAATATTTTGTTTTTTTTCTGTAGACATATCATGTAAGAATGAATGACAACCAACCTGGTAAGGTTTATAACTTACTTATGAATATTTTTTTCTATGAGTATTCTTTTACATGCTTAATTATGAAAAATAAAAATATCCCAAAACTTTTAAAAATGAAAAATAACCTCCACTAGTAACACAAACGTTTGATTGATAATATATTATCGGTGGAGGTATACTTCCACTATCCTCCACTATCCTCCACGTTTTTGTAAACTATTAAGAAATATTCGGATGCTGGTAAATATATATGTATTGCTTTAAAATAAATTTAAATAAAATATGTTTTACATTTTCCCCTTTGTTTTTTTCTATTTGTGTCTTTGTTTTTATGATGAAGATGGAGCTTAAGAAGTTTGCTTTAGATAGTAAAATTTGTGTATTTCAAGTAGATTCATCCCATTTGCCGAAGAGCCCATAATTTGATTTTAATTTGTATTTAAACTATTGATAAAGTAAAAACGTTAGCACGACAAAATAGAATACGTTTGATCGTAGAAATGGGAACGTTTGATCGTAGGATCAGAAACTTTATAACGATACAACGCAAACGTTTGATCGTAGAAATGGAAACGTTTGATCGTGGAAACGCAAACTTGATGCTATAACTTTACCTTTGCACCAATGAATTTTGGCTAATATTGTTTTGCGATGTGATATAATGTAAGCATATTTGAATTTATATTATTTTTAAAAATTCAGGTTTGTATTTGATTATAGCAAACTATTTCTAAATAGTTTACAAAAACGTGGAGGATGGTGGAGGATAGTGGAAGTATACCTCCACCGATAATATATTATCAATCAATCGTTTGTGTTACTAGTGGAGGTTATTTCCTCTTTTTAAAAGTTTTGGGATATTTTTGTTTTTTAGTAATTATAAATGTAATAAAAAAGTCCATTTTAAATTTAATGTGGATAAGTTCTGTAATGATATCAGTAGCTATTGTTGACTAAGGTAATACCTGTTGACGGAATAAATTAGTGAATATTTAATTCCGCCAACGGGTTATTATATCTATTTAAATAAATTAATGCCGATATAGAACTAGTTATCTTTTAGTGAAATAGTGTTGAGAAATTTGTATGATAGTAAAAAAATGTCTATATTTGCATTGTATAGAAAGATAATATAAGATTAAGAATCTATACATATAGCAAAATATTTATATATCTAAATGCAGATTATGAAAAAGAAACTATTAATGGTTTTTGCCGCTCTTCTGATGACAGTTAGTGCAAATGCACAATTTGAAGAAGGCAAGATGTATTGCGGAGCTTCGCTTACAGGTTTGAATTTGAGTTATAATGGTGCTGATGAACTTAATCTTGGTTTGCAGGCTAAAGCAGGATATTTCATTACTGATGACATCATGCTTTCGGCACAGTTAGGTTATCAAACAAGTTCAAGCGATATTATTCCAAATCATTATGAGTTAGGCGCAGGCGCTCGCTATTATATAGAGCAAAATGGTATATTCCTAGGAGCTGGTGCGAAATATGTTCATACGGGTAAGTATAATGATTTTATGCCAGGATTAGAGGTTGGTTATGCCTTTTTCTTAAGTAAGACTATTACAGTTGAACCTGCAATATACTATGATCAGAGTCTTAAGGATCATAGTCAGTATTCTACCATAGGACTAAAAGTTGGAATCGGTATATATTTGTAAGATAAAATAGTATTTAGAAATATTATATGTCCGAAACTTATCCCTCGGCGTTATTGGAAAAAGCCGTAAGTGAATTCTCTAAACTTCCGGGTATAGGGCGTAAGTCAGCTTTGCGTCTAGTATTGAATATGTTGCGACGTGATGTCTCTGATGTTGATGAATTCTGTAATTCAATAATGACATTAAAGCATGAAGTGAAGTATTGCAGAGTTTGTCATAATATCAGTGATACGGATGTATGTCCGATATGTTCTAATAGTCGTCGCGATGCATCAACGATATGTGTTGTTGAGAATATTCAAGATGTCATGGCTGTTGAGAAAACACAACAGTTTAATGGGCTTTACCATGTGCTTGGTGGAATAATATCGCCAATGGATGGTATTGGACCAGGTGATATAGAGGTAGATTCATTGGTTGATAGAATTAGTAAAGGAGATGTTAAGGAAGTTATACTCGCATTGAGTTCCACAATGGAAGGAGATACGACAAACTTTTACATATCAAGAAAACTCGTGCAATATGATGTGAAACTCAGTGTGATAGCTCGTGGTATATCTGTTGGCGATGAATTGGAATATACGGACGAGGTTACGTTGGGACGCTCTATATTAAACAGAACACCATTTAAACAATGAAACAAGCAGTAAAAATACTCACAATAAAATATTTTATCGTGTTGGCATTAGCCTTGGCAATAATAGTCTGTGGCGAAAACGACTGGTTTAATAATGTTGGGATTATGCACGATAACAAAAGTTCTGATTTCATAATGACTTCATTAATGGAAATCATATCAATATGTTTAATTCCAGTATCATTACGTCTATTTAAATTCAAGAAAGTGCGTAATGATATATTATCAGATAATACAGAATTTCATTCTTCGTTTATAGCTTGGGCTATTATACGTTTAGATATGTTGCAAATACCAATGATAGTAAATGCTGTTTTATATTATCTGTATATGAATGTAGCTTTTGGTTATATGGGAATAATCTTGTTTCTAGCAAGTTTCTTTATATTTCCAACATCAGAAAGATGTAACTTTGAATACGAAAAGATAAAAGGCGAGCAATAATGCTTCTGTCTGTAATAATTGTAAACTATAATGTGAAGTACTACCTTGGGCAGTGTCTTCATTCCTTAACTAAGGCTTTAGAAGGTATCGAGTCTGAAGTTCTTGTTGTGGACAATCATTCTGATGATGGAAGTGTTGAATATTTAAAGCCTATATTCCCCAATGTGAGATTTGTTCACTGTGGTCATAATATGGGTTTCTCACGTGCTAATAATATTGGCATAAGGCAGAGCAGCGGAGAATACGTATTGATGGTTAATCCTGATACGATTATTGGCGAAGATGTTATTGGTGATGCGTTGAATTTTATGAGAACGCATGTTGAAGCTGGAGGCGTAGGCGTGAAGATGCTTAAGGCTGACGGTAACAATGCTATGGAAAGCAGGCGAGGATTGCCTACTCCGATGACTGCATTTTACAAGATGAGTGGATTGTGTGCAAGATTTCCCGAACATCATAAACTTGCACATTATTATATGAGTTACTTGTCATGGGATGAGCCACATAGAATAGAAGTCATTAGTGGTGCCTTCTTTATGATTCGTCGTAAGGCATACAATGAAGTAGGGGGACTTGACGAAGATTATTTTATGTATGGTGAAGATATAGATTTGAGTTGTCGTCTTTTGGGAAATGGATGGCAGAATTGGTATCTGCCATTATGCATACTTCATTATAAAGGAGAAAGCACTCAAAAAACTTCTTTTAGGTATGTTCATGTCTTTTATGAGTCTATGCTTATATTTATGCGAAAGCACTATAGTAATTCATCGTATTTGATAAATTTGCCAGTTAAGGCTGCTATATTTTTCAAGGCGATGGTAGCTCTTGTGAAAAATGGACTGTTCAGTATGTCTAGATCGTTAGGATTTAGAGAAAAAGATAAAAATCCTAAAGCCAAATATATGTATATAGGTGAAAAGAATATGTTAGATCAATGCAAAAATATAGCGCTTAGTAATGGATTGGATGCAGAATATATAAATGCTAGTCAATATAGTTGTCCTGAAGGTCATCTGAAATACCTGCATTCTGATCCAGAAAGAATGATATATGTTGTATATGACATGACTGTTTATAGTTATTCGCATGTGTTGAGCATATTTGCAGGTTGTCCACTTAAGCATGTATCCATTGGAACATATTATGATAATGTATTAATAACAGCAGAGGAGGTGATGTGTAATGAATAAAACAGATAAGTTACCTGAGGTTACTTTGAGGGCAATTGAGCCAGAAGACTTGGAATTGCTGTATCATATAGAGAATGATAATAAGTTATGGGATGTAGGAATCACAAATGTTCCGTATTCCCGTTTCATGCTTCATGACTATATCGCTAATTCAAGTGGCGATATCTATATGGATAAGCAAGTGAGGTTAATGATCGTTGACTCTGACAATAAGTGTGTAGGTATTGTAGATTTGGTAGATTTCAATCCGCAACATCGTAGGGCGGAAATAGGAATAGTTATAATGAGTGAGTATAGAAATCGTGGTTTTGCCAAGGCTGCATTACTTAAGGTTATTTCGTATTGTCACAAAGTAATACATTTAGCACAAATCTATGCTATAATAAGAAATGATAATAAAATTTCAATAAATCTATTTAACTCTTTGGGTTTCAGTAATAAAACACAATTAGAAGGATGGCTTTTTGATGGTGAAAAATACGATAATGCTGTTTTGATGCAATTTTTTTTAGAAAAAACACATTAAAAGTTTTGGAGAAATAAAATATTATCATTACCTTTGCACTCGCAATTCAGAATAAGGCTCTTTTATGGTGCGTTAGTTCAGTTGGTTAGAATGCCTGCCTGTCACGCAGGAGGTCACGAGTTCGAGTCTCGTACGCACCGCCACAAGCCTTTTCATGAATTTGTAAAACTGGTGTGTTAGTTCAGTTGGTTAGAATGCCTGCCTGTCACGCAGGAGGTCACGAGTTCGAGTCTCGTACACACCGCTTAAAATCCTCAAAACTTTATTGTTTTGAGGATTTTTTGTATAAAGAAGTTTCCTATGAATGTCTTATTAGATGTATCTCGTGGTCAATGCAGTTAGGTAATTCTTCTTTATAGTGGGTTACAATAATCATAGTTTTGTTGCGTCTTTTGCAGAAAGTCTCTATGATATCTTTTACCATTCGTCTATTTGTGTTGTCGAGTCCGTGTAGTGGCTCGTCAAGAATTAATAACTCAGGATCTTTTACAAATGCTCTTGCAAGAAGTACTAATCTTTGTTCGCCACTAGACAGTTTAAGGAAAGTACGATCTTCAATTTTATCAAGCCCGAATATTTTCATCCAGAATTTGCATTGTTCAATTTCTTCTTCAGATGGTTTCATGTACAGACCGACGGAATCTTTCATACCACTAGCTACAATTCTTATAGCTGGCATGTCACGTTGATAAGCACGATGCATTTCTGGTGAAACATATCCAATATGCTTTTTGATGTCCCATATACTCTCTCCACTTCCACGAGGATTGTCAAATAGTGTTATATCGCATGCGTAACTTTGTGGGTTGTCTGCGCAAATTAAGCTCAATAGGGTTGACTTTCCTGCGCCGTTTTGTCCGCTGAGAGCCCAACTTTCTCCGTTCATTACAGTCCAGTCCAAATGGTCAAGAATAGTTCGCTCGCCATATTTTATGCAAACCTTATCCATCTTAACAACTTCCTTGGTGTGATATTCATTACTCTTATAGGGTAAGTTTATTATTTCCTGTTCATATTCTTTACTTAGTACTCTACTAGGTATAGCCTGACGATTATTGATATAATCCTCAAGCTTAACTTTTGGATATACTTTCATATTCTTTACTTCAACAATATGTGTTATGAAATCAGGAATATCATCGCTTTTACTTAATACTAATATTATTTGTAGGGAATTTTCTAAAGACAATTCTTTTAATAATTCTTTCAGTTGATCCCTTGTGCCGGCGTCAAGGCCAATGAAAGGGTTGTCCATTATTAATATTCTTGGATTGGCGAACAGGGTAGAGGCAAGTTTGAATTTTCTTAGTTCACCGCTTGACAACAAAATAATATATTTATCAAGTAGGTGCTCAATGTGGAACATCTTGTATATATGCTTTTGTAGTTCTCTTCTTTTTGGTGTGTCCACCCCTGCCAAACTGTAAGCCTCTTCCAGTTTGTCACCTACGGTTGGAGTATTTTCGTCAATTTCCTGTTGATTCCATCTTTGTTGAAGGTAATATGTGTGGTCATTGTCACTTCCATAACTATCACGGAAAGTGATATATTTTATATTGTCTGAAACAAGTGGTTTTTCACTTGGTGAAAAATTGTATTCCGGATCACGCATAAGCAGTGGATGTGTGCCAACAATAATGTCAACTAGCATTGATTTTCCCCCACCGTTTGGCCCGACAATAGCAATGTGCTCGCCGTCGTTTGTTTCAAAGTTTACAGGTTCAGCCATACGCCATTCTGGCATACGTGTTGTTCCATCCTGAATTTTGATAATCTTTTGCATGATAAGTCTCTATTTAAATCTTTATATTGTTTTTCAAGATTGAATTTTATCCTTGTTTTTTGTGGCAAAATCTTTCCAACTGGAATAGTGTTTGGCTTCTGTTGAGGGTCTTCCCATTTGCATAAAATGACAATATGCAGCTCCTAACGCGTCTGTAGCATCCATAAACTTAGGCATATCTTTCTCATCAATATTCAAAAGCCGTTGAAGCATGCCTGCCACTTGTTCCTTAGATGCTTGTCCCATACCAGTGATAGCCATTTTTATTTTTAATGGTGCATATTCATGTATAGGTATGTCTCTGCATATTGCGGCTGCAATTGCAACTCCCTGAGCTCGTCCTAGTTTTAGCATGGATTGTACGTTTTTACCAAAAAAAGGAGCTTCAATAGCTAGTTCGTCAGGGAGGTATTCTTCTATCACACCTGTAACTCTTTCAAAAATTTTCCCTAATCGAAGATATGGGTCACGTATCTTTCTCATATCAATGACTCCCATTGAGATCATCTTGGCTTTGTTTCCTGTGACTTTTAGTACACCATATCCCATGACGTTAGTACCAGGATCAATGCCTAATATTATTTTATCAGTTTTTTTGTCCATATACTTATCTGTCAAGATATGGATTCTCTGCTAGTTCTTGTCCGATAGATGTCTCTTCACCATGTCCTGGGAAAATATGTGTGTTGTCGGGTAGTTGACAAATAATTCTAAGACTTTGTATGATCATAAATTTGGAGCCTCCTTCAAAATCTGTTCGCCCTATTGAATTATGGAATAGAGTGTCACCAGAGAATGCTACATGTTCATTTTCGCAATAGAAGAAAACGCTGCCCGAAGAATGACCAGGCGTTTCTATAATAGTGAATGTATGGTTTCCAAACTTTATTGTATCTTTTGCTGTAAGATACTTCCCTACAGGAGGCATTTCATACTCTAAATGGATACCAGCAATAGACTCAGCTTGCGAATTCAGTTTATTCATCAGTTTCTCATCAGAAGAATGAACCTCAGGTTTTAATCCAAACTGTTCATAAATATAGGCATTTCCAAAATTGTGATCAATATGTGCATGCGTCGCAATAAGATGCTTTGGCACAAACTCGTTATCACTAATATACTCAGCAATAGCTTTCTTTTCCTCTTCCCAAAATGCACCACAATCGATGATAACACATTCTTTAGTCTCATCGTTAACAACATAGCAGTTTTCCTGCAGCATGTTGCACGTAAAGCGTTTAATATTCAGCATATAGATATATTTTGAATTAAGCCATTGGTAAATAAATAAGTTTTTTATCTTCCTTGAACCACTCCTCGTCAAACATGTCTTCAAGCGGCATGACGTCAACGATGTTCAGATATGGTTTAAGTTCTTCTTTAAGGTCACCGCCTTTAAGACAAAGCAGACCATTAGGAAGTGCATTATCTTGTTTCTTGCTGATATTCTTTTGAATGATTTTTGTCAGCAATGGCAATTGCATCACGGCACGACTCACAATAAAGTCATATTCTCCCTTTTCTTCTTCTCCACGTTTATGAAGTGCTTCCACGTTTTGTAATCCTAATGCCTTTGCCACCTCATTAGCAACCATAATTTTCTTTCCTGTACCATCAATAAGTCTGAATTTACATTTTGGGAACATAATAGCCAAAGGTATACCAGGGAATCCGCCACCAGTTCCGAAATCAAGTATTCTGGAACCGTCTTTAAATCTTATAGCCTTCGCTATAGCTAGAGAATGTAATACGTGATGCTCATAAAGATTGTCTATGTCTTTGCGAGATATAACGTTAATCTTTGTATTCCAGTCACGATATAAAGCATCGAGCATTTCAAACTGCTGATTTTGCTTTTCGTTAAGCTCTGGAAAGTATTTTGTTATGATTTCTATCATGTGTTATATATTTAATCTATATTTATGATAATGTAATAATTATAAGAATATGACGATTGTATAATTAAAGTTACTATATGCACTATAATCAAATTCGTTATAATAGGGGCAAAGTTACAAAGAAAATTTGTAACTTTGCATAGCAATTACAATAAAAAGGTAAAATGATGGATAAAGAAATGGTAAAACTTAAAGCTGCTCTATTTGATTTAGATGGCGTGATTTTCGATACCGAGCCACAATATACAAACTTCTGGCGTAGTCAGTGTCAACTTTATCATCCGGAGATTCCTGGACTGGAGAATGAAATAAAAGGACAGACGCTTGTTCAGATTTATGACAAGTATTTCGATGATGTAAAAGAAAAGCAACCAATTATAACACAGCAGCTTAATGAATTTGAAAAAACAATGAGCTTCCCGTTTATTGATGGTGTTGAGGCTTTTATTATGGATCTACGTGCTCACGGAATAAAGACTGTTGTTGTAACAAGTAGTAATGTCGAAAAAATGAATAATGTGTATGCACAGCATCACAACTTCAGAAGTATGTTTGACGGCATTTTGACGAGTGAGGATTTTTGTGCAAGTAAACCAGATCCAGATCCTTATTTGAAAGGTGCGGAATGTGTTGGTGTAAAGCCAGAGGAATGTGCTGGTTTTGAAGACAGTTATAATGGTTTAAAATCTGTTAGGGCTGCGCATGAATTCACAATAGGATTGACAACAACTAATACGGCCGAAAGTATAAAAGAATATTCTGATATAGTGGTTGAAAACTATATTAATATTGATTATGAATGGCTGGTAAATAAATTTAATTAACATTTGTTTTGCAATCTCCGTCAATTGATGTAATTTTGCACTCAAAATAAAATATATATAATGGGATACTTATCTACTGATAAAAAGAAGATTACTTCTAAGATATTTGTCGATATGAAGCAAGCTGGTGAAAAAATCACTATGCTTACCTCTTACGACTTTACTACAGCTAGCATTGTAGATGCAGCAGGAATAGATGGAATATTAATAGGTGATTCAGCTTCAAACGTAATGGCTGGCAATGATGATACAATTCCAATCACTGTAGATCAAATGATTTATCATGCGCGTTCAGTTGCTCGTGCATGCAAGCATTGTTTGGTTGTTTGTGATATGCCTTTTGGTAGCTATCAGGTTAGTAGGGAAGATGGTGTGCGTAATGCCATTAAGATTATGAAGGAATCTGGTGTTGATGCATTGAAACTTGAAGGTGGTATAGAAATTATTGATACTATAAAGGGAATTATTGATGCTGGAATACCTGTTATGGGACATTTAGGATTGACACCTCAAAGTATTCATAAATTTGGCGGCTATGGATTAAGAGCCAAAGGAGAGGCTGAGGCTGAAAAATTGTTATCAGATGCTCGTGCTCTTGACGAAGTTGGATGTTTTGGTATTACTCTAGAGAAGGTTCCTGCAAAATTGGCTGATGAGGTAACAAAAGCTGTAAGTTGCGCAACTATTGGTATTGGTGCTGGTAGTGGAACTGATGGTCAAGTACTTGTTTATGCAGATGCTTTGGGAATGACACAAGGTTTTAAACCAAAGTTTCTTCGTCATTTCGCTGATGTTAACAAATGCATGACAGATGGTGTTCAGGAATATATTCGTACAGTTAAGGAATCTTCGTTCCCTAATGTAGACGAAAGCTATTGAACTATTTAATGACATCATATTCTTGTCATTAATTCTTGATAATTTATTTGTTCATCAATGATATATGCAAAATAAAACTCTTTAATTTGCGTTATATCACTGATGAACAAAATCATAACATTTATTTTATTGGCTTTTGGTTTGTTATTTTTGTCGTGCAATGATGATGAGAAGTTTTCTACATCTACGGCAGACAAACTTACATTCTCTGGCGATATCATTTCTCTTGATACCGTGTTTTCGACTATACCTTCTTCTACAAAATCTTTTTGGGTTTACAATAAGACTAATGTAGGAATAAAATGCAATAGCGTTAGATTGGAGTCTGGTAACCAGACTGGATTTAGAGTCAATGTTAATGGTTTGTATCTTAATTCTACGAGTGGGTATCGCGCAAATGATGTCATGTTATATCATGGTGACAGTTTGCGTATCTTTGTAGAAGTAACGTCTCCCGTAAATAATGAGGTTACACCTAAAAAGATTTCTGACAATCTTATATTTGAACTTGAAAGTGGAGTAGAGCAGAATGTTAAATTGCAGGCTTGGTCATGGGATGCGACAAAGATATCTTCATTGCATGTTAATAATGATACCACTATAGATGGTCGTTCCAAACCAATATTAATTTCTGGTGGAATAACGATAGCTAAGGGCGCTGTACTCAATATTGCAGCTGGTTCAATACTTTATTTTGATTCAGCTGCTGGCATTGATGTTTATGGGCGTCTTAATATAGCGGGCAGCAGCGACAAAGAGGTTGTAATTCGTGGTAGTCGTCTTGATAAAATGTTTGATTATTTGCCATACGACCGTATGAGTGGTCAATGGAAAGGTGTTCATTTTTATGAATCTTCCTATAATAACTCAATAAAGTATTGTGATATCCATAGTGCTTTTAATGGGATTGTCTGTGACAGTAGTGATGTGGATAAAGTGAAGCTAAATATAGAAGAATCAACTATACATAATTGTCAGGGATATGGATTGAAGTCGGTAAACAGTAATATAGCTTTGTTGAACACCCAGATAACCAACACATTGAATAATTGTATTTATATTGATGGTGGAAAAGCTACCATCAATGCTTGTACTATAGCTCAGTTCTATCCATTTGATTCTAATCGTGGTGTCGCTTTCTGCTTCCTTTCAAATCATGCTCTGAAATCAATGTCTGTATTTAATACTATTGTTACAGGGTATGCGGACGATCAGTTGTATGGCTTAAAATCAGACGGTAAGGATTTTAATTATCAATTTAGTAATAGTATTATAAGGACCCCAGTTGTTAAAACCTCAGACAGTGTCTATTTTAGTAATGTTATTTATGAGTCTACTGTTAATGCTGATAGTGTAGGAAAAAATCATTTTGTTAAAATAGATGCAGACAATCAGTATTATGATTTCCATCTTTCCGCTAAATCTGCGGCTATTGATAAAGCTGATAAACAAACAGCTCCAACATCTGATCGCAATGGCAAAAAACGCATTGGTATTCCAGATGTCGGAGCTTATGAGTATTAATGTATTGCGTCTAAAAAACTTATTTATCGCTATATCCTTTTGCTAATCCTCCTTCTCCTGTCTCCTTGTAAAGTGAAGGTAGATCATGTCCTGTTTGTTTCATAACTTTTACAACTCTGTCGAAACTTACACGATGACTTCCGTCACTAAAAGACGCATATAATTGTGCATCAAGAGCACGTGTGGCAGCAAAGGCATTTCTCTCGATACATGGAATCTGAACGAGTCCGCATACTGGATCACATGTCATGCCTAAATGATGTTCAAGTCCCATTTCTGCAGCATATTCAATCTGAGCCGGACTGCCGCCGAAAATCTGACATGCAGCTGCAGATGCCATAGCGCAGGCAACTCCAACTTCACCTTGGCATCCCACTTCAGCTCCGCTTATAGATGCGTTCTTCTTGACGATACTACCAAACAGGCCAGCAGTTGCAAGGGCTCGTACAATCCTGTTGTCACTGAAGTTGTGAGATTTGTATATGTGATACAGCACAGCAGGTACTACACCGCATGCGCCACAAGTCGGAGCTGTGACAATCACACCTCCTGATGCATTTTCTTCACTTACAGCTAAAGCATAAGAATATACCAATCCACGGCTTTGTAACGATTGTCTGTAACCGCTAGCCTTAACATTATATGTCGAAGCTTTTCTTGGTAAATGAAGCGGCCCAGGAAGAACACCTTCATGATTCAGTCCTCTTTCTACAGAATCTTTCATCACTTGCCATATCTGTAAAAGATAATCATTTATATCATCATCTTCATGGATGTCTACGTATTCCCAATAATTACAACCAGTGTTATCACACCATTGTTTGATTTCATCAAGAGAGTTAAGAGGATATACATCTTTGGTCCGGAAATAGTCATCGTCTCCTTTTCCTTCAGACAATGCACCACCACCAACACTATAGACAGTCCAGTCATCAATAGGCTTACCGTCAATGTCGTTAGCTACGAATTTCATTCCATTAGGATGAAATGGAAGAAACGTTCTAGGTTTCCATGAAATCTGGACAGGTGCAATAGGACGCAATACATCCTCAATAGCAATGTCGGTCATGTGTCCTCTTCCGGTTGCAGCAAGCGAACCGTATAGAATAACGTTGAATGAAGATGCATCTTTGTGGCGTTCTGCAAAGATGGTTGCTGCTTTTTGAGGTCCCATAGTGTGACTACTGGAAGGACCTATGCCAATGCGAAAAATTTCCTTAATAGATTCCATTGTCTAAAGCTTTAAAAATGAAAAAAGCCCACAAATCTAAAGATTTGTAGGTCTTGTTGTAGTCGATAGGGGAATCGAACCCCTATGCCAAGAATGAGAATCTTGTATCCTAACCATTAGATGAATCGACCATGGTGCATTCTTGAACTTTGCGTGCGGAAGGAGGGGGATTCGAACCCCCGGTACGATTACTCGCACGGCAGTTTAGCAAACTGCTGGTTTCAGCCACTCACCCATCCTTCCAATAAGGATTGATATCGTTTCCGATTCACTAGCATTGTTCTTAAATGCGGTGCAAAGGTAATTCTATTTTCCTACATTACCAAATCTTTTAGCTATTTTTTTTGAAAAAAGTTTCATTAAAAATGTATTATATTGAAAATCAGTATGGTTTGCTACTTAAATTTTCTTGTGATAATATGAGGTACCCTAGAATAAATGTGGTAAGTATATGTAAACAAAAAAAGAGAGAACAAAAGTTCTCTCTCTGATTTGTGCGCCCTTAGGGATTCGAACCCTAGACCCACTGATTAAGAGTCAGTTGCTCTACCAACTGAGCTAAGGGCGCAAGTTGCAATTTGTCGTTTCTGAGTTTTGTTTGTGCGCCCTTAGGGATTCGAACCCTAGACCCACTGATTAAGAGTCAGTTGCTCTACCAACTGAGCTAAGGGCGCATGTCTAAACTCTCCCAGAAATCATATTTCTGAATTGCGTGTGCAAAGGTACGTCCTTTTTTATTAATTGCCAAATCTTTTAGCGACTTTTTTCAAAAAAATATTAATTGTTATTTATAAAGTTGTATATATTAACGCTTTATAAATTTAATAACAGTACTGTTGTCTTGTAGTAGATATATACCAGTATTTAGTTTGCTTATGTCTATATATGTTTGATCTTTATTTGCAGGCATATCCTGGATTTTTTTACCTTCCACATTATATATATTGATATTTGACCCACCTTTTGTTCCACCTACAATTATGCTATTGCCATAAATACCTCCAATGGAGGCTATGTAAGCTTTGTCAATGTCATAATTGGAAACTAGATTTGCCATTGTTGCTGCAAGTTTGTTCGTCATTACAGTGTTGTCACTCCAATGGAGGGTTATGATGGAATCCTCATAACTTATTTCTGTAACGCTCTTCTCGGCTTTGTTTCCATTAATGCTAATGGCACTTTTGTCACTTCCGGCAAAAGTGTTTGTCGAAATGAGCAGTGTCAAAAATATGGCAATAATGTGTTTCATAGGCAACTATTTTAAACAATATAGTCGCAAATATACTAAATAATTGTTTAGTATGTTACTATTTTGAAGAATATAATGCTGATTTTGAAGAATTTTAACCTAATATTAAGATTCGTTGAGCGGCATGCGGGGGTCGAACCCGTGACCTTCGGCTTGGGAAGCCGACGCTCTACCAACTGAGCTAATGCCGCAATACCTGAGCCGATACCGGGACTCGAACCCGGGACCTATTCATTACGAATGAATTGCTCTACCAACTGAGCCATATCGGCAATGAAATCAAATTAATGATTGGCATTCGGAATGCAAAGGTAATTGATTTTTTCTAAAGGTCCAAATTTATTCAACAATTTCTTTGTTGTATATCCTTTCAAATTCGGTTCTTAATAGCTCATCATCACTAATGATATTTTGTATAGTTTTCAGATTGTTGGCGTTTGGACTTCCTGGAATCCATAGATGTATATATCCGTTAAATGAATACTTCTCATTCATGTGCTTTTGAAACCGTATCCATTGTTCGTCCTTGTTTTTAGTTGGTTCATTTTCTAGACCAAATTCTACTGCTCTTGTAAAAACGGTTTCCGGGTCAAGGTCACGGTCTGCTTCTGCCACAATTTTTCCATAAAGGCTGCGTGGTGCGTGGCTGGAACTTGCTCTGTGGTCTTCTACGGCTTCTTTCATAATCCTTAGTTGGTCATCGCTGAACCATTTTTTCAGTCTATTATCAGAAGATAGAATCTTACCGCTTGTTATATGGTGTATCGCCCTTGGACCGCTCATTCCTAAGTCATGGTAAGCAGCCACGACGTATGCTATATTAACGTCGGCACCTGTTTGATGTGCCAGTTGTATGGAATTATCAATAACCCTCATTACATGTTGTAGTCCATGGCTTTTGCCGAAGTCGTTGTATTTTGGAAGAATGTTTCTTTCAATGAATTCCATTATCTCTAGTGATACTTGTTGCATTATAGTATAGAATTTTGGGTTATTATAGTAATATTGATAGGGCAGAAAGCGCACAGAAGATTAGCATGTTCCGTGATGTCTTTCCTAGGATGGAATTTAACTCCTTTCCATGGTTTATTTTTATCATTTTGCGATATGCTATGTAGTGCATTGGCACATATAATAAAGGTAGTGTGGTCAAAATCAAATTCTTTCCGGTAATATATGCTGCAACGCACATTGCTATTGCTCCAAAAATACCGATAATTAAATATAAGCGTTCACCAACTTGCTTACCAACCCTTACAATCAGTGTTATCTTGCCGTCGCGCTTATCGTTGTCTCGATCTCTATAATTGTTTATTATTAATAATGTGTCAATAACTAGTCCGCATGCAATTGAAGCTGCAAGTACATTAATTGGAATCCCCTTTTGCATATATGGTACTACAACATAATACGTTATGCATACTGGTATTATTCCAAAAAATACAATAACCAATACATCTCCAAGACCTAGATATGATAGTTTGGTGGTGTATAGAAAACAGCAAACTACGCATACACAGCCTATTAAAACCATTTCGACACCTCCATAAAATATGAGTGGTAATCCTATAACACATGCGATGGCTGTTGTCGCAATAATGCCATATTTCATGGCGTTTAGTGTTATCCAGCCTTCTGAACATGCTCTTTTAGGGCCAAGTCGTGTTTCAGAATCATCATTTCCTCTAATACAGTCAAAGTAATCATTGATAAAGTTTGCGTCAATTTGCATTATCATTGCAAATAAAAAGCATAAAGCGGCTGGTATTATACAAAAGTCGGCAATTCCCGTTTTGTTAAATACCAGTGCCAAAGCTACAATGACAGGCAGTGCTGCCCCTGTAAGGGTCTTTGGTCTGGCCGCAAGTATCCACGCCTTGAAGCTGTTTGTTATAATATTCTGATTATCCATTATTACTTCTTTCCTGTTTCTAGTTAAAGAAATTCCAACTTATTCCTATTCTAAGTATTTTCTCGTTTAGTGGATAGTGTGGACTCAGGAAGTAATTCTTGGTTCCATTTCCTGCATTCACATGACTCATCATAATGAAGAAACGTGTATGCTTTAGATGGAAATTAGCGTAAACATTAACTATAGGATAGTTTCCAATATTCACTCTGCTATCTGTTCCATTTGTCGTACTCGTATTTGTCTGTACGGTATATTGTCCAATCCCTGGGATATATTCTGGAGCATAATATTCCGTAAAATATCTGACGTCGCCACCTAAATCACATTTTAGCACATGTGCAATCTTGAATCTTAGATACAAGTTACTGTATATGTTCAAATCCGGTACAGGAAGAGCATCTTTGTTACTTGATTTTTGATAAGTGATTTCATTCTCCCAGTTAAGAGGTCCGAGCGTGAAATCCTGTGATAGCGAAGCGGTTATGAGATTTATAGCTCCACTATTTTGTTTTACCGTAATGGCATTGCTAAGTCTGTTGAAATCTTTGTCTATTGTATACGAAGATGCAAAATAGGTGTAATTCTTTATTTCGTCTACTGCTACACGTAGTGATGTGCGTGTCTTCTTATAGCTAAACACACCCTGAATGCGTGAATGAATAACCTTGTCCAGGTCGTTATTATCCCACCAATAGTGCATTGAGTGGTAATGACGATAGTAGAATGTTGGATTCAGTCTGTATAAAAAACCACTTGCAGCAAGAGTTACTGTATCTCCAAATAGTTTGAAGTTAAGGTCAGCTGTAGCGTCAAATTTTACCTGTCCAGCATCAGCACCAGTAAGCCAAGTCTCACCGATAACACTGTAATGGAAAGTCTTTCCTTGGGTCTTGTTTATTATTCCTCCAATGCTTATGTTATGCTCATTGTACGATTTAGTACCAATAGAGTCGGGGAGCGTGAAATGACGTAGATCTGATGTTGCAAATACTTTGATTCCAGATTTTGCCCATTTGTTGAATCCTTCAAGAAGAGATATTGCAAATGTGTTTTTAAGACTGTAATGACTTGTTTTGTCATATATTGAGTCTCCTGGTAGCTTTTCATCTACTTTATAAGTATTAGCATAGAATTTGTCTGGAGTTTCATAAGCTTGATATATACGTGTGTAGTTGTTGAACTCCAAAGTATGAATAAAGCTTGTTACCGGAACAAACTCGTTTTTTAACCATGCCGTGTCTTTCTTAGCATTTTTCTCAGCTGTTAGAATACTGTCTGCTGTTTCTTTGTTTATTGATAAACGTTTGCTGGCATCATCTTTCTTGTCTGGTTCTGTACCGGCAATCTTAGCATTGTCAGGTCTGCCAGCAAAAGATTTAGGCTCTTTTTCGTTAGGCTTATCATTGCGTTTAGTATTCTTATCTTTTTCCGCTATGGCGTTTTCTTTCTTAGACTCCATTGCAAATTTCTTCGCTTTGATTTCATCTTCGGTCATTTTGACCTTTCTGCTGAAACCCATGTTGTAGCGTTGTGTGAACAGAATATGTTGGTTATCATTTCTGTTCCAGTTCTTTTCTAATACGGTTGGTATCTCGTTGGTTGCATAATTATCACTAAAACTTTCGGGATGCTTTATGTAATTGTCGTCTTTAATACCTCCATTCTCTGCCATCTTCTGATGATTTGTAGAGACAAGAAGATGTGCTTGGTAATTGTCGTCAATATATGAACCATACATCGTATAGTTAAAATTTGACGCACTTTGGTTTTGGTAATATCCACGACCGTATAAATAGTCGAACTTGAAACCTACACCAAGTTTTTTACCTGCGTTGGCACCGAACTTAGCTGTGAAATGATCTTCTCCATTTATTCTATCTCCAGCGTTGTTATACGTAATATTAGTAAATGGTGACAATGTGTTGGTGAAATAGAACTTGTCTTCAGGCGTAATAAAAAAGTCATACGGTTGTGTGAAGATAAACTGTCCTGTATTTACTCTATCAATAAACACACGGTTGATACGTGGTGCACCAAGGTTGCCGGTAGTGTTGAATTCACCTCGCATACCTGTAGTGAAGATTGAATTCATAAACATATGCGGAATGGTGTCAAGTACAGCATCTGTCCTGTCACCAAACCTTTTGTCTATTGTCCAAACCTTAATACCCTTTGGTATTTCTTTGTCAGAACCTAATGAATCTATTTTATTCTTGCCTCCTCGTTTGGTTATATTTCCAGTTTCGTCCATTTGGTTGTAAGAACCGTTATCATTGAATTGGGCGAATATATTAGAGACCGAGAGAAGAAGGACGACTATAAATAATACTCTTTTCATTTATGGAACATTCGTAGTGACACTTCGATAAATTTCAATACTACCGCAATGATAAGTATCACGGCGCCTGTAATCTTAAAATCTGATTTTGTGTAAATTATTACTCCTGCAATTGCCAATACCATAAACGCAATATTTATGATGTTGCGGTATTTGAACATGGAATCTTTCCCGTTGTTGAGTTTTGGCTGAGTGTGATTTGGTTTTACAGCGTATTCTCTTTCCTTATTATTTATATTTTCTTCCATAATCGTTTTGTTATTTTTGGTTTAATACCAATTTAATATTATTAAAAATTTCGTTTATTCTGTCAATAGTTTTAATTCTAAACTTGGCGTTAAGTCTGTTCATTTTGCCTTTGCTATTTATGCTTTCCTTATCCGAAATAAGCTTTTCTGCAGAATCTTTGAAGCCTGTAACACGACCTTGCTCGTAGTTATAGTTTATGCGGCTTATAGTGACTTTTGCCTTATTATCATCGCACTCTGCAATGATAGTATATGAAAATTCTGTTCTGTCAAGAGATAGAAAGTTGTTTGAGAAAACAAGCCATTCAATGCACTTTGCGGCAATAATGTGTTTCTCTTTGTTTACAAGCGCAATTCTACTGTTTGTTTGGTTGGCGTCTGTTGTAATTGAGTTGATGGCAGAATAAAGTTTATCGTATATGTCGCTGGCTTTCATTCCCGGAACATCTTCTTTGAGCGAAAATACAACGTTGCCGTTCTCTTCAGGTACAGCTCCAGCAAGATATTTTGCGTTCTCTTCAGGATTTTCTTCCTTAACAATTACATTTGTTTTTGGTGTTTGTACAGGAACCGTCCATTCAGAAGGACTATTAACATCTTTCTTGTCATTTGAAGTAGCTTGCTCTAATTCTTTGGCAGCTTTCAAAGCATCGTTGGCAGCCTTTTGTGCTTCCTCTGCGGCTTTCTTGGCTTCGGCAGCTTTTTTAGCGGCTTCAGCCTTCAGCTGTTCAATTTTTGTATTACTTTGTGTTGTCTTTACATCCTGTGCCATTCCAAAAACTGGAAAAAAGCAGAGTGACAATATAAATAATTTCTTCATAATGCAAACTTATTATAATGATATAATTACGGCAAAAGTAATAAAAAAAGATGAGAGCAATTAAGTAGGTGTAGGTAGATTTCTTAAACTTAACTATAATTAATAGATTTACTCCTTTAATTTTAGCTGGTCTTGCAATCTTATAATTTCATCTCTATATTGCGCAGCCTGAATAAAGTCAAGATTTTTAGCAGCCATTTTCATTAACTCTGTTGTGTTGTCTATACTTCGTTGGAGTTCATCGTGTGACATGTGTTTCACAATTGTATCTGCAGCGAAAGTACCAAACTCCGGTTCAATATATGCATTTGATGCGATATTGTTGCCGCCTCTACCTGCTGCGTTGTTAGTGTCATTGCCCATTGCGAGTGATGAACCAATCTTCTTGGTAATCTGCTGAGGAGTAATATTGTGGTCTTGATTATATTTAAGCTGAATGCTACGTCGTCTTGCAGTTTCATCAATAGTACGTTGCATACTATCTGTTATTTTGTCAGCATACATAATAACTCTTCCGTTGACATTTCGTGCAGCACGTCCAGCTGTCTGAGTCAAACTTCTATGACTTCTAAGGAATCCTTCTTTGTCAGCATCCAAAATCGCAACCAATGAAACTTCAGGTAAATCAAGTCCTTCACGAAGTAGGTTCACACCAACAAGGACATCATATACACCTGCTCTTAAATCATTCATTATTCTTACTCTGTCAAGAGTGGCTACGTCGCTATGTATATAGTTGGCTTTTACGTCATGATTTAAGAGATATTCTGTAAGTTCTTCCGCCATTCGTTTTGTTAATGTCGTTACTAGAACTCTTTCGTTTCTGTTGCATCTGGTAAGAATTTCGTCCATTAGGTCATCTATCTGATTTTCAGACGGTCTGACCTCTATTTCTGGATCAAGTAATCCTGTTGGTCGTATAATCTGCTCTACTACGATACCCTCTGCTTCCTCAATCTCATAGTTGGCAGGAGTGGCACTAACGTAAATTATTTGGTTTATTAATTCGTGGAATTCTTCAAATCTTAAAGGACGGTTATCGAATGCAGCAGGAAGTCGAAAACCAAATTCAATCAGATTTTGTTTTCTAGCTCTGTCGCCACCATACATTGCACTGATTTGTGGTACACTTACGTGACTCTCATCAATAACGATAAGGTAATCTTTCGGGAAAAAGTCTAAAAGGCAGTAAGGTCTTTCACCGGCATTTCTGCCATCAAAATATCTTGAATAGTTTTCTATTCCACTACAGTGTCCGAGCTCCTTCATCATTTCCATATCGTATTCAACTCTTTCCTTAATTCGCTGAGCCTTAATGTTGTCTCCGATTTCGTTGAAGTAGTCTACTTGCTTTGTAAGATCATCCTGAATTTGTCTTATGGCTAATTCTGTCTGTTCTTTCGTTGTGACAAAAAGATTAGCTGGATATATCTCATATTCCTCAAATGATGTAAGCGTATGAAATGTAATATTATCTACTTCCTCGATGCTATCAATTTCGTCATCCCACCATGTAACCCTAAGAATATTGTCGCTGTAGGCCATGGATATGTCAACAGTGTCACCCTTTACCCTGAAGTTTCCGCGTTGCAGTTCAATGTCATTTCTCACATATAGAGCATTTACTAATTGTCGCAAAAATTCATTGCGGTCTATAGTTTGTCCTTTTTTTATTTTTATTATGTTTTCCTGCATAGCGGCTGGTCCGCCCATACCATATATGCATGATACAGAAGACACAACGACAACATCTCTACGTCCTGATAATAGGGCAGAGACAGCACTTAGTCTCAACTTGTCAATCTCTTCATTTATGGCAAGGTCCTTTTCTATATATGTATCAGAAGAAGGCAGATAAGCCTCTGGCTGGTAATAGTCATAATATGATACGTAATACTCAACAGCATTATTTGGAAAAAATCCTTTCATTTCCTCATATAGCTGTGCTGCAAGAGTCTTATTGTGACTTAATATAAGGGTAGGCTTGTTTACGTTGGCAATAACATTAGCTACTGTAAACGTTTTTCCTGAACCTGTCACTCCAAGAAGTACCTGAGCTGGTGCTCCTTGTTGTAATTCTTCAGTTAGTTGTTTTATAGCTTCCGGCTGATCACCAGTTGGACTATATTTTGAAGTTAGTTTAAAATCCATGTCTATTCCCTTGTGTAAACTGCAAAATTACTAAATAATCAGCTAATATGAGTTATAAAGACTAATAATTTGCGAAAAAGTGTATTATTTACTTTGTAAATCAGGGAAAAGTAAGTAACTTTGCATCTCAATATATTTAAATATGAAGAAATATAGTCTATTCCCAATATGCCTGGCGATGCTTTTTTCAAGTTGCGCCAGTGAATTCAATAAGGTTTACAAGACTGATGATTATCAGTATAAATACGAGTATGCAAAAGAATGCTATGCTAATGGTAAGTACACGCGTGCTATAACGTTGCTTACGGATCTTATCACTATAGAAAAGGGAACAGACAATGCCCAAGAAAGTCTTTATATGTTGGCTATGGCTGAATATAACAGTATGGACTATGAGGGGGCTGCTCAAGCTTTTAAACGATATTATCAGTCTTATCCAAAAGGATATTTGGCAGAGATGTCACATTATTATGAGGGACTTAGCTTGTATATGAGTACTCCTGAACCTCGTCTTGATCAATCTATGACAATTTCCGCTATTTCTGCTTTTCAGACATATTTGGATCTATATCCTGATGCGAAGTTGAAAGAGACTGCTCAAAAGAAATTGTTTGAATTGCAAGATAAGTTGGTTTTGAAGGAACTTTATTCTGCAAGACTATATTATAACCTTGGTCCTTATTTTGGTAATTGCACCGATGGTGGTAATAACTATGAGGCTTGTATTGTAACTAGTCAGAATGCTCTTAAGGATTATCCTTATACTAGCATGCGTGAAGACTTCTCTGTTCTTATAATGAAGAGTAAGTTTGAACTTGCTGAACAGAGTGTTGATGAGAAACGTCTTGACAGATATCAGGATGCAGAAGATGAGTGTTATGGTTTCCTTAATGAATTTCCAGATTCAAAGGAAAAGATTACAGCCCAGAGATGTATTGAGAAATGCAAAAAACATACAGGAGAAAATAATAACGATAAATAAACAAATAAATGGATTACAAGAAGTCAAAAGCACCAGTGAACACAGTCACTCGTAACATTATGGATTTATGTGATGAAACTGGTAATATTTATGAGAGTGTAACTATCATATCTAAGCGCGCAAATCAGATCTCTGTTGAAATTAAACAGGAGCTTAATAAAAAATTGGCAGAGTTCGCTTCTTACAATGATTCTCTAGAGGAAGTGTTTGAAAATCGTGAACAGATTGAGATTTCACGCTATTACGAGAAACTTCCTAAGCCAATCTTGTTGGCTACTCAGGAATTTGTAGACGGTAACATTTATTGGCGCGATCCTGCAAAGGATACTGTTAATAACGAGAACTAATGATACAGCGTAGACAGACTTTATTTCTGCTTGTAGCTCTTATTCTCACTATTGTATGTCTTTCTCTGCCGGTTGCGGTGTTTGAACCTTCTGGCATGGGCGTTAATACAGAGGTATATAATTTGTGGATAAAGAACGGAAGTGGTGCATTAGATTTTAAGGTGTGTCCTCTGTTTGTGATTCTTTTACTTACTTGTCCTATCAACTTATGGTCAATATTTAAGTTTCATGACAGAAAGTTTCAGGCTCGTCTCTGCGTTGTTAATATATTGCTGATACTTTTGTGGTATGTAGCATATATGTATTTCACAATGTTAGGTGGTCTTACATTTGAAAATCAAACTTTGCACTTCGCATTTGCGGCTTGTCTGCCATTAATATCTATGGTTTTATATATTATGGCACGTCATTCAATAATTGCAGATGAAAAGCTCGTAAGGGCTGCTGATAGAATTAGATAGTGATACAAACAATATAGAAGCGCTGGAGTTACTTTAACTCCAGCGCTTTTTTATTTTTAGCTACGTTAACTCCTGAATCCCTTCGTATATGGGAGTTTACGTAAATTAACATGGAATTTTAGTATATTGAGCTACGTTATTGACTGCCGATTTAACGATAAAACGATAAATCAATTTCATCTACGTTTCACTCCCTTTGTTTAAAGGCTATCTAAACGATTACGTAGCTTAGTAGCTTAAATAAATAAAAAGGGCTGGTACAGGAATGTACCAGCCCTTTGGGATATTTAGTTTAAAACTATTCTTTAGATAGTCTCGCTCCAGTCTTCCTGGCTCTTTCTTACATAGCTCTGATAACGGCGTTTTGCCATCTTTTCAGCCTGTGCGAACAATTCCTCAGCCTCGTTAGGATAAGCCTTCTGAACACTCATATAGCGAACCTCACCAAGTAGGAAGTCGCGGAAGTTTGCCCAATTAGGTTCTTTGCTATCCAAAGTGAATGGATTCTTTCCTTCTTCAGCCAATTGTGGGTTAAAGCGCCACAAGTGCCAGTAACCGCATTCAACAGCAAGCTCTTGCTCACGCTGTGAACGTCCCATACCACCACGCTTCAAACCGTGATTGATACATGGAGAGTAAGCTATGATCAATGATGGACCTGGATAAGCTTCAGCTTCACGGATAGCCTTCAATGTCTGAGCATTGTCAGCACCCATTGCAATCTGAGCTACGTATACGTAACCGTAAGTTGCCTGCATAAGACCAAGGTCTTTCTTGCATATACGCTTACCCTGTGCAGCGAACTGTGCGATAGCACCTAGTGGAGTAGACTTAGAACTCTGACCACCAGTGTTAGAGTAAACCTCGGTATCAAGAACAAGGATGTTTACATCTTCACCAGAAGCAAGAACGTGATCAAGACCACCATAACCGATATCATAAGAAGCACCGTCACCACCAATAATCCACTGTGAACGCTTAACCAAGTAATGATCAAGAGTCTTTAGCTCAGAGCAGATCTCGCAACCTGCCTCAGCACCCTTGGCAATTAGAGGTTTAAGTTCAGCGGCAGCAGCCTTAGAACCATCAGCATCATCCTTAGCTTCAATCCACTTCTCAGCAGCAGCCTTGAACTCTTCTGTAGCTCCATTTTCGATGGCGTCGTTAAGTAACTTAACAATGCGCTCTTTCATCTTCTTGTTACCCATTGTCATACCAAGACCAAACTCGCAGAAATCCTCGAACAAAGAGTTGTCGAATGCAGGACCCTGACCTTCAGCATTTGTTGTGTATGGAGTAGCTGGAATAGAAGCTGAGTAGATAGAAGAACAACCTGTAGCGTTAGCAATCATCTCACGGTCACCGTAGAGTTGAGAAACCAACTTAACATAAGGAGTCTCACCACAACCAGAGCAAGCACCAGAGAATTCAAACAAAGGCTGAGCGAACTGTGAGTTCTTTGCACTCTGCTTGATATCAACAAGATGCTGCTTAGATGTAACATTCTTAACTAGGTATTCCCAGTTCTGAGCTTCCTTAACCATTTCTGGTTTATCAATGTTGAATGGTATCATAGTCAATGCCTTTTCGCCCTTCTTACCAGGACAAACATCAGCACAGTTACTACATCCAAGACAGTCAAGAACAGAAACCTCTATACGGAATTGCATTCCAACAAGAGACTTAGGAGCCTTGATTTCAAGAGTTGTTCCATCGAAGCCCTTAGCTTCATTCTCATCAAGAACGAATGGACGTATAGCAGCGTGAGGGCATGAATATGCACACTTGTTACACTGGATACAGTTCTCTGAATTCCATACAGGAACGAAAGCCTCTACACCGCGCTTTTCAAATGCAGATGAGCCATTCTGCCATGTACCGTCAACAGTATCATGCTTAACAAAGTCAGAAACCTTAAGAAGGTCACCGCTCTGTCCGTTGATAGGACGAACAAGTTCCTTGATAAATGCAGGTGCATTATCTTCCTTAGCAGAATTGTCAGCAAGGTTAGCCCATGCTGGATCAACAGCAAGTTCCTTATATTCGTTTCCGTGTTCAACAGCACCGAAGTTCTTGTCAACAACATCCTGACCCTTTTTAGAGTAAGACTTAACAATAAATGCCTTCATCTGCTCAACAGCAAGATCCAAAGGAATAACCTCTGTAATGCGGAAGAATGCACTCTGAAGGATTGTATTTGTACGGTTGCCAAGACCAATCTCCTGCGCAATCTTTGTTGCGTTAATATAATATACCTTGATATTATGCTTTGCGAAGTAAGCCTTAACCTTATTAGGGATAAAGTTTACAAGCTCATCACCTTCGAAGATAGTATTTAACAAGAATGTACCGTTGTCACGAAGACCGCGAGTAACGTCATACATATGAAGGTAAGCCTGAACGTGGCAAGCTACGAAGTTAGGAGTATTTACCTGATATGTAGAGTGGATAGGCTCATCACCGAAACGAAGGTGAGAACATGTGAAACCACCAGACTTCTTAGAGTCGTAGCTGAAATATGCCTGACAGTACTTATTGGTGTTGTTACCAATAATCTGAACAGAGTTCTTGTTAGCACCTACAGTACCATCAGCACCAAGTCCGTAGAACTTAGCCTCGAACAATGTGTCACCACCCATAGGAATTTCTTCCTCTTCTGGAAGAGAAGTGAATGTAACGTCATCAACGATACCTACAGTAAAGTGATTCTTTGGCTCTGGCAATTCAAGGTTCTTGAATACAGCAATAATCTTAGCTGGTGTAGTATCGCTAGAACCAAGACCATAACGGCCGCCAACGATAATAGGCTTGCGCTCGTCGTTGTATAGTGCGCTCTTAACGTCAAGATACAATGGTTCACCTTCAGCTCCTGGCTCCTTAGTACGGTCAAGAACAGCAATGCGCTTAACAGTAGCAGGAAGTGTCTTCTTAAGGAAGTCAACAGAGAATGGACGATACAAATGAACAGATACCATACCTACTTTCTTTCCCTGCTTTATAAGGAAATCGATAGCTTCGCGAGCTGCTTCAGTAGCAGAACCCATCAATATGATAATATCCTCTGCATCCTTTGCACCATAGTAGTTGAACAAGTGATACTCACGACCTGTGATAGAAGAGATCTTACCAAGGTAATCCTCAACAACAGCAGGAACTCTATCATAATATTCGTTGCTTGCCTCACGATGTGTGAAGAATGTCTCTGGATTCTCAGCAGTACCGCGTGTTACAGGGCGCTCTGGAGACAAAGCACGATCGCGGAAACGCTTGATGTCCTCTGGATCAACAAGACCTCTGATTGATTCCTGATCAATCTCTTCAATCTTATGATACTCATGAGATGTACGGAAACCGTCGAAGAAGTTGATGAAAGGAATACTAGTCTTTAATGTTGCAAGATGTGGAACTGCAGTAAGGTCCATAACCTCCTGAACAGAACCTGAACAGAACATTGCGAAACCAGTCTGGCGACATGCCATTACATCCTGATGATCACCAAAGATACAAAGTGAGTGTGATGCCAATGTACGAGCAGATACATCGAATACGCAAGGGAGAAGCTCTCCTGCAATCTTATACATATTAGGGATCATCAAAAGAAGACCCTGAGATGCTGTAAATGTTGTAGTCAGTGCACCAGCCTGAAGAGAACCGTGAACTGCACCAGCAGCACCGCCCTCAGACTCCATTTCTTGAACTGAAACAGTCTGTCCCATAAGGTTCTTGCGACCTTTGGCAGCCCATTCATCTACATGCTCCGCCATAGGAGAAGACGGAGTGATAGGGTAGATGGCAGCTACCTCAGTAAACATATAGCTTACATGAGCCGCAGCTGTGTTACCATCACATGTGATAAATTTTTTTTCTTTAGCCATTTTATATTTGATAAAATTATTAATAAATGTTTTATATATCTATTCTCAATTTAAGTTTTATAGAATTTCAATATATGAATCCCAGCAACCAAAGTGGTATTCTGTTTTCCTTTCCCACTTCCGTATTGTATCTGGCGTATATGGTGTCGGGGTTGCATCTCTGTTTATGCTCGCTTTGAGCATCTGAAATTTTGAATTTGATGTTGCCGTCAACCATGAAAAAATGGTCTTTGGATGCTTGGTTAACTTTATGGTCTTTCCACAATGAGTTTACAAAAAATGTTTCCATAATGTCCTGATCATTTATTTGAATAGGGTAGATGGCATACATGAGATTTGTATTATGCATCATTACCTTGCTAGGCTTTTTGGGAAATTCCTGTCCGACAGGGTATATTATGTTTATCAAGCGTGCGTCAGCTAGATATTTTATGTAGTTCATCACTGTAGCGCGACTTGTTTCTATTTCGTGTGCCAGATTACTTATATTTGGAGCTTTTGGACCTTCTACAGCTAATAAGTAAAAAAGCTTCTTTATTTTCGTGAGATACTTTAAGTCTATTTGCTTAATAAGAAGAATATCTACTTCAGTCATCATATTCATTGTCTTGAGTAGATTTTCTGAAAAGTTGCGTTGCTCAAGAAAGAATGGATAGAAACCATGATGAATGTAATCATGAAAATATTTCAAAGGACTGACTTTCGGAAGAATATCCTTTATTATGTGCTCGTGGTTTTGGAGAATTTCGTCTAACGTGTATGGACGGAAATTGTTTCCTGTTTGCAAATTCAAAAATTCACGGAAAGAAAATCCTCTTAAACTATAGCTTTTTACGATGCCATTTAGTTCTGGGTTTTCTTCTTTCAGACGCATTACACTACTACCTGTAAATACTATTTTCAAGTTAGGGAAGTTGTCGTAGCACTTGCGTAATTCCTGACTCCAGTTAGGTTGCTTGAAGACTTGGTCAATAAGTAATACTTTTCCACCTTGGGCGGCAAAGTCACCAGCAAACTCAGCAATGCCTTTTCCCTGAAAATAGAAGTTGTTCATGTTGATATACAAGCAACGGCGGTCATCAGGACCGAACTTCTCTTTGGCATATTGCAGTAGGAATGTGCTCTTTCCAACGCCACGTGTTCCTTTTATGCCAATCATACGATCATTCCAATCAATCTCGTCCATCAGGGTTCGACGTACTGGCGCATCTGTATGCTCAACTAGGTAAGCGTGTGTGCTGAAGAAAGCTTCCATATATTTAATAAGTTTGTTTTATTTAATCCAATGCAAAGATAATACTTATTTCTATATTTGCAAACTCTAGTTTGCAAAAAGTTTTCTTTTTTTCATAATTTAGCACATGACGAGTATTTTTTCGATGTCTCTTGGAAAAAGTTCAATTTCAAGTTTATGTTCTTTTTCTGCGATATCTGCTACGGTGTCTTTTTCTGCTATTGGGATAGAATGTTGAAAAATTATCTCACCACCATCAATTTCCTTGCTTACCCAATGTACAGTCATTCCTGTTTCCTTCTCTCCTGCAGCTTTGACAGCTTCGTGAACGTGCATACCATACATTCCTGGACCTCCGAATTTAGGTAATAGGGCAGGGTGAATGTTGATTATTTGCTTATTGAAATGATTAATAAGAAAATCAGGAATGAAAAGAAGGAAGCCTGAAAGAACAATAAAATCAATCTTGTTTTCCTTTAGAATAGGCATAAGAATGTTTTCATCGTTGAAATCTTTCTTAGAAACCACAACGGTATTGATGCCTAGTCTTTGTGAATTTACAACTACTGGGGCTGTAGACTTGTTGGAAAGAACAAGTTTTATGTCGGCAATATCTGAATCTGCGAAATAATTAATGATATTTTCGCAGTTTGTTCCATTGCCTGAGGCGAAGATTGCTAAATGTTTCATTCTATTATGTTAATTAACACAGATTGTAAAGCCGTTTAATCATCGTCTTCATCTTCAAATCCAAACATAACAGGATCTGCGAAAGAGTCTAATGCTCTGCGGTCTTTCTTTGTTGGTCTACCAGTACCTCTTGATCTGTCAATGAAGCCGCTTATTCTGCTCATTTCCAATAATTCGTATTGTTTTGCATCTGTGACATTTTCATATATCTCAGGTAGCAGTTTTGCGCCGACACGCTGTTCAATGCATTTCAATACCTTAAAAGAATAAGTTATTGGTGATTTCTTTACGCTTACGGTTTCTCCAGCTTTTATAGTGTGACTAGGTTTGACGTTTATCCCATTGATGGTTACACGTCCATTCTTACATGCATCGGCAGCAAGAGAACGCGTCTTGAAAACTCTCGTTGCCCAAAGCCATTTGTCTATTCTTGCTACTTCTGCCATATAAATTATTTCTTTCCTAGTTTATTAAACTGATTCATCGTGATGTCTATACCAGCAAGTGCAAAACTCTTTATTATTTCGCATACGATATCAATGCTTGGTTGCAACACTTTCATGTCATCTTCACTATAGTGTCCAAGTACCCAGTCAATCTGCCCGCCTTTTGGATATTCATTACCAATGCCCATTCTTAGTCGGGCATAGTTCTGACCAATAAGCTGTTGTATATTTCCAAGTCCGTTGTGTCCACCATTGCTACCGCTGCTCTTTAATCTGAAAGCACCTAAGGGTAATGCAATATCATCACTTATGACAAGTAGTCTGCTTTGATCTATGTTCTCTTTGTTAAGCCAATATCTCACCGCATTTCCACTAAGGTTCATGAATGTAGTTGGCTTTAGTAATATAATCTTTCGACCTTTTATACTCGTTTCAGCCACAAAACCATAGCGCTTGTCTTCAAAACAAATATTGGACGCTTTTGCAAAAGCGTCCAATATCATAAATCCTGTATTGTGTCGAGTATCCTGATATTCATTACCAGGGTTTCCCAAACCACAAATTAAATATTTGTCCATATTTGATTATTCTGCAGCAGCAGCATCATCAGCGGCAGCAGCCTGCTGTGCCTGACGTGTCATCTTGATAGAGCATACGATTACGCTCTTGCTTGTAGCAATTTCAAGACCTTCGTATGAAAGCTCGCCAACCTTGATGCTCTTACCAATCTTCAATGCTGTAACATCAACATCAAGATGCTCTGGAATCTGCTGATAAGGAGCTGTAATGTTAATCTTACGTACAGTAAGGTTCATACGACCACCATCACGAACACCCTGTGCAAGACCAACAAGCTTAACAGGAACACCCATTGTGATAGGCTTTTGATCGTTAACCTCGAAGAAGTCTACGTGAAGAGGAGCATCTGTTACTGGATGGAACTGAATTTCCTTAAGGATAGCTGTGTGGTGCTCACCATCGATGTTAATATCAACAACATAGATGTGAGGAGTGTAAATAATTTTACGAAGTTCGCTGAATGGAGCTGCGAAAGCAAATGCCTCAGGAGCACCGTTAGCGCCTTTCTTCTCACCATAGATATTACAAGGAACTAATCCCTGCTTACGAAGTTCTTTAGAAGCTTTCTTACCAAGGTCTGCACGCTTCTGACCTGTTACACCAATCTCTTTCATAATTGTGTTACTCTAAATTAAATATTGTTTATTAATTCGCCATCACCACGGGAATATCTCCCGGAAAAAGCGCTGCAAAGTTACGCCTTTTTTGTTTATCGTCCAAATTAATTGCTGTTTTTATCGAAATATCCTTGCTTTTTCTTGCATATTCAGTTGAAAAGCTATATTTTTGCACCATAAAAAATATTATTGTATATAGGAAAACAACAAATTAAGAGAATGATCAATCGCGAACTTATAAGAATTAAGGTAGTTCAGTTAACCTACGCATACTATCAAAATGGTAACAAGAATATTGATACGGCAGAGAAAGAGCTCTTTTTCAGTCTTTCAAAGGCTTATGATTTATATAATTATTTGCTTTTACTGATAGTTGATATTACAAGAGAGGAGCGTCGTAGGATTGAAATAGCTACTCAACGTGCTCAGCGAGAAGGTACAGAGGTACCATCTCAAAAATTTGTATATAACAAATTCGCAGTGCAACTGGAAGAAAACAAAATGTTGAATGAATTTGTTGAAAGTCAGAAATTGACTTGGGCAGACGATATCGAATTTGTACGTAAATTATGTAATCAGATTGAAAGCAGTGAGGATTATAAAGAATATATGAATACTGCAGAATCAGATTATGAAACAGACAGAGAATTATGGCGTAAGCTATATAAATTGTTTATACTGAATAATCCTGATTTGGATTCATTGTTGGAGGAAAAGAGCTTATATTGGAATGATGACAAGGAAGTTGTTGATACATTCGTGTTAAAGACAATAAAGCGCTTTGAGGCTGATAACAAGAATAAGCAGGAACTTCTTCCTGAATATGCTGATGAAGAAGACAAGGACTTTGCACGTAAGCTATTCCGTGCTACAATTCTTAATGCTGACCAATATCAACATTATTTGAGTGATGCTAGTCGTAACTGGGATTTTAGCAGACTTGCATATATGGATATCGTAATAATGCAGATAGCTATAGCTGAAATGCTTACGTTCCCAAATATTCCTGCAAGCGTTACTATTAATGAATTTGTGGATTTGGCTAAATTGTATAGTACCTCACGTAGTGGTGGGTATATAAACGGTATGTTGGATTCTATAGCCCATTTCTTCGTAGATAATGGTATGATGATGAAAACATTAAGAAATAAAGAAAGTAAATAATATATTAACTAAAAGAATTTATTTATGAATACAATGCTATTGGCTGCTCAAGCAGCACAGGGTGGTGGTATGGGCATGATTATCATGATGGTTGCCATCCTTGTTATCTTCTGGTTGTTTATGGTTCGTCCTCAGCAGAAGAAACAAAAGGATATACGTAAGTTTCAGAATTCTCTTCAAGAGGGATCTAAGATTATCACTGGTGGTGGTATATATGGTACTGTTAAGCGTATAAATATGGAAGATGAATCTGTTGATGTTGAAATAGCAAAAGGTGTTGTTATTACAGTGAACAGAAGTTATGTATTCGCTAACGCATCATCTCAGATGCATAATGCATAATATAGTAAAAATATATAAATTTGTCAGAAACTTCCTCTTTTCTTCAGTGAATAGGGAGTTTCTGATTTTTTTGCTTTTTCTCGGTCTGAGTGGAACTTTCTGGCTTCTCATGGCATTGAATGAAACTTACGAGGAAGAGCTAGCCATACCTGTCAGGCTTAATAATGTACCAAACAATGTTGTTGTTACTCAATCTTGTAGTGACACTGTATATGTAACGGTCAGGGATAAAGGATTTACTCTTGTTACATATTTATATACCAATAGGATAACACCTATTTTGGTAGATTTCGATTCTTATGCAGATAGTGATACGGGTAAAGGCGATGTACCTTTATCTGATATTCAGAAAATGATATTGCAGAGACTTTATGGATCTTCAAAAATAACTTCTATTAAGCCTCATTCTTTGTCATTCTTCTTTAATTATGGACAATCAAAGCGTGTACCAATTCGTCTTTCTGGCAACGTGAATCCTGGTAAAAGTTATTATATCTCCCGTATTAAATTTTGGCCTTCTACTGTTACTATTTATGCCAATAAGGCATTGCTGGACAGTGTTAAGTATGTATATACTGATGCCTTATATTTAAATAATGTAGAGGATACTGTTATGCGACGGGTTCCACTTCGCCCAATTAATGGTGTTAAAATAGTTCCTTCTATTGTAAAGATTGGATTTTATGTTGATATCCTAACAGAAGAGAGTGTTGAGGTGCCTATTGTTGCCGTGAATATGCCTGAAGGCAAAGTTTTGCGTACATTCCCTTCAAAGGTTAATGTAAAGTTTACTGTTGGATCAAGCATGTTTAGAAAAGTCAAACCGGATCAATTTATGGTTGTCGTTGATTATAATGATATATTGGCTCATCCTTCAGATAAGTGTATTCTAAGATTGCGACAACAATCGCGTGATGTTACGATGGCGCGATTGGAGATGAAGCAAGTTGATTATCTTATAGAACAGCAATAAGTAGTTTCAATATAGTGACAGATAATCGTAAGATAGCCATAACGGGTGGTATAGGTGTTGGAAAGAGTTACGTTTGTTCTCTTTTAGAAGTTCGTGGTATACATGTATATGATTGTGATGCTGCGGCTAAAAGGCTTATTGCCCAAAACAAGGGTCTTCAAGCAAAATTAAATATACTTTTAGGTAAGAATGTTTTTGTAAATGGTATTTTCAATAAACAGGCATTAGCTCAATTCCTATTGGAAAATGATGCTAATAGAATTGCTGTAAACGATATCATACATCCTGCTGTTGCACAAGATTTTATGTGCAGTGGCTATAACTGGTTGGAGAGTGCGATTCTTTTTGATAGTGGATTCAATAAGAAAATATCTTTTGATAAAGTCATTTGTGTGACAGCTCCGAACGAAGTCCGCATCTCAAGAATAATGCAGCGTGATAATATTTCACGTGATAGAGCTTTAGAATGGATAAACAAACAGTTGCCGCAGAATGAAATTTTAAGTATGTCTGATTTTGAAATCATCAATGATGGTGTTGTAAACCTTGAAGAGCAAATAGACAGAATATTATTAATAATTAAATAATTTATAACAATAAATCATTAAACAAAATGGAAACAATTCTTTCAATCTCAGGAAAACCAGGACTTTATAAAATGGTTTCTCGTGGTAAAATGAATCTTATAGTAGAAGCATTGGACGGAAGTCACAAGCGTATTCCTGCATTTGCTGCAGATCGTGTAACAAGTCTAGGTGATATAGCTATGTACACTGATGCAGAAGATGTACCATTGTGGAAGGTACTTGATAATTTGAACAAGAAAGAAGCAGGCAAGGAGTCTTCTTTTAATTATAAGAAATCAAGCAGTAAGGAACTTCGTGATTATTTCTCAGAAGTGTTGCCTAACTTTGATCAAGATCGTGTTCACGATAGTGATATAAAAAAGCTTATTCAATGGTATAATATTCTAATCAAGGCTGGCATAACTAACTTTGAGGAGACAATGGCACCAACACAGGGTGACAATGTTGATGATCGTAAAGATGCATAATAAAAATAATTATAAAAATCCCCGGAATATATTTGTATTCCGGGGATTTTTGTTTCTTATTTAATTTTACTCTCAAGGACTTGTTTAAGGAACTTTGGAGTATACCCTTTATTACTTTTGATAATATCTTCAGGTGTTCCTGTTGCAAGAATTGTTCCTCCGTTTCTTCCACCTTCCGGACCGACATCAATAATATAGTCTGCAAGTTTTATAACATCCATATTATGTTCTATGATGATAACTGTATTTCCTCTGTCAGTGAGCTTTTGAAGAACATCCATAAGTATTCTTATGTCCTCAAAATGAAGTCCGGTGGTTGGTTCGTCAAGAATGTATAGCGTCTTGCCTGTATCTTTCTTTGCAAGTTCTGTTGCAAGTTTCACACGTTGGCTTTCACCTCCAGAAAGGGTAGTGGAACTTTGACCTAGCTTTATATATCCCAAACCAACATCTTGTAGAGTTTTTATTTTAGGCAATATGCTAGGTACGTTCTCAAAGAAATCGACAGCCTGATTGATAGTCATGTCAAGGACATCTGCAATAGATTTTCCCTTAAATCTTACTTCAAGGGTTTCCCTGTTATATCTTTTGCCATGACAAACTTCACAAGGTATCATAACATCAGGAAGAAAGTTCATTTCTATAGTCTTGTATCCATTTCCACCACAAGCTTCACATCTGCCGCCTTTTACATTAAAAGAAAATCTTCCAGGTTTATAACCTCTTATCATAGCCTCTGGAAGGTTAACAAACAAACTTCTGATGTCACTAAACACTCCTGTGTATGTTGCTGGGTTACTTCTTGGTGTCCTACCGATAGGGCTTTGATCTACATTTACAATCTTGTCTATATTATCAATGTCGCTGATTTTATCATACTTCATCGGTTTTTTAAGAGATCTGTAGAAATGATGAGATAGGATTGGCTGTAACGTCTCATTCACAAGAGTAGACTTGCCTGATCCTGATACACCAGAAACAACAATAAGTTTTCCAAGCGGGAACTCAACATTGACGTCTTTAAGATTGTTTCCTTTTGCTCCATATATCTTAATGCTCTTTCCGTTGCCTTTCCTTCTTTTTTCTGGAATTTCAATCTGTCGTTCGCCGTTTAGATAATCAGCCGTTATGGTATGCTTCTTCAACATTTCTTCAGGAGTTCCCTGAAATACAACTTCACCACCTTTTCTTCCAGCTTCAGGTCCAATATCTATAATCCAGTCTGCTGCACGCATCATGTCTTCATCATGTTCAACAACAATGACAGTGTTCCCAAGGTCGCGGAGTTCCTTAAGAGATTTTATCAGTCGGTCGTTATCGCGTTGATGCAGACCAATACTAGGCTCGTCAAGTATATAAAGTACGTTGATCAACTGGCTACCTATTTGAGTAGCAAGTCTTATTCGTTGGCTTTCACCTCCAGACAGAGTTGCGCTTTGTCTGTTTAGTGATAGATAGTCCAGTCCAACTTCTAATAGGAATGACACGCGTGTCTTAATTTCCTTTACAATTTCTTTTGCTATTTTTTTCTGCTGAGGTTCAAGATGTTCTTCTACATTATCAAGCCAGTCATTTAAATCATTGATATCCATGCTGGCAACTTCTGTGATATTCTTATCCCAAATTTTATATGAAAGAGCCTCTTTGTTTAATCTTTGTCCTTTACATTCAGGGCATTCTGTTGTAGCAAGAAATTGGTCAGCCCATTTCTTTCCTGATGTAGAATCATCATTCTCAATCACAGTTTGAAGATATTTTATAATACCGTCAAAATTTACGAAATAGTCAGATGTCGTATGTACTAAGCTTTTGTCAATCTTTACATTTTCAAGACTACCGTATAAAACTTCATCTATAGCTTCCTGCGGAATATCCTTGAACGGAGTCTTGATATTGCAGTCATATTTGTGCAAGATAGAATCTATCTGCCAAAATATCATTTGGTTTTTGTATTTACCAAGTGGAATTATAGCACCGTCATGAATGTTTATTTTCGTGTCTGGAATAACCTTTTTGAGATCTATTTCATTTACATATCCTAACCCTTTGCAATGAGGACATGCTCCTTCGGGAGAATTGAATGAGAATATGTTTGGTGCTGGGTCTTTGTATGATATACCAGAAGTAGGACACATAAGCCTTTTAGAAAAATATTTGACTTCGCCAGTGTCTTTGTCCAATATCATGATTAAGCCGTCGCCTTGTTTCATGGCTGTCTGAATACTCTTGGTGAGTCTTTCATGGGATACATCCTCAACCTTCATCTTGTCAATTACGACTTCAATGCTGTGGTTTTTGTATCTATCTGTTTTCATTCCACGGACAAGATCCTTTATCTCACCATCAATTCTGATATACAGATAACCTTTTCTGCGCATACTTTCAAACAGTTCGCGATAGTGACCTTTGCGGTTTCTAACTAATGGAGCAAGTATGAAAATCCTTTTTTCAGAATAATTGTCGGTAATCATTTCAATTACCTTTTCTTCTGTGTACTTGACCATCTTCTCGCCAGTCATATAACTGTAGGCTGTGCCAGCACGTGCATATAGAAGTCTTAAATAGTCATATATTTCTGTCGTAGTACCAACGGTAGAACGTGGATTTTTATTTGTTGTCTTCTGTTCTATGCTGACAACAGGACTCAATCCAGTAATCTTGTCGACATCAGGCCTTTCCATGTTGCCGAGAAAATTACGGGCGTAAGCCGAGAATGTTTCTATATATCTTCTTTGTCCTTCAGCAAATATCGTATCGAAAGCAAGCGAAGACTTGCCTGAACCCGAAAGACCAGTGATGACAGTTAGTGAATTGCGGGGAATCTCTACGTCTACATTCTTAAGATTGTGGACTCTTGCTCCCCATACATTTATCTTTTTATCTTCTCTTTCCATAAAGAGTTAATACTATTAATTTTTATTATTCGTTATTTGCTGTGCCCGACGATTCTGTATAGCCACGAAGAATATTAACATCTCGTTTGATGTTGTATTTCTTTCCGTCAGCACCAGTAGCTTTTACCAAAACAAAATATACGCCGTCTTTGACGTCTTTACCATTGTATTTTCCGTTCCAGCCATCATTTATGTCATTCCATTCATATAGTTTTTGTCCCCATCGGTTAAATATATATGCATGAAAATCAATAATACTCTGATAGTTACTTTTTGCTTTATATATATCATTTATGCCATCTCCGTTTGGAGAAAAAGCATTAGGCATTTCTAGTTTACTTGTTGATAATGTGACAGTTAAAGGGTCGGATATTATTTCTTTGACATTACTTCCTTTGGTAAATTTGGCATAAAGAACAATGCTATGAGTGCCAGATTTAGTAAATGTATATTTTGTATCCTGTTCATATCTTACCAAGTATGGAGTCGTATCATTTTCTGTTGTGAATCTCCACTCGTAATATGTTGTCCATCCATCAATATTCTCTGGCTGTGCATAAAAGGTAGCTGTTACTGGTGCAGAACCATCATAGTTTCCTGTTGTTTCTTTTCCTTCTGAATCTATAATTGTTACCATTGGTGATACAATAGGAATATTATCCGCCAATGCAGTGTTGACAGTAATAATGCATAATAACAATACTATTGATATCTTAATTTTCATTCCTATTATATATATTTGTGCAAAGTTACTAAAAAGATAACACATCAGATGTGGTGTAATGACATATTTTTTGTATTTTTGCACTTGCAAGTTAAAATTTAAAGATTATGAGACATTTTTACAGAAATATACTACTTGTTGTCTTGTTGTTTTCAAGCAATATAATTTGGGCTGCCAATAATATGATGGAGAGTCCTAAAAGTAAGAATTCTATCTCTGTAGGTGTAATGCTACCACTGCATAATGTAGATGGCGACGGCCGTAGGATGATTGAATATTATCGTGGTATTCTTATGGCATGTGATCAATTGAAGTCGGAAGGATTTCATATTGATGTTCATGCATGGAATGTGCCAGTTGACGCTGACATCAAACAAACTTTATTGAATAATTACGCAAATAAATGTGATTTAATTTTCGGACCGCTTTATTCAAAACAAGTTAAGCCTATTTCTGAATTTTGCAAGGCATATAATATTAAACTTGTAATTCCATTTTCAATAACAGGTAATGATGTTGCCAACAATCCGAATATATTTCAGGTATATGAAGATGATGCAAGGTTTAACGCTTCATTAATAACAGGATATTTTGATCGTTTTGCTGACAGTCATCCTGTATTTATTGATTGTAATGATTCTACAAGTAGAAAGGGAGAATTTACCTCTAAATTACGTAAAACACTTGATGCAAAAAAAATATCTTATAATATTACAAATATTAAATCATCAGATGAATCTTTTGTGAAAGCGTTCAGCCGCAATAAACAAAATGTAGTAATTCTTAACTCTGATCATTATAAGGAACTTAGTGGTGCATTAGCTAAACTAGACAGAATGTCTTCGCTTTACCCTGGATTTGTAGTTAGCATTTATGGATACACAGAGTGGCTTATTTATGCGAATTATTGCTTTAATAATTTTTGCAAATACGATACTTATATACCAACAGTTTTTTATCATAACCCATATTCCGCAGCAACAACATTGTTGGAGAAGAGTTATAGGGGATGGTTTAATGAAGAAATGCAGCCAGCGCAGCCTCGTTTTGCTATAACAGGTTATGACCATGCTCAGTATTTCATAAGAGGCATTGCTAAATATGGAAATAAGTTTGTCGGAAGTAAATCACAAAATGTATATTCTTCACTGCAAACTCCTTTGTGTTTTGAAAAATTAGGTAACGGAGGATATATAAATACAAGTTTTATGCTGATACATTATCTGTATAATCATAGTATTGAGAGTCTTGCATATTAATAAATAGAGAGTAATTTTCATGTATCATTGGTTAAATATGAAAACTAAACAAAAAATACTGTCAGGCGTATTCCTAATCCTATTTGGAGTCTTGCCTTCACATGCTCAGATAGGAGAGCATCGAGATGAATTTTCCATTGGTGTAAGCGGGGGATATGTTATGAGCAACGTGGCTTTCGTACCTAAAGTTAATCAAGGATACCATGGTGGAGTTACTGGCGGCATATCTTTGCGCTATAAAAGTGAAAAATATTTCAGTACCATTTGCTCTATAGTTGGTGAGATAAACTATTCGCAGATAGGTTGGAAAGAAGATATCATGGATACTAATAATCAACCTGTAATAAATGCAAAAACAGGTTTGGCTGAGAAATACAGCCGAACATTGAACTATATTCAAGTTCCAGTTTTAGCACACTTAGCATGGGGAAAGGAATATAAAGGTATGCAGTTCTTTGTGAATCTAGGACCTCAATTTGGCTATCTGATAAGCGAGAGTACTGATATGAACTTTGAATTAAGTAGTCGTAACACCACAGCACGAGTCAATCCAGTAATTGCTCAGGATACAATGAAAGTCGAGAATAAGTTTGATTATGGAATAGCTGTCGGTGGTGGACTTGAATATAGTCACCCTAAAATTGGACATATACTTCTAGAAGCTCGCTATTACTATGGATTGGCTAATATATATGGTTCGTCTAAACGTGATTATTTTTCAAAATCGAATATCGGAAATATAGTGATAAAGGCTACTTATCTATTTGATATTTCTAAAACAAAGAAGTCAATATTAAAATCTAAATAATAATATTATGTTTGAAAATCAACCAAAAGGGCTGTTTGCCCTTGCATTGGCTAATACCGGAGAACGATTCGGATATTATACCATGCTTGCTATCTTTGTTCTTTTCCTGCAATCAAACTTCGGATGGGGTGAAGGACTTGCTGGAACCGTTTATTCAACTTTCCTAATGTTAGTCTATTTTCTTCCAATAGTTGGTGGAGCTATGGCTGATAAGATTGGTTACGGTAAGTGTGTAACATTTGGTATTATAATTATGTTTCTTGGATATTTCTTATTGGCTATACCCGCAGGTGCAGGTGCATTAGCAATAACAATTATGTCAGGTGCATTGCTTATGATATGCATCGGAACAAGTTTGTTCAAGGGTAATCTACAGGTAATGGTAGGTAATCTTTATGATGATGCAAAGTATTCAGGCCAGCGTGATTCAGGTTTTTCAATATTCTATATGGCTATAAATATAGGCGCATTGTTTGCACCTACAGCTGCATTGAAAATTATTGATTGGGCAGAAAAGTCTCTTGGTGCATCTGAACAGACAGCCTACCATTACGCATTTGGAGTTGCTTGTATTTCTCTTATTATATCTATCGCAATTTATTATGGTTTCCGTTGGACATTTGCTAATGTTGATAATCATAAAGCAAAGAGCGAATCTTCTGTTGAAGATAAAAAAGTTGAAACTGAAGAGGATGCTGCCGATACAAGATCTCGTCTTGTAGCTTTGTTCCTTGTATTTGCTGTTGTTGTCTTCTTCTGGATGGCTTTCCATCAGAATGGACTTACTTTGACATACTTTGCACGTGACTTCGTAAAAACAAGTAGCACTGGTGTAGAAGGAATGATGTTTAATGTAACTAATCTTGTAGCTGTTATCTTTATTATCTATTCTTTATTCTCATTGTTTCAGAGTAAAAAAATGGGTGGCAAATTGATTTCAGCATTGGTTATATTAGCATCTGCAGGTTATCTTTACTATGATTATACTCAATTACCAATTAGTGGTGTTGAAATTTCTGCACCAATCTTCCAGCAGTTTAATCCTAGTTTTGTTGTAGCATTGACTCCTATAAGTATGGCTTTGTTTGGTTGGCTTGCTACGAAGGGTAAGGAACCTTCTGCTCCACGCAAAATAGGTTATGGTATGCTTGTTGCAGGTTTAGGATATGTTGTAATGATAATGGCATCAATCGGTTTGAGTTATAATCTTACAGATGCTCAGCGCGTTTCTCCAAACTGGTTGGTAAGCACATATTTGATACTTACATTTGCAGAGCTTCTGCTTTCTCCAATGGGTATATCTTTTGTAAGTAAGGTTGCTCCAGAGAAGTATAAAGGTGTAATGATGGGATGTTGGTTTGGTGCTACTGCTATCGGTAACTTCCTTGTTCAGATACCAGCATATCTTTGGAAAGTAGTTCCATTGACATACGTATGGGGTGTTCTTGTAGCTTTATGTTTAGCTTCTTTCATTTTCATCTTTGCAGTAATGAAGAAGTTGGAAAAGGTTTGTTAATAAGATATTCTTAAATTAAAATAAAGTCCCAATGATATAAAAAATGTCATTGGGATTTTTTATTATAGCTATTCGCTAAACCTTTTATGAGCAAAATGTTTCAGCAACCAGAAAAAGTTTTTTTAATGTCACTAATGTCACTTTGTCACAAACCCTTTGTTTATAAGGGATGAGCGAGTGACATTGAGTGACATTATCGGGGGAAAAGTGACAACAAACTCCAAATCACACCTGATTTTGGCGTTTTATTCGCGAGTATGTTATCTACATCATATATACTTGTGTTTATAAAGTTTTATAGAATATAAAACGGTTCATCCGGCAACTCGGTTGAACCAAGCATATAATATTTCTTCAAGACACTCGTATTACCATAATTTTTTTTGCCGAGTTTTTAATGCCGTTTCCTACATGTTTTTGCGAAACGCATTGTTATACAATACGTTAGCTAATGTATATAAGTCCGTTGTTATACATTTTAGGGAGTGATTAGGCCCTAATCACTCTATTGTCCTACATGCTTTGCAGAGTGATTAGGGCCTAATCACTCAAAGGCGCACCGAATAAGGCGATTTTATTTTTGTTGTGCTTCATAGATTTAACCTATAATAGGAATTGATTATAAACAATCATAGTTATATTTACTGACTCACTATACATTTTTTTAAGCTGTTATTGATAATCATTATTGTTTCTGAAATCCTTTACTGAAAAGGTTGGCATATCAAAATGCAATATAAATTCGTTTGTTTTAAAATTATATTTACAAGTTTAAGTAACATCCCTACACTTATAATTTCCCAAAAAAACATTATGGGGATTTGCTTCACTGCCAGAGACATGGCTTAATGGTGGGAGGAAAAAAGCGATTTTGGTATTATGCATTGATCAAATCCCATCGTTTTAGGCACAAACACGTGCTTATAATGTAGGAACCATGTAGGAAAGATGTAGGAAACGGCACTTATATACATCATGTAAGATATTGATAAATAGATGTTTAAGTTAAAAATGTAGGTAGTGTAGGTAATTTTTCTTTTTTTCGGTTCTTCTTCAATTTAGGGGGTTAAATATCGGTGTTTTAGTGTTATAAATTATTAGTTAACGCATTGGTAATCAATACATTAGTTAACGTTAAAAAGTTGTAGATGTGGTGTTTTTTTTGTATCTTTAATGTGTGAAAAATAAAAATAAAACAACACGCACATCTACACAGTGCAAAGATACTTCAAAGTATTCGAATCAGCAATTTTTTCGAAAGTTAAATGCTTCCATCAAAGATAAATGCAAAACTTCTGGTATAGTGTTGACTGATTTCATTCAAACCAGTTCTGGTATTGTATTGCATGCCATTACAAAGAACAGATTACCTTGTTGCCCTTACTGCGGGGAGCCTAGCCATAGCGTTCATGACTATAGATATCGTAAGTTACAATATACGGAGATACTCTCTCAGAACAGCAAGATTATCATTACCTGTCGCCGTATGAACTGCACGAACGATAAGTGTTCAAAGAAAACATTTATGGAACCTCTAAAGTTCGCCAGACCTTATGCAAGAAGTGTGGACGAGGTAGCCTTGCGTCTGAAAAAGGAATCTTTAAAGCAACCATCAAGGCTTGCCAGCCAGACCCTTGCCAGCCAACATATAAAAGTGAGTTCATCCACCTGCCTGAGAACTGCAAGGTCTTTAGGCAAAGAGAATCCCATGGACATCGCGTGCAGTGGATATGTTGCCATAGATGATCTGGCATACCGAAAGGGGCATAAGTATATGTGCGCCATAGCAGACCACTATACACGAAGGGTGCTGGCTATGTTTGATACACGATATGGTCCTGAGATAGGTGAATGGTTTAAGATGCACCCCCAAATCAAGTTGGTTAGCAGGGATGGCAGTTGGGCATATGCTTCGATTATCAAAGAAGCCTTGCCTGATGCAGAGCAGGTCTCAGATCATTTTCATCTTGACAAAGGTCTTGGAGATCATATGGTTGAAGTTATACAGAAGATGATTTGTCAGAAGAAAAATACGCTGCCATATCCTTATCCTTCCCTGGACGAAGCCAGAAGTTATATCATGGAGGATCTTTATGAGATGGGAGAGATCAAGCACAGAAAGAGGGTTAGAAATTACTTTGCAGCACGACATATGCAGGAAGAAGGGATACCTTTGAAAGACATCGCTGAAAAGTTGAATGTAAAATCTCAGCAGGTATACAATTTGTTTAATACAAATATAAAGAAAATACTCAGCAATGATCAAATGAAAATACTCCGTCAAACTCCAGAACTGGCACGGATAATCAGCAGTGGTTCCATCGCACCAACAAGCATTGAAAAGAAGATGGATGGAAGACTCTGTTCCAAACTCATATGTAAGGCCACCAAAGGGCTAAGAGACAGATATAAGATACTTCGCCAGCAAGTCAGGATACATAACAAAGATCCCAAGAACAAGAAAGGAACAAAAGTAACTGCCAAAGCAATCAGAAAATATATAATGACAGGTATGACTACATCAGAAAAGCTGCTCAAACTTAAACAAACGCAGCCAAATATAGACAGCATTATACAAACCTGCATATCCTTCAGAAATATGGTTGCAGGAAAGGAGGATGCACCCGATATTGATACCTGGCTTAAATTGGCTTACAACTGTAATTGCCGCAAGCTCGCATCTTTTGCTGAATATATAACAAGAGATAAGGAAGCTATCAAGAATACATATCTTACAAACTACAGTAATGGAATTATGGAAGGAACCGTCAATAAAATCAAGGCAATTAAAAGATCGATGTTTAATAGAGCAAGTGTAGAATTATTAAGAGCCAAGGCTATATACGGAGGATATTACCCCCTAAATTGACGAAGAACCTTTTTTTCTGGAATCTTTTTCTAGTTAAAGGATAAGACTCTCCATAAATAGCCCTTGACTTTAAGTCGTTTCACACTTGCTCTATTAAAAATTAAACTTTTAATTACCTTGATTTTATTGACGTTTTTTTCATAATTTCCTTCACTTTTGCGCAAAATAAAAAACATTTAAGGAATAATATAGATATCATACCATTTATATCCATCACTCCAAATGTCGGATGAACCTAAATTTGCTACTACTAAACTATTAGAGAGCTGTGATAATCTTTATTTCTTGATTCTGCAAGCAACAATTGTTGCGAAAACAGCGAAGACAATGAAGATTATTATTCCTGGTGTGTAGTTTATCTTTCCATTATAATTGGTAACAATATTCCCTACGGTCATTGGTACAAGCATTAATCCTAGATTCTGTATATAATAAATTATGCTATAAGCTGTACCAAGTTGTTTTAGTGGTACAAGTTTTGGTACTGTAGGCCAAAGAACGCTTGGAACCAATGAAAAGGCTATTCCCATCATAACCATTATTATTATAGGCATCCATGCTGTTCCTGCTCCTATAGGTGAAAGAAGAAGCAATAATGATAATACTACGATAAGGCAACCAGTAACAAGAAGTCTTCTTGCATATCCATATTTATCATTTATATATCCGAATAGCGGTGTAAGAATAATAGTGCCATAGGGAAGGATTGATGTAATCCATCCAGCGGCTATTATATTCATGTTATATTTCTCTACGATTATGTCTGTAGCGAATTTAAGAAAAGGTCTGATGCTGCTGTAAAAGCTTACGCAGAGTAGGGCTATGAACCAAAAGTCTATATTCTTTAATAATGTTATAATCGATTTTATGTTATAAGGTTCCTTATCTTCTTCAGTATTAATACTTCTTTCTTTTATTATTCCATCGAATTTCAAATTATATATAATAAACAATATGAAACCTAATAAAAGCAGCACAGCACCAACTAATAACGATGCTTGAATACCTCCGAAATTTAAGGCAATAATAGGACTAAAACTTATAGCGCTAGCGGTTCCAAGTCTTGCTAGAGCAACTTGTATTCCCATCGCAGATGCTAGTTCATGTCCTGTAAACCATTTTGTAATAACCTTAGAAACTGTGATACCTGTGATGTCGCATCCGACCCCGAAAATACCGAATCCTAATGCTGCTATCAGTACCTGCAATTTTATATGCTGAGGAATTAGTCCGAATAAGGTTAGTTTTAAATCTGTATAGTCTAGTGCTGATATGTATTTAATGGCAATAAAGTTTATCAAGGCGCCACAAAACATCATTCCCGTTGCGAGGATGCCTGTGAAGCGAATCCCCATCTTGTCAAGGATGATACCACCAAAGAATAGCATGAAAAGAAATATGTTGAATATACTGTAGCTTCCTGCATAAAATCCATATTCTGCAGTTGTCCAATTCATGCCTCCTTGTTCCAAGGGAGATTTAAGGTTCGTAGTAAGTGGGGAAACAACATCCCAAAACACATATCCCATCATCATAATTATTGCTACGATTAACAGAACAGTCCATCTGGTGGTCTTATTGTTTCCCCACATCATATATGTCTAATTTATTTTTTAATATTGGCTTTTTGCAATCCGTAGTTTTTCTTCTTGTCAATTATCAAGAGAAGAGTAGCTACTACAACTGCTGCTGCACCAAATCCTGCAAATATGCTCATTGAAGTTGTATATGTGGGATCGTAATCGTTTACTTTTCCTATCAAAACAGGTACCAAGGCAAGTCCGATATTCTGTATATAGAATATTATAGCATAAGCACTTCCTAATAGCTTCATTGGAATAATCTTTGGTACACTTGGCCACATTGCTGAAGGTACAAGTGAAAAAGCAACACCCAAGGTAATCATTATAATAACAGCGAACCATCCGTAAGGAAGAATGTGTAGAGCAAAGATTATATGAATGATGGTAAGCATTATACTTCCAATAAGCATAAGTGTTGCACCTTTGCCAACTTTGTCATAGATTGTTCCGAACAGTGGAGTAAGGAATATGGTTCCGAATGGGATAAGCCCTGGCAGGATACCTGCAAAACGTTCGCTGACACCATAATTAGCAACCATTAGTTTTGTTGCAAATTTCAAGAAAGGGAATACTCCACTATAGAACAACATACAAAGTAATGTTATGCACCAGAAACCTGGGTTTGAGAATATCAAGCCTAAATCCTTGAAACGGAATTGTTCGCTTTCATCAGGTTCATCAGAAGAGTTTCTTTCTTCGCGTCCAGCTTCTTCCACTGATTTGCTGAGTTTCTTATCCATTACATTGTATACGAGAAATGATAATGCACCAATAATAAGTAGTACGGTACCAAGAAGTACAGGTGCACTGACCTTATTATGAAATGCATTAGCAACAGGCAATGATATCATCATGGCACCGGCTGTACCTAAACGTGACAGTGCAACCTGAATTCCCATTGCCAGGGCGAGCTCATGACCATTAAACCACTTCGTGATAATCTTTGATACCGTTATTCCACAGATCTCACATCCCATACCGAATATAGAGAATCCCAAAGATGCTACTGCCACAGACATCGGGATGTCAAAGTTAATAGCGCTTATTGTGAAATGCTGATTACCGAAATCTGTTGATACACCAATATACTTGATGATAACACCAATTACCATAAAGCTGCATGACATCAAACCAGTAAAACGAATCCCCATTTTATCCAAAATGATACCTCCTAAGAAAAGCATCAATAGGAATACATTTATATAACTGTATGAGCCTGCAAAGAAACCATAATCAGAAGAAGACCATCCAAGTCCGCCTTCTGCTGTGGTTTTTGTGAGCAAAACTTCCAATGGTGACATCACATCTGTAATGAAATATCCCATCATCATTGTAAATGAAACAATCAGAAGTGCTGCCCATCGTGCACTTGGTGAATCACTAAGTATTTGTCTTATTTTCTCTCCCATAATATTATTATAATTTTATTTTTTCAACCATTTGTCTAACCAGTTGAAGAATGTTCTTTGCCACAGAATACCATTTTGTGGTTTCAATACCCAGTGGTTTTCATCAGGGAATAAAAGCATTTCTGCTGGAATACCGCGCATTCTTGCAGCATTGAAAGCTCCCATACCTTGATTAGCATTGATACGATAGTCCTTTTCTCCATGTATGACAAGAATTGGAGTATCCCATTTGTCTACAAATTTGTGAGGGCTATTATTATATGTCTTTACTGCGTTAGCACTAGCGTTCTTGTTCCAGAAAGCGTCTTCGTATTCCCAGTTGCTGAACCAAGCTTCTTCTGTATCTGTATACATGCTTTCAAGATTGAATGCTCCGTCATGTGCAATGAAAGCTTTGAAACGCTTGTTGTGATGGCTTGCAAGATAATAAACAGAGAAGCCTCCGAAACTTGCTCCTACACATCCAAGACGATCTTTGTCTACAAAAGGTAATTCTGCAGCATCATCAATAGCACTAAGATAATCATTCATGCATTGACCTGTCCAGTCTCCGCTAACTTCCTCGTTCCATTCACTTCCGAATCCAGGTAATCCTCTACGGTTTGGTGCAACTACGATATAGCCGTTTGCTGCCATAATCTGAAGATTCCAACGGTAACTCCAGAACTGACTTACAGGACTTTGTGGTCCACCTTCACAGAATAATAGAGTAGGGTATTTTTTGTTGATATCAAAATGTGGTGGTAATACCAGCCATACTAGCATCTCTTTACCATCAGTTGTCTTAACCCAACGTTGCTGAGTCTTACCCAATGCAAGTTGATCGTAGATGTGCTTGTTCTCGAAAGTTACTTGTTCTACTTTTGCTTTCTTTTCCTTACCTGGTTTTACAATATAGAGTTCATCACCATATTGATGTGAGTGACGGCTTGCTAGAAGATAATTGCTATTGTTAGCTAGCTGTACGCTTCCGTAATCGTACCAACCATCTGTTATTTGCATGATCTTTCCTTCAAGATTTGTCTGGTATAGCATTTCTGTTGCATGCCAAACTCCCATGAAATAGATGCTCTTTGAATCTTTGCTCCAGCAGTAGTCGTCAACATTTGAATCGAAACTTTCTGTTACGTATTTCTTTTTGCCAGTTGCAATTTCCATTACGCAAAGTCTGTTGCGATCACTCTCGTAACCGTTACGAGCCATACTTTGCCATGCAATATATTTGCCGTCAGCTGAGAATTTAGGATTTACGTCATAACCAACATGCATGTCGCCTTGCTGATGGTTGACTTCTTGGTCTCTCATACTCTTTGTAGCGTCAATTGTAGGTTCTTTATAGCCTTCTGGTTTGCATAAATTTACTGTCTTTCCTGTAGCAAGGTTGTAAAGATATATGTCAGCATCTGTTGAAATAGCATATTCAACACCTTCCTTTTTTCTACTTGTGTATGCAATACTTTTGGAATCCATACTCCATGCAATCTGCTCTATACCACCAAATGGGGCAACAGGTGACTCGTATGGCTGACCTACCATTATGTCTTTAGCATTACTGATACCATCATTTGTTACTTCTGCAACAAAAGGATGTGCAATAGTTTCTACATAATGATCCCAGTGGCGATAGTTCATGTCTGTGATAAGACGTCCGCTTGCCTTTGTAAGATCATCTGGATTCTTTTTAATAGATCCATAATATGGAATGCTCTTTATAAAGACAACTCTTTTCCCGTCAGGAGAAAATTTAAAGCCCTCTACGCTTCCGTCTGTATTTGAAAGCTGCTTACGTTCACTTCCGTCAGCATTCATACTCCATATTTCACCACTACGGATAAATGCGATTTTCTTTCCGCTTTCAATCCATGTAGCATCACTTTCGCTCTTTTCGTCTTTCGTTAGTTGACGTTTGTTCTTACCGTCAGCATTCTGTACGAAAAGCATTGTGTGGCTTTTGTTTTCCTGCACACTGTAGTATGATACTTGATAAACAATTTGTTTACCGTCAGGTGATGCCTCTGAAGAGCCAATTCTTCCCATAGCCCAAAGTGCTTCGGGGGTCATTAGGTCTGATTCTAGTTTAATGTTGTTTGGTCCAATCATTGTTTGGGCATCAATTTTGGGCGATACAGCCAGCATCGTGGCTGTCATTGCTAGAGCAATAGTTTTATTCATTGATGTAATTAAAAGTAAAAAACCACAGATTTCAACATAAAGCACAGATTTTAATTTTCATATATATATGTATATATTAAAATCTGTGCAGTCTTTTGAATCTGTGGTTATCTTTATATTAAAGTCCTTTTTTCTTTTTGTTCAAGTCGTCCTGCTTTTTATGCACTTCTTCTTGTTGTTTTTTCTGCATTTCCTGAATAGCCTGAAGACGAGCAGCAAGTCCGCTTGTTTTCTTACTTGGATTATTCTGATTCTTATTATAACGCTTTTCCAGAATTCCCAAAAGTTTCTCGTCGTTTGTTGTCTTGCGCAAAGCCCACATTACAGCAGCACTGAAGAATAAACTTATGAAGTAGTAGAAGTTCAAACCAGCACTGTAATCGTTGAACATGAAGAAGAACATCAATGGCATAGCATACATCATCCATTGCATCATCTTCATTTGATCTGCTTGCTGACCTACCATCTGGTCTTTTTGTTGACGCATTGTCATAAGCGTATATAGTACGTTAGCAGCGCAGAACAGAATACATGTCAAACTCAAATGGTCACCGATTAGCCAAATGTTTTTGTTCCATTCGAATATTGGGTCAAATGTACTTAAATCCTTTATCCATAAGAAACTCTCTCCACGTAGCTGTATCGCATTTGGCACAAAGTTGAACATTGCAATCCAAATAGGCATTTGTATCAGCATGGGTAAGCACCCCGATAATGGACTGACCCCGTATTTGGAATATTCAGCCATCATGGCCTGTTGCTTTTGCATTTGATCTTCTGGCTTGCTGAATTGTGCCGTGGCAGCATCCAACTTAGGCTTCAATACCCTCATCTTTGCAGAACTCATGTAGCTCTTCTTTACCATAGGGTAGGTTAAGAGTTTCAAAAGTAGTGTGATAAGAATCAAGATGATACCCATATTGATGTTCATACCAGTAAGGAAGTCGAATACATAAAGAGTAAACCATCTGTTGATTATTCTGAATAAAGGCCATCCTAAATAAACAAGTCTTTCCAACTGTAGATCTTTACCAAACTTGCTTTGACCTTGTATTTTCTGTAAAAGGCGGAAGTCGTTAGGACCATAATAGAAGTCAAACTTAGAAGGAGTCTTACCGCTAGGGTCAAAGAATGTTTTCATCTTTGCCTCATACTGTTTAAGATATCCAGAACCTTTCTCTTGTGGAATAGATGTCATAAGGGCATTTTCCTGAAAATCGTTCTGAGCAATCATTACAGCACTGAAGAACTGATTTTTAAAAGCTACCCAGTCTATCTTTTCCTCTATACTTTTGTCTACATTCTCTTTACTTTCGTTAAGGTAGTCTGTTCCACCTTCTGTCTTGTGATATGTTAATGTAGCATATCTGTTTTCAAAAGAAAAACCTCTCTCTTGCTGTCTAGCTTTGTCCTTCCAATTAACATCCATATTCTGGGTGTTAGGAGCGAAAAGACCAGCCATACCTTGTGCACTCATTTCCATGTGCAGCATGTAGTCCTTTCCAAGTAGATATTTAAAAGAAATAGTCTTTCCTGATCCAGCTTGAGCTGTAAATGTAACTGTAGAGTCTGTAACGCCAGATGTCTGGAAATATAAGTCATTTGTACTTATGTTTGCCTCTTTGGCATTCAGAGTGTAGTTTAAACTCTGTTCTGCACCATCAAAAAGAGTCACATCTTTCTTGTCATTAGAACCGTCCTTCTTCTTGATATCGTGACCAATATAATTTCTGATGACTGCTTTTTCTACAGTTGCACCTTTTGTATTAAGAGTAATCTCAATCTTGTTGTTTTTCAATACAACCTTTTGTGCATTACCTTGAAGGGCTTCATGGAATAGGGCAGTTGTATCTTCCAATACATTTTTCTTTACCTCTTCCTGTTTTTGAGTCTGAGCCAGCTTAGCTGTCTTTTCTGACTCTAGCTTATGTGCTTGAGCGATGGAATCCTGTACGAAAGTTTTTCTTTGTTCTTCTTTGGAAGGTTGGTTATACCAACTAAATCCTATTAGAACTGCTGCAATACACAGAAAACCGATAATGTTGTTTTTATCCATTTATTATTTCTTATTAGCAATTGCTGTTTTTACAAAATCAACAAAAAGTGGATGTGGTTTCAATACTGTTGATTGATATTCTGGATGATATTGTGTTCCAATATACCATTTCAATCCTGGTATTTCAACTATTTCAACCAAATCACTTTCCGGGTTTCGTCCAACACACATCATTCCATTCTTTTCGTATTCAGTTTGGTATTCGTTGTTGAATTCATAACGATGGCGGTGACGTTCCTGAATATTCTCTTTTTTGTAGATGTTAAAAACTCTACTTCCTTGTTTGAGAATACATTCGTAGGCGCCAAGTCGCATTGTTCCACCCATATTTGATATATTCTTTTGCTCTTCCATAATGTCGATTACATTATGTGGAGTCTTTTCGTCCATTTCTCTACTGTTCGCATCTGCGTAACCAAGTACGTTGCGTGCAAACTCAATAACCATCATTTGCATTCCGAGGCAAACTCCGAAAGTTGGGATGTCGTTGCAGCGTGTATAATGTGCGGCAATAACCTTGCCTTCAATACCACGTTGTCCGAATCCTGGACAAATCATTATACCGTCTTGACCTTTTAAAGCTTCGGCAACATTTTCTTCCGTTATATTTTCGGAATTAATGAATGATATATTTACTTTGTAGTTATTGTATGTTCCTGCATGTGACAAACTTTCACGGATACTCTTATACGCATCCTGAAGATCATATTTACCAACCAGACCAATATTTACTGTGTCTTTGGCATTCTTGCGGCGCTCAATAAATTCCTTCCAAGGACCAAGAGATGGTGTTTCGCCAATTGGCTCGCCTGTCTTGCGAAGAATAGCGGTATCAAGTCCTTGGTTTTGCATGTTTACAGGAACTTCATATATTGAAGGGAGGTCTTCGCTTTGTACTATACAGTCAAAGTCTACATTACAAAATGCTGCAACCTTTTTACGTATTCCTTCATCAAGATTCTGTTCTGTGCGCAGTACCAGTATATCTGGTTGAATACCTATACTTTGAAGTTCTTTTACACTATGCTGTGTTGGCTTAGTTTTTAATTCTCCTGCAGCTTTTAAATAAGGTACATAAGTAAGATGTACGTTTATGGCTCGCTTACCAAGTTCCCATTTCATCTGTCGAATAGCCTCCATGAAAGGAGCACTTTCAATATCACCTATTGTTCCGCCAATTTCTGTAATAACGTAGTCATAGTGGTATTTCTGTCCAAGCAATTTAATATTGCGCTTTATTTCGTCAGTGATATGAGGTACAACCTGAATGGTCTTTCCTAAATAATCTCCACGGCGCTCTTTATCAATCACAGCCTTGTAGATGCGACCTGTAGTCATACTGTTTGCCTTAGTGGTGTGAATGCCAGTAAAGCGCTCGTAATGTCCCAAGTCTAGGTCTGTTTCCATTCCGTCTACTGTGACATAGCACTCTCCGTGCTCATAAGGGTTTAGTGTTCCCGGGTCAATGTTAATGTAAGGATCAAATTTCTGAATTGTAATGTTGTAGCCTCTGGCTTGCAGAAGCTTACCGATAGATGCACTTATGATTCCCTTTCCTAAAGAGGAAACCACACCTCCGGTTACGAAGATATACTTTGTTTCAGCCACGATAATGTAATTTAATAAAATTCAAATTGCAAATTTACGATAAAATTCCGATATCAGCAAACGTTTTCTCACAAAGAATATGAAAATCCAATACTGGCATATTCCTTGTATTGCCAATACCCATATTTACCATCACGTTTGGTTCCATCATCAAAGCGTGGATATATGAATATGTTGCTGCTGATATATTTGTTGAACTGGAATGTTATGGTGTTTTCCCATTCGATTTCAGCACGTTTATATGTTGTGTATCCGTATAGGCGAGTTTTCCATTTCATCATGTCGCTGAATTTCCATGTTAAATCCAATGTACATTCAGAACCAATGTCATGCAGGGTGTGGTTACCTTCCTTTAATCCATATCTTGTACTCAATGCGAGTCGGCTTACGTATTTGAAGTTATATGCGGCTGGAGCCAGATGAACAGTTCCGATGAGCTTTTTATCAAACCATTCTACATTGTAATCCATACCTAGAGATAGGTTGATATTCATTGGACTTGCAAAATCACTATATGTAAATGTGTCGTTATTTTTGTAACCACGCATAAATTGTGTATATGCGAGAAGCTGAACTGTATAATACCATTTCTTAGTAGCTTGTAATCCAAATTTACCTGTATATCGCAGAAGGTCTTCTGTTGTTTTTAATGTGTGAAGGCTGTCGCTTTGAGCTGTCTGCAAACCTAATTTCATTTCAAGTTTGTTTTCCCACTTTATTTTCTGCTTGTTGTTATAATTAGCTTGCAATGTAACAGCACCAATTATACTGTAATTACTTTCCCCACCTTTGTACCAGTTGTCAGAAACATAGTTTTGGAGGAATTGCAGATAGTAATCACCATTGTATGACCAGAAGTTTGGTTTGTATATACTGATGCCAAAATCTTCTAATTCTGGTTCAACAGCTTTTGGAGCAACATGCTTTGTAAGTTGCTGTTCATCAGGTGTTATCCTATGGCTAACTTCGAGTGTTGGTCCAATAATGTCAAGATGACTTTCTGTGGTACTAATCAAGTCTGGTCTTTTAAGATATATTGACATCATAACATTGTCAATAGCCTCGTTTCGTTTATCACTATCATTGTTTCCAATTGCCAGAGTCCGATGTGATATACCTTTGTAAAAGGTAGGTGGCAAGAACAATGGGGCGTAATTTGCTTTTGGAAAGAAAGATATATATAGGGAGTCGTTACCATATTGTGATAATGAATAATCAAAATCACTCTTAGCTGCTTCCATACTGTCAATGTATTTATTGGTGAAAGCTGAATATTTTATGCTTTGGGGTATTGTCTTTATATTCTGTGCCACAATTGGAACTGTGATACAGAAAGGCAAAACCAATGTAAATATTTTCTTGTATATTTTCATATCGCTTGCAAAGGTAAAAATAAAATGTTACTTTTGCAATATAAATATATGAAAAGAAATTTAATTATAATACTGCTTCTTTTGCCACTTGCGTTGGGTGCAAAGAATAAATTTGTCGACGAAAATAGACTGAAGTCTGACATTATGAATTCATTGTCTGATTTTAGTAGATATTTACGTGCTGATTTCGATGTAGATAATGGTGTTTTTAAAGGTGAAAACACTATGATGAGCGATGAAAAAGGTGTACGCACTAATGCTGACTTGTCAATGATCTCTACTTTTTTATGCAGATATGGTCATGGGGTATCCCCTGAATTGAAAAATATGGCGAAACAATCTTTGGATTATGCCGTTTCTACTCACAAGGCGGTGAAATTGAAAGCTTGCCGTGATGGAAAGTATTGGGGTTCGGTATCTAAAAATGATAACCAATGGGAGAGTTCTCTTTGGGCCATGTCGGTTGCTTATTCGGCATTTTTTCAGTGGGATGATCTTTCTAAATCAGAAAGAGATAATGTGTATAAGCTATTGAAAGCAGAATGCAATTATGAACTTGAACGCGATATTCCAACAGGATATATAGGTGATACGAAAGCAGAAGAAAATGGATGGGAAGTTGACGTGCTTGCTGCTGCGTTGGGACTCTTTCCTGATGACGCACTTGCGCCGAAATGGTTTGAGCGTATGCGTGAGTTTGCAATAAATAGTTATTCTCATTCTTCAGATTCTCTTGATAACACAGTTATTGATCCTAATTATGATCAAACTAGAGTAAAAGATTTATATCGTGGACAGAATCTGTATAATGATTATACATTGCAGAATCATGGTTTCTTTCATATTAGTTATCAAAATGTGGTAATTCAGGAATTGGGTGAGGCTGCTTTAGCATTAAGATTGTTCCAAGGTAAAAAGCAGAAATGGCATAGTAATGCTTTATTACATAATTGCCAGAAAGTAAATGATGAGGTGCTGAATTGGTTTAGTCTTCATGATGGCGAGCAAGCAATGCCGAATGGAAATGATTGGAGTATGTTCCTTTATGATCAGATAACATCATATTCTACACTGGCTTGCATGTTGCCTGATAATAATGTCAATGCATTGGCTCTTGAAACTAAAGCGTTAAACCAGATATTACGCCGACAGCAGACTACTTCTGACGGGTCGTATCTTCTCCGTGCTGATGTTGGAGCACGTCGTATGGGAGTGGAGGCTCATAGATTGATGATGACTTGGCTTATGCATCATTGCTTTCCTGTTGGTCATGTTAATTTGAATGAAAGTCTTTGGTGGGCCGACTTTGGAAAGGTCAAGAGTAAGTTTTTCCCAAATCAAAACGTAGTATGTTCTTATGGAAATACTTCTTTTTCATGTTTTAGTTGGAGTAATGGGAAACGTAGTTATACAGGATATTTTGCTCCTTTTGACAGTGCACATAATAATATTGTTGTTCCATTCACAGCACATAATACCGGTAATTTTATCGGTTGGTTAAATGTTGATAAATGTAAGACAAATGCCGTTCCTTTAAATGACGGAACTGTGAATATTCCTAATGATGGAAAAGGGTGGAATTATAGAGGTGAGTTGTTGACCAATGATAGTAGCTTACTTCATAAATTCAATATAGTATCAACAAAGGATGATAAAATTGTTTTTTCGGATAGCATAATAGCATTGCGAGATGTTGAAATAACAGGAGAATTTTCTGGACTTTTAGCTATAAGTATGGATCCTTTTACCGCAACATCACGTCATTTTGTTACTGAAAATGATAGCTTTACAACTAATGGCTCAGGATTGCGCATAATGAATACAGGATGGGTGAATATAGATAATTGCTTAAGTGTGATAACTCCCGACCATTCTACTATGGCTTTTGGTGATATTACCAATAATAATTCTATATTGACAGCAAAACTTTATCCTCTATATAATGATAAAAGGCGAAAGTTCAATAAGGGAGAGCTTGTAGCAAACAGTCATGTAATATATATATGTAACATCACAGCTGAACAGACACGTATACTATATGGAAAGGTGATAAAGTAAAATTTGTGTTTTCACAATTCTTATTTATTACTGTCCACTAAACTTTCGATGAGCATGCAGTTGTCTGGAAATGAATCTGCTCTATCAGATAGTGTTGTAACATGCAGAGGAAAATGTCTGCATGAATCAGTGAGATTAGCTGGAGAAAAAATAGAAGGTATTACTTTGGGGAGTCTGAATAATAAGATATTTACAACAATTTGAATTGGACTGGTACATTAAATCTAACTCTTACATTACGACCATTTTTTTTGCCAGGAATCCATTTTGGCATGTTTTTTATAACTCTTAAAGCCTCTCTATCAAAAGTCGGATCAACAGATCTTATTACTATTGCATTTGTAATACGACCATCCTTCTCTACAACAAATTCTACTATAACTCGACCTTGTCCACAGACTTCATCAGGAAACTTTAGTGTTTTGCTTATGTAAGACATAAGAGCTACAGTTCCACCTCGAAAAGAAGGCATTTGCTCTACAAGATCATAAATATTTTCATCGCTGTCTTTTTTTTCATTGAGAGATGTTTTTTTATTTATTTGATTGCTATTGAGGTTTGATATATTTTCATCAATAGGATTTGGAACAATAGAATCACTATGTTCGTCTGTTGTATTATTTGAACCTGATGATTCTAAACAGATATAATCACTTGCAAAAGTTAGAATAGGGCAGAGAGTGATTAGTAAAGATAAAATGGTTTTTTTCATCATGGTAAATGTTCGTTTATTATTAGTACAGTGTCAACTTCTTAATTGACACTGCATTATCGTTGATTATTAGTCGTCAATAAATCCTTTTCTCTCATCTTGCTCACTAATCATGCCATGACGGTAAGCATAGAGTAATTCTTCTAGGTCATCAATTTGTTTCTTTATTTCGCAGCCCTTGTCTGTATTGGCAACAAGCATACGATGACTGCTCATTTCAACAATCTGTATTGTTGACTTGATATCAGTTCCTCGTTGAATTGCATCGGCAGCACTCGTGAATGGTTCATGCTGAACTAGTTGAAAGCCACGGCTATGATAAACAAGAGTATAACCGGCAATGCCTGTTTCCTTATGATAAGCCTGAGAGAATCCACCATCAATGACCATTAGTTTTCCGTCAGCCTTGATTGGATTTTCTCCATTCATTACATGTACCGGCACATGACCGTTGATGATATGTCTGTTTGGACCCTTTACACCAAATGCGTCAAGAATATTATCAACAATCTCAGCATTATCCCTTAGTTTGAAATAATTGCCTTTTTCCTCCTTATGAGTATCTTTGTCGGCAATGAAGTAACGCTCGAAAGTTGCCATTTTACTCTTATCAAATAATGGACTGTTTGGACCGCACCATAGATAAATGAAATAGTCTATCGCATATTGTTTCTCGTCTGTAGCTGTGTCATCCTGAAAGGCTGATCGTATTAGCATTCCTGTTTGATGAAACAATTCTCGACCTTTACAAACCATATTAGGAGTGATAGCAACCTCCTTTAAACTGCCGTCCTCATTGAGTGGGATAGAGGCATGGAAGAGTAGATTATCATTTCTTATTGCATACATACAACCATGTTGTAGCATGAGACGCATGTGCTTATGAAGTTTTTCACTTACTTGGAAAGAATGATGAAGTTTTTCAATCAATACTTTTTCTTCTGGAGTAAGTTTACACGGATGCTTAGGGTCAACAGTTGGAAAACAGCAACTTGATAGTTCGTATTCTTTACCATCAAGCATTATAGTTCCTTTGTCGTAGTCTATATATTTATAAAGTTGCCTATCCTTCATATTCCATTCAGGGTGAGCTTCAAAGATTCTTGCTTCTTCCTTAAATTGTATTATTGTGATAGCTTTGTGCATTTGTGCAGTGAGCCTCATCGTCTTTTCGTCCATTTGCTTAGCTCCACCACTAAGTCTTGGCATGAATTCTTCGCAAGGATCATCATCATAAGTGTCCATAGCGAATGTGGCAAGTGGAACAAGGTTTATTCCGTATCCATCCTCTAGGGTAGTGAGGTTGGCATATCTTAGGCTTAGACGTATCACATTGCACATACATGCGTTATTTCCAGCACATGCACCCATCCATAATATATCATGATTGCCCCATTGTATGTCCCAACTATGATATTGTTCCATTGTGTCCATTATAATGTGGGCACCTGGACCGCGGTCGTAGATGTCGCCAAGTATATGTAACTCGTCGATAGCCAGACGCTGAATAACATTGCAGATAGCGATTATAAAATCATCGGCTCTTCCTGTTGATATAATTGTATCAACGATTACATTTACATAAGCAGTCTTGTTAGAATTATTTTCGGTATGCTCATGAAGTAATTCCTGTATAATATATGAGAAATCAGAAGGAAGCGATTTTCTTACTTTTGAACGAGTGTATTTGCTTGATACGACACGGCATACTGCAACCAACTGATGAAGTGTAATGTGATACCAGTCGTTAATATCTTTTTCTACCTCTTTTACGAGTTCAAGTTTCTGTTCTGGGTAATAAATGAGCGAACAAAGTTCTCTTTTCTCCTGTTCACGAACTGTATTACCGAAAAGTTCGTTGACTTTTCGTTTTATGTTTCCTGAAGCATTTTTCAATACATGCTGAAACGCTTCATACTCACCATGGATATCAGCAAGAAAGTGCTCCGTACCCTTAGGTAGATTAAGTATAGCCTGAAGATTTATAATCTCCGTACTGGCATCCGCAATTGTAGGAAACGTGTTTGATAATAATTGCAAATACCTCATGTCTTTCTTGATATCGTATTTCTTCATAATATAGTATTTTTAATTTTCTTGGTTAAACTATTATCTATAGCCATAACAGGCATGAATCCTTCTGTGAGTTGTGTTTTCTCTTCCATGACTTTTTCAAGACTTTCCATAAAATTGTATACCTTTAGCCTATCTAAGATTTCTGCCATCTTGTCCTCATCATAATCTGATTTTATCAGTAAGGTGCTAAAGTCTTCAAGATCTTTTTGGGCAATCTGTCGCCTGTGATATCTGTACCTCATATACAGACAACTCTTTAATACGTCTTTCTGAACATCGTCTTGTACATCATCTTTAAGTTTTTCTATTCTCTTAGCAATATTATCCTTTACAGCTTCTTCATGTTTTATAATAACCTCATCATACAGTTGTTTGAAGTTAGCACAGAATAATGATTGTGATATGTCGTGTGTAACTTCAGGATTTTTTATCAAGATAACGTTAGTACCTTTATATTTTTCTTGAAGATACTTTTGTTCGTTTTCTCCAACAGCATGTATGAACCCGCTTTTTATTATAAACTTTTCATAATATGAACTGTTCCATGGCGAAATCGTGGCAAGTGGAGAGTAAACTATAGGGATAAGCCTTCTTCTCGCATTGCGCATTTTAGATATAATTGTCTGTGTAGGAGTGCCTATAGTATGGAGTATGTCATAGTCATTCTTATCTGTAATAAACATACCATTATCTTCAATGGCTTTCTTCAAACAGTTAAAGAAAGCCATTTGTGCACTGTTGTCACTTATGTTAGAAATTTCAATCCTTATGCGCATGTCAGAATAACGAATTAAAGTTTATGACTTGTGAAGTCGTTTTTGTCAGCATGTATATAACTAATCTTATATCTAATGTTGTTCCATGCCAGTTTGAGTTCAGAGAAGAACATTATGCCAGCTGGAATATCTTCGTCAAGTTGCTTTATAGCTCTGTTTGCAAATATAGTTCTTGTTATTATCAATAATAATAAAGAAAAACCACTTGCACCTGTTAATATCCAATTCTGTTGCATTACTGAATAAACGATAGCAGCTAAAGAAACGATTAGACTCAAGTGAAGCATCATGTTACAGAAAAACATACTTATACGATTGCCTTTATGCCCGACAAGCAGGCCACGTGAAGCCCTGAAAAATATGCTTTTATTGTGCCATGTTTTTCTTGTAGGTTCATCTTCATATAGCCATGAACTCCTACGTGCATCAACGGCTGTATTCATATTCTTAGCATATTTGTTTACCAAAAAATCGTATTCACCTCTCAGTAATTGTAGGTTACCTCTGAATCCTTCTTCCTTCATGAACTGTTGTTTATGGAATGCAATGTTCTGGCAGTTTGTAGCCCAAGCCTTTCCTTTTTGTGCGCTACAAAGTCTATTGTTTGCAATCAAAGCATGTTCAAATCTCCAAAATTTGCGCGTGTTGTTGTCAAGAGATGTATATCCCATTACGAAATCAGTTCCTGGCTTCATGTTCTCAGTGAAAGAAGAGAGCCACTTTTCATCAAGAGGTTTACAGCTAGGATCTGTAACAATAATCCAATCAGTCTTAGCGGCTTTCACTCCTATAGTGATCGCTAATTTCTTTCTGCTCATGTAGCGTGATGATTCAGGAAGATATGTAGCATAAAGATTTTTGTTTTCAGGTATGAGCCTGTTCATCAAGTCTTCTGTTTCCCTGTCATTCCTGTCGGCAATCACGATAATTTTGAAATCGCCTTTATAATCTTGATTTAGGAATGCTGGAAGATTGCGTTTTAAGTCTGTAAATTCATCATGTGTGGGAATGATAATGCTGACTGGAATAGGGCTGTCATTAATGTCATTCTCGTTATTTTCTGATTCGTATATTTTTATTCTATGCAAAAAAGGACTTGCTAGTGATGCTACTATCGCCAGCAAGATTACTATTATTCCTAATATTAATGTTAATTGATCTAGTATCATAAAATTTTTCCCGTAACAATATTCTGGGAACGTTTATAGTTCCTCTGTTATATATCCTTTAGGGAGTTGACGGCAGTTGTATTGACTAGCCATAATCTCTCCGTAAGCTCCTGCGCTTCTTAAAGCCAGAAGATCACCACGTTTTGTCTTATTCAGGTCTATAGCCTTAGCAAAAACATCACTTGACTCACAAATAGGTCCAACAACATCATAAGTCTCATTTGGCTCATCACTGCTGATGTTCTCTATTTTATGATATGCTTGATACAAAGCTGGGCGTATAAGATCTGTCATACCAGCGTCTACAATAGCAAATTGTTTCACGCTTCCTTGCTTTATATATAGGGTCTTAGTGATTAGGCTTCCACATTGTGCTACAACAGCACGACCAAGTTCGAAATGGAGCTTTTGTCCGTTACGAAGTTTGAGATGGCGTGCGTATGTATCGAAATAAGACTTGAAATCAGGAATCGGCTCTCTGTTTGGATGGTCATAACTTATTCCAAGTCCACCACCAACATTGATATTCTCGACTTTAATGTGATGACTCTCAAGTTGATCTTGAAGTTCATTTATTCTGTTGCACAATGAAATAAAATCATTCATGTTCAGAATCTGACTTCCTATATGAAAATGCAGACCGATGAACTTCACATTCTTCATTTTAGAAGCCTCTTCTATGACATTTTCCATATCGCGCATGGCGATACCAAACTTGTTTTCAGCCAAACCGGTTGTAATGTTAGCATGTGTATGTGCGCCAACATCAGGATTTATGCGAAAGGCTATTTTGGCAATCTTGCCTTTATTTCCTGCAAGTTCATTTATGACTTCCAGTTCAGGAATACTCTCTACATTAAAGCAGAAGATGTCCTTGTCTAGTCCGAGATTGATTTCCCAGTCGCTTTTTCCAACACCTGCATAGACAATCTTGCTCGTAGGGAATCCAGCTTCTACAGAAGCCTTGATTTCTCCACCGCTTACGCAGTCTGCACCAAGCCCTGATTGACAGATTATATTAAGAACCTTTGGATTGGCATTAGCTTTTATAGCATAATGTACAATAAAGTTCTCGTGCTTGCCGGCTTCCATATTAATAGATGCAAGAGTCTGTCGCAACAGATTCGTGTCATAATAATAGAAGGGTGTCTGTATTCCCTGAAATTTATCTATATTAAATTTACCTTTCATCTTTGTCGTATTTTCGGTGTACGTGTTGTGTAATGTGTTTATATTACTATTTATTGAAAAGTACGTCGCTTAGATTTTGAAGTGCACGCTTCTTGTCAGCCTCACGGATGAGGAATGATATGTTGTAGTTGCTTCCACCGTAGGAAATCATTCTTACAGGAATACTCTTCATCGCGTCAAGAGCAAGAGTTTCGAATCCAAGATTGCTCCAGTCTAGGTCTCCTACAACGCAGATGATACACATATCGCTGTCAACAGTTACAGTTCCGTATTTTTTAAGTTCATCAACAATCTCGTTCAGGTGAGTTTGGTTGTCGATACTCATCGAAACGCCTACTTCACTAGTTGCAATCATATCAATAGGAGTCTGGTAACTTTCGAAAATCTCGAAAACTTTACGTAGGAAGCCTGTTGCCAATAGCATGCGACTACTCTTAATCTTTACAGCTGTTATATTGTCCTTAGCTGCAACAGCTTTGATTTTACCTTTTACGATTACGTTGTCAATAATCGTGCCTTCAGCCTGTGGATCCATTGTATTCTTCAATCTAACAGGAATGCCTGAATATTTAGCAGGTTGCACGCATGTTGGATGAAGAATCTTAGCACCGAAATAAGCAAGTTCGGCAGCTTCTTCAAAGTTAAGTTGACGAAGAGCTTCAGTTTTATCTACGATTCTAGGATCATTGTTGTGCATGCCATCAATATCTGTCCATATCTGTATTTCATCAGCAGGTAGGGCTGCACCGATAAGAGAAGCTGTATAGTCACTACCTCCACGCTGTAAGTTGTCTACCTCTCCGTAAGCGTTGCGACATATAAAACCTTGAGTAATATAAATCTGGTAGCCTTCGTTATCCTTCATAACATCAGCTAACTTATCTTTAATATATTGAGGATCAGGCTCTGCGTTCTTGTCAGTGCGCATGAAGTCTAGTGCATTAAGCAGAACAGCCTTAACGCCTGTTTCTTGAAGGTAATTCACAACCATATTGGTGCTCATTATTTCGCCTTGAGCAACAATGCTCTTTTCTTCAAAGCTTGTGAAAAGATCTTTCGTAAAAGAGCGAAGATATTCAAACTCTCCATGGAGGAAGTCTTTAGTCTTTTGCTTATATTCATCTGTAGAGTAAACGTCCTCTACATGCTGCATATATTTAGTTTCGAGCTTATTTATAATCTCGTTAGCACCGTCTGGATTCTTCTTATACAGATAGTCAGAAATCTCAACCAAAGAATTAGTCGTTCCGCTCATTGCAGAAAGAACGATAAATGTAGGTTCACCTGATTCCGTTACGAGAGAGGCTACACTCTTCATGCGTTCAGGTGATCCGACAGAAGTACCTCCAAATTTCATTACCTTCATAATAGTAATATTTAGTTTAGATGTTAATATCTTTTTAAATTGGTTTTTATGAGTCGCTTTGAGCAGCATCCTCACTTAAATCCATATGATTATATTCTGTTGTGACGTCTTTTATTTCTCCGTCTTTGCATCTATATACAATGCCTGGAAATTTATCGAGCATTGGTATGTTATGAGTAGACATTACTACAGCTGTTCCTGTAGTTGTGATGTCCTTTAGCAGACTAATAATATTGCTGGCTGTCTCAGGATCAAGATTGCCAGTAGGTTCGTCAGCAATGATTATTTTTGGTTTGTTTAGAATAGCTCTTGCTATAGCAATACGTTGCTGTTCTCCGCCAGAAAGCTCATGTGGAAGTTTATCTATCTTGTCAAGCATGCCTACATCTGTCAACACACTTTCTATACGTTCACATATTTCTTTTTTATCTTTCCAACCTGTAGAGCGCAATACAAATTCTAGATTCTTTTTTACTGTGCGTTCATCAAGAAGTTTGAAGTCCTGAAAGATAATTCCCATTTCTTTTCTAAGTGCAGGTATTTCGCGCCTCTTGAGAGTTATTAAGTTACGTTCAAGGACTCCAGCTTGCTGAACTTCTTTGTCATCGTAAATGTCGAGTTCACAATATAAAGTCTTTAGCAGACTACTTTTACCAGAACCAACCTTACCTATTATATATAAAAATTCACCTTCATCAACATGAAAGTTCACATCTTTTAGTATCAGGCTTTCACCTTGGTACACATCAACATTGTTATAATTAATCAAACTCATACTATAATGTCTTTGTCAATCTTGTTGTATTATTCCATTTCACCTTTACTCTTAGCTATTCTGCGCGCTTTGTCCCAATCAGGGTTATGACGTTTCAGCAGTTCCATAGCAACATCTTCTATTCTTAATCCTTTACTTGACAACAATACTATAAGGTGATAAAGCATATCTGATGCTTCGTAAATCATTTTGTCGTCAGTTCCAGCAGTAGCCTCAATAACAGTTTCAAGAGCTTCTTCTCCAACTTTTTGAGCCATTCTGTTCACGCCCTTTTTAAACAAACTTGTTGTGTAACTGCCTTCTGGCATATCTTTGTGACGCTTGTTTATAAAGTCCTGTAATTCACTAAGAAAGAGTATTGGGTTATAATCATTTTCTTCAGCCCAACAAGTATCTGTTCCCTTATGACATGTAGGACCATTTGGATGGGCACTTACAAGTAGGGTGTCGTTGTCACAGTCTATCTTAATATCAACAAGATTAAGAAAATTACCACTAGTCTCACCTTTTGTCCAAAGGCAATTACGAGAACGACTCCAAAAAGTAACCTTTTTGGTTTCTATAGTCTTGTTGTAAGCCTCTTCGTTCATGTATCCAAGCATGAGAACATTCTTGGTAACTGCATCTTGGATGATTGCCGGTACAAGACCATTCATTTTATCGAAATCAATCTTCATAATCAATCAGTTATATTCTTACGTTAATACCTTCATTATAAAGGTAGTGCTTTAAATCAGAAATATTTATTTCTCCAAAGTGGAATACACTTGCTGCCAATGCAGCATCAGCTTTGCCTAGTGTGAAAGCATCTTTGAAATGCTCTTTTGTTCCTGCTCCGCCACTTGCTATGACAGGTATACCGACTTCTTCTGAAAGTTTTGCCAATGCTTCGTTGGCAAATCCTTGTTTCACTCCATCATGGTCCATACTAGTGAATAGTATTTCTCCTGCTCCACGATCGGCTACTTCTTTAGCCCATTCAAACAAGCCTCTATCAGTGCGTTCTCTTCCACCTTTAACATAACAATGCCATCCGTCTTCGTCTAGACGTGCATCAATTGCGCATACACAGACCTGAGAACCATAATGGTTTGAAATCTCATTTATAAGTGCTGGATTTCTTAATGCAGAACTGTTAATGCTAACTTTGTCGGCACCTGCATTCAGTAATCTCGCTACATCTTTTAATTCATTGATACCTCCACCAACCGTGAAAGGGATATTTATCTCTGTGGCAACTCTTGTAACCATGTCGGTAAAAGTTTTTCTGCCCTCATAACTTGCTGTAATGTCAAGAAATACTAGTTCGTCGGCTCCAGCTTTACTATAAGCCTTGCCTAATTCAACAGGATCTCCAGCACTTCGTAGATTTATGAAGTTTGTTCCTTTTACTGTCTCTCCGTTCTTTACGTCAAGGCATGGGATAATTCGTTTAGCCAGTCCTTTCATATATCCAATGACTTTATATCTATTTTACCTTCATAAAAGGCTTTGCCAAATACGACGGCAGGTATTCCTGCGTTATCCAAGTCAGTAATGTCTTCATTAGATGAGACACCTCCGCTTGCTATGAGATGTAGTTGCGGGTAGGCTTGCATTATATCCTTGTATAAATTGATGGCTGGACCTTGCAATGTTCCGTCTTTGCTTATCTCGGTGCATAATACATTTCTCACGCCTTTATCGACATATTGTTTAAGAAATGGTAGAAGTTCTTCTGAAGAGTCTTCTTTCCAACCATTGATTGAAATTTTTCCGTTTCTTACGTCAGCTCCAAGAATAAGTCTTTCCGCACCATAGATATCTATCCATTCAAGAAATAGTTGTCGGCTTGTAACTGCAACACTTCCTATAGTAACCATACTAGCTCCAGCTTCAAAGGCTTTCTCTATATCATCTTTAGTTTTTATTCCACCACCAAAGTCAACGATTAAATTTGTAGCTTTCGTTATTTCTTTCAAGACACTATCGTTGACGATATGCTTAGATTTTGCCCCGTCCAAATCAACGACATGAAGACGCTTGAATCCTAACTTCTCAAAATCCATAGCAACCTCAACAGGATTATCATTATAAACCTTCTTTTGGTTGTAGTCTCCTTTGGTAAGTCGGACACATTGCCCATTTATTATGTCTATTGCTGGTATGAGTTCTATATTCATATAGTAGTGTTGTTACATATTAAGAAAATTCTTCAATATCTGTTCTCCTATATCTCCACTCTTTTCTGGATGAAACTGGCATGTGTAGAAATTGTCCTTGTGCATGCATGCAGAGTAGGGTAGTATATAGTCTGCTGTCGCTATAGTGTTCTCGCAAACTGGTACATAGTAGCTATGTACGAAATATACGTATGGATGTTCACCCAAATCTTTTAGTAAAACATTTGCTGCATCGTCTTTCTTTTCAGAAATATATATTTCTTCCCATCCCATAGCTGGTACCTTATCCTCATGCTTTGTTGGCTTGAATCTTTTAACATCAACATCAAAGATACCAATGCAGTCAACATCGCCTTCTTCTGAGTGGCGGCATAGTAGTTGCTGACCTACACAAATGCCAAGAACGGGCTGTCTGAGGTTTTTAATCACCTTGTCTAGTCCGTGCGCTTTTAAATAAGTCATTGCTTCAAGTGCATTCCCCTGTCCAGGGAAAATTACTTTGTCAGCATTTTGCAGTTCATCTGCACTGTCTGTTAGAATAGGTGTTATTCCTAGTCTCTTTATTGCATTTACGACAGAATAGATGTTGCCAGCATTATATTTTACGATCGCAACATTCATATTGTAATTATGAGAATATAATCGTTTTGTTATGATATGTGAGAATCTTACGCTCTATATGCTTTGTTACAGCACGGCTAAGTATAATTTTCTCAAGATCCTTTCCTTTAAGAACGAGACTATCTGGTGTGTCCTTATGACTTATACGAGTAACGTCCTGTTCTATAATTGGACCAGCATCAAGCTCGGCAGTAACATAATGACTTGTTGCACCAATGATTTTTACACCACGTTCCCATGCTTGGTGGTATGGTTTTGCACCAACAAATGCTGGTAAGAATGAATGATGTATGTTGATTATATGGTTAGGGTATTTATTTATCATCTCATCGCTTATTATTTGCATATAGCGTGCTAAAACAATAAATGTAATCCTTTCCTTCTTTAACAGTTCCATTTCGGCAGCTTCAACTTCAGCTTTATTGCTATGATCTTTCTTTATTGACCATACGTAATAAGGTATATCAAATTGTTCAGCTACATATCTCAAGTCTTCATGATTGCTTACAATGCAAGGAATTTCTACGTTCCATTCTCCAGCTTTGTATCTTGCCAAAAGATCATAGAGGCAATGACTCATTTTGCTTACGAAAATAGCCATGCGTGGCTTGTCATCGTTGAAGTAAAGATTGAATTCCATATTGTATCTCTTTGCATACAAAGTGGAAATAATATCTTCGATCTTTTCTCTAGGAATAGTAAATTTTTCCAGTTCCCATTCAAGACGCATGAAAAACATGCCGTCCTCTCTGTCAACATATTGATCAAGATATACAATATTACCATGATTATCAGTGATAAACTTGGTGACTTCGCTGATGATGCCCTGTTCGTCAGGACAATGGAGAAGCAATATAGCTGTAGGTTTCATTCTAAATCTTTCAAATTGTTACTTAATTTCGATATATCCTTTACAATTGCAAAGATAGATATTTTAATTAAGAAATAAGAACATACAACGTGATTTTTTCTTAATCTGTAATTTATGCGAATTTTATGTCAATTAGAATGTAATATTGATGCATCGTATATGAAAATACGCAAGATATCAATCTTTGCCAGCTTCTCTTAATAGGATACTTGTTGCACCGATAGTGAATAGAGAACCGTCTTCGATTATGCGACGTTCACGGTCTCCCAAAATCTCATTGTCTACAAATGTTCCTGTGTAACTAGGGCCGTCACGAAGCACATATTTGAGTTTGCCTTTTTTGTCGTGACTAACATTTATTATGCAATGATTCATGTCAATACTCGGGTCATTGGTTTCGATAGGGCAATTTATACCGCTGTTCTTCATGTATCGTCCAATTATATTATCGCCCAATTGCAAAGGGATTACCTGTTTGTAATGAAATACATTTTCAATAACGACAATAGATCCGCAGCCATTTTCGTTTGATTGCTCATCTATTTTTTCTTCCTTTTGAGTATTGCGAAGCTTTGAAACACCAATACGTATGCCAAATTGTTTGTTACATTCAGGGCATTCAAATACCAATGACTGACCTGGCTGATATTTAGTTTCGTCGAATGTGATAAAATTATCACATTTTGGACAACGTACTCGTTTCATAATTTAAAAATGTTATTTGATATGCATTACCCAACAATCAGCGAAATCTGCTTTGTCGTTGAGTTTGTTTAAAGCCTTTCTTGCGTCTTCTTTAGAATGATATTCGCCGTAAACGACTTTCGTACCACTGTTTCTGCAAAGAACTTCGGCTTCGTTATAACCGTTTTTATGTAGTTTTTCTACATATTCGGCTGCGTTTCTCTTTGCTACACGACTGGCAAGAACAATGCAATAATAAGAAGATTCCTTCTTTTCTACATTATTCTCAGAAAAACTTTGTGTATTGTTTACTTTTGCGACATTTGTATTTGCTGTAAGAGCTTTTGTTATGTCGTGTTCTGTATTGCCTACAGTAATATCTTTAGGCATTATGCGGGTAAGTAATTCTGTATTTATTTTGTTTCCAGAAATAGAAGCCATTTCTCCATTTCCAAGAGATGATGGCACTAGTAGGAATGCAAATAAAGCAATACAAGCAACAGCTATATTACGCACAATACTTCTTCGGATAGTGTATGTTTTTTCTTCCTCTTCAGTATCTGTGTAAAAGTCTATTATCTTTGATGTGCTCTGCAGTACGCTAACTTCTTCTTCAGACTTAGATTCTTCATCTTCTGATAAAGTCAAAGCTGGCATTTGGAAACTTCCCAATCCATATAGATTTGGTGTTAAAAGTCCAGCTTCGCAAGGCTCAAATGTGTAGCGACCTTCTTGACTGATTTTTAGAGTTCCAATGTCTGTTAATTCAAAGTATCCTTCATTGTCAAGAATTTGCTTCATTTCGTCAGTTTCTTTCTCAATTCTACGCACGGCTTCAGGATAGCTTATGTCGTAAGCTTCCACATAAGATTGTGCAAGAAGAGAATCATTGATCTTTAACAGAGGATTGAAACCTATAGAACGGGTAGGTGGTAGGAATGAATTATCCCTAATATCATAATGGGCTTCGCAATAATGTGCCATGAATCCTCCGAAATTAGGGATGATAACACAATCATTGCTAAGCAATAATATTTCTATATGTCTTTCTAGTTCTATCACGTTTGCAAAATTAATGTTTTTATTTCAACATTCAAAGCTTTTATGCAAAAAATAATCTCAAATATTTTTTTTGTAGTTTTTGTTTTGTAAAGTCATTTTTTTATGTTATATTGGGGAACATATTTATATTTGTTCTTGATGGTTTTGTGCTTGCAATTTACTACGAATTAGTTCTGATTCTAGTGATATTATAAGGTATTACGAACGCTATTGCAGGATAAAAAAACAAAAAACTTCTGATTTTATTTTGTTCTTCTCCTAACTTGCATTATCTTTGCACAAGATATGTTGGACAGTAATGATATCCTGTTTGACTTGGTGATTCTGATTTAGTTTGAATTATCTTTCATTTGATTATAGTGGTGTTAGGTATGATATTTGTTACCCGTTCACCCTTTATATAAGTATTGATACGTAGTATGGAATATAGAAAAACAGAAATAGACGGTGTTTATATATTAGAACCCCGTGTGTTCAATGATGCCCGTGGTTATTTCTTTGAAGCATGGAAGAAGGAAGAATTTGAGGAACATGTAGGAAAAGTTGATTTCATACAAGATAATGAATCAAAATCATCTTATGGTGTACTGCGAGGACTCCATTATCAGAAAGGAAATTATTCTCAAGCAAAACTTGTGCGTGTTATAAAAGGTAAGGTGCTCGATGTTGCCGTAGATATACGCAAGAGTAGTCCTACTTTTGGAAAGCATGTAATGGTTGAACTTTCTGATGAAAATAAGCGTCAATTCTTTATTCCGCGTGGTTTTGCACATGGATTTTTGGTCCTTAGTGACGAAGCTGTATTTACATATAAAGTAGATAATATTTATGCTCCGCAGCATGAAGCCAGTATTCGTTGGAATGACGAGGACATAAATATCCAATGGCCTATTGATGTCAAAGATATCGTTACGTCTGAAAAGGATCTGAAGGCTTCTTCTTTGAAGGATGCTGAATTGTTTGACTAATATTTCTCACTATGAACATAGCTATTGTTGGAACTGGGTATGTTGGACTTGTATCGGGAACTTGTTTTGCTGATACGGGAGCAATTGTCACCTGCGTCGATGTTGATAAGGATAAGATAGAAAAACTTCAGCGTGGTGATATTCCAATATATGAACCTGGACTTGACGAACTTGTAGTGAAGAATGTTAAGGCTGGTCGCTTGAAATTCACGACTTCTTTGGCTGAAGTTCTTAATGAACAGGAAATTATCTTTTCTGCAGTTGGTACGCCTCCTGATGAAGATGGTTCTGCTGACCTTAAATATGTACTGCAAGTTGCTCGAACCATAGGACAAAACCTCAATAAATATATTGTTGTCGTTACGAAAAGTACTGTGCCAGTTGGTACTGCTGCTAAAGTAAGATCTGCAATTCAAGAAGAATTGGATGATAGGGGTGTTGATATTAAATTTGATGTTGCAAGTAATCCTGAATTTCTAAAAGAGGGTAATGCAATAAAAGATTTTATGAGTCCTGATCGTGTTGTTGTTGGTGTTGAAAGCGACAAAGCGAAACAAATGCTTACTCGTCTTTATAAACCATTCCTTATAAATAACTTCCGTGTAATATTCATGGATATTCCTAGTGCCGAAATGACAAAGTATGCCGCAAATTCAATGTTGGCTACAAGAATATCGTTTATGAATGATATTGCTAATCTTTGTGAACTAGTCGGTGCTGATGTTAACATGGTGAGACAGGGTATAGGTTCTGATACAAGAATAGGGCGTAAGTTCTTATATGCCGGATGTGGTTATGGTGGAAGCTGTTTTCCGAAAGATGTGAAAGCTTTGATAAAGACAGCCGACAATAATGGTTATTCAATGGAAGTGTTGAAAGCTGTAGAGCGAGTTAACGAACATCAAAAGACAATTCTCTTCGAGAAACTTAAATCTTCGTTGGGTAATCTTAAAGATAGAAAAATTGCTGTTTGGGGCTTATCATTCAAACCAGAGACAGATGACATGCGAGAAAGCACCGCGTTGGTGATGCTTTCGCTTTTGCTTAAGTCTGGCTGTCACGTGCGTGTATACGATCCTGTTGCTATGGATGAATGCCGCAGACGACTATCTGTGATGGCACAAGATGATACAGATATTGCTCATTTTACACATAATATAGAATATTGCCGTGATATGTATGAGGCTACGCTTGATGCTGACGCATTGTTGCTGTTGACCGAGTGGAAAGAATTTCGCTTGCCTAGCTGGGACGTGATATCTCGTTCTATGAGAAATCAGCTCGTACTTGACGGTCGTAATATTTTTGACTCAGATGAATTGGCTGATGCCGGATTCGAATATCATTGCATAGGTCGTTAGAACATTATGAAAAAAGAAATTTTAACAAGACTATTTTTACCAATTATTGCTATTGTATTAACTACAGTGGCTTGTGGTAATAGAAAGGCAAATACCGAAAAGGCCTTGTCGGAGGATCTTACAGCTAAAAAAATGCTTCAAGGAGTATGGCTTGATGAGGATGAGGAAGATCCTGCTTTCAGGGTTATCGGGGATACTATATTTTATCCTGATAGTACTTCTCAACCAGCATATTTCCAGATTGTGAAGGATACTTTGATTCTTCATGGTTCTAACATTGTGAAATATCAGATTTTGAAGCAGGCACCGCATTTCTTTATGTTTAAGAATCAAAATGGTGATGTTGTAAAACTAGCAAAGACTTCTGATCGTTCTTATTTGACTTTTTTTGGAGCAAAGCGTCCTGCTGCTTTAAATCAGAATAAACTCATTAAGAGAGATTCTGTTGTAGTGTATGGAAATGATCATTATCACTGGTATATTCAGGTTAATCCAACTACTTATAAAGTTGTTAAGCCTACATATAATGATGATGGAGTGGAGGTTGATAATGTTTATTTTGATAACATTATTCATTTAAGCTTATTCCGTGGTGCAACTCAGATATATAGCCGTGATATACGTAAGGATGATTTTGATAAACAGGTGCCGTCTCAAGCACTTAAACAGAGTATTCTTAGCGATATAGTATATGCTGGAGCAGGCACTGATGGTTTTCACTTCAATGCTAGTGTCTGTATTCCTGATAGTCCTACAAGTTATCAGATTTTGATAATCGTAGGTTTTAACGGAAGTATTAAATATAAAATATAAACTTAATACAGTTATAGTTATGGGCATTTATTCTTTTGAATAGATGCCCATAAATTTTATTGATTTGATGTTGACATGCAAGATGTCGACCAATAATAAGCCCTTCTTATATTGACGAAAAATATTTTTTTTGGGTTCTTCTTCAATTTAGGGGGTTAAATATCGGTGCTTTAGTATTACAAATTATTAGCTAACGCATTGATAATCAACACATTAGTTAACGTTAAAAAGTTGTAGATGTGGTGTTTTTTTTGTATCTTTAATGTGTGAAAAATAAAAATAAAACAACACGCACATCTACACAGTGCAAAGATACTTCAAAGTATTCGAATCAGCAATTTTTTCGAAAGTTAAATGCTTCCATCAAAGATAAATGCAAAACTTCTGGTATAGTGTTGACTGATTTCATTCAAACCAGTTCTGGTATTGTATTGCATGCCATTACAAAGAACAGATTACCTTGTTGCCCTTACTGCGGGGAGCCTAGCCATAGCGTTCATGACTATAGATATCGTAAGTTACAATATACGGAGATACTCTCTCAGAACAGCAAGATTATCATTACCTGTCGCCGTATGAACTGCACGAACGATAAGTGTTCAAAGAAAACATTTATGGAACCTCTAAAGTTCGCCAGACCTTATGCAAGAAGTGTGGACGAGGTAGCCTTGCGTCTGAAAAAGGAATCTTTAAAGCAACCATCAAGGCTTGCCAGCCAGACCCTTGCCAGCCAACATATAAAAGTGAGTTCATCCACCTGCCTGAGAACTGCAAGGTCTTTAGGCAAAGAGAATCCCATGGACATCGCGTGCAGTGGATATGTTGCCATAGATGATCTGGCATACCGAAAGGGGCATAAGTATATGTGCGCCATAGCAGACCACTATACACGAAGGGTGCTGGCTATGTTTGATACACGATATGGTCCTGAGATAGGTGAATGGTTTAAGATGCACCCCCAAATCAAGTTGGTTAGCAGGGATGGCAGTTGGGCATATGCTTCGATTATCAAAGAAGCCTTGCCTGATGCAGAGCAGGTCTCAGATCATTTTCATCTTGACAAAGGTCTTGGAGATCATATGGTTGAAGTTATACAGAAGATGATTTGTCAGAAGAAAAATACGCTGCCATATCCTTATCCTTCCCTGGACGAAGCCAGAAGTTATATCATGGAGGATCTTTATGAGATGGGAGAGATCAAGCACAGAAAGAGGGTTAGAAATTACTTTGCAGCACGACATATGCAGGAAGAAGGGATACCTTTGAAAGACATCGCTGAAAAGTTGAATGTAAAATCTCAGCAGGTATACAATTTGTTTAATACAAATATAAAGAAAATACTCAGCAATGATCAAATGAAAATACTCCGTCAAACTCCAGAACTGGCACGGATAATCAGCAGTGGTTCCATCGCACCAACAAGCATTGAAAAGAAGATGGATGGAAGACTCTGTTCCAAACTCATATGTAAGGCCACCAAAGGGCTAAGAGACAGATATAAGATACTTCGCCAGCAAGTCAGGATACATAACAAAGATCCCAAGAACAAGAAAGGAACAAAAGTAACTGCCAAAGCAATCAGAAAATATATAATGACAGGTATGACTACATCAGAAAAGCTGCTCAAACTTAAACAAACGCAGCCAAATATAGACAGCATTATACAAACCTGCATATCCTTCAGAAATATGGTTGCAGGAAAGGAGGATGCACCCGATATTGATACCTGGCTTAAATTGGCTTACAACTGTAATTGCCGCAAGCTCGCATCTTTTGCTGAATATATAACAAGAGATAAGGAAGCTATCAAGAATACATATCTTACAAACTACAGTAATGGAATTATGGAAGGAACCGTCAATAAAATCAAGGCAATTAAAAGATCGATGTTTAATAGAGCAAGTGTAGAATTATTAAGAGCCAAGGCTATATACGGAGGATATTACCCCCTAAATTGACGAAGAACCTTTTTTCTGGAATCATTGTAAATTTAGAAAAGATAATATCCTCCCTAGATGGGTTCTGGTCTAAGTAGTTTTATGCTTGCTTAATTGAATATTAATCTTTTAATCACTTTGAATATTATTGAAAGTTCTTTTGATATCTTTTCAAGAGAAAATATATCATATGGGTAATGTCTTTATGCACATAAATAAAAACAGCGTATATCTGTTTAAAGATATACGCTGAGTATAATGGAATTTTATTTGTTTTATCTTTTATCCTCCACAACAGAATAATACAATTAACTGTGCGGTGAAAATACGTAAGAACATACTTAATGGGTAAACAGTACTGTAACCTACTGCTGGAGCTTCTTTTGAACATACGCTGTTTGCATAAGCTAGTGCTGGAGGATCAGTATAAGTACCGGCAATCATACCCATGATTGTAAAGTAATTAAACTTGAAATGCAGGCGGGCAATAGTTCCGACAATTAATATAGGAATTATTGTAATAAAGAATCCTGTATATACATATTTCAAACCATCTCCCTGAACAACAGTTTCCCAGAAGTTGGCACCTGCTTTTATACCTACAGAAGCAAGGAATAATACCAAACCAATTTCACGCAACATCATGTTTGCGGAAGTCGTTGTATAGGTAACAAGCTTGAACCTGTAACCGAAGCGACCAATAAGGATGGCAATGATAAGCGGACCACCAGCAATACCAAGTTTTAACGGAACTGGCATACCAGGAAGAGCAAGAGGAATACTTCCGAAAAGAATACCGACAACTATGCCGATGAATATAGTGGCGATATTTGGAGCATCAAGACGCTTGATACTGTTACCCATTGCCTCTGCAACACGGTTTACATTGTCCTCTGGACCAACAACCATTATTCTATCTCCAACTTGGAAACGATAGTCGCGGCTAGCAAATACATCCATTCCTTGGCGTGTTATACGAGTTACGTTGACACCATATACACTAGAGAAATGCATCTTGCCAAGTGTCTTGCCGTTCATAGAAGCGCGTGTTACTACAATTCGCTTGCTGATTAGTGGCTGAGCCTCTGCCTCTGTATGCCAAGGTGTGTCAATTTCTGGACCGATGAAAGCCTGAATAGCCTCGGCGTCAGCTTCAGCGCAAACGACAAGTACCTCGTCTCCAAGATTAAAGATTGTATTGTTTTTAGGAATAGTTACACTGTTGTCATGAAGAAGTCTTGAGCAAATAAGGTCACGATTCAAGAACTCTGAAATCTCAAGTAATGTGCGACCAGCAATATAATTGTTGGTAACCTTTAAATGCATCTGATGTGGTTTAGCATGAGGGTTTTCTGCTTCTTGATCATTGAGCCTATGTTCTTCTCTATTAAGTTTTACGCGAGTAATGTAACGGATAGCAATAGTTGCGCCAATTATACCTAGCACTCCAAGAGGGTAGGCACATGCGTAACCTGATGCAATCTGAGGAACATCACCTTTGCCGAACACGCTAGTAAGGGCTTCGTTAGCAGCTCCAAGTCCAGGAGTGTTGGTAACGGCACCATATAAAGTACCTACCATCATCGGAAGATTCTTAGGATTACTGGTGTCGAAGAACAACCAGTAGCAACCGAACATTACTGCAATGTTGAGCAAGATTATAACTGTTGAGAGAAGGTTGAGTGTCACTCCACCCTTACGAAAACTCTCAAAAAAGCCCGGACCAACTTGTAAACCAATACAGAAAACGAACAATATAAGTCCGAAGTCCTGAAGGAAAGTTAGAATGTTTATCGGGGCAGTAAAGCCAATGTGGCCTGCTAATATACCAGCAAAGAGTACAAATGTTACTCCGAGCGATATGCCACAAACTTTTACCTTGCCAAGTAGCACGCCAATTGCTATCACAAGAGCATAAAGCAATGCTATGTGAGCTACTGTGTCGGTAGAAGTAAAAAGATTAATTAACCAGTCCATAAAAATTTAGTGTATTATTGGCTGCAAATGTACAGCGAATTTAGGAATTAACAAAATAATAATGTGTTATTTTTTAACTTATATGTCCATATAATAAAAAATATGTAAGTCTTTTGGGTATGATAATTATTTTTATTATCTTTGCGGTCATTAAAATTATCACGTAATAAAATTAAGTTTTTAAGATATGGCCAAGAGATTTGCCGAACATAATGGTCTTAATTTGACAAAGACCAATAATGATGTACTTGCAGAGTGGGAAAAGAATGATATTTTCCATAAATCTATTGATGAGCGTGAAGGTTGTCAGCAGTTTATATTTTTCGAAGGTCCTCCTTCGGCTAATGGACACCCTGGCATTCATCACGTGTTGGCTCGTTCTATAAAGGATACTTTCAACAGATACAAAACCATGAAGGGATTTCAAGTACACCGTAAGGCTGGTTGGGATACTCATGGACTTCCTGTGGAACTAGGTGTTGAGAAAGAACTTGGCATTACAAAAAAAGATATTGACAACAAGGATTCGGATAAATATATCTCAACAGAAGATTATAATAAAAAATGTCGTGAGAATGTCATGATGTTTACCGCAGAATGGCGTGACCTGACTGAAAAAATGGGATATTTCGTAGATTTGGATCATCCTTATATTACTTACGATAACAAGTATATCGAAACCTTATGGTGGTTGCTCAAGCAGCTATACGGAAAGGGATTGCTATATAAGGGATATACAATTCAACCATATTCTCCAGCAGCAGGAACAGGACTTTCAAGCCATGAGCTTAATCAGCCTGGATGTTATCGTGATGTTAAGGATACAACCGTAACAGCACAGTTCCAGATTAAAGACCCTAAGGCTGAATGGACTAAGCATGGAAAACCTTATTTCATAGCTTGGACAACAACTCCTTGGACGCTTGCATCTAATGTTGCATTGTGTGTTGGTCCTAAGATTGATTATGTAGCTATAGAGACATACAACTTATATGACGGCGAACCACTGACTCTTGTTATGGCAGAAAGTCGTATAAGTGCATACCTTAATCCTGAACAGGAAGTTAAGGAAGGCGAACTAGGTGCTTTTGATAAGGAAAACAAAGTATGCCCTTGGCGTATTGTTGATCGTGTTAAAGGTACAGATTTGGAAGGTTTGCATTATAAGCAGTTAATGCCTTGGGTTAAACCATGTGAGAAGATAGGTGATTTCTCGGCTAAATTTGTCAACGACTATGCTGAAAAGCATGCTGATAAAGTGTTCATAAGTGAGGACGGACGTGATAAGTTTGTTGAGATGGACAGTGAGGCTTTCAGGGTAATTCTTGGTGACTACGTTACAACAGAAGACGGTACCGGTATCGTTCATATCGCTCCTACATTTGGTGCAGATGATGCTAAAGTTGCAGCAGATGCAAATATCCCTGCTCTATACCTTATTAATAAGAAGGGCGAGACTCGTCCTATGGTAGATCTTCAAGGTAAGTATTATGTTGAAGAGGAATTAGACGTTAACTTCGTAAATGCTTGTTTGAATAAGGAAGCTTATGGCAAGCATGCTGGCGACTATGTTAAGAATTCATACGACCCTAAATTCAATCCTGATGGCGTATGGGATAAGAAAGCATCTGAAAAAGCAGAAGACCTGAATGTCATTATCTGTATGGAAATGAAACAGGACGGAGTGGCTTTCAAGATAGAAAAGCATGTACACAACTATCCACATTGCTGGCGTACAGACAAGCCTATTCTTTATTATCCTCTTGATAGTTGGTTTATCAATGATACAGCGAAAAAGGAGCGTATGGTTGAACTAAACAAGACTATATGTTGGCAACCAGAGAGTACTGGTACTGGTCGTTTCGGTAACTGGTTGGAAAACTTGAATGACTGGAATTTGAGCCGTAGTCGCTTCTGGGGTACACCACTTCCTATATGGCGTGATGAGAAGCGAAATGCTAAGTGCATCGGTAGTCTTGAAGAACTTTACAATGAGATAGAGAAGAGTGTTGCTGCAGGTGTAATGAGCAGTAACCCATTAAAGGATAACGGATTTGTTGTAGGTGATTATTCAAAAGAAAACTATGATAAGGTTGATCTTCATCGTCCATACGTAGATAATATCATTCTTGTAAATGAAGAAGGAGAACCAATGAAGCGTGAAAGTGACTTGATTGACGTATGGTTTGATTCTGGTTCTATGCCTTATGCACAGCTTCATTATCCGTTCGAGGGCGAGATTGCCAATGACGGTTTGAAGAATACTGGTAAGAGCGAGGCTGAGTATCGTCGTGAACTAGTTACTTCTACATACGAGGGAACACCTGTTCCTCCAGCTTTCTATCCTGCTGATTTTATCAATGAAGGTGTAGACCAGACACGTGGATGGTTCTTCACACTTCACGCAATATCAACAATGGTATTTAATCAGGTCGCTTTCAAAAATGTAATCTCTACTGGTCTTGTGCTTGACGCAAAGGGTAATAAGATGAGTAAGCATGTCGGAAACGTAACCAATCCTTTTGAAATGATTGACAAGTATGGAGCTGACCCAGTCAGATTCTATATGATGACAAACTCTGAGCCTTGGGACAACCTTAAGTTTGATCCTAGCGGTGTAGACGAGATTCGTAGAAAGTTCTTCGGTACATTATATAATACTTATAGTTTCTTTGCATTGTATGCAAATGTAGATGACTTTGATTCAACTGCACCTCAGGTGGAATTGGCAAAGCGTCCAGAGATTGATAGATGGATTATATCTAAGGTGAACTCACTTATCACTAATGTGGAAGCTGAACTTGAAAATTATGATCCTACACGTGCAGGACGACTAATAGATACTTTTGTTAATGATGACTTGAGTAACTGGTATGTTCGTTTGAATCGTAAACGTTTCTGGGGTAAGGAAATGAGTGAAGACAAGTTGAGCGCATATCAAACTCTTTATACATGCTTGATGACTGTTGCTAAACTACTTGCTCCTTTTGCTCCATTCTATGCTGATGAGTTGTATCATGACTTAGGTGGACAGCAGACAAGTGTTCATCTGGATAAGTTCCCTGTAGCAGACAAAACTGCAGTTGATGCAGACTTGGAGATACGTATGGGTATGGCACAGAAGATTACTTCAATGACTTTGGCTTTGCGCCGTAAAGTTAATATTAAGGTGCGTCAACCACTTGCTCAGATCATGGTTCCTGCTATAGACGAAAATCAGAAACAGCATATTGAAGCTGTCGCTGACCTTATTAAGAGTGAGGTTAACGTAAAGGATTTGCAGTTTGTAGGAGGACAAGGTATTCTTGTCAAGAAAGTAAAATGTAATTTCCGTGTTATGGGTAAGAAGTTCGGTAAGCTGATGAAAGCCGTAGCTGCTAGAATGGATGCACTTGACCAGAATGAAATTGCTTTACTTGAAACTTCAGGCAATACAACTTTTGATATTGAAGGACAGACAATTACAGTTGATGCTACAGATGTAGACATTATCAGTGAAGATATACCAGGATGGTTGGTAAGCAATGAAGGCAACATTACTGTAGCTCTTGAAGTTGAACTTACTGATGAATTGAAGATGGAAGGTATGGCTCGTGAGCTTATCAATCGCATTCAGAATCTTCGTAAGGAAAACGGGCTTGAAATTACAGATAGGATTATGGTCACAGTTGCTCCACACGAAGAGACAGATGCGGCTATTAAGTCATTCGGCGAAATGATCAAGAGTCAAGTGTTGGCAAATGATATAAAGATCGCAGACAATGATGGTGCTGAAACTGAATTCGATGAGTTTAAACTAAACATCACTGTTGAAAAGAATTAGCAAGAAGATATAATTAAATACTTATATATCTATGGACAAAAAAACACGTTATTCAGATGAGGACTTGGAAGAGTTCCGCGGAATTATTAATGACAAATTGAAGGTGGCTCACGAAGAATATTCTTCTATTATGCGCCAGCTTATGAATCAAGATGATAATGGTGTGGATGATACGTCTCCCACTTATAATAAAGTTTTGGATGACGGTAACGCCAACCAGAGCAAGGAAGATATGATTCAGATGGTTCAACGTCTGCAAAAGTTCATAAAAGGACTTGAAGCAGCTTTGTTGCGTATAGAAAATAAAACTTATGGTGTTGACCGTGTTACTGGTGAACTGATACCTAAGGAACGTCTTCGTGTTGTGCCTCACGCTACTCTTAGCGTGGCTTCGAAGAATGCAAGAAAGAAATGAAAAAAAATAGTTATTTATCGCAAGATGGTTTATTGGCGTTTATCTTGATTATCGCAATACTTGTTATTGACCAGATAATCAAGATAGAGGTCAAAACCAACATGTGTTTAGGTGAGTCTGTTCGTGTAACAGACTGGTTTTATATTAGCTTCATTGAGAACAATGGTATGGCTTATGGTATGACATTCTTCAACAAATTGGTGTTGAGTGTATTCCGCATAATTGCTGTTGGATGTATAGGCTGGTATATGCATCAGGTTCTTAAACAAAAACATTCAACGGGTTATATCGTTGTGTTGTCCATGATTATGGCTGGTGCAGCTGGTAACATTATAGACTCAATGTTTTATGGGCTGATATTTAATGCATCTTCTCCGTTCTATGTATCATACCTTGTGCCTTTTGGTAGTGGTTATGCATCATTTTTACAGGGGAAGGTAGTGGATATGTTTTATTTTCCTCTTATTGTTACTACATATCCAGATTGGGTACCTTTCAAGGGCGGACAGGAATTTATTTTCTTCTCACCAGTGTTTAACTTTGCTGATGCTTGTATTTCTGTAGGTGTTGCGCTGTTACTTCTTTTCTTCAGAAAAGATATGGAAGGTCTTTCTGAGACCGTTAAGGGTGCTTTTAAAAAGAAATAATTATGAAGTCTTCGTCTCTCCAAGGATGTAAGTTCCTTAAAATGACAATAAGTTCTCTTGTTGTAATTATGGGATTATTCCTGATGGTTTCATGTAAACCATCTGTACCTTCACAGTTTATTCAACCAAATAAAATGGGTGATGTTCTTTATGATTATCATCTGGCTAGCAGTATGGCACAGATTTCAGGTAATGATTCTGTCAATACGATAAAGTATCGTGCAGCTGTATTGAAGAAGTATGGCTATACTTCAGCGCAGTTTGACTCATCAATGGTGTATTACATGCGCCATACAGATCAGTTGAAGCAAATTTATGAGGATTTAACTAAACGACTTGGCAAAGAGGCTGTTGCATTAGGTGCTTCTGCTGATGCCGTTAATAGATTTGGTAGTGTTACTGCAAATGGCGATACTGCAAATGTATGGAACGAAGAGTCGGCTATGGTGCTTACACCACAGAAACCTTTCAACTTGAATTCTTTTTCAATGGTTGCTGATTCTGCATTCCATAAGGGAGATGGCATCATACTTGATTTTGATACACAATTCATATTTCAGGATGGTATGCGTGATGGAGTTGTCGTGTTGGCTGTTAAGTTTGGCAATGACAGTATTGCTACGCAGAATATGCATATTTCGACGGCTAGTCATTTTAATCTAACTATCCGTGATGATAAGAAACTTGGAATAAAAGAGATACGTGGCTTTTTCATGCTAAATAAGAGTCAGGATCCTGGAGACAATGCTACAACATTGAAACTTATGATAGTAAGTAATATCAAGTTGTATAGAATGCACCAGAGTAAAGCAGCTGCAAATAAAGTGAACAGCGATAGCATTAAGACTTCTGGTAATGATTCAGCAAAGTCAAATAGTCAACGGCCTATGCCGCCATCAAGCGTTCCTGTTCCTCCTAATTCTGATCCGAATATGCAACCGAAACGTCAGATGCCAATCCCACCCAAAGCGTTGAATTAATGGCAGATGAATTGAGACGATTAGGCTTTCATGAATTGAAAGTATCTGGTGAAGTTCTGCATCAGGTCATAGTTGAAGTTATTGGAGATAGGGTGGTAAACTACTATGAGTTTACAGATGAATTGCCAATGACAGAATGGATTGGAGGAACTTGTGAGATCATTAATGACAAGTTGATTATAGAAAATAGTAATATATAAATATTTAATAATATGTTATCAGTAGACGAATTAGAAGACAAACTGATTGAATTGGCTTTTGCTGAGGATATTGGTGATGGTGACCATACAACTTTGTGTTGTATTCCTGATGATGCAATGGGTAAATCACATTTGCTAATAAAGGAAAACGGTATATTGGCTGGTGTAGAAATGGCTAAAAAGGTTTTTGCCAAGTTCGACTCTACATTAAAAGTTGAGGTTCTCATCAATGATGGAACTCCTGTTAAGGTTGGTGACATCGCAATGATAGTAAGCGGTAAGACTCGTTCACTGCTTCAGACAGAGCGACTGATGCTTAATATCATGCAGCGTATGAGCGGTATAGCAACAATGACAAACAAATACGTTAAGTTGTTGGAAGGTACAAGAACTCATGTGCTTGATACACGTAAGACAACACCTGGATTGCGTATGCTTGAAAAGCAAGCTGTTAAGATAGGTGGTGGTATGAATCACCGTATCGGTCTTTTCGATATGATACTTCTTAAAGATAATCACGTAGACTTTGCTGGTGGTATAGAGAGTGCTATTGATCGTTGCCATGCTTATCTTAAGGAGAAAGGACTTGATTTGAAGATTGAAATTGAGGTAAGAAACTTTGATGAACTTCAACGTGTACTTAACCATGGTGGAGTAGACCGTGTGATGTTTGATAATTTCAGTGTTCCTGATACAAAGAAGGCTGTTGACCTTGTTGCTGGAAGAATTGAAACAGAATCTAGTGGCGGTATCACTTTTGATACTATCCGTGGATATGCTGAACAGGGAGTTGACTTTATAAGTGTTGGTGCTCTTACACATAGTGTTAAGGGACTTGACATGAGTTTCAAAGCTTGTTAATATATTGTGTTTATGAAGAAACAAATTTTAATTGCTGTCTTTGCATTGAGCGCATCTGCTGCTTTGGCATGTACCAATTTTATTGTTGGAAAAAAAGCTAGTGCAGACGGAAGTGTTATCTGTTCATATAATGCTGATGATTACGGCATGTTTATTGATTTAGCTCATTATCCTGCAGGCGTTCATGCTAAGGGAGAAATGCGTAAGATTATAGACTGGGATACAAAGGTTTGTCACGGACAAATACCAGAGGCTCCTGTTACATATAATGTTATTGGAAATATCAATGAATTTCAGGTGACTGTTGGAGAAACAACTTATGGTGGCCGTGAGGAAATGGTAGACTCTACTAGTATCATTGATTATGGTAGTCTTATATACTTAGCTCTTCAACGTTCACGCAATGCACGTGAAGCGATAAAAGTTATGACATCTCTAGCCGAGACATATGGATATAATAGTGAGGGCGAGACCTTTACCATTTGCGATCCTAATGAAGCTTGGATACTGGAGATGATGGGTTGTGGAGCAGGAAGCAAGAGTGCAATTTGGGTTGCTCAACGCATACCAGATAATGCTATTTGCGCACATGCAAACCAAAGTCGTATTGGCAAGTTCAATATGAACGACCATAAGAATGTAATGTATAGTAAGAACGTTATTTCTTATGCAAGAAAGAAGGGCTGGTTTACAGGAAAGGACATTGATTTCTCATGGAAGATGGCTTATGCTAAACCTGATTTTTCTGGTCGTCGTTTCTGCGAAGCTCGTGTGTGGGCTTTCTTTAATCATTTCACAGACGGTTTCAGCCGTTATCTGCCTTGGGCAGAAGGAAAGGATGAAAATGCCGAGGATATGCCACTATGGGTTATTCCAAATAAGAAACTTTCTGTAAAGGATGTTCAAATGGCTATGAGAGACCATTATGAGGGAACTCCATTGGCAACTGATACTTTAGATTTTGGAGGTGGTATATGGGAAATGCCTTATCGTCCGACACCATTAATGTTTAAAGTAGACGGAAAGTCTTATTTCAATGAGCGTCCAACAAGTACACAGCAGACTGGCTTTTCATACGTTAGTCAGATGCGTTCTTGGCTTCCTCGTGAGATAGGTGGTGTGTTGTGGTTTGGCAATGATGATGGCAATATGATTGCATATACCCCAATATATTGTGGTAATACGGTTCAGCCAGAATGTTATAATACTCCTGGTGCTGATGCAGTTACATTCTCTACAAAGAATGCTTACTGGGTTTGCAATTGGGTTAGTAACATGATTTATCCACGTTATTCACTTATGTTCCCTGAGTTGAAGTCTGTTCGTGACAGTTTAGAAAGTTCTTACTTCGCAAATCAGCCAAACGTAGAGAACAAGGCACGTGAACTATATGTTACTGATAAGGCTGCCGCATTGAAATATCTTAATGATTACAGTAATGATGAGGCTCAGCAAATGCTTGCTAGATGGAATAAGCTGGCTTATTATCTTATTGTTAAGTATAATGATATGTCAGTCAAGCCAACAAAGAATGGTGAGTTTATCAGAACAAAGACAGGTATTGGAGCAACAGTAAAGCGTCCTGGTTATCCTGAATCTTTTGCTCGTAAGCTTGTTAAAGCTACTGGTGATAAGTTTGAAGTTCCAGAACATAAGAAGTAATCTTCTTAATATTATAATGAATAAAGCCCTTCAAGATTTTCTTGAAGGGCTTTATTCATATAGGTATGAGAACCTTTGATTTTTAATTCAGACTAACATATTAATTCGTTTTATCATTCAAACAATTGTATGTTAGTCTGTCTTAAAGATTATATTATAGCTTTTTCAAATATTCGTCAGCACGAGTATCACCTAGTGATTTAGCCTTTTCTAAAGCCTTCTTAGCCTCGTCCTTATTTCCAAGTTCCTTGTTTGCTAGACCTAGCAATAAGTAACCGTCAGGATATTCAGGAGCAATTATAGTGCATCTTGTTGCAGTTTTTACAGCGTCTGCATTCTTATTTACGCGAATTTGCAATGAAGCCATTTCTGCATAATAAGTAGGTTCATTAGGTGTTACGATGATAGCACGTGCTATATCGTTTAGTGCTTGTTGGAAACGATGTACTTGCAGTTCGCATTTATATCTGGTATAATAGAAACTAGAGTTCAATGGTCTGCCTGACATCAATGAATCATATTCATTATAATCAACCAATGCATTATGATAATTTTTCATAGCATCATAGGCTATACCACGTGCTAGTACGTATGGTGCGGCAATTGATGTAGGTGGCTGTGGGCAAGCTGCTATAGCGCTGTCAAGAAGTGCCATTACCTCATTCTGTGGAGCTTTGAGTTGGGTTTTACATTGTGAAGCCTCATAAAATAGTTCTCCATTGCGAAGTTTAGTTTTTGTAAGAGCAATAAACATGTTGTAGGCATTTTGATATTCACCTTTTGAATATGTTATCTGTGCCTGCTGATGACGATATACGTCCAAGTCGTTTATTGCAGAAGCCTTTTTTGATTCCTCAAGAGCTTTGTCTAGACTCCAGTTTGTATATGGTTTGTTGCTGAAAAGTTCTTTCTGATATATTACTTTTGCATATTCAGAATGAGCCTCATCTTTCTTTGCAACTTTTTCTAATGCAGTTTGCATGACCTTGTCAGCCTCCTCAAACTTACCTCCGTTTACATAGCTTGAAGCTTTATTAGTGTAACCTTCTGTTGAGCTAGGAAACTTACGCATAAAGTCATCAATATACTTTTGACGTGAGATAGAATCAGTCTGTTCACTAGCCATCATCATTGTTAGCAAAGCTTGGTTTTCGTTGTCAGGTAGAGCTGTTCTAATACCGCATGTTCTCAATACTGCATCATTGATAGTGAAACCATTTGCAACCATGTCTGATGCAAATTTAGCGTCAGTAGCATGTACATCTCCATTTTTGCTATGCTGAAGGAGTCCGATAACCTGTCCGTTGCTATTCACGAATGGGCAGCTTGCTGCGTTATCAGGTGCTGTGGTAGAAAATATGTAATAGTTGTACTTATCCATAAACTTCTCTACACTTGCAATCTTGAAAGTATTAACCTCTGCTTTCTTTACTGAATAGTTAAGAAGAAAAACGTTGCCATTTGCTTCTGTTGAAGTAACATCAGCCTTTATTGTACTACCGTCAACAATGAATTTGCAGACATCATACAATTCGTTAGCTCCTACAATTGCATCTACATTGTATGTTTTGCCATTTGCATCAACTACAACAGCGTGATCTGCACCAATAAATGGTGCCCAAGTGCTGATAGCCTCACCGTCTTTGCCAACAAAGACGCCATGACTTGATGCGAGAATACTGCCATCTTTATTGAATGTCGTCAATGTGAAGACAGATTTCGAGGCTTTTTGAACTTGTGCTGATTGTGCCAATACTCCTGATATCGAGAAGACGATTGACATAATCAATAAATAGATTCTTTTCATAAGTATGTGATTTTATTTTTTATTTATAGTTTAAGAAGAGCCCTTGCGTTGTTTATGGCCTCTTCTGATATGTTACTTCCGCTCAGCATCTGGGCAATCTCTTTTATGCGTTCCTCGTTGTTTAACATGCGCATATTGCTTATTGTCCCGTCAGCAGTTTCTTCTTTTTCAACCTTATAGTGAGTAGAACCTAATGCGGCAATCTGTGGAAGGTGAGTGATACTTATTACTTGTCGCTCATTGTTTCCCATTTCCTGCATTATTTGTGCCATCATCTCGGCAACTCTACCGCTTACACCGGTATCAATCTCATCGAATATGATTGTCGGTAATTTTACGACACCACTTATCATTGCCTTCAGAGATAGCATTACACGTGCAATTTCACCGCCAGATGCAACTTGACTAACAGGTTGGAGTGGGGTACTCTTATTTGCGCTGAACAAGAATGAAATCTTGTCTGCTCCGTCTTCAGATAGTTCCTTATTGGTGAGTTCAATCTGGAAACGTACGTTCGGTATTCCTAATGGAATGAGTCGACTAGACATTTCCTTTTCAACTTTCTTAGCTGATTCACTGCGCAGCTTTGTAAGTTTCCCAGCTTTGCTGATACATTCATTTTTAAGAGCATCAACTTTCTGTTGTGTCTCTTTTATCGTGTCATCAGAGTTGTCTATATTCTCTAACTTAACTTGCAAATCGTCACGTATTGTCAGTAATTCTGCAATACTGTTTACACGGAACTTTTGCTCAAGAGAGTATATATAGTCAAGTCGTTGAGTGAGATTATTCAATCTGTCTGGATCAAAGTCCACATTCTCAACATCGCGACTAATCTCCTGTGCTATATCTTTCAGTTCTATGTGGCAATTAGATAATCGTTCTGCAAGTTCTTTGGCGTTTTGAAATACGTTCTCAATATTTTGCAGTCTTGAAGCGGCAATCTTTACTTGCTCGACAGCTCCGTTGGTCTCAGCCATAAGAGCATTGTCACTATCATATAAAGCTTCCTTAATTTCCTCAGAATGACTTAGTTGTTCAGTTTCCTGTTCTAGCGTTTCCTGTTCTGCGTCTGTAAGTTGTGCCTTATTTATTTCGTCGAACTGGAATCTCATAAACTCTTCATTATCACGACTTTGAGCAATACTATCTTTAATTTTTTCAAGTTCTTTTATTGCTTCGTGATATTTAGCAAAACAGTTTCTGTAATCTTTCAGTTCCTTATTGTCGTTGGCTATAATATCAACCACATTCAGTTGAAAGTCTTCTTTTTGCAATAATAGGTTTTGGTGTTGACTATGTATATCAACAAGCATTTCTCCAAGTTCACGCATCATTGTCAACTGAACAGGAGTGTCATTAATGAAGGCACGGCTTTTGCCATTCTTATTTATTTCCCTTCTAATAATGCAGTCTTGTGGTTCATAGTCAATATCGTTATTAGTGAAAAAAGAGTCCATATCATATTTGCTAAGGTCAAAGTGAGCCTCAATGACACATTTGTCTTTTCCTGATTTAATAACCTTCAGGTCAGCTCGTTGTCCAAGCAGTAAGCCGATAGCTCCAAGTATGATACTCTTTCCTGCACCAGTTTCACCAGTTATGACTGAAAAGCCGGAATTGAACGCAATATTCAATTCGTCTATCAAGGTGAAATTTCTTATGTAAAGCTGTCTTAACATGATTGCTAATCTTTAATTTTGTTCCAAGAGTTGTTTTGGCTTGCATTTATTCCAAATAGGATCGCATATATTTTTTCTTTTTCATTCTGCGTTCCTTTGCCATTGTAAATGCTTGCCAATTCGTCTTTTTTATAATCAGTCCATATCTGCGGTAACATGCTCATTGGCCGTGCCTCATGAGCTGTTTTAAGGTCGCTTTCTATAGCTGCAGATATGTTTACTCTGCCTTTTTCGGGATTTTGAGCCATCTCATCCATTCCGTTTCTATAATAATCATATTGCAGCTGACGGAAAGGTTTCATTCCTTCGTCAATATAATCATTTATAATAGCGTATCTGTTTTTGCTGTCATCAAAACTCTTCCATCCGGTATAGTTAAGATTCTGTGAGTTGTTGGCTACGTTCATGCACCGTTGTAATACATCCTCGCCCCCCATAGGTGAAAATGAATCAATATCCATTCCTATTATCAGATATGCGTAGTAGGCACAAAGTGCAGTTAGTTGGTTATCAACACTTTCGTCATTGAATTCAAGTTGATTGAATTCTGTAAACTCAAAGTTGAAATCATTGTCAGTATTATTGTATAGTGTTGTGTTGTATGCTGAATTATATACAGGACGATTGGCTTGTATGATAGCCTTGCATGTAAACATATTAGTCGCTCTGTCATATTTAGTGACGGTAATATTGAAACTGCATGCTATGCGCTCGTTTTTCTGGAATTGGAGATTCGTCCATTTCCTGTCATTCATAAATTGTGACAGCGTGTTTCGCAAATTGTCGAATACAGTATTATCAGTACCTTGAATTTGCGAATGGTTGATGTTTATTGTTGCCTGAAGTTCTTGAGAGTGGGCTGCATTACTGCATAATAGAAGCCAACTCATCAATGATATCAGTCGCAACTTCAGATTTAGGCTTTTTGTCATATTCCTTTTTCCCATCCTTACTGATAATGGTTATCTGATTTTCGTCACTGCGGAATGTAGTACCAGGTATTCTTGTTGAATTCAGCACAATGAAGTCTGCGTTCTTCTTTTCCAACTTATGTTTGGCATTTATCTCCTCATCGTTTGTCTCCAATGCAAATGCTACGATTTTCTGTTTATCGCTTTTTATCTTGCCAAGAGATGCTGCTATATCATGAGTTGGTTTTAATCGGATAATCAGGTCATCCTTCTCACGCTTTATCTTCTTGTCTGCAACGTTTTCTGGTTTGAAGTCAGCAACAGCTGCACATAGTATTGCTGCGTCACAGTTGTCAAAAGCTTTTGTGGCTTCATTATACATGCTTTCACTGCTCTCAACATCAATTCTCTTTATTCCGTCAGAGCATTTCATTGATACCGGACCAGCTATAAGTGTCACGTCTGCACCACGTTGATAGCATTCTTCTGCAATGGCAAATCCCATTTTGCCACTAGAATAGTTTCCTATGAATCTTACCGGATCTATTTTCTCGTATGTTGGTCCGGCAGTAATCATTATCTGTTTGCCTTTAAGATCTTTATGATAGAATTGGCGGTTGAGAGTTTCCACAATTTTTTCAGGGTCTTCCATGCGTCCCTTACCTTCGAGTCCGCTGGCCAAGTATCCGCTAGCTGGTTCGATGATATAGTTTCCATACTCTTTCAGCTTTTCAATATTGGCTTGTGTTGACGGATGCTTATACATATCTAAATCCATTGCTGGAGCAATGAAAACTGGAGCTTTCATGCTAAGATATGTTGTGATAAGCATGTTGTCGGCTATTCCGTTAGCCATTTTTCCAATGCTGCTTGCCGTGCATGGGGCAATGATCATTGCGTCAGCCCATAAACCAAGGTCAACATGTGAATTCCATGTACCGTCACGTTGTGAGAAGAATTCACTTATCACGGGTTTATGTGTAAGAGCGGAAAGTGTTATCGGTGTGATAAATTCTTTTCCATCAGGGGTAATAACAACTTGTACCTCAGCACCGCGTTTTATTAATTCGCGAATGATGAGGCACGATTTGTAGGCTGCTATTGAACCCGTAATTCCTAATACTATTTTTTTCCCTTTTAGCATTATCTATTATTGAATTCTCTTAATCTGATACGAGTAAGAATCTGTTTGGTATCGTTAGGGAAGTCTGCTCCAAGCATCCAAGAGTAAAATCCAGGATCTTTCTTCAACACTTCTGCAACAGGCATATTCTTATACTTTCCGAAATTGAATACCTCCTGCTTTTGTGGATTACCCTGTTTGTCGGAAAGCGGATTGCCATCTTTATCTGTAATTGGTCGCCATACAATTCTTCCCGCAAAGTCAACATTGTCGTTTTGTTTTGAGAACTCTGCTAGGTAGTCCATATCGTTAGGCAACACTCTTTCTGGTTCATCCTGATTCTCAGCAGTGTACATCTCAAGTTCTCCCATAAGCACACGATATGTTGCTTCTGTGTCTTGGTCAGCACGATGAGCCTCGAAATCGTCTTCCATCTTGCGTCCGCAGTAGAATTTGTATGCAGCAGCTAGATTGCGCTTTTCCATCTTGTGGAATATTGTCTGTGCGTCGATGAGTCGGCTCTTAGAAAAGTCATAGTCAACACCTGCACGCAGAAATTCCTCAGCAAGCATTGGAACGTCAAATCTATTTGAATTAAATCCAGCGAAATCGCATCCTTTGAATTTTTCACTTAGTTCAGATGAAATTTCTTTGAAAGTAGGAGAGTCCTTAACCTTCTCGTCGTCAATGCCTGTTAAAGCAACAACCTCGTTAGGAATGTGCTTCTTTGGATTTACTAAATAATCGCCTCTATCTTCACTACCATCAGGGTTAACCTTTATATATGATAGCTGTATTATTCTGTCGTTTACAATATCAAGCCCCGTAGTCTCTAAATCGAAGACTATCAAGGGCTTTGTAAGATTTAGTTTCAAGATATATTTATTTTAAATTGATAACTAGTCGTTCAGCAACATTGGCATAATCAGTGTGAGGATGTTTTCATTCTCAGGCTGCTCTGCTGGTACTATAACTCCTGCTCTGCTAGGGTCTGCCAACTGGAAGATAACTTCGTCGCTTTCGATATTGGTAAGTATTTCTTGTAAAGAACTACCCTTGAAACCGATGTTTATAGGCTTATCGCTGTATTCGCATGTGATTTGTTCCTTAGCGCTTGTAGCGAAGTCTATATCTTCAGAAGAAACTTCCAACTTTCCAGCCTCGATGTGAAAACGTATCAACTGACTGCTTTCGCTTGCAAACGGAAGTACACGGCGAAGTGCTCCGATAAGGCTTTTGCGGTCAATGCTCATGTTATTCGGATTCTCAGGAATCACGCTGTTATAGTTAGGATAATTACCTTCAATCAGGCGGCAAGATAATTGTCCGTCTGTGAATTTAACCTCTGCGCAACGATCGTCAAATTTGATAACTACATCGCTTCCGTCTTTGCTAAGAACATTCTTCAGCAATGTTGCTGGTTTCTTAGGCAAGATGAATGATGCAGCAGTCTCACTTTTGATTTTATAGTTCTGATTACGTACAAGCTTGTGTCCATCTGTTGCAACAATAGCAAGATAGTCTGTTGTAAGATCAAAGTATATACCATTCATTACAGGTCTTAGCTCATCCTGAGCAGTAGCGAATAATGAACGTGTGATATTGTTAATGAGTGATGTTGAGTCCAGAGTTATAATGGTTGCACTATCAGGAACTGTCTGTGTATGTGGATATTCATCTGCATTCTGTGCAGTGAAGTTATACATACCGTTCTGATAGAGAATCTTTATTGTAAGAGCCTCTGTATCTATATCAAATGACAGTGGTTGCTCAGGAAGTTCCTTTACAGCGTCAAGAATAGTACGGTTTGGTACTGCAAAACTGCCTTCACCATCACACTCGTCAAGTGTAACGGAGGATGTCATAACATTCTCGTTGTCAGATGCAGTTATTTTTAGTTCACTGTTACTTACTTCGAAAAGGAAACTGTCAAGAATTGGAATAGAATTCTTGCTGTTAATCACTTTTGAAAGTGATTGTAGACGTGCGTTAAGTGTTCCGCTTGATAATGTGAATCTCATTATTATTTTCTTTTATTCGTTATTGTTCTGATATTATATTTTTCAGATTACAAAAATACTAAAAACCATTGTTTAAAACAAAAAAAACGCATAAAAAATTTCATTTATTAGAACTATTTTATTAATTTCGCAAACTGAAGTGGGATTGTAAAATCTTTCACGTCGTCATAAAGTATACTTAAAAAATAATATATTTAAATTATGGAATTACAAGGTAAGGTAATTGTAGCTCTAACAGAGCGTACTGGTGTTTCTAGCCGTGGAGAATGGAAATCACAAGATTTCGTCATTGAAACTCATGAATCATATCCTCACAAGATGGTGTTCTCTGTCTTTGGTGCAGAGCGTTTGCAGCGTTTCAATATTCAGGTAGGTCAGGAAGTATCGGTATCTTTTGATATTGATGCACATGAGTATAATGGCCGTTGGTTTAACAGTATTCGTGCTTTTGACGTTCGTCAGATTGATCCAGCCACTTTGGGTGCAGGCGCAGCTCCTGCTGCTTTCAATGCAGCTCCATCAGCTCAGTCTCCATTCCCTCCAGCACAAGGTGCTGATGGTGCAGAGAGTGCTGATGATCTTCCATTCTAATTAATGGGAATTTGTTGTGAATGCTGATAATAATATCAGTACTTTGCTATAAAAAACAAAAGGATTGTGATATTATTTCGCAATCCTTTAATTTTTGTTATAAGCCAAAATGTGGGCTTGTATTAAGATGTTAAATTTTAAGAATGCTTGGATTTACGGTCCTTTAGTTCTAATGTTGATTTATATAATAGCTCTAAACAGTTGTATTATACACTTGATTCGGTATATCCTAAATTCTTTTTGGTCTTATTGTGCTTACTTTATATTGTTATGCTTCTTGAGTGGTATCAATATAATGTAGTTAATAAATTTTCATTTTATTATAACGAAGAAATGCTAACTCCGAAGGAGCTAGCATTCTATTGTTTGTTTGGAATAAGTGTTTAATTATTTAAGCTTCAACCTTAGTTTTAGCTGCGTAAACTTCAGGTGAGAGAACAGAAACTGTACTCTTGTCCTTCTTGCCCTTATGGAAGTATACTAGACCATCTGTAAGAGCATAGAGAGTGTCATCTTTACCCTGAGCAACGTTCTCGCCTGCGAAGTGCTTGTTACCACGCTGACGGATGATAATGTTACCTGCGATAACTTTCTGACCACCCCAAATTTTTACGCCTAATCTCTGTGAAGCTGAATCACGTCCGTTCTTAGAACTACCTACACCTTTTTTATGTGCCATGTTTTGTCCTCCTGATTTTAAGCGTTAATTGATTTTACTGTTACCTCTGTGAATTGTGAACGGTGACCATTCTTCTTGCGGAAATCCTTACGGCGTTTCATCTTGAAAACGATAACCTTGTCACCCTTTACGAGTGGGTTCACAACTTCAACTACAACTTTTGCACCTTCAACTGTTGGTGCACCGACTGTAACTGCTCCGTCTTTGTCGACGAGCAGAACCTTGTCAAATTCAACAGTCTTGCCTTCTTCTGCATCCTTAATGTGGTGCACAAAGAGTTTCATGCCTTCTTCAGCTTTAAACTGCTGACCGTTAATCTCTACGATTGCGTACATTGTTTATTTATTAAACGGGTTTCTCCGCTAGGCGGATGACTGATGTCAACACTTGTCTGAGCCTAAAACGGACTAAATCGGGCGCAAAGTTACTTAATTTTATTCATATCCACTGTTTGTGAAATGATAAATATTGTCTATTTAACGCCCGTTAACTTTTTATATATCTATTTAGTGGTGATACTATAACTTTCCCTTTGTTGAAGGAAGTTCATAATGATAGATATCACGCTTTACTGCCATCTTGAGCGAACGTGCCAAAGCTTTAAAAATGCCTTCTATTTTATGGTGCTCGTTAGTGCCTTCGGCCTTTATGTTCAGATTCATCTGCGCTGCATCGCTTAGACTTTTGAAGAAATGCAGAAACATCTCAGTTGGCATTTCTCCTATTTTCTCACGATTGAATTCGGCGTCCCATACAAGCCAAGGGCGTCCACCAAAGTCAAGTGCTACTTGGCAAAGACAATCATCCATTGGTAGGCAATAGCCATATCTTTCAATACCTCTCTTGTCGCCTAGTGCTCTGAGTATGCACTCGCCAAGTGTTATCGCTGTATCTTCAATAGTATGATGCTCGTCAACGTTCAGATCTCCTTTGACATAAATTGTCAAATCCATCATTCCATGTTTGCCTATTTGTTCAAGCATGTGGTCAAAGAATCCCAAACCTGTTGATATGTCGCATTTCCCTGTTCCGTCAAGATTTATCTTTACGTAGATATCTGTTTCTTTTGTTGTACGTCGTGACTCTGCAATCCTTTCTCCGGCAAACAAAATCTCAGCTATCTTTTCCCAAGTAATACCATTTTGTCCTAAGATAAGAGCTTTGCAACCGATGTTCTCAGCTAGTTTAGCATCAGTTTCTCTATCACCGATAACAAAACTTCCTTCAATATCATAAGCTGGATTGTTTAAGTATTCCTTTAACATCCCTGTGCCAGGTTTTCTCATAGGAGAATTGTCCTCTGGAAAATGACGATCAATCAGTTGATCGTCGAAAGTAATGCCTTCGCCTTCCAAAGTTTGGATAATGAAATTATGTACAGGCCAAAAGGTATCTTCCGGGAATGATTCAGTTCCTAATCCGTCTTGGTTGCTTACCATAACGAAGCGGAAATCTAGATTCCTGCGTATAAATTCAAGGTTCTTAAACACCCCTTTAGTGAACTTCAGCTTTTCAAAAGAATCAATCTGCTCATCAGCAGGTTCCTCAATAAGAGTTCCGTCACGGTCAATGAATAATATTTTCTGCTTTTTCATCTCTATTTAAATTATTCGTATTTGTCTATTTTCATTTTTATATCCGCTTTTTCCTTTTCCTGTTGTGTTATTGCACCATAGATATAATAACAGAAAATGTAGAAATAAACAAATATGTAGGTGTACAAGAATGTTGTCAAGAGTGATACCACAATCAGAAGGAACGTTAAATATGAAGGCATTCCGTCAGCATCACCATTCATAATACCCATTTGATTGAAAAGGTATGAGTTGAAGATTATTATAAATGGCAAAGATACAACAAGCATTATTACCATATAAAAAAGCATTGTTATGATCTGTCCTATCAGAATGAATCCCAAATGCTTTATTCCTGTGTGATAATCTTTGCCAATGATATTTATGAATTTTGTATCTTTTCCCATGATATATTTTGTAGTAGAAAATATAAATGGCAATACAAATATGCATCCGATTATCATAATTGCGAGTTGTATGATTAAAGATATATATATCGCTTTTTCGGGACTGAAAACGTGCTTTGATACAAAAATAGCAATCGCTGTTCCCCCTAAAGATAAGGCGATTGTCATGATTACTACGGTTAGGAATAGGTTTGTGAGCGTAACAAATAGAGCTTTTTTTAAATTCTCTTTAAATGAATTTGTGTTTAGCAATGTATATGTTTTGCCCATAAGCCATGATTGAGCTATCGTCTCACATACTGCAAGAAGTATGAATCCCAGTAATATCCAGTAACTCAGTTTCTGTCCGCTTAGATTAGCGATCATAACATTTCTGCAACCTAATATATATATAGTGGCGATTACTGCAAGTGCAATGGCTGGCATCCATGTCTTTTTTAATATCGTTAGGATATTCAGGTTCAATAAGTTGAATGCATCCTTTACGCATCCATAGATGCTGCGACTTTTATATAAGTTATTTTCCATATTGATTAATTTTAGATCATTCTACGTCTGAATTCAGCGCATGTCACAGCTGTGGCAATTGCTACGTTAAGGGATTCTGCTGTTTCTCTGCCTACAGGATAATTAGGGATGAGCAGTTTGCGACTAATCATCTTTCTTATTTCTGGTGATATTCCGTTTCCTTCATTTCCCATAACAATTATACCATTTTTTGAAAGTTCCTCTTTGTAAATATCTGTTCCTTCTAACAACGTGCCGTAAACAGGATAGTTGGGTGGGAGAGAGCCAATGAATTTGCTTAGGTCTGTATAATGAAGTTTCACCCGTGCAATACTTCCCATTGTTGCTTGTACAACTTTTGGATTGTATATGTCTGCGGTGTCATTGCTGCAATAAATATCAGTAATGCCAAACCAGTCTGCAATGCGAATGATTGTTCCTAGGTTGCCAGGGTCCTGAACCCCGTCAAGAGCAAGATACAATGTTTCGTCATTATCTTTTATGATGGGTGCATCGTATTCAAACAATTTAAATATGGCAAGTACCATTTGGGGATGCTGTAAGAAACTCACTTTTGAAAGTTCTTCTTCTGTAACTTCTATTATTTCGTCAGCATTCACATTGTTGTTTGCCTTAATCCATTCATTTGTAGCCACAATAATCTTAGCTTGGTATTTTGCCAGCAGGTCGCCTACAACTTTGTGACCTTCAGCTACAAACACACCTTCGCCATTTCTAATCTTCTTGTGTTGAAGAGATTTGATATATTTTATTTTAGCTTTGCTAATCATACTTGCAAAAGTAACAATTATTATCGAGAAATTAAAAAACTTCGTATTTAATTGTTGTTTAATTTTTTGTTCTCACACAAAAATAGCATGTTCATGCATATTCCCACTGATGTATTTTCTCTCTATGTGTATTAAATTTATTCTCTTACAAAGTTAAATAATTCCTATATACAAAATTCCTATGAAATACACCACGGTGGTTTGCCTTGTGGCTGGAGGCGTGAAGTTTCCAAAGAGCAACTGATAAGCCATTAATATACGATTCTGGGAGAGCTGCAATTCTCGCTTTACACAATTTGTAGTATTTATAATGCAAATATTTTATTACATATAAAATTGCCAGAAAACAAAAAATCTCCAAGATGTTTAAAACAGACAAAAAACCTCCACGTATCATATAAGCAACTGGTGAGTAATAATTTATCGGTGGAGGTTAACCTCCACTATCATCCACTATCATCCACCTTTTTGTAAACTATTGAGAAATATATAGCTATTACTAAACGAAAATCGGGATTATCGCAAATAGTGAAGTGGTAAAAATATTTACTTTATGACCAATTATAGCGACCAACAATTGCGTTTTATCGTAGAAATACAAGCGTTATAACGATATAAAGGAAACGTTTGATCGTAGAAACAGAAACGTTTGATCGTAGAAACGCAAACGTTTGATCGACATAAAGGAAATTTGGAACGTTGGTTGGATTTTATCTATTGCCATCTGCAGTTGAGTGCTATAGATATAAAACAGTTTTCGGTAGGCTTCATTGATGAATGCTAGTCGGTCGTCATCTGGCTGTTTACCATCTGGGAATGTTGTTTGGCATACGATTTGCACGGAGCAGCCAGTTATTCCAACGAATGTCATGATGGTGTAAGGTCTTTGTGCAGCCACCTCACGGATTTTCTTTGCCCATCTTCATCTGTGAGTCTGTTTATCTCTATGAGGACAAGTCCATTGAAATTATCAATGACACTTTTCCCGTCGGCTTTTTCCCATTCGGTAGCGAAGAAGATGCGTCTAGCTTTTTTCACGGAATCCAGTTCGTTGAACTTCGGTCCATTGTGAAGGAAGGTGAGCGTGAAATCTTCTTTTACTTTGTTTACTTCGTCGGCAATTTGGTGGAGATCGTGTTTTCGTAGATCGTGGCGAGTTCAGTTCGTGTATAGAATTTTTCGTCTTTTTCTTTTCTGATAATTGAAATTTTCATGTTCTAATGCGTTTTTCTTCTTTTTTTGTTTACAAAATAGTGCATGATAGTGGAGGATAGTGGAGGTTATCCTCCACGGATAAAAGATTATTTATCAGAAACTTACACTATGCGTGGAGGTTATTTGATAGTTTTAGTACTTTTTCAGAAATTCATTTTTTTAATGACTGTTCTGTGATACAAATGTAATAAAAAATACGTGTTAATGCAAGTTTTAAGGGCGAAAAAACAGCAGGTAGCACGGTATAAAGAGAATAAAGACAGATTGGGCAAATGGAACTAACAACAATAACGGCCGTTCTCACGGAAATATCTTGCAAGTGAGAGCAAAGCCAAGTTTACTTGATATATGCCGAGCGCAGCTAGATATTCATGGAATAAAGGAAATGCAGAAACTAAAGAAATTAGCTTGAGTTAATTGCTCACGTAATTTTAGAAAAGCAATATTTAGTACTTATCATATTGGTTATTCCTACTAGATAAGAGAACTTGCTTTATAAATGAATAGAAAATCTTGATGAAAAATCCATAAGTAATAAATCGACTTCATATATGCCTGTACATTTGTTTATACCATCTGTGAAGTTATATTTTCAGTACTTATATAAGAATCTACTTTTCTATTTATCCTTCGACTGTTTCTAAGATGAATTTTCTATAAATTCTATCTTACTTGACCGTATTATTCATGTTGTTAATTAACCATGATATTTTCTCGTTTTGCACTCAATTTCAAATTTTCTTCATATCTTTGCATAAGATAAGGATGCACCTAGCAAAATGTCCAACGAAATCTGATTTGTTTGCTCTTGTTTGCATGTAAATAATGATAAATGAATAAAATTAAATTTTTAATATATATATCGGCAATAGTTCTTTTAATGTCGTGTAATGCTTCTAAGTTCGTACCTGAAAATAAGTATCTGCTTGAAAGCGTAAAAGTGCAATCAGACAATAAAGATCTAAATCCGGCTATGCTTCAGGCGTATGTGCGTCAGAAAGCTAACTCTAAATGGTTTTCAATATTCAAAATACCTCTTGGAACTTACTCTTTGGCAGGAAGAGATTCTGCTAAATGGCTAAACAGAACATTAAAGAATATAGGTGAAAAACCTGTTGTATATGATACTATCATGGCTGATCGTTCAGTTAATGATTTAGCAACAGCTATGCGTAACATGGGATATATGCACGCCACAGCACAGATTAAGACAAAGATAAGAGGAAATAAGATAAAAGCGATTTATCTGCTGCATCCAGGAGAGCCATATTATATCAGTTCGATAAAATATGATATCAAGGATAGCGTAATAGCTAAACTCCTTGCCAACAAGGATATGCGCAGTCCATTTAAGGCAAGACTTGCGAGCGGAAGTAGATTTACCGTAGATGAGTTGAATGCTGAGCGAAAGAATATAACAAGTTTTCTTCTTGACAACGGATATTATAAATTTCATAAGGATTATATAATATTCAGTGCCGATTCTGCTAGAAATAGTAAAGACATAAATCTAGTATTACATCTTTTGCCTTATCGTGTCACTAGTGCTTCTCCCGACACTCTTCACCCATGTTATACGATAAACAAAATCAATTTTCTTAGTGGTGATACAGTAAGAATCCATCTAAGAAATAGTGTTCTTCGTTATTCTACGGCTTTGGAAGAAGGGAAACCGTATAAAAGTAGCGCATTACAAAGTACATATAATAAGTTTGCAAGGCTGCAGGCAGTAAGATTTACGAATATAAGTTTTCGTGAACATCCCGATACAACATTGTTGGACTGTGATATTCAGTTGAGTACGAATAAGCCAAACACGTTGTCTTTTCAACCAGAAGGAACAAATACTGCTGGTGATTTAGGTGCAGCTGCAAGTTTGACGTGGGAGAATCGAAATCTTTTTAGAGGTTCGGAATTATTCAGTATTCAGTTGCGAGGTGCTTTTGAAGCCATAAAGGGTTTGGAAGGTTATCAAAATCAGAATTACGAGGAATATAATATAGAGAGCAAACTTCAGTTCCCTAGATTTCTTGCTCCTTTCCTGTCAAACGGATTTAAGAAGCGCAGTAATGCAACATCAGAATTGTCGTTGAATTACAATCTACAAAACCGTCCTGAATTCCACAGACGAATATTCTCTGCAGCATGGAGGTATAAATGGAACGAACCTCGCCACCATCTTTCATATCGTGTAGATCTTCTGGATCTAAACTATGTGTACATGCCATGGATAAGTCCCACGTTTAAGCATGATTATCTTGATAGTGTGAGCAATAGAAATGCCATACTTAGATACAACTACGAAGATTTATTTATCATGAAGATTGGTGCTGGTATTACTTACAATGACGGTATAAATGTAGTAAGGGCAAATGTTGAGACTGCAGGTAACATACTTAACGGACTGTCAAGAGCCTTTGACTTTAAGAAAAATAGCAACGGACAATATACCTTGTTTAATATAGCCTATGCACAATATGCTAAATTTGATTTCGACTTTACTCACTTGTTGAGATTTGATAATAGCAATTCTTTGGCAATGCATCTTGGATTTGGTATAGCATGGCCTTATGGAAACAGTACGATATTGCCTTTTGAAAAACGATATTTCTCAGGCGGTGCAAATAGTGTGAGAGGATGGAGTGTGAGAGAGTTAGGTCCAGGAAATTTCAAAGGTACTGACGGAAGAATAGACTTCATCAATCAAACTGGTGATATGAAACTGGATATGAACTTAGAATACCGAACATCTTTATTCTGGAAGTTTGATGGTGCCGCATTTATTGATGCTGGTAATATTTGGACTCTGCGTAATTACGCAGAACAACCAGGAGGACAATTCAAGATAAACGAGTTTTATAAGCAAATAGCTGTGGCTTATGGAGTAGGGTTACGATTAAATTTCAGCTATTTTATACTAAGATTTGATATGGCTATGAAAGCTATAAACCCTGCTTATGAAACCGAAAAAGAACATTATGCCATATTCCATCCGAATCTAAGCAGGGATTTTGATTTCCATTTTGCAGTGGGATTGCCATTCTAAATGAGATTATAAATCTCACTTGGAATCTTGCGCTTAAGTACTTCCAATTTAAAGTCTACTCCAGCTATAATTCCATGAGCTTTAAGAGTAGTTTCAATCGTCTTTTGCGCCAATACAGGATGATTGTTTTCTTCGCTTAGATGACATAGCCATACATGCTTCAGTTCAGGCGTAGCGTATTCTGCTAATGCATTACCGCATTCAGAATTGCTCAGGTGACCGTTTGGTCCTAAAATCCTAACCTTAAGATGTGCAGGATAAGGTCCATTGCTAACCATTTCCTCATCATGGTTTGCTTCGATAACAAGATAATTAGCTTCACCGATGTATTGATGCATGTCATCAGTGATGTGCCCGATATCAGTCATCAAGACGAATATTATTCCGTCATGTTCGATCTTATATCCTACATTATCAGAGCTGTCATGAGGAACTTCGAAAGGCGTTACCTTAAAATCTCCAAGTTGGAAACTCTTATCCTTTTCAATGACTTTTACACAGCCATTGTTTATCTTTTTTCTAACGCAGTAATTATTCTCTATTCCATTATGTACAGAGTTGGTTGTATACACGCTGACGCTGTAATCATTACTTATACTGCCTACTGATTTAATGTGATCAGCATGGTCATGAGTTATAAGCAAATGATGTATATTCGTCATTTGTAATCCATAGTTCTTAAAATACTTTTTCAGGGTTCTCACCCCAATTCCAGCATCAATAAGTAATCCGTCAGTTTCTGTATATAAATAGTAGCAATTGCCACTACTTCCACTGCCGAACGATATAAACTTCAGCATTATAATATTTCTTTTCTACAAAATTATTAAGAAAAGATGAAATTACCAAAGAATTTGGCTACCTTTGTCCTAAATTAATGAATTTAGTATGATTTTTAGGCTCTCAACGACAATAAAGAATACATTTTTTGCAATAATGTTGATTATTGTGATGTTAAATTTTGTTTCTTGCAATCATCCAGGAAGCGAAGACAGCCTAACAGAGAATGCAGATTCCTTTTCTTGCCATTACTTTAATTGGCAATATCAAAAAGCACTTGGTTATGTAACTCCAGAGTCAGAGAAATGGTTGAGATTTGAAGCTAGTCAAGTTCATCAAATTGATGTTGATATGCTTAAATCTATGGATGAAGGTGCAGCATGCGAGATAGGAGAGGTTACATATCTTAACGATGATTCATTGGCAACTGTCAAAGTTGATGTTAAGAACTATCTAGAAAAGGACACTATTGGTGCAGCATCACATGTCGTGGAGAAAGCTACATTTGTATTGAATATGGTTTATAAAAATGACAAATGGCTTGTGAAGTTAAACTCTGTTCCTAGGAGATTGAAATAAAATACCCCAGTTTATACATCGTGAATGTAGACATATTAGGAGTTTTACCTATTAGTTTTGTTTCTAAATGTTTTTGGAATAATTTCCAATATAGTTTGATAATCCATTTTTGATGATAGCGCGATAATCTGTTGCTGATAGTCAATATACGTGAATATCCGTTCAACTCATTTGAAAACTTTTTTAAAGTCTGTAACCCTTCTTTTGTCTTTTCAAGATATTCACTGTTTGATTCGTAATTGTCTAATATCAATGGATTATCAATATGCAGGATTTCAATATTGTTTTCTTTCAGTCTTTTTCCAAGTAAAACATCCTCATATCCATAATTTCGTATTCTCTCGTCAAAAGGAATACTAAGTATGACTCTTTGTGAAATTAATAGATTTGCAGTATGTAGATCTTGATATCGGTGACAGTTTCGTTTTGCTGCAATATGTGCTTTCTCTGCGCTCTTCTCGTAAATGAATCTCAGATTGGAATTGTCACCAGAAGCTAAACTGTATCCTCCATATACAACTTCGTATTTGTCGTCTTGTTCTAGATAATTGATGACATACTCGTCACAATCTACGCTCATGTCACTGTCTATAAACAGCAACCATTTGTAGGTAGCTTCTTTTGCAAGAAAATTCCTTATAACTGATCTTCCAACATTTTCTTTCCTTATGATGTATTTTATATTGTCAAGTTCTAGAATTTCCTTGTTTACAATACGTGAATGTTCATCGCTGCTTCCGTCATCTGCAACGATAATCTCGTAGTGTAATCCTTCAATGTTTTCACATTGAGTACAAAGCGCTTTAACCAGTTCTACGCATATTTGGTTATAGCAGGGGATGAGTATGCTTAGTTCGCTTTTGATAATATGAAATTTTACAGTTTGTCTTTTAAAAATTTACCAGTAATGCTGTCTTCACATGCAGCAATATCTTCAGGTTTACCTTCGCAAACAAGATTACCACCTTTGTCTCCTCCGTCAGGACCAAGGTCTATTACATAGTCTGCACATTTAATAACATCTAGATTATGTTCAATCACCACTACTGTGTGACCTCTTTCTATCAATGCGTTGAATGCTGCGAGCAGACGTTGGATATCATGGAAATGAAGTCCTGTAGTTGGCTCGTCGAAAATGAACATTGTCGGATCTTGTTTCTCTTGTCCAATGAAGTAAGCTAGTTTTACTCTTTGATTTTCGCCACCAGAAAGACTGCTTGAATTTTGTCCCAGTTTAATGTATCCCAGTCCAACTTCAGCAAGAGGTTTCAATCTGTTTACAATAACCTTCTGATTGTATTCGCTGAAGAATTCAATCGCTTCAAGCACTGTCATATTCAGAATGTCATAGATGTTTTTTTCGTGGAATCTCACTTCCAGTATATCATGTTTGAACCTTTGTCCGTGGCATGCTTCACATTCAAGTACCAAATCTGCCATGAACTGCATCTCAACGTTTATAACTCCAGCTCCTTTACATTCCTCGCATCTACCACCTTCTGCATTGAACGAAAAATATTGTGCGGTGTATCCTTGTTGCTTTGCAAGTGGCTGATCTGCGAAAAGTTGTCTTATCGCATCGTATGCTTTTACGTATGTGGCTGGGTTTGAGCGTGTGCTTTTTCCTATTGGGTTTTGATCTACAAATTCAACATGTTTAATATCTTGCCAATCACCCTCAAGAGAAGTGTACTCTCCAGGAGCATCGGCAACCTCGTCAAGATGGCGTTTTAGAGCAGGGTATAATATGCCCTTGATAAGACTTGACTTACCAGAACCAGATACTCCTGTTACACATGTGAATATGTTGAGTGGAATCTTTACGTCGATACCTCTCAAGTTATTCATTCGTGCTCCATTGAGCTCTATATATTTATTCCAACTACGTCTTGATTTTGAGGTGGCGATTGAATATTCTCCCGTAAGATATTTCACTGTATATGAACGTGGATATTTTTCAACCAACGATTTGTCCTTATCATTCAGTTCTTTTATATCACCTTCAAATACTATTTCTCCTCCGTTTGAACCAGCATCAGGACCTACATCAATGAGATAGTCTGATGCTCTCATAATCTCTTCATCGTGCTCAACAACCATTACGGTGTTGCCCAGACTTTGGAGATCTTTCAATACTTTTATTAGTCTGTCTGTGTCTCGGCTATGAAGTCCAATACTTGGTTCATCCAATATATATAACGAACCTACAAGCGAAGAACCGAGTGATGTTGTAAGGTTTATACGTTGACTTTCGCCACCACTTAGGCTATTCGACTGTCTGTTGAGCGTGAGATATCCCAATCCAACTTCAACCAAGAATCCTAGTCGGTTGTTTATTTCTGTTATTAGGCGCTTGGCTATTCCTGCGTCATGCTCGTCAAGTTTCAGCTTGTCAAACCATTCTTTCAAGTTTGTAATAGGCATTTCTACAAGATCGGTTATACTCATGCCGCTGATCTTAACCCATCTTGCCTCTTTTTTTAGTTTGGTTCCATGACAGTCAGGACATACAGTCTTACCTCTATATCGGCTCATCATTACACGATATTGTATCTTGTATTGATTCTCCTTCACCATCTGGAAGAAACTGTCAATGCAAATCTTATCTTTTATATTGAGTTTCTTTTCGCATGGCAGACCATGCCACAGCATATCTTTCTGCTTTTGTGTCAGCTTGTAATAAGGTTCGAAAATAGGAAAGTTATCTTCTGCCGCACGACGACAGAATTCAGTCTTCCAAACACCCATTTTATCTCCATGCCAACATTGTACGCATCCATCATAAACACTGAGCGATGAATTTGTTATAACGAGTTTCTCATCGATACCAATTACATTTCCAAAACCTTCACAAGTAGGACATGCGCCAAGAGGTGAATTGAATGAAAACATATTATCGTTGGGTTCTTCAAACTTGATGCCGTCTGCTTCAAATTTAGTAGAGAATTCATAAATGATATCTCCAGGAAGGAATACTAATTTGAGTATTCCGTCACCTTCATAGAATGCAGTTTCAGCAGAGTCAGTGAGCCTTGATATGGCATCTTTCGTGTCATCAACGCTCATTCTTGTTATTACAAGATATAAATCAGATATCTCTTTAGGTTTATCGTCAGTTAGAATATCCTCAATTCTTACTACGTCACCATTTACGTACATTCTGGAATAACCTTCCTTCATATACATTTCTAGTTGCTTCTCCACGCTGCGTCCTTCAACAACATGCAGAGGTGCAAGTATCATGAATTTTGTTCCCTTAGCAAATGTAAGACTGCATTTCACTACATCTTCAGGAGTATGACGTTTCACTTCTTCTCCACTTACAGGAGAATAAGTACGTCCTATGCGTGCAAATAGCAGACGCATATATTCATAAATCTCTGTAGTTGTTCCAACAGTAGAACGTGGATTGCGTGAAATAACCTTTTGCTCTATTGCTATTGCTGGAGGAATGCCCTTAATAAAGTCGCATTCCGGTTTACTCATACGTCCCAGAAACTGTCGGGCGTATGATGAAAGGCTTTCTACGTATCTTCGCTGACCTTCGGCATATAATGTGTCGAAAGCCAGCGAAGACTTTCCCGAACCGGATACACCGGTTATGGTAATAAATTTATTGCGAGGGATATTAAGCGCAACGTTTTTTAAATTGTTTACGCGTGCGCCTTTTATCTCAATATATTCGTCCATAATAACTTTACTATTCTTGTCTTAATCGGCAAAGTTAGTTAATTTCCATGACAATATACCTAATCTTTTGTATTTTTTATATATTACTGTTCAAGTAAGAATTCCTTGAATTCAGCAAAGCTGTTATTCATTTCAATACTTCGCTTTTTACCTTTCATGAATTCAGCCAGACGTGAAGGGATATTGATGTCTATATTCAGTATGTCGTCAACCTTTTCCTTGAACTTAGCGGGATGTGCTGTTTCCAGAAAGACTCCTGTTTCTCCATCTTTGAGTCCTTCTTTTAATGCACGATAGCCACATGCTCCATGAGGATCTAGAATGTAGCCAGTTTCTTTATGACAAGTCTGCATCGTGTCCTTTATCATGTTGTCTGTATATGTGGCTCCACTAATAAGATTTGTAATCTTCTCGTGACTACCTCCAAATAGGTCGTATATACGTGCGAAGTTTGAAGGATCACCAACATCCATTGCGTTTGCTAATGTCTGTTTGCTAGGTTTCGGTTCGTATTTTCCGCTTTGCAGATACTTGTAGAATATGTCATTGGCATTGTTTGCTGCTATGAATCTCTTGATAGGTAATCCCATTTCATGAGCAAATATTCCGGCACATATATTTCCAAAGTTTCCACTTGGTACGCATACGACCATATTGTCTGCCTTGTTTAGTTTCTTCAGTTGTGCATAAGCATAGAAATAGTAGAATGCCTGAGGAAGGAAGCGTGCTACGTTGATGCTGTTGGCTGATGTAAGCTTTTTGTTTGCATTCAACTCTTCATCCATGAATGCTTGTTTTACAAGAGTTTGGCAGTCATCAAATACGCCGTCTATTTCTATGGCTGTTATATTCTTGCCAAGTGTTGTAAACTGGCTTTCCTGAATCTTGCTCACTTTACCTTTCGGATAAAGCACGTCTACATGTATGCCATCTACGCCAAGAAAACCATTTGCTACAGCTGAACCCGTATCACCGGATGTTGCAACAAGAACAGTAACAGATTTTTGACCTTCTTTCTTTATGAAATATTGCAGAAGTCTAGCCATAAATCGTGCGCCTACATCCTTAAAAGCAAGAGTAGGACCATGAAACAGTTCAAGAGAATATATGTTGCTCTCAACTTTTATAGCAGGAACGTCAAAAGATAGAGTATCATAAACAATGTCTTTTAACGCACTTGTCTCTACATCATCACCAAAAAATGCCTTTGCTACTTCGAAGGCGATTTCTTGAAACGACATGTTTTCTATGTTATCAAAAAATGCTTCTGGCAACTTATGGATATTTTCGGGCATATATAGACCCTTATCTGGAGCCAAACCCTTTACGACAGCTTCTTCAAGAGTTGCAATTGGTGCTTCTTTGTTTGTGCTATAGTATTTCATAACTTATTTTATTTTCATAAATGTTTCCATAAATTCATTCAACCTCAGCAAGCCGTAACTTCCGCTTACACAACTCACTTCGTCGTATGTGCTTACTTCATCCGGCTCAATTCCTTTATACCAAATAATAAAAGGTACTGGTTCTTTTACGTGCGTACGTATTTCTACTGGAGTAGGGTGGTCGGGCAAAACAGCTATACAAACAGGCTCTTTCCAGTCTTTCACTTCTTCATATACTGTTTTTACGATTCTGGAGTCAAGATTTTCAATTGTTTTAAGTTTCAAATCTAAATCTCCGTCGTGACCAGCTTCATCGCTAGCCTCAATATGTAGAAAAACAAAGTCCTGTTTCTTCAGAGCATCAATGGCAGCTTGTGCCTTTCCTTCGTAATTGGTGTCAGATAGCCCAGTTGCTCCTTTTACCTTAATGACATCAAGTCCTGCATAATGTCCTATGCCACGTATAAGGTCTACAGCCGAAATTACACTTCCTGTTTTGATATCAGGAAATAGTTGCATAAGGGTTTTCATGGATGGTCTGTAGCCACCACTCCAAGGCCATATACTGTTTGCCTTTTCCAATCTTCCTTTATTAAAGGGATGTTCAGAAAGTAATTTCTGACTCTTCAATATCAAATCGTTTATCAAATCAGCGGTTTCCTGAGGGCTCATTCTTGAAGAATCAGTCTCAACATAATTATCTTCAGGTTTCACAAGAAGTTTCTTCCATTCCTCGTTTGGGTGATCGTGTGGTGGAGCACAAACGATATGCTTGTTTCCGCCTTTAATCACGAGAAGATGACGATATTGTATGCCAGTGATGAATTTAATCTTGTCGTTGCCAAGTTTCTCATCAAGATATTTAATCAGCGCATCTCCTTCTTCTGTGGTGAGATGTCCGCCATGATGATTCTTTATTAAGCCGTTTTCCAACTCAATGATATTGCATCTTATAGCCATATCTTCTGGTTGCATGATATATCCTATTGATGCTGCTTCAAGTGGTCCACGACCTTCATATACTTTGTTTAAATCATATCCAAGAATTGCTGTGTTGGCTACTTCAGAACCAGGAAGAAAACCATCAGGAATGGTGCTTAATCTACCAGTACGTCCGTTTTTTGCCAACATATTCATGTATGGTGTTTCTGCATATTGCAACAGAGTTTTGTTTCCTAATTTTTCAACTGCATGGTCTGCCATACCGTCGCCAAGTATGATGATATGTTTCATAATCCTAGATATTAGCAATTGACATTATATTTGCGAATACTCCAGCAGCTGTCACGCTAGCTCCAGCACCGTAACCCTGAATTAACATAGGATATTCTTTATATCTTTCTGTTGTCAGAAGTACGATGTTATTGCTTCCTTCAAGATTATAGAACGGGTGATTTCGCTCAATCTCTTTTAGTTCCACGCTTGTCTTACCACCATTCATAACAGCAACGAATCGCCATTTCTTGTCTTCGCTTTCAAGAACCTTTCGGCGTGTTTCAAAATCAGCGTCAAGTTTAGGAAGATTCTTCCAGAAATCATCAATGCTTCCATCAAAATATTCCTGTGGAACAAACAGATGCTTTTCTACATCCTCTTGTTCTACTCTGTAACCTGCTTCGCGTGCTAGAATTACAAGTTTCCTTACGACATCCTTTCCGCTTAAATCAATACGTGGATCTGGTTCACTGTATCCTTTTTCTTTCGCTCTGTGTACTGTCTCAGAGAACGGAATATTACTGCTTATCTCGTTAAAGATAAAGTTTAATGTTCCGCTTAATACAGCCTCTATTTTTAATATCTTATCTCCAGAGTTTCTAAGGTCATTGATCGTTCCGATAATAGGAAGGCCAGCACCTACGTTTGTTTCGAATCTGAATTTAACGCCACGTTTCAATGCTGTCTTTTTCAGTTCCACATATTTGTCATATTCAGCACTAGCGGCAATCTTATTTGCAGCTATTACACTGATGTTATTTTCAAGAAAACTTTGGTATAATGCAGCTATATCCTTACTTGCTGTACAGTCTACAAACACACTATTGAATATGTTCATTCCCAATATTGCTTCTTTCAGCTTTTCAGGACTGCTTGCTTCTGATGTCTTCAATACATCCTTATAATTAGAAAGATCTATTCCGTCTCGATTTAATATTGCGTTCTTAGAACTTGATATTCCAACGACATTGAGTTTCAGTTGACTTCTTTCCTTCAGCTCTTCATATTGGTTGCGAATCTGTTCAATAAGTTTGCCACCTACTGTTCCGACTCCACATACAAATAAGTTTAGAACCTTGTATTCTGAAAGGAAGAATGAGTCGTGAAGAACATTCAATGACTTCCTTAATGATTCGCTTTTTACAACGAATGATATATTTGTTTCGCTGGCACCCTGCGCACATGCTATAACACTGATACCGCTTCTTCCTAAAGTTCCAAACAGTTTACCTGCAATACCAGCGGCATGTTTCATGTTCTCGCCTACAATAGCGACCGTTGCAAGACCGCATTCTGCATGCATAGGGAACATAGCTCCATCTTCAATCTCGGTTGCAAATTCCTCATTCAGCACTTTTACAGCCTCTTCTACATCTTCCTCCCTTACACCTATACTGGTTGAGTTCTCTGAAGATGCCTGAGAAACCATAAATACGCTGATTCCTTCATTGGCAAGAGCTGTAAAGATTCTGCGGTTTACACCAATAACACCAACCATAGAAAGACCCGTCACCGTGATAAGTGCAGTTCCGTTGATAGAACTTATACCCTTGATAGGTTTCTTGTCATCATTGATCTTATTCTTTATTATTGTTCCTTGATTTTCAGGGTTGAATGTATTCTTAACCCTGATAGGAATATTCTTTATACATACTGGGTATATTGTTGGAGGATATATTACCTTAGCACCAAAGTTACACAACTCCATAGCTTCAATATAACTTAGTTCGTTAATTGTGTATGCAGTCTTGATAACTCTTGGGTCGGCGGTCATGAAACCATCTACATCGGTCCATATCTCCAATATTTCGGCATTCAGTGCAGCTGCAATAATGGCTGCTGTATAGTCGCTTCCTCCACGTCCAAGATTTGTTATCTCGTCAGTATCAGTGTCACGACTGATAAATCCGGGAATCAATGAAATATGTGGAAGGTCTTTAAATGTATTTTTTACTAACTTATTTGTTAATTCACTGTCAAGTGCATTTTTACCATTAATACGTTCGGTCTTAATAAATTCGCGGCTGTCAAACCATTTTGCACCTTTTATCAGAGCAGCAACGATATTACTTGACAGACGTTCACCATAACTGACGATAGCATTCTGTGTCTTTTCGCTTAAATCATGTATCAGGTAGACACCGAAATAAATGCTTCTCAATTGTTCAAATAGAGAATCTACGGTGTTGAATAAGTCTTCTCGTTTTTTTGTGTCTGTGATAATTGTGTCTATCATCTTATGATGACGATCAACCATTTGGTCGAATTCGTATTTCCAATTATCGTCGTGTTGTAATGCCAATGTTGATGTGGAAATCAATTTGTCCGTTATGCCACCAAGTGCACTTACAACAACTACTATCGGCTGTTTTTTAGCCTCTTTCTCTACAATACTCTTTAAGCTAAGAATGCTTTCTACGGAACCAACAGATGTTCCTCCGAATTTTAATACTTTCATTTACTAATGGTTTTAAGTTGTGCGACCACTTGACAATAGTGGCTTGTCGCTAACGAAATCAGACTTTAATTGTCGGTTATAATCATAGCCGAGTCTTAAAACCAACAGTACAAAAGTGGCAAATAACTCGAAAAATACATCAAAACCTTACAATTTGAATGAATTCATGGGCAAAAATACTAAGAATTATTATTATAGCCAACTAATTCATTGATAATTTCCATTTTAGCTTCATTTTTTGTAACTTTGTACCCATGATAAATGAATATCAAATTCGTGTTTTGCCACAGGTGGCTTACACTGAAGAGAATATAAAGCAGTTTATAGCTGAAGATAAAGGATTAGACATTCGCACCATAAATCAGGTGAGAGTGCTTAATAAGAGTATCGATGCCAGACATAGACAGGTATATTTCAATTTAAAGGTTCGCATATATATTAATGAATTCCCACAGGATGAGCAGTTTGTTACTACTGAATATCCTAATGTTGAGACTTGTCCGCAAGTAATTGTTGTGGGAGAGGGACCTGGTGGACTTTTCGCTTCTTTAAGATTAATCGAACAAGGTATTCGCCCTATTGTTATTGAACGCGGAAAGGACGTGCGTGAACGAAAAAAGGATCTTGCTTTGATTACAAAGACCCAGAAAGTTGACGATGAAAGTAATTATAGTTTTGGTGAAGGTGGTGCTGGTGCTTATAGTGACGGTAAACTTTATACTCGTAGCAAGAAGCGTGGGTCAGTAAATAAGATTCTTAACGTTTTCTGTCAGCATGGTGCTTCTGAGTCTATCCTTGCTGATGCTCATCCGCATATAGGTACAGATAAGTTACCTGGCGTTATCGAGAACATGCGTAATACTATTATCGCTTGTGGTGGTGAGGTACATTTCCTTACTAAGATGACGAGTCTTATACTTGAAGGTGATAAGGTTGTTGGTGTTGAGGCTGTGTCTTTGAATGATGAGAAACAGATGGAATTCCAGGGTCCTGTAATCCTTGCCACTGGTCATAGTGCCCGTGACGTATATCGCTATCTTAATGATTCTAAGATTGAGATAGAGGCAAAAGGTATTGCTGTAGGAGTGCGTCTTGAACATCCTAGCGAACTGATTGATCAGATACAGTATCATAATAAAGACGGTAGGGGACAGTATCTGCCTGCTGCTGAATATTCTTTTGTAACACAAGTTGACGGACGTGGTGTATATAGTTTCTGTATGTGTCCCGGTGGTTTCGTTATACCTGCTGCTACAGATAAGGAACAGATTGTTGTAAATGGTATGAGTCCAAGTAACCGAGGTACTGCATGGAGTAACAGTGGTATGGTTGTTGAGGTTCATCCTGATGATTGCGCAAAGATGACAGGCGATGAGAATCAAGATGCTTTAAGCGTTATGAGATTTCAGGAACAGTTTGAAAAGAACTGTTGGCAACAGGGTAACATGAAGCAGACAGCCCCTGCACAGCGTATGTCTGACTTTGTTAACAAGCATCTCAGTTATGATTTACCAAAGAGTTCTTATGCTCCAGGACTTATAAGTAGTCCTTTGCATTTCTGGATGCCAGAATTTGTAAGCACCCGTTTACAGGAAGGCTTTAAGACTTTTGGTAAAAATGCCCATGGTTTCCTCACAAATGAAGCTGTAATGATTGCTGCTGAAACAAGAACTTCTAGTCCTGTACGTATACTAAGAGACCGAGAAACTCTTCAGCACGTACGCATTGCTGGACTTTTCCCATGTGGTGAAGGTGCTGGATATGCTGGTGGTATTGTTTCTGCTGGTATTGATGGTGAAAGATGTGCTGAAATGGCTGCCGAATATGCTAAGAAGTAATTGAATTATTATATAAATAAAAAAGGAGAATTTCTGTTGAAATTCTCCTTTTTATATTTTAGTGTGTTGCTTGCCACCATGCAGTGTTCTTCTTTGAATCTTGTAGATACGAATTAGTTGTTGGATCGCTGATTGTTATTCCGCTAAAGGTATTGATCTGAATAGTATGTGCTTCGTCTTGATAAAGATTAGTGTATATAAAAGGTGTGTTAACTTTATATGGAACAAGTTTATCAAGTGCGGTCTTGAATTCTTCACTCAATGGTGAAGGAACATCTATTTGATCAACGTATGAACTTAAATCGTAGAACACATGTACATGATATCCGTCAAGATATTGTACCGAACTAAGTTTTGACTGATCAAAAGTATATTTTGTGTTGATGTCTTTCATAACGCTTGCCATCTGCTTTATAGCATCACCACATTTTATAGTAGCCAAGGTTCCATAAGGATCGTCGTTGGTCATATAATAATTGTAGAATGTTTGACAGATGTTGTCATAGTCTGGATTACCAAGCATATACTTAAATAATGTGTCATAAGGGAAACCTACTCCCATAACCTCACTTGTTGAGGCTACAAGATAGTTTGTGACATCTCTTAGTTCATAAGCTGTTTCAACGTTAGCCATATAGCAGTCGTCAAAACTAACAAATTCAACCTTCTTCATTGCTGAGTTTGCTATTGCATAACTCAAATCACTTACATCATATTGCATCTCGCTCCCTATTCCACCAAAGGCCCTGCTGGGCTTTGCGAAAGCACTAGCGAAGTAGCTTCCTTTCGGAGTCCATCCACTTCCGTGACAACCTACAAGAATAGAATATGAACCGGTGTTGCTGTATGAACATACTTTGTTGAGCAGACTTGTTAAGCTCTCCTTTGTTATCGAGCTGAATCCTGCATTAAAATCAAGTGTATCAAGCTCACATTTCTTCAATGTGATGTTGTACCTCATTCTAAACATTACAGCTTTTGACGAATCGCTGGCCTTATATACGATGACATCAGTTCCTTTCAAACTACCATTGTTGTTGATGGAATTCTCCATTGAAGATATGTTTGCATCAAAGGCACCCGTCAGATTAACGGTCCAAGGCATGTATACAAATATGGTCTTTGTTGTGTTCTCATATTTGTAATCATCCTTAGTGTCGTCATGGTCACAGCCAACAAGAGTGAAGGCTGTGATAGTGACAAACAGTAATGTTAGAATTTTCTTCATATTTATTTCTTTTTAAGTTCCTCTATAGTCTGCTTTAGCGCAGCTATCTTTTCTTCGGAGTCACTTTCCTTCTTGCGTTCGAGGGCTATTACAGCTTCAGGAGCATGAGCTACGAAGTTCTCGTTGCCTAGCTTCTTGCGAATGCTGATAAGGAAACCTTCAAGATGTTGTATTTGGGCTTGCGCCTTTTCAATTTCAGCTTCAACATCGATAAGATTACCAACAGGAACTGCGTATTCGTCTGTACCAACCATGAATCCGCTTGCGTCTGCTGTCTTCTCTGCAACAGTGTTTATCGCGCTAAGGTTAGCCATTTTGATGATGACGTCGTTGTATTTGGCAAACTTATTTTCACCTACAGTCTGGAGTTCAAGAACTTCTTTTGGTGCAATGTTCTTCTGGTTGCGCACAGTACGTATACCAGATACAATCTGCTTCACTGTTTCTATGTCAACTGCAAGTTTACTTTCTTCACTTGCTATAGTTGGAATATCAAGTGTTGCACACATAATACTCTCACCGTTTTTGCGTTCAGCAATCTGCTGCCACAACTCTTCTGTAATAAATGGCATGAAAGGATGAAGCATCTTCAGCAATGCATCTAAGAATTTGATTGTTGCGTCAAACGTCTTCTTGTCTATTGGCTGTGCATTTCCGTCATTATAAGCAGGCTTAATCATTTCAAGATACCAACTTGAGAACTCATCCCAGAATAGTCTGTAAACAGTCATCAGAGCTTCGCTTATGCGGTACTGCTTAAACTGCTCCTGCATATCGGCGTTAACTTCCTTTAGTTTGGCGTCAAACCATTTAACGGCTATCTTGCTTGCTTCTGGTTGCTCAATATCGGCAGTCTCCCAACCCTTGATAAGTCTGAATGCGTTCCATATCTTATTGTTGAAGTTACGGCCTTGTTCACAGAGACTCTCATCAAACAGAATGTCATTTCCGGCTGGTGCACTAAGCATCATACCCATACGTACACCGTCTGCACCATATTTCTCGATAAGCTTAATTGGGTCTGGAGAGTTTCCAAGACTCTTACTCATCTTTCTGCCCAAACCATCACGTACGATACCTGTGAAATATACATGCTTGAATGGGAATGTATGGCGATACTCATATCCAGCCATGATCATTCTCGCTACCCAGAAGAAGATGATATCTGGACCTGTTACCAAGTCGCTAGTAGGGTAGTAGTAGTTTATTTCCTCGTTGTCAGGGTTGTTTACTCCGTCAAATACAGATATAGGCCACAACCAAGAAGAGAACCATGTATCAAGACAGTCGCTTTCCTGATTCAGGTCTTCTGCCTTAATGTTTGCATTCTTCTTCTTTGCCATTTCAAGAGCTTCCTCTGCGCTCTCAGCAACAACAACATCATTCTTACCTTCTGCGTTTACAAAATAATATGCAGGGATACGATGTCCCCACCACAACTGACGGCTTATACACCAGTCTTTGATGTTCTCCAACCAGTGGCGATAAGTGTTCTTGTATTTCTTTGGATAGAATTCAATCTCGTCATCCATAACAGGAGGTAGAGCGATGTCAGCAAAGTGCTGCATCTTCAAGAACCACTGTGTAGAAAGTTTTGGCTCGATAGGAACGTTTGTACGCTCAGAGAATCCAACTTTGTTGTCGTAGTCCTCAATCTTTTCCATCAGACCAGCATTCTGCAAGTCTATTGCAATCTGCTTACGCACGTCCATACGATCCTGACCAACATATAGTCCGGCAGCCTCACTTATAGTTCCGTTGTCGTTAAAAATATCGATAGTCTCTAGTCCGTGTTTCAGTCCTAGTGCATGGTCGTTAATATCGTGTGCAGGAGTTACTTTTAAGCAACCTGTACCAAACTGTATGTCAACATAGCTGTCTTCAATAACAGGAATCTCACGATTAACCAATGGTACTATTACGTGTTTGCCCTTCAACCAAGTATTCTTAACGTCTTCAGGGTTGATGCACATTGCAGAGTCGCCCATGATAGTCTCAGGACGTGTTGTAGCAACAACTGCGTAATATCCATTTTCGTCCTTATGCATCACGTTGCCTTCTTCAACCTGTTTGCAGTCGCTTTCAACAACACGATATTTCAGATAATATAGTTTTGAGTGTTCATCCTTGTATATAACTTCCTCATCAGACAAAGCAGTCTGTGCTTTAGGATCCCAGTTCACCATGCGCACGCCACGATATACAAGTCCCTTCTTATATAGATCACAGAATACTTTTATAACGCCTTTGCTGCGTGTCTCATCCATTGTGAATGCAGTACGTTCCCAGTCGCAAGAGCAACCTAGTCGGCGCAACTGTTTAAGTATAATGCCTCCGTGTTCGTTTGTCCAGTCCCATGCGTGACCTAGGAATTCGTCACGTGTCATGTCTGTTTTCTTAATGCCTTGTTCAGCAAGTTTATTTACCACTTTAGCCTCAGTAGCTATACTTGCGTGGTCAGTACCAGGAACCCAGCATGCATTTTTGCCTTCCATGCGTGCACGACGTACAAGAATATCCTGTATAGTGTTGTTAAGCATGTGGCCCATATGAAGGACTCCTGTAACATTAGGTGGTGGAATAACCACGGTATAAGGTTCGCGTCCGTCTGGCTTACTGCTAAATAGCTTATTGTTAAGCCAGTATTCATACCATTTTGATTCCACGTCTTGTGGATCATACTTACTTGCTAGTTCCATATCTAAATTTTATATTTATTTTTATATATTTATACTGTGCAAAATTACAAAAATAATTTCAATTATGAAAAAAAAGTACCTTAATCTTGACGCATTTTGTATGCAGATTTGGTAAATTATATCAATTCGAAGATTCTGTGTTATTAGGGAACAATAAATCTCTATCTCTGCTTATTGCGTGCTCTGTCCATTCTGTTGGGGTGAATTTCCAATTTGTGTGTGCTTGGGGATTTATGTGTTGATGATTTTCTATATATTCCATGAGTATTCTTCGTTGGTCTTTGTCGCTGATATACTCTATTCGTGATGCAATCTCTTCAAAAGGAATACCAGCACCTTTTGTAAGCAATTCTCCGCCTCCGTTTCCACGATAGCTGTTCATGGCAACTCTATATAGCTTCTCTTCGTTAAAAGGTTCTCCGTCTGACATGCGTAATATCTTTACTTTATGTCCTTTTTCCTTAGTCACGTCAACCTCATAGTCTATTCCTGCTGCCGAATCAAAGTTGAAAGCTAGATAACGCCAATGGTATTTGCCGTTGTTGTCAATATCCATAAGCATGATATGGTCATCTTTTGATTTCATCGTGTCTACCCATTGATAATAGCTCATCTCCAAAAGGTTGTGTATTTCCTTTCCCGACATTCTCACAGCATAGAGTTGATTTTCGTATGTGTATAGATTGAACATATCGCTCACGTGGATTTCTCCCTTTTTTATACATGCATCAAATTGTAGAGGTGCGTTTAGCGATATGTCTGCTCCAGTTGTTTCCAGCTGTACATCGTGTATGAAGTCGCTGAATGGAGCTGGACCAAAGAAGCTGTCTTTCGTGAATATAGATTCTTCTATAGTTCCGATATTTCGATTTACGTATTTTCTCACCTCTTTCATATCCTCGGTGAAGTGGGAGAGAAACTCCTCGTCAGGTTGTTCTTCTTCAATATTTACGTTCTCACTTTCTATATCTTCCAATCGCCAACCATTTTGAGTCTTATTTACTTTAATCGTTGATTCGCTTAAATAGTTAGCATTGCTCGATGGATTTATAATGTTTATTTTTTTTGTATTGCCGAATGTCTGTACAACGTGTTTTAGTCTGTGGTCGTGTCCGCAGAGAATAAGATCTATTCCGGCTACGTTGGCAGCAGTTTCAATGCTTTCGTTTTCTCCTATTCCATTGTCGTTTATGCCACCCTCAAATCCAGAATGGAACAATCCGATAACGATGTCTGCATGTTCTATTTTCCTTACGTGCCTTGTCCATTTATCCATACATTCTGGAATGCCTTCAAACTTCATTCCGCTCCATAGATGTTCATGTAGCCAATGAGAAATTGTAGGTGTCAACATACCGATTATCGCGATATGCAAACCGTCAATTTCCATCATCTTATATGGTTTAAAGTATGGCTTTAATGATTTCGTGTCAATCACGTTAGCAGCAAGTATATCACAATTAGTCTCTAAACAATATTTGTCATATACTTCATGCCCTGTTTCTATGTCGTGATTTCCTATTGTCTGTGCGTCATATTCCATCACGTTTATCACCCTTGCAGCTACGTTTGTCTTTTTAGTGTTTATGTAGTTGCAGAAATAACAAGTCGGTTGCCCCTGTAATATGTCACCACCGTCTAGAAGTATAAGCTTTTCTCCGTATTCTTTTCGCAATCGTTTTACATAGGTAGACACCCTTGCAAGCGATCCTTTGCGTTTGCATGAATTAATGAAGTCGTAGGGGAAAAAACTTCCGTGGACATCAGTAGTGTGTATTATCTTTATTTCCAAGTGATTGTTCATAAATTTCTATATATTTTTTTGCGATTGTAATATATTCATGATGCTTTTTAATGTAAAGCATACTGTCGTTTTTCATCTTATCAATATTGTTGGTATTGTCCATTAGGTATTCTATTGCCGTCACCACTCCGTCATAGCATGGAGCCGTATTCACAATCGGTCTCAGTTCATGCTCGTTAATGATATTGTAGTTTTCTTCTTCACCTCCGCCAATACATATAATTCCGTTGCTCATAGCCTCAAGTGAGTTCATCGACGGTGTGTAACTGTATAGCTGGTCAAGAATTGCATCAGAGCCGTTCATCATCTTTATGTAGTCGTTGAAAGGTATACTTTCAGCAATGTTCAACTCAATCCTTTCACCATACTTTGCTTTCATGTCCTCGGCAGCCTTGAGCATGATGTCTGTACCCTTATATATGCTGCGTTCTTTGTTTATGCCGATAAATAGTCTCAGGATTCCATCAAACTTTCTTGGCTGTGTGTTTTTTGTAATTATAGGGTAGGGACAAAATTTTGTTTTGTTTTCGAATACAGGTTTATAGCATGCCCAATATTCATACAGTCCAGCTATAATGTTGTCGCAGTCTTGTGCGATATATTTGTTCAGCTTTTCCTTTTCGGTATCAATCCAGTCTTTTCTATATTTTATAGCTTCTTTGTCAGTGCGTAGTTTATGTCCTATGTTGAAGTCGCTGTATCTCAGTGGCATTTTTTTTATACATTCGTGTACCCAATAATAATCCATTCCGAAAGCTCCCATAATAATACATTTGTTATGCTTTCTAAGATAGTTGTAGAATATATAATGCCTTTCAGCTTTCAGTTCAAAAAACAATGGGTTAATCAGCTGCACAATGTCAAATCCTCTCATCTTAGGCAATAGTGCAATTAGTTTGGCATATAGTATCACGCCTCCTGATCGTCCTTTCTTTCTGCTAACGTCATAGTCACGCGGATAGTCTTTCCAGAAGTCGCCGTTTGAGACAACCACAACATGATGTCCCAATTCTCGCAAGCCTTTTGCAAGAGTTGCATGTACGTTACTGTATTCTCCTATCAAGAGTATTTTCATATTGCTGTTGCAATAATTAATCTTCTTCCTATAGCGTTTTTGCTCATCTTTCTGAATAGACTGTATTTTCTTGTATATTTCTTGTCTGGAAGCGGAAATAGTCCACGTCTTCTCAGTCTTTCGCATGCGTCGTTAAGATGCGAGTAGCTGTGAGTCAGTCGTGCTGTGTTGTATAGGTAGTCCATAGACAACTGTGCTATTCGTCTCTCCATTGCAGCTCTTTCCGCTTTTGGCAGTTTGTCAAGCATATCATGCAAATGGAATATGATAGATTCATTTTCTTCCAGTCTTTGAACTTTTGTGCGCTTGTTTATTTCATGGACTACAGAGTTGCTTCTCTGTCTATAGAAATATGCTTTTGATGGGATAGTGAAAAGTCTTTCTGCACGTATAATCAGCTGTGCGGTAAACTCTTCGTCCTCCCCAAACTTTATATTTCTGTTGAATCTCAGACTCATGAGGATGTCTTTCTTGAATATGTACCCCCATGCCATGCCTTTTATATTGTTGTTGTGCATAAACTCTGCACCCGAAAACGGACCGTCATACATTTCTGTAACTACAGAATCATTCTTGCTTGTATGCTCAAACATCACAATGTCTGGGTTATGATATCTAGCAATGTCAAGGCAATGCTCGTAAGTGGCACTGATTAGGTAGTCATCACCGTCAACAAATTGGATATATTTTCCATGTGCAATGTCTAATCCTATATTACGTGCCGCACTTGCTCCGTTGTTAGGTTGCCAAAGATACACTATATTTTTGCATACGCTTGTCAGACTGTTGAGTGCAGGCAAGTCGCTTCCGTCGTCAATTACTATAATCTCTCGTTCATCAATGCTTGTTGATAGTTTCGTAATACTCTCCACGCACTCTTTCAAAAGTTCTGCGTTAAGATTATACGTCGTGATAATGAATGTTACTAACGGTTGTGTGCTATTATGCGAAATAATTTGTGAATCAAGCATAGTCTTTTAATTCCTAATAAATGATATAGAGCCAGTTTGAGAGTCCCTCTGTATGGTAATCCGTCTTCAATAAGAATATTTCCTCCCATACGGTACACGTCAAGTTGTATGTTAATTATATATTTAAAATATCTGTCGTCGCAAGTCTCTTTCATAATTGCTACATGTGTTTCAAGCATACTTTCCATTTGCTTTACATGAGCGTTTGCCGTAAGTCCGTCGCCATTGTATATGTAGTTATACGTACCGATTTCCGTCGTTGCTACTACATTGCATTTCTTCAGTAGTCTTGGCAATATCTCTACGTCCTCAAATATGATACCTGTCTTGTATTTAGTTTCATCAAATAATGACCTTCTATATATTTTGTTGCAAGCATAGGCGTGTTTATATGCCCTTTCTTCAAGCCAGTATGCCTTTATGTCATTGTATTCACGATTATTGAATTTCAGTTTTCTGTTTTTTCGTGAATAGTATCTCTCGTTTATTGAGTATTCCAATATGTCATATTCCGGATGCTTGTCAATCAACTCAAATAATCTGCTATATGTTCCAAGCTCTAGACTGTCGTCGCTATCAATGAAAGTGATATAATCACCTGTGGCTGCGTCAATACCATAGTTGCGCGCTTCACTCAGTCCACTGTTAGGCTTGTGAATCACGGATATTCTTGAATCCTGAGCTGTGTATTCATTGCATATATACGGTGTTCCATCTTGCGATCCGTCATCTACCAATATTATTTCCATATCGGTAAAATCCTGTGCAATGATGGAACTTATGCATCTGCATATTGTAGCTCCAGAATTATAAGCTGGTATTATAACTGATAGTTTCATAAGTGCAAAAGTAATAAAAAAAAGTAAGTATTTTGTAATTTCATATAAAATTAGTACTTTTGCAATATTAATAAATTAAATTATGAAAGAGGTAATTATTAAAGATGATATATTACAGAAGGCTGCCGAAGAAGGTATGGATGCCTTTGTTGATGTTTTCACAAATGCTATACTTGACTCTATTGATGGTCAGTTGACAGCTGAAAACATGTCGCAGCTTAACTCCGACCAGATAACGCTGCTTGCTTTCCATTACCTCCATGATGAGATTATGGATGGCGGATTCGTACAGTTGATCCATAACGGACTTGGTGCATTTATCTACATGAATCCTACTGATAAGGCTTTTCGTGAATGGGGCTTGCCTGAATTGTTTAAGATAATAAACAAGAGTCATCGCCTGTATGCTATGTATCATGAGGAAATAGAAAAAGACTGTACCGACGAGGAATTTATGGCTATGTTTGAACAACATGCCGAGTTTGACGACTTTGATGATGAGTTTGTCGAAAATGAAGAAATGTTCGTGTCAACGGTAGCTAATTATATCGATCAGCATATTGATAATTTTGCAAAGATTGAAAAATGAATAAGGAAGAACAGGAACGAAGAAAGAAAAGTCCCGTACAGATAAGAAACAAGAAGGCTTCTTTTGAATATTTCTTTGTCGACACGTTCACTGCAGGTATTGTACTTACAGGAACAGAGATAAAGAGTATTCGCGAAGGTAAGGCTTCTTTGGTTGATTCTTTCTGTGTCATCTATAATGGTGAGATGTGGGTGAAGGGAATGAATATCAGCCCCTATTTCTATGGTTCGTTCAGTAACCATGAGGCTAGACGTGATCGTAAATTGCTGCTTACCAAGCGTGAGCTCCATAAACTTGAGGAAGCAACAAAGCAGGTGGGTTTCACTATCGTACCTGTTCTTATATTTCTCGATAGTCACGGACGTGCAAAAGTTGATATTGCTCTTGCAAAGGGTAAAAAGGAATTTGACAAGCGCCAGACTTTGCGTGAAAAGCAGGATAAACGTGAAATGGATAGGGCCGTCAAGCACTTCTAGTATAGGCATCTTGTTGCCTATACTTTGTTTTAGTATTTTAGCAGGATAAGTTTATTGTTTTTGATTATGAGAAGTTTAAAAGATTTAGCTAAAGAAAAGATTTTGATTTTAGATGGTGCGTTGGGCACTATGGTGCAATCGTATAATCTCTGTGAAGATGACTTCCGTGGCAACATGTTTGCCGACATCAAAGGTCAGCTTAAAGGAAACAACGATGTGCTTTGCTTAACCAAGCCTGAAGTCATAATGGATATACATCGCAGGTATCTTATTGCCGGTGCTGATATTATCGAGACTAATACTTTTTCTTCTCAACGCATCTCTCAGGCTGATTATGGACTTGAAGCTTATAGCTATGATATTGCTCTTGCTGGAGCTAAATTGGCAAGAAAGGCAGCTGATGAGTTTAACTCTGATGAAAAACCTAGATTTGTAGCAGGTTCTATTGGACCTACAAACAAGACTTGTTCCATGAGTCCTGATGTAAGTAATCCTGCTGCAAGAGATGTTACCTACGATGATTTGTTTGATGCTTATAAAGAACAGGTAAACGGACTCCTTGATGGTGGTGTAGATGCATTGCTCATCGAAACGATATTTGATACTCTCAATGCAAAGGTTGCCGTTGATGTAGCGCAGACTGTTATGGAAGAGCGTGGGTTAGATCTTCCAATAATGCTTAGTGTCACCGTGAGCGACCTTGCCGGAAGAACTCTTAGCGGACAGACCTTGGATGCCTTTTTAGGAAGCATAAGCGAATACAACATATTTTCTGTAGGATTGAATTGTTCGTTTGGTGCACGCCAGATGAAACCATATCTTAAGGAACTTTGCAAGAAAGCTCCTTATTATATTTCTGCTTATCCTAATGCCGGACTTCCTAATTCAATGGGACTTTATGATGAGACTGCCGAGAGCATGTCGCCTCAGATTGCCGAGTTTATTGATGAGGGACTTGTTAACATCGTTGGTGGTTGCTGTGGCACCACTGATGAGTTTATCAGGATGTATGATGAAATGGCTCGTGGAAAGAAGCCGCATGTACCTGTCGCTAAATCTAGTTCTATGTGGCTTAGTGGTCTAGAACTGCTTAATGTAACTCCTGAGGTTCAGTTTGTCAATGTAGGTGAGCGTTGCAATGTTGCAGGAAGTCGTAAGTTCTTGCGTCTTATTCAGGAAAAGAAATATGATGAGGCTCTCAGTATTGCGCGTAAACAGGTCACTGATGGTGCTCTCGTTATTGATGTAAACATGGATGACGGATTGCTTGACGCAGAGACCGAAATGGTTAATTTCCTTAATTTTGTCGCTTCAGAACCTGATGTCGCAAAAGTTCCTATCATGATTGATTCCAGCAAATGGGATGTAATCGTTGCTGGCCTGAAGTGTGTTCAGGGTAAAAGCATTGTCAATTCTATATCACTTAAAAACGGAGAAGCTGAGTTTATCAGTCATGCACGAGACGTTAAGAAGTATGGTGCTGCTGTTGTCGTGATGTGCTTTGACGAGATCGGACAAGCCACAACCTACGAACGTAAGATTGAAATTGCGTCACGTGCTTATCATATTCTTACAGAGACAGTTGGACTGAATCCGCTTGATATAATTTTCGACCCTAATATCCTTTCTATCGCTACAGGAATAGAAGAGCATGATAACTATGCTGTCGACTTTCTAAACGCTACTGAATGGATCAAGAATAATCTTCCTGGTGCTCATGTCAGTGGAGGAGTGAGCAACTTGTCTTTCTCTTTCAGAGGCAACAACTACATTCGTGAGGCTATGCATGCAGTTTTCTTGTATTATGCCATAAAGAATGGTATGGATTTCGGAATCGTCAACCCTGCTACGAAGGTTATATATTCGGATATTCCTGAAGATCAACTTGCTATAATAGAGGATGTTGTACTAAATAGAAAACCTGGTGCAGCTGATACGCTTATTGATTTGGCTAATAAGATAAAGGAAGAAGAGGAAAAAGCTAAAGCAGAAGGCAATAGTGGTTATGTTTCAGTTAAGAGTTCTGCCAGTGATGAATGGCGCAATAATGATCTTGAAAGCAGACTTGCTTATGCTTTGCGAAAAGGTATAGGTGACTATATGGAACAGGACATACACGAGGCTCTTGAAAAATATCCTCATGCCGTGAATATCATTGAAGGACCTTTGATGAGTGGAATGAATGAGGTTGGTGTCTTGTTTGGTGAGGGTAAGATGTTTCTTCCTCAGGTTGTCAAGACTGCCCGAACAATGAAGCAGGCAGTCGCTATTCTGCAACCTTATATTGAAGCAGAGAAGATAGAGGGATATTCTAAAATGGGAACTGTTATCCTTGCCACTGTCAAGGGGGATGTTCATGATATTGGCAAGAATATCGTTGGTGTCGTCATGGCGTGCAACAACTATAATGTTATTGATTTAGGAGTTATGGTTCCTGCCGAGCAGATTGTTAAGAAGGCAATTGAGTTGAAGGCTGACATAATCGGTTTGAGTGGATTGATAACTCCATCGCTTGAAGAAATGGTGAATGTAGCTACAGAAATGCGCAAAGCTAATCTCAACATACCAATTATGATAGGTGGTGCTACAACAAGCCAACTTCATGTAGCCTTGAAGATAGCCCCAGTATATGGCGGTCCTGTTGTATGGATGAAAGATGCGTCACAGAATGCCCTTGTTGCTGCCCGTTTGCTTAATGCCGAAGAAGAGCGTAAGCTAAGAGCCGAACTTGATAGCAAATATGAGTCGCTGCGTGAGAACTACAAGCAAAAGCAGGAAAATATATTATCTTTGGAGGAAGCAAGAAAAAACAAGCTCAATCTGTTTTAAAAGATTGCTAAGAATCTCTATTCACAAAATGTATAGCCTACAAAATAATTCATAATTAATATGAAATTTGCGTTTCATTTCTCAAAATACCTACTATATGGTATTTTAGATTCGCAGAAAATGCAGTATATTTGCAACTGAAATGAAGAAGTATATCCACATAATGACGTCAGTTCTACTGTCAATGACTATTCTCTTAATGGGAACGGGCTTTAATGTAGTGCGCTGCATGCATAGTGGTAATGTGATGGCGGCAACCTGTATGGATAAATCTAATATGGGATGTGCTCCAGCTTCTGATTGTATGAGTGTTCAACATGTGCAGTTATCGCCATCCAATGCTGCACATCATACTGTTTTTGATTTTAATGCAGTTCAAACACTTCTTGCCATTATACCAGGTTTTGTTGCAGAATGGTTATTATGCATTCTAAACAAAACGATCGTTAAGGTGTTCTATGAGGTGAGAGAATCACCACCACGAGAGTATCTTAACTTTATTCAAGTATTGCGCATTTGATTTTGATAATATCAGTTTTTATTTAGTGAAACGGTCTTTATAAGGTCGCTTCCGTAAAACTTATGGTATAATATCAAAATTATAAATAAAATGAAATATGTTTTTACAGGCATTGCAATAATGCTTGGGCTACCAGTATTTGGTAGTACCAATGATTCATTGCAAGCCGATACAATGAAATTACATCATATCAGTGATGTAACAATAACTGCACGTCGTGCTGGAACAAGTAGAATGAGTGGAGCTGTTAACAGCTTGAAGATAAATCGTGAAGAACTTTTCAAGGCTGCTTGCTGTAATCTTGGTGAGAGTTTCACGACTAATCCTTCTGTTGATGTTAATTACTCTGACGCTACTACAGGAGCCAAACAGATTAAACTTTTAGGTCTTAGTGGTACTTACGTGCAGATGATGACCGAAAATATGCCTAACTTCCGTGGGGCAGCTCTTCCATATTCTCTTGATTATGTTCCTGGAACTTGGATTAATAGTATACAGGTATCAAAAGGGCTGTCGTCAGTACGCAATGGTTATGAGGGTATAACGGGTCAGATTGATGTGGAGTATCTTAAACCTGATGCTGAAGAGGGACTTACATTAAATATTTATGGAAATTCTTTAAGCCGTCAAGAGTTTAATGCTGATGCAAATATACACGTAAACAAGGAAGTAAGTACGGAGTTGTTAGTGCATCAACAGAAAGACTTTGGGCACCATGATGATAATCATGATGGCTTTCTTGATAACCCTAATGTCAAGCAGTGGAACATTCAGAATAGGTGGAAGGTTAAGAGTGATAACAATATCTTTCATGCTGGTATAGGCATTATAAAAGAGGAACGTGAAGGCGGACAAACCAATCACTCTTCTATGGATCTAGGTCGTATATATAACATTGATGTGACTAACAATCGATATGAAGGATATCTCAAAAATGCTTTTATACTTGATAAGTCACATGGAACCAATATTGCTCTCATGGGTAATGTTTCTATGCATCAGAGTGATGGCTTATATGGTGATAAGGAATATACTGTAAACCAGAAGAATGCATTTGCTCAGATCATGTTTGAAACTAATTTCACACCTAGTCATAACCTGTCTGTAGGACTATCGCTGAATCATGATTATCTGTCACAGCGATTGACTAATGCGGGATTGAATGCCCAGAACGAAAAGGAAACTACTCCAGGAGTGTATGCGCAATACACATATAGTCTTTCTACTAAGCTTGTTGCTATGGCTGGTATTCGTGCTGATCATAGCAGTATGTTCGGAACATTTATAACACCTCGTTTTCATTTGAGATTCGCTCCAAACGATGTAGTAAGTTTCCGTCTTTCTGCAGGAAAGGGATATCGAACTGTTCATGCCTTGGCTGAGAATAATTATCTACTTGCTAGTGGTAGACAGCTAGTGATAGGAGATTTGGGTCAGGAAAGTGCTTGGAACTATAGTGCCAGCAGTTCTTTTAATATTCCTTTGCTTGGGAAGAATTTAAAACTTAATGCTGAATATTATTACACTCGTTTCGGCAATCAGGCTGTGATAGACTATGATAGTGATCCTACGCAAATTAGAATAGAGAATCTTTCAGGAAAGTCGTATTCAAATACATTTCAGATAGATGCTAGCTATCCTCTATTTACAGGACTTGAACTTACTGCCGCCTATAGGATTAATGATGTCAAGACTACTTATAATAATACGTTGATGGAGAAGCCGCTTACAAGCAAATATAAGGGACTGCTTACTGCTAGCTATAAAACTCCATTAGGAAAATGGCAGTTTGATGCAACACTACAATTAAATGGTGGTGGTCGTATGCCAACTCCTTATCAGTTATCTAATGGCAACATGTCATGGGAAGAGCGTTTTCATCCTTATGAGCAGCTTTCAGCACAAGTCACACGTTGGTTCCGCCACTTCTCTGTATATATAGGAGGTGAGAATCTTACAGGTTTCCGCCAGAAGCAGACCATCATCAACGCAGAAAATCCATGGAGTAAGACTTTTGATCCAACAATGGTGTGGGGACCTTCTCATGGAGCTGTTGGCTATTTAGGTATACGTGTAAACATAGGAAGATTATAAACCATATAAATAATTAAAAAAATGAAGAAGTATATTTTATTATTTGCATTAATGCTTGCCTCAGTTGCAGGCTTTGCAAAAGACATTAAGACAGTTGTAGTTACAACAACTCCACAAATGCATTGCGCAAATTGTGAAAACAAGATAAAGAGCAATCTGCGTTTTGAAAAGGGAGTAAAGAAGATCGATACAAGTATTCCTGATCAGACTGTTACAATTCAGTATGATGCAGATAAGACTACACCGGTCAAACTGCTACAGGGTTTCACTAAATTTGGCTATTCAGCACGTGTTGTTGAAAAAGGGGAGAAGGTGAAAAAGAACGAGAAAGAAGTTTGTGACAATATGTAAGCACATTTTGTCCTTACTTAAATAACAAAGGATGGCTTCGCTGATATTTAATAGATATTAGCTTAGTCATCCTTTATTTATATATGATACTATTACTTTATTAAAGTAAGTATTGTCTTTATGTTACTTCCTATTTCTTTGGCAAATAATATCTGCTAATAAGCCAAATCCGGTAAAAGCCTAGTTGTTTGCGCAAAAAACATGACTTATTTTGTATTTGTATTTCGTCTGCGTGAATCTGCACTATCTGGGGGAGAATCGGCCGTTTATACATGCAAAGAAAGAATCTCTGCGTGAGCAACATAATCTCTGCGTGAGAATAGTTGTAACTTGTAAATAGAAATAACGAAATATTTGTTTGGTAAAGTAACCTTATTTCATGTGGTGCAAATATGCAAACACTTTCTTGCACCTAAATAGTAAAACCAAGTTTATTATTTAAACTTTCATTTGGTCATTATGCTGTAACTTTGTTCATAGAACAATGAATCAGAATTTAGTTAGTATAGACTCGTAACTTTTTATACTTGTTAGGAAAATACCATGTATTAAAATATGTAATTTCAGGATCAATATCTACTATTTCACATGGCTGATATTGTTTGTTTATCTCCTTGATTAAATACCGATGACCGTTTTTTTCTATTAAGACGAAATAGTATTGTCCGAAAAGATAATATATACGGTCAGGTTTAATGCTATCCAAATAATCGAATAATTTATTATTTGCACTTTTGTAATAGTAAAAAGAATCAACATTATCATATACACCTGCTAAATACCAAATGCCTTCAGGAGTCTTTGCCAAAATACAATCGAGTTCTAAATGATCGAAATCTATGTATTTGTCTATCTGATTATACTTAGGCATCTGTGAGAAAGTAATCTTGCGATATTCCTTTTTTGTTAGTACGTTGAATATAGGATATGATGCCGTAACAGCTTTGCGATGAAAATCAGGGATATAGCTTTCAGCCTGCTCCATCATTTTATTCACGCTTTTGTCTAGTTCGCTAATCTGTTGGGTAAAAGCAGACAGGCTAACGATAGATAACAATATTAAAAAATAAGTTCTTTTCATATTTCAATGTTTTTTTAGTTTATGTTAGAATCTGAAGTTTTCTGGTCGCAATATCATGAATTGATTTAAAAAGGTTGTATCATAACATATTTCACTAAAGGCAAATAACTCTTAAAGTGCTATTTCCAACTTTGCTTAATTGAGAATACAAATATAGTAATAAAAAATATAAGTACAACTTTTGAACAAAAATATTTATAATGTAAGTAATTTGGTAAGAGACCAACACCAATATATTGCAGGAAATAGATACGAGTTTTAGTTCGCCTTCTTTGTCAATGTATAAAAGGCATAGTCTCTCGCAGATCTCGCAAATTTACGCAGATTAAGCTACGGTATAAACTACATTATCTTCCCAATGTCGCAATTGTCTTTCTCAGCGTTATCTGCGGGCATCTGCGTAATCTGCGGGAGAATAGACCGTTTGATATGCAAAGATATGCAGCGGTTTAAACTATAATATTGAGAGTTTAATATATAGAGCAGTCTGCAAAGATCAGCGTGAAAATATTATTGCTTTATGTTGTATTGTTCTTGAAATAGTAACTATTTACCTAAAATAGCAAATAGAATATTTGATAGTTCAAAAATATTTTTTATCTTTGCGCTTAACTAAAAAAACACCTGGTAAAGCACAATGTTTCTTAAGCAAACACTTAGTGGCATTCTACTTCCTTGTTTTTATTAATTGATGTTTATTCATGTTTAAATAACAAGAATACCATAAACAATTTAGTTTAATATACTATAAGTCTAAAAATAAACAAGAGGAATAAAGAAAGTAATAGTCTACGTATAAATGAATAACCTATATTTTCATTATTTCCTCACAGCTTAATACTAGAATGGAAGATAAAGTTATAAATCAATTTGGTGATAAGTGCATCTATATGGAAAGTGGTAACGTCTATTTAGAAAGCTATGTTGAAGAAACTTCATCTGCTTTTGAAGATTGTTCTTTCGGATTGCATGACTATTGTCCTACGATTAAGCCACCAATTAAACGAATTGAAGTTGATCAGATACTTGATTGGATAGGAAAAAAATCTTCTGCAGAAAAATCTAGCCGATTATCTTTATTATATGGTAAAGCAGGTATAGGAAAATCTATTGTGATGCACGATCTTTTAAATGAATTAGAATTAAAGAAAGATTATCTTGTTCTTGGTTTAAAAACTGATCAAAGTGATTTCCAAAACGCTAACGAGCTTAGTACAAAAATGCATTTGTCAAAGCCTATAGATATTCTTATTAAAGAAATTGCTCCGAAATATAATAGAGTTGTATTGTTGATAGATCAGATAGATGCACTATCACATTCATTGTCTTCTAATCGTACTCCATTGCGCTCAATGTTAAATCTAATCAAAAAAGTAAGTTTAATTGAGCATGTACGAGTTGTTGTCTCTTGCAGACCTTATGATTTAGAATATGATCCTCTACTTGAAAGTTTGAATGTAAGTAAAAGATGGGAGTTAAAAGAACTTTCTTCAGAGAAGGTAATGGAAATCCTTAAAGATAATGGATGCAAAGAGCAAATAAGTAATAACCTTAATACATTCTTAGGTAATCCTCTTCATTTATATCTTTTCCTTAAAGTGCGTCTATTTTCCCAATTAACAGATCCGTTAACAACAGATTTGCTTTATAATGAATTATGGCGTAAGTATATTGTTAATGCTGAAGAAAATGACAGAGTCAGTAAAGATTATATAGTTTCTTTACTAGACTCAATGGTTACAACTATGTATGAAAGACAGGAACTTTATGTTCATATTAGGGATTATGAGACTAGATATAGTATTGAACTTAAATATTTGTTTTCTTGTGGATTTTTGATCCTTGCACATAAAACGCAAGTTCAATTCTTTCACCAAACATTATTTGATTATGTTTATGCTCGTATTTTTATTGAAAAAAGAAAAAATCTATTGGATGAGTTAAAGTCTCACCATCAAGGATTGTTCTCTAGAGCCTCAGTCAAAAGTATTCTCACATTTTTACGTGAACAAAATCCTTCTGAATATATTCACACTTTAACTAAATTGCTTTTTGATGAGGATAACGATAGAAAGTATATTTATCGCTATCACTTAAAATCATTAGCATTGAGTAATATGGCCTATTTTGAGGCTCCAATACAGGACGAAATTTCTTTGATACAAAGAAAAATTTTCGATAACGAATTGTATATGGGGGTAATTTTGGAGTCAGTTCATAATAGTAGTTGGTTTAGTGCTATTTGGAGTGTAATTGATTATAAAGTGGGGTGGGCTAAGCTTAGTGCAAGTTATAAAGAAAAAGTTATGATTATGTGCAGAAGAACTTTATGGTCTAATTCAGAACTAGTTCTAGATACAGTTGAAAAAAAACTTGATTATAGTAATGAAGATGATCGTAAATATATAGGCGAATTATTGCAAAATTATAATTTGAATTGCTCTTCAGAAAAATTGATAGCTATTTATAATAAACTTGTTAAGACTAGAAATCCTCTTGAATATACTTATTTGTTGAGAAAAATTATAAACGATAATCCTGTCTTTGTATGTAATGAATTGAAAGAAAACATAAAATTACAGCTCTTAAATAAAGAATCTCAAAGTATTAGAACAATACAGATAAGCCAAGATGTAGAACCATTGTATGAGGATTTAAAGATGATAAATAATGAGCAATCCATTAAATTTTATGTTGAAATCTTGAACATTATTTACGAATCAACAAAGTTCAAAATCCCAGAATCAGAAATTTATAATTCTTTTGAATTATCGTATTTCCAAAGAGCTAAAGGTGGGCATATGTTCTCAAATTTTACAAATTATGTAACTAATATTTTAATAGATAATTTGTTAGCCGATTTTAATGAGGAATATGTAAAGCGCTATATTTTTAAATTTAGTGAAAGTAATTACGAATGTTTTGTATATATAGCCTTATTTTTATACACGTCTAAACCAAATATATTCAAAGAGAACTTCTTTAATGTGATTATAAAAAGATCTTTTTTTTCTAATGCTCCATCCTTAGTACAATATCAGACTATTGAGGCATTAAAAAGTGTATTTGATCTCATGTCAGATACTCAAAAAGAAATTTGCATAAATAAAATACTTACTATACATGAAAATAGTGAGTGGAAGCTTTATTCAATGGATATGGATATGGTTAAGATGAGATTACAATATGGACATCCCATTTTAGATATAGACTTGTATAAGGGTAATATGCTGGAGATAATACCGAAAGATGAATTAAAAAAATATTCATGGAAAGCATACCAAGAGCGTCTTAGATTGGACAGAAAGTTTACTAAGGAGCGTTTAATAAATGAAATGCCTTTTAGAACTAATTCTCAGGCAGGGTGGACTTCTCTTACTCCGGAACAGGCGGAAAAAATGAGTTGTAAGACTTGGTATATCTCAATGCAAAAATACAATAATAATAATCATTCATTTGATTGGGATAGGCCTTCGTTGACAGGTCAATGCCATTTGTTTAGATCAGTTGTTAGTAGTGATCCTGATAAATTTATTAAATTATTAGATGATGTAGTAAAAAGCCCAAATATCCCTTTGGATTATGCAATATCAGGAATGCAAGGATTAATTGACGCTAGCAGGATAGAAGCCGCTGAGTATTTGCTCAAAGAAATATTGATAGTAATTGATGATAATGTGAATTCATCGCTAAGAGGTTTTAATTTACATTCAATGTTATTCGCTTTATCTGATATAGTAAAAGGAGGAAACATTCCTAGATCTTTTTTTGAATTTATATGTTATGCACTTAAAAATGCAGATGAAACGTTAGTAGATGATGATTATAAAGAGAAAGATATATATAATAAGGGGTTAAATCAGACACGAGGAAATGCTGGCTATATGTTGGTAGAATGTGCTGAGTGTGATCAATCAGAAGAATATAAGGAAGAAATCTTCAGAACATTAGAGAGTATTGCTGATACGGCATCTGTTTATACTAGATCTGCAATATTATTTAACATGGCTTCACTTAATCTTTTAGATAAGAACCGCAATGTGACTTTGTTTAATAAGCTAATGCACGATTTTGATCCAAGGCTTATGGCAATGCCTGTGCATAATTATAATCCGTTAGTATATTTTGTTAACTATGCTATTGATGAAATAATAGAGTTTCTTACGCATGCTTCAAATTGCCCTGAGTGCTATAGCGAAGAGGTGATTATCCTATGGCTAGCATGGTCACATAATAATAGCGATGAGCGTGTTAAGGTGTTACTTGATAAAATGTGTGAAACAAGCGAAGAAGCAAGGATTTCATTGTTGAATTTTCTATGCACTTTGAGAGAACGAGTAAATGAAAATGCAATAAGTTATATCCTCTATTTTATGGAGCCAAAATTTGACTCATCGGATATGGGAGAAGCGTGCGATAATATTTTCCATAATATAAAGTCATGGCCAGAAGATATGCAATATAAAATAGCAAGTACTTTTGTATCATCGCCATTGAGTGCATATAAGATAACGTCATTTGTAAAATATTTGGCGGGGTATGCTATAAAAGACCCAGTACAAGCTTTACGATGGTTGGAAATGATACTAGTAACAAACTATCCTAAGGATTATAGTATATTGAATCAAATATTAGATGTTATTATACAAGCTTATAATGGAATTAAGTCATTTAATGATAGTTGTTATCAAGATACTTTGGAGCATGCAATGGATTTAATTGATGAAATCATGCAAAGCCCAAGCGATAAGTTCTTTATAGTCAACTTTATTAATAAACTTGATAATGAATAGATCAAATCAACAGAAGCAACTTATAAGTGCGTTGCTAGATCCTTCGTTGAAATCTGGTTTATATATAATTGACACGGAGCTTAGTGATGAAGATATCGAAACTTTTATCACAGAAAAGTCTTATGTAGCATTTTATAAGGAAAACTTATTTCAATCAATGAGTTGTTCGCCATTTGACTTGTTCCTTATTGGCTTGTGTCATCAATGTAATAACAAAGTAATAGATGATCATAAAAATCGTCTCTTTGATTTAAGTAGAGAACAAAAAGAGTCGGCCACGTATGACTTATTATTGAACTTAATGAAAATTTTATGTTCTAAAAAAAGAACAATTATTCAAATTCAAGGTGAACTTGATTTAATTTCATTTAGTCATGAGGAGCTTTCTATGCTATCAGCATCATTGTCTCGTCAAAATGGAATAACTATAATTTTATGTAAGCAAAAAACTGTTTCATACGAAAGCTTGGATTTTAAAATAAAAAAGATATCAATTAATGAAATAAATAAATATCAACTTATGGAAAATAGTATAAGCCAAGTATCTATATCATACAAGCATGATATTAAATACGAAAAAGCAATAGAAGCAATTACAAACGGTCTAGATAAAAATAAAATTAACTTTCTTATAGATAAAAATGATATCTCGTATCGCGACAATATACAAAATTTTGAAAAGAAGATTGGTCTCTCTGATAGGGTAATTATGTTTGTTACTCCTAAATATTTAGAATCATTAGCTTGCATGTTTGAAATGACTGAAATCTTTAATAATGGAAATATTTTAGAGAAAATATTTCCTTTAGTTGACTTAGGAGATATAAAAAGAGATAGTGATGGATTAATGTACATAAGAAACTTTTGGAATGGTAAAAAAAATGAGATCTTACAAAAAATAAAAAAATCATATAGTAATAATTATTTACTAAATGAATTAACAATAATAACTAAAATTCTTAATAAATTGGACGATTTTTGGATTTATATAACAGTGATTAATACTGGAAATTATGAAGAACTTATTGCTAATGATGCTACTTTACTAATGACTAAATTAATAAAGACAAATCCAACTGTATCAGCTCCAATAAATAAAAACATAGAATTGTCTGATGAATCGCAACCTTCTACAACTCGCACAATAACTCAGAATGGTGAAAAATCAATCTATATTGAGCATATTAAGGGAAATATAACTATAAGTTAGTTTTTTTTATAACAAAGTAAATAATATGTGGATATTATTCGATAACTGCCGAATAAGAGTGTAATTATAACTGTTTTAAACTGCAAGTTATTTTGATAGCTTTTGTGTAAACTAAGCCTGTCGGGTGTAAAAAAGTCGATTTACAATGTAGGGTGCATTTAAAAAAGGTAAGGTGATATGTTTTAGCATATCTTTTTCTACTGTAGAATATATACTTTCTATAGCAAAAAAAATGTGAATATAAATTAATAGTATTATGAAGTATCTGGTAGTTTTATGCTGACTTTGATGTCAACAAACATCAATGCACAAGAGATAAAACTTTCACTTAGTGGAGGATTCGTAACAGGTTATCTATACAACCTGTGATATGATAAAGCTATCAGGTTAATTAATATTTTTGTTTAGCCAACCTTATATATAACCTCTGTACGCATCTTTTGATACCCCTCTGTGAACTCGTAACTGGCAATGACTAAGCCGTTGTTTAGCAAAGTAAACTTTCTCGTTTATTTATGTATCTGTATTTACAATGTTTGTATGTTCTACAAATCTTGATGTAATATACGTACGTTCTAGTTTATTCATTTTGTGGGAGTGGCTTACAAAATTTTTTGTTAACAACTCTGTCTCTCATCAGTTTCATGTCGGTGAAGTTACGGCTGATGTTCTGAACAATATCTAGATAATTGTCTTTGTTATCTTTACCCTGGTAATAAAATGGTTTGATTGATGCACAATTCTTATGTTCGAATAGCGTGTTCATTAACGTTCTGTCTGAGTTGCCACACGAATGGCCCATAATGTATATTTGGAATCTATCGAACTCTACAAATGAAAGGGCGTCGCGATAATTACTTGATTCTAGATATTTTATAGATTTGATATTGCGTAGATATTCATTATCGTTAAGCCTTGCCAATTCTTTGTAATCTTGATCCAGTTCATCCCCATAACCAAATATCACACTATTTGGATGCTCTAAGTCTCCATGAATATGATTTATTTTAATATTCGATCCTTTTGATAAATACAAATCGGCTGTTTTAGTATAATTAAAATCAAGAATTAGTATATTTTCAGGTTGTGGATGTTCTTTAATTTTAAATTCGTAATCCACGTTCTTTTTTAAAAAATCATCACCCTCAAATTTAGTAACCTTCTTAAAATACTCTGTTGCCTCAATTGATAGGTCTTTTTTGTTAAAGGACTCTGTTATTATTTTACTTATATCTTCATTTAATATACCTTCATTAATACTTTTGTCTTGAACCTCTTTTAGATATTTAATTAATTTAGTACTTATAAAATCTAGCTCGTCGTTAAGTTGTTTAGGATCATTATATTTATGATCATTTAAAAATGAACGCAAAAAGTTATAATATTCATTTTCAATATCTACCCATCCTTTAGTTTCAATTGACTTTGTGATATTTTTAAATAAAAATGAATCTTTTATATCGATTTTCCCCTTCATCTCACGAAATATATCAAGAATACCCTTGAAATCCTCATTAGAATTCATAGTGAAAAATTCATGCAAAGAATTACTATAATAAAATCTATGATAACGATTAAATTCTTCATTTAATATTACTTTTTGCCTATAATCTTTGAGTACAGTCTGAACATCTTTCATTCTTAGCTTACATAATATATCATCATCTTCATGAGTTTTGTTATTTTCAAAACCTTTTAGTCTTTCATGAGAATACCAATTTATAAAGTCTTCATACTTTGTGCGAAGATTATGTGCTAAGTCAAAACCATTACCGACGAGAATAATTCTATTCATATAATAGATAATTTAGGGTTATTTTTGTGTTAATATACAAAGGTAGTTATTTTCTAAGTCATAGCAAAATTTGAAGTAATAAAAAAAGCATCACACATTAAATAATGTGTGATGCTTTTTTTGTTACATTAAATTCATTATAAAAATAATGAATCCAATGCAAGCAATAATTAATTCAATCGTATTCGAAATTAATTCAATCGTATTCGAAATTAATTCAATTGTATTTGAGATTAATTCAATTGTATTTGAAATTAATACAATCGTATTCGAAATTAATTCAATTGTATTTGAGATTAATTCAATTGTATTTGAGATTAATTCAATTGTATTTGAAATTAATACAATCGTATTCGAAATTAATTCAATTGTATTTGAAATTAATACAATCATTTTTAAAAATGAATCATTTTTATTCATATTTTATTAATATATATATTTATATACAAATAATGATATGAACCATTATTTGTTATTTAATAATAAACATGTAAGTAAAAAAATAAAGACCATATTTAGAGTTTTTTTTACTTTACGACATTTTTTTTATCGCATCAAGAGTATCTAAAATACTAAAGCGTGTTGTAATAGTTTTAGTTGAAAACTTTACAGTTTACTTTACAATCCTTGCTTCATGAACATCTTGAATTGAATCTGCATTAAAACTTTATGATTTCATGAGGTTAATACTGATGTCTATTCTCAAAAATACTGTGTTGCCGATTCATTATCCTATTTCCCTTACCAGAATAAACTATTTCAAGAAAAGTAAAACGAGTACCGGCTCATTATCTTTGTCCATGGATTTGTGTGCAAAGGCTGCACAACCTGAACACAATTCAAAATAAAAAGTGTTATCATTTTTAGATTTATTTAATAATTTGTATATTCCTTGCATATTTTTAAATAAACAAACTGAATGGAACGTAAATTATTAGAAGAAGAAATGAGAGTTATTAATAATGTTGTGGATAAAAAGATTGAAAATGTAATGGATAAATTATTAATTAAAGTTGAAAGTCTTGACAAGCGAATATCTAATCTAGAACGGGATAGACAAACTATTTTTCAAGAGCTGAATTTCTATATAAACGACAGTCTGGCTGTTCAATTTCATGAAAATTTGCATATCCTATGGAAGATAAAGAATGATATAGAATGGATTGATGACATTACGCATATAAGAAAATTAAGTATAAATAATAAATACGGGAGTCGGGCGCGTGTTATAAGGACTATAATTATCCATATTGACGATATATATATTATTAATCACAAATTACACTCACAGTTTTTACATGACCTAGCTATAATATTGGGATATAATGCTTGTGACCCTAAGTCTTTTGCAATATTCAGAAGTGCATATAATCATGAATCTTTTAAGAACGAAAAAAAATAAAATGAATAAAAATGGTATAAAATCTATAAATGTTCGAAATTGCGAACGTTTCAAGTGGATATGCTTCTTTGCAAACCTCTGGTATTCAGCAGTTTATATTAAAAAAGGAAATGTAAAAATATGTTTAATAGCGAACGTTTCATGGCATTTCTAAACATTGTGTCTACCTTTGCAGTAATTAATCAATTACAAAAACATTTACAACCAATGAAAAATGATAAAATCTATTGGAGTGGCACGAAGTCTGAACTTATTGAACTGTGCTATGCACTTTATTCTAGCAAATGTATAGAAGACTATGATGGCAAGTCTCAAAGTTTTAAAAAAATATGCCAGCTAGTCTTTAATATGTTTGGGCTAGTAAGTCCGATTAATCCTGATTTACGCATCTGGCAGATGAGGAGGAGAAAAAAGAAAGAAGCAAGCAGTTGGCTGTATAAATCATACAAAAAAACATTTGATTGTTAAATCGAGCTAAAAACGCTATAGTTTTTTGCAAGATTTTGACTTTTCGCATTATATCGCTTGCATATTTCGTAAATTTGTATATGAAATAATCAATCAAATATGTTTATTATGACTGAAACTACAACTCACATTAAATTATATTTGCCCCTACTGCAAAAGGTAGGGGCAAATAAAGAAAATCCTATTTTATTATTATATGGTATGTAAATATTAGTATAACTAACGACTAAGTTTTAACCACTATTTAAAGGATGACGAATAATCACTCTAGCGGTAGCTTTGTCCTTTTTTTAACAAGATTATGACACTTGAACAAGCAAAAGAGAAAAGGCTTTCTGAGCATTTTACTCTTTATGAAATGATGCGTTCTGAGACTGCTATTAACCATAACATCGACAACACACCTGACTCAACACAGATTGAAAACTTAAAATATCTGTGTGAAAAAATCCTAGAACCTTTACGCCGTAACTTTGGCGTAATCAAAATAAACAGCGGTTTCCGCTGTCCTGTACTTAACCAGCGAGTTAATGGAGTTGGAAACTCTCAACACCTTTTTGGTGAAGCTGCTGACATACATTGCTACAACGTATATATAGCCAGAAAATATTTTGACTTTATTACGAATCATTGCCAGTATGATCAACTGCTTTTCGAATACCGAAGAGGTGGTTCTTTCTGGATTCACGTTTCACTTAAACGTAATGGAAAGAATCGTAAAATGAGAATAGAAAATTATCCAGCTAAACATTAACAAGTATCATGAGTTATACATCAAAACAAACTAAGAATTCGCCTTTCCTTAAAGTGCGTCGTAACATCACCTCAATGCCCGAAATGGCAGATTTACTCAATGAAGAAGGCAGTACCGGCTTCGGCACTTACATGATGATATTGATTTATCTCACTAAGTGCAACAACTGTGTGGGACTTTACAATAAAAGCACCTTGCGCTCTTTGTCTGCAGAAGCTCACAAGTCTTCAAGTTATATCCGCAATATCATCAACAACTACGGCTTGTTTGTTGTTGAGGATAAAATCTTTTATAGTCAGGAACTCTGCCAGACACTGAATATTGATTTCACCGTGAATTCTTCTTCTTCAGAAGATGAACCTGAACCCAAACACAGTTCAAATTCAAAGCGCAAAACTTCAAAAAAAGATGCAAATGAATTGAATTCAAATCGAATTGAAAATGATTCTAAATTGAATCATAAATCAATTCAAAATGAATCTAGATTGAATCATGAATCAATTCGAAATCAACGAAACGGCAATAAGCATTATACGTACACGCATGCGCAACCGCGCGAAGATATAGATATAGATATAGATATAGATAAAGATAAAAAATATTCTTCGTTTACGACTACGAATATTAAAAGCGACGACGTAAACGCAAACGTTGGTTCTTCTTCTGATTCTATCAAAAAATCATTTGCTGACGCCGACTGGGTGAAGTCCATTTCGGGAGTCACGGCTCTGGACCTTACCGACAAGACTGTTGCCGATGCCTGTATGGAATGGTTTGGCATGCAGTGCAAGGCAAAGGGTAAGACCTTTGACACGGATGAAAACGCAAGGTGGTATTTCTGCAATCTGCTGCAACAGGGACGCAAGACAAGGGAGGCGTTTGATGAATACTACAAGCAATACAAATACGACGAAATGGTGAGGAAGACCGCTATGGAATGCTGCGAAGACGATTATTACGACTACAAGGAAAGCGGCAGACGATATGATTCACATCACCAGATTATACCGCCTGATGCACCACGACAGATTGATCCAAACACTATATGGAGCTGGATAAAACTTGAATTTATTCCTGTTGGTGATTTCAGGATGGACCCTGAAATGGCTGCACGGTCTAAGTATTACGACGAGTATAAACGAATTCATAATATGCAATGACATGGCACAGACGTATGATGACGGCTACGGTCACAAGGTTGTAGCAAAGGAGGATTTACAGATATCACGGTCTACAAGCGCAAAGACGAGCGGAAAGATAAGATGCAAGTGCCCAGAATGCAGCAGCCACGAGGGCAACAAACCAAATTCCGACTGCGTGAGCATTGACCTTGACACGGGTTGGGGACACTGCTTCAGATGCGGAACGGTGTTTCTGCTTGAAAGTCATTTCAAGACATGGAAGGAAGGACAGGAAAAGCGGTATGCCAAGAAGAAATACAACCTGCCTACGGCTGACTATTTCATGCCCAGTTTCGGCACAAAGACGATGGAGTATCTCAAATACAGATGCATCAGCACGGAGACGGCGCATAAACTTGGAATACGGACAAGGGTGATTGAGCACGGAGCGACAAAGGAGGAATATATCGGATTTCCGTTTATCGACGGCAGTAACACCGTTGACGTGCAGTTTAAATTGGCTTCAAAGACAGAAAAGAAGTTCTTCTTTGAACAGGGCTGCGAGAAGATTCCCTATAACATTAACAGTGCCATAGGTGCCTCTCAGATACTCATCACAGAGGGTATGATGGACACGGCAGCCTGCACCGAATGTGGCTATGAGGCGGTGGTTAGTCTGCCCAACGGGGCACAGAGCGATTTGCGATGTTTCGACAAGTACAAGGACTATTTCAGCGGTGCAACGATCATCTATGCGGGAGATACGGACGAACCTGGTATTGAGGCACGCAACAAGGTGGCTTCTTACTTCGGGGAGTCACGAATGAAGAGTGTTGACTGGACTTACAGATGGAAGGATGACGAGGGCGAGGACAACATGCACTGCGCCAAGGATGCCAACCAGATGCTTATGGAGAAAGGCAGGGATGCCGTGGTGTGGTGCATTGAGCACGCAAAGAAGATGAATGTTGCGGGACTTGTGGAACTCGACAGCGTGGAGTCGCAGCTTGATGACCTTTACGAGAACGGACTTCCAAAGGCGAAGGATCTGCATGTGGCGAAGCTGAACAACATCTTCAGGATTGAGGACGGACTGATCTATCTTGGTTTTGCCGCTCCGGGTAGTGGAAAGTCAACGATGATGAACTTCATCATGATGAGTATGGTGCATCTTTACGGCACGCACATCCTCGTTTACAGTCCTGAGAAATATCCTACGGCTCGTCACTACTCTGAGATGATCAACGTGATGACTGGCAAGGAGTTCAGCAAGGGCAAGTTGATAGAGCCAGCCTATCAACGAGGAAAGGAAATCTGTAGGGAATATATACGTGAGATTGACGCAAACGTGACCAACGACATCGACGGCATCCTGCACATAGCCCAGCAGGAGTATTACCAGGGACTGTGCGACATGCTGATTATAGACCCTTTCAACTGGATTCAGCTACCTGAGCAGACTGGTATCACGGACACGATGAAGTACACGATGCTGCTGATGAAGATAGTGCAGTTCGCCCATCAGTACAAAGTGCCAGTGTTCATGATGCACCATCCCCGCAAGTTTGACGACAAGACGAAGCTCACCATCAACGACATCTTCGGTAGTAGTGACTTCGGAAACAAGAGTGATTACGTGTTCTGGTTGGACCGTAAAAAGGACGAGGATCCGCTGAAGGAAGTAACGTACTGGAACTGCATCAAGTGCCGTTGGAATGAGATCGGAAAGACGGGTACCGTTGCACTGAAGTACTCCACGAACACCATGCGGTATGCTGGCTGCAATCAGAACTTCGACAAGACATACAGTCCAATCAGCGAGGATGAGAGCGACTGGACGAAGCATGAAGCCACATCACAGGAGATTGACTTCAATCCAGTTACTCTGCCTGAATGTCCGTTCTAGTTGATTCTCCCGCAGAGTCTCTTGTATCAACGTGAACTGCATTGTCTCCCGCAGATTAATATAGTTGGATTTATTTGAGTGAACGGCCGTATCTCTCGCAGATAACGCAGAGGGCGCAGACAAACGGCCAACAGCATGAACTACTTGTCTCCCGCAGATAAAGCAGAGGAATGCAGCAAGCTGCATTATTTCGCAGAGAAAGACAGTTTGTAGTTGGTGTAGTTTTGGGGTTCGTCTGCGATTATCTGCGAGATCTGCGAGAGATATTGGCCGTTCATACATGTATAAAACTATATCAATGAATATAAAGAACAACAATAACGGCCGTTCACGCGTTTCTCGCGGAAATTATAGGAAACTAAGGAAATTCGCTTGAGTTTATTGCTTGAGTTTCAAAAAACGCCTACAGGAAACGCACCTAAAGGTGCCAAGAAAAGCCAGCATGAAAGTTTCCGCTAAGTCATGAGTAGAGGAAGCTTGCTTACTATGCCATGACGAGGAAACTTCTTCTAAGAAGAAATTCCACTCACGCAACTTTCTTGTAGTTTTTTCGTGGCATCTTTAGATGCGGTTTCGTGCCAACTTTCCGAAAATACGTGAGCAATAGAGGCCGTTTTTCCTTTGTTTCTGCATTTTATTTCCGCGAGAAACGCGTGAACGGCCGTTTAAACACATAAGGAAAGAACAAGGAAAAAGAACGGAAAGAACAGGCATTGTCTCCCGCAGATAGCGCAGATACTCGCAGATAACGCAGACAAACTGCAAAACAGCATGAGCAGCATTGTCTCCACTGTGTGGTATCTGTCTTTGTCAGCGAGATCTGGGCATCTGCTTTAGCAGATCCATTTCCCCAACCTGTCTTTTGTCTGCGTGAATCTGCGTAATCTGCGGGAGATATTGGGGGTTCTTTGTGCAATAGTTTGAGTCCTCTTGCATGTTATTCTTTCGCAGATAACGCAGAGGTCGCAGAGAAAGACATCTTGCAGTTAGTGTTGTTTTGGGGTTGTCTGCGATTATCTGCGTAATCTGCGAGAGAATCGGCCGTTAACACATAACGAAAGAGCAAGGAAAAAATAAGGAAAGAACAAGGAATGAACAAGCAAAAAGAAAGAGTAATGAAACAACAATATGAATATTAACAATTAAAATAACAACGATTATGTCAAATTTATCAATCGGGGAACCCTCCCCGAAACAATCAGATGCCAGAAATGCGGGCGTGAACTTCCTAAACAGAAATTAGAACGCATGAAGTCTGGCACCTATCGACAAGTATGCAACCAGTGTAAATACGAGTACTACATCAAGCCCGCTAGGGTAAGGCGCATACTCAGGGAACTGGAAAACGATACATAGGTTTTGCAAATTAATAAGCGTCGAAGCGTTTATTTGCTGATAATCAACGCATTAAATGCTCTTTTTCAAAAACTTACTGTCGGCAAAATGTCAAAAAGCAAGGGCGTTTCTACGTAGAAACGGAAACGTTTGATCGATGAAACGCAAACGTTTGATCGATATAACGCAAACGTTTGATCGTAGAAACGCAAAACAGTGCTTCATAGAACGGAATTTTAGCTCATAAAAACGAAAAAATAGAATGAAAATATCTAAAATCAATGTCTTGTATAAGACAAAACAGGAAATCAAACAAAAATTGACGAGTCTTGATGATTTGTTTGTCATGATTCGAGGTGAAAAATACCAAAAGCAGTGTAACAAACTGCGATATGCCCTCAATTCATACCCGAATATTGCGGGTATGAAGCTGGCTGAGACGGCAGAACTGCCACAGATACAGTTTTCTTTGTGCAGAAAACAGTACACGGGCTATGTATTGCTGTCGTTCAAGGCAGAAGACGGTTGGCTGAACAATCTGAAGTTTCTTGCAGAGGGACTTCCGCAGACACTGATGTGCTTTACTGGAGCATCGGCGAAGTCACTGAAAATCGTAGTGGCATTTACACTGCCAGACGGTACGCTGCCACAGACAGAACAGGACATCTGCTTCTTTCATCAGCATGCCTACTTCACATGTGCTAAGTTTTACGAGGCGGAACTTGGCATTAAATGCGAGCGAACAGTGCCTACGACCCAGACTGTATGCAGAATAAGCACGGACGAACACGTGTTTCTTAATGCCAGTCCCATGCCGATGATTCTTCAGCAGCCACATGAAGGCGTTGAGAAGAGGGTGAAAAGTGAGATTCGTTATCAGATGAAGAAGACAAGCTACAATGCAGGCAGGGAAAGTGGCGTGATTCCTTTTTATGAAAAGCAGCACATGGCAATGGCGAAGTTTCAGACAATATTTCTGAATTTGATTAATAGTGCCGTGGATATGGATATGGACGAGATTGTGACGGAACTTGCAAAAAACTGTCAGCGTAACGGTCTTGCGGAGGAGTTCTGTATCAAAAGACTGATGCGACATGCGCCATATTGTAATTTTGATTATATCGTACGCAACTGCTTCCGCAATGTCTATGACACGAGTGCGCCAAAATCTGACTGTGCAGTGTCTAAGATGACTATCGACATGGAAAGGCTGCGCACGTTTCTTGCCGTGAGATATGCTTTCCGCAAGAATGAGATTACAAACGACTGCGAATACAGGGAACGTGACAGTTTCATATTTTCGTGGAACTCGGTTACAAAAGAGGTTCTCAACACGATAACAATCAACGCAAAGGCTGAGGGTATTGACGCATGGGACAAGGACGTGAAGCGATTCATAGAATCATCATTCACAGAGGATTACGACCCGATTGCAGACTGGATAACTTATCTGCCAAAATGGGACGGAGAGGACCGCATAGACAAGTTTGCCCAGAGGGTGAAAACGGATAACCAGGACTGGGTGAAGAACTTCCATCTGTGGTTTATCGGTATGGTGAGCCAATGGATGCGCAGAAACTCCATGCACGGCAATTCACTTGTTCCGCTGTTGGTAGGCGAACAGGGAGACGGCAAGTCAACATTTTGCAGAATGATCATCCCCGAAGAACAGCAGATTTACTATACAGACAGGGTGGACTTCACGAAGAAGGAGGATGCCGTGAAGGCATTGAGCCGATTTATACTGATAAACATAGATGAATATGACAGTATTTCTAAACGTCAGACGGCATTTCTTAAATACATGTTGCAGGCTGTGGACGTGAAGTTCCGCAATCTATATGAGAGCCTCACGCAGCAGCACAAGCGATATGCGGCTTTCATCGGTACGACCAACAATCCTCAGCCGTTGATAGATTATACTGGTTCACGACGATACATGTGTATCAGGGTAAAGGAACACATAGACACGAGTACGGCAGTGAACTATGAACAGATGTATGCTCAGGCTGTGGAGGAAATAAAATCGGGAGCGAGAACATATTTCGACAACGAGGCGGAACATCAGATTCAGCTTGCTAATGCCGACTTCCTACAGATTGATTGCATGGATGATATCTTCTTTGAGATGTTTCACCGTCCTGCCAAAGAAGAAAAGGCGATGCGTCTCACGGCAACGGAGATTGTGCAGAAAATGAAAACGAAGTATCGTAACATCAGCATCAACAACAGCAACATCATGCGTGTAGGACATATTCTGATGAGAAATAAGTTTAAGCTGACAAGGGGAAAAGCTCGCCGTTATGACATCGCTACAAATGACACTGTGATGCCACTTGATTAATGAAGATTAATGAAGTAGCACGCTGATAATCAATGAGTAGACGCTTAGACGCTAGTATTTTTGAAAACCTTATGTGCGTGCGCGAGGGGAACGGGAGTTCTCCCGCAGAGAAATGATGTTGTGGTTTTGGAGGTTTGTCTGCGTAATCTGCGAGATCTGCGAGAGACATTGGGGTTTCTTCTTTGGCAATTGATTGAGTCCTCTTGCGTGATTATTCTCTCGCAGATAGCGCAGATTCCCGCAGATAAACGGCCAACAGCATGAACGGCATTGTCTCTCGCAGATAATGCAGATGAATGCAGCAAGCTGCATTATTTCGCAGAGAAAGTCAGTTTGTAGTTAGTGTGGTTTGTCTGCATAATCTGCGTGAGAATAGGCCGTTCATACATGCGAAGTAAAGGGTAAGGATATGGCTATATTTTTTTGGAAATAGCAATTTACTTATTGATATAATTAATTTGGGCAAATCTCTCAAAACGAATGATAATTGCATTATCATATTGCATGGGTATATATTTTACAGATATCATAACTATAAACCTTCGTATTTAAATCCTTCTAGTTTCTTAAATCCCAAACTATTTATCCAAATCCCCTGCTTCAAGATGAAGAGTACCCAAATAACGATCAAAGTCGTTCATTATTTCACGGTCTTGAATAACACGGAACTTGTCGTATTCGGTGAGAGCCTTTTCTACAGCTTCTTCGTGAGTCACACGTCCTGCATCAGGCAGTATAGGACGGTTGTTCAAATCCATATAGCGTTGCAAGAGACTTGACCAATCAGTCATAGTCATAAGGATATGATCTTCTGCTCTTTGCTCAGCAATATCAATGAAAGCATTGCTCAGACGGTTCAGTGAATTGACCTCTTTTTCACTCAGATAATTCTTTGCTACAGTAACATCAGACTTAACAACTCGACCATCAGGAGCATTTTTCCAAGAAGTCAATCCCATGTAAGGACGTTCAGCATCTGCACGGTTGTAGATGATCTCTGCAGCAGTTTGCTGAGTGACCGCATAGTGCATCATATTCTGTACGGTTTTGAAGAACAAGTGGGTCTCTTCAGAGGCCCTATCATAGTCAGAACTGCACTCGCTATATATATCAGTGATTTTTTGGTAATAACGACGCTCGCTGATTCGAATCTCACGTATGCGAGCAATCAAATCATCAAAATAGTCTGCACCGAATACATTCTTACCCTTCAGACGTTCATCATCAAGCACAAATCCCTTGGTAAGATATTCTTTAAGTATCTGTGTTGCCCATATGCGGAACTGTGTCGCCTCATAACTATTAACGCGATATCCAACTGCGATAACCACATCAAGGTTGTACATCATCACTTCGCCAGACCATTTGTCCGAAGGTAACAAAACTTTTTTGTAACCATCGGACAAATGGATTTCTCCACTTTCCTCTATCTGTGAAAGATGATAGCTAATATTCTGTTGAGTCACTCCAAACAGTTCAGCCATTCTTTGCTGAGAAAGCCAGAAGGTGTTTGTATCAAAGATAACTTGTACTTGCACGTTTCCACGTCCACCTTTATACATGAGTATGGATGCTTCCATGCTTCGTGCCGCAACATCGGGTGTAATATTAGCACAAAAATACTGTTGCGTCACCTTTACCATTTCCTTCTTCTTGTCGGCATTCATTGCAACAGCCATACAAGCAGCACGTGAAAGTCGAATACTGGTTACTTTCCTCACAGCACCACTGCCAAGTTCTGCCATCTCTGTAATCTCTACGAAATGATCGCCAAGGTGGTAGCCTTTTTGTGAAATCCATGCTTGCGCTTTAGCTATGACGCGTTCAAAGTTCCAATACTTTCCATAGCCCATCACACGCGCCAGCTTGCGTGAGTTCCACCATTCCTTGCCATCAGCATCCACTTCACGAAGCTGGTCAAATGGAGACAGAAGTTCTGGTGTATTTTCTATATCTTGTATAATATCAATCATAAACACTAATGATAAAATATTTCTGTTTCTTTTAGTAGACGGTACAGAAATCCATACTGTCATTGCTTTCGTTAACCTTGTTTATCTCCATGAAGTTGATAGAGTCATAATCGCACTGAATAAAAGCATCGCCCTTCTTGAAGCGTACGGATTGGATATTTGTCAGAGAACTGATCATAATCTGTGCAGAAATTATTGGTGAATTAGTTATGAGTTACTTTCAACCTCGTTTTTCTTCTCTAATCTCAGTAACTCGCTGATATCGACTTCGAGAAGCTCGGCTATCTTGACGAAAGTCTCCATCGGTGGTTGACTGACATTGGTGCACCATTTGCTCACGGTAGTTGGTGAACAACCAAGTTGCTCGGCTAGCCACTTGTTGGTCCTCTTCTTATCTACAAGAACGACTTTGATTCGATTTTCCATTTTTATTATGCTGAAGTTTATATGATGTGCCCGCTATATGGTAGAAGCATACATTATTAATAGTACGTAAGCAAAGATAATCATTTTTTTCTATGATAACGAAGATTCGAGGTACTTTTCTTTAATAATCCTGCATTTTAATAGCTTATTCTTCATATTTATAACCTCTGATAGCCATTGCTGCGATATATACTCACAGTGTTACGCAATCCCCAACTGTCTTTTGTCTGCGATTATCAGCGTAATCTGCGAGAGAATCGGCCGTTAAAACAAATAAGGAAAGAGCAAGGAAAGAACGAGCGTATCTCACAGATAGATTGAGTCCTCTTGCGTGTTTATTCTCTCGCAGATAGCGCAGATCTCGCAGATGAATGCAGCAGGCTGCATTATTTCGCAGAGAAAGACTGTTGGTGTAGATATATGGTTTTGGGGGGTATCTGCGTAAATCAGAGTGATCTGCGGGAGATAATGTAGTTTAAAAAATATCCGCCTTACTACTTTTGTCTCTGTTGGGAGAGGAAGCGGTGAGGCGGATAATTTTAAAGGAAAATTAATGAGTTAGAAAGCATAAACTCCTAAAGAGCCCATATCTAATTTAGCAGAAATCCCCATTGCCCTAAAAGCACGGATGATAGTTGAGAATGAAAGATCTCTTTTTCCGCTTTCTATTTTTGATATTTGTGCTTTCTGCACACCCATTAGTTTGCCTAGTTCTTCTTGTGTCATATTTTTGGATTCACGAGCTTTCTTTATAGTTTCACCCATAAGAAAAGCATCCATACGTGCATCATATTTTGTACGTTCGGCAGTACCATGCTCTCCAATAGTCTTGTTGAGCATTTCTTCATGTGTGTAAAGTTTCATATATGTTTCGTATTTAATCGTTATTATATTTTGTCTTTTTATTGCTTTGTTGTCTTATTGTTTGGTATCAAAGTATTGTTTTCTTATTTCTTCAGCTTTTGCTATCTCTTTTTTAGGTGTCTTCTGTGTCTTTTTTACAAACCCATGAGTTGCAATAACAATTGAGCTGTTACGATTGTCCCAAAATGCCAATAATCTATAAGAAATATTCTGGTATTTAGTTCTAAATTCCCAAATATCTGAATCCCCTAATTTCTTAAATAGGTCTTTGTCAAGAACGTATCTACTTTTATCAATATTATAAATAACCTTGTCTTTGACTTTTGGGTCCAATGAATTCAGAAAATCTATAGCTTCATCTGTATATATTATATCGAACTTCGTTTTTGTGTTCATTTTAGATTTATTAATGCTGCAAAGATAATATAAAGTTTCCTTTAAAGGAAATATTTAATATATAATAACACAATATTATTTTTCATGAATATTAGTTGTGTTCTCTGAGAAACAAAAATGAAAGGAAAGTGAAGAGGTAGATAAGAGCAAACGACTATGGCACAAATAGCTTGAGTCCTCTTGCGTGTTATTCTCTCGCAGATAGCGCAGATCACGCAGATGAATGCAGCAGGCTGCATTATTTCGCAGAGAAAGACAGTTGCAACACTACGGGAACAGCAGTATCTCTACAATGTGGTATCTGTCTTTGTCAGCGAGATCTGCGGCATCTGCTTTAGCAGATCCATTTGCCCTAACAGTCTTTTATCTGCGTAATCAGCGTAATCTGCGAGAGAATCGGCCGTTTGAACACATAAGGAAAGAGCAAGGAAAGAACGAGCGTATCTCACAGATAGCTTGAGTCCTCTTGCGTGTTTATTCTCTCGCAGATAGCGCAGATCACGCAGAGGAATGCAGCAGGCTGCATTATTTCGCAGATAAACAGCAAACAGCAGTATCTCCACTATGTGATATCTGTCTTTCTCAGCGTAATCTGCGGCATCTGCTTTAGCAGATCCATTTGCCCAACCTGTCTTTTATCTGCGTGATCTGCGAGATCTGCGAGAGATATTGGGGTTTCTTCTTTGGTGATTGATTGAGTCCTCTTGCGTATTATTCTCTCGCAGATAGCGCAGATCACGCAGATGAATGCAGCAGGCTGCATTATTTCGCAGAGAAACAGCATGAACAGCAGTATCTCCACCATGTGATATCTGTCTTTCTCAGCGTAATCTGCGGCATCTGCTTTAGCAGATCCATTTGTCCAACCTGTCTTTTGTCTGCGTGAATCTGCGTAATCTGCGAGAGAATCGGCCGTTTTACACATGCAAAGAACGAGTAATAAAACAAAAGAATATCAGCGGGAGAACAGACCTTATGTTACTTTGGCTAACACCCCAAACCTTATTTCATTGCATGTACGGAAATATCGCAGTACCTTTGCCGTGTCATTTGAAAATCAGGTGACTAGGCTTAATGAAAGGAGGAACATTATAGGTGCACATATATAACGCTTTCAGCAAGTCTCAAACAGTAAAAAACAATTTAAAAAGAAAGGAAAAGAAACATGCTGAATTACAAAGTTTACATGAACAAGAACAAAAAGAATCTGAAAACCTATAACAAGTTTTACGCTCGTGCCGTCTATCTCGGAACAACTGAACTCGCTGGGATGGCTGACAAGATTCAAGCAAACTGTACAGTCAAAAAGAGTGATGTACTAGCCGTACTCACAGAACTCGCAGAGGTGATGACTGCCGAACTTCAGGACTCAAAGATTGTAAAGATCGCAGGACTAGGCTCATTCAAGCTCACACTGAAAAGTGTAGGCGCAGAAAGCATCAAGGAATTCTCTGCAGCCAAGAACATCAAGAAAGTTAACATCCGCTTCCCTCCAGAAGCACATGTAGACGCAGGTTCAAAAACACGCACCAAGGCATTGGTAACCGGTACGAAGATGAAGGAGTACGCTGAGTACACCAAAATCAAAACTGCATCAGATGCCGGTGATCCAAACGGTGGAGTAGTAAAACCTTAAACATTGCCCCCTGATGCGCACAGGGGGCATCGCTTTAAACTAGTTTCCACAGGGAAAATAAGGATCGTACAAGATTAGACGCCGTTCTCACGGAAAGAAACTTATGTGTGATAAATTAATGGAAACAACAATAACGGCCGTTCACGCGTTTCTCGCGGAAATAAAATGCAGAAACGAAGGAAATTCGCTTGAGTTATTCGCTTGTATTATTCGCTTGAGTTTCAAAAAACGCCTACAGGAAACGCACCTAAAGGTGCCAAGAAAAGCCAGCAAGAAATTCCCTTGAGAATGACCGTTTAAATCACACAAGTAAACAAACAACAAATTAAAAACAGAAAACAATGGATAAGAACAAAGTAAACATTTCGTGGATTATTAAGATAGTAATCGCTATCGCTTCAAGTCTTCTAGGGTTGCTTGGAACGCAACAGAACGAAACACAGGAATAGCCGAATGAGCTATCGCGATTTCAACGACTTAATTAAAATCATAACCAACTTAATATGGTTAATCGCAGCGCTCACAGCGCTACTTAGCTGCACGGTATGGATTGCAGGATAAGAACAGAGGGATGTGCTAAAGCGCATCCCTTACTGTTTTTAGGTATTTAACAAAGTTCGGTTATGTATTTGTTAACAAACGAAACAATTAATATATATATAAATTTGTTTTTAATTATTTTTTTTGTATTTTTGTCATCAATAACATAAAAACATAAAATAGCAGTAAATTGCATCAGAATTATTTTGTTCTTTTTACGAATATTATAATTTTATGAAGACTAAATAGACTATTAAGCTCTAACAAGAACTAATTGTCTAAGAAAAATAATGGATAATTCTAACATCCAACTTGATACATTAACAAAACTACATAATTATGGGATTTGGCGCAGAACAAAAAACAGTAAATGAGTTATTGACGAATAAAGTATTATCAATACCAAGGAATCAACGAACTTATGTTTGGAAACAGGTAAATTGGGAAGATTTATTATCAGATATAATATTTATTATCGATAATGTTGATGATACAAAAATTATGAGGAAACATTTTATTGGTAGCATTGTCTTACAATCTGAGAAATCTGTAAATGGTAAAGATTACTATACAATCATAGATGGACAACAAAGAACTATTACAATATTATTACTACTTGCGGCAATACTAAAAATATTCCAAGAGCGAAATATGAAAAATAATTTTTATGGTATATATCCAAATCTTATTACAAAAGACAGAAGAAATAAAGATCAGTGTATCTTTACTTCTGATAATATTTCTATTCAGAAAATAATAATGAAAATAGTTGATTATACAAATGAAGATAGTCTAAGTTCAATAATTAAAAAAGTAATTGTTAATAAAAGAGAGAAAAATATTGGTGATTGTGTTTCATATTTCTATAATAGAATTAATGAAATTATCAAAGATAAAGAGAAACCTAATGAATATTTAGTTAAAATTAGTGATGAGTTGTTAGATACGAAATACGTAAAAATTACGGCAGCAACAGAAGAAGATTCATACACAATATTTGAAATATTAAATGCAAGAGGGCAAATATTAAGCGATCAAGAATTACTTAAAAATTATATTATGAGATATATATTACCTCAAAACAAGGTTGATGAGGTAAGAATGGGCTGGGAATCTTTAGAATATAAATTAGGCAAATATATTGATAAGTTTTTCAAACATTATACAACCCATAAATATAAAAATACAAATAAATCATCAGTTTATAGAAAGATACAGGAAAATAACACAAAAGATAATATTTCAAATTTATTTGATGATATTTTATTAAAAGCAAAATATTATTCTATAATTATTAATCCTATAAGTAACGGAGATGATAAGAATTGCTCAGATAAGGAATTTTTCATTTTTTCATTTCTTAAATCTAAACGAGCAGAACAATACAGACCTATAATAATGAGTCTAATGCATGCAAAAGATAAAGAATTGTTGACAGAAAATAAATATAATGAAGTCCTTCAATTCATGTATCGTTTTTTTGTTTGCTATAATATAATAGGAGAAGAAAAATCAAATAAACTAGAAGACTCTGTTTATAAATATGCTGAAATACTAGAAAATACCTTTTCTATAGATAATCTTAATGAGTTTATTAAAAATTTAAAAGAAAAGTTGCCTACTTTTGAAAATTTTAAAAATTCAGTAATGAATATTGGATGGTCTAACCATAATAAATTTTTTAAAGATTCAAAAAACAAAAAACGGGTGCAAACAATATTGGAATTGTTGGAAATGAATATAAGTAAAAAGGCATCAGTAGATGGTTTTACTATAGAACATATCTTTCCTGATAGTGAAGAAAAAGATAATGCTATAATTGGTAATTTGCTTCCTTTGGAAGGACCATACAATGAAGATTGTAAAAATAAGGACATCTCTTATAAATTACAATTTTATAAAAAATCTGATTATTGTATCACTAGAAATTTTGCTCAACGATATTCAAATCAAAAATTTTTTATAAAAACTAGAACTATTTGTATTGCTGAAACACTATATAATGATATTTTAAAACTTAGTTAAAATTTGAATATTATATTTGTCGCTAAACAAAATGTAGAAATGAATATAAATTTTGTTTCTAGTATAAGTAGACAATAGAGTAGGTCTGCTTATAAGGATATATAGTGGTATATAGTTTCGTTATTTATATAGGCTAAGTAAAATTTAAAATTTAAACATATTGTTAGAATGAATAAAAAAGACTATCTTTGCAAAACGTAAATATAGAACATTAGACATAATAAATATGGCAAAACCCTTTATAAAGTGGGTCGGAGGGAAGAAAAAACTTATTGATACATTTGAGATGTTACTTCCTAAGGATCTTGTAAATATGGAAAATATGACATACATAGAACCTTTTGTTGGAGGTGGGGCTATGCTATTTTTCATGTTGCAGAAATTTAATAATATAACTAAAGTGATTATTAATGACGTAAATCCAGATTTAATAAAAGCCTATGAAGTTATAAAGACAAAACCTGAGAAAATAATAATATCTTTAGAACAAATTCAACGTGAATATTTGAAACTATTAACTGAAGAAAAAAGAAAAGCTTTTTATCTTGAGTCACGTGATATTTATAATAATAACGCATTATCAGATATTGAAAACACGACGTATTTTATTTTTCTAAATAGAACATGTTTCAATGGATTATATCGTGTTAATTCTAAAGGTAAATTCAACGTTCCTTTTGGTCGCTATTCTAATCCTAAAATATGTGATACGGATACGATATATTCAGATAGTGAACTTTTACAAAAAGTTCAAATGATAAATGGAGATTTTGAGCAAACGGAAGATTATATTACAGAAAATACGTTCATGTATTTTGATCCTCCATATCGTCCATTAGATGCGACATCTAGCTTTAATTCTTACGCTAAAGAAGCATTTAATGACGAGGAGCAAATACGTTTGAAGGAGTATTATGATAGACTGTCAGAAAAAGGATGTCTCCTAATGCTGAGTAATTCAGATTGTAGAGGACGAAATCCTGATGATACTTTTTTTGATGATCTGTATTCAGAATATGATATACAAAGAGTCTTTACTAGTAGATCTGTGAGTGCCAATCCTAGCAAAAGGGGTAAACTTTCGGAATTATTAATAAGAAATTATGATAATATTGCTGCTAGGCAATCTGAGACTAATATTAATATAAATACGATTTATGAACAACGCACATACAAGAGAACAGTATGATGAATTTATGTCGCAATTATTAGACACTAATGCGACATTAGATTTCTTTTGTGATTTTGAGAAGATTAATAGAAATGTAAATGCCGTTTCTATTAAACTTCACCAACTTAATTATCTAATAGGAAAGGAAGATATGGAAGCTGCAATTCGTCAATTGTGGCAAGAAAACAATAATGTTTTTAATGTGCTTGATATTTTAATCGCTGTACGGCGTAAAGATAATAAAAAATCATTTGATAAAAATGGTGATTTAAAATCAATTAGCTCATTCTTTGATAGTCCAGAAGGAGTTATTGAATTTATTGAAGATACAGGATTGAAAGAGGTTTTCAAAAATAAGCAAATAACCAATCTTGTTGACTATGTTTTTGGAGTTGAGACAGGTTTGGATACTAATGCACGTAAAAATAGAGGTGGCGATATTATGGAGAAGACCGTAGCTCGTATCTTCTCAAAAAACGCTATTAGTTATAAAGAACAAGTTAGTTCTACGGATTATGATGAACTTTCTGTTCTAGGTGTTGATTTAAAACGTTTCGATTTTGTTATTGAGACAAAAACAAAAACGTACTTTATTGAGGTTAATTTTTATAGCAGCAATGGTTCAAAATTAAATGAGGTAGCTCGTTCGTATTCTGATATTGCTCCCAAAATTAATAGTATTAATGGATTCGAATTTGTTTGGATAACTGATGGCAAAGGATGGCTCTCAGCTAAGAATAAATTAGAAGAAGCATACAATATTATTCCAAGTACTTACAATCTTACAAATGTAGGAGATTTTATAAAACTAATAAAAGAATAACATGGCTTGTAGAAAAAATCATCAAAATATTAAAGATCTAATGGAACTTCTACCAATCGACCAAGGTGGTGTTGGAAGACACAAATGTGCTGCATGTGCTTATGACGCTGGATATAAAGCCGGATATGCTCTGAATGGCTCACTTTGTATTGATACAGTCTTATCTAGTTTGGAAGAAAGCCAAGCTGGAGCTCAAAGACACAAAAGTCCTCATGCTGCATTTGCATTAGGATATTATAACGGAGTTTGTGAACGAACAAAAGTTGATAACGAATGATAAAAGGTGGAACTGGTGGCTCTAATACAATTACAGGACTAAGATATGAGGCCAATGTTGATTTGGCAGTCTTTCTAAATCAACAAAGCGGATATTCTGTCAATAAAACAAAAGTTTATTATAATGAGAAGCTCGTAGCGAGACTCTTTAAAAAACATGAATTATATGGTTTTTTAAAAGAGAATGGTGTTGATTGGACAAAACATTTATCGAAACAATTACTGCCAGATAATTGTATATATGTTATAGTAAACAATACTGCTTTCATATTGGAAGTCAAGCATCAAGAGATTGCAGGTAGTGTTGATGAAAAATTGCAAACTTGTGATTTTAAGAAAAAGCAATATACCAAATTGTTTTCAGAATTGAATTACAAAGTAGAGTATTGTTATATTCTTGATGATTGGTTTAAAAAAGACCAATATAAAGATGTTTTAAACTATATTATCAGTGTAGGATGTAAATATTATTTTGGGTACATACCGCTTGAGGAATTAGGCTTGCCTGTACCTAGTACTAATAATAACGACAAAACGATTATTCATTCATATGAAATCTAATGATAAAGTCTTTCTATACATCATCAAACAAGGATTTCTTGTTAGCACATGGCGATACGTTTAAACTCCTTACAGAGTTTAACTTTAAGTTTGACATGATTTTTGCTGACCCTCCGTATTTCTTATCCAATGGTGGAATAAGTATGCAGAGCGGAAAAGTTGTATGTGTTGACAAAGGTAAATGGGATAAAGGAGGAACACCAGAACAAATGGCGGAATTTAACCTTAAATGGATTTCCTTGTGTAAGGACAAGTTAAAGGATAATGGAACTATTTGGATAAGTGGGACATATCATAATATCTTTTCCGTAGCAAATTGTTTAACGGAATTAGGTTTTAAAATTTTGAATGTAATAACTTGGGCTAAAACAAATCCACCACCAAACATTAGTTGCAGATATTTTACATTCTCAACTGAATTTATAATTTGGGCAAGGAAATCACCCAAAATTCCTCATTATTATAATTATGCTTTGATGAAAAAGCTCAATGATAATAAGCAAATGACTGATGTTTGGCGCTTACCTTCTATTGCTCGTTGGGAGAAATCATGCGGTAAACACCCTACACAAAAGCCTTTGTCTGTATTATCACGTATAATAATGGCATCTACACGTCCAGGTGATTGGATCTTAGATCCATTTTCAGGGAGCTGTACCACAGGTGTGGCAGCTAGCCTTTTAAGAAGACGTTTTGTTGGCATTGAACAAGAACTCGAATTTTTGAATATGGGTAAAGCTAGAAGAATAGAACTTGATAACAGTGAAACATATAGTACTTACAGAAGTAAAATAAAAGATATACATTTACTTGATACTTCAGAAGAGACTGTTGCTGAGAATATAGTGTTCGATAACTATGATTTGCCATTTTAAAAATATTGCTTCTATATAAAGCAATAATCTATATGTCGTTACCTGTATTGACGAAGTACCAAACACATGTAATAACAGTTTATCGTATTTTGGGTTAGTAAGTTTAGCAAGCAATACACCTGATTATTCGGATGAATATTTATATGAAATAGTATTTTTGTAAGCAATGAATACTTTATCTTGAAATTAATTTTGTAAATTTGCATTGTTTAGTGATAGAATGATTGCATCTAGGCAAGATAAGATTTCTATAAAAAACAAGTTTTACTTACAAAGATTATATTTATGAAAGAACATGGATATGTTTATATCCTCACAAATCCTTCTTTTAAAGAGGATTGGGTTAAGATAGGGAAGAGTTCAAGATCTGTGGATGTACGTTCTAAGGAATTGGACAATACAGCTGTGCCATTGCCATTTGAAATCTATGCTACGCTAAAAACTTCAAAGTATAACGAGGTGGAGAAGTTGGTGCACAAGACTATTGATCGTCTCACAGACTTGCGCATTCGCCAAAACCGTGAGTTCTTTAATGTTTCACCAGAAGTAGCTTTGTCTATCCTTAAGGATATTGCGAATACTATTGATGATGCTGAAATTTTTGAAACCCAAAGTTCAGGTGAAGATTCTGATGGAGACGATAGTCATGCCCACGTAGAAAGACGAGGTAGATTTAAGTTTTCTTTAGTCAATATACCTATTGGCTCAGAATTAACTTTCGATCCTACTGGCATTAAAGTTAAAGTTGCCAGTGATGATACAATTGAGTTTCAAGATCGCATTTATAAACTATCACCATTTGTAGGAACATTTATGCCCGAAGATAAACGTAATACATCTGGTGCATATCAAGGTGCAAAGTTTTTTAGCTACAAAGGTAAGATTCTTGAGGATTTACGTAAGGAACTGAAATGTCCTGATTCTATATAGATGATGAAATAATGGGTATTTCATCATCAAGACACTATATAATGTAATAGCTAGAAAGTAGCTTGCTGTATAAAATACAGGTTTGCCACACGATAATCTATTTGCATAACGGAAGTTTAGCTGGAGCTTTGTTTCGTAGCTAAGAAATGAAACACACATAAATAATAAACAATGAATAATTGGACAGAAAAAGAAACCATTGTAGCCTTTAATCTATATTGCAAGTTACCTTTTGGAAAATTAAACCAATACAATCCAGAGATAATAAAGTTAGCAGAACTACTTGGGAGAAATCCTTCGGCTGTTAACATGAAATTATGTAATATGGCTCGTTTAGATCCTTCTTTGCAAAAGAGAGGTGTCGCAGGTCTAACTCATGGAGCCAAACTGGAACAGATTGTCTGGGATAAATTTGTTGATAATCCAGATGAACTAGCATATCAAAGTGAAAAGTTGATAGCTGAATTTTCTCATAAGAATATAGAAGAAGTTGCTGGTTTAGACATAAGTAAACTTCCTGATGGTAAGGAAAGAGAGTCAATAGTGAAAGTGAGAGTTAATCAATCTTTCTTCAGAGATGTTGTCTTAAATTCGTATGACCATTGTTGTTGTATATCTGGAGTGGCAAATGATAAACTTTTAGAGGCAAGTCATATAATAGACTGGTCTGATGATGTTAAGAATAGGACAAATCCATGTAATGGTTTATGTCTGAATGTGTTTTTTCATCGTGCCTACGATAAACTGTTATTGGCAATAACGCCAGACTTGAAAGTTTCTGTATCAGAAGAACTTTTAGTAACTACACGTGATGAAAAATTCAAAAAGTACTTGTCGCTTATTGATGGTCAAGAAATTAATAGTCCTTCAAAGTTCTCCCCAAATAAAGAGTTCCTTGATATGCATTATCAGAAATATGTAAACAGATAAAGTTAATTATGCCGATAGCAAAACCATATTATATCATGAGTAGTAGCCTTACGTTGGCGTTCCAAAAATATAATAGCTGCTTATAGGTTTGTTTGATTATTATTAATTATGGAGAATTTATATGATGACTGTTATATGAGTTTTGTTGAAAAATAGAGACGAATTACGCTTAAATAATATCTAATAATCAGTTAATGCGATAATAATTTATTAACTTTGCACTTTGTTTATGAACTTAATTTATTAATAATCAGATGGAGAATAAAACATATAAGATTTTTTATACATGGAAGATGATATTGATTTCATTTCTATGTTTGTTGTTAGGGGTAGTGGCATTTAGAATGGCTATGAGTAAAAGCTGGTCATATTTTCGTGATATATTTATGGGCGTAGCCGGAGTCGCCCTTTTCCTTGTTGGATTGTTTATGATCATTTATATTTTCTATTCTTATATTTACCATATTCCAGTATTCGAAATTTGTGAAGACCGCATCAAAATGCATTCTTTATTTAAGAACAAACATGTAGACCTGATGTTTGAAGATGTTGAGAATTTCCAACTTTATAGTTATAAACATAACAAGCAAATAAGGATCATATATACAAATTCTGGTTATAGTAAGCTTGTAGAAAAATCAGGTATAGTGAAAAAGAAACTCATAAAGTTTAATGTAGGCTTGACAGGCAATGTAGGAAGTATTAATGTATCTAATATGTCTATGAAGCCTAAAGAGATTCAAGCAATACTAGCAGAGCAACTTAGAAAATATAAAGAATAAACATTATTGATATTATATCACATAGGGTATATTACTTATGTTTAACTAGCATAATATACCCTTGAAGGTATAAAATAATTATAACTTATGAATTTGAGAATACAACTTGATACCACAAATATAGATTGGAATTTGGTGGTAGACATACTACAAAAGGCTGGGATGGCTAACCGCACAGCTGAAATCCATCAGCGGGCATTTAATAATAGTCATACTGTTGTTTTTGTGTTCGATGCAGATAATCTGGTAGGCTTTGGAAGAGCTATATCTGATGGCGAATATCAAGCCGCGATATATGATGTTGCTGTTCTGCCAAGTTACCAGGGTAAAGGAATTGGTAAAACAATTGTCCGAAGCATAGTTGGAAATATACCTAATTGTAGTTTTATTTTATATGCTGCTCCGGGCAAAGAAAAGTTTTATGAAAAGGAAGGCTTCAGGAAGATGAAAACTGGTATGGCTTTATTTGTCGATGCAGAAAAGATGAAAGACAAAGGTTTTATAGAATAGTAAAATAACGACTTACATAACAATGGAATGGTAAGATAAAAACTTAAGATGATATGCCAATATACAATGTATGTCATCTTAAGTCTTTACGATATCACTCCATAAAATGCTAATACTATTTATTAAACTAAAAGTTTTATATACTTAATATAAATGCTTGATGTTTAGTATTTTAAATTATATTTATTAGCCTTGTTTGGTTGACTAAATGTCCTTTAAAACAGCATTGTCGCCAATTAATTCAGGAGCCTTTGCTTGTTGCATTACCCGACTGGCAGGGCAGTCGAAGCCTTCATTGATGATACGGTTGATGATATTGAATTTTCCGCTTCCTGTAACCATAAAAATGGTTTGTTTAGCGTGCATCATCGGCTTTCCTGTCATTGCCACACGTTTGATGCCTGTTATGGGATGTACTGAAGGCATATACGGTTGTGAGACGGAGAGTAGGTGTTCCTGTCCAGGGAATATGGACGAGGTATGACCGTCGTCACCAATACCAAGAATGATGCAATCAAATTGCCGAACTTGTGACGTAACCAATTCTGAATATCTCAAAGCTTCTGCTTTCGGGTCGGCTTCACCGATAATGCGAAAAACATTCTCTCCCTCTTTCAAATCCGGTATGTTGTTGGAAAGAAGCATTTTGAAACGACCGTAATTGCTGGCTTCATCTGTGGGAGGGACGCAACGCTCATCCACCCAGAAGAAGCGGAATTTCTTCCATGGTGTTATTTGAGCGTATTCGTCTGCCCACAAACGGAAAAGCACATCGGGCGTGGAACCGCCGCTAAGTGCTACATCATATTTCTCGTCATCATTTTTTTCCAAAGCTTGCTCATTCATACGAATAATCAATGAGCGTGCAGCCTCCAATGGAGAACTGAACATGTGGCGGGGAAGTTTTGAAAGTTTAGAGTTCACAGTATTCATCTGTATGTATTAAATTTTTACATGGATTGGTCCAATTACCATTTACGCTTTCTATCAGGGCATTACTCTCCAATGGTCCCCACGTTCCTGCAGGATAACCATAGAGTGGTGCTTCTGGATATTTTTTCCAGTAATCAAGAATCGCATCGAAATATCTCCATGAAGATTCTACGGCATCTCCACGTGTAAAGAGGGTAGGATCGTTCAGAAGGCAGTCCTCAATGAGACGGGCGTATGGATCACCAGTCTTCACATCACTGAGTCTGTCATAAACAAAATCCATTTCAACCTGCTTGGTCTGGAACCCAGTTCCAGGCAGTTTCATATCGAAGCGCAACACAATACCTTCGTTAGGTTGGATGCGCAATACAAGTTTGTTGGCATGCGGATTAGCCCCATTCACATTGTCAAGTAGCAAATGGTGCACTTTCTTAAAATGAACAACAATCTCTGTTACCTTGGTAGGCATTTGCTTGCCCACTCTGAAGAAGAATGGGACACCGCTCCATCGCCAGTTGTCTATCTCTGCCTTCATCGCAAAGAAAGTCTCTACACGTGAGTCGGGTGCCACATGAGCCTCTTGGCGGTAACCAACTTTATCGCCTCCTGCTGTATATTGTCCACGAATTACATTCTCACGGATATAGTCTTCTGTCAGTGGCACCAGTGAATCATACACTTTTACAACCTCATTGCGGAAGCTGTCGGCATCAAACTTTACTGGAGGTTCCATCGTACAAAGGGCAAGAAGTTGCACCAGATGGTTCTGAACCATATCACGCATTGTACCTGCTGTCTCATAATATCCTCCACGGTTTTCAATACCCAGATTTTCTACCGAAGTAATCTCTATATAATCAATGTAGTTTCGGTTCCATATAGGTTCGAAGATTGAGTTGGCGAAACGGAAGGCAAGAATATTTTGTGCAGTTTCCTTGCCTAAGAAATGGTCCATGCGAAAGACCTGATGTTCCTGAAAGGCATCTCGGTAAATCGCATTTAGCTGTTTGGCACTGCTTAGGTCATAGCCAAAGGGTTTCTCAACAATGATGCGAGTGTTCTCGCCATTCAATCCGAAGGTTTTTAAATGCTGCGGAATCACACCATAAAGCAGTGGAGGAGTGGCAAGATAATAAATGACACTCTCGCTGTTGCTTGTTTTTAGATGTTCCACAAGTGCTGAGTATTCCTCTTCCTTAGCTGGATCCATCGTCTCGTAGCGGATATGGGAGATGAAACTGTTGATCAGTTCATTGTCCCAAGCTTCTGGTTTAGTATATTTTGGCAATTGTCCGAGCAGATAATCACGATATTCAGAATCACTGTAAGGAGTGCGTCCTACACCTACAATCTCAAACTTCTCCGGTAAATGTTTCTCGGAGAAGATATCAAGGAGTGCCGAAAAGAGCTTACGTTTGGTAAGATCACCTGAGGCACCAAATATGATGAATGATAATGACTTTGGCATAATTACTCATAATTTTAATGTGATTATACATTATAACTACCTGAATGAGTGTTGCCGCCCTTACCGGTCCAGTCTTCATGGAAGAACTCTCCGCGTGGCATATCGATACGCTCAAAGGTATGTGCGCCAAAGAAGTCACGTAGTGCCTGTATCATATTTGCAGGGAGGTTAGCTGTGGTGAGAGACAAATAGTAGTTGAGAGCCGAACTGAGTGCCGGCACAGGAAGCTCTGCTTGAAGTGCTGTGATTACAAGTCCTTTCCATCCTTTAAGAGCCTGTGCTGTTTCTGCTGCAAACTTAGGCGCAAACAGTAGGTGCTTAGGCTTCTCTGAAGCTTGGTAGGCATCAGAGATATCATTCAGAAAGGCTGAACGGATGATACATCCTGCACGCCACATTCGGGCGATAGAAGCGAGGTCGAGATTCCACGAAAAGTTGTCAGAGGCCTTTTGTAAAACAGCAAATCCTTGAGCATAAGATACCAATTTGGACGCATAGAGTGCTTGCTCGATATCATCAACAAGTGATAAGTCAGTCGTAGTATCTATCTTACGGTCATTCGCTAACCGTTCGGCAGCTTCCACACGCAGGTTCTTGTCAGAAGAGAGGCTGCGCTCGAACACTGCTGAAGCAATCAGCCCTAGCGGCATACCAAGTTCCATCGCATTGATGACCGACCACTTACCAGTTCCTTTCTGCCCCGCAGTATCAAGTATCTTATCAATTAGATAGTCACCGTTCTTATCTCGGTGGCGTAGCACCTGAGCCGATATTTCCATGAGATAACTGTGCAATCGGCCTTCGTTCCAATGTTCAAAAACAGTGGCAATCGCTTCATTATCCATCTTCTTAAGATGTTTCAATAGGAAGTAAGCCTCACTGATGAGTTGCATGTCACCATATTCTATACCGTTATGGATCATCTTCACAAAATGTCCTGAACCTCCAGGTCCAACCCAATCACAACAAGGGGTACCATCTTCAGCTACTGCAGCAATTCGCTGTAATATCGGTTTTACATCGTTCCATGCAGACTGTGATCCTCCGGGCATAATAGAAGCTCCATTCAATGCACCGAACTCACCACCGCTAACGCCAGTTCCTATAAATCTGAATCCACGTTTTTCTGTTTCTATCACACGGCGGTTGCTGTCTTCATAATTAGAATTTCCACCATCAATGATGATATCTCCCGGTGAAAGTAACGGAAAAAGCTGTTCCATGAGTTGGTCTACAGCATTTCCTGCACGCACCATCATCATAATCTTGCGGGGAGTCTTGATGTGTTGTACAAAATCATTGATTTCTGTGCAACCTATGATATTCTTTCCTTTGCCACGTCCATTTACAAACCGTTCTACTACACCTTCTTCAATACCGGGTACGGTACGGTTATACACAGCAACAGTAAAGCCTTTGCTTTCCATATTTAAAACAAGGTTCTCGCCCATAACGGCAAGTCCTATTAAACCAATATCTGCTTTTTTGTCCATAATCAATATTTTAAAATTTATATTAATAATGATCCGGGTTGTTCTTAATATCTATAACAACGCTTTGCAAATATACATTTTATGTTTAATACTTCAAACTTAAATGTGGTATTTTTCAGAAAAAAACAGAATAATAGTAAACAGCAGTTGTTTTTATTTTGTTGAATGTTCAGCTAGATACGATATAAAAATAGTTGTGTATGTGGTATTTGTTGTTCTTGGTCGGTTCATGAAATGAAAAATTATAAGAGGATAAATATGGTATAAAAACGAAGGAGTGGCATGAAAAAAATAAGATAATATAATATAATATGCAATGATAGCATATATGTTACCTTAAGCTTTTTAACATGTCACTCCATAAAAATGTATGAAAGGTATGTTAAACTAAAAGTTTTACATCTTAAACATAAGTATATGTAGTTTAGTTACTTATATGTATTATGTTTGTCAATGAAAAACGTTTAATGACTTGTTGTGATAATACAGATGTTCAATCTTTCTTAATACATACAAACCAATAGAGCATCATAAAATGAGTTATGCTAGGACTCCGTCCTTACCTGTAAATTCATCTAGTGAACCGGCTTTGGTCTGAATGCAGATGTAACTTATTGCGCTATCATCAGCTGCACGAAGTTGGCGTTTTGCGGAAGTATCTATGCGTATCCAATCACCAGCGTTTAGAATTACATCCTCACCGTCAATATTCATAATGCCCTTACCTGATATAACACCATATACTTCTTCGTTTTGCTTATGCTTATGAGCGAAAGGTATTTGTTCACCAGCAGGCATGTTGTTTATTGAAATCTCTTCACCTGTTAGGTTTAATAACTCATGGAGCTCTGTGCGAGCTGCGTCCATCTTAACGGTTGTCTTCTTAAAATTCTTCATTATAGTTTTATATTTAAATTGTTATGTTTCATTGTCTTGATATGGCAAAGTTACAATATAATAATTTCGTATGCAAGAGGGTACTAAAAAGTGAGATAGTTACCAAAAAGTAGGAAATGTGATGTTATAAGGCTTTATGATAATTTACGTTAACTAAGATTCACAATTTGTATACAATGATTTTGTTTGAATATTTAATCAACTGTTTGTAATGCTGTTGCCGTAAATAATTAGTTATAATAATTTATTGAAAGTGTTAAATATAATCATTGTGAAACAAAATCTTAGACTCAACTCATCATAAAATTGAGAAAATAAGTATATTTGTAGTCATAATAACAAATTGAACTTTTATGATTAAAACGGATTATTTATGTAATCCTTGATTATATAGTGCCAGGTGTATTGAAACCTCATCATCCTAGTAAAGATGGTTTGGACCAAATGGTTAGACTTAAAATACAAATTATGGAAACATTCAATGACGTAATATCAAGCGATAAACTAGTATTGGTGGACTTCTTCGCTACATGGTGTCAACCATGCAAGATGATGCATCCTATTCTGGAACAATTGAAACAAGCATTGGGCGATAGCATTCGCATCATCAAGATAGATGTAGACAAACAAGATATAACGGCTGGACAGTATAACATTCAGTCAGTACCTACACTAATGTTATTTCGCAACGGACAGTCGCTTTGGAGACAAAGTGGAGCATTGTCGCTGGCAGAGTTAAGAAATATAATTAACGGATATTTATAATAAGTATGTTAGAACACATTGCAGAATTTACAGCATGGCCTATACTGACAGGTATCGTCATCGGTTACATTGCTAACAAGATTATGATCGGTAAGGGTAAGGGATGTTGCATGAACCTCATAATAGGTATAGTTGGTAGCTATGCTGGAGCATTCATAAGTCATTTGCTGAATATAGAGTTATTTGGGAAGGGCTATATCACAAACTTAGTATTCTGCGTTCTTGGCGCAATTGCTGTATTGTGGATTTGGGATAAACTCTTTGATTAAGTAAATCAGAAACAGATATCAAAACTGGTTGGTTATATAATTACAGATAACTATGATACGTAAGGGGCGATGATAAGTCGCAATGACGGATTAAGACCAGTAACTTTTTACATTGAAAAAATATAAGAATGGCAGATTGGAAAAGTGCTTTAGCTGCTCTTGGAGCAACAAACGATAATGTAGAAGAATCCGAGAAAAAGGATGTTGAGCGAAAGAAGCGGGTAGGTGTGGTTTACTCCACAGATGCTGATTTTGATTATTCTGAGGATTCGCAGGAAGGACAAAATACTTTGCCGAAGAATCAGCAAAAATTACGATTGTATATGGAACGCGCTGGGCGTGGTGGAAAAACAGTAACGATCGTAAAATTCTTCATCGGATCGGATGAGGATATGCTGACTCTATGCAAACTCTTAAAGCAAAAATGCGGCGTTGGCGGTTCTGTAAAAGATGGAGAGATTATCATTCAAGGTGATCATCGTCAGCGACTTATAGAAATTTTGAAAAAAGAAGGTTATACACAAACAAAGTAATATGAATATTGACCATGTTGCACTTTATTGTATTGACCTTGAAGGCATGAAACGATTCTTCATGGAGCACTTTGCATGTAATTCAAATGAATTGTATCATAATTCTCGTACAGGACTGAAAACCTATATATTGTCTTTTACTGATGGTGGTGCTAGATTGGAACTCATGTCTCGACCAGAAGTAATGAAACCTTTGGCAGATGTGTTTCGTGGTGGATTTATCCATGTATCAATCGCACTCGGAACAGAGGCAAATGTAGATGCAAAGACTGATGAATTAAAGGCTGCCGGCTATGATTGCATCAGTGGTCCGCGTATTACGGGTGATGGTTATTACGAAAGTTGCATCGTTGGACCAGAAGGTATATTGATAGAGGTAACAGTATGAATCCTATAGCAATACGACTTCTCAATCAACAGTTGATCTGTCCCGAATTTGATAATCCTGAGGATGTGGTCAGTTATATGTGTGCGATGCAAGCACAGGAATATCGCATGATGCGATGGGCGGTGGAGATGCGAACACGTAAACCATCTGCAAAAGCTTTTAAGGAGGCTTTTGACAGTGGGCGAATCATTCGTCTTCACCTGATGCGAGGTACTTGGCAACTTATATCTGCTGACGACTACTGGACTTTACTCGAACTTTGCGCTCCCAAGGCTATAGCCGTAATTAAAGGATGGATGAGCAGTAATAAGATCAGTATTCCAGATGATGAACTGATGAAGATCAGAGAAATCCTTGCTCAGACAGCCGCCGACAAAATAAGTGTAACAAAGGAGGACTTCGTAGATGCTCTTGCAAAGAAGGATATTCGTATGGATGAACACAGACTCTCGTATCACATTCGCATGGCAGAGTTGTCTGGTACTATTTGTAGTGGAGATTTGTTGCCAATGAAAGCTACTTATGCGCTAACTGCAAATAAGGTGAAGCTATCCTCAAAAATAGACAGAGATGAAGCATTGATGCTCTTTACTCGCAAATACTTCAAGAGTCGTCAGCCTGCAACATTGCAAGATTTTGCATGGTGGTCGGGATTAAATATGAGCGATTGTCGCAAAGGAATAGCTCTTTTAGGCAACACGATTCATCTAGAGAAATGGGAAGAAAGAGATTTCTACCTAACAGACGATTGTAGAACACGAGGATTCAGAAAGGATAAATATCTTTTTATTCCTCCTTATGATGAATATCTAATAAGCTATAAGAGCCGTGATATAGTACTCCCAGAAGAGTATAGGCATAAGGCTCATAACAATAATGGTATTTTCCAGCCCATCATTGCTAAAGACGGTAGAATATGTGGTAACTGGAGTCCTTATAAAGACGAATGCCAAGTAGCGTTTTTTGATGGAGTGCATGATACTGATATGCAGGAAGAGTGGGCTAGGTATAAGAAATTTAAAACCAAGTAAAACGATATATTATGAATCTAGAAGAAGTTAGAGAATATTGTCTGTCGCTGCCTGGCGTTACAGAGGATTCACCCTATGGTCCTGACATGATAGTATTTAGAATTGAAGGAAAGATATTTCTGCATATGCCATTGGAATATGCAGACCAACGTGTTTCTATCAAACTGCCACCAGAAGAAGGACAGCATCTTCGTGAAACCTATGATGCAATAAGTGCTGGTTATCATCTGAACAAAGTACACTGGAATGATGTTCTAATAGAGCATGCTTTCTCATCAGAGCAAATCAAAAATTGGATACTTCAATCTTATAATTTAGTAGTGAGCAAACTACCAAAGAATTTAAGATTAAAGTATTCTGATAATTAAATACTTATTCTTATAGCAAGATATAAAAATACTTAGATGAAAATGCTTTCATCTAAGTTTATCTAATGCCTGATTATATCCTTCTACTAATTCATTCACAATCTTACTGACAGGCTTTAGTTCCTTAATACCAGCTACGGCCTGACCTATTTCCATTTCACCATTTTCTATATCACCTTCAAAGATACCTCGTTTAGATGCATTTGCACCAAGTATGGCGCGGAGTTCGTCAGCATCGGCACCTCTATCTTCTGCCTCTTTAATTCGGCCGTATAAAGCATTTTTAACGAGTCGTGTTGGTGAAAGTTTCTTCAGCGCCAGCATGGTATCGCCCTCTCCAAGATTTAAGCATTGTTGTTTGAATGCATCAGATGCCGAACTTTCCTCGCTAACAGCAAAGAGTGTTCCTATCTGTACACCATCAGCACCAAGTGCCATTGCAGCCAACATAGCTTCGCCTGAGGCTATACCTCCAGCAGCAAGTAGTGGTAAAGAAGTGGCTTTGCGAATTTGTGGTATTAATGTCATTGTGGTGAGTTCTTCACGACCATTGTGTCCGCCTGCTTCAAATCCCTCAGCAACGATAGCGTCAACGCCAGCCTCCTCGCACTTGCGGGCAAACTTGCTGTTAGCTATTACATGAACAACTTTGATACCTGCTTCATGAAATCTAGATGTGAGTTTGGCTGGACTACCTGCAGATGTAAATACAATCTTAACACCTTTGTTGATGATAAGTTCTACAATCTTGTCAAGTTCAGGATACATCAATGGTAAGTTTACACCCCAAGGTTTATCTGTGGCTGCATTCATCTTATCAATATGCTCGGCAAGAGTTTCGGGATGCATGCTACCTGCACCAAGAAGTCCAAGTCCACCTGCATTACTCACGGCAGAAGCCAATCGCCATCCACTGCACCATACCATTCCTCCTGCAATGATAGGGTATTTGATTCCAAAAAGTTCTGTTATTCTAGTTGCTTTCATATCTTTCAATTTATGCTTTTATTAATACTATGCAATATCAAAGATGTTTCAGATTAACTAAATAGTTTCATCCAATCATCGAATTCTTTGTTCTGGAATGAGTGAATACCATTTCTTTCGGCAGCATTGCAATTCACTTCGAGATCATCGATGAAGATCGTTTCATTCGGTTTAATACCGGTTTTTTGAATAACGGTCTGAAATATTTCGTCATCAGGTTTCTTCATGTGCATCTTTTGCGAAGTGAATGTGTGTTCAAAATAATCATCAACCGTAAAGCTATCCATCGGAAAAAGTTCGTCTTTGCAATATCTCCAGTGTAAATCAATGGTGTTGCTTAACAAGAAAGTACGATATCCAGCTTTGCGAAGATCCATCAGTTTTTGTTTTTTCACATCTGGAATTGTAATGAGCATCGCATTGGTGGCATCAGTAATCTGCTTGTCTGTGGCATTTGGGTTGACGATTCTACGGAAAGCATTAAAGAAGTCCTGATTAGAAATCATTCCTATGCCCATAGCTTGAAATAGTTTAAGAGCTTCTGGATTTTCACGTAGATGTTTATACCTACCCATACCAAGATTTTCAAAAGCCTGCATTGTAGCATCTTCGTCAAGTTTTACTAGCACATTGCCTAAGTCGAAAATGATATTTTTATAATTCATTGATATTCAAATTTTGAACAAAGATAATCATTTTCTCAATGATTCAGTAAAAATAGCAGAATATTTCCATAGGGTAGAGTTGATTCACGCTAACTGAATATCGTTATTCATTAGTCATAAATCATTAATTGTCGCTATTTGAATTGTCTTTGTTTTCCTGTTTTTTCTTATTTACTTTCAACCAAGCTTTAACTCGTTTATAGCCTTCAACTCCTAAAATGGTAAGTCCACCATACTGGCATGTTTTAGCCATACCGAATAGTATCACCCAAAGAATACCTTTAGTTTCTACTGAAAGATATTTAGCGGGTAAAGCCATCTGTGCGAAAGATAGAATATAAAACGGTATGCATAAAGCTAAAACGATGACACCAGTACGGAACGAGAGACCCTGAAGCCATAACTTGATATGTTTGAGTTTCTTTCCCATTCTTATTTCAACTTTTTGCCTTCAGAATAAGCTTGACCAACACGCTCTCCGAGTGCAATGTAGCTAAAATGGATAGGATCATAAGTAATAAGATTCATTTTCTCTACATCTGGTTTGCCATCTTCTGCAAGATGCTTCTCGTCTACGAGTATGTTTATAATCTCTGCAACAATGAAATAACCTGTCTCGCTTTCATAAAGCTTCTCTTTAACGCGGCACTCAAATGTCATTGGATAATCAGTAAATACAGGTGCATTCACGTTAGGAGCCTTCTCGTGGCTTAAACCAGACTTTTGTATCTTGTCTGGATGATTCTTCTGACTGACGATTCCTACATAGTCAGATGCAACCATGGTCTCCTTTGAAGCAAATGCAACTGTGAACTCGCCACAAGCATTCAGGTTACTAGTAGTCTTGTGATTACCCAGTGAAATGGTGATTACATTCATATTCGCCTGACCTGCCCATGCGGCATTCATAGCGTTAGGAACTCCATTTTCATCGTATGTACCAATAATGAGTACAGGCTGTGGCAACAGCCAAGGCTTTGCATTAAAACTTTTCATATTTATATGATGTTAGTTAAACATCCGGTAAAGTTACACATTTTCTCTAAAATAATAAACTCAGTTCGATAATAATTAATTACCTATTAGGTGAACTAACCATTTATTTACGGTCAATTAATGTTATATTGCTAAATTTACAAATACAAATATTACATGATAATAAAGCAAAATGATTGTTTTAGTCGATCAAAGTTTATAAGACAAAGAATTATTTGGAGGCGGTTTATATTATTACTATATTTGTAGCTATAATGGTTTGCAATATAGCAACACGATAAACACAATCATGAAGCGAGCATCACCTGATGTGGTGATGAGAACATATATAATGCCAATACCTTACTCAGGAATATACATTATAACTACATTGAATTATATAAGAAGGAAGAAGAAAACTAGCGTGTTGTTCATTCAACATAATTGTTTATTCATCCACAGAAAAATGATTTAGAAAATGTAAAATAAATAGTGTGATATGAAAGAGACAATATATAGTTATTTTATGCGACAGGTGGAGATTCACCCCGATGTTGTAGCAGTGTTTGATGATAACAGAAGTCTAACTTTTTCTGAACTCAATGCACTTGTAGACACGATAATAGATGGATTTGAAACAAATGATCCTAAACTTATCGGCGTTGTGATGAATCATAACGTAGAGCAAATTGCTGCAATGCTTGCTGTATTGAAGGCTGGGGCTGGATATGTACCTGTTGAACCGTTTTTCCCAACTGATAGAATTAAGTTTATCATGGATGAGTGCAAGGTAGACTTTGTAATTACTAATGGGATGTATGCTAAAAAACTAGAAGGGTTGAATTTGCGTTTCATTGAACAGGGAATGAGTATTGACAAGAGTGCAAGGGCTAATGATAAATCTATTGCGGGCGGAATTGCTTACGTGCTATATACTAGTGGGTCTACTGGTATGCCTAAAGGAGTGACTGTAGAGAATCGCAATGTATGTCATTATATACGTGCTTTTGAGAATGAATTCCATACTGCAGTGGGAGACAAAATGCTTCAGTATTCTGTATGTTCATTCGATATCTTTGTTGAGGAAGTGTTTACTACGCTCTGCAATGGTGCAACACTTGCCATTCCATCTGATTATGTAAAGAGCAGTATTAAGCGGGTGATGGACTTCATTGAGGTGCACCAAATAACAGAAATCAGTGGTTTCCCATACCTCTTGTTGGAGATGAACAAACTTGATCACTTTCCGTCTTCACTTAAATTGTTGATAAGTGGTGGTGACGTGTTAAGAGAAGATTATGTGACTAATCTTCTTGATAAATTCGAAATATATAATACATACGGTCCAAGCGAAACAACGGTTTGTGCATCTTATTGTCATGTGAATAAGGTTAAGGCAGAGCCAGATGGTACTTATCCTATAGGAAAACCAGTACTTGGAACTCAGATAGAAATAAGAAATGATAAGTTGGAAAAAGTTCCTAATGGTGTCATCGGTGAAATATGTATCTTAGGAGGAGGGGTTTCGCGAGGATATATCGGTGAACATCGTGAGAAGGAAAACGAAGCTTATGTGAAGTTAGAAGATGGTAGGATGATGTATCGTTCAGGTGATTTGGGACTAATGAAAACGGATGGTACCATCATATTTCTACATCGCAAGGATACTCAGGTAATGATCCTTGGAAAAAGAGTGGAAACCGTTGAGATCCAGAACATTCTTTGTAGCTGTCCTGATGTGGAAAAGGGCATCGTGTTGGCTCATAACGACAAGAATGGACTCGCTTATCTGGCGGCTTATATTGTGCCGAAGGATAAACTGGCTTTTCGAATGAGTCGGGTGCGTGATAATATGGCAAAATTTCTACCATCATATATGATTCCAGAGTTTTTCATCAAACTAGACACAATGCCGCTCACTCCTAATGGAAAAGTGGACATAAAGGCTTTGCCGACAATATTAAAATTAACTTGATATGAATATAAGAAGAGTAAATGTTGATGAACTCGATACGTTGATGTTGTGGCGTATGGAAGTGTTGCACGAGGTATTTGCGGATTCAGAAAATGTAGTTTGGAAAGCATTGGAGGCGGCGAATCGTGAATACTATGTACAAGAGATTACTCGTGGTGGACATATCGCTTGCCTCTATGATGATGAAATAGGATGTGGCGGCTTATGCCTCTATAATGAAATGCCATCACCTGAAAATCCATCTGGTAGATGCGCTTATTTGATGAATATATATGTTCGTTCCCAGTATCGTTGTAGGGGGTATGGTAAGGAAATAGTCTCGTGGCTTGTTGATCAGGCTAAAGGTCAGGGTATTACAAAGATCTATCTCGAATCATCAGAAGGTGGTAAGCGGATGTATCAGGAGTTGGGATTTAAGGAAATGATAGATTATTATAAACTGTAGAAGTATGAAAGAGATATTAAACGATTACAACATCACGATAACTCCATCGTTGGAGTCAACAGATGTTATCGTTTATTGCAATAGTTACGGCGATGGAACCGAACCTATTCTTAAATCATGTAAGGAATTGAATTGTTTACCGTTCCATCTTGTCGTTATCTCGAAGATTCATTGGGATGCAGACATGTCGCCATATCCGGCAGATAAAGTTATATCTAGGCACGATAACTTTGAGGGTAATGCTGATAAATATCTAGAATGGATGCTTACAAGTTTAATTCCTCATTGCGAGAAACTGCTGAAAGTGGATAATCCATGCCGAATACTATTAGGCTATTCTATGTCGGGGCTCTTTTCTCTTTATGCAATGTATCGTACAGACAAGTTTGCTGCTTACATTTCTGCCTCGGGAAGCTTATGGTATCCTGATTTCGAAGATTTTGTAATCTCTCACGAACCAATGACTAAGGCACCTGTTTATCTTTCCATTGGTGATAAAGAATGTATATCAAAGAATATATATCTACAGACGACCATAGAAAAGACGCAAAATATTTTTGAACACTATAAAGTACAAGGTCATGTTACACAGTTTGAACTCAACCCAGGTAATCATTTTGTTGATGGAGATCTACGTCAGGCTAAAGGAATTAAGTGGGCTATGGCCGTTCTTAGGAAAGAGTCTGATATGGAACTTCATCATGGTGCATGATAGAACTTGTGATTACTTGAATCATACGCGATACAACTAGACTCTTAATATTTCGCAATTTACTTTTAAATTTCGTGCGATATAAAATATATTTCATACATTTGAATCAAATAAAATAAAATTATGGAAGCAAAGAATTTATATGATTTCACGGTAAAGAACAAGAAAGGCGAGTCTGTAAGCCTCGCTGAGTATAAAGGTAAAGTAGTGTTGATTGTCAACATAGCAACTAAGTGCGGATTCACTCCCCAATTAAAGGGACTTGAAGAGTTATGGAATACATATCAGGATAAAGGCTTGGTAATCTTAGGTTTCCCATGCAATCAGTTTGCTAATCAAAATCCAGATTCAGACAATCAGACTCAGGAGTTTTGTTCGTTAAATTATGGAGTGACATTTCCTATTCTGAAGAAGATCAATGTTAATGGAAATGATGCCGATCCATTATATAAGTGGCTGAAGAGTAAGAAGGGTGGAATATTATGGAGTGCTATCAAATGGAATTTCACCAAGTTCCTTATCAATAAGAATGGTGAGGTTGTTCAGCGCTTTGCACCGACTGCAGCACCTTCGAGTCTCGAAAAATACATAGTGGATGAGCTTTAATACAATCCTGTAGTTATTATTGTTACTAATATAGAATTATATAATAGCATAACTTTTATGTTATTATATAATTCCTGAGTTATCTTTAGGAACTGTTTAAACTTTAATTATTCATTAATAGTTAAACAGTATGTATGCTTTCCTGCTTTTACTTCTTTTCGTTCATTATTGGTTATTAAAGTGGCACTCGTTCCTTGCGGAATCGTAACCATATAGTGTATTTTTCCTTGAGTATCTTTTTTCCATTCCACACTTACTTTACCGTATTTCGTCATCGTTTCCCCCTTTGCCCATTGTAGTTGTGTTCCAGGATGAGGCTCAAGAATTATGTGATGGAAACCAGGCTGCTGCTCGTCAGGACGAATGCCCAATATAGAAGAATAAAACCACTCTACAACTGCGCCATAGCTATAATGATTGAATGAATTCATATTCCATGGATGCTTGTTGAATCCGTTCTCACGAGTATAACTGTCCCAGCGTTCCCAAATAGTTGTTGCTCCTTGATCAATACTATAGAGCCATGAAGGATTCTGATGCTGAAAAAGTAAACGATAGGCAAGATCTGTCATTCCACATTCTGTAAGCGTCTCCATAAGGATACCTGTTCCGATAAATCCTGTAGATAGCTTATAGTCGTTAGCAATGATATTCTTTCGAAGTGCATCCATTGCTTGCTGTCTCTGATTATCTAGAATGAGATTGAAGTGTAAGGCTAACAGATAAGCAGTCTGAGTGTCTTTGCCTGTATTAATCTCTCCATCGGTAATGTAGCGCTTCTGGAATTCATCACGGATGTCATTCCATAGTTTTCCGTATTTCGAAGCGTCTTCACTTTTACCTATTACTTCAGCCATCTTTTGCATTAATTCTGCAGAATAGGCAAAGTAAGCATACGAAACATATCGTGCATCAACTTCCTTATAAGCCAACCAGTCACCGCATTTTGGTTCTGCGCCAATATGTGTCCATTGACCATCATGTTGAGAAGAACAGAATTCCATCCATTTTTGCATGGATTGCCAGTTTTCTTTAATAATCTCTTTATCGCCTGTCATCACATAGGTATTCCAAGGAACAATGATACCAGCATCTCCCCATCCGGCAGTACCATATCCCCACATGTTACAGAATGGGGCTGTCTCTGGATAGGCTCCATCTTCACGTTGACTATCGCGCATATCTCGCATCCATTTCCTATAGAATTCAGCTGCATCAGAATTATATAGAGCTGTACGTGAGAATATCTGTGTGTCGCCAGTCCAACCCAATCTTTCATCACGTTGTGGACAGTCGGTAGGAATACTCATAAAGTTGCCTCTTTGTCCCCACCATACATTGCTATAAAGACGATTTATATTTGGATCAGAGCATTCGAATGTTCCCCATTCCCGAAGGTCTGTGCCTACTACTTGAGCTTCAATCTTATTTATTGTGACATCGCTTGTTGCCGTAAGCTCGGCATATCTGAATCCGAAGTAAGTATGATTTGGATGATATTCTTCGCCCGTCTCATTACCACTCATTACATATATGTTTGTTGCTTTTGCTTCTCGTAGATTCCATGTCCACAAACTTCCGCCAGGTCCTTTGTCAAGGCGCGATTCATCTCCGTTGAAATTCAGCATTTCACCATGTTTCCATGTTAAAGTTGTTCCTCGTATTCCTTTTACATTCATGTCAATCCATCCCACAATATTCTGACCGAAGTCAACCAACAATGTTTGCCCTTTCTTTAGATGGATAGGATTCTTAAGATTATTCTGATTATTGATGATATGTATTTTTCCGAAAGTGGTGTTTGTTGAATCAGCACCCTGATAAACTGTAATGTTTTGTGGTTTGCGCCATAATAACTTGTTTCTAATTTTGATTTGTGGGCCAATCATATTGCAGAGTTCACCTTTGCTATTGGTGTTGATGATGGCAGATTGCCAAGTGTTGTCGTTGTAGGATGGGGTAGAAACATCTGCAAGTTTGTCCTTGCGTGCGTCATAGGTTTCTCCATTGTAGATGTCGCCCAGCACTAAAGCTCCGCTAGTGTAACACTTCCATGTAGTGTCACTAAGGTAATCTTGAGTAGTACCGTCCTTGTAGACAATATGCACATCGCAGATAAATCCCATATTTGTATCCTTACCATAGATACCTCTTGATATTCCGCCAGCCCACCAGCCTTTGCTTACAACTGAAGCAATGGAGAGTTGGTCGCCAGCATGTAGTTTTTGTTGTATGTGAAAACGCTGGTATTGAATGCTCTTGCGATAATCAGTCCATCCTGGCATCAAAACATCGTCTGTCAGGTTTTTACCATTTGCATAAATCTGATATACGCCCAATGCACTAGCATAAATTATAATATCCTTTACTTCCTTTTTAATAGCAATGCTTTTTCTGAACATCGGCATTGATTCCGTTTTTGTGTGTGGGGCTGAAATCCATTGAGCCTCATGTAGTCTCTCTTGTGTCGTGGCAGAATAAACAGAGCATAACAATGCTATGATTAAGTATGAATATATTTTTGTCATAATGGTATCTAATGTTTTACTTGATAATTGAATTTGTAACCTTCTACAAAGGTATATCATTGCATCTTAAATATATGGTTTTTCAGAAGAAAGTAAGAACAAATATAAGATAATTTAAGAATAAAAAGTTCTAAATAATTCTTAATAATGAACTATAGTTCAATATAAAGTGCTATATTTGTAGCCTTAAAACGAACGTACGTTCATTAAACTAGATGATATGCCAAGACCAAAACAAAGTAGGATTATCTCTTCTTCGCCCATAGTATCAGGCTTTCGGCCCTATGGACGTTGCTGTCATAGAAAGGATAGCATTCAACTTAGATACGATGAATATGAGTCTATAAGACTTATTGACTATGAAGGGCAGTTGCAAGATGTCGCTGCTAAGCAGATGAATGTTTCTAGACCTACATTGACGAGAATTTATGCTGAGGCTAGAAAGAAGATTGCTATGGCTTTAGTAGAGGGTAAGAAAATAGTTATTTCAAATGATAATATAGAATTTGAAGATTATCAACAACAAAAATCAAATATACAAGTTATGAATCAAAAAATTGCAATCCCTACATCAGAGGGTAAATTGTGGCAACACTTCGGTAAAGCACCAGAAGTTACATTTGTCACTGTAGAAGACGGACAAGTAAAAGAAACAGTTGTACTCAAGGCTCCAGAGCATGAACATGGTGCAATGCCTCGCTTTATTGCAGCACAGGGCGGAACAGATGTGCTTTGTGGTGGATTAGGTCAGGGAGCAGTGACTATGCTTAATGATCTTGGCATTCAGGTTCATGGCGGTGCTCCAACTATAGCTGTAGAAGAAGTGTTGAGCCAGTATCTAGGTGGAACTATTGTATATGGTGACAGCAGTTGCCATCATCATTGCGAAGGTCATCATCACGATCACGAGTAGAAAAAACAATAACGTATGAAGAGAGCAAGACTTGTGGTGCTGAGTGATAACCGCACTAACAATGAACTATTAGAGACAGAGCATGGGCTGTCTGTGTATATGGAATGCTCTTCGGGTAAGTATTTGCTAGATACGGGCGCGTCTGATCTTTTCATACGTAATGCAAAGGTTTTGGGAATAAATCTCGCTGATGTGGATTATTGTCTAATTTCTCATGGACATAATGACCATATTGGTGGTCTTCCTTATTTTCTTAAACTCAACAACAAGGCTAAAGTAATTCTTTCGGAAGCTATTCCTGGAACTAAATACGCATCAATGCGTCGTTATCAGCATTCTATTACAGGCAATGTCGATTTCTCACAAGATAAAAATCGCTTTCTATTTATTAACGAAAGTACTAATATTGGAGCCGTTAATGTATATGCAAATATAGAGAAGCGGAATCCACTTCCGTTAGGAAATAAGAGTTTACTTTGTAGTGATGCTTATGGACAGTTTATACCAGATAACTTCACTCATGAACTTGCTTTTGTTATTGATGACGTACTTTTTACAGGATGCGCTCACAGTGGTATTCTAAACATATTGCAATAAATAGATGTTCCAATTAATTTGAGTATTGGCGGTTTTCATCTTTTAGATGGTCATCTTGCTCAAACTTATGAGACCGATGAACAACTAAATAACATTGCAATGCGTTTGCATGAAGATTATCCACATGTACATTTCTATACAGGTCACTGTACAGGCGATCATTGTTTTGAGGTTATCTCACAATCTCATAACACTCATATACACCAATTTTATTGTGGCGAAGAGATACTTCTCACAAGCAAATAATAATATATAAGTGGTTGAAGAGTAAGAAGGGTGGAATTATTCACCGCTTAGCACCGACTGCAGCACCTTCAAGCCTTGAAAAATATATAGTTGATGAAATTTGACTGTATCTATTATAGTTACCTATATAGAATGTGAAATAGCATAACTTTTATGTCATTATATATAATTCCTAAGTTTTCTTATGGAATTAATAAGATTATGTTTAATTTTGCAATGATATTTCGATGATTAGCTGTACTTAGCATCAGTATTAACTCTTCCGCACAGCGTAATTTTACCGATTTGGAAACACATTATTATTATGGAGTACTTCTGAAATAAATTTAAGGAGTGCGCTACAAACGTTTATATTTTATGACACTAAAAAAAACATTAGCATTACTAATCTTGTTGGGAGCAGGATTAAGTTCTTCTGAAGCACAAACTAAGCTCCCTGTATTAAAATCAAATAAGAGTAAATTAGAAATTATTGCAGACGGTGTTAGCAATCATGGTAATTGGACTATAACTCCTTCAGCCCGTCCTGATGTTTTTTCTACTCATGCTAAGCATGTTATGTTTAGAAGTGATGTGGATTCTATAGCATTTGATGTGAAAAAGGATGGCATTTATGATTTTGTAGTACTGGACTCGGAAAATGACTCTGCTTTCACACAGGTTAGATGGGAATCTCTTAATCCTTTCGAACAGCCATCTAAAAGCTTGTTGAGGTTATCTCCATCTGGTAAACTAAGTAAAGAACAGGCTCAATTTGATATTGATGCTTTGGTATATACGCTGAATGAAGTTCATCCCGATATGTTTTCAGTATGTGGTATGGACGCATTTATGAGCATGGCAAACAAAATAAAGATAGCGTTGCCAGATAGCGTCAATAGAATAGAACTATACAGATATTTGGCACCCTTAGTGTCATTTATTGGTGATGGTCATACACAAATGTCATTTCCTAAAAATGATTTGTTTACTAAAGAAAGCTTACGTTTCCCTCTTCAGTTAGAAATTAATGCTAACGACTCAACTTTTACTACTAAGTTAGATATGTTTGGCATTCCTAAAAATGCAAGAATCCTAACTATAAATGGGGTAGATAATAAGACCATGATAGAAAAGATGATGCCTTATGCTTCTGGTGAACGCTATTTCTTCAAACTTATAGTTACTAACTATCAATTTCCAGCGCTTTTTGAACTTTTTTATAATGCTCCTGATTACAACATTAAATATCTTTTGGGTGGTAAGATTTATACAAAGAAACTAAAGGCAGCTACTTACGATAAGATACATGCTGAAATCAATCGAAATAAAGATGCTCAAGATAAAAGTAGTGTTGCAAATTATTCCTATAGTATTATTCAAGGAAGCAATGCTGCTGTGATGGATTTTAGAAATTTAGAGGGTAGAGCAGCTATGGCTAACTTTGCAGATTCAATGATAGCTGACTTAAATGCCAAGCACATTGGTAATTTAATTATTGACATCCGTAATAACGGGGGAGGAGATTCCAGTGTTGGAGATATGTTGTTTCAGTATATATCAAAAGTTCCATTCTATCAATTTGATAAGTCATTCGCTCGTATATCTCCAGTAACACAAAGTTTATTATCACCAGAACAATGCCAGAAGGTTGGTCTTTATTACAACGACGAAGTAGAAAAAATCTATCCTTTTAGTGAGTCTAGACATTATCAAGGTAAAGTCTGGCTTCTTATCAGTCATCACACGTTCTCTTCTGCCTCTTCATTCTCATGGGCATTTCAGCATTTTAACATGGGAAAAGTTATAGGTGAGGAATCTGGTGGCATGAGCGTCAGCTTTGGTGATATCTTGATTTATCAACTACCTGTTTCTGGCTTAAGGAGCTCAATCTCATATAAACGTTTTTGGCTTCCAGGCAGTAATGAGAAGGATATTCATGGTACGATCCCTGATTTTAAAGTGCCAGCAGACAAAGCATTGGAATATACATTGGATTTAATTAATAAATAATATAAATGGCTTTTGTCGTTCTCTAGTAAAATAGAGCAAAATATAATTAAACAGCAATGAAGTATTTATGCAAATAGATACTTCATTGCTGTCTTGTTTAAATGGATAAAGCATTAGTTGAAAGAGTATAACCTGCTTTCTATTATCATTAAACTTATTTGACTGATGAGACTTAAAGTTGCCATCTTTATTATCCTGATGTTTTCTTGGAGTACGTCGTATGAGGTATACCCAATTCGAGAAGATTTAATTATCGAAATCGGAACGACTTGTTTATTAGTTAAACTCTCTTTTCCCTGTAAAGACTAGACTTATTCGTTGTTCTTATTATATAGAAATTGATGTTAACAGTGTAACTTGGTTAACAGAGGACTCTTGAATGTTCCAACATACGGTTGCATTTTCTGGAAACATATCTAAATAGTTGCTCACAGATAACATATCAAGGCCTGTTCCATTAATATTATGTTTGTATGTGAACAACAATACATATTTGTGATTATTATGCAGCTTAATTTTCTTAAGCTCATTTATCGCTTTATCAACGTTCTCTTTATAAGAATACGATGCTGTTGATATCATATTTCTGCCTTTAGTTAAAGTAAAGATTTCATATTCATCAAACGCAATGTTCCTATTAGTATCTTCATTAGTATGAATGAAGCACAATAACGACTTTATTTCCTCGTAAGGGTCTGCTCCATGAAAGAATGAGAGTACAGAATAGTAATTAATATCATTATCAATATTCAAAGACGGATTGGTCTTAATTATTATATTTCGTTTTGCTAACGAGTTATTCGAAAGCACATTCTGAATATTTGCAACTCCTTCAGCAGAAGATACGAGTATTATATTCATAAATAGTAACTCTTTATCTTCTTGACCATAAACTCCCTCAGACCTAAGTCTTTCAATGATTCTTTTACTCTCGTCGTCTGTTGCTATCAAACGAGCCGATTCTAATATTATATCTTTCATTTTTGTGCTATTTAATTAATGTTGGTACAATATTTACAAATGTGTTAGTGGGGTTTATAAACTATTAGTGATACAAATAATCGTTTTATTTGCTATATTTCCACTCACGGGTGCATTTTTTATATTTCTTTCCAGAATAGGAAAAATATTTTATTTTTTCATTTTCAGCAAGTTGTTTAAAAGTCTCATTACTTATTTCATCTTTAATAAAATATCCATCTTTGTCTTTTATGTATTTATTATCTTTGTTTACAACGTAAGCTGCTACATTAGTTCGGCAACTCTTCGTTATTTTCTGATTCTCAATGTTTACACGCTCATCTACCCACTTTATATTGATACCGTTAGATATAGATATATTCATAAGCATGTCATTATAAATATAGGTACAGTGTGTCTCATTTTTCTTTGTTATACGACATCCATTTCTGTCAAAGTCGAAAACACTATATTTGCGGATCAAAAAAGATGCACGATATTTCTTATATTCATTCTCAAAAGTTACATCGACTCCTGAAATATGAAAGTTTAATGAACCTATCGGAAAATATGGAATATTCTTCTTCTCATGGTCATTAGTGTGATACATCACTGGATCTTTTAAACCATTTTCATCTTCCTCTTGATAATAAAACTCAATATCCTCTGGATATATTCTGCGATTATCATTAACAGAGAAGTATCCTCCATAGAAGATGTATTTTGCGATTTCTAGAAATTGATGATCTAGTTTTAAAAATTTCTCATTTTCATCTTTAATGTCGACAACTCCAGTAAACTCGTTTAGTGTTTTGTAAAGAGAATCTTGATTTACAGCTTCTATAATTTTGTCCCAACAATTTTCTGAGGTTATATTTAGAGGATTTTTAAACGCATAATGTCTACCATTTTCTTTTTCACCTTCCCCTTCTAACCATTTGATGCATAGACCGCAAGCACTAGTTAATTTTATAGGGTTCTTTCTGAATGTTGTTTTCCATTCATTTACGTACCAGTTATTACTTTCATGAGTTAAAGTAATCATTTCTTCTTTGCTTAGAATGAAAAATCTAAACTCTCCTTGCTTGTCAATGTGAATGAATACCCATGGTCCAACTATCTTTTTTTCTAATATATCTCTAAAACTATTTTCAATGGTCATTCCTATAGGGACATTCGAACCAAATGTCGTTTTTACTTGTATTCCAACTGATTGACTATTCTCTGGATTTGTACAAATAAGGTCTATCGCCTTATAGTTATTTTTTATGGTATTGGCATTGACTGCATCATAACCAAGTTTCTTTAGCTTTTCCAATACAAGGCTTTCTCCCAAAGTACCGAGCTCTAATTTACTTAAACTTTTCAAATATGAAATTGTGAATTTTTCCATGATTTTATTTGTTAATAATATAATACTTATCTAGTTTTTCTAGAAATTATATGCAATGGAGCAATATTTAAAACACATTGTATGAATCAAATATTTAAGCTAATGTTTATAAAACAACTAGTTTATTGTAAACTCTTACAAGCTCAAGCATTAATTTTTCTCGCACTTCATTACGCTTATACTTTAATGATGATGGATGTTTTGTTACAATGATAAATGAAACTTTATTTTGAAAATAAACTTTAAACACACAACATTTATCAGGACTACTATATTCTTTTAGCCACTCAAAACGGCATCCTTCGAAATATTTTTCCCAATCATTATACTCCCAGCAAAAGCAGAACGATATCTTTGGGGAATAAATTTCTGCAATAAATTTATATTTGTTAAGAATATCATTTGCCGTATTAAATATATGATAGTACTTTTTTTCGTCTCCGTGGTTATAAATGTCTTCCCAGCTATTGCTTCCAAAATTTTCTCTTTCAAGACTATCTTTTTTTTCTATAGCATATAAATTACCATATCCAATGTTTTTGAGTTTCCCTATGTCGCTTTCAGAATAATCTTGTACCTTAATAGAATAGTAGTTTTGTTTGGTAATAATGCTTAGGTATAATTTACTTGCAAAAGTCCAAAATGCGCTAGTATTATTGTTCCATTTTTCTATGTCATATGGATTTAGTTCTGAATTAGCAACTAGATACTGATTTAAATTATTCTTATCATATAGGTTTTTAAGGTAAGCTAATCCTGAACCATATTTTTCTTCATTTATCCATGCACGAGTATCTCTTCCTATGAAGAATGTTTTAACTTTTGATTCATTATATTTTTCCATAACATATGGTAGAAATGGTCCCCAGTAATAACCTGAGTTCCAATCATCATTTATTTTGAAACAAAACTCTTTTAGTGGGACTAATAGCCGAGGATCACAATAATTATTATTCATTTTCTGCAAGTATTATTTATTATTATATCATTTAACTCTTTTGCTTTTCTCATAACTAACTTCTGTTATATTACTCTTATGATGAGTGATATTACAGATGTCTAGTATTTGATGGCCTTATATTTTATAAGTCTTACTTATCAATGTGATTTTGAAATATGTACTTAATATCATTCTTCGTAATTTGTTTTTCTTCAGGACACCCATTAGCCTGATATCTTGCAAAAAGGATCTTTGTTCCTATTAGATTCGTTTCAAAATCAGGATGCAGTAATTTACTTATTGGAAGTGGATGATTTTTTGATAGACCACTTATTTTCATAATTTCCATAGATCTTTCTACACTATTTATGTCTGATTTCATAGATTCGAAAGAATACCCCATCCAACTATATTCTGGTAATTTCCCCCAATATGCAAAAGCACTTTTATTTGCGACAATGATTAATTTAGGTTTAATTAGTTCAATTAACTGCTGAGTTAGAAATAATTGTTTTGCGAGAAATTCTAGCGCATTGGGGTTATCGCCAATTTTAGTAATCATGCTTTGATGTGTTTCACATAAAGCAAACAAATCAATATGTTCAAATTTATATTCTTTGCATAAATATCTTTTAATAGCATGCCAATATGGTCCTTTTATATTGGTTGTTAATTCATCAAAAGTTGGATATTCTTTTAGCTCTCCTTTTTCAGATGGATTCATACCAACAATTAAAACATCAATATTATCTATTTTTACGTTTTGAGGAATTCTATATCCGCGCTCGATAATATTGTGTACAGATGTAGGTAACTCATATTCGCCGTTAAACAAAGCTGCTATTTTTGCTTTGTATTCATTGTAATTGCTGATTATATTTTTCATATTACTAATTTTAACCTATATAAATGAAATAGTAAGATTGTGCCATGTATTTTATTTTCTTGGTGCAAAGGTATGAGAAACCTATGAATAAATAGAGTACATGTATTGACTATTTTCGATATTCTGTCGAAATATTTCTTATATTTAATGTTTATTCGGTTATAATGCAATTTTGTTTATGCTTTCTACAAGAAATTTATGGTTGTATAGTTTTAATATATAGAATCTTCCTATTAAACTAGCTTATATTAGTTTCGTAAATTCTTGTACGTTATTTTAGTTCGCCACTATATAAATAGCGCATAATGCAAGGGCTAGTGACATAACAATGTCAGATTGTTTGCGATATTTGCTAAAGAATTGGTTTAAATACGTGCCGATGTAAACATAAACAAGATTGGCTCCAGGACCAGCAATAAGTAGTAGCGCAGATACAACAAGCAGATCACAGAGTTTGTTAGAGTAGGGAAGTACAAACGAACTGAAGCACGTAAGGTCGAACAATAGCATCTTGGCATTCGTCATTTGCACAATGAAACCACTCCAGAATGTGCAATCTCTATTGTCTTCTTTCGTTTGCCCACTGCTATGGTAAATCTTCCATGCCAGCCACATGATGTAGGCTGCACCAAGATACTTCACATATCCAATGTATGAACCAAGTACAGCGCCTAATAAATGAGTAAGTATGGCTAGGATAACTACTGCTGTTGAGAATCCTACAAGCAGCCCCAACCACATATTAAATACATTTCGCTTTCCATGCCGAATAGACATAGAAAGCGAATATATGTTAGCTGGCCCTGGTGTATATCCCACTACAAGGATAGCCATCAGTAAAGTTGGCAATAAACTTATTGGCATGCTAAAGCAATTTACTTCAAATCAACAACTATCTTCTTATATTGTCGATGCTGTTTAAACCATTTTCTTGCGTATGAGCAAATGGGCTTTATCTTTAGATTATGATGCACTGCATAATCAGTTGCAGCCTGAACTAAAATGCCGGCAATACCTTTTCTTGCAAACGCCTCAATAACTTCGGTGTGCTCTATTGAAAGCACCCCTTCCTCTTTGTTGAAATTAATCTGTCCAACTTGTACATCACCCTCAAAGGCTTGAACTTCACCTTTATTGTTATTTATAATTATCTTTGTTTCCATGTTTTTATCTATTTGTTTCTGCGAAGTTACCAAAAAATAAAATGATGGCAAAACAAAATATAATTTATTTGTGATATCGTTTGATCCCGAATATTTTTTTCATTCTGCTATCAGAAAGTTTGCTGTAATCATTTGTAATATGAAATATTTCAGTAACTTTGTTCTTGGTAGTCATTGTGAACTTTATTCTTTATCTAGTCTTGTTAAAGACTATGATGTTATAATTTCATGCACTGATCACCAACTTTTAAGTATTTATAATTAGCAGAACGAAAGTTGATATTTATGAAAACAATGCCGGCATTATTCATAGGTCATGGCAGTCCAATGATTGCTATTGATGATAATAATATAACTCGTGAGATGAGTGAAATAGGGAATCAGATTATTCGTGACTATGGTCAGCCTAAAGCTATATTGGTTATTTCAGCTCATTGGTATAAGAATCGTACGCTTATTCAGAAGACAGAAAATTCTGAACAGATATTTGATATGTATGGATTTCCTAAGGCTCTATACGATGTAAAATATAAACCAAAAGGATGCACTGAACTAAGTGATGAAATCTTGGCGATGAAAGAATTAGGTGCAGAAGTTGATAATACTTGGGGCATTGACCATGGCACGTGGACTCCTTTTGTGCACATGTTTCCTGATGCAAATATTCCTGTCGTTCAGCTATCAGTGAATGGAGCGCTCAGTCCTGAGCAATGTTATGAGATTGGTAAGCACCTAGCTCCACTTAGAAAGCAAGGTTATCTAATCGTAGGAAGTGGTAATGTGGTGCATAATCTTCGTCTAGTCAACTGGGACAGTGATCATGGTAGTCCTGAGGCTATAGCATTCAATAACTACATCACTGAAGCTGTAGAACATCGTGAAGACGAAACGGTTATCAATTATTCTTCTCACAAGGATGCACGTTATTCTGTACCTACATCCGACCATTTCCTGCCATTGCTATATGTGCTTGGTGCTAGTGAAGGAAAGAAGATAACCACATTTAATAATCAGTGCGAACTCGACTCAATGGCAATGACAAGTTACCTTATAGAGGAGTAATATCAAAAGGCGTCTTTGGTGCTTATCATTCATTTTGTGAGCTTGTTTTTGTGGTCCTTAATATGATTGCTGGGGTGGGGATTCTAGGCTTCAATAGCATTAATCGTACATAGGTTTTGCAAAAAGATAAGCGTCGAAATGTCTATTGGCTGACTATCAGTACGTTAGATTATCTATTTACAAAAAATATGTGTCGGGAAAATGTCAATTCGAATTTCCATTTCTATATAGAAACGCAAACTTTACATCGTAGAAACGTAAACTTTATATCGTAGAAACGTAAACGTTTCCACGTGCAAAAACATACGTTTCTATGTAGAAACGCAAATCAGAAACCTTTTTTAATGTCTTTTTACTACGTAAGACGATAAAACAGAATGGAAAAAAATAAAAAAGCTGTTTTATATATGACAAAAAAGTTTGTTGACCAACGAATTTTCGAGTCTTTTACAATATACCTTGAGATGTTTTTTGTCTAAAATAATAAAGAAATAATTAACACCGCAGCGACACTTCGTTTTTGCAAACATGAGCTATACCATGCTGATAATCAAAGCATAGACACTTCGACACTAGTATTTTGCAAAAACCTATAGCGTGCGTGTGCGCGATTATTTATAATAAAGAGAAACATTACTCATATAACTTTGGCTAACATGCAATAATGAATATCGTTGCGTGCGTGAAAAACTTAGAGTAACTTTGCATAATATTCAGCTGCACTCGACAAACCATTCAAGCAAGCTTGGTGATTTTGTTCTCATTTGCAGAATCTTTGTCGAATATTCAGCTGCACTCGGCAAACCATTCAAACTTGATGTGTTTGTTCTCATTTGCAGAAGCGTTCTTTGACATTGATAAGCATTCATAAATACAAAGTGACTTTCAATTATGATAATCTTAGCGTATTTTGATTTATAAGTGGCCATATAAATTCAGAAAAAACAGTTATCAGAAACGCACACTTATGAGATAGTAATCAAAATAAGCCGTTTTATGGTCTGCATGATCATAAAATGAAAAAATAGTACTATATTTGCATCATTAATATAAAGTTGAACTTGTATGTTGTATAACCACAATAGGGGATACGCTGAGCACGTTAGTGACAAAATGGAAAATTGATAGCCATATACTTGATATTATATCAACATTAATTTTATTAATAAATGAAGTTAGTTAAAGCAACAATAAATGATTTTGAGTCAATCATCGAATTTTATGATGATGTGATTCTGCGTACTCCGGCGATGGAGACTTATGCACGTTGGAAGAAAGGACAACATCCAACAGAAGAGGGCATTAAGGCATATATTGAAGAAGGAAGTATGTATCTGTATAAAGAGAATGATACTATTGTAGGCGCTATGGCAGTAACAATGTATCAAGGTGAAGATTACCACGCTATAGAGTGGGCTAAGCATGTAGAAGATAATGAAGCATCCGTGATACATATTCTTGCTGTTAATCCTGATTATCAAGGTACAGGCGTTGGTGCTGAAATGATTCGTGAGGCGATTAATCTATCAGTAGACTCAGGTATGAAATCAATTCGCTTAGATGCGCTTGCATCAAACACTCCTGCTCATAAGATTTACAAGCGTATAGGGTTTGAGTATCGTGGCAAACAACATCTGTATGCTGAAAACACAGGTTGGACAGACTTCTTATTCTTTGAACTAAAACAAAATAATTAAAATGAACATATTGATTTTATCAGGAAGCCCAAGAAAACACGGGAATACAGACTTAATAGTTGAGGCTTTCGTTAAGGGTATATCGGAACATCACAACGTAGAAGTTGTATCAGTGCATGATAATAAGGTTGCTCCTTGTATCGGCTGTAATGCCTGTTTCAAGAGTGAGAACAATACGTGTGTGCAGAAGGATGACATGATTGGCATCTATGAGAAAATGAAACAAGCAGATATGCTCGTTATAGCTTCACCTGTATATTTCTATGGGCTGAGTGCACAAGTGAAAGCTGTAATTGATCGTTGCCATAATCCAACTCGTGATACCTTCAACATCAAGAAGACAGCCCTTCTGCTAGTAGGTGCATCAACCCTTCCTGAGTTATTCGACAGCATAATCACTCAGTATAAACTTTGCATTAATTTCTTCCATCTAGAAGATGCTGGTTGCGTTGTTGCAAGAGGTGTTAAAGACAAAGGCGACATCAAGAATACTAAGGCTTTGAAAGAGGCTTATGAATTAGGAAGATTTGTGTAAAGACAGTAAATAATTAACAAATGAGTAATAGTCATTAAATAGACGTGCTTTTATTATTTAAGAAAGAGAATTCACTTTACACGTCACAATAAAATAATATTGCTCAATATAAAATTAAATAAAGGATGATAAGTGATTCCAAATAATCTGCAATACAAAATATTTCAGTAACTTTTTTCTCGGTGACTATCGTGATTTCTAGTCGTAATATGTTGACTTTTAGTACATTAAAATTATAACAAACCAAGTTTTAATATTTTGAATTATTGCTGTCCGATAAAACTTTTTGAGTAATAACAAAAAAGGCTGAATTCATTTCTGAGTTCAGCCTAAAATGTGTTATCTTTGTCTTTACCACAAAATAAATCTAACACATGGGCAAAAGTACACATTTTATCGGACAGCCGCTCTATAGTCAGGTAATAAAATTACTTGATAAGTCTAAAATTATTGAAATCAGTCGTGAAAAAGGTGGAGAACGTTATATTAAGCGCTTCGACAGCTGGACTCATCTGGTTGTAATGCTCTATGCCGTAATTATGCGTTTTGATTCTCTTCGCGAGATAAGTACCTCACTGCAAGCTGAAGCGCGTAAACTCTGTCACCTAGGTATTAGCATGATGACATCCCGCAGCACATTGTCGGATGCCAACAAGAGGCGTCCAGATGCAGTATTTGAGGCTATATACCGTGATTTGTATGCTACTTATCACACTCGTCTTTCATCGGACAGCCGAAGTGGTAAGGAACCTAAATGGATGAAACAGCTGCAAATAATAGACTCCACAACCATCTCTCTATTTTCGAACCTACTCTTTAAAGGTGTTGGACGTCATCCTAAAACAGGCAAGAAGAAAGGCGGTATTAAGGTTCACACAGTAATCCATGCAAATGAAGGAGTTCCTTCTGATATAAAGTTTACCTCTGCAGCCACCAATGACTCATTTATGCTCAGACCTGCGGTATTGCATAAAGGCGATATCATGGCAATGGATCGGGCTTACATTGACTACGAAAAACTAGAAGAGATGACGCAAAAAGGAGTAATCTATGTTACGAAGATGAAAAAGAACTTGAAATACAGAGTATTGAATGATACTATGTATCAAAGGCCTAATGGACTTATGGAAGTGAGAATACAACATGTCTGTTTTACAAAGCATCTAAAAGAGAAAGATATCATTCATTATTCACGGATTATAACTTATGTGGATGAAAAAAAGAAAAAACTTATCCCATTGCTTTCCAACGACATGGAATCTGAGCCCACTGAAATCATTGACATGTATAGGAAACGTTGGGAAATTGAGTTGCTCTTCAAACAGATAAAGCAAAACTTTCCATTAAAATATTTCTATGGGGAAAGTGCCAACGCTATAAAGATACAAATATGGGTAACTCTCATTGCCAATCTGCTTCTAACGATCATGAAAAAGGGATTGACTCGTTCTTGGAGCTTTTCGGGATTAGCGACTATGATCAGAATAACACTTATGTATTATGTTGATTTTTATAGTTTATTCAACTACCCCGAAAAAGATTGGGAAACATATATGAAAGAAAAGGCAGAGAGTCCGCCAGAACTATCACTTTTTTGATTAAGGGGGGGGCTTGTTCTACAAAATAATGATCCCGAAGTCTTATTTTAAAGGGCTTCGGGAACTATCTATATCATATTTTTAGTTTTATCGGACAGCAATAATTTTGAATTAGTTGAATTCACGTATCTTAAACAAATATAGGACATCGTGACATTGATTTGATTGTTAAACTGAGTAATACAGTAATAAGAGAAAAGATAACTTTTCAATCCTATACTATCTATTTTTTCGTATCCTTTTCTACAAAATTTGTACCTAAAATCGTATTATCTTTGTATTTAATATTGCACACACTGTTCCGTACTGTAGAATTACAGTATACCAAATTTAAATTTACAAGGAATGTTTTAATACCGAAAAGTTAAATATCAGCTTGAAATGAAAGTTTTCTTTTATAACTAATCATAAAATGAACAAAAAGTGCTATATTTGTATCAGTTATACAATGTTGCTTTTTAGTTTAACTTTTGTGTGGCAATGTAACATTTATAAAATATAGCAAATCGTCTAAAGATTTGATGGTTATAATGACTAAAAATGTAAAACTTACTAATGTAGACTGATGCGTATAGAGATCCTTCAAGCAGGAACAGGTGATAGTATTTGGATTAGTCATAACAAGAAGAACGTTGTGATTGATGGCGGAAAATTAGCTTCAGCTATCAAGGACCGATATGCTCAGATGCCACAGGATGAAAGTATTGATTTGCTGGTAGTTACCCACATCGATTCAGACCATATTGCTGGTATCATTGCGTTGGTTGAACAGATGAAGAAACGAGGAGAGTTGGATAGGTTGAAACAGGTATGGTTTAACTTTCCGATGAAAGAAGAAACTTACGAATATTCAGTCTCTGAAGGAAACATATTATCATCTTGTCTTTGCAAAATTGAAAACATGTGCTGGAATAACAATACATCCAGTTTGATTGGCAAAACAGTAGCAATTGGTGACATTAAGCTACATGTTTTGGCTCCAGACTATGACGTCGCTAATGAATATAAGCCAAAAGAACCAGAAGAACTTGGTGTTGAAAATGCTGATTGGAATGTTGATTTGAAAACTCTAATTGAGAATGTAGATGATGACGATTTAGATGACGAGGGCCCTAATAGCCAGTCGATAGTAATGATTGTAGAATGTGGAGGCAAGAGTATTTTGCTGCCAGGTGATTGTACCCCTGTGGAACTATATGATGCACTTCATTCTTACAACAGCACCAATAGTGGCTCTCTTAAACTGAATTTGATGAAATTGCCCCATCATGGGAGTTTGCGAAATATCACGAAGAGAATCTTCACAGAGATAGTTTGCTCAAACTTTGTAATTTCAACAAATGTAAATAATAAGTATTATTTCCCCCATAAAGAGACTATTGCCAAGCTTATACGCTACAGGAACAATGTGGACAAAACCATCAATATATATATCAATTATCAGGAATCTCTTAAGATTCTTGGTATAACAGATAAAGAGTTAGCAGAGAACAACATTAAACTATACGCTAGTAGTGAATTCAATATTTGATATACGTTGTAACTGTGTCAGGATAAAAGCTGACATTAAAGAAAAGGGACTTCAATTTCGGGGGAGTGGTGTGCTATATCCTATAGAAACTGATGTCGGCTATGACTATGTATTTACGGCTCAGCATATACTGAGAGAGGGAAAGTATAACAATCTGAAATCTGTTATTACGAAGATATCAGCTATAGAGATTGATATATTTGAGAGTGGATCCTTTACTGCCTATAAAACGATAACAAAAGAGAATGTAGCAAATTCGTTGCTTCTTATTGGGGATGATCTTCTTATCATTAAAATAGATAAAGGTGAAAATACATTTAAATCTTTTCTGTTGGCTGATGACCTGATCGAAAAAAGCCCCATGCAACTATATGGCATATCAGAAGAGGCTCAGGATTTGATCACTCCGCTTGACTGTATATGTGTGGACAAGCATGTGGATATGGTACGTATAGTTTCACCTGTTGACAATATGGCTAGCCTTCATGGAATGTCAGGAGGGGGAGTGTTTGCTATGAACCAGCCATTAATGTATGGCGTTCTATGGAAACAAGCTGCTACGAGCGGAGAATTTCATAATGTCAAGATTTCGCAATCATTAGAGGACGATATAAGTGAGCAACTAAAAAAACGTAGATGGTCACCTGTTGATTTTATAAACATAACGAAGTGCAAACAGGAGATGTGTGACGTTTATGATAGCGTGTTCCATGATATAAGTGATTCGATTCTGGTGAATTGCAAAAGTACGAGATCTTCTCTCGAAGCAAGGTTTGTTACGCCAGACCTTGTTGCCGATGTGCAAAGCATCAATATTGATCATGAATCAAAAGTGAAGCCCGCAATGCTAGATCCGTCAAATATCTATCGACAAACTGATGAAATTCAGGAATATAGTGAGCAGTACTTGAAGGAATTTTATAGGCATTTGAATGCGACAAACAATAGGGAAATTAGAATTTCTGCATCTTCGATACTTAATTCTGACAGAAAAATACTACTCATAGTAGGAGGTCCGGGCTCTGGCAAATCTTCACTGCTGAAGATTCTTACATTGAGACTACTACAAGGAATAGAACCTTCGTATGATGGTTATCTGCCCGTTTGGATGCCGTTTTCATATATGGCAAGAAACAGTGATTGTGAAATTAAGAAGCTTATACAGATATGGCTTGAAGAACGTAAGATATGGAATAAGTATAGTTGCTATATAGAGTATGCATTTGAGCAGAAGAAGATTCTCCTTATTGCAGACGGAATAGACGAGTGGGGTGATGACCCTTTACAAGCTGATAGAGTAATCCGTAAAGTGAAATATGAAGCTGAGGCTGGTAATCTCCATGCCATATTTTCAAGTCGAGAATATGGTATAGCTAATATCAATTCTCCGTTTAGTACTAGTGATACATATACTATTGCCCCCTTGTCTGCGACACAGCAAAAAGAGCTTGTGAAGAATTGTGTGAACCATTATTATGGGTTGATTAATGAAACTCAACCAACAGCTGAGTTTTTATCAACAAAGCTGGGGATGTTACAGGATGTGGACCGCATGAAAGAGAATCCTATGTTGCTGACAATACTCATAGGGCAATATTTGCAGGGCAACGAACTTCCCCACAACAATATTGCTGCCATGGACTGCATTGTGGAACAACTATTTGTGAAACATCAACAGTCGCGTAAGTTTCAGGCTTACGACTATTCCAAAACATTTGATTATACGAGTAACAAAATGATGCTAGGCGTATTGTCGAAAGAGATGTTCGACAATTACAACGATGGGTGTATTGATAAGACACAAGCCGAACTATTGTTGAACCAATATCTTAATAGTCAGATATCAGGACAAGAATTGAAAAATGCTCACCTTGTAGATAATTTATTTATTCATGATACGCATCAACTGGGAGTTATCGAAGAACGGATAGGTTCACGTATCTCTTTCATCAATCGCCAACTACAAGAGTTTATGATGGCAAAATATCTTTCGGTAGATGAAAGGCGGGCAAAAGAATTCATTGGAGTGCATGCAGCTGACACGGGGCTGCATCAGGTTGTTCTTTTCCTTTTCGAGATGATGCCAGCCTCAGTGTTTGTGAGGCTATATAAAGAATTGAAGCCGAAAAGGACAAACGACTACAGAGATTACTATCTGTATAAGTTGAGACTTGAAGTTTTAGTTAGATCGTTGAAGGTACCTACAGATTTTCTGCTTGGCGAGATAGATGACTATATACAAATAATTGAGATGGAGTCTGATTATGACATCAAACATGATTTACTACAAATCCTGCTTGATGGTTTGTATAATCCTGCTTTAGAAAAGCGAGTAAAGGAGTTTGTTTCACAATACTTGCCCTCGGTCTCTATATACCATGATGTAAGACTCTCTGGTCTGATGCAAGTGAATGAACTGACGGAAGAAGAACGCCAGTTTGTTGTGCAGACTGTTATCAATGGCGATGTGAATAACAAAATTCTTGCTTCTAATGTTATAAGGACGCATATCATTGGCGATTATAAGTTGCTAGAAATGATTAATTCTTACATCGCACCATCTACGATGCCAGAGGTTGTGGCTTTCTTTATCAGAAGTGTTACTGTTGATGGAATAGATATCAAAAAGGAAAATGAGCTGATAAAGTTTGTTAAGCCAAATGGAATCTATACACGTTTTTATCAAATCGAATATTCTTTGTTCAAAGGAGAGGCTGTTGAAGCTGAAGATTATCTTAAAGTGGTATCGGAACTGTCTTTTTCACTAAATGAAGAAGCTTTCACGGTGCTGCTGAAGTATTACGCACGAGACGAAACCGTCAGAGAAAAAGCATTGAGCGCAGTGACTGTTCAAAATGGACAAAGCGTAGTAATAAGCAGAGACATAGCATGGCGATACCTATTGGTTTGTTGGATTGATCATCCAGACGTTATTAATGCGATTACAGAACAGTTGAAAGAAAAGTTCCCTTTCAATCGCATTAATAGTTATGAATTATGGGCTGAAATACAGAAACAAGATTTATCACCTCAATTACGCCAAGTAATAACAGAATGGGCTGTTAATCGCTTTGACAAAAATATATTGAATGTGGATGACATGATAGTGAATACGATAGCCAATGACCCTCGCATTAAGACTAAACTTCTTGCTACATTAGAAACTCAAACATCCTATTTACATCTTATCGTCCATCCTCTTTTAAAGAATTGGGGACAAGATACAGATGTTATAGACAGGTTGCAACGATATCTTGATGAAGAGCCGATAGAAAAGTCATCATGGATGGCCGAGTATGCTTATGATATATATCAAGGTAATGATGCTCGTATAATGATATTCCTTGACAAATGCATCGAAAGCGAAAAAACAAGTACACAGAAGCCGCGAGCCATCTATCCATATATAAGATATTATAGAGAAGAATTTGCAGAAAAATATATTACACGTATTCTTAATGGAGAAATATTAATGAATGCAGGTGTTTTTGGATCAAAATGGAGCTTTTTGGAAGCCATCATAAATAACTATCCAAATCGTAAGGATGTGAAGGATTACCTGAGCCAGAATTATTCTGATGACTATAGATTTTCGGGTCAAATTATTGTGAAATATCATGCAACACAGTTGTCCTCTAAAATGCTTAATAGATGGCATCACCTAGATACGCGTTTAAGGCTCATGATAATACATAAAATTTCCGACTTGTCGTTTATTGATGAACGTTTAGAAGGATTGTTACGCTCATTCAAACAGGAGGGAAATCCCTATGCTCTTTGTGATACTGTCTTATGTCTGGTGAGCCACTTGAAAAGAAAAGGAAGAGACGAAGAGGTGTTTAAGATCGCTGACGAGGTGTTAAACACAACCATGATAACGACTGACTATGCATATAAAATGAGGTTTTGCATATATTTGATGTACCATAAAATAGATGAGTATGTACAATTGAATTTAAGCAACGGTGTTATGGAATATGATTTTGCACAGACAGATATCTTTTACAATGACAGTCCGTATATTGAGAAGACCATTGCTGATGAAGCTTATTATCTGCTTGCAGATGACATGGTCAATCTTAAGAAAATCGTTAATGATGATAAAAGAATTTACTTGTATATAGTATTTTTTTCAAAATATATTAATCCTTCATCGGAATCGGCAAATATCATTGCGAAATATCTTAACGAACATACAGACAAAATTGATGATCCCAATATTCTTATGTTTTTAAAGAAGTTTGGAGGTATGAAGTCATTATTGAAAAAATTAGTTTTGGCTAATATAGACAATAAAAATAATGAAATGACTGTGGCAGTGGCTCAAATCGTTGCTTCGGACTTTGACAAAGATGAGGATATAAAGCAATTGTTGAGGCTTGATGACGGAAACTGGCTTAACAATTTAAATCGAATCTCGCTAAATTGCTCTCTTAATACAAATGTTGACAAGCTTAGCGAAATTTATCGCGAGTGTAAGGCTAATAACTACCAACTAGAAAGTTGTTATTCCTCTTACAATTTTATAGTTTCACAGGCAGATGCAGAGATTCTTGTTGAGCGCCTGAAATCCTATATGACTAAATTTTCCGATACATTTGTTAATCCTTTGATAGTTAATCCTTTGATGTTGAGGCTAAAGCGTGATAAGGCATTTGTTGATAGAATTTATGAAGAATTGCTGACGGCAAAAGATCCAAGAATTCGAGTGGGATTCTATTTAATTCTCTCTTCGGCAGGGGTAAAATCAGCAGAATTGAGGAATTGGAGAGACGATCAGCATAAGCATCTTTATGAGTATTGTCATGACATAGTGCTAAACAGAGATAGGCAAATAATTGTGACTTTGCAATGATTCAGGATTATAGGTGGCATCAACGTTCGTCAACTAATTAGCGAAAATGACTATTGAATTCTATGTGGGGTATGGACTATGTTGAAATATTTAGAAATTATGATGCAATGGAACAAGATGCAAATCTACTTATTTTTATTGAACATGATAATGGTCGTGTTTATAATATTCATGAACCTCGTATCAATTTTTTATCATTAAATAAGACATTAAAGAGTAAAGTAGATTATATTCTTGGTGAATATAATAATAATCTAGATAATGTAGAACTTTACATGTTCTGTTGGCAAGCGCTATAGATATGCGCATTGTGAAATGCTGAAGCACAATAAAGTCACAAATAAATCCTAAAATAAGATCATATTTTTGTCTCTTTCTCGTTTTTATTCTATTTTCTTCTCAATAATTCTTCGCTTATCACTAATTTATAATTCATATAATTTACGTTATTCTAATCAAATACAGGAAAATATGGCACAAGCCTCTAAAAAACAAAAAATAATAGTGATAACCATCTGTCTGATCGTCATTGGAATATGCTCTTATGGTTTTTATTACTTTCTTTCTTCTGATAAAGCTCTTATTTTTTCATAAGGGATTGTTGGTGGAACCATACCATTGAGTATTTTAGTCTATGATACGATACATGAACGAAGAAGAGAGTCGAACGTTAAATCTCAAACTGCTCCAGTACAGATAAAACCTCGCATAACTGTATTTTTGGAACGTAATGAGGTATGTGCAGGTGATAGCCCTCAGCGTGAAACTACGCTGAAAGTCGAGGATTTTGACGACTTCATATATCACCTTAAACATCATTATCTGCCAGTTGTGTTGGGCGATGTTAGATGGTTTGCGCATTTATACTCTCTCAACGGTCCTGTGATATTCCGCTTAGATATCCCACTTGTTGGTGAATGTAAAGTGTATGATGTTGCTCCTGATAGTTGGCTGACAGATGGAGTAAGTATTTATATGGAATACGATTCCTAGAGAAGGGAAAAATAGGTTATATCTTTACTGTTCAGTATTGATATCGTAGAGCATTAATTGTAACCATTTATCCCTGAGCATGACGAGAACCCAAAGTGGGAGAGAGTGGTTACTATTCATATTGTTAAACAGATGATGATAGAATATCAAAAGTTATACAAAGCAGACTCCCGACAATTCAATGATGAAGTGCCGGGAGGTTGACTTTATATGTTGTGTTTTGTAAGTTGGCGTGCTTTTTATCGAGTTGAAGCAACTGCTATTGCCTCGAAGATGATACCTGCAGCGGTAACGACTGGGTTAAATTCATATCCTTCATAAACATAGTATGTGTGATGATCGCGATAGACTCTGCGTGCTCCACGTGGCATTTCGCTGATGCGATAGCCGATGAATGGATGTGCGTGATGTGCAAACCTTGCACGGGGTGGCTCATGACGAACCATGTAGTAATCCCTGTCACGTCTACCATAATTATTGATGATCACCACTTTGTTGCCTCTGTGGTGTCTGCCACCGTTATAAACTCTGTCACCATCGTTATGACGATCATAGTCATTATTCATCATTGCAACATTGTCATTGTTGTGACGACCATTATTCTCATGCTTTGAAGAAGCGTTTGCTGTAATCGTGCTTGTTGCAATTAAGATTGCGAGTGTTGCCATCATCTTTTTCATAATTTATTCCTTTCTTTAATGCTCTTTCGAGCGGTTAATATTTCTTTGTTATGATGCAAAGATACGGTGAAAGACAAGCATTTCAAAAGGATAAATCCTAAAGGATGATTCTGTTTCCCCTATTGTTTAGAGGGAAATCTATATGCATTCATCGTTTAATAAATCTTCTTGATGCTATTTCTTTCTTATAAAATAGAGCATTCAAATTTGTATTTTCTGCCAAATAGTATTATCTTTGTGCTTAATAATACACATAGTTTAATTAACACGAAGCACAAAATGACAAGCGATATACAGGAAATAATAGAAACCCTCCGCAAATTTAATGATGATCGTGATTGGGAGCAATTTCATAATGCGAAAGACTTGGCGATAGCTCTTTCTATAGAAGCTGCCGAATTGAGTGAGGCGTATCTCTGGAAAACTGCTAAGGATGCAAAGATAGAGAAGGTGAGGGAAGAACTTGCCGATGTATTTAACTATGCTTTCATGATTGCCGATAAATACAATCTTGATGTGAAGGATATTTGCCTCAAAAAGATTGTACGTAATGCAGAGAAATACCCTGTAGAAAAGGCAAAAGGCAGTTCTAAGAAATACAATGAACTATAAAAAGAGATGGAGTTTAACTCAAAAATCATATATAGCGCACCGCAATCCCAGTTCTTTAAGGATGTGTTGCTGAACAAGGTGGTTGGACAAATGGTTGAATATTTCTTTTTATAACGTTCGTAACTACACTGTTTTTAGCCAATTCATTTTGCTTTCTCAGAAGTTTTTATTAACTTTGTAATATAAATATAAACGCTGTTTATGGATCAGAAGAAGCAAAATATCCTCGATTTTGATGAATACATTCGTCAAGGCGAACCAAGCAAGAAGGATAAAGCCAGCATTTGGCAGACTGCTATCGGACTGCAGGCTGTGGATGGTTTGAAGACTTCTGATTATTTAAAAGAGACTGCTCGTAAGCATATCGAGGGTGAGATTGACATTGATGAAGTTAGACTGTTGGTCAAAACTTATTATCAATCGAAGACACAGAGAGAGCCAGATGATGATGGCAAGCAAGAGGCTGATAAGGTTTCTGCCAATATTACCAAGATATTGTCTTCGCAAACTGTTGATTTTAGTACAGGTGGCTATATAGCTATACATCGTCGGGTATTTGAAGGTGTATTCAAACATGCTGGTAAGCTTCGTGATTATGATATAACCAAGCGTGAATGGATTCTTGATGGAGATACCGTGAACTATCTGAATTGGGAGGATTTACATAGAGCCATTGATTATGATATAGAGCACGAGAGAACTTTTAGTTATCGTGGTATTTCTTCTGATGATATGGTAGTACACATTTCCCATTTCGTGTCGGGATTGTGGCAGATTCATGCTTTTGCAGAAGGTAACACTCGAACTACAGCAGTGTTTACTATTTTGTATCTGCGGTCTATTGGCTTTGCGGTGAATAATGATCTCTTTGCTCGTCATTCATGGTACTTCAGAAATGCATTGGTGCGTGCTAATTACAAGAATGCTCTTTTGGGTATTGATTATACGCCTATATACCTTGAGCGATTCTTCCGTAATTTATTGTTGGCTGAGCAATGGGATCTTCGAAATCGTTATCTCCATATACATGCTACTGATGAATGGAAGGTGCAGCCTAACTTTGCTGACCCAGTAATTGAAACTCAAGTAGAGGACAAGTACAGGACAAGTGCAGGACAAGTACAGGATAAGTTACATACAGACAACGCTAATATCAAGCGACTGATCGTTGCGATTGGTAACAAGGAGTTGTCTGTTAAAAACATGATGGATGCTTTGGAACTAAAGGGAAGAGACAACTTCCTTAATCTTTATCTGAAGCCAGCTATAAATGAAGGATATATTCGTTTGCTGTATCCCGATTCTCCTCGTCATCCTCGTCAAAGGTATTTATTGACTGCAAAAGGGATGGTACTATATAATGCTCATAATGATTAGTATTTAATCTTATCCAAAGCAGTAGTTTTGTTGCATTTAAGACCTAAAGAACGATGAAAAAGTAACCATTGGAAAACAAAGAATAAGAACCATAAAAAACGCAGTAAGAAATACTAACTAAATATAATTTAATCATAACAAATGAAGAAAATACTTTTTATATTCATATTGCTGTTCTTCATAGTTATAAAAGGGCATGCAACTGGTCAAGTAGCAGAACTTTTATCTTTTGATAATAAAAGTTGGTCAATGTTCTATTGTCCGCTTGATATGGTCGAGCAGTCTGAAGAGTGGCACCGGAGTAATGATTTCGAAAAGAATTGCTGGAATACTGGATGCTGGAGAGGCTATATCGGTCATTGGAGCATTATAAACAATAAATTGATTTTGACTGAGGTCGTAAGGGAAAAGTCTACGACTGATTCTCTGAATCGAAGTAGGTGTGTATATGTGGAATTGCCGCACGTATTTAAATGCTATTCTAAATATGCAACACCTCAAGGGATCTTTGCTTCATGGGTTAATGATACTATCCGCATTGGTAGAGGCCGACTTATTAGATATAATCATATGGCCTTTGACCGTAATCAGGAGGAAGAAGCATTACTTATCATAAAGAAGGGAATAGTGACAAAAGTGATATACTTTCATAACAGAATTGTACAGGGGAATAGTATGCAGGATTTCGGGAAAGCCATCGTTCATGATAGCATTAGTTGGGATGGAATTTCTGATAATGTCAAAAGATTCTTATTTCGGATGAAAGTTAATCATGACATGAATGGGCATGTTGATTCTTTTGACTTAAAGTTTTATAAGCTCACACCCGAACAAGAAATTATCATGAAGCCTAGAATACTAGAATTAGTTAGTAGGCATCGGAATGACATCCTTGTAATGCTGATTCTAGGTAAGTATGTAACAGAAACTTATACGTTCCCAATTGTAAGGCCAAAGAAAGATTGGGTTGAGTAATGTTATTACTTTAATAAATTGCCTTTATTCGCTTTATGGGAGTAAAGGCAAGTTTTTATTTCCTAATTCTGACTTTGTACGGAAAATAGCATAAAAATATATAATTTCAGTACAAAACTACTACACTAATCAATATTTGTAGTACATTTGTACCGATTTAATAAGAATAGTATGGGTAAATCGATAAAATTCAGCAGGTCAGCAGTTATGAAATCAAAGGGTAGGACTGCTTATTATAAAATGCTTCAGGACGTAAAACAGGGTGAATTGATTAAGGTTCGCCGTGGCGTTTATGCAAGTATGGAGCAGATGAGTGGTACGATGATTGACATAAATGCTGTAGTTCCAGAAGGAATACTTTGTCTGTGGTCGGCTTGGAATATTTATAAGTTGACTACATCAATGCCTCAAGCTTTTCATGTTGCTATTAAGCGAGGACGAAAAGTAACTCTTCCTGATTATCCATCTATTGACCTACACCATTATACAGAAAAACTCTTGAATATTGGTGTAGAGGTTAAGAAAATAGAAGGATTTAAGGTGAAACTTTATAATGTAGAGCGTTCTGTTTGTGATGCTGTTAAGTTCAGAAACAAAATAGGTATGGATGTTTGCTCGGAAATCATCACAAATTATTTGAACCGTAAAGATCGAAATCTAACAAAATTGATGGATTATGCAAGCAAACTTCGTGTAGCATCTATTCTTGCGACTTATCTGGAGGTAAAGCTATGAATTAAGCCATAATAATATTTTATTTAATAGATAATTACGATATATTAATTTGATATGTATAAATGAAATTAACGAAACTAATATGAAACGTATATATTTGGATTGGAACATCATAACACATTTAAAAGATCAGTGTAATGAAGAGTTAAAAAAATGCTTGAAAGACAATCTGGATTTTTTTATATTTCCATTTTCAAGCGCACATTTCGATGATTTGATGAGGAGTTTTAATGAAGTTGGAAATAAAAATATTTTCAAGTATGATTTATCTCTTTTTAATACAATATGTAGGAATCATTTACTAATGTTTGACAAGAAATCAAACAGAGTTTCACCCCTAATAGCAACTCCGTACATGTTTTTTAAGAATGCTATTGAGAATCAAAGCTTGATGGATAATATCAAACATGGTGATTTACTCAGACTACTTGAAGAATCAATTGATAACGAGCCTTCTAATACTTCAGTCAAAAATCTTTTATCTGACAGTAAAATACGTGATTCAATCAATCTAGGAGGAGCTCTTGTTAAGGATTTTCTCATGATGATAGAGGATAATGAATTTGCTGACTCGTTAAAATGTTTATCTGGTTTTAGCCATGTACAACGAAATATTTTGTCTGGGGCAGAACCACAAAATGCTTTTTCTATTTTGGATTCTGTTTTTGAAGAAGTAGGATGCAAAGATACGTTGACTTCATTAATGGAAAGGATGTTTAGAGAAAAACAGAACGAAGAACTAATAAATTTTACCTCTTTATATAATGCATTGGATCTTTATGGATATAGATCAGATAAGCATAAATCTTTGGCAAATATTAATACTGATGCTACGCATGCATATTATGCTTCGTATTGCGACTGTTTTGTTACGAATGATAAAAAGTGTGCTGCAAAGGCTAAAGCAATGTATGCTAAATTGAATGTTAAAACTAAAGTGATTAATCCTAAGGATTTAACTGTATTGATTAAGGATGAGGTTAGGTTTCAATTTAATCCATATTATTATTTTCGTTCATTCTTTGGAAAATTTCATTATCATGATGCATATCAATCAGGTGATATGCATACATATTGGCAGCATTACGACTTTCCATTTCTTGGTTTCTTTAATCAAGGTGTAGCCATGTATAATCCAGAAAATAGCAAACGATATTTCTTGTTTCGTAGGGATATAATTGATAATAGAGATATGGTGTTTTATTCAGAGATTGATATGCTTTTAAAATACATAAAATGCTGTGTGCACACTAAATATTGTGATAAAGAGGTTGATATTTTTTCCAAGTGTTTGAAGGCGGGGGAAAAGTATCAAGTAAAATTGATATTTGGAAATTGGACAATACTGATTGCCACTGATCCATATCACAAAGAACTGCCCGCAATTGTATTTGGTCAAAAGAGTTGCTTTTAAATACTTTGTTTGTATAACTTGTACTATTGTGGCGATAGTATGCAAAAAATAGCGCAACCCCCTTATTTAAAGGGCTTGGCGCTATATATGAAGTAATATTGTTTATTCTTTCTCTATGTTAATTGACTGACCTTCCTTCTCGATGCTCCAAAAAGGTATGTTGTATTCGTCGGTAAACTCTTTCATGCGCCATGCACTCTTAAAACCACTAACAACAAAATGCATTGGGATGAACAATCCAACCTTGAAATGCTCGATGAATTGTCTGGCTCCACGAGTATATCCGTTACCAATACGACCATCTACAGGGAACATCACAACATCGAAAGAGTCTGCTATCTTTTTGATGTCTTTCAACTCCCCGAGAAATTGTTTCTCATCCTTTATTGGATCAATAACACCAAACTCTTCACTATCAATAGGATTTCCATCATAGGTATCAGTCAGAAAACGAGCATACCAATTATTTAGATCACCAGCATGGAAAATGCGCTTACTATTAACTTGACTTTCGGTCTTTTTTACTTCAACTATCCATGAAACTCCACTATCATTACTACCTGTGGCATAGACGTTTATAACGTTGTCACTCCAGACTGAACCTTTTGCCATCCACACGTCAGCATCTTCCTTGTCGGCTCTTCTGCGTTTTAGAATATCCTTAGAAAGAATATAGATGAAAGAAAGAGTAGGGTAATCGGTTCTCCATTTTAGAATATCCTTTGTGAAGTGGTCTTCATGGAAATGGCTAGCGAATACATAAACAGGCTTGTTAGTAGTGGATAGAATTTTAGAAATGACTCCTGTAGGATCCATCCAATAATCAAAGATGAGTACACAACTTTCTGTCTCAATAGCAAAACCACTATGAAATATATATGTCAGTTTCATTCCTACTATAAATTTTAAATCATCTCACAGATTCTGTCTTCTCTAATAATCTTTGGTGCAGCCTTGCCAGCTAACACCAGCACTTTCTTACCATTGCGGTAGATATGCAGTTGGCGTGAGCGAACAAATGCTGTCAGCTCATCATCATCCTGCATAGCCATCCAAATATGATGGTAAACGCCATCTTCTGCAAACAGTTTCTTCTGCAAGTGCGAGCACATGTTGATTGTATCTATTGAAATCATATATTTTAAGGGCTTAATATAATATATAAACTTTTAGCTATCATTTGATATTCAACACTATAGATCTATAATAAAAAGACAATAGTAGATTAAACTCAATTTTGCGTTTCTATTACTTGTTTAAAAGTAGAACAGCACTAGTCTTTCCTCATAGGAAACAAAAGTACAAAAATAAAATGAGATGTCAAGTGACGCGGAAGAGAAAATATACATGGCTAAGATAAAAATGTAAAATAATAGTCTGAGAATCAATAATTACTAAAGAATACTTGTTTAATTCAAATAAATAGGTTATTTTTGCGATATTATACTTCAATAAAGTGATGATTAAGTAGTTAAATAATAACTAAACATCATTTGAGTGATATTTAAATAGAAAAATTATGGTGGATTTGTATGAGTATTCTACACCAGAACTTACCTGATGCGTAAGGACGAGAAGAAAGTGCAACGTATTCGTCTTCTAAATAAGGAATTATGGTCTGACAGGGACAACCATAATCGTATATCTGAAAGAATGAAATGAGCTGGAGTAAAATATTATCTAATTTTTTAATTATTAATTGATATAACTATGAAATATGAAGAATTAACCATCGTTGGACTCCCAAAGAGTTTCAAGATATATAAAGCAGTAGATTATCTATATCCAAATGGAGAACCTGATAATTCTGAGGAGGTCTTATATGATGAATATTTTGAAGAAGGTGACGAAGGAGAGGATGCCAGTATTGTGTTTAAGTATAATGAATCTGCAACAGGTGTAAATGTAGTTTATAATTCTACAGTAAACGCTTTAAACCTATGGCTTTCTCCATGGGCAGTTGAAGCCGACGTACTGTTGTATGGTGCATTTATTAATGCAATTTTGAAGAAGCATCCTCGTGCAAAGTTGTATGATAAATATGATATTATCAAGAATCTGACCGATATCGAACTTAATCGGATGCTGTCAGATCGAAGAAAGTATTTGAAGCGTTTGCTTCAAACCAAAGATGGTTTCACGATGGAGGGAGTAAATAATGATTTCACTCTTCAAGTTGCTCACCTTCGAAAAGCCGCCTCAATTGATATGCAGGTAACAGAACTGCAACAAGTGTTCACCAAAATGCAATGGGAAGAAGAGTAAGTGGATTTGGATTAATGTAAGAACACTACCTATCATAATATGCAGTTGGCGTGAGCGAACAAATGCAGTTAGCTCATCATCATCCTGCATAGCCATCTAAATATGATGGTAAACGCCCATCTTCTTCAAACAACTTCTTTTGCAAGTGCGAGCAAATGTTGGTTGTATCTATTGAAATCATATATTTTAAGGGCTTAATACAATATATAAACTTTTAGCTATCATTTGATTTTCAACGCTATAGATCTATAATAAGACAATAGTAGATTAAACTCAATTTTGCGTTCCTATTACTTGTTTAAAAGTAGAACGACTAGTCCAGCTCTTCTACAGTAAGAATGTTTGCAAATTTGATTATTATGGGTATCTTGGAATTCCAGGCCATTTCTAACCAATAATCCAAAGTCCTTAGAGCAGCCTCCTTGTCAACCTGCATCAAGATTTTCCTCAAAACTTCTTTAACATAATAAACAATAATGAGTGATTTCTTCATATCCGAAGTATGGTCAAATATAGATTTATACTTGCCATCAAAGAGATCTTTCTCATAGCATATGCGTGAATCAACTTGTCGGATGAACCAAATTAATCACATATTCTTTATTATTGCTGTCCGCTAAACTTTCTATAAGCATAAATTTTCATCCGCAGTGCCTCTTAATAGGCATTGCGGATTAATTTTCCAAAAAGTAAGCCCCCTCACTGAAAAAGCGAAGGTTCCGGTGGTGATTCGTTAGTTAGCTGAATTATCAGATCCCATTCTTTTTCGGGTTGTTCAAGAAAAGTATAGCAGTTAATATAGTACATAAGCATTATTCTGACTATAGTTGCCAATCCCGAGAAACTCCATGTTCTCTTTATACGCTTCTGTATCACCATGAGCAATAGATTTGCTATGAGAGTTATCCAAATCTGTATTTTAATGGCATTGGCACTTTCGCCATAAAAATATCTAAGTGGAAAGTTCTGCTTGAGTTGTTTGAATAGAAGCTCTATTTCCCATCTTTTGCGGTAGATGGCCACTATTTCCTCTGGTTCCATCTCCATGTCGTTGGTAAGCAGCGAGATGAGTCTGGCCTTAGTCTTCTTGATGTCCACATAGGTGATGATACGGGCATGATGGTTGATATTCTCATTGTCCTTGACACGCTTGGTGAAGACTACTTCCCTTATCCGATACACCATCAGCCCGTCTTCGTTCTGAAGCATCGTGTCGCTCAATGTCGAGTAGACAAGGCTCTTCTTCATTTTAGTTACATACACCACACCATTGCGTGTCAACTCCTCGAACTTGGCATAATCAATGTACGCACGGTCTATGGCAAGGATGTCACCCCGGGTATATTGTAAGGGTCTGAGCATGAAGCTGTCATTCGTCGCCGCAGAAGTGTACTGTATGTCAGAGGGAACACCCTCATTGGCATGAATAACCGTATGAACTTTGATGCCACCTTTCTTTCTGCCCATCTTAGGATGCCGCCCTACACCTTTGAAAATGAGGTTGGAGAATAGGGAGATCGTTGTTGAGTCAAGTATTTGAAGCTTATTAAGCCACTTGGGAGTCTGATGCTTTCGGCTGTCCGAGGAAAGTTCTTCCCTATAGCTGGCATATAGGTCACGGTATATCTTCTCGAACACACATTCTGGACGCCTGGTATTGGCATCCGACAATGTACTACGCCGTGGCATCATGCTTATTCCCAAATGTGCTAGTTTGCGCGCTTCGGGAAGCATAGAGAATGATATCTCGCGCAAAGAATCGAAACGCTTGATCACGGCATAGAGCATGACAACCAGATGTTGCCAACCATCAAAGTGCTTGACATAACGTTCACCGCCCTCATTACGACTAAAAGCAAGAATTTTTGACTTGTCAAGCAAATTAATTAACTGACCATATAGTGGCTGTCCGATAAAATGTGTACCTTTGTTCATTGTTACATGGTTTTTGTGGTAAAAAACAAAGGTAACAAAAAAGACTGAATTCCAACAGAGGGATTCAGTCTTACTTTTATACACTGAGTAAACTTTTAGCGGACAGCAATAATTCTTTATCCCTTCTGCTGCTTTTACCAACTCAACAATTTTTTCTTTCATAAATTCTTTGAAATTAGTAGTTGTATTTATATCAATAAAAGTGTCGTCATTCCAGTCCGAATAAATAGTATTGTCTGGATACCGCCTAAAACTCCACCAACTGTCATAACTAATAGAGTCTCCAATATTTTCAAATATATGCTTTAACTCATCCTCACCTAAAGTTTGTTTGCCGTTTTTATTTACAATCCCATAGTACATTCCTCTAAAATTTCCTTTGCCAAAATGGAATTCAACATAATGGTTTTCCCAGCCTTCTATTCCGAAGGAGAATTTGCCACCATCGTTGACTTCAAATTTGTCGCAGAAAGTGGAATCTTTCACTAACTTTTCCTCCTCTATTTCTTTCTGCCACTCCTTAATACGTTGTACAATCTTATATTTAGCTGCATTAATGTTATTTGATATAGCAAAGGCTGCTTTAAGAAAATTGTCATCACCTACTATGGTGTTCACTATCTTTTCATTTTCAGATTCATCCATAATATTAAGTATTTGTTTTAAGTTTGTAATATATTGACATATTGTCTCGCGTATAAGAGGATGTTGAGCAGAGATTTCGACACAGCGTTTAAGCCATTCAAGAATATGTTTTCTATACGAAATTCTAATATACTTGATATCCGTATCGCCTGTGGATTTTATAGATGCGTCATATCCCTCTTTGGTTAAATACAGGATAATATATTTACCTTGATGCTTCTTTTCCAAGAAATTATGGTAACGCAATAACTGATTCTCTTGATCGTCAGCATCTACCTTGTTTTCAATAACGATGGCATGGTTATTCTTATCTCTAAGAAATATATCAATTCTTCCTCCATTTTCTTTTGTTTCATCTGTTAGCCCAATATAATATTCTACAGAGACCGAAGACGATTCTGCATCATAATCGAAATCAGTAATGCATTCATTCAAGAAACTTGTAAGGTAAGAAGCATCAAGCCCGTGATTTCCTTTGTTGTCAAGCAACTCAGCTAAAAATGCAGAATGCAATCGAACTTCTGATCTAGAAAGGCGTAGCGTAGAAAAAACATTGTACATTTCTCCGCGTTTTTGTCTTTCTGCGATTTTAAGCCGACTTTCATTGGTAAATATAGCAATTTTGTCCAATAATATTCTAAAATTATTTTCATCCATAATTCTTATAAAATAGTATGCTAATTCCGAATCCTTCTGCAAAGCCAGCATTAGATGCATCTTTTGATATGGTTCTAATGTCATTGTAGTCCAAGGTTACTTCTGTATTTTCATTGCATATTGCTGATGACAATTCGTTCACAAAATCAATAGATTGGGTTTAAATAAATCTATAATCCATATATTCATCCGGTTTTAGTTCAGTTGTTTATATAACGTAGTTTCTGCTATTTCATTGCATACGTTAATTCTGTTAGTTTACTTTCCAATACAGAAATGTTTGAAGATATTCCCTAATACTTCATTCGGAGTGATTTGACCGCCTGTGATTTCAGATAGCTGTTCAAGACATATACGCAGATCCTCACTTATTAGGTCGCCACTTAAATCGGCTTCCATTGCATCTATTACACGAGTAATGCTTTCGTTGGCACGAGTTAAGGCCTCATAATGGCGGGCACTCGTTACGATTACAGAATTCTCGTTAATCTCTGGGATGTTGGCAGCTTTGTATAAAGCTTCTTCCAGTTGTGATATGTTTGTACCCAACTTTGCAGATATTTCAATATGTTGTAAGTCGGATGCTATTGTTGTGAGCTGATTGATAATGTCGGTTGCTGAATTATTATTGTCAATCTTATTAATAATAATAATCAGGTTCTTGTCTGCGCAACGCTCTTTAATATTCTCAATTTCGTCTGACGATGGGATAGAGTCGATTAGCCATAATATTATTGTAGCTTCATCAATCTTCTTGAATGTACGTTCTATACCAAGTTGCTCAACCTTATCTTCTGTCTGACGTATACCAGCAGTATCAATAAATCGGAATGTTATTCCGTTTATCTCAGTTGTATCTTCGATTACATCACGAGTCGTACCATGAATATCGCTTACAATAGCTTTGTCTTCGTGAAGAAGTTGGTTGAGTAGGGTGCTCTTTCCTACATTTGTCTTACCTATAATTGCTACAGGTATTCCTTTTTTCAGAGCATTACCTGTTTCAAATGATTTTGCTAATGTTGTTATGCGCTGATGAATCTTCTGAGCAAGTTGCATTAGTTCGCTACGATCTGCAAACTCCAACTCCTCATGATCAGAAAAATCAAGTTCAAGTTCTAATAGCGATGTTATTTTCAGTAGTTGGTCTCTAAGAATAGATAACTCGCTACTGAAATGTCCCTTCAACTGACTGAGTGCCATTTTATGGGATGCGCGATTGGTTGCTGAAACAAGGTCAGCAACAGCCTCAGCCTGACTAAGGTCCATCTTGCCATTAAGATAAGCACGCTTTGTGTACTCACCTGGTTCTGCTTGACGACAGCCTGCGTCAATGAGAATATGAACCACCTTGTTGAGTATGTAGGCTGAACCATGACAAGATATCTCTGCACTGTCTTCACCTGTATAGCTGTGAGGTGCACGATATACGGAAACTAGTACATCGTCAATTGTAGAACCTTCTTTATCAATTATTTCACCATAGTGTAATGTATTTGGTTTCGCCAAAGATATATCCTTACTGAATATACTATTGGTGATACTAATTGCTTCAGGTCCTGATACTCTTACTATTCCGATTGCACCTCCAGCAGGTGTAGCCAGTGCACAGATATTGTCGTTATTCATTTAAATTCTTTCAAGTACAAGTTTTATTAATCCATCAATGGTATTCTTATAGCCAGTGTTTGCTTCCTTAGCACGACGGTTAGCTATAACCATACAGCATGTAAGTGCTTTATGTCCCATCAATGCAGAAAGACCAGCAACGGCAGAACTTTCCATTTCGAAGTTTGTGATATTCAAGCCATTATATTCAAAGCTTTCAACCATCTCATTCTGGTCTGGATCAGCCAAAGGAATACGTAGCTCTCTGCCTTGTGGACCGAAGAAACCACCGCATGCGATAGTTACACCTCTTACCATGTCTGTACCTGCAACGCGATCTAGTAATTCCTTGTCAGCATCAATTACGTAAGGTGCACACAATAGGGGATTCCAATCCATGTGCTTTTTGAATGCTTCTTCAAGTTTCAGGTCGCAAACTTCATTACGTCCAGCATAAAAGTTGAGTAGTCCATCAAATCCTATACTCTTTACGCTTGCAATATATGTACCAGTTGGAGTATTCTCCTGAAGACCTCCACATGTGCCGATACGTACAAATGTAAGTGTACGATGCTTTGGCTTTTCATGTCTTGTTTTGAAGTCAATGTTTGCCAATGCGTCCATTTCGTTTAAAACAATGTCTATATTGTCACATCCGATACCAGTACTTTGTACTGTTATGCGCTTTCCTTTATATGTACCAGTTATAGAGTGGAATTCACGGCTCTGAACATCACATTCCTGTTCATCGAAGTGTGATGCAACAAGACTTACACGACCAGGATCACCAACAAGGATAACCTTGTCTGCAAGTTGTTCTGGTTTAAGGTGCAAGTGAAAAACACTACCGTCTTCATTGAGAATCAGTTCTGATTCTGCAAAATATTTTTTCTCATCCATAGTTAATAAATTATTTGATGTTTTCGTTATTTCTTATTTCTTTTTCAAGTTTTGATATCTCATCACATAGCTGTTCATTAGACTTTTCTGCTTTGATAATCTTATCGTATAATGACTTTTTAGCGTTAGCATTTGATATCGCATATTTATCACGCATTAAATCCAATTGATGTGCATATTGTTCCTGTTCAGAAATCATTTGTATAAGTTTGCTATATTTCTGTCTGTTGCTAGGAGAGAATTCTGAAATACTGTGATATGTTGTATTGTCGTTTATTACAAAGTTAATATCCCCATTATTCTTTGCGGTAGCATTATTGCGGTTAATCATAGCTTTCAGTCTAGCAAGGGCTACATTGCGGTCTCCAAACTTCCATGTGTCTGATATAGAATGTATTGTAGCCATTCTATTCAACTGTTTCTCGTTAAGATTTTCGCCTGTGAAGTTTAGTCTTTCTTTTGTAGGTACAAAAGTGTAAATACATACTTTCCCTTCTGGTTGATTACGGTCTGTAACAAGCCATCCCAATTGGTCGAAGTCATCTATAGCAAGCAAATAGTCATTAGCTGTAGAGTTGAAAGGAAGTCCATAATTTTCAGGAGGAAAGAATGAATTTTTATCGCTGTTGTATCTTGTCATGAAAATATCATAGCCTCCGATACTATTCTTGCCTTTAGCGGCAAAAAACAATGTGACTCCGTCACTTTGCAGAAACGGGTATAACGGCATCTCATAGTTTTTGTCAATAGAGTTGATGCTCGTTGGAGCAGACCACTTATCGCCAATCTTATCTGTCGTAAAAATATTAGTCTGTAATGAATCGCCATCAGCGAAAATGGCTCTATTGCCAAATCCGTTGATGTAAACAGTATTGTTATTACTTGTTTTCTTATCGAAGAATTTATTTGAGTATTCTAATCTACCAGATTCCTTATTTAGTGGAATTTGGCTTAGAAAATCGTTTTTACTTACTACGGTGCTGTCAATAAACATAATCTTGGCTGTAGCAGGCATCAACTGTTTCATCAAATCAAGATTTATTGCTTTCTTGTCAGATGTGATGCTTATAGTAGCTTTAGCCTTGACAACACGCTTTGCTGTTTGCGCATTTACAGTTAATATGGCTAGCATTGACGCTGCTAAAAGATATTTTGCTTTCCTTTGCATTTTGTTTATTCCTTTATAATATAAGAGAAGTCTTTATCCTTCACACTTACAAAATTACAAAATAAATTTCAAAACGCCATAATAATTGTATAAATTGTTGTTTTGAATTATCTATTCCTACAAATGATGTTATACCTCAAGTGTTACAGTGAATGTACTACCGCTGCCTATTTGACTGTCAACGGTGAGTGTGCCTCCATGTGCTTCTACGAAATCTTTAGAGATAGAAAGTCCAAGTCCACTTCCTTGTACCTTTGTGCCCGGAACGCGAAAATAATGATCGAATATACTTTGGTGATATCTCGGATCAATACCTTTTCCAAAGTCACTTACATATATTTGTACGTGGGAGTTATCTTGTTGTTGTGCGCCTATTATTACGCGTGCATTTTCTTGAGAATAGCGTATTGCGTTTGACAATAGATTCGTCACTACCCATGCTATTTTCTCGCTGTCAACAAACAATTTTGATATGTTATTATCTTTTGGGTATTCAACTTCTATAGAGATATTGAATTTCTCTGCTTGAACTCTATTTGCTTTTATCGCATAATCTATTAATTCAATTGGTCGTGTTATGCGTGGTTTCAGTTGCAATTTACCAGACTCAACCTGAGTCATGTTTAGCAGTTCGCTAGTGATGCTAAGTAATCTTTCACTATTCTGTTTGATGTCATCAGTTAACTCAGCCTGTTCGTTGTTTAGTATTCCAATGCGTGAGTCCTCAAGTAATTTCAGGCTCATCATAATGGCAGCAATAGGAGTCTTTAGTTCATGTGATATAGTAGAAATAAAAGTGGTCTTTGCTGAATCACGTTCCTTAAATTCGGTCACGTTCTTAAGCATAATCATGTGACTCCTTTCATCTTTTTCGTTATTGCCTTTTTTATTTACTATTGTGATATACTTAACTTGGAAATAACTTTCTTTTTCATCAGAATAAATCTTGAGAGGTATTTCATTTGTCTGCTTATTCAGAGATGTGGAATTGTCAATATTACTTTCCTTTTTATCCAAGTCTCTTATTAATTGTCTGAGTAAGTCATTGTTTATAGACAGTTGATTTGCTGAATGTCCAATAGCATCATTCCGTGAAATATTAAGTATAGAAAGTGCTGCGTCATTAATGAAAATGATATTTTTATTATTGTCTAGGGTTATTATTGGTTCAGTGATGCTGTTGACGAGTGTTTCCATATACTTTTTAGCAGCAATAAGCTGAGAAATAGAACTTGCGTGATATGCAGCAAGTCTTTCTGCCATAATGTTGAAATTGCGAGAAACATCGTCAAATTCTTTTGTACCATATAATTGCAGCCTTCTTTCATAATGCTGAGACGCAATATCCTGAATAGCATTCAATAGTTCTTTTATAGGACGAGCTATAGAAGAGGGGAATGATATCCATATTCCTATACCAGTGAAAATACATATAGCGCCAAGCATGGTTATCCAGAATAGGGCACGCTCCATACCAGGACCTGCTGCCGGACTTTCTGGGTCGGTAGCGGTGAGTATTTGCACATTTATTACAGATACGACGACAAGAGCGAATGTCATCATCACAAGTAATCCTATTACGAGTGTGAGTTTTGTCTTAATATTCATAATATTGTATTTTTTTGTTTTACTATGCAAGTATAATCAAATCTATTCTTTTTTTAGCAAGAAATTGTAGAAATTTGCGATATTTCCTTATTTTCATTATTGTAGAAGGCATATTAAAAGATGGTCGTCCAATACAAACTGTTGTTATATTTCGTTGTATGCACAATGCTTCTATTTCTTTTATTACGTCACTTGATGAAGCTTGTATTACTTCTCCACCAAGTTCTATCGTAAGTTGAAAATGATTTAATACATGTCGTTGTGATGCTAAGCTCACTCTGTCGGGACTTTCAGAAGGGCGGCGTACGTAGAGTGTACAGAATGTTGAGTTATGTTGGGCTGCTATTCTTGCTGCACGACGTATGATGTGGCGTGGCGTCAAAGCATTGCTGCTTATGCATGCTAATATAGAATGCGATTCTACATTAGTTGGTGATAAATCATTTTGTGCCTTGTTAGCAACTCTAAGTGCAACTTCTCCAAGTGCAAGTGAGCGTAGTTTTAGTATATTCTCAGTACTGAAAAAGTGATTTAGTGCAGTTTCTACCTTAGCTTTGCCATATATTTTTCCTTCACATAATCGTTGTCTTAGTTCTTCGGCAGTAAGGTCAATATTAACTATTTCCTCTGCTTCACTGAGAATACTATCAGGAACAAGTTCTCGAATTTCGACACCTGTAATTTTTCCAGCTTCCTCACTAATGCTTTCAATGTGCTGGATATTTACGGCTGTTATAACATTTATACCAACATTTAGCAGCTGTTCAACATCCTGCCAGCGTTTTGTATTTTTACTTCCTGGTAGATTAGTATGAGCTAATTCATCAACAATAACGACCTCAGGATGTTGCATGATAACATTGTCTAGATCCATTTCTTCAAGTTGCTTCCCTTTATAGAAAAGCTTCCTACGTGGTATAACAGTAAGTCCGTTGAGTAAATTTTCCGTTTCACGTCTTTTGTGAGTTTCAACAAACGCTATCTGCACGTCAATTCCTTGTTGTTGCATATGATGAGCATCTTTAAGCATGCGAAAAGTTTTACCTACACCGGCGATCATGCCGATGTAGATTTTTAACTTTCCGCGTCTTTGCTTTCTTATGATGTCAAGAAAGTGTTGTGCAGCCTTGTCGTTATCGTTATAAGTATCGTTCATAATATCAATGCTATTTGTTATCTAACATGATGTTTAACTTTAATACATTTATCTTCTCAGGTCCAAATATACCGAGCAAAGGGTGTTGTACACATTTGTCTACAATTTGTTTTACAGATTTCTCAGACATCCCACGTGCCATAGCAACTCGTCTGATTTGCAAATAGGCACTTTGTAATGAAATATCTGGGTCAAGACCAGAACCACTGGCGGTAACCATTTCAGCTGGGACATCATTATGTTTGATGTATGGATGAGCTTTAAGAAATTTCTCACGTCGTTGTTCTACCTTTTTCAGATACTCAATATTTGATGGTCCAGCATTACTTCCTGCAGAAGAAGATGCATCATAGCCACTTCCTGCACTTGAAGGTCGGCCCCAAAAATATTTGTTGCTATGAAATTCCTGTCCAATATTTGCAGCACCTGCAATTTTATGTGACTGATCTTTATTTTCTGCTTTAGAATATACAACTTCAGCTTTGCCACTGTTAGGTGAGGCTATTCGTGAAAACGTCCAAAGTACCAATACATATCCTATGCCTAGCAAAAGGCAAAAGGCTATTGTGAGCCTAAATGATTTTATCAAGCCATTTATCATGCTCTTTATATAAACGATCTTCATAATCTTATTTATTAATTATTACCCTATAAACAAAGTCCTACAATCATATCAATTATCTTAATACCTATAAAAGGCGCAACAATTCCACCTAATCCATATACTAATAGATTTCTTCGTAGTAATGCAGAGGCTCCGATAGGTCTATATTTAACACCTCGCAATGCTAAAGGAATAAGTAAAGGGATAATGATTGCATTAAATATCACAGCAGATAAAATAGCACTTTCGGCACTGTGTAATCCCATTATATTGAGAGTTGACAATTGTGGAATTGCAACCATGAACAGTGCTGGCACGATGGCGAAATATTTTGCAACGTCATTAGCGATAGAGAATGTTGTGAGAGTTCCGCGTGTCATTAATAACTGTTTACCTATTTCCACTATTTCTATAAGTTTTGTAGGATCGTTATCCAAGTCTACCATATTACCAGCTTCCTTAGCAGCCTGTGTTCCGCTATTCATTGCAACGCCAACGTCAGCTTGTGCCAATGCCGGTGCATCATTAGTTCCGTCGCCCATCATTGCCACTAGTTTACCTTGTTGCTGTTCATTGCGAATATATCTCATCTTGTCTTCAGGTCTAGCTTCGGCAATAAAATCATCAACGCCAGCACGTTCAGCTATGAAAGCAGCCGTGAGAGCATTGTCTCCAGTAACCATAACTGTTTTGACACCCATTTTGCGAAGTCTATCAAATCTGTCTTTTATTCCCGGTTTGATGATGTCTTGTAATTCAATGACTCCGGCAATCTTCTTATTTATGCTTACAACAAGTGGAGTACCGCCCATCTTCGTGATTGTTTCAATGACTGTTTGTGCAGTATTTGGAAAAGTGCCTCCTGCGTTTTCTGTTATTTGTCTCATCGTGTCAAAAGCTCCTTTACGGATTTCATTGCCATCAGGTAGATTAATGCCAGAGCAGCGTGTTTCTGCAGTAAAAGGAATCATCTTTGCATGGATGATTTGTTTTTGATCAATGCTTATTCCCATTTTTTGGCCCAATTCAACAATAGATTTTCCTTCAGGAGTATCATCACTTGCCGATGAGAGGACGCAAAGATTTCCAAATTCTTTATCACTGAATCCTTCTACTGGGTAGAAATGCGTAGCTCTTCTGTTGCCAATAGTTATGGTGCCGGTCTTATCAAGTAACAGTGTGTCAATATCACCAGCAGTTTCTACTGCTCGTCCAGATTTTGTTATTACATTTGCTCTCAGTGCACGGTCCATTCCTGCAATACCTATTGCTGAAAGTAAACCTCCGATGGTTGTTGGTATGAGGCATACAAATAATGATATTATAGCCGCAATACCTATTGTAGTGCCAGAGTACCAAGACATTGGAACAAGTGATATGCACACAATTATAAACACAAGAGAGAAGGTCGATAATAATATGGTAAGAGCAATCTCGTTAGGTGTTTTTTGTCTTGATGCACCTTCAACTAGTCCAATCATTTTATCTAGAAAACTTTCTCCAGGACGTGTTGTTACTTTTACGCGTATGTGGTCACTAAGTACGATGGTTCCACCAGTAACAGAACTGCGATCACCTCCAGACTCTCGTATTACAGGAGCAGACTCACCAGTTATTGCACTTTCATCTATTGAAGCCATACCTTCAACAATTTCTCCATCAGAAGGTATAATGTCACCGGCTTCGCAAATAAACTCATCTCCAAGTTTCAACAGAGAACTGCTTATAGTTCTATATGTGTTACCTTCAATAAGTTTTGCTGGTGTTTCCTCTCGGGTCTTTCTCAGACTGTCAGCTTGTGCTTTACCTCTAGCTTCTGCTATGGCTTCTGCAAAGTTGGCGAACAGTAGTGTCATGAATAGTATTATAAACACAGCTATATTATATCCTGCATTTCCAAGAACTACAGAATCGTTTGTTGTTGCTGAAGTAACTGTTACTACAGCCATTATGGCAGTGCATATTTCAACAAGAAACATTACTGGATTCTTGATCATAGTTTTTGGATCAAGTTTCTTTATAGCTTGCCAAACACTATTTTTTACCATTTCCTTATTGAAAAGGGAGGTCTTATTCTTATCTTTCATATTTTAGTCCTTTATATACTTAAATATTCAGCTATCGTACTTAATGCGTGAGCAGGAAAGAAAGCTAAAGCGGCAATAATGAATATAATAACGAAAGTCATTATTCCAAAAGTCAATGTGTCTGTACGAAGAGTTCCGGCACTTTCTGGAATGTATTTCTTTTTTGCAAGCAAGCCTGCTATTGCTACTTGTCCTATTATAGGAATGTATCTTCCCAAAATCATAACTAAGCCACATATAATGTTCCAAAACCATGTGTTATCTTTCAGTCCTTCGAATCCAGAACCATTGTTAGCGGAAGATGATGTAAACTCGTATAGCATTTCGCTCAGTCCGTGATAGCCTTGATTGCCTAGCCATCCTCCCTCTCTTGATACAAATTCTGGTGCTTTTACAGCGAGCCATGCAGCCAAACCTGTTCCTGCTAAAATCAAGAAAGGATGGAGTAGTGCCATAAGAGAAGCTATTTTCATCTCTCTAGCCTCTACTTTTTTACATAAGAATTCTGGAGTACGCCCGACCATGAGTCCACTTATGAATACTGCTATGATTATGAATGTGAAATAGTTCATCCAACCTACGCCGACACCGCCAAACCATGAATTTATCTGCATGTTAAGCATTTCTACCATACCAGATAGAGGCATCATGCTGTCGTGCATTCCATTAACGGAACCATTTGATGTTGTGGTTGTAGAAACACTCCATAATGCAGTTGCTACAGACCCAAATCTCACTTCTTTGCCTTCCATAGCTCCAGTATGCTGGCTTATTCCCATAGAGGTCAGTCTTGGATTGCCTTGCATTTCCTGATGAACATTTATGAATACACCTACAAGGTAAGCAAATAGCATTACACCAAAAATGCTAAATCCTAATTTGCGTTTCTTTACATAAAAGCCGAAGGCAAAGACCATTGCCATAGGAATGAGCATTATAGCGATACATTCTACTGTATTAGTAAGATATGTAGGATTTTCTAAAGGATGTGCTGAGTTTGCTCCAAAGAATCCACCTCCGTTTGTTCCAACTTGTTTTATTGCCACAATAGCAGCTGTTGGTCCTTGTGACACATTCTGAACTTTACCTTCAAGAGTATTTACTTCCATTTTTCCGTCAAAAGTCATAGGAACTCCTTGTATTATAAGGATAAATCCTATTATTAATGCCAATGGTAGTAGGATGCGTGTTATGCTCTTGACAAGAAAATTCCAAAAATTGCCTATTGTATTAGTTGTCTTGGCAGCTAAAGCTTTCATTATTCCTGCCATGCATGCCATACCTGTTGCTGCTGTGACAAATTGGAATAGCATTACAACTGCTAACTGAGTGAAATAAGTTAGTCCACTTTCACCGCTATAGTGCTGTAGATTACAGTTTACAAGAAAACTTATAGCTGTATTGAAGGCCTGATGTATTGTTTGGCCACCATTCCCATCTGGATTTAATGGTAGATATCCTTGGACGACAAGTAGTATTAAAGCCCAGACAAACCAGAATAGGTTGATTGTAAGCATTGCCCTAAGAAATGTCTTCCAGTTCATTTCTTTGTCTGGATTTATACCGCCGACTTTATAAATCAACCTTTCTACAGGTTTTAAAAAGTCGAGGTAAGTCTTTTCGCCTTTATATACACGCGCAATATATTTACCTAATGGATAAGCTAAACTTATCATTATTACTATTTGTAATATCGCACCCCAAATTTCTGTTCCCATAATTTTAGAGTTTTAAAATTTTTCTGGTTTTATCAGTACATATATCATATAACAGAACATTATAATACTGATGATAAACATAATTAAATACATAGTCTTTTCTTTTTTAATTAAATCTTTTCAAACCATTTAATACATTTATAAAATACACCAAAGCATGTTATCCCGCAAAGCATACATGCAAGTAATTCAAAAATAAGTGTAGTCATTTTATTTTTATTTTAAATTATTTATTATTCTTATTACGAAAACTGTGCCATAATTGTTTTTATTTTTGTAATCTCTTGTATCATAATGCTTTATATGTATATAGTTAAATATAAACATTAGTTTTAGACCTTACCAAAATGAAAGACTTGCCATACCAAAATGAAAAGCTATATACATTAGATGCAATAATGTTTTTATGTTTGTAAAATTATTCCTACTTTTGCAATAATACAATAAATAAACCAGACTATATGAATACATTACTGATAATAGATGATGAACCAATTATTCGCAAACTTCTTTCGCGAATGATGGAACTGGAAGGTTATGAAGTGTGGCAAGCTGTAGATTGTACTCAAGGAATGAGACAGGTTAAGTTGCATAAGCCACAAGTCGTGCTTTGTGATGTATTTTTACCAGATGGCAACGGTGTTGATATGGTTAAAAAAATTAAGCAGGAGACTCCTCTTATCGAGGTAATTCTACTTACTGCTCATGGAAATATAGAAGATGGTGTTCAGGCAATTAAGAATGGTGCATTTGACTACATAACAAAAGGTGATGATAATAATAAAATTATCCCTATTATCAGCAGGGCTATGGATCAAGTCAACAGTCAGCATAATTTAAATAATGACTTGTCTAAGATTGAGAAAAAGCCATTACAGGTTAATTCTTTTGATACAATAATAGGTAATTCTGAAACATTACTTCGTGTAGAGGAATTGGCGCGTAAGGTTGCTGATACAGATATTCCAGTATTACTTACAGGTGAAACAGGAACTGGTAAAGAAGTGTTTGCACAGGCTATACATAACGCTAGTTCGCGTAGTAAGTTTCCTATAGTTGCTATTAACTGTTCTGCATTTAGTCGTGATTTATTGGAAAGTGAGCTATTTGGCTATCGTGCCGGTTCATTTACTGGAGCGATGAAAGATAAAAAGGGATTGATAGAAGTAGCAAATCATGGTACGCTATTCCTAGATGAAATAGGAGAGATGGCATATCAGCTTCAAGCCAAACTATTGCGTGTGCTGGAATCAGGTGAGTATATAAAAATAGGGGATACTTCTCCTTCACAAGTTGATGTGAGAATTATTTCAGCGACAAATCGTGATTTAAAGAATGAGATAATAGCTGGTAATTTTAGGGAGGATTTATTTTATCGTCTTTCTGTTTTTCAAATACATTTACCTGCATTGCGTGAGCGTCGTGAAGATATACCTTTGTTGGCGAAGTCATTCCTTGCACGATATTCTGAAAAGCTTGGTAAACATATAGACGGAATGTCATCAGAATTTGTGAATGCTATTACTAATGCTGAATGGCATGGAAATGTTCGTGAGTTGAAAAATGTTATTGAACGTAGTGCTATTGTTTGTGATTCAAGCCTTACTCTGCAAGATTTACCATTTGATTTGCAGGTTTCATATTCATCTTATAATTCGTCTTCGTTAAATACAGATATACAAAATTCAGATGATGCTAAATCTTTTGATTTTGAATTAGCTGAAATTGAACGTAGACATATTGTAAGAGTTCTTCAACACACCAACGGAAACAAAACAGAAGCTGCAAGACTATTGAAAATAGGTCTTACAACTCTTTATCGAAAAATAGACGAATATAAGCTTAATAAATGATATTCATTAAGTAAATTACTTCATGAATACAAAATACACTGCAGCTATCAAACAGATAAATGCGGCTAAATGATTCCAATGAAGTCCTTGACCTTGAAACATTACATTAGCTATAAGTGCGAATACTATGAGGGATATAACCTCTTGAATTACTTTTAGCTGAATGAGCGTAAAGGGACCGCCATTATCAACAAATCCTATTCTGTTTGCTGGTACTTGACAGCAGTATTCGAAAAATGCTATCGCCCAACAAAATCCTATAACGCCAATTAGGGGCCAACTGCTGCTGACCCCTGTTTGTTGTAATTTTAAATGTCCGTACCAAGCGAATGTCATGAAGACATTACTGCATATTAATAGTAAAATGGTATATATTGCGTTCATTTATCCTTTTAATTCTTTTGCCATGTTAGCAGCGGCTCTTCGTCCGTCACCCATAGCCAATATTACTGTGGCACCACCGCGAACGATATCACCACCTGCATAAATATTATTTCTACTTGATTTCATATTATCGTCAACGACGATTGTATTCTTGCGACCTAATTCTAGTCCTTCAATACTCTTAGGTACTAATGGGTTAGGAGATACACCTACAGCAACAATTACCTGATCACATTCTAATGTAATGGTTTGTCCAGTAGTCTCAGGACGACAACGACCGCTTTGGTCTGGTTCGCCTAATTTCATTACATCTAATGTGGCTGCCTTAACAGCACCATTCTCATCAGCGATATATTCTTTAGGATTGTGTAATGTCAAGAAATTAATACCTTCTTCCTTAGCATGCTTTACCTCTTCCAATCTAGCTGGCATTTCAGCTTCGCTTCTTCTGTATACGAGCGTTACGTCTGCACCAAGTCGTTTTGCAGTACGACATGAGTCCATAGCTGTGTTTCCACCACCAACAACGATAACGTGCTTACCTATATTGATAGGAGTGTCAGTACGTGGATTAGCTGCGTCCATAAGGTTTATTCGTGTCAGGTATTCGTTACTTGACATGATGTTGAGTGCATTTTCTCCAGGTATATCCATGAAATTAGGAAGTCCTGCACCGGAACCAACAAAGATACCCTTGAAGTTCTTATCTTCAAGATCCTTTACGCTGATCGTTTTTCCGATAATACAATCAGTTTGAAAATGGACACCCATTTTCTTAAGATTTTCTATTTCGACATCGACAATCTTGTTTGGCAATCTGAATTCAGGAATACCATATTTCAAGACACCACCGATTTCATGCAAAGCCTCAAATACATATACATCAAAGCCCATTTTTGCCATATCACCTGCAAAGCTTAGTCCAGAAGGACCAGAACCGACAACAGCAACCTTAATTCCGTTTAAAGAAGCCATTTCTGGTACAGCAGCCATTCCGCTTTCACGTTCGTAGTCTGCTGCAAATCTTTCAAGGTATCCAATAGCAACTGCTTGTTCACCCATTTTAAGATGAACACATTTGCTTTCGCATTGTTTCTCTTGTGGGCATACTCTACCACATACAGCTGGTAGGGCAGAAGTGCTTTTCAAAACTTTAGCTGCTCCAAGGAAATTTTCTCGTTCAATATTTTTTATGAATGATGGAATATTAATGCTTACAGGGCATCCTTCTACACAAGATGGTTTAGCGCAATCAAGGCAACGATGAGATTCAAGTACAGCCATTTCTTTAGTAAGACCAATGTTGACTTCTTCTAATCTTGTCTTTGCACGATATTCTGCATCAAGTTCTGGCATCATAACACGCTCAATAGAAGTACGTTCTTTAGGTTTCATTCCCTTGCGTAGTTCTAAACGCCAATTAGAATTTCGGTCAGTCAAGCTTTCGATACTCTCTGTTACATCATTGTGAATATCATTGTTTGTTTTGCAAGGTTCGCATACAGACTCATTAGTTGAAGAAAGATGTTCTGCATAGTGCTCCATTTCTTCCTTTTCAGCGTTCTTGAATGTTCCCATTCGCTTGAACATTTCATCCCAATCAACCAGTGCTCCATCAAATTCAGGACCATCAATACACACGAATTTGGTTTTTCCTCCAATTGTGAGTCGACATGCACCGCACATTCCTGTTCCATCAACCATAATGGTATTAAGAGAAACATCTGTAGAAATGTTATATTTTTGGGTGAGCATACAACAGAATTTCATCATGATAGGAGGACCTATAGCAAAAACTTTGTCAATATTCTCTTGTTTGATCAATTTCTCGATGCCAACAGTGACTACTCCTTTTTCTCCATAACTTCCATCATCGGTCATTATGATAGTCTCATCAGATGAAGCTCTAACTTCATCTTCCATTATGATAAGATCACGATTTCTTCCTGCAAGTACAGATAATACTCTGTTGCCTGCTTTTTTCAATGCACGAATAATAGGTAGCATTGGCGCAACACCAACTCCGCCACCAGCACATATTACTGTACCAAAATTTTCAATATGAGTAGGATTACCAAGAGGACCAACGACATCAGCAATAGAATCGCCTTCGTTGAGATTACATAGTTTTGTAGAGGAAAGTCCAACCTTTTGCACAACTAATTTAATAGTACCATTCTCAATATTAGAGTCTGCTATTGTAAGCGGCATGCGCTCACTATTGTTGTCTACTCTGATTATGACAAAGTTTCCGGCCTTTCTGCTTTTAGCAATTAAAGGGGCTTCGATGTCAAAGCTGAATACTTTCTCAGAAAACTGTTTCTTGCAAATAATCTTATTCATTGGGTATCAGTTAATATGAATTGATAATAAGTTATAGTTTTATAAAAGATAAATTCAGTATCGCTGATGGTATATCAATCAATACTGAATTTAGTTATTTTTTAGTCAAAGTTCTTATCATCTAAGTACTCGAAACCACAGTATGGCACAAGAACCTTCGGAACTTTTATTCCATCTGGAGTTTGGTTGTTTTCTATTATTGCAGCAACTATTCTTGGAAGAGCAAGAGCAGAACCATTGAGTGTGTGGCAAAGTTCTGGTTTCTTTGTATCAGAACGGCGGAAACGGCACTTCAATCTGTTTGCTTGATAGCTTTCAAAGTTAGATACTGAAGAAACTTCCAACCAACGTTTTTGGGCAGCACTCCATACCTCGAAGTCGTAGCATATTGCTGAGGTGAAACTCATATCACCACCGCAAAGTCTCAATATATGGTATGGCAATTCAAGTTTCTGTACCAAACCTTCAACATGTGCTAACATCTCTTTCAGAGAATCATAAGAATGCTCAGGTTTGTCTATACGTACAATTTCTACTTTGTCAAATTGATGCAAGCGGTTAAGACCACGAACATCCTTACCATAAGAACCAGCCTCACGACGGAAACAAGCTGAATAAGCACAACGCTTAATCGGAAGTTGAGTCTCGTCAAGGATTACATCACGGAAAATATTTGTTACAGGAACCTCAGCTGTAGGGATTAGGAACAAGTTATCCAAGTTTGCGTGATACATTTGTCCCTCTTTATCTGGTAACTGACCAGTACCGTATCCAGAAGCCTCGTTAACTACATAAGGAGGTTGAACCTCTAGGTATCCAGATTTGCGTGCTTCGTCAAGGAAGAAAGCTTCAAGAGCGCGTTGGAAACGTGCCATTTTGCCTAGATATATAGGGAAACCTGCACCTGTGATTTTTACACCGAGGTCAAAATCAACAAGATTATATTTCTTAAGAAGATCCCAATGACAAGGTGCGTCTTCAGGAAGATTAGGCTTAATACCACCTTCTTTTACGACAACGTTGTCACAAGCATCTTTACCTTCTGGAACATCATCGTTAGGAATATTAGGAATGGTAAGAAGAACATCAGTCATATCGCTTTGAGCCTTATCCATAATTTCGTTCAAAGCCTTGTCAGTTGCTTTCAGATCAGCAACCTTATTCTTTATATCTTCAGCTTCTTTTTTCTTTCCGTCTTTCATAAGACTTCCAATTTGCTTGGCAAGCTGATTTTGTTGTTGCTTGTTGCTGTCAAGCTTCTGCTGAGCGTCACGACGTAGTTTGTCGTATTCTAAAACTTTATCTATGGCCTCACGTGCACCTGTGAAGTGCTTCTTCTCAAGACCCTTAATAACACGTTCAGTTTCCTCACTGATGAGTTTAAGTGTAAGCATAGCTTGTTATATTTTATTTATTGTTTACTATTATGACCGCAAAGATACAAATTTTTCGTCAATAACAAAAGCAAAAACGTTCTATTTCTGGTAGAGGTAACGCTTAATACTTTTTTTAGGAGTTTTTTCAAACTCTTCTTCGTAAATTCTTATTGCAGCAAGTCTACAGTATGATGGCTGCATCTGATTGAGTTCATTACGATTCTGTTCCATAATGTTCTCCAAATCTTCTTTTGAAAATCCCATATTCTTAGCCTCATCATAGTCTGGATGTACAAGTCCAATCAACTTATCACCCTCCTGTATAACGACACTCTCATTAACCAAAGCTAATGAATTTAGTTTGTCCTCTATTTCCTCAGGATAAATGTTTTGTCCACTTGCTCCTAACAACATATTCTTAGAACGTCCCTTAATGAATACGTTTCCGTCAGCATCCATTGTTCCTAGGTCTCCAGTATGATACCAACCATCCTTATCAATTGTTTGGCGTGTTACTTCCTCATTTTTATAGTAACCAAGCATGACGTTCATACCTTTTGCTAATATCTCTCCTGGAATATTTTCAGGGTCAGAGCTATCAATTCTCACTTTCATGTTTACGACAGATCGGCCACAGCTTCCTGGTACATAGTCCTTATAATCTGCATAGCAAATTATGGGTGCGCATTCTGTTGCTCCGTAACCAACAGTATATCTAAACCCAATTTGGTGCATAAAACTTTCTATTTCTTTATTGAAGGCAGCACCTCCAACGATAACTTCATAGAATTCACCTCCAAATGCATTAGAAACTTGTTCACATATCTTATCACGCACTTTTTTTGCGATAACAGGCATATGAAGAAGCATTCTCATGCGGTTGTTTTGTATTTTAGGAAATACTTTTTTCTTGATTATCTTTTCAATCACAAGTGGTACACTTATGATGATTTTTGGTTTTACTTCACTAAAAGCCTGAGCTATGATTGCAGGACTTGGTATTCTTGTCAAATAGTAAATATGACAGCCTTTTATGAATTCAAATAAAAATTCAAATGACATTCCGTACATATGTGCCATCGGCAGAATACTAATTACACTGTCACCTGGTTTTAAGGCTTTGCCAACAGCTTCTTTTGCAAAGAAGACGTTACTCCAAATAGCACGATAAGGAATCATTACTCCTTTGGAGAAACCTGTAGTTCCACTAGTGTAGTTTATAAGTGCAAGTTCGTTAGGATCTTGCTCTATATAATAGTTAATATGCTCTTTTCGGAAATACTTTGGGTATTTCTTTCCGAACATTTCATTAAGATGCTCACGAGCATAGGTAAGTTTATCTGTACGCGATAATACTAGGGAATAGTCTGGAATATATATGATTCCTTCAAGTTCTGGCATTTTTGTTGCATCTATCTGGGTTGCAACTATATCACCAACAAATAAGAGCTTTGCTTCACTGTGATTAACAATGTTGTATATCTGATCTGGTGTAAACTCATGAAGTATTGGCACAGCAACGGCTCCGTATGTTAAAGTAGCAAGAAATGCAACTGCCCAGTTAGCGCTATTGCGACCTGCTAATGCAATCTTGTCGCCTTTTTCAACTCCACTGTTTTCAAACATGATGTGAAGTTTTTCTATTTTTCTTGCTACATCGTGATATTGTAATGTTGAACCTTTAAAGTCCGTCAATGCATCTTTTTCCCAATTGTCAATAATTGACTTTTGTATTAGATTGTTGAAGCTAGGTATTTGTTCCATAATATTGTTTTTTGTCGTTTGTTTAAAGTTCTATAATACTACTATAGAACGCTATATTTAAATAGCGTTCTGATAGAGATATCTTTTTATACTCTTTTTAGGAGTTTTCGCAAATTCTTCATCAAGTAGTTTTATTGCTGAAATCTTTGCGAAAGATGGCAACATAGCGTTGAGTTCTTTTCTGTTTTGTTCCATAATATTCTCTAGGTCTTCGATAGAGAACCCCATAGAATTTGCTTCGTCGAGGTCTGGATGTACCAAACCAACGAGTCGGGCTTCGCGTTGAACTATAAGGCTTTCGTTAACCATTGCCATCGAATTCAACTTATTTTCAATTTCTTCTGGATAAATATTTTGTCCATTAGAACCAAGTAGCATATTCTTTTTTCTTCCTCGTATGAAAATATGGCCTTCTGCATCCATTGTTGCTAAGTCACCAGTGTGAAACCATCCATTGTCATCAATGACAGCATTAGTTGCTTCTTCGTTTTTGTAGTAACCTGTCATTACGTTAAGTCCGCGAGTAATAATCTCACCAGGAATGTTTTGATGGTCTTCACTTAAGATTTTTACCTCCATATTTTTTACCGCAGTTCCGCAACTTCCACCAGCGAAATCATTCCAGTCACTGAAAGTAATCATAGGAGCAGTTTCTGTAGTGCCATATCCCACTGTGATAGGAAAACCTATGCTTAATAGGAAATCTTCTATTTCTTTGTTAAGTCCAGCTCCGCCGACAATCACTTCATATAGATTACCACCAAATTCAGCTTTCACCAATTCTAGAATCTTTTCTTTTACCTTCTTGTTAATTACAGGCATATTGATAAGAAGCTTCATTATGTTTGTCTGAATTTTTGGGAATATATTTTTCCTTATTATTTTCTCAACTATCAATGGTACAGAAACAATTACTGCAGGATGTATATCCATAAAAGCTTCTTGTATAACAGTAGGACTTGGAAGTCGTGTCAGAAAATATAAATGATTGCCAAGGCAGAATTCCAATATAAACTCAACTGACAGACCATACATGTGTGCCATTGGCAAAATAGCCATTACATCACAATTAGGTTTTAGTTTTGAACCAATGGCATCAGAAAGGAAATCATAGTTGCTTGATAATGCACGATAGGGTAGCATAACACCTTTTGAAAATCCTGTTGTGCCACTAGTGTAATTTATCATAGCCAATTCCTCTGGAGAATCTTCATGATAGTTGATATGTTCCTTTCTGAAAAATTTAGGATACTTATGTCCGAAAATCTCATTAAGATGTTCACGCGCATAAGTTAACTTTTCTGAGCGAGATAATATCAGTGAATTATCTGGTATATAGATGACACCTTCAAGATTAGGCATCTCTTCAGCATCAATCTGTGTAGCAACAACATCGCCAACAAATAATAACTTTGATTCGCTATGATTTACTATATTGTAGATTTGCTCAGGTTTAAATTCGTTTTGAATTGGAACTGCTACAGCTCCATAGGTGAGTGTTGCAAGAAATGCTACAGCCCAATTTGAACTATTACGTCCGCATAAAGCTATTTTATCTCCAGTTTTAACACCACTATTCTCAAACATAATGTGTAACTTTTCGATTTTTCTAGCCACATCATGAAATTGAAGAGTTGTCCCTTTATAGTCTGTCAGAGCATCCTTCTCCCAATTGTTGATGATGCTCTGTTCTATATACTTATTAAATTTAGGTACTGAATTCATTGCACAATTTTCAAATTTGTGTGCAAAGATAGCTACTTATCTGCACAATTCAAAACTTATTGTGCACTTTTTGTTTTCTAAGCCTTGTTTTTTTGCATAAAATTAAAATGCAAAATTTTTAGTTAAAAAGAATGTCCTATTTCTCGGATAAATAGTATTATTTTGGACTTACTCGTATCTCATTGATTTTGCTGGATGTATGTGTGATATCAAGTAACTTGGTGCTATAAGCACAAAAATACTAATTAATAGCGTGGCGACATTTAGAACAATGAACATAGGAATATTAAATTCAACAGGTACTGTACTAACGTAGTATGTCTGTGCATCTAGTTTTATTAGTCCCGTGAAATATTGTAATGAAATAAGTCCTAAACCAATACAGTTTCCTATAATCATGCCTTTACCAATTATAAAAGCAGCAAACCACATGAAAGTATGTCTGATAGTCTTGTTTCTAGCTCCAAGGGCTTTTAGAATACCTATCATAACAGTTCTTTCTAGGATTATTATTAATAGCCCAGAAATCATAGTAACCCCTGCTACAGCAACCATCAATCCAAGTATAATCCACACGTTTAAATCAAGAAGATCAAGCCAAGAGAATATCTGAGGGCTTATATCTCTAATGGTCTTAGAACTATATGTCTCACCATATTTGTCGGTTGTCCTGTTTACTTTCTTAATAAATTGGTTTTCTACTTCGTCTACTTTATTAAAATCGTTAACAGTAATTTCTGCACCTGTAGTCTGATCATCTTGCCATCCGTTTAGCTTTACTGAAGTGTACAAATCCGTAAAGCAAATAACGTTATCGTACTGTGACAAGTTTGTTTGATATATACCCTGAATGGTAAAACGCCTTGTGCGGACACCATTACCATCAATGAAATATGCAAATATTTTTTGTCCTGTTTTCAAATCTAACTTGTCAGCAATACTTTTTGATATAAGAAGTTTATTGCTGCTTGCGGTATCACTGAATTTAGGAATACTCCCTTCTTTAAGATTATTGTGTATGAAGGTTGTATCGTATTCAGGTCCTACACCTTTAAATAATACACCTAAGAAGTCTTTGTTTGTTTTTAAAATACCTTGTTTCACCCCATAGCGCTGTACATGCTTCACTCCAGGCGTAGATTTCAATATGTTCAGCATAGAATCGCCCATTTGAATAGGGTAGGAATCTGATGTCTGAAGAGTCATGAAATTAGCAACTTGGATGTTGCTGCCAAATCCTATGACTTTATCACGTATAGTATGCTTGAACCCAAGCACAACGCTTACCGAAATTAGCATAACAGCAAGTCCGATAGCTACACCAGCGGTGGCTATACTTATGGCTGGGCGTGAAACTTTTTGTTTCTCGCCTTTATCTCCATATATTTTTTTTGCAATGAAAAGAGGTAAATTCACTTTTCTATTCTTCTGTTGTTCGTCCTGGATAATCTTCCAAGGCTTTTCTTAATACTAATAGTGCACGTTCTAGATCAGGCTTTTTAAGTACGTAAGCAATTCGTACTTGATTAATTCCTGCTCCTGGAGTTGTATAAAAACCTGCAGCAGGGGCCATCATGATCGTTTCGCCTTCGTAATTAAATTCTTCTAGACACCATTTGCAGAATTTCTCACTATCATCAACAGGTAGTTTTGCTACTGTGTAAAAGGCACCCATTGGTATCGGAGAGTAAACTCCTGGAATTCTGTTTAGTCCGTCAATTAGGCATTTGCGTCTTTCAACATATTCATCATATACATCGCGATAGTATTCTTCTGGTGCATCAAGTGACGCTTCAGCTACAATTTGTCCTATTAAAGGAGGTGACAGGCGAGCTTGACAGAATTTCATAACAGCTGTTCTGACTTCTGCATTCTTAGTTATCAGTGCTCCGATACGAATTCCGCATTCAGAATATCTTTTTGAAACAGAATCAATGAGAATAACGTTGTCTTCTATGCCTTCCAAATGGCAAGCACTAATATAAGGAGAACCTGTATAAATATATTCTCGGTAAACCTCATCAGAGAAAAGGTACAAATCGTATTTCTTGACAAGATCACGAATTTGATTCATTTCTCTCCTTGTATAAAGATATCCAGTAGGGTTATTTGGATTGCAAATCATGATAGCACGTGTGTGCTCATTTATAAGTTCTTCAAATTTTTCTACCTTTGGAAGAGAAAATCCTTCTTCAATTGTTGTTGCGATAGTTCTGATTTTTGCACCGGCACTGATAGCAAAAGCCATGTAATTGGCGTATGCTGGCTCAGGTACAATAATCTCATCTCCAGGATTTAGACAGCTCATGAATGCAAAGAGTACTGCCTCGCTACCTCCAGATGTTATAATGATGTCATCAGCAGTTACGTTGATGTCATATTTTTTGTAATAGTTTACAAGTTTTTGTCTGTAAGTCAGATTACCCTGGCTTGGTGAATACTCCAATACCTTGCGGTCTACTGTCTTTAATGCGTCAAGACCACATTGAGGGGTAGGTAAATCAGGCTGACCAATGTTCAGGTGATATACCTTTATACCGCGATTTTTAGCAGCGGCAGCAAGTGGTGCCAATTTTCTGATTGGCGACTCTGGCATTTCTAATCCGCGAACTGATATTTCTGGCATTTTATTCTTTTAATTGTGATGGCTTAATTGCCATTGGTTCTATTTCAAGGTGCAAAGATAATAATTTATTTTAAACTAATATAGTTTTGTTATAAATTAATAAACTCGTGCCCCGAAAATTGTAGTACCGACACGCACCATTGTAGAGCCATGTTTGATAGCTATTTTATAGTCATGACTCATACCCCAAGAACGCTCTTTGAATTCTGGGTCGTTTGCGAAGAATTTAGCTTTGATTTCATCAAAGAAACAAGTCGCTATGTCGAATTCTTTTTCTATTATTGATGTTTCAGTTGTATTGCTGGCCATCATCATTAAGCCGCATATTTGAACATTACCCAAATCTTTCCATTCTCCTTTTTCTAAGATGTCTCGACAGTCATCAAGCGTTAGTCCGTATTTAGTCTCTTCTTCTGCAATATGCAGTTCTAGTAAAACTTTAATGATACGGTCGTTTTTAGCTGCCTGCTTGTTTATTTCCTTTAATAATTTATAGCTATCTACAGCTTCAATCATGGAAATATAAGGAGCAATGTTTTTTACTTTGTTAGTTTGTAAATGACCAATAAAATGCCATTCAATGTCTTTGGGAAGTGTTTGTTGTTTTTGCGCTAACTCTTGCTCATGACTTTCCCCGAATATCCTTTGACCCTCATTATAAGCAGTCTCAAGATATTCGTTGGGATGATATTTGCTGATGGCAACCAATCTTACTTCTTTAGGCAGGTTGCCCAGTACTTCATGTAAATTTTTTGCTACATCAACATTCATATTCTTTATTTTATTCAGTCATTGTTTCTTCAGCAACAGGAGTCTGCTCATACTCAGGAACGTCATTTTTTTCTTCATGCTTTTTGGCAGCATTGTGTTCGAATACGTCCATTATTTGAGTTTCCTGTATTGAAGTCATGACATAGTCAATCATGGTACCACCCATAACTTCGTCTATATGCTTAACAGCGCCTGGTAAGCTACCTGCCTGAACAAGGTAAGTGACTGTAGAGCGCTTTTCTTTTTCAGTCTTTTCGTCAATAGTAATAAACTGCAATTTAGATTTATACCATTTGTCGTCAGAGTCTGATTCACTGAAGAATATTTCTCCGTAAGCAGCCTGTTTGATATCAGTGATTTTAAATTCACCACTAAGATATACTCTCATTTCGTTGATGATAGTGCTTTCTGCCTCTGTAAAACTCAGAGCGTCAACTACATATTGTTCTGTAGTTTTCTTCTGCATACCATCTTCCATTGTCTTTTCGTAACGTATTTTGGTTTCAAACCAAACCGCGGTTCTACTTCTCATATTTTTTATTTTTAGTTTTGTTGAGCAAAAGTAGTAATTAAATCTGAAACCAACAAATTAATATTACGTCTATTTTCATAAAGAAATTCAAATAATTGTGTGTTAACTATTTTTTCACTGTTTTGAGTGCTGATAATAATAATAAATGATTATATTTGCAGTGTTGATATTCTGCATTGATTATATTTGGTGTAGATATTATATAATAGTATTATGTTTAACTTTAATATTAAGTAATTATGACAGAACAAAAGCAAATTTATCGTTGTAATGTCTGTGGAAATATCGTTGAAGTGGTAGAACCTGCAGGTGGAACTTTGACTTGTTGCGGACAACCAATGGAATTATTGGTTGAAAATTCAAAAGATGCAGCATTGGAGAAACATGTTCCTGTTATCGAGAAAATTGAGGGTGGTTATAAAGTTACTGTTGGTGCAGTTGCTCATCCTATGCTTGAGGAACATTATATAATGTGGATTGAACTTCTTACTGACGACAAGGTAATGCGTAAGTATCTGAAACCTGGTGATAAGCCTGAAGCTGTTTTCATGACTGATGCTAAAAATGTAATTGCTCGTGAGTATTGCAATTTACATGGTTTATGGAAAGCTGAGTAGAATATAATAAATCCAATAAATAAACAAGGCAAACGAATATATCAATATGTTGTTTGCCTTGTTTTGGTTTTATTTATATGGCTTTTTTGGTTCTTCGCCAATTGGGAAAGTTATATTCTTCATAAAAGGGCAGGACTCTACCAGAAAAAGTTTTTTTAATGCCACTAATGTCATAATGTCACAAACCCTGTGTTTATAAGGGCTAAGCGAGTGACATTAAGTGACATTATCGGGTAAAAGTGACATTAAACCCTAAATCACACCTATTTTTAGCGTTTTTTTCGCAATTATGCTATTTGCATAATATTTATTTGTACTTATGGGATTTATAGAATACAAAAACTGGTTTATTGAACAGTATGAACAATTCAGAAATCTACTCCATATATAAATACGAGAGAATGAATTTTAAGGATGTAAATAGATTTTGAAATTGAGCGCAAAAACTATTACCTAAATTTTCACAACTTTTGGGTAATTCAATTACCTTAACATGTGTGTAACTTGATTACCTCAATATGTGTGTAATGCGATTACATTAACACGTGTGCAATTCAATTACCTCAGCATGTGTGTAATGCGATTACACAACGTAGGTAATCGGGTTACACAACGTGGGCAACTCAATTACCTACGTTAGGTAATTGAATTGCCTAACGTGAAAAAGAGTATTACCTGACGCAGGTAAACAAGTGATTATCAATATGTCTACAGGAATAGAATGGATGACAATTATCAGGATTATTCAGTTAAGTTCTTAGATAAAAAACTTAGCATATAGTGATATATAGCGCACAAAATGACGAATACTGACCATTATAAACGAAAAAGCGTCTATATATGTATTGCATATTTGGCAAAAAATCGCCAAAAATAGGTGTGATTTGTAGTTTAATGTCACTTTTACCCCGATAATGTCACTTAATGTCACTCGCTAAAGCTCGATAAACACAGGGTTTGTGACATTATGACATTAGTGGCATTAAAAAAACTTTTTCTGGTAGAAGCTCCAAGGTTATTTATGGAAGAGAATCCTCTATAAATAACCTTGGCTTTAAGTAGTTATATACTTACTCTATTATAATGTTGCTCCTTTAATTATCAAAACTACATGGAAGACTTAGTAGCTGATAGAATAAAGTTTTGGCTATTCTTATATGTCCAGCATCATTTGGGTGCAATCTATCAGTATTCTGATCATGGAAATATTGTGAAAACTCATCAAGTACAGGGTAAAGTCCACAGGTAGAATTTAGATCTATAACAGGTAGGGCCCATATATTCCCAGCTTCTTTTACAGAGTTTACATAGCGATCAAGATATTCACCACATTCATTTTGGTATTCCTCTGTTGGTTGTATATTTTTGTCGTTAAAATTAGCGATAGCTCTATGAATAGGTGTAAGCATGACTATCTGTTTAGTCGGGAACATCTTTTTAAGTGTGCTTAGAGCAATATTTATGCGTCCACAATAAGTACTATCATTCATTACCATAGTTCGTTTCATGCGTGTGACCATAGCTTTAGGTTTATGTATAGCAGCTAATACTTGTGTGCTGTCTTCAGTAAACCATTTTCCAATAGGAACGCCTGCATTATAGTCATTAGTACCAATGAAAATTATAATTGCGTCAAAGTCATTACCATGTTCTTTTTTCAATTGCTCTGCTTGTCTTGGAATGTCATTCCATTGTCTTCCACTTACAGCATACACATACGGCGTTACGCCTAGCATTTCTTGTAAATAAGCCCAATAATGTTTTTTAGCACCTTTATTTTTAGGGTCTGTGATAGAGTCTCCAAGATATGCAACTCGTTTGCCTTGCCATGGATGTTGAACTTTTGTTGCTGTGATAGCTGGTATGGTAACCATTATACATAGGAAAAAACAAAAAATTTTTTTGATCATAATTTGTTGGTTAGTTAAATTTAATATGTTGTTATGTTTTTAATTTGTTATTTCATTGCTTAATAATCTCCACTAACGATTTTGGTCTTTGTGTCAAGAAGTAACCCCGATACATAAAAGCTGATATTTCAATTGAAAAATAACTGTTCAATTTAGACATTCTTCGCTTATGAAGCAGTACTATTGCTAATCAATATTCTTTTTCAAGTTGTTTATAGCTGTTTTAATATATTTTTCCTTATTTTTTTTAACCTCCTTCAATATTGCTTTTCTGTCGGTTGGTAAATCGTAATATCTTTCAGCCCACAAACTTATTTCAATCATTAACGGTAATAAGTCAATTCCTTTTTGTGTTAGTTTGTACAATACTTTAGCTTTGCTATCAGGATGATCTGATTTCGTAATAATTCCATTTTCTTCTAGAGTTTGTAGTCTAGAAGCTAAAATGTTGGTCGAAATTTTTTCGTCTGATTTTAAAAAATCGCCATATGTACATTGTTTTGCGGACATTAAATCTCTTACAATTAGTAGTGACCACTTATCACCCCAAACTTCAAGGGAACAACTAATTGGACAATTTGACCTTTTTTTACTCTCTAACATAAAATACTCTTTAAATTACTTGCAAAATGAAAGTTATTTTGTATATTTGCACTTGTTAATCGCAAGCAAAATTACAACTTTTTTTTTAAATAAAGATGAAAACTACAGGAAATACAATTTTTATTAGCGGCGGAAGTGCAGGCATAGGTCTTGCAATTGCCCAAAAATTTAGTGCATTAGGCAATAAAGTTATCATTAACGGACGAAATACGGAACGACTTGAAAAAGCATTAACAAAGCTTTCAAATGCAGTTGCTATCCAAGGAGATTTGTCTATTGAGGCAGATAGAATTCGTATTGCGGAAGATTTAAAAGCTAATCATCCCGACGTCAATATGATTATTAATAATGCAGGTGCTGCATTTGGTTATTTACTGAGTGAAACTACCAATGCACACAAAAAAGCTGAAATTGAGATGAACACAAATTATATTGCGGTCATCCATTTTACAGAATTGATGTTGCCGCATCTGTTAACAAAAGATGTGGCAGCAATTGCAAATGTGTCTTCTCTTGCTGTGTTTGGTAGTCATAAGTTCTTGCCGACCTATGGAGCAACAAAAGCTGCGCTTCATTCCTATACCGTTGCTTTGAGAATGACTTATGAAGAGGCAAAAAATCTACAGATATACGAAATCTACCCACCAACGGTAAATACAGAATTTTCAGCAGAAATAGGTGGGGAAAGCGGTATTCCTCCTTCTGAAGTAGCAGACGAATTTTACATTGCTCTTGAAAAGAACCAATTTGATGTGCCAGTGGGTATAACAAAAAAATATGCTGCAGCAGTAGCCGAAGCTATGTCAAAAATATCGTAGATTCGTTGTTGTTTATTCCGTTTCACTAATTCAAAAAAATAATTACAAACAATATGAAAGCATATATTATATCAAAGTATAGCAAAAATGAAAAGCTTCAATTAGCTGATATGCCCAAACCAGATATCGGGGAAAATCAGATTTTGGTAGAAATTCATGCAACAGGTATCAACCAGTTAGATAACAAACTGAAGTATGGCGAGTTTAAACTGTTGCTGCCATATAAATTTCCATTGATTTTGGGACATGATTTTTCAGGAGTAGTAACAAAGATTGGATCAAAAGTGAATCGCTTTAAAGTAGGTGATGAAGTATTTGCTCGTCCTGCCGATTTTCATATTGGTACATTTGCAGAATACATCGCTGTCAATGAAAACGATGTTGCTTTGAAACCACAAAACCTTTCAATGGAAGAAGCTGCTTCCATTCCGTTGGTTGCACTAACAGTTTGGCAAGCATTTGTTGAAAAAGCAAAACTTGAAAAAGGTCAAAAAGTGTTTATACAGGCTGGTTCTGGTGGTGTTGGCATCATTGCTATTCAGTTGGCAAAATATTTGGGAGCAACTGTTGCTACTACTGTAAGTGCAAGTAATTTTGATTTAGTAAAAAGTTTAGGAGCTGATGTTATTATAGATTATAAAACTCGAGATTTTGAAACAATACTAAAAGATTACGATTTAGTATTGAACAGTCAAGACGAAAGGACTTTAGATAAATCTTTGCGCATATTAAAACCTGGCGGAAAAGTAGTTTCAATTTCAGGTCCACCAGATACAACTTTTGCTAAAGAAATAAATTTGTCTTGGTTTATGAAAATGATAATTTCTTTTTTGAGTAGAAAAGTGAGAAAACAAGCCAAATTACATCTTGTTGATTATTCCTTTTTGTTTATGCAAGCCAATGGTGAACAATTGTCTAAAATTGGGAAGTTAATAGAAACAGATATAATTAAACCTGTTGTTGATAAAGTTTTCCAGTTTGAAGAAATTAATGAAGCAATGTCTTACGTTGCAAGTGGTCACGCCAAAGGTAAAGTAGTTGTTAAGGTTAGATAGTTTTAGATGTTAGTTTATATGAATTAAAAAAAGATAGATTTCAGTCTTATGTGTGACATTAGAAATCTCTTTCATGTTGTCAAGACTGAAATCTATCTTTATAAATTGAAGCTTATTTTTTAGATTAATATGCGAACAAAGGATAATCCTTCATAGTTGCATTAACCTTTTCTCTAACTCTAGCTATAACTTTATCATTTTCAGGATCGTTAAGAACCTCCTCAATAAGTTCTGCAATAAGATGCATCATGTCTTCTTTTGCACCACGTGTTGTCATGGCTGCTGAGCCGAGACGGATACCAGATGTCAGGAAAGCTGATCTTGAATCAAATGGTACCATATTTTTGTTTGCTGTGATATCTGCTGCAACAAGCGCATTCTCTGCAACCTTACCTGTAAGATCTGGATATTTAGAACGCAAGTCAACAAGCATAGAGTGGTTGTCTGTACCACCACTTACAATGCCGAAACCACGTTGTATCAAGTCATCAGCAAGAGTAGCAGCATTTTTCTTAACCTGTATGGCATAATCTTTCCATGAAGGTTGAAGATTCTCAGCAAAGGCAACAGCTTTGGCTGCGATAACATGCTCAAGAGGACCACCTTGTGTTCCTGGGAATACGGCAGAATTAAGAAGCATACTCATCTTCTTCAATTCACCTTTCTTATTTGTTAGTCCCCAAGGATTATCAAAATCTTTACCCATTAAAATGATACCACCACGTGGGCCACGAAGAGTCTTATGAGTAGTACTTGTTACGATATGAGCATATTTGACAGGGTTTTCAAGTATTCCGGCAGCTATAAGACCTGCAGGATGTGCCATGTCAATCATTAATAATGCGCCAACTTCATCAGCAATTTTGCGCATGCGTGCATAATCCCATTCGCGACTATATGCAGAACCACCACCAATAATCAATTTTGGCTTGTTCTCAATAGCCAGTTTTTCCATTTCATCATAATCAACACGACCTGTTTCCTTGTTAAGATTATAACCGATAGGATTATAAAGAATACCTGAAGTATTTACATGACTACCATGTGATAAGTGACCGCCGTGATCAAGGTTCAAACCCATAAATGTATCACCAGGTTTCAACACTGCCAACAAAACAGCAGCGTTAGCTTGTGCTCCAGAATGAGGCTGAACATTAGCAAATTCAGCTCCAAATATTTCCTTTACGCGTTCCCGTGCCAGATCTTCAACCTGGTCAACAACTTGGCAACCACCGTAATAGCGTTTGCCTGGCAGTCCTTCTGCGTACTTGTTAGTCAGATATGATCCCATAGCTGCCATAACTTCGTCACTAACAAAGTTTTCTGATGCTATAAGCTCCATACCTTTCAGCTGACGCTGATGTTCTTTCTCAATAAGGTTGAAAATCTCCAGATCTCTTTCCATCGTGTTAAAATGTTATTTTGTAGTTAATAATCTTTTTATCTTAATAATACGTGCAAAATTACGCAATTTTCTTTTAATTACAAAGTTTTTGCTAGCAAAGTTTTACATTAGCAATATCTTGCTCCTTGTCACAATAATGACATTTCAACACTCCATGCTCTTTGTCAACCACGTTGAAGTAGGTCTGCATTGGTTCATTGTTGGTAATGCATTTTGGATTATTACATTTCACAATACCATGAAGTTCGTCAGGAGTCTCAGCAGTTTTTTTCTCAACTACTTCATAATCTTTGATAACATTCAATACGATTTTAGGAGCTACAACACTAAGTCTACTTATTTCCTCATCACTGAAAAATTTATTAGTGATCTTTATTATACCTTTTCGTCCAATTTTTTTAGACGGTAGATTATAACCAATAGTGACAGGGGTGTCAGATTCTCTTAAACCAAGAAGGTCAACAACCTGATAAGTTTTTTCGGCGGGAATATGATCTATCACTGTTCCATTTTCAATTGCCGAAACCAGCATTTCTTTTTTTCCCATAATTAATACTTGGATTTGATAATGGTTTTGTCGTTTATAATGTCATCGAGAGTAATTCCCAAGCAATAGCTGAAAATAGCTTCACGTGCATATAGTCCATTTTGAGCTTGCTGAATATAATATGCATGTGGATTGTCATCGACATCGTATGCAATTTCATTTACACGTGGGAGTGGATGCAGAATTTTCATGTTTTCCTTAGCCATTCCAAGCATATCATTTTGGAGTATATAAACGTCTTTAACATGTTCATATTCCATAAGATCAGAAAATCTTTCTTTTTGTACGCGTGTCATATATAATATGTCTGCGTCTGCAATGACCTTATCATTGAATTCCGTATGTTCCTGAAATTTTATGCCATATTGATTGCAATACAATTTGTATTCCTGTGGCATAGCAAGTTCAGCTGGTGCAATAAAATGAAAAGTGGGATTGAAATGGCGCATAGCCATGATTAAAGAATGAACAGTACGACCATATTTTAAGTCGCCTACAAGATAAATATTTAGATTTTCTAGTGTTCCTTGTGTTTTGTAGATAGAGTAGAGGTCAAGTAGGCATTGTGATGGATGCATATGAGCACCGTCTCCTGCGTTGATAATAGGTACTGGGGCTATTTCTGATGCATATTGTGCTGCGCCCTCAATGTAATGCCGCATCGCTATGACGTCTGCATAATTACTTACCATAAGAATGGTGTCTTTTAACGTCTCGCCTTTGGAGACACTCGAGGCTTTTGCATCACTAAAGCCAATCACTCGTGCTCCAAGTCTATTGGCAGCGGTTTCAAAACTAAGTCTTGTTCGAGTTGAAGGTTCGTAGAAAAGAGTGGCAACTACCTTTCCCTTCAGCAAATCCCGGTTAGGATGTTTTTCGAACTCTTGCGCCATTTGAATAAGATACATTATTTCATCTTTATTCAAATCGGCAATCGTTACAAAATTATGCTTTTTCATCTATAATTTGATTGATTGATCCGAATTCGAGTTCAAAGTTAATCATAAATTCTGATTTATGTGCTATATTTGCTAGAAAAGTTGTATTTTTGCTGAAAATTAAACATAATGAGAAAGTCTTTCATTCATTTCTTATGGGCAGTTCTTATATTCTTAATTCTAGGAACTGCACTTGGATTTACAGCTATCTGGAATGGCTGGATTGGTTATATGCCTCCTGTTGAGGACCTTCAAAATCCTATAAACCGTTTTGCCACACAGGTGTATTCATCTGATGGTAAGGTTATGGGTACATATAATTTCAATAAAGAGAATCGTATCGTTATTCCTTATAGCAAGATATCGAAACATCTTGTAGATGCCCTCGTTGCAACAGAGGATTCACGCTTTTATGATCATAGTGGTATTGATTTTTTTGCTTTAGGAAGAGCTATAATAAAAAGAGGGATGTTTGGTCAGGCATCTGCCGGAGGTGGTTCTACGATAACACAGCAATTAGCAAAACAACTTTATTCAGAGCAGGCTCACAATTCACTTGAACGTATTTTTCAAAAACCTATAGAGTGGGTAATTGCGGTTAAGTTGGAACGTAATTATACTAAGGAAGAGATAATAGCCTTATATCTTAATTATTTTGATTTTTTGCATAATGCAGTCGGTATTAAGACAGCAGCTAATACCTATTTTAATAAAGAGGCTAAAAATCTTGATGTTGTCGAGTCGGCAATGTTGATAGGTCTTTGTAAGAATCCATCTTTGTTTAATCCTGTGCGTTACCCTGAAAGAGCAAAAGAACGCAGAAATGTTGTATTAGGGCAAATGGAAAAGGCTGGTTATCTGACACATTCAGAATATGAGCAATATTGTGATACTCCATTGACCTTGGATTTCCATCGTACAGATCATAAGGACGGAGAGGCTACTTATTTCAGAGAATTTCTTCGCCAGTACATGATGGCAACTAAACCTGAAATATCAAATTATCCTTCTTGGAAAAAGGCGCAATATACGATTGATTCTATTACTTGGGTTTCAGATCCATTGTATGGATGGTGTAACAAGAACTTTAAAAAAGACGGTAAGCCATATAATATATATACTGATGGCTTGAAAGTGTACACAACGGTAGATAGTAGAATGCAGAAATATGCAGAAGAGGCCGTGTATGGTCATGTGGCTAAATTCCTTCAACCAGCATTTAACAAAGAAAATAAAGCTAAGCGCAATGCTCCGTTTACAGAAGATCTAACATACGATCAACTTCGTTCGATTCTTACAAGAAACATTCGTCAGAGTGAACGCTATCGCAGTATGCGAGCCAGTGGTATGAATGATTCTGAAATTAGAAAAGCTTTTAATAGACCTGTTGACATGACTATATTTACCTATCATGGAGATATTGATACAGTTATGACTCCAATGGACTCTATAAAGTATTATAAGAGTTTTCTTCGTGCTGGTTTTATGAGTATGGAACCAAAAACTGGTGCTGTAAAGGCTTATGTTGGTGGACTTGACTACAATCATTTCATGTATGATATGGTTACTGGCGGTAGAAGACAGGTTGGTTCTACAATAAAACCATTTTTATATGCATTGGCTATGGAAAATGGTTTTTCTCCATGCGATAAAGCACCTAATAGACAGCAGACATATATTGTTGCTGGTCAGCCATGGACTCCTCGCAATGCATCACATGCACGATATGGACAGATGGTAACTTTGAAATGGGGACTTGCACAAAGTAATAACTGGATTTCGGCTTACCTTATGAGTAAATTAAATCCTAGTCAATTTGTGTCTACTCTGCACGAATTCGGTATTAACAATCCTGATATACATCCATCTATGTCTTTGTGCTTAGGTCCATGTGATGTTAGTGTTGAGGAAATGGTTAGTGCATATACTACTTTTGCTAATCATGGTATAAGAACCTCACCAATGTTTGTAACAAAGATAGAAGATAATGAGGGTAATGTTATTTCGACTTTCCAACCTCGTATGAATGAGGTAATTAGTGCAGAGAGTGCTAATAAAATGTTAGTGCTTCTGCAGGGAGTAATTGATGGTGGTACTGGTGGTCGCATCCGCTATAAATATCATCTTGAAGGCGAAATAGGTGGAAAGACAGGAACAACTAATAAAAATAGTGACGCTTGGTTTATGGGATTCACCCCACAACTTGTATCAGGCGTTTGGGTAGGAGGTGAAGACCGTGATATCCATTTTGATAATATGTCTATGGGACAAGGTGCAACGATGGCTTTGCCAATTTGGGCATATTATATGCGAAAGGTTTATCGAGACATATCTCTTGGTTATAGTGATAAGGCAACGTTTGGATTGCCTGCTAATTTCGACCCTTGTCTAAAAGAGGATAATGGTTATGGTGATGATCAAATAGACGAAGTATATGAGTAGAATATTTTTTGCAGTTTGTCTTTTTCTGTGCAGTAATAGCATTTCTGCACAGAATAAGGATAATCCATTGCGTGATAGTTTGCGCATGGCATCTCAAGACTTGAGTTTTCATCCTGATAGTGTGGATTTGAGGTTGAAAAAAGCCTCATGGAATATCCAGTTGCATGAATGGAATTATGCAAAGGATGAGTATGATATCATACTGAAATTTAATCCAAGGAATCTTTCAGCTTTGCTATATCGGGCTTATGTTAATGTACAACTGTTAAGATATAATTTTGCTAGACTTGATTATCAGAATTTATTGAGTATAGTTCCTGGTAATTTTGAGGCACAGTTGGGATTGGCTTTACTCAATGAAAAGGATAAGCATTATACAGAGGCTTATGATGGGATGAATCATTTAATCAGTCAATATCCAGATAGTGCTGTTGCTTATGCTGCACGTGCCAATATTGAATTTGAGCGTAAAATGTATGATTTAGCTGAGGATGATTATTCAAAAGCTATTAGTCTTGATAATGATAATAAAGATTATTTGCTTAATCGTGCGAATATTTATATTCTAAAGAAGAAAAAAGATTTCGCTATTGCCGATTTGGATAGAATAGTACGTCTTGGTAGTCCACGAGCATCCATTAAAGACTATTACCTAAAGGCATATAAAATTAAATAGAATACATATAATATAATAAGGTTATGAAAATACTAAATCCCTCTTTTGAGATATGGCAACAAGAAAATGGACTTGCTGGTGTATATAAACTGATTGAAAAGGCAGGAAGAGTGTGTTATAAAAGTGAAAAGAATACTACTGAGACCTCTGCCAAACCGTTTGTTGATCGCATGATTGCGTCTCAGCATACAGCAATGCTTGAACATGGTACAGTGTATCTTACTGCTCCAAAAGATACAATTTATGATAAATATAACTACAACCGTTTTTCTATTGCATCAACTGATGACAAAAATGATTATGTGACAACAAACCTTCGTGCCATTGTTGAAAATGAATGGTTGAATGATTTGAAATACATCTCTGATCCGAGTCAAAATCACGAAATGCGTATTACGGTTCATTTTACTACACAGGTAGCAATTACGCGTGAGTTTAATCGCCATCGTGCTAATTCAATGGCAGAACAGTCTACACGCTATTGCAATTATACTAAAGATAAATTTGGAAGTGAAATATCAGTGAATGTTCCTAAATGGATTAAAGATGATTCCGATTTTGATAATGTTTCCTCACAGGCAGATATGGAACTTTTCAAGCAACTTTGCAATGATATAGTAACAGAGAAAGACAAGTCATGGAATGCAATCAATAATTGGTTGTTTGCCAATCTTGCTGCAGAATTCTCTTACATGAATCTTATTGCGATGGGAAAGAAACCACAGGAGGCTAGGGTGGTATTGCCATTAGATACAAATACCGAACTTGTTCATACAGCTTTCTTGAAAGATTGGAAACATTTCTTTGATCTGCGTGCTGTTGGTACAACTGGTGAGCCTCATCCAGATGCTAAAGCGATAGCAATGCCGCTATATGAGGAATTTAAGAAACTTGGTCTTATTAAGTAATAAATAAAAAAGGGAAACATCAAAAATGTCTCCCTTTTTTTTATGATATATTATTCTTGTTATTCGAAGTAGTAAAGGAATGTAGCCTCACCTTCAAGTGCAGGCTTCTTTTCTCCTTCTATCTCAATTTTAAATCCTATCTGAGTCTTGCATATACCTCTAAGATTCTCAATTGCGTCAAGTTTTGTTACAAGTCTTACTTTGCTTCCAGTAATTACAGGTTTCCCAAAGCGCATCTTGTCCATACCATAGTTCACCATCATCTTAAGATTGTTAACCTCAATAATCTGGTTCCACATGTATGGTAGCAATGATAATGTAAGGTATCCATGGGCGATTGTGCTTTTGTATGGACTTTCTGCTTTCGCACGCTCTGCGTCAACATGAATCCATTGGTGATCCAATGTTGCGTCTGCAAACTTATTTATACGGTCCTGATCAACCAATAACCACTCTGATATACCAAGTTGTTCACCTAAGTGAGACGCAAACTCATCATATGAATTAACTACTAATTTTGCCATTTCCTTTATTAATCTAGATTTAAACTCTTTTTTATTGCTGCAACTTTTTCAGAACTCTTTTCATCAAGAGTATTGTATTCAGATGCTGACTTCATTGTTCCCTTAATTTCAAGATAGAACTTGATTTTTGGTTCAGTTCCTGAAGGACGAACGCTTACCTTAGTGTCATCGTCACAGAACCACTGAAGTACATTGCTTGTATCAGGCATATCTAGCTTAGTCTTCTTGCCATCAGTAGTTGTAGCTTCCAAGCTCTGGAAATCCTTAACTAGTATAACCTTGCTTCCACCCAATTCCTTAGGAGGATTGTTGCGGAAATCAGTCATCATTTGCTTGATTTCGTCTGCACCTGTCTTTCCTGGACGTACAACATTTACAGTAAACTCTTTAGAGAAACCATATTCCAAATAGATGTCCATCAATATGTCGTAAAGAGTCTTGCCTTGATTTTTAGCCCATGCGCAAATCTCTGCCAACAAACTCATTGCTGACACTGCGTCCTTATCACGAACAAAGTCTTGAGCAAGGAATCCGTAGCTTTCTTCACCACCACCGATATATTTCTGTTTGCCTTCTGAAATACGAATTTCACGAGCAATCCACTTAAAGCCAGTGTAGCAATCACGCATCTCAATGCTAGCCTTATCTGCAACTTTCTTTATAACTTCTGTCGTTACGATGGTCTTTACGATAAAATCCGTAGGCTTTAGTAAGCCCTTAGCTTTACGATTTGTGATGATATAATAAAGGAACAATAGACAAGTTTGGTTACCATTGATAAGTACCCATTCTCCCTTGTCGTTTTTACAAGCCATACCTACGCGGTCTGCGTCTGGATCGCTCGCCATAACGATATCTGCATCAAGTTCTTTTGCATCACGAAGAGCCAAAGTAAGTGCCTCGCCATTTTCTGGATTAGGACTTACAACAGTAGGAAAATTACCATCTTTAACCATCTGCTCTTTCACGCAATGTACATTGTCAAAGCCCCATAGTTTCAACGAACGTGGGATAGACATCATACCTGTACCGTGAAGTGGAGTGTAGACTATCTTTAAGTCGTGTTGTTTCTTGATAACTTCAGGATCAATACTAAGAGTATGAATCTCGTCAAGATAAAGCTTATCAATGTCTTCGCCGATAATCTGAATAAGTTGTTTGTTGCCAGTGAATTTTACATCTTCAACCTTAACATTATTAACCTCATCAATAATACCTGTGTCATGTGGTGCCAAAACCTGAGCTCCATCTTCCCAATAAGCCTTATATCCGTTGTATTCCTTAGGGTTATGACTTGCAGTGATGTTTACACCTGCCTGGCATCCAAGATGACGGATTGCATAAGAACATTCTGGTGTAGGGCGCATGTCTTCAAAAAGATAAACTTTTATGTCATTTGCTGAGAATATATCAGCAACAGTTTCTGCGAACTTACGGCTGTTATTACGACAGTCGTGACATACAACAACTGCAATGTCGTTCTTTCCTTTGAAATTTTTCTTCAGATAGTTGGCAAAACCTTGTGTTGCCATACCTACAGTATAAATGTTCATGCGGTTTGAACCGGCTCCCATGATACCACGTAGACCGCCTGTACCGAATTCCAAATCCTTATAAAAACTTTCTATAAGTTCGGTTTTGTCCTCGGCTGCAAGTTTTGATTCAACTTCCTTGCGTGTCTCTTCGTCAAAGGATGGTGTTAACCATTGTTTAGCCTTTGTTTCACATTGTGAAATTAGTTGTGCGTTATTTGCCATAAGTTATATATGAGTTATTTATATCTATATGCAAAGATAGTGCAAATCGAAGACAATACAAAATAAATTTATTTATTTTTATTGTTGGGGCGTAGCTTAGCTTATTTTTTATTTTATTTATTGTAACTTTGCACTCAGAGAACAATTCAATTAATAAAATTATGTATTTTACAGGAATTATCATAGCTATAATGACTTTCTTTATTATAGGGATTTTTCATCCTATAGTAATCAAGACGGAATATTATTTTGGAACTCGCCCTTGGTGGTTGTTCCTCGTTACTGGTATCGTGTCTGTTGTAGGCTCTTTATGTGTTGATAATGTTATATTGTCATCAATATTCGGAGTGCTTGGAGCTACACTTTTGTGGAGTATCGGAGAACTTTTTGAACAGAAGAAAAGAGTAGAGAAGGGATGGTTTCCAAAAAATCCAAATAAGAAATGAAGACAACGTTAATATTGATTGGTAAAACTGTCAACAAACATTTCGTTGCTAACATTAATGATTATAGTGAGCGCATTTCTCATTATATGCCTTTTGATATTAATGTTATTCCTGAAATTAAAAACACGAAGAATCTAACAGAACAGCAGCAGAAAGATCGTGAAGGTGAGTTGATTTTGAAGGCAATTGTACCTTCTGATACGGTTGTCATTCTAGACGAGCATGGTGATAATTTTCGTTCTGTTGAGTTTGCTGCCTGGCTACAAAAAAAGCAGAATACAGCTCGTAGGCTTGTATTTGTTGTTGGCGGACCTTATGGTTTTTCGCAAGCTGTATATGATCGTGCAAATGAGAAAATATCGCTTTCAAAAATGACATTCAGTCACCAAATGGTGCGTGTCGTTTTCACGGAGCAAATTTATCGTGCATGTACTATTATCAAAGGAGAACCTTATCATCACGAATAGGGCTCTCATTTAATTATGTATTAATTTTTTATTTTAAGAGAATAATGCCCTGCATTAAATTCCATTTGCATTATCCGTTTTTCTGTCATCTTTTGTGTTAGGTCTAGTGCGACATGTCCCATGGTTCTTCTTAGATTTAGTTCTACGCATGGATGTATCTTACCACCATTTAAAACCATCATATCGATGCCGAATGGTCCAGAATATATACCTTTAAGTTTGTCTTTCATAATAAGTGAAATCGCATTCCTTATTTCGATCAGAATGTCTGCATTTATATATCTTGATAGCAATTCTTCTTTTTCATCTTCCGGTGCAAGGATATTACCCATATAAGCGCCGTTTGATGTGCTGAAAACGGATAGTCCTAAATATTCAATTTCGCCATTTACATGAGCCGTGAATTCCATTCCAAAATCTCGTATCTTATAGTAATAAGGCTCAACCATAATTAGTCCTTGTTTTCTTATTACATTTTTAATCCATCCTTCCAGATGGTCGTTTATTCCTTCATTTTGAAGGTCTAAATATCTCAATCCACGACCACTACTACTCCAAGGAGCTTTTAACACGTATTGATAGGCTAGGCCGTTATCACTGTTGTCCAATATATCTATTAGATTGTTGTAGTCGTTCACCGCTACAGATTCACCTACACATGTGTTGTCACAGTCTAATAAAGTTTGTAATAAGTTTTTTGAAGCCCATTTCCTCCCACTTATCTCGCGCACTTTTTCAAGCTGTTTGTCATTGGGCATAATGTCATCCAACTTTCCTTCAGAAGCAACGCTTAATTTATATTTTATAGTCTTGTCCCATCCCCAAGGTGATACTTCAAGCTTTTCTTTATCTATTTTGTGTAAATCATTCCAATCAATATACTTTACGTTTTGTAGATAACTCTTGCGGCTATTGCTTTGAATTGCATAACGAGAGTCATCAACAAGTACATAATCGGATTTATCTGCCCATAAAGCAGGAATAAATCCAAGGTCCATCTGCATTTGTCTTACTGCATGTGGAGCAGTCATCTTTTCGTCGTTGCTAGCCAGAGCTATGTCATGCCCAGGATTGAATATGTGCAACTTCATCATATTCTATTTTTTTCATCATTCAGACGCATTGTTCCAGCCCTTTTAATGATGTCCTTTACTACTTCTCCGCCTATAATCAAACCTGCAGCTGCTGGAACCCATGCGTTACTTGCCGGAATAGTTCTTCTTTCGGTACATTTTCTCATGTCCTTGTCTGGACAGATGCAATGGAATCTACAACTTATGTTTGGATCGTCTATTGGCGTTAACGGCTGTTCCTCGCTATATACGACTTTAAGTTTTGGAATATGAAGTTGTTTAAGTTTCTTTCTGATAACTTTTGCCAATGGGTCCATTTTTGTTTTATTGATATCAGCTATTTTAAAAGCAGTAGCGTCAAGTTTGTTTGCCGCACCCATGCAAGATATTATTGGTATATTCAATTTGTGACAACGCTTTATCAGTTCTAGTTTGGCACTTACCGTGTCAATACAGTCAACAACATAATTAAACTGACTCAAGTCTATCGAATCTGCATTTTGTGGCAGATAAAACATCTGATACTTGTTTACAACGCATTTCTTATTAATATCATGAATACGCTCTTCAGCCAAGTCAACCTTATATTTACCAACAGTTGAGAGTAGTGCGTAGATTTGTCTGTTTACATTTGTCAAGCATACTCTGTCATCGTCAAAAACATCAAGTTGTCCAACACCGCTTCGTGCTAGTACCTCTACTGTGTATCCACCAACACCACCTATTCCAAAAACGGCGACACGCGATTCTTTAAGTGTTTCTATCGCTTCTTTTCCCAACAATAATTGGGTACGTGAAAATTGATTTTGCATTTATACTAATATCTACTTTTTCTAAATTTTTGCAAAGGTAATGAATTTCGCAAATTAAGCACATATTTTTTATTTTTTATTTTTAAAACAAAATGTGTTGTTGTGAAAACAAATGGATTTTATTTAACTTGCCGACTATCAAGGAATTGAAACTCCGATACTTGTATATAGGAAAGTTTATGTACTCGTATAAGGGGGGTGCAAGTTTATTAATGAACGCAATATGTTATTATAAGATGGGCTGTGCTTCGAAAAACAAAGAAAAAAATGATTTTCCTTTGCTTTTCCACTCGTTTGCACTATCTTTGCAAAAGAATTACGTAATTATGGGAATTTTCGGACTTTTTAATAAAAAGAAAAAAGAGACTCTTGATAAGGGACTCGAGAAAACTAAAGAGAGTGTTTTTAGTAAGCTGACTCGTGCTGTAGCCGGTAAATCTAAGGTTGATGATGAGGTACTTGATAATTTGGAAGAAGTACTGATTACTAGTGATGTAGGTGTTGATACAACATTGAAAATCATTGGACGAATAGAAGAAAGGGTAGCGCGGGATAAATATGTTTCAACTTCTGAACTCAATGATATATTGCGTGAAGAGATTGCGGCTTTATTAGCTGAAAATAATACTGATGATAATGACAGCTGGGATTTACCGGCTGATCATAAACCATATGTGATACTTGTTGTAGGTGTAAACGGAGTTGGAAAAACAACTACTATCGGTAAATTGGCTTACCAATTTAAGAATGCTGGTAAGAAAGTTTATATTGGAGCTGCTGACACATTCCGTGCTGCAGCCGTTGAACAAATTTCTATATGGGGCGAGCGTGCGGGTGTTCCTGTAATTAAGCAACAAATGGGCTCAGACCCAGCTAGTGTGGCTTTTGATACTCTTCAAAGCGCAAAGGCTAATGGGGCTGATGTCGTAATTATTGATACCGCTGGTCGTTTGCACAATAAATTAGGACTGATGAACGAGTTGAAGAAGATTAAGGATGTGATGAAGAAAGTTCTTCCTGAAGCTCCTGATGAAGTTATGCTCGTTTTAGATGGTAGTACTGGACAGAATGCCTTTGAACAGGCTAAACAATTCTCAGCAGTTACGAATATTACAAGTCTTGCAATTACAAAACTTGACGGTACAGCAAAGGGCGGTGTCGTTATCGGTATCAGCGATCAGTTGAAAGTGCCGGTTAAATATATCGGACTTGGCGAACAAATGGAAGACTTGCAGTTATTTAACCGCAAGGAATTCGTAGACTCATTGTTTGCCTAAATCAATTGAAACATTTACATGAAGAAAAATCAGATAGATATAATTACAATGGGCTGTTCTAAGAATCTCGTTGATAGCGAACTTCTTATGAAACAGTTTGAAGCAAATGGTTATCATTGTGTTCATGACAGTAAACGTCCTGAAGGGGAGATAGCTGTTATAAATACATGCGGATTTATAGAAACTGCTAAAGAGGAAAGTATCAATACGATACTTGAGTTTGTTAAGGCAAAAGAGGATGGCCGGTTAAATAAACTTTATGTCATGGGATGTTTGTCTCAAAGATATAAGGACGAACTGGAAAAAGAAATTCCTGAGGTTGATAAATTCTATGGTAAGTTTAATTATAAGCAACTACTTTCAGATTTAGGAAAAGCTGAAGTTGCTTCTTGTAGTGGCAGGCGCCATCTTACAACTCCACACCATTATGCTTATCTTAAAATAGCAGAAGGTTGTGACAGACATTGTGCATATTGTGCTATTCCTATTATTACAGGCAAGCATGTTAGCCGTCCTAAAGATGAGATATTGCAGGAGGTTAAGGAAATGGTAGCCGGTGGAGTTAAGGAATTCCAGATTATCGCTCAAGAACTAACTTATTATGGAGTAGATATAGACGGACATAGACATATTGCGGACTTGATAAGCGATATGGCCGATATAACTGGCGTAAAATGGATTCGTCTGCATTATGCTTATCCTAATCAGTTTCCTCTAGATTTATTGGATGTGATTCGTGAAAAGCCAAACGTATGTAATTATCTTGATATAGCCTTGCAGCATATTTCTAACAAAGTGCTTGATGCAATGCATCGTAATGTAAGTAAGGAGGAAACAATGGAACTGATCACTAAGATACGTGAGTCAGTGCCTGGTATTCACATCCGTACAACATTGATGGTTGGATTCCCTGGAGAAACAGAAGAAGACTTTGAAGAATTAGTAGATTTTGTGAAGTGGGCTCGTTTTGAACGTATGGGGGCTTTCGCCTATTCTGAGGAGGAAGGTACATATAGCGCAGAACATTGTGAAGACGATGTTCCAGAAGATGTAAAGCAAAGCCGTCTTGATACTCTTATGGCTGTTCAGCAGGATATAAGCGCAGAAATTGAAGCAGAAAAGGTCGGACAGGTGATGAAAGTCATTATTGATCGCAAAGAAGGTGAATACTATATTGGTAGAACAGAATATTGTTCTCCTGAAGTTGATCCTGAAGTGCTCATAAAAGTTGCTGACAAGAAGCTGCGTGTGGGATGTTTCTATAATGCCAAGATAACGTCAAGTGAGGAATTTGACCTTTATGGAGAAATAGTATAAATCAACATGAACAACAAGGAATTTATTGCAGAATTAGCGCAACGCAGCGGTTACACACAAGCTGATACTCAGAAGCTTGTAAATACGGTAATTGCCAGTATGGGGGATGCCTTTGAAGGAGGTGAAAACGTCTCATTGGCAGGTTTTGGTTCCTTTGAAGTGAAGAAGCGCATGGAACGAGTCGTGGTTAATCCTGTTACAGGACTAAAAATGCTTGTTCCGCCAAAGTTGGTGCTTGGGTTTAAGCCTATTGCAGCTATAAAGGAAAAACTTAAAAATGGAGGAGAAGCGCATGGGTAATGTAAAAGATTTATCTCGTATCCTCGCTGATAAGCGAAAGCTGAATATTGCAGATGCTGAGAAATTCTTATCATTAATGATTGATGTCGTTAATGATGGACTTCTTGATAATAAGCTCGTCAAAATAAAAGGACTTGGCACGTTTAAGGTTACTAGTGTTAGTCCTCGCGAAAGTGTTGATGTCAACACAGGAGAGCGAATACTTATTGAGGGGAGAGACAAAATTTCTTTCTCGCCTGATAATGCAATGAAAGAGCTTGTTAATCGTCCTTTTTCTCAATTCGAAACAGTTGTTGTGAATGATGGTGTTGATTTTGGACAGGACGAACAGTCTGGTGATGATTCGCTGGATGAAACTTCGGAAGATGCGACCGATGATGTTGAAGAAACTGTAGAGACATCTGTTGAGCAAAAAGAAGAAGACAAAATCGAGCAAAACGTTGAAGAGGTGGTGAAAACCAATGATGATAATTCATCTGAATCTTATAATAAAAAGCTAGAAAAACAGGCATTAAGTAATACGGTTAAAAAAGAAGTTGAAGGTGTTGCAAATAGTTTTGTTGGTCAGAAGACCGAAGAAGCTATTGAACAGAAAATTGAACTACCTGTTGAACCAGAAAAGGAAAGTGAAATTGTTGACATTAAAATAAAAGAAGTTACTTCTGAACCAGAGCCTGTTATAGAAAGTGTTGTTGACAAGGTTGTAGAACATCATTATCAAAATGTGATTGAAAATTCAGAGAGAATTGATAATAATGAAGATAACTCTGAAGAATTAGAACCAATAAAGAATACCACTGGGATAAATAAATTCTTGGTTATTTCAATATTTGCGCTTTTTATATTGTCAGCTGGTGCATTGTGCTATATGTATAATGAACTAACAGAACGCAACTGTCGTATTGAGAGTTTGATGAGTCGTTTAGAGGAGCGAAAAGCTACGCCGATAGCCAAACCAGCAAAACCTATAGCAGTCAAGCCTGCGCCTGTTGTAAAGAAGCCAACGGAGGAAGTTAAGAGCCCTGATATCATCAATAAAAATAAAGTGAAGGCAGTGAGTAAACCTGTTGTCACAGATGAATATGGGGCAATGAATAATAGTGATGCACGTGTACGCACTGGTGCATATAAAATAGTAGGAGTACAAAAGACATTAAAAGTAAAAGCAGGCCAGACATTGAACTCTATCAGTAGATTGTATTTCGGCCCAGGAATGGAATGTTATATAGAGGTGATGAATGGCAAAAAAGAATTGAAGGAAGGTGAAGTCATAAAGATTCCAGAACTTAAAAATAAACGTTCTAGATAAAGTTGTTGTGATTCAATAACGGTAATATATTTCGATATATTAAAAAATTTGCTGAATTCGATTTTATATTGTAATTTTGTGCTCGATTTAAACGTTTGAATATGATTCTTAAGAAGAAAAAATGGCATTGCCTGCCTGGTCAGCCAATTACTGAACTTGATAAGCAAGTGATGTCTTGGGAAAAAAAAGGCAAGGAAGTGCCTAGTCGTGACCTCATAAAAACTCCAGAACAGATTGAAGGCATTCGTAAAAGCGGTGTCATAAATACAGGTTGTCTTGATGAGGTAGCTAAGAATATTCGTGTAGGTATGAATACGCAAGAAATTGATGATATCTGCATGGCTTATTGTAAGGAGCATAATGCCACACCTGCGTGTTTGAATTATGAAGGCTATCCAAAAAGTGTTTGTACAAGTATAAACGAAGTTGTATGTCATGGTATTCCTAAAGAGGAAGATGTTCTTGAGGAAGGTGATATCGTAAATGTAGACATGACAACGATTTTTGGTGGATATTATGCTGATGCCAGCAGAATGTTTATCATTGGTAAGACTTCTCCAGAAAAGGAACAGCTTGTAAGAGTTGCAAAAGAATGTCTTGAGATTGGTGCTGAAGCTGCAAAACCATATAGTTTTGTTGGTGATATTGGTCATGCAATACAAAAACATGCAGAGAAATACCATTATGGCGTAGTTCGTGATTTATGTGGTCATGGTGTAGGATTGGAATTTCATGAGGAGCCTGATGTAATGCATTATGGTCATAAAGGTTCTGGAATGTTGCTTGTACCTGGTATGGTATTTACAATTGAACCAATGATTAATCAAGGCACATGGAAAGTTTTCCTTGATGCTGATGATCCATATGAATGGGAGATTGTTACTGGTGATGAATTGCCAAGTGCTCAATGGGAACACACGTTTGTTATGACAGAGCACGGAGTGGAAATCCTTACATATTAATTAATAGTAAAGAATATAAATGAAAGTCGAAATATATGGAGAATAAAGATATTTATATATTAGGTATTGAGTCTTCTTGCGATGATACCTCTGCTGCTGTATTGAAAAATGGTGTGCTTCTTTCTAATGTTACTGCTTCACAGGATGTTCATAAAGCTTATGGTGGCGTAGTTCCAGAGTTGGCTTCACGTGCACATCAGCAAAATGTAGTTCCTGTAGTTGATCAGGCTATAAAGCGTGCTGGAATCACAAAGGAGATGTTGAGTGCAATTGCTTTTACACGTGGTCCAGGATTGATGGGCTCTCTTCTTGTAGGTGTGAATTTTGCAAAAGGATTTGCACGATCATTGAATATTCCTTTGATTGATGTTAATCATCTGCAGGGGCATGTTATGGCTCATTTTATTAAGGAAAGTGACGATGATGCAACAGCTCCACCATTCCCATTTATCTGCTTGTTGGTTTCTGGAGGTAATTCACAGATTGTCAAAGTAAATGCATATAATGATATGCAGGTTCTTGGACAAACTATTGATGATGCTGCTGGTGAGGCGATTGATAAGTGCTCAAAGGTTATGGGGCTGGGATATCCTGGTGGCCCTATCATTGACAAACTTGCTCGTCAAGGAAATCCGAAGGCATATAAATTCTCAGAACCTCATATTCCAGGATTGAATTATTCTTTTTCTGGATTGAAAACATCTTTCCTATATAATCTTCGTGAGTGGGTAAGTGAGGATCCTGATTTTGTAGAGCATCATAAGCAAGATTTGGCTGCAAGTTTGGAATTTACAATTGTAGACATTCTTATGAAGAAATTGCGTAAGGCAGTTGAAGATACTAAGATTACTCATGTTGCAGTAGCTGGTGGAGTATCTGCTAACAATGGACTTCGTAATGCTTTCCGAGAGCATGCCGATAAATATGGTTGGACAATATACATACCTAAATTCAGCTATACAACAGATAATGCCGCAATGATAGCATGTGTAGGCAATTTTAAATATGAGGATAAGGATTTTGGCTCTATAGACATGCCGGCTTTCTCAAAAGTAACCTTTAAGTAAATGATATGGAATTAGAAAGTAAAGTATTAAGTAAAGAAATACAGCAATATTTGTATGATAATGACCTTACTCTCGGAACTGCTGAAAGTTGTACCGGTGGACGTATTGCAGAAGCAATAATTGCCGTGCCTGGGGCTAGTAATTATTTCAAGGGTGGAATTATCTCTTATACAAATGAGATAAAGGAAAACTTATTGCATGTTTCTCATGATACATTGGAAGAGCAGACTGCTGTTTGTGAAGATGTTGCGAAGCAAATGGTTGCTGGAGCATGTGATACACTAAATGTTGACTATGCGATTTCTGCAACTGGTGTGGCAGGACCTGCAGGTGGTACATCTTCAATACCTGTTGGCACTATATGGATAGGATATGGTTGTAAGGATGATATACGTACGTTTAAGCTTGAAGAAGACTTTGGACGAGATATAAATCTTGCTATTGCATCAAGAAAAGCTTTGAGGCTATTTTTGGATTTTGTTAAAGAAAAGAATCCAAAAGAGTAGTCTAAAACAAAAAAATACTTAAATATCAACATTCTTTAGGTAAATATTTTGGGTAATTCAAAATTATTTGTAATTTTGCACCCTGTTTGGAATAAGTATCAAAAACGAAAACAAAAATTAAAGATAGTAATGTCTAAGATTTGTCAGATTACAGGAAAGAAGGCACAATTAGGTTGTAATGTGTCTCACTCAAAGCACCATACAAAGAGAAGCTTTGACGTTAACCTCTTCAGCAAAAAATTCTACTATGTAGAAGAGAATTGTTGGATTAGCCTTAAGACCAGTGCTGCTGGTCTTCGTCTCATTAATAAAGTCGGTCTTGACGCTGCCTTAAAGAAGGCTGTTTCTAAGGGTTATTGCGAATGGAAAGACATTAAAGTAATAGGAGAATAATTATCATGGCAAAGAAAGCTAAAGGAAATAGAGTGCAGGTCGTTCTAGAATGCACTGAAATGAAGAATAGCGGACTTCCAGGAACAAGCCGTTACGTAACAACAAAGAATCGTAAGAATTCTCCTGAGCGTCTTGAATTGAAGAAATTCAACCCAATCCTGAAGAAGATGACTCTTCACAAGGAGATTAAGTAATAACCCTTTTAAATTCATATAAGATATGGCAAAGAAAGCGGTCGCTACCCTCCATGAAGGTTCTTCGGAAGGTCGCGCATATTCAAAGGTAATAAAGATGGTAAAGAGCCCTAAGACTGGTGCTTATGTATTTGATGAGCATATGGTCGCTAATGAGGCTGTTAAGGATTTCTTTAAGAAGTAATTCTATTAAGAACTAAATAAAAAAGGTTGTAAAGTTTAGCTTTACAACCTTTTTATTTTTATATACTTTCATGTATTCTTTGTTAACTTATATATTAATCAATAGTGTTGCTTGAACTTTCCAAGATAACCCTCACAAATAGTCTGCTGAAACGTTGAACATTATATATAAGCAAAAAGGAAACATTGTAGGCCCTATACTTTAAATGGTATACATTGTTCAATAATTAAACGATGTATACCATTTCTGTATTAAGTCACAAAAAATAACGACTATCTACAATTTGAAGAATTCCGTGTATTCGTTTTCAAAGTTTGGGGTGAAAACATTTTTACCTATATTGGCTAATATTTCATCGCGGCTCCAGAATTTTCCACCATCCAATTCGTCTTTACTTGGTTGTACTTCTCCATCGTATATTGTTTTGTGTACATAAACCAATTCTTTTTCACGCGCACTTTCAAAAACATAGTGGCCCATATCCTGTGGTGTGAAATCAGTTATTCCAAGTTCCTCTCTTACTTCTCGTTTCAGTGCAGTTTTTACATCTTCTCCGAGATCTATATGTCCACCACATGCCGTATCCCATTTTGAAGGTTGAATATCTTTCCATGCAGGACGTTTCTGCAAGTAAATATCTCCATTGCTGTTGAAAACATGCAGGTGCACTACTGGATGTAATTTTTTGCTTCCACTGTGTGCTTCTCCGCGACTTATTGCCCCGATAATGTTTCCTTGTTCATCAACAAGAGGAAACATCTCATTTATATTATCTTTCATATTTATAATTTGGCTTTAAAAGTAAAGCAATCAGGGAATAGTCCTTCTAGTTCTTTAGGCTCCTCTTTGAATAGACCGTAAATGGAGCTTCCACTACCACTCATTTGAGCAAATACAGCGCCCTTATCATAAAGTTTGTTCTTAATATTGTTTAGTTCAGGATGATTTGTGAATATTGATAATTCAAAATCATTAACCAACTGCTCTTTCCATGTATAAATAGATTGGTGTACAATTTCTTTACAACAAATTTCAGGAGTGCGTGGTACGATGTTTGCATAAGCCTCTTTTGTGGAAACAGCAATGTCTGGTTTAACGAGGAATATGTAGTATCCATTCAGATTACCTTTCGGCCCGTCTGCTGGCATAAGTTGATCACCGATACCTGTTGCGTAAGATGGTTCGCAACCAATGAAGAATGCACAGTCAGCACCAAGTTTAGCTGCATATCTTTCCATTTCAGCATTACCTATGTTAAGTCTGAAACGTTCATCAAGAAGTTTAATCATGTGTGCTGCATCGCTAGATCCACCACCCAAACCAGCTTGTGAAGGTATGCGTTTATAAAGATGAGCATGCACTCGTGGAAGTTTATAATCTTCTGCTATTAAGTTATAGGTTTTTACAACAAGATTATTGTTTTCATCACATTCGATAGCATTTCCGGTAACTTTTAAGTCGCAATCATTTTCAGATGGAAAATTCTCATCCATATGTTTTATCTCCAAAGCATCATATAATGGAATAGGGTAGAATACCGTCTCCAAATTATGATAGCCATCGGAACGTTTGCTTACAATGTTCAGTCCAAGATTAATTTTGGCACATGGAAATTTAATCATAGTTTTTATTTTAATTATGTATGCACAGATATTGCAAACGTGAGCATAATCATCAAACTTGTTTGAATGTTATATCGAGTGCAGTTGTATCTTATTGCAAAAATACAAAAAATCTAATAACCATAATATTATATAAACAAAAAAATTATTACCTTTGTCACAAATCATTAATATATGGCAGAAAATAACAGTAATAATACTAAAAAACGTAAGACTTCTACTCCAATAGATACTACTTATGGTCATCTTCAACCTCAGGCTACAGATATAGAGAGAGCTGTGTTAGGTGCTTTGATGATAGATAAGGATGCATTTTCAATGATTTCAGAGATTATACGTCCTGAAACATTCTATGAACCGAGAAATCAGAAAATTTATCAGGCTATTCAGAATCTGAATATGAGTGAGCGCCCTGTTGATATCATGACCGTTACCGAAGAATTGAAAAAGGAAGGAACGATTGATGATATAGGTGGTCCAGGCTATGTGCTAGATATCAGTGCTCATGTTGCATCTTCTGCTAACGTGGAATATCATGCTCATATCTTAGCACAGAAATTTCTAGCTCGCCAGCTTATTCAGTTTGCTAGTAGGATTGAGGAAAAAGCTTTTGACGATACTGTTGACGTTGATTCCTTGATGCAGGAGGCCGAAGGTACTTTGTTTGAGATATCTCAGAAGAATATGAAGCAGGATTATACTCAGATAGATCCTGTTATTCAACAGGCTGTGGACATCTTGCAAAAGGCTTCTGCCAATACTGGTGGTTTGACAGGTGTTCCAACCGGATATACTCAGTTAGATGAAATGACGAGTGGATGGCAGCAGAGTGACCTTGTTATTATTGCTGGACGTCCAGCCATGGGTAAGACTTCTTTCGCACTTAGTTTGGCAAAGAATATAGCTGTTGATTATAGAATTCCTATTGCCTTCTTTTCTCTGGAAATGAACAACGTTCAGCTTGTAAACCGTTTGATCTCGAATGCTTGCGAGATTGCGGGTAGCAAAATGCTGAACGGACAGCTTACTCCTGATGAATGGGAACGCCTTGATAAAAATCTTAGAAAGTTGACTGGTGCTCCTGTCTATGTGGATGACACGCCAGGTTTGTCTGTATTTGAACTCCGTACCAAAGCCCGTAGGTTAGCGCGTGAAAAAGGAGTTAAGATTATTATGATTGACTACCTTCAGTTGATGAATGCCAATGGTATGAAGTTTGGTAGCCGTCAGGAGGAGGTTTCCACAATATCAAGATCATTAAAAGGATTAGCAAAGGAATTGAATATTCCAATACTTGCACTTTCTCAGTTGAACCGTACTGTTGAAAATCGTGATGGACTTGAAGGTAAGCGTCCGCAGCTTAGTGACTTGCGTGAATCGGGAGCCATCGAGCAGGATGCCGATATGGTGCTTTTCGTGCATCGTCCTGAATACTATCATATTTTCAATGATGAAAAGGGTAACGACCTTCACGGAAAAGCTCAAATTATTATTGCAAAGCATAGAAAGGGTGCTACAGGTGACGTTTTGCTTACATTTAAGGGTGAATATACTAGATTCCAGAATCCAGAAGACTCTTATGGTATGCCGCAGGGTGGTGGAGAAATTATCGGTTCGAAAATGAACAACGGTGATGCTGCTCCTCAAGATAATCCATTTGGCGATATGCCACCTATTCCTCAAGGCGACAATATGCCGTTCTGATTTGAAACAGATAATAAAAACGATGTAAAAAGTTATCAAAAGTAGCAATATGAAAGATTTTTAGATAAAAATGTTTTAATTCTTTTGTGTATTTAGAAATATATCATTACCTTTGCATTCGTAAATACAAAATAGTATATGATTACATCTATAAACATATTGAGCATTATTATTCGACTTCGACTTCAAAAAGTGAGTGGGAGTGGTAAGGTGCGCATATAGATGATGTATAAAGATATTTAAAGCCTTTCTCACTTCCGTGTAAGTGTGAAAGGCTTTTTCATTGGAAAATAATTAAATATAAATATACAAATATATGAGTGACAGATTGTTTGTTTTTGATACCACTCTTAGAGATGGTGAGCAGGTGCCAGGATGCCAGTTGAATACTGTTGAGAAAATACAGGTAGCTAAGGCGCTTGAGCAGTTAGGAGTAGATGTTATTGAGGCAGGTTTTCCTATATCATCTCCAGGTGATTTTAATTCTGTTGTAGAAATTTCCAAAGCTGTTACATGGCCAACTATATGTGCCTTGACAAGAGCCGTTCAGAAAGATATTGATTGTGCTATCGATGCTCTAAAGTATGCAAAACATAAGCGCATTCATACAGGAATTGGAACTAGTGATTCTCACATCAAGTATAAATTCAACTCTAATAGAGATGAAATAATCGAGCGTGCAGTTGCTGCTGTTAGCTATGCAAAAAAATACGTAGAAGATGTTGAGTTCTACGCAGAAGATGCAGGTAGAACTGATAACGAATATCTGGCAAGAGTAGTACAGGCTGTTGTTAAAGCTGGTGCTACAGTTGTCAATATCCCTGACACAACAGGTTATTGCCTTCCTGATGAATATGGAAATAAGATAAAGTATCTTATGGAACATGTTGATGGCATGGATAAGGCAATACTTTCAACTCATTGTCATAACGATTTAGGTATGGCTACTGCAAATACGCTTCAAGGTGTTTTGAATGGTGCGCGCCAGGTTGAAGTAACAATAAATGGAATAGGAGAGCGTGCTGGTAACACTTCTCTTGAAGAAATTGCTATGATACTTAAATGTCATAAGGGCATCAATATTGATACGAATATCAATACAAGTAAGATTGTTCCAATGTCGAGAATGGTATCTAGTTTGATGAATATGCCTGTGCAACCTAACAAGGCTATTGTTGGGCGTAACGCATTTGCACATTCAAGCGGTATTCATCAAGATGGTATATTGAAGAATGTACAAACTTATGAAATCATCAATCCAAAGGATGTCGGCTTAGATGATAATTCAATCGTATTAACAGCTCGTTCAGGAAGAGCTGCTTTGAAATATCGTCTGCATGTAAATGGTATTGATATAGAAGACGAAGAAAAGCTTGATAATTTATACAAGAAATTCTTACTGTTGGCTGATAAGAAGAAAGAGGTTAGCGATGAGGATGTTATGATGTTAGCTGGCGCAGATCAGACTGATTCTCATGGAGTGAAACTTGATTACCTGCAGGTAACTACTGGCAAGGGCGTAAAGAGTGTTGCAAGCATTGGACTTGACTTATCTGGTCAGAAGTTTGAAGAAGCATCTTCGGGCAACGGGCCTGTAGATGCTGCTATCAAGGCCTTGAAGAAAATTGTACAGAAAAAGATGACATTGAAAGAGTTTACTATTCAGGCAATAGATAAGGGCTCTGATGATGTTGGAAAAGTTCACATGCAGGTAGAATACGACGGTCATGTATATTATGGCTTTGGTGCTGATACAGATATTGTAACTGCTAGTGTAGAGGCATACATAGATTGTATCAATAAGTTTAAGATTCGCTAATTTAGGTAATAATAATAAACACACATATTTATGAATACATTATTTGACAAGATTTGGGACAAACATGTTGTTCAGACCATTAAAGATGGTCCTACACAGCTATATATAGATCGTCTTTATTGTCACGAAGTAACTTCACCGCAGGCTTTTGCAGGAATGCGTGCAAGGGGATTGAAGTGCTTTAGATCTGACAAGATATATTGTATGCCAGACCATAATACGCCCACTCATGATCAGGATAAACCTGTTGATGATCCTATTTCACGCAAACAGCTTGACACACTTGACAAGAACTGTGATGATTTTGGATTGAAAGAGTTTAAGATGAATACCAAAGATAACGGTATAATCCATGTGGTCGGTCCTGAGAAAGGACTCTCTTTGCCAGGAATGACAATTGTATGTGGTGATTCTCATACTTCAACTCATGGAGCAATGGGTGCTGTTGCTTTCGGTATCGGTACTTCTGAGGTAGAAATGGTTATGGCTTCTCAATGTATTCTTCAGCAGAAGCCAAAGAGTATGAGAATAAATATAAATGGAAAATTAAGTCCTAATGTTGTGGCCAAGGATGTAGCTCTTTATTTGATGAGCAAACTTACTACTAGTGGCGCTACGGGTTATTTTGTAGAATATAGCGGTCATGTAGTGCGTGATATGTCTATGGAAGGCAGATTGACTTTGTGCAATTTATCTATCGAGATGGGAGCACGTGGTGGTTTTGTCGCTCCTGATGAAAAGACTTTTGAATATATTAAAGGTCGTGAATATGCTCCAAAAGGAGAAGAATGGGACAAGTCTTTAGCTTATTGGAAAACTTTAAAGAGCGGAGACGATGCTATATTTGATAAGGAATTGAATTTTAATGCTTCTGATATTGCACCACGCATAACTTATGGTACTAATCCAGGAATGGGTATTGCTATTGACGAGACAATACCTACACTTGATACAATAGAAGAGAAAGAGCAAGCTTCATTCATGAAGAGTCTTGACTATATGGGATTTGCTCCTGGTGAGAAACTTATAGGTCATGCCATTGACTATGTTTTCCTTGGTGCATGTACGAACGGAAGAATTGAGGACTTCCGTATTTTCGCAAATATTGTGAAAGGAAAGAAGAAAGCTGATAATGTAACGGCTTGGCTTGTTCCTGGTTCTTGGCTTGTTGATGAGCAGATTCGTGAAGAGGGTATAGACAAGATTGTTGAAGCAGCTGGTTTTGAAATTCGTCAACCTGGATGTTCTGCATGTCTTGCAATGAATGATGACAAGATTCCTGCAGGAAAGTATTCTGTTTCTACAAGTAATCGTAACTTTGAAGGCCGACAGGGACCTGGTTCACGTACAATACTTGCTTCTCCACTAGTAGCTGCAGCTGCGGCTATAACGGGTAAAATAACAGATCCACGAACTCTTTAATATAATAATTATGAAACAGAAATTTAACGTTATAACATCAACTTGTATTCCATTGCCGTTAGAGAACGTGGATACAGACCAGATAATTCCAGCTCGTTTTTTAAAAGCAACAGACAAAGAAGGTTTTGGTGATAATTTATTTCGTGATTGGCGATATAATAAGGATGGTTCAATAAAGAAAGATTTTGTTTTAAATGATCCAAGATACAGTGGAGTCATACTTGTAGCTGGTAAGAACTTTGGCTCAGGTTCATCTCGTGAACATGCAGCTTGGGCTATAGCCGGATATGGATTTAGAGTTGTAATTAGTTCTTTCTTTGCTGATATTCATAAAAATAATGAACTTAACAATTTTGTGCTTCCTGTAGTTGTGTCAGAAGGTTTCCTTCAGGAACTTTTTGATAGCATAAGCGAAGATAACAAAATGGAGGTGAAGGTAGATTTACCAAATCAAGTTGTTAGTAATTTAAAAACAGGAAAGAGTGAGCGATTTGAAATAAACGGATATAAGAAGCATTGTCTTATGAATGGTCTTGATGATGTAGACTTCCTTGTGGAGAATCGTGATAAGGTTGAATCATGGGAGAACGCAAACAAATAGAAATAATGGATTGCACGCTTCGTGATGGAGAACAGACCAACGGTGTGTCTTTTCTCCCTCATGAGAAGCTAATGATAGCTCGTGCCCTATTGTCTGATGTAAAGGTTGATCGTATAGAGATAGCTTCTGCAGGTGTGTCAGAAGGTGAAAAGGATGCTGTACGCATGATTTGCCGTTATGCCGAACTTAACGGTATGCTCAATAAAGTTGAGGTTCTTGGTTTTGTTGATGGTAATAAGTCGGTTGATTGGATACATGATTGTGGTTGTCGTGTCATAAACCTTTTGGCTAAAGGTAGTTTGAAGCATTGCGAATTGCAGCTGAAGAAAACGATAGATGAACATGTTCATGATATAGTAGAAGTACTTGATTATGCCAAAAGCTCTAATATGCAGGTAAATCTTTATCTTGAGGACTGGTCTTCAGGCATGAAGGATTCACCTGAATATGTATTTAAGCTTATAGATTCTCTTCATGACAAGAATATATGCCGTTTTCTTTTGCCTGACACATTAGGAATATTGAGTCCTACTCAGACAATGGATTACATAAGTCAGGTAGTGGAACGTTATCCAGATGTGAATTTTGATTTCCATGCCCATAATGATTATGATCTAGCCGTGGCTAATTCACTTGCGGCAGTCAAGGCAGGAGTTAAAGGCTTGCATGTCACTGTAAATGGATTGGGAGAGAGATGTGGTAATGCTCCATTGTCGTCTGTGCATGTTGTATTGAAGGATATGTATGACTTCTCTACAAATATTGACGAGACATCTTTGGTGTATATTACTCATCTTGTAGAAGGATACAGTGGTATTGCTGTAGCACCAAATACTCCTATTGTTGGCGATAATGTTTTTACCCAAGTTGCTGGTGTTCATGCCGACGGAGACAATAAAGATAAACTATATTGTAACGATTTGGTTCCTGAAAGATTTGGACGTCATCGTGAATATGCTCTTGGTAAAAATTCTGGTAAAGCAAATATTACTCAGAATCTTAATGAACTCGGACTCGTGCTTACTCCAGAACAGACAAAGGCAGTGACTCAGCGCATAACTCAGCTTGGTGATAGAAAAGAAATAGTTACTCAGGAAGATTTGCCATATATTGTTTCTGATGTGTTGAAACATAGCATTCCTGATGAGAAGGTGAGACTGGTAAGTTACATGGTTTCAACATCTTATGGTATGCGACCTATAGCAAGTCTTAAAGTCTCAATAAACGATGTCTGCTATGAAGCAGACTCTACCGGTGATGGACAGTATGATGCATTTGTAAAGGCTTTGCGTAAAGTTTATAAGAATAATCTCAATAGGGAGTTTCCATTGTTGGATAACTATCAGGTAAGTATTCCTCCTGGTGGACGCACTGATGCTTTGGTGCAGACCATTATTACATGGATTAAAAGTGATGGTAAAAAGTTCCGAACACGAGGACTTGATGCCGATCAGACAGAGGCTGCTATTAAGGCAACGATAAAGATGCTCAATATGATTGAGAATCCAGAAACTAGATAAAAGAATTTTAAAATATAATATAATGAATTTAAAGATTGCAGTTTTGGCCGGTGATGGTATCGGACCGGAGATAATGAAACAAGGTATTGCTGTTTTAAATGAGGTAGCAGATAAGTTTAGCCACAAGTTTACATACACAGAGGCTCTTTGCGGTGCTCATGCTATTGATGCAGTTGGAGATCCTTTTCCAGACGATACGTTTAAGGTTTGTATGGATGCTGATGCTGTTTTATTTGCTGCTGTAGGTGATCCTAAGTTTGATAATAATCCAACTGCTAAAGTTCGTCCTGAACAGGGTTTGCTTGCAATGCGTAAGAAGCTAGGTCTTTTTGCTAATGTGCGTCCTGTTGCTACTTTTGAGTGTCTTCTTCATAAGTCTCCTTTGAAAGATGAATTGTTGAGAGGTGCTGATTTTGTGGTAATTCGTGAACTTACGGGTGGTATGTATTTTGGTGAGAAATATCAGGATAATGACAAGGCTTATGATACTGATATTTACACACGTCCAGAAATTGAACGCATCTTGAAGGTTGCTTTTGATACAGCGATGAAGCGTAATAAGCACCTTACAGTTGTTGACAAGGCTAATGTTCTTGCTTCAAGTCGTCTTTGGAGATTGATAGCCAAGGAAATGGAAGCATCTTATCCTGAAGTAAACACTGATTACATGTTTATTGATAATGCATCAATGCGTGTTCTTACAGAGCCTACATTCTTTGATGTTATTGTAACCGAAAACACCTTTGGTGACATTCTTACAGATGAAACAAGTTGTATTACTGGTTCTATGGGACTTCAGCCATCTGCAAGTCTTGGTGAGCACACTCCTTTGTTTGAACCTGTTCATGGAAGTTGGCCTCAGGCTACAGGTAAGAATATTGCCAATCCTATCGCTCAGATTCTTTCTGCTGCAATGCTTCTTGAACACTTCGGACTTAACACCGAGGGACAACTTATCCGTAAGGCGGTAAATGCAAGCCTTGACGCAAATGTACGCACTCCTGAAATTCAGGTTGAAGGTGGCAATACATACGGAACTATAGAAATAGGAAAATGGATAGTTGATTATATCAAGAATAATTAATAGATATATCTGCAAATATTTAATCGCCACAGTAGTGTAATAACTATTGTGGCGATTTGATTTTGCCTATTTAACGTGAGTTCGACGAATTGTAAGTGTCTGTAAATTTGGTGATTAGCGAAAATTGTTGTAACTTTATAGTGTAAAAAATAAAAGAATTACAAACAATAATCGCTATGATCACCGAGGACAAAGTTACAGAAATATTCTTTATGGCAGATGACTTTTGTAAGTTTTTTGATACAATGATGTCAAAATACACGTTAAAGAGCTCCAAGAAACGGATTTATCATCGTGAATCAACGATGTCTAAAGCCGAAGTAATGCTTATCATAATTCTTTTCCATGATTCCGGCTATCGTTGCCTAAAACATTTCTATTTGGATAAAGTATGCCTCCATTTGCGCCATCTGTTCCCTAAATTAGTCTCATACAATCGCTTCGTAGAGCTGGAACGAGAAGTCGCCATCCCGCTGGCCCTGTTTATAAAGAAAGTTCTTTTAGGTAAATGTACAGGTGTGAGTTTCGTCGACAGCACCCCTCTGCGTGTTTGCAGGAACCAGCGAATCCACATCCACAGGGTATTTAAGGGAATAGCTCAAAGGGGAAAATGCTCTCTAGGATGGTTCTTCGGATTCAAGCTCCATCTCATCTGTAATGAGAAGGGGGAACTTCTGAACTTTATGATTACACCAGGGGATATTGATGACCGAAAACCTTTGGAATATAAATCTTTTGTGGAATATATATATGGTAAGCTTGTTGGTGACAGGGGATATATCAGCAGAAATCTGTTTGAACGATTGTTTGTTGACGGTATACAACTCATCACTAAGCTTAAGAATAATATGAAAGGAGCTTTAATGTCTGTATCAGACAAATTGCTGCTCAGAAAAAGAGCTATCATCGAAACGATTAATGACGAACTTAAGAATATTGCACAAGTAGAACACTCAAGGCACAGATGTTTTGATAATTTTATTGTGAATATTTTAGGTGCATTGGCTGCGTATTGCTGCTTTCCAAAAAAGCCATGCATCAATGTAAATAGGACTTTTGATACACAGCTTTCTTTATTTTAATTTCGTCGAACTCACGTTAATTATATAGAACCACAACATTATAATTATGCATTCATGCTCCAGAATACCAATACCTATGAGATATATAGGTTGCAAACCGGCAAGAATATGACGGTAACGTTTAAGCCTGATTTAAATGTAAAGTTTGGACCATATTTTGGATGGCGTTGGATTTTCCTTGGTTATACTCTCGACGTATCACATATAGGGGGCTCAAATAACAAACACGAATTCGACGTAAGCCTTTATAGTAATCAAATAGGACTAGATGTATTTTATAGAACATCAGGAAACGACTATCATATTAGTAATTTGACTCTTGATAAAAAAAATAACACAAGAAATATTGATGGTACACCTTTTAGTGGTCTGAAATCAAGTATAAGAGGATTTAATCTTTATTACATAACTAATCATCATAAATTCTCATATCCAGCTGCATATAGTCAAAGTACATGCCAGCGTATTAGTGCAGGTTCACTACTCTTTGGTGTTGGATTTACGAGTCAGAAACTTAGTGTTGATTGGGAGGCGTTGGCAGAAACCATGAATAAATATCTTGGCAAAGAACTGACGGAATCAGTTTTCGATAGTTCACTTGTTAAAGGTGAAGTAAATTATGATGATTTGTCATTGCAAGTTGGATATGCATATAATTGGGTATTTGCAAGAAACTGTCTTTTTAACGCATCACTTTCATTAGCTTTGGCATATAAACATTCAAGTGGAGATTCTGACCATAAGAATTTTACCTTCCGTGATTTCAATTTTGATAATTTCAATATCGATGGAGTTTCACGTTTTGGAATCGTTTGGAATAACACTAAATGGTATATTGGGTCAAGCGCTATCCTACATGCATATAATTATCACAAATCAAATTTCTACACTAATAGCGTATTTGGAAGTTTGAATTTTTATATAGGATTCAATTTCGGGCATAAGAAAAGCTAACTCATCTTACTCGGATAACTCTTATTCCTATTTGTAATGGATGCTTTTTCATATAATCATGCAGCGTTATTGATTCTTCAACGACATTTTTCCTGATTTGACTTGCATTCAGCAGATGAAGTCCATCTTTATGCCATACAGCAATGCCAATATGGCTTGTATCAAGTCCAGCCTTTGATGTTAATATTGCTATGATATCGCCATCTTTAATTGTGCTTCTACATGAATTGGTGTTAGAAATCATATTCTTAGGAATATATCTATATCTTTTCCCAGAGAGTTCTTTCTCCATAGCATTTATGCTTCCAATCCATTCTGGATGTTCCATCAGCATAGGATAACTTGCTACATGATTTGTCATATAGTTTGTATTCACTATCTGAATAGCCGTAAAAGGTGAACTATTCTTTTGAATTTCCAGAACAAAGCCATTTCTTGTGTTATTCGCTATCCAATTAGAAAAATAGTGTAGGCGAGAGGTGTACTCCACGTTTCCTCTATCATATCTTATCTTTTGCAGGTTTCGGCAAAAGTCGTTAAAACTAGCCGATGATTTCTTTACGCATAGTGTCAATGCCAATACATTTTCCACGTATGTAGTACAATCCAATTGTCGTAAGTTTACAATCAACTGTTCTGTAGGGTTCACTTCCAATGTTTTTGCTACATAAGGCACACCTTTTAGTCTTCGTGCAAAATAAATCATCATATTGGTATTCTTATTTTGACGTAATCCTTCTGCAAGCAATTTTGTTACTTTTATGCTATCTGCCTTTGTATAGTTTATAGCATTTAATTGGCAAGCAAAAAGAAGCAAGAATAAACCAACGATAACTTTTTTCATCATACTTATATTCTTATAATTTGTTTGACACCTTTGACAGTCTTAAGCTTTTTGATAAGCGAGTTAAGCTTACCAGTATCTTCAATCATCAAGACAAGATTTCCGCTAAACAAACCATCGTGAGAGTCAATATTTATAGACCTCATAGTTAGTTTGTCTTGTTTTGATATAATATTTGTTATGTTGCTTACTATACCAATATCATCATTACCTATTACACGCAATGTTATAATATATTGATTAGAACCTTTTCCACTCCATTTAGCATTTACGATTCTATACCCAAACCTTTTTCTAAGTTCAGGTGCATTCGGACATGTTTTTCTGTGAATAGTTATTCCACCAGTAACTGTAACAAATCCAAATATATCATCACCGTAAATAGGGTGACAGCATTGCGCTAATTTATAATCTATACCCTTCAGGTCACGATCAATTACAAGTACGTCATCATTTTTGTATGCAAGTTCTTCGTTTGGATTTTCAAAAGCGAAGTTTTCTGCACTTTCCGTAGATTTGGCAGTATTTACATTTTGATCATGATCACGAGTCTTTAAATATTTGTCTATAACAACATTAGGATCAAGTTTCTCGTCGGCTATGTCCTTATAGAAATCAGAATTTTCCTTATATCCCATCTTTTTAATAACATGAGACATGACACTTTCTTCGATTTCTATTTTTTTATTCTTAAATCTTCTTTCTATTAGTTCCTTGGCATATAAGCCTTCTTTTGCTTGTGTTTCCTTCAAAGCAAGACGGATTTTTGCCTTCGCCTTAGAACTTTTCACAATATTCAACCAATCCCTTTTTGGTTTTTGATTGCTTTGTGTAAGTACTTCAACTGTATCTCCTGAATGCAGAACCTCTCTAAAACTAACAACCTTGCTATTTATTTTTCCACCTACACAGGTATTACCAATATTTGAATGTATGTAATAGGCAAAATCAAGAATTGTAGCACCCTTAGGAAATTTAAGCAAATCACCTTTAGGAGTAAACACATAAACTTCATCCTCATACAAATCCATCCTAAACTGATCCATCAGTTGCAGGTCATCATTGTTTTCCAGTGCTGCTCTTATGTTTGCCAGCCAGTCGTCAATACCGCCTTCACTCTTTACACCCTTATAGCGCCAGTGTGCAGCAAGCCCATGCTCGGCTATTTCATCCATGCGCTCAGTTCTGATTTGTATTTCAACCCATTTATTTTCTGGTCCAAGAACAGTTATATGCAAACTTTCATAACCATTGCTCTTTGGAACACTTAACCAGTCACGTAGTCGCTTAGGATTAGGTTGATACATATCGGTGATTATTGAATAAACCTGCCAACATTGCATTTTTTCCTTTTCAATAGGCGTATCAACTATAATTCTTATTGCGAATAAATCATATATACCATCAAAGCCACACTTTTGCTTTTTCATCTTTTGCCAGATGGAATGAATGCTTTTAGTACGGCTTTTAAGATGATATTTCAGTCCAGTTGATGTAAGTTTCTCGTTTATTGGTCCAACAAATCTCTTAATATATGTGTCACGTGCAGCTTTTGTTGCATTAAGCGAATCTTTGATCATGTAATAAGCATCGTGCTCGAGATATTTCAAACTCAAGTCTTCAAGCTCACTTTTCAACTTGTATAGGCCAAGCTTATGGGCGAGTGGGGCATACAGATAACTGGCTTCCTCACTCACCTGATGCTTTTCATTAACAGCATTGGTGTCACGAATTTGTCTCATCAGATTCACCCTGTCGGCAATCATGATAAGTATAACGCGCATATCTTCGGAAAACGAAATAAGTAAATTTCTGAAATTATCACTTTCGATAATTGGATTTCGTTTATACAAATCTTGTATCCTCACCAATCCACGTATTACATGAGCCACACTCTCACCAAACTTATCTTGCATTTCCTCTATTGTGGAGTAATTGTTTACGACAAGCGTATAGAGTAGGGTAGCAAGCACTCCATCTCTTTTTAGTCCGATTTCATCAACAGCTATCTGTGCTGTCCTTAAAGCATGCAATATAGGGTTTAAACCAAATACATCTCGTTGTATCTGGTTATCATATATTGCTTTTTTCAGATGCTGCTTTATTTTATCTTCGTCATCAGATTTCAAAGTGTCGCCTATAGTTTTCCTAAGATGAGACATGATTTTTCTTATCTCATCTAGCTCTGATCGTGTAAATTCAAATTTTTCTGTCATTATTTGATTTCATATTTTGCGTCACAACTTAATCGAGCCACCAATATAATCTATTGGTGCTTTTCTCTAAGCAAGTCGTTAACTGTCTTTACTGGATTAAATGTTTCCAAAGGAACTTCTACAAAAACAGTATTCCAATCACTCATTGCTCCATTCCATAATCCTGGCAATTCCAAAGCTTTAAGATCTTTACCATTCTTGCTCTTGCTGCTTATGAAGCCCGTATTTCTGTCTACATATTCAGGGAGATTAAAATCATTTCCCTTATAATCTTTTATTGCACAGACCAAGTCTACAGGATTGAAATGTGTTCCATTCTTGAACATATCCATGTATTCTGCATTATTTGTATCAATTTGACAGCTTTCCAATATCTGCAGACTAACAGTTCCGTCTTGATTATATGTCAGGAATGGGCCGCCACCAGGCTCTCCCACATTCTTTACAACTCCGCATGCACGCATAGGTCTATTTAGTTTCTTTCTTAAATAAATAACCAAATCAGCATCTTCCAAATCCTTTATATCCTGCTTTCTGCAGCATAGGTCACGTTGTACGAATCTTATTATTTCCTCAAGTTTCGCATGATTGTACTTTCCTGAGTCAAGCAGTCTAAGATATTCAAAGGTCTTATTCTGTAAATCAACTAATATTCCAGCCAATATCTGCTTATATTTCACAGTTTCATCCTTTAATCTGTCTGGCACTACATTGTCAATATTCTTAATGAAAACAATATCTGCATCTATCTCATTAAGATTTTCAATTAATGCACCGTGACCGCCTGGTCTGAACAACAAACTATCATCTTCATTTCTGAAAGGAGTATTGTCAGGATTTGCAGCAATAGTATCAGTACTAGGCTTTTGTTCAGAGAAAGTGATATTATATTCAACACCGAATTTCTCAGAATACTTATTTATTTTTTCAGCTACTTTAGCTTTAAACAAGTCTAAGTGACTATGACTTACTGTAAAATGTACATTTGCCTTACCCTTACTACTTGCATATAAAGCAGCTTCAACAAGATGTTCTTCCATTGGAGTTCTAGGACCGTCTTCATAATTATGGAAGAGTAATAATCCCTTTGGCAAACTACCATAGTTAAGTCCGTTCTCATTAAGCATATTCGCAACAATGTTCTTATACTTGCCTTCTTTCATTAACTCAGTAATGCAATGATCATCATTAGCCTTGCATTTATCACAAAGTTCTTTTTTAAATGCGAACTTCTTTATATTATCAAAAAAATCCTTTTCAAAATCTGTTGTAGGAACATTATATGTTGCACTCAGAAAAGCGAACATATTTTTGAACATACGACTTGCAGCACCACTAGCAGGAACGAATTTAACTATTTTATGGCCTTCGTTTTTATAATCATTCCATATATTTACATATTTATCCTGTTCATCTTCTTTTGGAGCTATAATTCCTTTATCTATTGACGCAGCAGATTCCAATTTAAGAAAAGGGAAACCTTTTTCTATCTGCTTGAGCTGAAAATAAACCTGTTCTTCGCTAATTCCGTGAGCTTCAATTTGATTGATGTCTTGTTTTGATAATGCCATATTCTTTATTTTGATTTAATTTATTATATCCTTATGCAAAAATAGCAATAATATTTGATACATTAAAGATAAAACCCATAAAATCTAGTTAAATATTAAAAACATTCTTCACCCATTTGCACATTTGGAAAAAAATAGGTAATATTGCAACTATTATGATAAGAAAAACTATAATATGTTTACTTTTGATGTTATCTATCTTTGATAATATCAATGCACAAAGCATGCGAAGTCTATGGATTAACATGCCTGACTCTGTTATCGGATATATGGATAAAAACAGCCGCATAGAATCTATGGATTATTTAGAGATGAAAGTAAAAAGCGACATTAAAAATATGCTAGGTGAGACATCAACTGTTGATACTATAACCAACGATTTTATGTCAGCCACACTGAGTTCTGCGATGAAACTAACAATTAAAAAATTGCCAGTTGATGGCAATGATAGTCTGATTTGCATGGTTCGCACATATACAGCCGGTAATGAAAAAGAGAGTAGTATATGCTTCTTTAATTCCAAATGGGAGCCTATAAAAATAGACGTGAATCTGCCTAGTCAAAATAATAATAAAAACATCGTCTTGCAACAACAAATTTCATCATCTGATATTTTGGTAATACAATTACAACCAAAGGTATTTATTGAAGAAAATGATGATAAAAATGCGGCAAAATCGTTAACAACATTAAAATGGAATACTAAAAGTGTTAAATATACACCGAAATCGTTATAAATATCATGCGAAAATTTGCAGGTAACAAAACAATTATTACCTTTGCATCGTGTTTTTCATGGTATTAGATTATTAAGGTTAAGAAAAGATTGGTTGTCGTGAGACAATCAATTTTTTTTGTTTATATATGTAGCCAATTTATAAAGCTTTTATAATCTATAAGATCGTTATTTTAATAGGCTGTAGTATTTATAAATATCATGATAAGCATTTTTCTATCTTTTACTAATTTAATTTTGAAGCATAATGATAATTTTGTTTATAAAATAAATAGAGGCATTAAATTTATCTTCAAAGCTGTTTCTTAGTAATCTACTTATAACATAATAATTAAAGTATTGCACAAGCAGGGATCCAACTAAACTTTTCTTTCAGAAAATGCCTTTCATTGTGTAAGTATTCTTATAACAAGAAGAACTTGATAACATCTTTAGCTAAACATAATAATTATATTTATTTATCATAATCCCGATTATATTTGTTTTTATCAAGAAATACCAAACAGAATAAATGCCTGGTGACCATACTTATTCATCGTTTTTAGCTACGGAGCTACGTTCGAACATGAAAAGCTTTAGTTTAAAGGGGCTGCAGATAAGTCAAATATAATTTTACCTACGATAAGCTACGTTCAAACTACGGCAAAAAACAAGTATTGCTACTAAATAAAATTGCTTTATAACGATAAAACAAAAACTTTTGATCGATGCTATGAAAACTTTACATCGTAGAATAGAAAACGTTTGATCGTAGGAATAGAAACTTTATGTCGTAGAAACAAATCTATTTTATCGTAGAAACGAATTTAATCAATTGCGAACATAAATTTATGACACATATATACTTATAATTAAGAACAAATAGACAATAAACTAAAGTTATTTAGCTATGTGATATGATATATACTTGGTAAATAATACTGCTTTATTTACCGCAAAATTTTCAAATCTCCACATAGAGTTTCCAAAAAACAAGTGTCGAAGTGTCAACATGCTGATTTCTAAGCTATTAAATAGAATATAAGTGTCGGTAAAGTGTCGGCTAAGTGTCGGTAAATTTTGTGTTTGATGGAAGAAAAGCAAATTCACCATTATTATTATGCGATTTTATGTTTGATTGAGATAACGTAGAATTTACCGACACTTAGCTGACACTTTACCGACACTTAAAACAAGTCTAAAGTTCTGATTATCAGCCCATCGACACTTCGACACTATATTTTTAAAAACGCCTAGTACGCGCGCGTATAAATTGTTAGTATTTTAACATGTTTACTTTTTACAAAATCACCTCTTGTTTTACGTCAAACAATTATTACTATATGGAAACACTCTTTTATGACGTTGCTTATTGTAGCTAAAGATATATATTATTTTCTATGTAATCCTTTTAAACAGTATCGTTTCAGATATAAGCCTAGCTACGTAGCAAAAGAAGAAGGCTTACAGGTAAAGAAATCTGTAACTTTTCTGATAATAGTTTCTTTATTGAGAATTTTATTTTTATCTTTGTAAAAGATAGCTGTGCGCGACGAAATATTCAATAAAATTTGATTATGCCGCCTATCATTTGCAGTATTTTATATCAAAGAAATAAAAAACAAAAACATATGATATTACAATACATTATAATAGGAATTGTTATTTTCGCTGCAATACTGTATGCTGTACAGCGAAGTTATAAATCAGTTAATGACAATATAAAATGCAAAGATTATAAATGTGCAGGTTGTGCATTCTATGATAAATGCAGAAATAAGCAAAAAAAGTAAAAGAAAAATTTGGTGGTATAATTTTTTTGTCTTACCTTTGCACTCGCTAAACAAAAGCATGGTACCTTGGCCGATCGGTTAGGTAACGGTCTGCAAAACCGTGCAGAGCAGTTCGACTCTGCTAGGTACCTCAAAAGAAAGGTTGAGATTTATTTCTCAACCTTTTTCTATTTTTTATAACGTATATTTTTGTTATACTGGAGTATCCGTTGGATCCTCATCAAACAAATGATTTACAGCGCCTATTTCATCGTCATCAAACCATTTTGACAGTTTTTCTTTAGCTTTCAACTTGATATCTTCGCTCACGTCCCCCCATACTTTATGTATCACATAAAATAAAACAGCCAAATCATCGCTTAACCCAGCTATAGGTATTGCATCAGGCACTAGATCAAGAGGACTGATAAGATAACCGAGTGCACCTATGATAATAGCCTTGTCTTTTGTACTTACTTTATCACTCTGAAGAGTATAATACAAAATAAAAGCTGAATATACTAGTTTTACACCAGCTCTTTTAGCTATTCTAGAAATTTTCTCGATAAATCCTGAGGTTGAGAACTTATCTTTATAAGATAAAAAATCAGGTAGTTCCATACTGTAAAATTGAAATAAATGTATTATAGTCTGTATGAGAGCACTTTATTAATGTAGCTTTCATGCTTTGAATCATATATCTTTTTAAGTCGAATGTTGATTATCATTTTCATAATCAGTCTATAGATTCCAAATAGCACTACCCCACCAGCACCAGCCATCCATGCAGTATTAATTCCCCATGGCAGCTGTGAATCAGGGAAACATGCAACAATAAATATAGGGAGAACAACAAAGAATCCTAAAAGTGTGTATTGAAATCTTTCACTACCTACTGTATCGATAATAGCTTGTTTATCAAAAAGATAATCAGTAAGAGTCTCTTTACTTATTCCATAGTCATCCATTTTGGGGAAATCAATATTATTGCCCCATATCTCTATTCTTCGAAATACCATCTGCTGTAAATCGTCGACTTCACGATTCATTTTATTAAGAGTAAATGCCATATTGTTTAGATTTTTAATTTTTCGGTATTCATATAAAAGGAAAGTAGTGCTCTGATAAGCCGGGTTCCGTATTCATACAAAAATATGAAGCTCTGTCATTTATCTAGTCCATGAGTCACCTCATGGCTCAAGCGTTCTACCCTCCGCAGTAAACCGAAGTTAATCGAGCGAGCAACTCTTTGCCTGCGGTATACATGAACTTGCAGCCTCCAGATGACACAGCATGACGATCACCCGCCATCTGGTGGTCTCTTACACCACCTTCTCACCCTTACCTTAGTAGACATTACAAGTCGAGACTTGCAAGTTTCAAAAAAGGCGGTTATTTTCTTCTGTCGACACCTACTGTCACCAATAGCTTCTATTTTCGGAAGTGAAGTGCTCTATGCTGCCCGGACTTTCCTCTCGCATAAAATGCCAGCGGCAGAGCCGGAGCACTACTTTCTTTCTGCAAAGATAATACAATTTGAAAGAATACGGAAATAATTAATCCACTTTTATCAAGGTATATAAATATTTAATAGTATTTGGCTGTATGTTTTGGCTATACATTATAATTAAAATTAGTGGCGTTAAAGCATAAATATATTAACGTTAATGCGCCAATTTTATTAATCAAATCAAATAACATTAGAAAAAAATACATTACCTTTGCATTGTAAAGGTAATTAAAATGTTATGCGCAGCATAACCTTTGCATAGTTAAACATTTCTGCAATACATTAAATTTCAATATATGATATTCTATTTTTCCGGTACTGGTAATACATTATGGGCAATGAGAAAAATTGCCCAAATAACTGGTGATAAGTGTTTTTCCATACCAACTGAAATAAACGGAGAATGCAATTATACAATTCTTGAAGATGAAAGGATTGGATTTGTTTTTCCTGTACACGGTTGGAGACCACCAAAAATAGTAAGAGAATTCATAAAGAAGATGACCATACAATCCAATAATCTTCAATCACATTATTGCTACGCATTGTGTACAGCTGGAGACGACATAGGAATGACGATGGAATATCTCAACAAAGATCTTGCAGAAAAAGGGCTATGCACCCACTCAACTTATTCACTAAAAATGCCAGAAAGCTATGTAGGACTGCCTTTTATGGATGTAGACACTAAAGAAAAAGAAATTGAAAAGAAAAGAGAAGCAGCAATTATGCTACAAGATTTTACAGAGAAAATTTATGATCAAGAACGTGGAATAAATATATTGCATCATAGCCACTGGCCATGGATAAATAGTAAGATTTTAGGCGAAGTATTTGTCAAATGGCTAATTACAGACAAGCCATTTCATGTTGACACAGATAAATGTGTGAAATGTGGCATTTGTTCAAACGTATGTCCCGTAAATGATATTAATGGTGGGTTTGGAAAAATTCCACAATGGAAACACAACAATATGTGTCTGACATGCTTTGCTTGCTATCATCACTGCCCACAACATGCTATAGAATATGGTAAAAGGACAAATGGAAAGGGACAATATTTTTTAAAATAACAAAAATAAGACGCAAATAATATATGAAAAAGCTTTTAATCGTTGCATTATTAACCATGATTGCGTGTGCTACTATGGCTGACAATAATGATTCCATAATGGGTAGTAATGGGAAGATAATACCGATGCCTAAGTATGGTAGCACTGAAGCTAACACCATAACTCCGCGTAAAAACGCAAATTATGATATAAAAACCAGAGTTATAGGACAAGTTGATCCTAGCTATATTCCACACAAAGGAAATCCGAAAATACTAGTAATACTAACGAACTTTAAAGATGTGAAGTTCAGAGTGAACAATCCAAAGAAAGCATTTGAGGATTTTTTTAATAGTGAAAGCGGATTTACCGACTATGGAAATGGTAATAAGCTTAATTATGGAAGCGTCAAGCAGTATTTTGAAAAAATGAGTTCCAATTCATTTTCTCCAAAATTTGATGTTCATGGTCCTATAAATCTACCTGATGTAATGAAGGTGTACGGAGGAAGTAGCACAACTTCTAATTACGATGAAAAAATTTCTAAGCTTGTACAAGATGCATTATCACAATTAAATGATTCGATAAAAGACGCATCTGAATACGACTCTGATGGAGATGGATATATTGATTGCGTATGTATTGTATCTGCATACGTTGGACAAAACAATGGTGGAACAGGAGATTGCGTTTGGGCATGTACAGGAACTTCATACGGAACTTTCGGAGGGAAAAATGTAGGCTGGTATAGTCTTTCTTCTGAATTATATCCAGCATATGTAGATACAGAACAAAATATCGTTCAGATTAACAGTATAGGAGTAGCATGCCATGAATTGTCACACGCTTTAGGATTACCAGATATATATCCAATTAGCCCCTCTGCTCATGTAGATAATCAAGAAATGGAGTTGTGGGATTTAATGGATGGTGGTGAATATGCTAATAATGGATATACCCCTACCCCCTACACTGCATGGGAAAAAATGCAGATGGGCTGGAATGTAGACATTGTAGACCTTAGTAATAACAAAACTATAACTATGGATAAAACTACCGAGGAAGGTGGTACGGTATATAAAATAAAAAATAGTAAAAATAGTAATGAATATTTCTTAATTGAAAATATTCAGCAGACAGGTTGGAACTCTGGAGCTATGTATCATGGTTTGCAAGTATATCATGTCAACGACCCAGCAGATAATAATATATTAATAAATACACATCTAAACGAAACACCTAACAAACCTGGTATGGGAATAGTTCCTGCTGACGGAAATTCAATGTCTTCATATCTGAAAACAAGTAATATAGCCTATGAAGAGCAACATAAAGGTGACTTATTTCCTGGAACAAGCAATATAACAGTATTAAATGATACTCTTGGATTACCCAACTTCTACTGGTACACACAAGATACAAGTAATGCAAAAGCGACATTTAATACTAATTATTATAAGGTGAACAAAGCTATTAAAAATATAACGGAAAAAGATGGGGTTATAACATTTGATTATATAAATGATTTCACTACAAACATCAATAATATATATACAGATGAAAACAATAAAACGACACGTATTTATACTATTGACGGACGTTATGTTGGAGACTCAATTTCATCACTTCAAAGGGGTATTTATATAATAAACAAGAAAAAGTTAATTATCAAATAGAAACTAAAGGCATGCATTATAAGAAAAAATGAACTATTTTTGATGTGTGTGCCCACACAAATGATATTTTTAAAAAAAGTTTGCAAATTATTTGGTAATTTAAAAAATTGCATATATCTTTGCAAACGTTATCCTGAAAACAATCTTTTTACCTTAAAAGAAACTAATACCTATTGAAGATTTGGAGCGGTTGCCTGAGAAGGTCATCGCTTTTTTTATGCCTTATATCTTAAATCTGTTTTTATGCTTTGCTCTTGACGGTGTCATGTTTTCAAACCCGCCACTAAAGCCACCGCTGAATCCACCACCAAAAGAATGTGCAAAACCACGATACTGTGCCCAACGATTGCAGATACGAGCCACATAATCCACAGTTTCATCACCACGCATGTAACCATGCTTCACAACGGGATCATTATAATATGCTGGAACGCGCAACCTCAATACAAATTCTTGTACATCTGCCCAACGATATGGATTCTTACCAAATTTACGTGCAAGTGCCATTGCGTCACGAACATGAAAAAATCCACCGTTATAACTAGCTAGGACAAAATAACTTCGCTCCAAAGGATTTGGTATATCTCTAAAATGCGAATGGAGTTCACGAATATATTTTGCAGCAGCAGCAATATTTTTTTCAGGATCATACATATCTGAACGAGGAAGTCCTATATGGTCTGCTGTTCCGGGCATAATCTGCATCAATCCACATGCACCAGCCCATGAATGGGCACCTGAATCAAAGGTTGATTCTTGATAGCATTGCGCTGCCAGCAAACGCCAGTCAAACATAGCCAAAGGAGCATAAGTCTTAAAATGATTATCATAACGAGATATTACACCACCCGATCTACTTAACATTGGAGAATATACATGATGGACAACACTATTCGTTGAAAGCAAGAATTTTTCTTCCTTCTTCATTGCAGCAATCATTCCAGGATTAAACCAATTGTTCAACGAGTCAGCCAATTCATCATTACCTTCTTTCACTGCCCATTGAGCATGCAAAGAATCAGCTTTCATACCACAATATTCAATATTTTTATATCCTCTTGAAAGTGGAAATGCTATAATATCAGCATCTCCCGCCTTCAATCTGTTAACCATTTCTAATGTATCCTTACATACTTCAACACGCAAAGACACACCCAACTTTTGAGCAAATTTTTCAGCTAGCATATATTGCAAACCCATACCATGCCCGTGATAGTCATAATAAGTCTCAGGTCCAGACATTGTAAGCATGATAAGTTCACCATTACTCACAATATCATTCAATGTAAAGCTCTTATTTTCTTGAATAGAATCGTTTCCAATTTCTTCTCCCCATGGTGTGATTTCGACTTTCTTCTTCTCACTGCATGACGTAACGCAAGCCCCAAAGAACATTATATATATAAGGATGTATAAATGTCGCATAATACGGATATGAATTCTTTATATTTATGAGGCATATATGCCTTTAGGTCACAAAATTACAACATTATTTGCAGATATCCTTAAAAAAGAGTATTTTTGCAATGCATTTTTAAGAAAATTAGAATTATATGTTACGTATAGCTGTACAATCAAAGGGTCGTCTATTTGATGACACAATGAACTTACTTGCAGAGGCTGATATCAAAGTAAGTGCTAGCAAGCGCACTTTATTGGTGCAATCGTCAAACTTCCCATTGGAAATACTTTATCTAAGGGATGACGATATTCCACAAAGTGTAGCTAGCGGTGTTGCCGATATCGGTGTTGTTGGTGAGAATGAATTTCTTGAGCGTGATGAAAATGCTCAAATTATTAGTAGACTTGGGTTTAGCAAATGCAGACTGTCACTTGCAATTCCAAAAGAAATAAACTATACCGGCCTGGAATGGTTTAATGGAAAGAAAATTGCTACTTCTTACCCTGGTATTCTTCGTAAGTTTATGAAACAGCATAACATAAATGCTGAGGTTCATGTAATAACTGGTAGCGTTGAAATTAGTCCAGGTATAGGCTTGGCTGATGGCATTTTTGATATTGTCAGTTCAGGGAGTACATTAGTTAGCAACAACCTTCATGAGGTAGAACTAGTAATGAAGAGCGAAGCCTTGCTTATTGGTAATTGGAACATGGATGAAGAGAAACATCAAACTCTCAATGAGATGCTTTTCAGATTTGAAGCTGTTCGTTCTGCTCAAGATAAGAAATATGTCATGATGAATGCTCCGAAAGATAAGATTAAGGAAATCGCAGCTGTACTACCAGGCATCAAGAGTCCTACTATTATACCTCTTGCTGACGAAAACTGGTGTTCTATACATACTGTGCTTGATGAAAAATGTTTTTGGGAAATAATAGGAAAGCTAAAAGAACTTGGTGCACAAGGTATTTTGGTTACTCCAATAGAAAAAATGATATTATAAGAAAATGAACATTATCAAATATCCGAAGAGGAGTGAATGGAGTGCTATTGTGGAACGTCCGCATTTGGATGTATCACAGCTTAACGCTACCGTGCAAAGCGTACTTGAAAAAATCAAGAGCGAAGGCGATGCTGCTGTTATTGAGTTTGAATCAAAGTTCGACCATGTAAATCTGCAGTCTTTATCTGTTTCAAAAGATGAAATGGACGAAGCAGAAAGACTTATTAGCGACGAACTTCATCATGCATTGATTCTAGCACATCATAACATTGCTAAATTTCACGAATCTCAGAAATTTGATGGTTCTAAAATAGAAACACAGCCTGGTGTTACATGCTGGCAGAAATCAGTTCCAATACAGAAAGTGGGATTATACATTCCTGGAGGAACGGCACCACTATTCAGCACAGTATTGATGCTTGCTACTCCTGCAAAGATTGCTGGGTGTGAAGAAATAGTGCTGTGTACCCCACCCAACCGTGAAGGAAAAGTTAATCCTGCAATATTGGTTGCCGCAAAAATTGCTGGAGTAAACAAAATATATAAAGCTGGTGGCGTTCAGGCTATCGGAGCCATGGCTTACGGAACAGAATCAGTACCAAGGGTTTACAAGATATTCGGACCAGGTAACCAATATGTAATGGCTGCAAAGCAACAGGTTTCACTACATGACGTTGCAATAGATATGCCAGCAGGTCCCTCGGAAGTTTGCGTTATTGCAGACGAAACAAGCAATCCTGTTTTTGTAGCAGCTGACCTATTATCTCAAGCTGAACATGGTACAGACTCACAAGTTATTCTCATTACTACATCAGAAGACTTCCTATGCAAAGTTAATAACGAGGTTAAAGTTCAACTTGAACAATTACCACGTAAAGAAATAGCATCTAAAGCCTTAGATAATAGCAAATTTGTTCTAGTAAAAGATAAAGAAGAAGCTATGGAGTTAAGTAATACTTACGCTCCAGAACATCTTATTATATCTACAGATGATTATGATGTATTATCAGAAAAAGTAATTAATGCTGGTAGTGTATTCTTAGGTGAATATGCATGTGAAAGTGCTGGTGACTATGCTAGCGGAACCAACCATACTCTACCTACGCATGGCTATGCACTAGCGTATAATGGCGTAAATCTAGATAGCTATAACCGCAAGGTTACATTCCAACACCTCACGAAAGATGGTGTGAAGAATATAGGACCAGCTGTAGAGATAATGGCTGAAAACGAACAATTAATAGCTCACAAAAATGCAATGACAGTGCGTTTACAAGCATTAAAAAATAAGGCAGAATGAAATCATTAGAAGAATTGACAAGACCAAATATTTGGTCATTAGCCCCATATAGTAGTGCTAGAAACGAATATAATGGACGTGCTGCACACGTGTTTCTTGATGCAAATGAAAATCCATACAATAAGCCTCTCAACCGCTATCCAGACCCTCTACAAGAAGATGTAAAGGCTAAGCTATCTGCTGTGAAACGAGTTAGACCTGAGCAGATATTTCTTGGCAACGGTAGTGATGAAGCAATAGATCTACCCTATCGCTGTTTTTGTCGCCCAGGAATTGACAATGTTGTAGCCATAGAACCAACTTATGGTATGTACAAAGTGTGTGCAGACATTAATGATGTGGAATATAGACCTGTTTTACTTGATGAAAACTATCAAATAACAGCAGAAAAACTATTAAAGGCTACTGATGAAAATACCAAACTTATATGGGTTTGTTCACCAAATAATCCAACAGGCAACAATATAAACCGTGAAGAGATAATAAAACTAATTGATTCTTTTGGTGGATTAGTTATAGTTGATGAGGCTTATTCTGACTTCTCTTCTCAAAAGCCTTTGAGAGATGAACTTGACAGACATCCAAATATGATTGTACTGAACACTTTCAGTAAAGCATGGGGATGCGCAGCCATACGTCTTGGAATGGCTTTTGCAAGTAAAGATATTATTTCCATTTTCAATAAGGTGAAATATCCTTATAATGTTAACAGCCTTACACAAAAGCAGGCCCTAGAAGCATTAAAAGATCCGTATGAAGTAGATAAATGGGTAAAAATAATATTACAAGAACGTCTAAGAATGATTCAAGCATTCAATGACTTACCAATATGCGAAAAGGTTTATAACACAGATGCCAACTTCTTTTTGGCAAAAATGAAAGATGCCCAGAAAACATACGATTACCTTGTTGATAGAGGTATCATAGTAAGAAACCGCACAAGAATAAGTCTTTGCGGAAATTGTCTTCGCATAACAATTGGTACAAAATCTGAAAATCAAGATTTACTTGCTGCTTTAAGAGATTTGTAAATCAAGAAACAAATATAAAACTATTAAAATGGGTTGACAGTTAAGCTGTCAACCCATTTTATATTTAAGACTGCGAATCCAAAATTATTAGATATAGAAAGGCTAATATCAGTAAATTTACATATCGTTTTCACTTACTAATAACATAATTTACAATAAGTAGTTTTATGTTTTCGATATTTATTAGTATCTTTGCATGCTGAAAAGTGGAATTATATATTAATTCAGAAATAAGCAGACAACAAAATTAATAAATAAATTATGAGTAAGCAAGTAGAAAAAATCAAGGAGCTGATTGCAAAGCGCGAACAGGCTTGTCTTGGTGGTGGTGAAAAGGCTATCGAGAAGCAGCATGCACGTGGCAAATACACAGCTCGCGAACGTATTGAAATGTTAGTGGATAAAGATAGCTTTGAAGAATATGATATGTTCAAGCTACATCGTTGCCACAATTTCGGTATGGAAAAGAAGCAATACCTCGGTGATGGAGTTGTTGCTGGTTCTGCTACAATCTGTGGCAGACTCGTATATCTATATGCTCAAGACTTCACCGTAAACGGAGGTTCTCTTTCTGAGACTATGGCTCAGAAAATATGTAAAGTTATGGATATGGCTATGAAGATGGGCGCTCCTTTCATTTGCATGAATGACTCTGGTGGTGCACGTATTCAGGAGGGTATTTCTTCTCTCGCTGGCTATGGTGAAATTTTCGAACGTAACATTTTAGCAAGTGGTGTTATACCACAGATAAGTGCAATAATGGGCCCTTGTGCTGGTGGTGCTGTATATTCACCAGCATTGACAGACTTCATCTTTATGACAGAAGGCACATCTTATATGTTCCTTACTGGTCCTAAGGTTGTAAAGACTGTCACTGGTGAAGATATTGATGCTGAACATCTTGGTGGTGCCAGCGTACACGCAAGTAAGAGCGGTGTTACTCATTTCACAGCTAAAACTGAAGAAGAGTGCATGGAACTGATAAAGACTCTCCTATCTTATATTCCTTCTAACAATACAGAGGAGGCACCAAGAACTGAATGCAACGACCCTATCGACCGTAAGGAAGATATTCTTAACGAAATCATTCCTGAAGATCCAAATCAGGCTTACGATATGTATAAGGTGATAGCAGCTGTAACTGATAATGGAGAATTCTTTGAGGTTCAACCTAAATTCGCAAAGAATATCATTACTGGTTTTGCACGTTTCAATGGTCAGAGTGTTGGTGTTGTTGCCAATCAGCCAGCAGCTTATGCAGGTGTACTTGACGTAAACGCAAGCCGCAAGGCAGCTAGATTCGTTAGATTCTGCGATGCATTCAATATTCCTATCGTCAGCCTTGTTGACGTACCAGGATTCCTTCCTGGAACAGGTCAGGAGTATAATGCTGTTATTCAGCATGGTGCACAGTTGCTTTATGCATACGGTGAAGCTACTGTTCCTAAGATTACAATCACCCTTCGTAAGAGTTACGGTGGTTCTCATATCGTGATGGGATGTAAGCAACTTCGTTCAGACTTGAACTTCGCATGGCCATCTGCAGAGATTGCTGTTATGGGAGGAAGCGGTGCTGTTGCAATACTTTGTGCAAAAGAGGCAAAGGCTAAGAAAGAAGCTGGAGAAGATGTTAAGGCATTCCTTGCTGAAAAGGAAGAAGAATATACCGATAAATTCGCTAATCCATACCAGGCAGCACAATTCGGATATATTGATGATATCATAGAACCTCGCAATACTCGTTTCCGCATATGTCGTGGTTTGGCACAGTTAGCAACAAAACGCGACAGTCTGCCTGCTAAGAAGCACGGATGTATGCCAATGTAAAACATTTAAACATTATATAAAATGGACAAAAATGTATATGCAGCAATTGCTATGGCTCTCTATGAGTTTGCTGGCAACAATGCTCACGATAAGGAACCGGGTATCATTACGATTAAGCCAAAGCATACACTTTGGAACGCTAAATTCCTATCATTAACAAAGAAACCATAAAAAGATATGAAAGAGTTTAAATATACTATCGATGGTAAAGAATATAACGTTACCATTGGCGAAATAAACGAGAACAATGTGGCTAGCATTAGTGTTAATGGAGAAGGCTACAATGTTCAGATGGAACAAGAGGCAGAACCTGAAAAGAAGAAGGTTGTTTTGGGTAAACCAGTAGACAACTCTAATGACGACGAGGCCACTCCTGCTGCTAATGTAAATACAAATAATGCAGTTAAAGCACCATTACCAGGTACAATAACAGCTATCAATGTTGAAGTTGGTCAGGAAGTTAAAGCTGGTGACGCTGTTGTTGTTCTTGAAGCAATGAAAATGGCTAACAATATTGAGGCAGAAAAAGACGGTAAGATTACCGCTATCTGTGTAAAAGTTGGTCAGAGTGTTCTTGAAGAAGATCCTTTGGTTGTTATTGAATAATAATAATTTCAATACCTTTCAACTATCAAGATAGCTGAAAGCAAAAAAAAGGAAGAAGGCAACAAATGCTTTCTTCCTTTTTATTTTTATCCATGCATTACTAATGCAAAAAAAATATGGGAAAGCTATTTTGCTTTCCCATATTTAGTTATCTAATACAAATTAGTAAACTAATCGTTTATGTCAGTTTTTACACTTCCAGGAAGATGGAACTGATAGCTTCTATCAAAGACTTCCTTAACCTTATTGATTTCAAGGAAAGTAGTACCTCCGCCTTCACCAAAGCTTCCACTAAGGTATGCTATCTTATTTTCATCCTTGATATATCCTTTTTGACGAAGCATTCTCAATGCAGCAAAAAACATATATTGAGAACTAACCTGCTCTCTCTGATATATTGGGGTTACACCGTAGCTTAGATTAAGCCAACGCTGAGTTTTCTCCTTATAACAAATAGCAAGTACAGGAACAGGACCACGGAATGCTGCAAGATTACGAGCTGTTCTTCCAGTTTCACTATCAGTAATGATTCCAGCAACACCAGCTCTCTTTGTTGATTCAATAGCTGCATGTGCCAAGAAATCTCTCAAATCACACTCTTCTCCATGTGCAGAAATATCAATATCGTTTTCACGTATTCTATCTTTCTCTGCTTGTTCTGCAATACGAGCCATAGTCTGAACAGCTTCCAAAGGATATTTTCCGCTAGCAGTTTCACCACTAAGCATCAAAGCATCTGTTCTGTAATAAATTGCATTTGCTATATCAGTAACTTCTGCACGTGTAGGACGAGGATTATTTATCATAGTATGCAACATTTGCGTAGCTACGATAACAGGTTTCTTCTTTTGAATACAACTACGGATTATAGAACGCTGAATACCTGGTATTTTCTCAATCGGAACTTCTATACCGAGGTCACCACGAGCAACCATAATACCATAAGAAGCATCGATAATCTCTTCAATATTATCAACACCTTCTTGGTTTTCAATTTTCGAAATAATCTTAATATCGCTATTATGCTCATCCAGAATTTTCTGAACTTCCATAACATCAGCTGCATTTCTAACAAAAGAATGAGCTATAAAATCAATATCTAACTCAATAGCGAGAAGTATATTATGTCTGTCACGGTCTGTTAATGCAGGGAGATCAATATGCTCACCAGGAATATTAACACTTTTATGTGAGCCAAGAGTACCGTCATTCTGAACCTTAGCAATTAGCATTGGCCCTACGTTCTCTATAACCTGCATATCTAATTCTCCGTCGTCAAACAAGATATCATCACCAACCTTAACGTCCTTAGTGATGTCTGAATATGAAACGTTAACAATATCATGAGAACTGTCCATTTCAGGGCGACCAAAAATTTTAACTACATCGCCTATTTTATATTCTAATGGTTCATCAACGCCTGTTGTTCTTACTTCTGGTCCTTTGGTATCAATCATTATACCAATATGAGGAGATACAGCTCTTACATTTTTTACAATAGTGCGTATACCTTCCTCTGTGGCATGAGCAGTGTTCATACGAACAACATTCATACCAGCAAAAAATAATTTTCTAATGAAATCTTGATCACATCTGCGATCACTTATCGAGGCTACAATTTTCGTTTGTTTCATATTAGCTATCTTGAAATTTCCTACAAAGTTAGCTCAATTATTGCACAAAACAAAGCTTTTTGAGTATTTTATTTTTAGTTCAAGCTTCATATAACAATTATGCACAATACGGCTATAATATTTTAGAGTTTGTTTCCTTCTTTTGGGAAGATGACTTTAGGTTCAAATGTTTTAGCCTCTTCAAAATCCATTAACGCATAAGATATAATTATCACGACGTCACCAACCAATGCTTTTCTTGCTGCAGCTCCATTAAGACAGATGCACCCTGAACCTCTTTCGCCTTTTATAATATAGGTTTCAAAACGTTCACCATTGTTATTATTTACAATCTGCACCTTTTCACCAGCAATCATATTTGCTGCATCCAATAAATCTTCATCTATCGTAATGCTGCCCATATAATTAAGATTAGCTTCTGTAACCTTAGCGCAATGTAATTTGCTTTTTAATACTTCAATATACATCGTCAAATTTTGTGTTCTTTATATTTAATATGGTCTATCAAACGGATTGGAGTCTTTCCACAATTGACAGTTATACAGCCAACGACATAATCGCTGTCATTCCAATCATTCACATTCTGGAGAGTATTACCATCAACTATTTCAAAATATTCAACATCCAATCCTTCTACTGCGTTTATTTCCTTAATGACCTTATCTCGAGTATCAGAAACACTATGACTCATAGCATATTCAACACTAGCACTAAGAGATTTGAAAATAACAGGAGCAATAGCTTTTTCGTCAGCAGCTAAGAGAGCGTTACGACTGCTTTTTGCAAGTCCGTCACTTTCTCTGACTATTGGACATTCTATAATTTTTACATCACTTCCAATATATTTCACTAGTTGTTTTATTACAGCAATCTGCTGCCAATCTTTTTCTCCAAAATATGCACAATTAGGGCGTGTTATATAGAATAGTCTACTAACAACCTGACAGACACCATTAAAATGTCCTGGACGACGAGCACCCTCCATAACGGTAGAAACAGGAGGGAATTCAAAATGTCGTTTATCCTCTGATGGATACATTTCACTAACAGACGGAGCAAATACATAATCTGCACCACATTTCTCTACTAACTTGCAATCATCATCCAAAGTTCTTGGATATCTATCCAAATCTCCTTTGTCATTAAACTGTGTTGGATTTAAGAAAATAGATACGACTGTTATATCGTTGTCTTTAACGCTACGCTCCACTAATGAAGCGTGCCCCTCGTGTAATGCACCCATTGTTGGCACTAAACCAATACTCTTACCTTGTTTACGAGCATTAAAAAGCTCATTCTGCAAATCTACGACCTTATTAAAAACTTTCATTATTCTTTAATTCCAATTGGTGTGCAAAATAACAACTTTTTTCTTAAATAAGAAAGAATTATTATAAAATTATGCGAATAAACAGCCATATTTGTTTGTTTTATTACATTTATGGCTCATTTTCAATAGTTTTTTTGTACCTTTGCAGTATCCAATTTGAAAATAAACATGGCAAAGAAAGTATTATTCATAAACCAAGAGATTACACCGTTCGTACCAGAGACAAATATGTCTATCATGGGCAAAGAACTACCACAAAAAGCACAAGAAGCCGGACTAGAGATTCGTACCTTTATGCCAAAATGGGGAAACATCAATGAGCGTCGCGGACAACTTCATGAAGTAATACGTCTCTCGGGAATGAATCTTATTATCGATGACACTGATCATCCACTGATTATCAAAGTTGCTTCAATTCCGCAATCAAGAATTCAAGTTTACTTTATTGATAACGACGATTATTTCACCAAGCGTCAAATGACAATTGATGAAGAAGGTAATGAATATGCCGATAACGGTGAACGTGCCATTTTCTTTGCACGCGGAGTCTTAGAAACAGTAAAGAAACTGCGTTGGGTCCCAGATATAATACATTGTCAAGGGTGGATGAGCGCTGTTGTACCTCTTTATATTAAAACTGCTTATCATGACGAGCCTTCTTTCGCAAAGACAAAGATTGTAACATCCCTATTCCACGATCAGCCGAAAGGTGAACTTGGTAGCAAGTTCCGTGATATCGTAGCTTTTAGAGATGCTAAATCAGAACTTATGAAATGCTATAATGAAAAGTTTGATTTCATAGAATTAGGCAAACTAGCACTTGACTACAGTGACTGCGTTATAGAAGCAAATAAGGATGTAAACAATGAACTCCTTAAATACGCAAACAATAAGAGCATCCCTGTTCTTGATTATCCAGGTGAAGATTTCATTGGAGCTTATAATGAGCTTTACGAAAAGATTTGCCCAACAGAAGAATGAAATAATAATTTTTATCCCTAACAAAGCAATATGAAACTTAAAAGTCTTGGTTTTGCATGCATTGCACTTGCATCATTCACTATAATTTCTTGTGATGACACCACTGACGGCATTGGAGCATCACTTACCGACAACAGAGATAACTTGGATATTAGCACTGACACATTCTATGTAAGTACTAAATCCATTATTGCAGATTCTGTGCTGTCACGTAACACAACAGGATACCTAGGAAAATTCCGTGATCCTGAGACAGGTGCATATATTACTAGTAATTTTATGACTCAATTTAGTGTACTTGAAAACTACACTTTTCCAAAAATTGATAGTATAATAAGCAAAGATAACGGCTTAGCTTATGCAGACTCATGCGAAATTCGCCTATATCATTCAAATACAATAGGTGACTCTCTTGCGCCAATGAAGCTAAGAGCTTACGAACTAGGAAAACCAGTAGAGGATGCTGACTACTATTCAAACTTTGATCCAGAAAAAGATGGGTATGTACGCCAGAATGGACTTGTCGCAGACAAGACCTATACCCTAGCCGATTTGAATTATAGTATTGACGAACGTTCTTCTAGTGATTATAATGCATCAATTCGAATTCCGCTAAATAAAGAATATACTGATAAAGACGGAAAGACTTATAAGAACTACGGCACATATATAATGCGTAAGTATTATGAGAATCCAAATAACTTTAAGAACTCATATACATTTATACATAATGTTGCACCAGGATTCTACTTTAAATCAACAAGTGGAATTGGAGCTATGGCTAACATCTATAATGCAATTATGTACGTACACTTCAGATACACATCAAACGATTCTACATATAATGTAGCGGCTACATTTGGAGGTACCGAGGAAGTTATGCAGACAACAAATATTAAAAATGATGCTTCCACAATAGAGAAGATAGCTGAAGACAGCAGTTGTACCTATGTAAAGACACCTGCTGGAATTTTTACCGAAATGACAATTCCTGTTGATGATATCGTAAAAGGCAAAGAGAACTATACTATAAATACAGCAAAGGTAACATTACAGAGAATTAACAACGATAATCCTAATGAATATGCTTTGGGAGCACCTAGTCAATTACTTATGATCCCAGCCGACAGCATCACATCTTTCTTCAAAAATCATGATGTTGCTAACAACAAGAATTCATTTCTTGCTAGCTTGAGTTCAAATGCATACACTTTCAATAACATAGGTTCGATGATAAAAACTATGAATGATAACAAGCAAAGTGGTAAGGCATCTGATAATTGGAATAAAGTTGTTATAATTCCTGTTACGACTTCTACAATGACAATAAGTAGTAGTACATACCTTACTGGTATTTATCACGATCTATCCATTAAGAGCACAAAACTCGTAGGAGGAAAAACCCCTATTAAGTTAACTGTTGTATACAGTAAATTTAAATAATAGTCACTATGGCAGACAACTATCTTGAGCGCAAACGCCGTGATTATGAAGAGCGGAAAGCAATATGGCTTAGGAAAAAGAAGTTTACGAAAGTAAAAAGCCCATCTATTCAGAAACCTGAAGATGAAGCTTTATAGAAAATCCCCATCATTTTAAATTTAAATGATGGGGATTTTTATTTCTACTATTTTATATTGTCATCAAACTCCGCATACTATAGCTTAAGTTCAAATATGTCTACGCATTTCTATCTTGAGACAATGCAAAGAGTCATTCATTATTCTAAATCTATTATCCGTTCTAAGTCCAGCAACCCAAACTATATCACCTTGGCTATCTGCTATAACAAGTTGTTTCTGCTTATCAAAAAGCGTAAACTTATTATCTGTTAGGAAATCACTAAGTAATTTGCTACCTTTCATACCAAAAGGAACGAATCTATCGGCATTTTTTATATGACGGATAACAAGTGGAAACTTAACTTTATCAGCATCCAATGTAACAACTTCGGCTATTTTACTTGGCTTAAAATCAGTACTAATATCAGAAACACCGAAACAAAACTCTAAATGATCATTATAAAAATAGTTACCTGTCTCTGGTATCTTCATTATCTTATTCTGATTATCAGCAAGATTTATGCTATTAACAATAATCATCCCCCTGTCAATCAATAAGTTATGCGACTTAGACGTCCATATTTTACCAGAAGAAGCATCTAGATTTTCAGATATCTGTTCTATTTGCGATGGAGTAAATGAATAATCATGAATAATAGAATATAAAATATACTCCGATGAAATCATTGATTTCAACTTAGCTATATCTATATATATGCACGAATCAGTTTTTTTCACGACAACTTCGTCCACACTTTTCTTTATCGCTTCATCAAATATACAAGCTGCCAGCCTTATCCTATTAGCAGTTTTAGCTATATCTGCACTTGCTGATGGGTTGATTTCATTTAATAATGGAATTATATTAAGCCTTATCTTATTGCGTATAACATCATCAATATTATTCGAACTATCAGTAACGAAATCTTGCTTCGTTGAATTCAAATAATCTATAATATCACTGCGACTGACATCAAGAAGTGGTCTTATAATATAACCATTTCTACATGAAATGCCCTGAAGTCCATGTAATCCAGTTCCACGAATAAGGTTTATAAGAAGTGTTTCAACACTGTCATCACGATGATGCGCTACCAATATAGCGTCAGCAGACAAATCGTTGCGCAACTTCTCAAAATAATTATATCTTAATTCACGCGCAGCCATTTCAATACTCACCTTATGTAATGAAGCATAAGACTTTGTATCAAAATGAACACGATGAAATGGAACATTTTGTTCGTTACATAAATTCTCACAGAAATTCTCATCTCTATCCGATTCCTCACCTCTAAGATGAAAGTTGCAATGCATGGCTTCTACGCAATATCCCAAGTCAATCATTACACGAAGAAGAGCAACACTGTCACTTCCTCCGCTTAAAGCAACAAGATAACGACCATCTGCACTAAGCAGATGATTTATCTCGACATAGCGCTTAACATGCAACGCAAACTTATTCAACATAAAGCACTAAACCTTTAAGATACTCGCCTTCTGGATGATATATATTTATAGGATGATCAGCCGGTTGGTGAAGTTGATGCAAAATTCTAACCTTACGTCCTGCTTGTGCAGCAGCTGTAAATACGGCATTACGGAAGTTATCTTTAGTCACAACCTGTGAGCAACTAAAAGTGAATAGGATACCGCCATGCTTGATTTTTTGCAAACCCTTTACATTCAATCTAGTATATCCTTTCAATGCATTATGCAATGAAGCACGATGCTTAGCAAAAGCTGGAGGATCAAGAATAATAAGATCATACTTGTCATCATTATTCTCCAAATACTTAAATGCATCTTCGCAAAAAGCCTCATGACGAGCATCATCAGGGAAGTTAAGATCTATATTATTATTTGTAAGTTCTATAGCCTTTGCACTGCTATCTACAGAATGCACCAACTTAGCTTCACCACGCATAGCATAGACTGAGAAACCACCAGTATAGCAAAACATGTTAAGAACACTTCGACCTTTAGCGTATTTCTCCAGCAGACTTCTATTTTCTCTTTGATCAACAAAGAATCCGGTTTTCTGTCCTCGTAGCCAATCAACATGGAACTTCAAACCATTTTCAATAGCTATATCATTATCGGTAGAACCGTAGATAAATCCATTTTCCTGTCCTAAATCAGCCTTAAACGGAAGTGTAGTTTCGCTCTTGTAATAAACATTTTTAATTCTATCGCCAACAACTTCAACAAGAGCCTTTGAAACTTCATTGCGACACAAATGCATTCCCACACTATGAGCCTGCATTACAGCAGTTTCACCATAGCAGTCAACAATCAATCCTGGTAAGTTATCGCCTTCACCATGAACCAGTCTATAAGTGTTATTTGAAGGATCATCAGCTATGCCAATACTTTTTCGTGTCTCAAATGCACTTTTTAGTCTAGAGCACCAAAACTCATGATTTATTTCTATATCTTTAAAAGAAAGTACCCTGACAGCAATGGAGCCTATCTGATAATGTCCTACAGCGATAAAATCGCCAGAAACAGTAATCACTCTTACTATTTCTCCCTCATTGATGCCATCATCCATGTGATGAATAGCTCCTGAGAAAATCCAAGGATGAAAGCGTTTCAGCGACTCTTCCTTACCTTTTTTAAGGTATATTGATTTATACATATTATTATTTTATTAATAAAGTAAACACATACATAAAGCTAAATGAACTTCACGATATGCAAAATTAAATTCAATTACATTGATGCGACTTCCAAGCCCTGCGCTATATTTTCTGGTCTAGGTTCTTCCAACGTAACCAGTTCATATTCTTTTGAAGTATTCAATCTTACAATTTCCTCATACAGATTAATACATGTCCACGCATCTGTGGCAGCGTATTGTTTCTGTTTGTCGCTCAACACATCGACTTCCCAATTTGTAAGTCTTTGCCTCTTGCTGATTTTCTGATGAAACAGATTTGCGTAAAGCTTTTGTAGACTTAAATCCTTTACTCCTACCTTACACACAATATTCTGCAAATCGATGAAATATCCAGGGGTAAATTCTGCCCTACGATGCAACGAGAGTATATCATCATGCCATGAAAGTCCAATTTTGGGTACCGTTTTATCTTCTAGTAGGCGAATGATTGAAGGTGTCAATCCAATGCAATTCAACCTAAAAAGAAAACAAGTGTCTTTAGATGACACTTGAAGAAGAGCAACCTTATGTTGATCGCCCTTATGAAATGTCGGGCGAGTTTCTGTATCCACACCGAGAATATCGCATGATAGCAAGTAATCTACTGCTTTATCAGCATCAGCCTCACTTATAATTGTGATAATCCTACCTGTAAAAAAAACAGGCGGAAGATCAGATATAAGTTTCTTGTCAAATTTACTATAAATAGTTTTTTTCATCTTTATATACGTATCTAAGTGCAAAATTAAAAAAAAGTTATGAAAAGCATGCCGTTTCTCGGATTTTTCAGCTAATTTTGCATTAAATTCAATATTAAAAGCGCATGGCAAGAAAAAAATCTGACCGCAAACCAAAAAACATAGGAGAAGCAGTTGGCTTTAGAAATATTTTCAACAGTGAAAAAACAGACTTCCTTTTAGGGCTCGTTTTGTTATTATTAGCAATATATACCATTATTGTAATGGTATCATATTTATCCACGGGTCAAGCCGATCAAAGCCTGCTTGACGATTTGCGTCCAGGTGAATGGATTAACACAAACAGAGAGTTTGCCAATTATGGCAGTTCTATAGGTGCTATATTAGCATATGAACTGATGTATGTAAACTTTGGATTGCCTTCTTTTTTAATACCTGCATTCATTATACTTGCAGGATTGAAGATGATGTCAATATATAAAATCAATCTATGGAAATGGTTTTTCGGAACAATGCTTGTCATGATTTGGAGTTCTGTGACTTTTGCTAAATTCTTAACTCCTCTTATGTCTGATTTTGTTTTCAACCCTGGTGGAAATCATGGTCTTTATTGTGTGCAGCATTTAGAAAACATTGTTGGTCCTCCAGGACTTACCGTAATATTATTTTTCACAGCAATTGCATTCCTTACATATCTTAGTGCAGAGACTATCCAAGTGGTAAGAAAGGCGATGAATCCGGTGAAATATCTCACTTCCAAAGTTAAATTCACAGTAACAAATCACGAATCAAAAACTGAAAATATAGAAGTAGGAACGGAAACAAATGATGAGGTAGAAGTAGAAGAAAAGCAACAAGAAACTGTTGATATTCCAGAAACGATGCCAGAGGATATTCCGTCACCTATTGTTGACCTAACAGACTTTGGAAATACAATAAATACTAAGGTAGAAAACTTGCCAGAAAGTGTATCGCCAGCAGCTGTTATTACGCAAATAACAGATAACGATTCCAATGCTAACAAGTTAACGATAGAAGTTGCTAAGGATGAAGAAAAAGTTGATGGAAAAGAAGTCAATATTGAACAAATATTAAGCACACCTATAGACCCATTAGAGCCTTTCACTAGATATAAGAAGCCAACACTTGATCTTCTTAAGAAGTATGACAATGATGGAAAACCAAATGTTGACATGGAAGAAATTAAGGCAAACAACGCAAGAATTGTTGAAGTACTTAATAGTTTCGGAGTCTCTATAAAGGAAATAAAGGCAACTGTAGGTCCTACTATTACATTATATGAGATAACACCTGCTGAAGGTGTGAGAATATCAAAGATTAGAAATCTTGAAGATGACATAGCATTGAGCCTTTCAGCTCTTGGAATCCGTATCATTGCGCCAATCCCAGGAAAAGGAACTATTGGTATTGAAGTTCCAAACAATAAACCACAGATTGTTTCTATGGAAAGTATCCTTAATTCCAAGAAATTTAAGGAGACAAGGATGGAATTACCGCTTGCACTTGGTAAGACCATTACCAATGAAGTATTTATGGTAGATTTGGCTAAAATACCTCACTTGCTAGTAGCAGGTGCAACAGGACAAGGTAAGTCTGTAGGTCTGAATGCCATCATCACATCCCTACTCTATAAGAAGCATCCTAACGAACTTAAATTCGTTCTTGTGGATCCTAAAAAGGTTGAATTCAGCGTATATCATAAGATATCAGACTATTTCATGGCTTGCCTACCTGAAAACGACAATGAGCCTATAATTACAGACGTCACAAAGGTTGTAAGGACTCTTAACAGTCTCTGTGGACTTATGGACCATAGATATGATTTACTAAAGATTGCCGGAGCAAAAAACTTAAAAGAATACAACGCCAAGTTTGTAAACCATAAGCTAGATCTCACAAAGGGTCATGAGTACATGCCATATATAGTTGTAATCATTGATGAGTTTGGAGACTTGATTATGACTGCTGGTAAAGAAATAGAACTTCCTATTGCCAGAATAGCTCAGTTAGCTCGTGCCGTTGGTATTCACATGGTGATTGCAACACAGAGACCTACAACAAAGATTATTACTGGTAATATCAAAGCCAACTTCCCTGGCCGTATGGCTTTCCGTGTAAGCTCACAGATTGACTCACGCACCATCCTAGACCGTTCGGGAGCTAACCAACTTATAGGACGTGGTGACTTGTTGTTCCTAAACGGAAACGAACCCGTTCGTGTTCAATGCGCATTTGTTGACACTCCAGAAATTGAGAATATCAATGAGTATATCTGCGGACAACCTGGTCCTGTTGAACCTATGGAATTGCCGGAGCCTGTTGACGACGGTAATAATGGTGGCATCACCGCAGGTAATACAGACATATCTAATCTGGATCCATATTTTGAGGAAGCAGCACATGCGATAGTACTTTCGCAACAAGGTTCAACAAGTATGATACAAAGACGCTTCTCAATAGGATATAACCGAGCAGGACGACTAATGGACCAACTTGAACATGTAGGAATTGTCGGTTCAGCTCAAGGAAGTAAACCTCGAGAAGTTTTAATCCAAGACGAAAATCAACTAAATACCCTACTCCTTCAACTAAGAAGTGAATAGATAAATTAAATAGGATTTAAATGTTTCAAAAGTTAGATAAAATTTCTACAGAATCATTTAAATCCTATTTTTATTATATACCTTTGCATAAAACATAAAATAAACAAAAAAGTAATGAAAAAAATTGCTCTTATTTCATTAATGATGCTACTCACATTATGTGTGTCAGCTCAAAACGCGGCTCAGGCAGCAAGAATACTAGACAAAACAGCGAGTGTTGTTGGACGCCCAGGAGGCGCAAGTGCTAACTTTTCAGTCAGTGGCAAAAGCCTTGGTGCAGCATCTGGAACTATTGCCATTAAAGGTAACAAGTTTTATGCTCATACACCAAAGACCACAGTATGGTTCAATGGTAAGACACAATGGACTTATATGAATACTACAAACGAAGTTAATGTTACAAATCCAAATGAGGCAAAACAGGCTCAGATGAATCCATATAAGTTCATTACAATATATAAGACTGGATATAATCTTAGTATGAAATCTGTTGGTGGTTCTTATCAAATACATATGACTGCCCAAAACAAGCAGCGCAGTCTTCAGGAACTTTACATCACAATCAACAAGACTACATATACTCCTAGCAATGTTAGAATGTTGCAAGGTAAGGACTGGACAACAATTAATATCACAAACTTTAAGGCAAGAAATCAGAGCGACAATATATTCTCTTTCAATTCAAAGGATTATCCAAAAGCTGAAATTATTGACTTGAGATAAAAATGAAAATAAAAAACATTATTGTCTTTATAGCTTTGCCGGTCATTGTGGCAGGTTTAGCTATATGGACAATTTTAAGAATATGGCCAGATGATAATAAAAGTTCATTGGCTTCAGTGGTTAAAATAGATTGTAAGCGTCATTATATCTTAACTGATAAGAATGGACACAGTCTATTTTTTGCATTTATCAATGCAGACAGTCTTATGGAAGGACTTACATGGGACAAAAGAAATATCATAAATAACGAAACCGAATCTGAAGGATTTTGGATAAATCAAAGCTGGCTCTATCCTTCATGCAAAGGAAAAATAATATCATCTGTTAGTGATACGACAGATATTATTATAAAGGGCATAACACCAAAGAACTTCATTGACCGACAGATTGAGTATCTTACTAAAGAAAATAAAAAAATAAATCAGAAACAAAGTGAACTTAAATACTATCTTAGAGTTCACGGAGTCCAAGACGAAGGCTACAATATGGTGGCTACGTATGCTACAAGAATGCACGCATATAAAGACTCCATAAACAAGAAAATAACTATTCTTAAAGGAATACAGAAATCTAGTAACATAAAAATATATATTAAAGATCAATATATAGCAACTTACAAAAACAAGGACAAACAAAATATAAAACAAGTTTGCTATTTGATAAAGAAGTCTTTAGATAGCAGAATACAGCTATTAAGTAATTATAATCAGACAACACCAAATGACGTAAATGCGGTAAGTATTATGCCATGGAAAAGTGATAAGAAGAAAAAGATTATGGCTGTAAGCTATAAATTTGAGACCCCGTGCCCTGAAGAAATTGCAGATAACGGTTCTGGCATATATACAGAGACACTCTTCCACAAAGGGTTATTTGCAGGAATAAAAACTTCAAATGGTATTATTTGGAGAGAACAGATACATACCTTTATTAATAACAAATAGAAATTGAAAAAGTTACATATACATATAGTGATATCATTTACTCTATTATGCGCTGCATGTGGAGAAATGAATGTTGGTAAAAAGTTTAGTTACGGAATCATTAAACAAGGCAACTCTATATATAAGGGCATCATAAATAAAGGTAAGAAAGATGGAAAAGGTGTCTTCACCGATTCTCTTAAACGAACATTTACTGGCATCTGGCATAATGATACATTAACTAGTGGTACCCGTATTGATTCAACTGGTATATACATTGGACAACTTAATGCTAATGGTAATGCTTCCGGACATGGTATTTACAAGTCTAAAGATGATTTCATATATGAAGGACATTGGGAAAATGACCAAAAAGATGGATTTGGTATGGCTATACTTTCCAACAACAAACTAAAGATTGGTGAATGGAAAAGCAATAGATACAAAGGTGAGCGTCCTTACTACACAAGCGAACGAATATACGGAATAGACATATCTAAATACCAGCATATCGTTGGTAGAAAAAGATATAAAATAAATTGGAAACAATTACGCATAACAAGTCTTGGAACTTTAAGCAAGAAGCGAATTACAGGAAAAATCGACTACCCAATAAGCTTTATATACATAAAAAGCACTGAAGGGAAAAAGCTGTTCAATCCATACTACAAAAAAGATTATCATGCAGCCAGAGCTGAAGGTTTGTATACAGGAACTTACCATTATTTCTCTCCTAGCATACCAGCAAGACTTCAGGCATATAATTTTCTTAAACGATCATATATTAAAAAGGGAGATCTTCCCCCAGTACTTGATGTAGAACCCTTACCATCACAGATAAATAAGATTGGTGGTCCAAGTGTACTATTCAAGAACATAAGGATATGGCTCAGAATTGTAGAACATAATACAGGAAGTAAACCTATACTATATATAAGCCAATCGTTCGTTAACAGATACCTACCATTAGCACCAGACTTAGAAAGAGACTATCTTGTATGGATTGCAAGATATGGAGAATACAAACCCGATGTACATTTGGTATATTGGCAGTTATGTCCTGACGGAAAGGTAAATGGAATACATCCAAAGGTAGATATAAACGTATTTAACGGCTACAGAGGTGAATTTAATAAGTTTGTCTCTAAGCACACGCTATAATGAATACGTATAGACTCTCTTTATAATGAAACAGCTCGCTGATATATTAAGAAATAATATCAGTGAGTTTCTATTTGCTAATATCACTTTATTTCATTGTAAAGCAATTCATCTAGCGTTTTATATAATGGAATACCATATCGCTTACACGTGATTCTAACGTTATCATATCTATAGAAAGTACTATCACACACAACAGCTATCTTTTTAGAATGTGCAAACAAACCTAATTCTAACAAAGAAATAGGCGATTTACTTGTTCCTAAAATATTCATGATGATAAAGTCAGCCTCTTCCAAATGGGACAACTCCCAATTCACCTGATAATCCATTTCTCCAACCTTGTTACCATTCCAATGCTCTTGCCTTGGATTGTACAAAAGCCATCTCCCACCCTTATTTTTAAAATACTCAATAACATTCTGCTGCCAGTCAACACTGCTGCCCATATCTATTGTACCTGCTAGGAATATTTTACGAATACCCGTGGTGTCACAAGATATAGACTCATGAGGATGGTGCATAATTACCTGTCCATAAACTTGTTTAGGAATAATGAATGACATTATAAACAAACAGAATATATAATACTTCTTTATTTTCATTGCTTTATTTAAAGATCAGAATTTTACTTGTACCAGGGATATTACTCCCTTCCGTGCAAAGGTAACTAAAAATATCATATTAGTGAAATATCATATTGGAATAGAGAAATATGCCATCCGCAACATAAAGAATAGATTATCAACAAATGATATCACATCAAGTTTGTCAGTCCCTTAAAACACAAAAACCTCTCTCTCCATCTGTATTTCTTGTGTGCTTTAGCTACGTAGCTACGGTATCTCTCGCGAAGCCTTTAAACAGAGGGGATAACGAGACGTAGCTTACAGGATTTAACTACGTCAAGCTACGTTCTTGCTACGTCAACTTGCGTTATTTTAAGGATAGACTACTATTTTTCGGGTGAATTTATAAATTATCTATGTCAAAGAATCGTTAGCTTGCATCTGAGGAATTGATGAGATGTGCTAAAACTATATGAACGAAAACAGAATAATCAAGCTTGTTTAAATGTTCAGCCGAATTCCGCGGAATTCTCGGCAAAGATACTGCAAGATTTTTATTCATGCAATGAAATCAAGTTTGAGCTGTTAGCCAAAGTTTGAATTACTAGTGCTACACACTATAAATACGCGCACACACACACTCTGGATTTTTCAGAAAAAGAAATGTCGAAATGTCTATCCATTGAACATCAACTTGTTAGAACTCTTTTCAAGTAGAATAAAGTAAAAGTTATTCGTCGACAAAATATGGGTGAAAGTTTTTATCGTATTGAATTACACTTTACGAAGTATTGCGATGCGTTTTACGATGTTTTGCTGTCCGTTTTACGTTATATTGCAGTGCGTTTTACGAAGCAATAGGAGGTAAAACATCGTAGAAACGTTTGCGTTTCTACGTGAAAACGCTTCCGTTTCTATATAGAAACGCATGCAAAACATGAAATTTGACCGTCAAATCACCGTCACTTTTATTAGCAAAATTCGTCGATAAAATACTGATATTCATTAAGTTGACATTTCGACACTTATATTTTTCAAAACCCTAGGTGCGCGCATATATGCACGTACATTATATAAGCAGAAATGGATGACGTAGCTAAGACGTAGCTCATCGAAGCTAAATTTAGCAAGCTACGTATCGTCATCTCCTCTGTTTAAAGGCTTTATGAAAGATGCCGTAGCTTCGTAGCTAAAAACACAAAAAAAAGCTGGGGCTATGCCTAAATAACGTGAGTTCGACGAAATTAAAATAAAGAAAGCTGTGTATCAAAAGTCCTATTTACATTGATGCATGGCTTTTTTGGAAAGCAGCAATACGCAGCCAATGCACCTAAAATATTCACAATAAAATTATCAAAACATCTGTGCCTTGAGTGTTCTACTTGTGCAATATTCTTAAGTTCGTCATTAATCGTTTCGATGATAGCTCTTTTTCTGAGCAGCAATTTGTCTGATACAGACATTAAAGCTCCTTTCATATTATTCTTAAGCTTAGTGATGAGTTGTATACCGTCAACAAACAATCGTTCAAACAGATTTCTGCTGATATATCCCCTGTCACCAACAAGCTTACCATATATATATTCCACAAAAGATTTATATTCCAAAGGTTTTCGGTCATCAATATCCCCTGGTGTAATCATAAAGTTCAGAAGTTCCCCCTTCTCATTACAGATGAGATGGAGCTTGAATCCGAAGAACCATCCTAGAGAGCATTTTCCCCTTTGAGCTATTCCCTTAAATACCCTGTGGATGTGGATTCGCTGGTTCCTGCAAACACGCAGAGGGGTGCTGTCGACGAAACTCACACCTGTACATTTACCTAAAAGAACTTTCTTTATAAACAGGGCCAGCGGGATGGCGACTTCTCGTTCCAGCTCTACGAAGCGATTGTATGAGACTAATTTAGGGAACAGATGGCGCAAATGGAGGCATACTTTATCCAAATAGAAATGTTTTAGGCAACGATAGCCGGAATCATGGAAAAGAATTATGATAAGCATTACTTCGGCTTTAGACATCGTTGATTCACGATGATAAATCCGTTTCTTGGAGCTCTTTAACGTGTATTTTGACATCATTGTATCAAAAAACTTACAAAAGTCATCTGCCATAAAGAATATTTCTGTAACTTTGTCCTCGGTGATCATAGCGATTATTGTTTGTAATTCTTTTATTTTTTACACTATAAAGTTACAACAATTTTCGCTAATCACCAAATTTACAGACACTTACAATTCGTCGAACTCACGTTAATTAGTGTCGATGCGAGAAAAATCTTTTGCTATATCATAAAGACGATCAAGAAAACTATTCTTTAAATGCTTTCCACATTTTTTTGCAGGCAGTTGTGTGCTGTCTGAAACAATAGAGTCTGGAAAGTTATGCTCGTTGTTATCGGCATAAATTTGCTGGACTTGCAGCATGAAGAAAGCAAATATAAATATTATTGCTGTCCGATAAAACTTTTGTGTATTAGCAAAATTGCGGTTTTTATGGTTAATTGCTTTTTTTAAAAGTCGATATAATGGATAAAATCATTCATTTTCACCATTTCGTTATCAAGTTCACACAAGGAAAAATGACAAGCCTCTTTTTCATAAAAGCACCAAAAGTGGTTGACTATAAGTCAAATACAGCTATAGCATATATTTTTATCGGACAGCAATATATAAATATATATTTTCTCAAAGCCAGAATATGGTTTAAAGTTTGCCTAATATTCTATCCATAACCCAATTTACAGGAGTAGCACTCACGCTTGTGCATGTACACGCCCCAAAGCCTTGGAGGTCTTCTATAACAGATTTTATAATAGGTAATTGAACATAAGGTGGGTTTGGAACAACGATATTCATGTTTCCCTCACTTGTAACTAATCGTATAGGATCATAGTTGAAAACGGAGAAAGATACAGAACCTTTGTCCCCTATAATTTCAATGCAATCCTCCTTGGCACTTTGATGCCCAACAAAACACCATGACCCACTACCAGGTAGGCCGCTGTCAAACAAGAAACATGCACTAATGGTATCTTCAGCTTTGTATAAGTGAGCACGATTGGCACAATAACCATGGGCACGTGTAATTACTCCGAATAACTCTTGAAGAATATCTAATTGATGAGGAGCTAAGTCGTAAAAGTATCCTCCTCCAGCAATATCTGGTTGCAAACGCCAAGGGAGATTCTCATGGCTATTGTAGTCCAAATAACGTGGCGGAACGGAAAACCTAACTTGTACGTTAGTTACTTCACCGATTAATCCATTTTTGACAATATCCCTTACACGTTGGAAGTATGGTAAATAGCGACGATAATAAGCTACGAAACATGGAACGCCGGTTTGCTCACTAATTCTGTTAATGCGTGCACAGTCCTCATAGCTAGCTGCGAGTGGCTTTTCTACATACACAGGTTTGCCTGCTTTCATTGCCATGATAGCAAATGTAGCATGACTCGAAGGCGGTGTAGCAATGTAGATAGCATTTATGTCTGGATCGTCTACTAGCTCCTGCGCATCAGTATACCATTTCGGAATATGATGTCTCTCTGCATAAGAACGTGCTTTAGACTCGCTACGACTCATGACAGCTTCGACATGTGAACCTTCAACTTCATTGAAAGCTGGTCCCGATTTTTTCTCGGTAACCTCACCACAACCAATAAATCCCCAACTTATTAACTTCATATATAATGCTATTTAAGATGCAAAGATAATATTTTTTATTATCTTTGCAAACAAAAAAGAACCCCAATATGGAAATAAAGAAATCTGAATTCGTAATATCAGCACCATTAGTGAGCAAATGTCCAAATGATGATAAGCCAGAATACGCATTTATCGGAAGATCAAATGTGGGAAAATCAAGTCTCATAAACATGCTGTGCAATAATAAAAAGCTTGCTAAGACGTCATCTACCCCAGGAAAGACGTTACTGATAAACCATTTTATTATCAATAATGAATGGTATATTGTTGACCTGCCAGGTTATGGATTTGCAAAACATTCAAAATCTATAACACAGAGATTAGAGAAAATGATTTCGTCATATATATTGCAACGTGAACAATTGGTAACTGTTTTTGTACTTATTGATGTAAGGCACGAACAGCAAAAAATAGATCGTGAGTTTATTGACTGGCTTGGTGAAAGTAATGTGCCTTTCACTATAATATTTACAAAGTCAGATAAGTTAGGACCAGGAAAGGCAAAACAGAACGCACAGGATTGGATGAACAAGTTGAAAGACAGATGGGAAACTCTTCCGCCATATTTTATAACATCTTCTGAAAAGAAAAGTGGAAAAGAAGAAGTGCTGGATTATATAGACGGAATAAATAAAAATTTATAGATGGCACAAATACCATATCTTGACGTACAAAATCTGACTAAGAGTTTTGGATCTCAAGTGTTATTCGATAATATATCATTTTCAGTAAGCGAAGGTCAGAAGGTTGGACTTGTTGCAAAAAACGGAACAGGAAAGTCTACCCTGTTGTCAATATTGACAGATAAAGAGGGGAAGGATTCAGGAAGCATCGTCTATAAGAATGATATAAAGATTGGTTACCTGGAGCAAAGTCCTAAATTTAATAATGCTGAGAGCGTACTAGAAGCTTGTTTTAATCATGATAATTCTGAAGAAAGAGTAATTAAATACAAGCAGATTCTTACACAATTAAAGATTAAAAACTTTGAACAACCGATGGGGCAGCTTAGTGGCGGCCAACAAAAACGTGTTGCCTTGGCGAATGTGCTCATTACAGAACCGAATTTCATTATAATGGATGAACCTACTAACCATTTAGATCTTGAAATGATAGAATGGTTGGAGGGGTATTTAAACAGAGGCAACAAAACGTTGCTGATGGTTACACATGACCGATTTTTCCTAGACAGAGTGTGTAACACCATCTTGGAGTTAGACAATGAGCAGATATACATATATCGTGGAAATTATAGCTACTATCTTGAAAAAAGACAAGAGAGAATAGATAATACTAGAAGCGAGATAGCCAGAGCCAATAATCTTTATAGAAGTGAATTGGAATGGATGAGAAGGATGCCACAGGCTCGTGGACATAAAGCGAAATATCGTGAGGATGCTTTCGATGATTTGCAGGCTAAGGCTAAACAGCGTATTGAAGACCGCCAAATAAGATTGAAAGCTGGCAATGTTTATATAGGCTCAAAGATTTTTGAATGCCAATATGTAAGTAAAGCATGGAATGAAAACGAAGTGATTCTTAAGGACTTCTATTATAATTTCGCACGATTTGAAAAAATGGGAATCGTTGGAAATAATGGTACTGGCAAATCTACATTTATAAAGATGCTTCTTGGCGAAGTTAAACCTGATAGTGGAAAATTTGATATTGGAGAAACGGTGAGATTTGGATATTTCTCGCAACAAGGAATGGTATTTGATGATCAGCAAAAAGTAATTGACGTCATCACAGATATAGCTGAAGATATAGATCTAGGCAAAGGACGCCACATGACTGCGAGCCAATTCTTGCAATATTTTATGTTCACACCCGAACAGCAACATAATTATGTGTATAAGCTTAGTGGTGGTGAAAAGCGAAAACTGTACTTGTGCCAAGTACTTATGAAAAATCCAAATTTCTTGGTATTGGACGAGCCTACAAACGATCTTGATATTCAGACTCTGCAAATATTTGAAGAATATCTTCAAGACTTCCCTGGATGTGTCATCGTTGTAAGTCATGATAGATACTTTATGGACAAAGCTGTTGACCATTTGCTAGTTTTTAAAGGCAACGGCGTGGTTAAGGATTTTCCAGGAAACTATACTCAATATAGAGAATGGGAAAGTTTGAAGGCTAAAGAAGAAGATAATGCTGAAAACAAAAGTAAAGAACAAAAAACAGATTACCATAATGTGACCAAACGTAAGATGAGTTTCAAAGAAAACATGGAATTCAAACGTCTTGGTGAAGAGATTGAACAATTGGAGATTGAACAAAAAAATCTTGAAGAAGAACTTTGTTCTGGTACTCTGAGCGTTGATGAACTGACAGAAAAAAGCAAGCGTCTACCTATCATAAAAGATGAACTTGATGAAAAAGGAATGCGTTGGCTTGAATTATCAGAACTTAGCTAAAAAAATACAAACAAAACTGAATAATATAATTGAGCGGCGAGAATATAGATTATATATATTGGAGCCGCTTTTTTTATGCCTTCACACATAACCGCAAAAAGACTTGGAATGGACGAAATTCGTCCTACTGAGATTGAATATGTTGTTGATATTACCAATACAGCAAATGAGATGTATGATATCATACACATAAGAAAGTTGATACTCAGTATATGTCCGTCAATATTTAACAGTACAGCATGCGGAACTATTGTAAAAAGCAATATAACGACTAAAAATATTATTGCCTCTAATGATGCAAGGCGTATAGCCAACTTTTGTCGGATATCCATATGTAGTTTAATATCTAGTAACCCAGAGGTAAGCAAACATCCGTAAGCAATGCTAATCACGGTAATCAGAGCTAAAACAGGTGATGAGATGTTATATGTGAATTGCCCCATAAACCATCGTATCCCTTCACTGCTTAGCAGAGAATGCATGCTCAAATCTGGTATCGCAGCCGTTATAAACCACGAAACCAAAATTAGTAATACCTGACATGATGCCAATACTACAGCGGAATAACTTATAATTTTTAGTAAACGATTATTCCTCATCTGGGTGAATATTGTCTATATCTATAATCCTTAGTTCGATTGCACGGACAACAAGACGTGTCGCATTTACTCCAACCCTGCCATTGCCATTAGGAAATAGTTTCTGTACTAATTCGTTTTGACGTTTTTCCAAACTTTTCACTCCAAAAGGCATTCCACGTAAGTTAGTTATTTGCTCTTTTGTATATCCAAGTGCAAGGTGGCGTAGAAAACGTTCATCATATTCATCAATTTCATAATCAACAAATGCTTCTTGTCTCATGATTTGATTTTTCACACTTTCCATAAATCTTGAAACAATTTTTTCAAGTATTGGCTGATTAAAAACAAGTTTCTTGCCATTCATTACACTAGAGACATCCCCTCTAGTAAGAAGTTCGCCACTTTTTAGGATAATTCCATCACATCCCGCATCTAAAACGTCAACCCACAGTTTCTCGTTAAGTATTTCACCTGTGAAAATGAGGACCTTGATGTTCGGGTAAGTTTCTTTTGTGTGTCGGCAAATTTCAACTCCAACAGTAGTACTTCCACCTAATCCTAAATCCAAAAGGACCAAATCTGGCATTTGCACTTTTAGAAGTTTCCAATAAGTTGTTTCGTTTTCGGCCGTACCGATAATCTGAGCCTCAGGAATATCATTACGAATAATACCTTCTGTACCTTTTAGTTCAAGAGGTACATCCTCAACAATTATGATTTTAAAATTATCCATATATTTTTATATAATGTTCAGTTTAGATGGGAGTCTTAACTCTATGTCTACTCCACTAGATACGTTATTTATAGCCTGTATTCCACAACCGCGTAAATTGGTTGCTTCACCGATTTCTCTGATGATCTGTCGACATATCATATATTCAATATTAATAGATGCTGGAGTAAACAATTCTGCACATTGTTTAGCATCAAGTTGTAATGATGGCAATGTAATCTTTATATTAACGTAGTTATAGTCCCTACTTGATATATTTTTTTCAATTGTTTTTTCACCACTAAGTTTTTTTAACAGATCGAACAGGTATTTTATTAATGCTTCATCAATTTTAATATTAACATCAATCTGTCTCATGGCCTGTAAACTCAGCAGTGTGTATAACTGCCTGTAATAGTTTGCAGTCTCACTTATAGCATTGAGATTGTCTTCTTGAGAGTCTACAAGTAGTCGTATTCTGGAAGGGTAATACATCGTCTCATGTTTCAAGGTTGAAAGACAGTTATCAAGAACATTGTTACTGATATGCAGCCGTTCATTCTCGTATTCTAATTTGCGTAGTTCGTCAACAGCGGCTTCTGTACTGATAGTCTGTTTTTTGTCTTCCTCAAGACTTGCTAGCAATGCGCTTTCTATCTTTTTAACTACATCATTCAACTGTGAATCATCTGTTTTCAATAGCTTATTTGCATCTTTCCATATTTTTGTGATCTTTTCTAGCTTATTCGAAGAATCTATATCAGAAAGCAGAACATTATTAATGTTATTGACTTTCTCTAGACATAGTCTATAGTAAAGTCTGTGTCTATAATATAGAAAATAATAAGCTGGAAATATAGATACGAGCATTATTATGAGTAATATTATCGCAACATTTTTGTTATTCTCAGATTTTTGCATCACAATTACATATTCTCCTAAAGTGTTGTCTGCGGAGCGTTCTCTGAATAGTTGTGTATATAATCTATTGTTATAATGGTATACATCCCATAAATGCAAAGCTAGTGCAGCAACTGCCGTTTCGTTTCTTATATCTAAAATCACGTCATAACTAGTCTTAAGATGTGAGCGAAACCATGCTATTTCTGCAGGAACAGTCTCACTACCAATATATTTCATGGTATCTCTTCCGTTGATATATTTTGATTTGTAATATTTGTTTAAGTAATGCCTACATAAATTAGAATATATCAATGTTTTGGTATAAGTTCTTTTTATATTACTATAATAGGCACTGTCAGCATATTTTTCGGCAACAGCAAGATTCGCATCTTTAGCAGCGAAGGAAGATAGTGAGCTAAAGCATATACTGATTAATAATAATGTACGCATGATACCTTTTGGTAGTCTGAATGCGAACCGGCTCCCCTCCCCTTTCTTGCTCTCAGCGTAAATGGAACAAACAGAAAATATTTGACTAATTTTATAATATCTCTCAATTATACCTTTGCAATTCATTAATCCAAAACCATGTGACACTTCTGCCTTTTGATTATTGTCCAATTTCTCGTCAACAATGGTTTTATGTTCAAAAATCTTAGCTGTCTGCTCCTCAGTCATACCTTCTCCAGTGTCAATGATTGATATTTCAACATATTCATCATACACTTCACCAGATATAATAACCTTTCCGGTTGGCTGCGTATATTTTCTCGCATTATCAGCAAGAGTGTTGATCATAAACAATGTAAGAATTTTGTCTGCCTTAACTATTGCTTCTGTAGGCTTGACAATTAAATCAATTCCCTTTAGACTGAATCCCATACTTCCGTCACTGACAATATCAAATAAAGACTGCAATCTAAAACTTTCTATATGCATACTGAGTTGACCTTGGCGAAGTTGTATCCAATGTGTTAGTATATTATTGTAGTCAATAATTTTATCCGTTAATTCGCTTATATATGAATATCTATATTTACGTGTTTCATCAGATTCGTCACGAGATTCAAGGCATTTTATCTCATTAATTATTCTATTTATAAATGGTAAAATACTGTTTACCAATGAAATTTTAGCACGTTGTTCAATATTACGTTTAATATTGTTTGAAAGGTGCAAATTTTCCATTTGAATTTTTTCTGAGATTTCTTCATAGTCTTCTTTTCTCTGTCTGATGCTTTGTTCTTCATCATATTGCCACTGACGTAATGGCTTTAGCAGACTATCAATAGAAAAATTTTTGTCGCTTTTTTGACGCATCCTATCAAATATGAATAATAGAATTAGCACAAGAAAAATCATCATAACAACAGCAACAATCATTATATTCAGAGTTGAAGAAGATTTATCTAATTGCTCTGCGCGGGCTTCCAATAATCTATCTTGACGTGTCTTTTCCTGTATGTCAAGGTATATATTTCTGTTATAATCACTTAATTGCTTATTGTCTATTGCTGAATATGCTAGCGATAATTGCTCTCTAATGGAAGAGACTAGATCTGGTGCTCTTTCTATAATAGGGTCTATATACAATGCATTGTTAAGGCATTTAATAGCAGAATTATAATCTTTTATTTGCCAATAACATTGAGCTAATGTTCTATACGAACCAGCTATTTGGTATACATCACCATATTTAGAAAAGATATTTAGAGAACGTTGAGCCAAATTTCCTGCTAAAAGGGAATCAGGCATATAGTCTGTATTGACAAATTTAATGTCAGGCAGATTATTCACAATAAGGTAGTCTCTCATCTTCGAATCTTGAAGATGTTCACTTATTGCTTGCAAAGAGTTGGCTTCCCAAAATGGATAATGATACCTTTTTGAAAGAATATAACAGCGCATTAAGTAGTCAAATTCCTCTTGACTGATGTCTTTACTGGTACCTTTGGTAATAATTCCTCCTGCTCCTATATTGTAAAAATATGATAATAATTGTGCTGTATCTTTTTGTATAGGACCAAATGGATCTATTTTTTTTAAAGCGTCTATAGATTGATTTTTCAAACCAACATAGTAGAAGTAAGTAGAATTAATAATGTGAAATTCAGTTTTAGCATAGGTGATACGCATCATCTGGCGATCTGTCAATTCTTTTTTTTCTTCCTCAATTCGCCTCATTATTCGCAATGCATTTTCACGATATGAGTAAAAATCTTTATTACGTGATTGTCTTTGACAAAGACGCATGCATTAAATATCGGCAATGAGTAGCTCTATTTGATTATCTGTATAACCTGCTATGTTTTTCAGTAGTTTGTACGCTCCATTATAATTCATACGGATAGTACTAACGAAAGCTAAATTATTTAAAGCTTCTGCTTTTCCCTCAGAATAGTTGTCAGAAAGTAAAAAAGCTTTTCGTGCGTAAATATATGTTGAGTCTAGATTTCTATAATGAAATGCGTAAGATTTTGTATTCAGCAAATCTACCTCATCCTTATTTGACGGTGAACATGCTGAAAAACAGAAAAGGCTTCCTATGCATATAAGCATTAAGAAGCCTTTTATAATGTTATATTTAATTTCTTGCTTTTGCAATATATCCTAAAGATTCTTTACATTTATCAGTTATGGCTTGCCAGTTTCCTGATGCTATGGTTTCTTTTGGGAACAATTTAGAACCCATACCCACACAAAGCACACCAGCTTTAATCCATGATGTAAGATTTTCCTCATCTGGAGATACTGCACCCGTAACCATGATATTGCTCCAACGTAGTGGACCAAGTACATTCTTTACAAATGAAGGACCACCAACATTACCTGCTGGGAATACCTTTGTTACATCACATCCTGCAGCTTGTGCATTACTCATTTCGCTTACGCTTCCGCAACCTGGAGAATAAGGAACTAGGCGACGATTACATACTGGTGCTATTTCTGGGTTGAAATTTGGTCCTACAATGAAATTTGCACCAAGTTGCATATATAACGCAGCTGTTGCAGCATCAAGAATGGTACCAGCACCGAGGATAAGTTCTGAACAATCCTTTGCTGCCCATTTTACTAACTCACCAAATATCTCATGTGCAAAGTCGCCACGATTAGTGAATTCGAATACACGAACACCACCATCGTAACAAGCCTTTATTACATTTTTACATGTATCTATATCACTATTGTAGAATACAGGAACCATACCTGTTTCTTTCATAGCGCAAATAACTTGTACTTTATTAAATCTTGCCATTATATTTTTTGTTATAAGTTCTTAGTTTAACGTTGAACACGTCCGTTAGCATTTCCACCAGCAAGACTTTCAACTTCATCCAAAGATACTAGATTGAAATCTCCAGGTATAGTATGTTTTAGTGCACTTGCTGCAATTGCAAATTCCAATGCCTTAGCTTGATCCTTATATGTTAGCATTCCATGAATCAAACCACCAGAGAATGAGTCACCGCCACCAACGCGATCTATAATAGGGTTAATATCATAATGCTTGCTTTGATAGAATTCTTTACCGTCGTAAATCAAAGCTTTCCAACCATTATGTGTAGCAGATAGGCTCTCGCGAAGTGTTGAAACAACATACTTGAATCCAAATTCTTTCATCATTCCCTTGAAAATACCATAGTATCCTTCTGCATCAGTCTTTCCACCTTCTACATCTGCATCTGGTTTGAAACCAAGACAAAGTTGTGCATCCTCTTCATTGCCAATACAAACATCGACATATTTCATAAGAGGCTTCATTACAGATATTGCCTTTTCAGAAGTCCATAATTTCTTTCTGAAGTTCAAGTCTACAGATACTGTTACATTATGACGCTTAGCAGCTTCACATGCTAATTTTGTGAGTTCAGCAGCTTTATCACTTATTGCAGGTGTGATGCCGCTCCAATGAAACCAATCTGCACCTTCCATAATAGCATCAAAATCAAAATCAGATGTATCTGCTTCTGCAATGGCACTATTAGCTCTGTCATAAATAACTTTAGAAGGACGCATGCTCGCCCCTGTTTCTGCATAGTAAAGACCAACTCTATCACCACCTCTTGCAATGAAATCAGTATTGACTCCATAACGACGAAGTGCGTTTACAGCAATCTGACCAATTTCGTGCTTTGGTAGTTTTGATACAAAATATGTATCATGACCATAATTAGCTAAACTAACAGCAACATTGGCTTCACCGCCTCCAGGTATAATTCTGAAAGAATCAGTCTGGACGAAACGGTAATTGCCTTCAGGTGAAAGGCGAAGCATAATCTCACCTAATGTAACGATTTTACCCATTTTAATCTTAAATTTAATTGTTTGTTATAGATTAATTATAACTTGTTTGTCATCGCAAAAATAACTATAATTTTGCAATTTAGAAAATAAAATGAAAAAAAAATGAGGTTTTAGCTAAAAAAATGGTTGTGCGCACACACAATTCAATAATTATTACTATATTTGCCACAATAATACATACTCGTGGGCGCACACAGCACCTTAATATTAAGTTATGATGCGTTGACGGTTATTACTTAAGACTATGACTGAAAAAATAAGAATTAAAGACATCGCCGAAATGGCAGGAGTTTCTGTCGGGACTGTAGACCGTGTTCTGCACAATCGTCCTAATGTGTCACCTCCAGCTAGAGAAAAAGTTGAGAAAGCTCTCAAGGAGATGAACTATCAGCCCAATATGTATGCCAGTGCTTTGGCATATAACAAGTCGTATACTTTCTATCTTTTCATTCCTAATCATGAGCAGGAAACTTATTGGGAAGAAATTGAAGAAGGTGCCAATAAGGCTATGGAGTCAAGACGTGACTTCAATATTGATGTTAGAATAATGTATTATGAAAGATTTAGTGATGAGTCTTTTACGGAAAAAAGCGAAGAATGTCTTGCAAATAATCCTGATGGAGTTATAGTTGTCCCTGCGGAACTAGACATCACTCGACAATTTACAGATAAGTTGCATGAGTCTAATATTCCTTTTATAATGCTCGACTCATATATGCCAGACTTATTACCGCTTTCATTCTATGGTCAGGATTCTTTCAGCAGTGGATATTTTGCCGCAAAAATTATGATGATGGTTGCCGCAAATGATACTGAAATTATGATCATGAAACAGATGAAGTCAGGTAGAGTCGTTAGTAAGCAGCAGGCTAACCGTGAAGTTGGTTTCAGACATTATATGAGAGACCACTTCCCTGATATAAAAATATTAGAGGTTAATTTACCACTCGATAGCAGTAAGACTGAATATGAGGCAAAACTTGATGAGTTCTTTAATGAACATCCACAATTGCATCATTGCATAACGCTGAACTCGAAAGCGCATATTGTTGGTGAATTCTTACTTAGAACAAATCGACGTGATGTTCAAATTATGGGATATGATATGGTTGGAAAAAATGCAGAGTGCCTTAGACAAGGTAGCATTTCTTTCCTTATAGCACAGCACGCATATCAACAAGGATATAGTTGTGTTGAAGCTCTTTTCAAGGCCATTGTGTTGAAGAAAAAAGTACAACCTGTAAATTACATGCCTATAGAATTACTATTGAAAGAAAATGTTGACTTCTATCGTAGAACTCAATTATAAATACTACATAACAAATGAAACAAACTACTGTACTGAAAATCAATAAGGCTGACTCTGTTGTTGTCTGTCTTAGACCTCTTCAAAAAGGAGAGATTATTAATGTTGACGGTGAGGATATCACCATATTACAAGATACTCCATCTGGTCATAAAATTCTAATTCATGACACGGATGAAGGTGTTGATATTATTAAATACGGTTATCCTATTGGTCATGCTAAAGTCAATTTAAAAGCTGGAGAATGGGTAAACGAAAATAACTTGAAGACGAATTTGGCTGGCACTTTAGAATATACATATTCTCCTGTCAATGAAGAACTTAATATAAAAAACGAGAATAAAAAGTTTAAGGGATATATACGTAAGAATGGTGAGGTAGGAACACGAAACGAAATATGGATTGTACCTACTGTAGGATGCGTAAATGGTGTCGCTGAAAAATTGGTCGAAAAATTAAAGCAAGAGACTAAATTAGAAGGTGTTGATGCTATACATGCATGGCATCACAATTATGGTTGTTCACAGTTAAGTGGCGATCATGAGAATACTCGCAAGATATTACGTGATATTTGTCTGCATCCAAACACTGGTGGTGTATTGGTTCTTTCATTAGGCTGTGAAAACAACCAACCTGACGCATTTATGGAAATGCTTGGTGATTATGACAAAGACCGCATCAAGCTTCTTGTTACCCAACAGGTAAAAGGTGATGAAATTGAAGAGAGCATGAAAATCTTGAGAGATCTCTACTCTTTGGCTAAAGATGATAAACGTGAGGATGTTCCACTTAGTAAGTTGCGAATCGGACTAAAATGCGGCGGAAGTGATGGCTTTAGCGGTATAACAGCTAATCCTCTTGTTGGAGAATTGTCTGACTGGTTGGTTGCACAGGGAGGAACAAGTGTTTTGACAGAGGTTCCAGAAATGTTTGGAGCTGAGACTATATTGATGAACAGATGCAAAACTCCAGAGTTGTTTAACAAGACTGTTAGTTTAATTAATAACTTCAAAGAATATTTTATCAGTCATGGTGAACCTGTTGGTGAAAATCCTTCACCAGGAAATAAGGCTGGTGGAATTTCAACCTTGGAAGACAAGGCTTTGGGATGTACACAGAAATGTGGTCGTGCTAAAGTAAACGGGGTCTTGGAATATGGTGATCGTTTATGCAATGATGGACTAAACTTACTTTCTGCTCCAGGAAATGACTTAGTTGCATCTACAGCTTTAGCTTCTGCTGGTTGCCAATTAGTGCTATTTACAACAGGACGTGGCACGCCATTTGGTACATTCGTTCCAACAATGAAGATAAGCACAAACTCTACCCTATTTAACAATAAGCCAAATTGGATTGATTTCAATGCTGGAGAACTTATTGAAGGTCACGATATGAAAGAGGTTCTTGATAAGTTTATAGACAAAGTCATTTCAGTGGCCAGTGGAGAACTTGTTAGAAATGAAATTAATGAATACAGAGAAATCTCTATATTTAAGAATGGTGTTACTTTATAAATAAGAAATAACAATTGAGCAATAAAAAAGGATTACTGGCACTATCGCCTTTATTTGTTTTGATAGTATTCATCGTCATGTTTACTATCTATTCTGTAGATAAGACAGACAAAGGACCAAATCTGTCTCTAAGTGTAGCTTTTATGATTTCCAGCATTTATGCTGTAATTATTTCAGGTGGCATTCCTGTAAAAAAGAGGATAGATACATTTAGTAAAGGTGCTGGTGCTAGCAATCTGATGCTCATGCTTTGGATATATGTATTAGCGGGGGCATTTGCGGCTTCTGCAAAAAGTATGGGAGCTATTGATGCTACAGTCAATATGGCTCTGAATTTTTTACCAGCAAGTTTGGTTTTGCCAGGTTTGTTTTTGGCAGCATGCTTTATCTCTATTTCAATAGGCACAAGTGTAGGAACAGTTGTTGCTTTGGTGCCGATAGCTGCTGGCATTGCACATTCCACAGGTTCAAATGTTCCACTAATTACTGCAATTGTTGTTGGTGGAGCATACTTTGGTGATAATCTTTCTTTTATTTCAGACACTACTGTCGTGGCTACGCAAACTCAGAATTGCAATATGTCAGACAAGTTTAAGGTCAACGCTATTATTGTAGCACCAGCGGCAATAATAGTATTGGCTATATATGCTTTTATGGGAGCTGATTTCAATGCGCCGGCACATGTTGGGCAAGTTGAATACTTGAAAGTAATACCATATATAGCTGTTTTGGTAACAGCTATAATGGGTATTAATGTCATGGGTGTGCTAACAATAGGAGTGTCTTTATGTGGTATCATAGGCATTTTGGATGGTGACTATAATGTATATGGTTGGTTTGGCGCTATGGGTGATGGCATTTTGAGTATGGGAGAGCTGGTTATAATAGCAATGTTGGCAGGCGGAATGCTTGAAATCATAAAAGAAAATGGCGGAATCAATTACATAATAGAAAAGATAACCAATAAAATATCTGGTAAAAGAGGTGCTGAATTTTCTATTGCAGCTCTAGTTTCTTTTGTAAATTTATGTACAGCTAATAATACTGTTGCTATACTAACAGTTGGAGGTATATCTAAAAAAATAGGTGATCGCTTTGGTGTAGATAACAGAAAAGCTGCAAGTATATTAGATACCTTTTCTTGTTGCGTCCAAGGCATCATTCCATATGGTGTTCAAATGCTTCTTGCAGCAGGATTGGCAAATCTTAATCCTATGCAAATAGTGCCATATCTATACTATCCTATAGCAATTGGATTGGCTGCTACATTAGCAATCATTTTCAGATATCCTAAAAAGTATTCTTAATAAATTATAGTTATGAACATTATACACCGGAATCTATTTGCTAAATTGAGAATTGACAATTTTTCTACAAAAGAATCACTTGAACCTATGTCTAAGTTTAAGATGAAGAAACTAATGGGCTTGATGAAAAATATTGCAGAAATGCCCGCTGGGGAAGTAACGATGTCAAATCCAGTTTTGAAATCAAGATTAAAAAATATTCAGGAGAAAGAACGTCATGCTGTCGATACTTCTATTGAGACAGTTTATTTATTAAGGATTATCGCAAGTAATGTCAATGCCACAATGAATAATGGTATTCCTGTAAGAGGTATCATACAATTGGGACAGTATTTAAGAACAAGAGGTAATAGTGTTGATTTTATAAAACTAGACCACTGGTTATCTAAATTGCATATTTCAAGATTCGCCCAACTTCAAGGTAGCATTTTGATAAGCTTGTTTGGATTTGAAGCGAAAGAACTGCCATTTGTCAAACAACAGGAGAAGAGTGCTGTGCTTTACACACTCAGATCTATAGAAAATGTTGAGAAAGACACAGAAGATTGGCATTTTAGACAAGGAAATCGTGTTTTTGTGCACAATAATCAAAAAGTGCTTAGAAAAAATTTGCGTCGCAGTCTTAGATATGTCGATTATGCCCCAATAGAAACGACGAGTAATTTCATATCTAATTTTTCTCATAGCCTTTCTGAAATAGAAGAATAAGCAAAATAACATTAATTTATTTTGCAGTTAAAGTCTTTTACTGTACTTTTGCATTTATGGAAATGTTTAAAAAAATATATCTATACTTGTTATTATCAATATCTGCAACCGTTGGTGCTAATGCTCAAAACTATGTTCAATGTGAAGATACATGTACACATGTACACGGCATAGATTTAAGTCATTATCAGGGGAATGTATTTTGGGAGACAGTTGGTGATAATTCTAAAATGGCTTATGTTTACCTTAAGGCAACAGAAGGTGGAAGTAAAATAGATGATAAATATGAGCGAAACATTGAGTTAGCTCACAAATACGGATTAAAAGTGGGATCATATCACTTTTTCAGACCAAAGGCGGACTTGAATAGTCAGTTATTGAATTTTATGACTCAATGTAGACCTTCTGAACAGGATTTGATTCCAATGATTGATATAGAAACCAAAAGTGGAATGGACACAGAAGAGTTCTGCGATTCTTTGTTCAAATTTCTAGATATGGTAGAGAAAGCATACAGGCAGAAACCTTTATTATACACTTTTGCAAGTTTCTACAACCATTATTTGTTAGGAAATGTAAATGGCTACAAACTTATGATTGCTCAATACACAAAACGTGAACCAGAATTAAGTGATGATCGTGACTTCATAATGTGGCAATATACTGGTAAAGGTAGGATAAATGGTGTAAACGGATTTGTGGACAAAAGTCGTTTTATGGGACGACATGGTCTGCGTGAGATAAAATTCAGACATTAAAACAAACTTTAAATATATTAATTTTATGGCTATTATAAAATGCCCAGAATGCGGACACCCTGTTAGTGACAAAGCACCGACATGTCCAAACTGTGGAGTTGAAATTGCTGGTAAGGTAAATCTTAATATACCACAGCAAAATATCAAGGAAAATATTAATACTCCTAAGAGTGAAAAACCAAAACCAAAGAAGGGAATAAACAGAGTCCTTATCGTAAGTTTTGTAATTGCGCTGATTATATGTGGTGGTGTATTCTATTTTTATCACGATGCACAATCAAGTAAGGAACAAGAAGCTTATGAATATGCAATGAAGAGCACCGATCCTGCTGTTCTTCAATCATATCTTGATACATATACTGATGCTTCTGAGGCTCATATTGATAGTATACAGTCTCACTTGAACAGTCTTCAACAAGTTGATAAGGATTGGACCAATGCACTAGTAAGTAATTCAAAGTCTGCTTTGCAGGATTATTTAGATAAGCACCCTGACTCTCCTTATAAGGCAGTTGCAGAACATAAGATAGACTCAATAGATTGGACGCTTGTATCAACAACAAATACAAACGACGCTTATAATAAGTATCTGGAAGATCATCCTAACGGAGAACATGTTGATGAGGCTAAAGATGGAATAAAGAATCTTAACGCAAATACTGTTCAACCTGAAGAGCGCGTTATAATTAATGGTTTATTCCGCAATTTCTTCCAGAGCATTAACTCCCGTGATGAGCAGGCTCTTATGAGTACATGTGAAGGATTACTTACTTCTTTCCTTGGAAAGACTGATGCCACAAAGAGTGATGTTGTAACTTTCTTGAATAAAATTTGGAAAGATGATATGACAAACATGAATTGGCATATTAATAATGATTACAAAATAGACAAGAAAGAAGTTGGAGACGGTGAGTACGAATACACTGTAACATTCTCTGCCATACAAAGTAAGGAGTTTAATGATGCTTCGAAGAACGGCAAGTCCAAATTCCGTGTTAGTGCAAAAGTTAGCCCTAATGACAGAATCAGTTCATTTAATATGACTAAGATTATTGAATAGTATTTTTATCATCCAACCACCTAAAAAGTTAGGTGGTTGTGAACAAAGTATAAATAATTAGGGGAGGTGATTTCACTTCCCTAATTATTTATGTAAACTAACGCTAATTTTTTGTTGTTTTGGTTTATGCTAAATGAAAACGATGTCTAGAAATCCAGACTAAGCATCTTTCATTTGCCGCAAAAGTTCTTTTTGTCTCTGACTCAAGCCTGTTGGTAATTTCACATTATAGACAATAATCAAATCACCATAAGTTCCATCTCCGCGGCTATAACCTCTACCCCGCACTCTGACTTTTGTGCCATTTTGTGTTTCTGGTTTTACTTTAAGTTTAATCTTTTGATTATTGTTTAGCTGAATGATAATCTCTCCACCTAACAATGCTGTGTAAATATCAATGCTAACCTTGGCTTCCATCTGCCCACTATCCTGATGCCTATCGGCTGAACCAGATTTATCGGCATTACGGAATCCACCGCCTCCAAATAAGTCCTTGAAGAAGCTTGAAAATCCTCCTCCACCTTGTCCGAAACTGCCGAAATCAAAACCCTCAAATGGATTCCCATTAGACTGGAACCCACCACCTGCATTAGCATATTGGTCAGCTTGATTCCACTGTTGTCCATATTTATCATATTTAGCTCTCTTGTCACTATCTCCAATCACATCGTATGCTTCGTTTAGAGCTTGAAACTTTGCCTTAGCTTTCGGATCATTGGGGTGTAAGTCTGGGTGAAAGAGCTTTGCACGCTTTCTGTAAGCAGCGCGTACATCTTTTTGAGGTATATTCCTATCAACACCTAAAATCTTGTAGTAATCTATAAATGCCATAAAATGTCCTCCAATTATTTATTGTTTTTTGTAAAACAAATATGCAAAAATCATGCCGAATATGTTTACTATCATATTTTTTTGGCACGCACTTTGCATTATAACTGCAACAAGGAAATAAATATGAAGTTTCAAATTGTAATTTCTCTATTTGTAACAATATAATATTGTTGTAAAAGTTTTGCGATTAGCCGCAAAACCGCTACATTTGCATTAGAGGAGTTAATTAAAGGATAAAAGGAGATTTAAATATGACAAGTCAATTTTCACCAAAGGTTTCCGAAATACTGGCATTTAGCCGGGAGGAAGCGACACGCCTCGCAAGTCGATATGTTGGTCCAGAGCATCTGGTACTTGGCATATTGCGTGAAAAGGAAAATCCGTTGCTGAATTTGTTTAAGCGAATGAATATTGACGAGCAAAGCGTAAAGTTTGAGCTTGAGAAGAAAGTTCGTGAAGATGAATTCTCAGAACCGATAATCACTTCAGAACTTGTACTGAATGAGCAAGCAAGTAACATTTTGAAGCTTGCTGTGCTTGAGGCAAGATTGCAACATACGCAAATGGTTGACGTGCAACATTTAATATTGGCTATATTGCACGATCAGGTTAACAATGGTGCCAAGGAAATATTAGAATTGAATAATATGAATTACGAAGATACACTATCATACTTGCAGGTTCAAAAAAGTAATTCGCCCGTACAAAATGGGCTAGAGTTACCTGACGAAGATGATGATGAGTTTGACGCCAAACCTTCTGGTGCGGGTCAGGCAGAATCGCTAAAGGTAAAAAGTAACAGCAGTAAAACACCGATACTTGATAATTTTTCAACTGATCTTACACAAGCAGCTCTTGACGGCAAACTAGATGTCGTTGTTGGGCGTGAGAAGGAAATACAGCGTGTGACAGAAATACTTTGTCGTCGCAAGAAAAATAATCCTATTTTGATAGGAGAACCTGGTGTTGGTAAAAGTGCTATTGTCGAAGGTCTTGCTCAACTTATAGTTCAGCATAAGACATCGCCACTACTTTTCAACAAACGTGTGGTAAATCTTAATATGACTGCTATTGTTGCCGGAACAAAGTATCGCGGACAGTTCGAGGAACGTATACGTGATCTTATAAAAGAACTTGAGCGAAACAGTGATATAATTGTATTTATTGATGAAATCCATACTATAATCGGCGCAGGAAGTACACCTGGAAGTATGGATGCAGCAAATATAATGAAACCAGCTTTGGCTAGAGGTGCGATTCAATGTGTTGGAGCAACGACTCTTGATGAATACAGACAGAGTATCGAGAAAGACGGTGCACTTGAACGTAGATTCCAGAAAGTATTGGTTGAAGCTACTTCTGCTGATGAAACATTGTCTATATTGAAAAATATTAAAGACAGATATGAAGAACATCATCATGTGACATACACTGACGATGCATTAAAGGCATGTGTCAATCTGACAGAAAGATATATCACTGATAGGTATTTCCCAGACAAGGCTATTGATGCTCTTGACGAGGTTGGTTCACATATTCATTTACAACATGCTGAAGTTCCAACAGAAATCACTGATAAGCAGAAAGAACTGGATGAAACAATCAACAAGAAAAATGTAGCTGTAAAAAATCAGAACTTCGAACTTGCTGCTGGTTATCGTGACTATCAGTCAAAACTAGAAGCTGAGATAAAAGATCTTAATGACAAATGGAGCAAGGGTCAAAATGGTGACCGACATGTTGTCACCGATACAGATGTCGCTGATGTCGTTTCTACAATGGCAGGCATACCTGTACAAAGAATTGCAGAAAAAGAAAATATTCGACTGAAAAATATGGCTAATGTGCTGACACAAAATGTTATTGCACAAGATAAGGCTATTGAAAAAATGGTAAAAGCCATACAGAGAAATCGTGTAGGTATAAAAGATCCAAATCATCCTATCGGAGTTTTCATGTTTCTAGGCCCTACCGGTGTCGGTAAGACATATTTGGCAAAACAGTTGGCAAATTATATGTTTGGTTCTTCTGATGCGTTAATACGTATAGATATGAGTGAATATTCCGAAAGCTTCAATACATCTCGTCTTGTTGGTGCACCTCCGGGATATGTAGGATACGAGGAAGGCGGACAGCTGACAGAAAAAGTACGTAGACATCCCTACTCTATTGTATTGCTAGATGAAATCGAAAAGGCTCACGGTAATGTGTTTAATATGTTACTTCAAGTCCTTGATGAAGGCAGACTTACTGATGGCAATGGTCGTTTAGTGGATTTCAGAAACACTGTTATCATAATGACATCCAATTCAGGAACTCGCCAACTAAAGGAATTCGGTCGTGGTGTTGGTTTTAATGCAGGTGGTACTCTTGGCTTGAGCATTAATGACAAGGATAAGGAATATGCACGTAGCATCATCCAAAAAAGTCTTAGCAAACAGTTTGCTCCTGAATTCCTTAACCGTCTTGATGAGATTGTAACATTCGATCAGTTGGACCTGACCGCTATAAAAAAGATCATAGATATAGAGCTCAAAGAACTTTTTGCTCGCATTGAGTCATTAGGTTATAAATTGTCTATTACAGACAAGGCTAAAGAATTTGTTGCTACCAAAGGTTACGATGTGCAATTTGGTGCCCGACCATTGAAGCGTGCCATTCAAAACTATATTGAAGACGGTATTTGTGAACGTATTCTAAGCGGTGATGTTAAGGAAGGTGATACTATAAATATCGGCAAAAATCCAAACAAGGATGAGTTGACATTCAAATAGTCTTTGTAGAAATGCAAACTCCACTTTGCAAAGCGTATTTATAATGCGTTATCAATAAAGTACTGAATAAAAAAAACATTAAATGAGGAAAAAGCATACCAAGAAATAGGTATTTTTCCTCATTTTTTTGTAATTTTGCGGGCAAACTCAATAGAAATTCTATTATACATATTTAATAATCAATTTAGTGAATATGATTTATTCTAAAGAAGTCGACAACATGTGTGTTGTTGCAAAGGGCCCAAATCATGGTCCAGCCCCAATTCCTGAAGAAGGAAAATGGATTCAGGCTAAAGAGATTAAAGACATCTCTGGTTATACTCACGGTGTGGGTTGGTGTGCTCCTCAGCAGGGTGCTTGTAAGCTATCTTTGAATATCAAAGATGGTATTATTCAGGAAGCTCTTGTTGAGACAATAGGTTGTACAGGTATGACACATTCTGCTGCTATGGCATCAGAAATCCTTCCTGGAAAGACTATTCTTGAAGCTCTTAATACCGACTTGGTTTGTGATGCTATCAACACAGCTATGCGCGAACTTTTCTTGCAGATTGTATACGGTCGTAGTCAGAGTGCATTCTCTGAGGGCGGTCTTGTTATCGGTGCAGGTCTTGAGGATCTTGGTAAAGGTCTTCGTAGCCAGACTGGTACACTTTACGGTACAGTAGCTAAGGGTACTCGTTACCTTGAGTTGACAGAAGGCTATATCACAAAGCAGTTCCTTGATAAGGACAGTCAGGTTTGTGGTTATGAGTATGTTCAACTAGGCAAGATGATGGAAGCTATCAAGAATGGTGTGGATGCTAACGAAGCAGTTAAGAAGTTCACAGGTTCTTATGGCCGTACTACAGCTGAGCAGGGTGTTGTTAAAGCTATTGATCCACGTAAAGAATAAGGAGATACAGATATGATAAGAAAAGTAATTTTTGAAAGCCAGGAGCGCCGTATAGACAGTGTGCTTGCAACTCTTAAGGAAAACGGTATTAATAGTATCGAAGAGGCTAATGAAATTTGCGAAAAAGCTGGTGTTGATCCTTATCAGATGTGTGAGGATACACAGCGTATCTGCTTCGAGAATGCGAAGTGGGCTTACGTTTGTGGTACAGCTATCGCTGTTAAGAAAGGTGTAAAGAATGCTGCTGAGGCTGCTGAGGCTATTGGTCTTGGTCTTCAGAGTTTCTGTATCAAGGGTTCTGTTGCTGACGACCGTAAGGTTGGTCTTGGTCATGGCAACCTTGCTGCTCGTCTTCTTCGCGAAGAGACAGAATGTTTTGCATTCTTGGCTGGTCACGAGTCTTTCGCAGCAGCTGAAGGTGCCATCAAGATAGCAGAGATGGCAAACAAGGTTCGTGTTAAGCCTTTGCGTGTCATTCTTAATGGTCTTGGTAAAGATGCAGCTATGATCATCAGCCGTATCAACGGTTTCACATACGTACAGACAAAGTTTGATTATTATACTAGCGAAGTTAAGGTAGCTCAGGAAATCGCTTATTCTGATGGTGCTCGTGCAAAGGTTAAGTGCTATGGTGCTGACGATGTACGCGAGGGTGTTGCTATTCTTTGGAAAGAGAACGTTGATGTTTCTATCACTGGTAACTCTACAAACCCAACACGTTTCCAGCATCCAGTAGCCGGAACTTACAAGAAAGAGCGTCTTGCTGCTGGCAAGCCTTATTTCTCTGTAGCTTCAGGTGGTGGTACAGGTCGTACTCTTCACCCAGACAACATGGCAGCAGGTCCTGCTTCTTATGGTATGACAGATACTATGGGTCGTATGCACTCTGATGCTCAGTTCGCAGGTTCTTCATCAGTTCCAGCTCACGTTGAGATGATGGGATTCCTCGGTATGGGTAACAACCCAATGGTTGGTGCAACTGTAGCTATTGCTGTTGCTCTTGACCTTGCTATGAATAAGAAGTAATTCTAGAATTAGCAACATATATGCTCCTGTAACTCAAAAGGTTACAGGAGTTTTTTTTATTTACTAATAACATACATGGCATATAACATAATAGATGATGCCACTACGCCGGTCATTACTTTTATAGAGGGTTTATATCCAAATACATAATGCGTATAAACAGCTACGAAAAGCAATTCCATGAAGGCAGAAATTGAAGTGCCGATACCAAGTCCCATTAAACCACCTATATGATAACCCAATATTGAACTTATTAAAAGTAATATTGCTGAAACTGATTCTTGAAATAAATACAATAAAGATTTACCTTGAGCTAAAGCTACATATTCTATTGGCAAATACACGGCTCTTGCAATTACACCAAACACTGCTACTTTCACAAATGGTATTGCTCCCATGAAATTATTGCTAAACAATATCGGTAATATATGTGAAACCAATGGCATAAAAACAAGCAATAAAGGCAAAACGATAAGCAAATTAGTTATTATCTGTCTGTTGATAATATCCATCATGTCTCTCATTGTGTTATTTCTTGCAAGTCGAGGAAAATAATCAGCTTCCAAAGCTGAAAAAGCAACGCCTGAGTATGTCATTGTTATCATAAATCCTGCATTGTATAGTCCTACTATCTCCAAAGAAGCATTAGTACTTAGAAATGATCGTATGACATATTCCGTTCCACTGCCAGCCAAACATGCTAAAGAAAAAGCAATACCCAACTTTAATAATGACATATCACTCTTTATACAATTCAATATATTGTTTATTGATGGTATATTACTAAAACGTAAACCAGTTGCGTGGCAGCATAATAAGTATGTGAAGAGTGTTGATAAAACTAAAGAAGGAACAATGGCCTTTGATCCAAAAGCATAAAGCAGAGGAATACTAACGATCAATGAAATTGCAGTTCCTGCGATCATTAGCTTTGCCAGTTTTGATTGCTTTCCTGTTCCTTTTAGTATTGCAATCTCTCCTCCAGAAAGAGTCGTTAATGATACTGCAAAAGGAATGAAAATCAATTCAAACAAATGGTTTTCAGATTTACCAAATGATATAAAATTGAATAATGGAGACATTACTAATGTAATTATAAAACCGCACAAGGCTGCAAAAATACTCCATGATCTTACCGATATTATAGATTTAGCTAGTTTTTCATTATCTTGTCCATAGTAGTTGGAGATTTTTTTCACTCCCGAAGTTTGTATTCCTAATCCAGTAATATCACCAGTCATTCTCGCAATGGAGTTATAAATGGAAAACATACCAAAACCATTAGTACCCAATAATATAGCTACAAATTTCGTCTTTAACAGACCTATGATGATGTTTATTATTTGTACACCACCAAAAAGACCTGCCGACTTTATGTTTCTAATGTATGTACCACGTGTGGAATTCATAGTTTGCAAAGATAAGCAAACTTTTCATCTTACCCAAGAAAAAGGAATATCAAATTGAATGTTGCATATTTTGACACAAATCGTGCTAATGATATTTGTAGGGCATTCAAACTTTCCGTACCTTTGCATCATATTATTTTCACAGGTGATGGTCAAAAAGAGAAAAAAGAAAAACAAAAGCGGAAACGGATTACTGAAATTGATTATTTTATCATGCGGTGTCTTGTTTTTACTATGGTATTATATGCCATGGCAGATGCTTAACACTGCCAAATATGATAAGAATTGGCCATATACTGATATTGATGCACCGTTTTCTGGAGACTATGATGGCGTTGACATTTCTAGACATCAGGGAAAAATACGTTGGGACATTCTTTCTAAAAATAACCACATTAAGTTTATCTATATAAAAGCTACAGAGGGGATATACAATGAAGATCCATGTTATAAACGCAATGTTTCTGAAGCAAAGAAACATGGTTTCTTAATTGGTTCTTACCATTTTCTTTCTAAAAATTTTTCAGGTAGAAGGCAGTTTTATCACTTTAATGATGTTGTTGATAAGGAGCAACAAGACTTATTGCCAATAATAGATGTAGAAGATGATGGAACTCTTGGTTGGAGCAAAGAAAAAATACAGACTGAATTAAGCGATTTCATTGATGCATGCAAAGAAGAATATGGAAAGGCTCCAATAATATATTGCAGCGAGTCATATTTTAAAGATAATCTTTCACCAGAATTCGATAACTATATTTTGTTTATCGCCAATTATACAGGTACACCATTATTGCCTGGCAAACCAGTGTATGATATGTGGCAATTCAGTAAAAAAGGACATGTTCCAGGAATTTGGAATTGGGTAGATTTAGACAAACTATCACCAAATACAAATATTGATGATTTAAAGTTGACTAAAGATACTGACTAAAACATTTATAGTCGTCACTAGTAAGCAATTTGTCAAGAGTAACGTTTTTATTGTCATTCATGTAGCTCTCAACTGCATCAATAAATTTGGTAGTGAACACTTTATTTCCAATAATTTTATTAACAGCATACATAACCTTCCCCATGTGTAAATCCTTTTCTTGTTGGCTGCGGTGGTCGAAGTTAGGCATCTGATAAATACTTAAAAGATAAAAACTCAGACAATCAGGAACAATATATTCCCTGGACATTGTCTTGCATTGATTCTTTGAATAATATTTTGTATATAAAGGGTAATCCTCACCCAGATATTTATCAAGACAAATGCCGATAGTTTTATCCCCTACTATAATGCTTTGGTCAAGAGCGCCTATCTGTGCGTAAACTTTAGGCATCTTAAAATGAGATAACTCTTTATCAGCCTTACCGAAAGCAGATGATAATTTTTTATTGATATCATCAATACTTGCGTATTGGGTTTCAGCATCAGTAATAAGTGTTTGAAGTGTTGTATCTTGATAGAAATTAAGAAAACGGCTATTAATATCTGGTTCATAAACAGCTCCTAATTTTAGCACATTTTCAACCAAGGTTCTAGTTTCTATCGGGTATTCTGTATTCATTTCTTGAAGAGCTGAAAAGTCGCCCGTTGTAAGATATCTGCTCTCGATACGATCATAGCGCAATATCTCAACGTGGCTCTCAATGTCACTATTTGGCTTAAGTTTTAATTCACAAGCCACACAGAGTACCATTACAGCAAATAATATGTAATAAATCTTCTTCAAACGAATAGTCTCCCTTAAAATTCAACAACGCAAAAGTACTAAAAAATATTTTTTAATGCAAGTGTTTTGCTAAAAAAATTAAATTTTACGGTCAAATATAACACTTTTAACTCAAAATTAGTAAAAAACTCAAATGAAAATAAAAAATATTTATTAAGCCGAACATTTATAATTATATTTGCATTAACAAACTAAAATATAAACAATGATTAAAACAAGTTTTATCACATTTGCGCTATTTTTGGCTGCAAATAGTAGTGTGGCTCAAAATTCGCTGAGTGTTGATGTCACTAATCCTTATAACATTGAGATGAGTGATGCTCCAATCGTTATAAGTCTAAAAAATTACCCTTTAACAACGTCTTCTATTGTAACTTGTAATGGACTAGAAATCGCTTCTCAGGTAGATGATCTTGATGGTGATGGTAATAGCGATGAGTTATGCTTTATGACCAATCTTAAAGCTAAAGGAAAAAAGACATTTAAAATATTGCTAGATAACAAGTCGGATCAGAAACAATATAAGAATTTAACTTTTGCAGAATTATTATTGAGAGATCCAAAGGTGAAAGACAAAAATAAGCATGATTTGTATTTATCACAGATTGCTGCTACTGATGAAATGAAAGATCAGTACCACCTACTTCATCACCACGGCGTGGCTTTTGAAAACGAACTGATATGCATGCGATTCTATTTTGATGAGCGACAGACTCTTGATTTATATGGTAAATTCCACAAGGGATTGGAACTTAAAGATACACAGTTTTATACTTCTAAGGAACAAAAGTTGAAGGGATATGGCGATGACATTCTTTGGGTAGGAGACACTTTCGGTTTCGGTGCTCTTCGTGGCTGGAACGGTAGCGCTTCTACAATGATGAGTGATGTTAAGTCTAGAGGACAACGTATTGTTTGTTATGGTCCTGTTCGCACAATCGTTGAACTTACCGATAACGGATGGAGATATAAGGAAGGACAACCGCGTATTTCTTTAACTGAACGATATACACTATATACAAATCATCGTGATGTTGATGTAGAAGCATGGACTAACCGTGATTCTAAGAATATGGAATTCTCTACTGGATTGATAAATATGAAGAACTCTTTGGAGTATTCAGATCATACCGGTCTTCGTGGACTTTGGGGAACTGATTGGCCAGCAGGTAACGATACTATAAATTGGAAGCGTGAGACTGTTGGAATGGGAATATATATACCACAGAATTATCGCATAAAGGAATTGCCTGCTGATAAAGATAATTATGGTTATGTAATCCGAATGGTAGACGGAAAACTTAATTATAAAATTACATATTCAAGTGCTGATGAGTCTTTTGGTTATCACGACTCAAAGTCATGGTTTGAATATCTTAAAGAATGGAAGAAAAATATTAACCTACGCCCGATTATTAAAATCAAGCGTGATTAATAATATCAGTGAATGTCTTCCTGCCGCGAACATAATATTGCCAAAGCAGGGAGATATTCATTTTGTCATTTTTACATCCTTCTACCCTATTCTTCTGCATTAAGTCTCGATCTGACTTGAAGTCTTTTCGCCATTTTTTGAATGCTCGGCGAGCTTTATATATAGCCTTGAAGTCACCAATATTCTTATCAACAATTAAAGTCTTCCATGCTGCTGTATAGTCAAGTATCCACCTTAAACGCATAGCAGACTTCAATTCCTCTTCAGGAAGATTCTTATATAGCATTGTAAGATTGTTGCGGAAGTTCAGATAAGTTTTCATCGGATTACTCTTTGGTAATGTACCGCCTCCAACATGATAGACTTTGCTTTCTGGAATGCATACAATCTTATGACCATACAGATTAAGTCTCCAGCACAAGTCTATCTCTTCGTTATGTGCGAAAAAGCGACCGTCTAAGGCTCCGACGTTCCAATAGTCTTTTGAGCGAATCATTAAGCAAGCACCAGTTGCCCATGAAACCTCAGCTATATCATCATATTGTCCTTTGTCTTTTTCTACTGTGTCGAAAACTCGTCCACGGCAGAAAGGATATCCTAGCTTGTCAATAAATCCACCAGAAGCACCAGCATACTCAAACGAGTCTTTATCGAATATAGATAAAAGTTTCGGTTGACATGCAGCAACATTTTGATGTTCATCCATGTATTTCAATAGTGGTTTCAGCCAATTTTCTGTGACTTCCACGTCTGAATTCAATAGCAGATAATATTCGCTATCTACTTGTTTTAGAGCTTGATTATAACCTTCGGCAAATCCATAGTTTTTGTCAAGCGTAATAATCTCAACCTCAGGAAAGTCTTTCTTCAGCATTTCAATTGAATCGTCAGATGACGCATTATCTGCAACGATAACTTTAGCATCCTTCTCAGAATGTTTAATCACCGTTGGCAGATATTTCTTCATCATATCCCTGCCGTTCCAATTTAGTATTACTATTGAAAGTTTCATATATCTCAAATTATTTCCGCTTTGAGTGCTGATCCGTCATGATTAAAATCACCCAACTTTACACGGATAATCTCATTATCATACTCTATGCAAGCACTTGAAGCAGGAAGTTCTACACGGATATAATTATCTGTAAATCCATGCATAGCTTTTCCTCTCGGAGCTTTCTCAAAAAGCACATCCATCTCCTCACCTATATACTTGGCATAGAAGTCATGTGTCTTTTGGTCGCTAAGTTCAAGCAGTCTCTTTGAACGCCTTTTCTTTTCCTTCTCTTCAACAACGTAAGGTATTGAGAGGGCACTAGTTCCTGGGCGTTCACTATATGGGAACACGTGTAACTGAGTTACTGGTAGTGAGTTCAAGAAGTCGTAACATTCTTGGAAATATTCAGGTTCTTCTCCACGGCATCCCACCATAACGTCAACACCAATGAAAGCGTCTGGCATTTTCTCTTTTATAAGATTTATCTTATGTGCGAACAGGGCACTGTCATATCTTCTGTGCATCAACTTCAACACTTCATCACTTCCACTTTGCAATGGTATGTGAAAATGAGGCATGAAAGCACGGCTATGTGAACAATAATCTATCAGTTCGTCTTCCAACAAATCGGGTTCCAAACTACTAATTCGAAATCTTTCTATACCTTTGACATTATCAAGAGCCTTTACTAAATCTATAAATTTCTCGTGAGTAGTTTCGCCAAAGTCACCAATGTTTACGCCTGTAAGAACAATCTCTTTGCCACCTTCTGCAGCAGCTTGCTCAGCCTGCTCAACAAGTGAGGCTATTGATGGATTTCTAGAGAATCCACGTGCGTAAGGTATGGTACAATAAGTGCAGAAATAGTTACATCCGTCTTGTACCTTAAGGAAATATCTTGTTCTATTTCCTCTTGAGCAAGATGGCTGAAAAGTCTTGATATCCTTAGTTTTAACCGAATGGAATTGATGCAACGCTTCCTTATCATCACCTTCAGTAAAGGCATTACTTAAATATTGAATAAGGTTAGCCTTTTCATTAGAACCAAGTACAAGGTCTACCCCATCAATTTTACTAACCTTTTCAGCTTCAAGCTGTGCATAGCAACCAGTAACGACAATAAAAGCACCTGGATTTTCACGTGCCATTCTGTGTATAGCCTGTCTGCATTTATGGTCTGCAACTTCTGTAACTGAACATGTGTTTATAATGCATATATCAGCATTCTCACCTTTTTCGGCAGCTACGACACCCATTTCGGAAAGCATCTTTCCGAAAGTGGATGTCTCTGAGAAATTGAGTTTGCATCCTAACGTATAATAAGCCGCTTTCTTACCTTGAAAAGCTGAACTATCTATCATATATATTTATTGAATCTTTAATTATTTACAGACCAAGAATCTTGCAGATCTTATCAATTATACCGTCTGTACTGTCAGCAGCCTGATTAAGTTTCTCGCTAAGTTTCTCGTCTACTTTATCCTGAACTTTCTTACTTACTTTGTCTACGATCTTATCAGCGGCCTTGTCCAAAGCATCATCTGATTTATCTTTTGAATCCTTTTCATCCTTTGAATCATCTTTTACTGATTCGCTTTGGGTATCTTCGCTATTATCATCGTCGTTTACTTCCTCCTTATCAGAAGAACTATTCATCGTATTCTCATAGCATCTCACGATATCATCAGCGTTTACAGTATATACATGTCCTATGAAACCATAAGAAACATTATGCTCACGACCATCAAACTTTACATCACATACAGAATAAATAATGTAGTTATGGTAATTAATCATGTCGTCTAGTGTAGAATCAACAGTATTGTCGTCCAATATCTTTGTGATAATACTCAATCCCATAGACAACAAGTCATCACTATTACCTTCTTTTTCATTAATCTTGTCCACAGCCTCAGTAAGTTCTTTCTTGATAGCATTCTTATGGCTATCCTTACTTGGGTTTGCTATTGCTAATATAATAATAATGGCTACAGCAACAATTGCGACAGTTTTCCAAATAGGTTTCTTTTCCTTCTCTTTTGGTTCTGTCTCCTGATTGTTTACATTATTAATATATGGAGGAACAGGAGGAGGAGTTTGCTGTACTGGTGTATTAGTTTGAAGCATAATGCGTAGTTCCTCAACTTGCCAAGCTGGAGTCCAGTCTGCAAAGCCGTCAGCCCAAACAAGTGTTTCAGCTGTTATATTTTTATTCTTTACAAGAATTTCAGCACTAAAAGGTCCTACTTGTAGTCCGTTTTCGATAATAAAATAATTCATATTGTCTAATTTATTTTGAAATATGCATGCAAAGTTAGAAAAAGTTTTGATAAAATTTGCATATATGGGAAGAAAAGATTACTTTTGCACCCGATTTAAAGATCAATGGTTCCGTAGCTCAGTTGGATTAGAGCAACAGCCTTCTAAGCTGTGGGTCCTGGGTTCGAATCCCAGCGGAATCACTTAAATCATGAAAAGGGACATTTTTATGTCCCTTTTTCGTTTGAATATACCTTTATATTATATGAAAAATATAATGCAATACTGTAAATGACATATCTTTATTAATAGTTTTAGGTAATTTTATTCAGTGTTAAGTTGATTCATACCTGTTTATTTACTATATTTGTCATTGTAAACATAGTATAAAATAGAAAAATGAATATAATCCAATGATGGCTTTATAAAAAGCGAAGAAAAAATAAATAATGATTACATATTAGCATAAAACACATACAATACTGTTATTTTGACCATTAGTATTATAAAGTTAAAACATATAGCTATACTAGGAATAACGCTAGAAAAACATTTCAATGATCAAACAGATGAAGCCAGAGCCAAGCTGGTTGAACTATGTGTACAGATAGATATTCATGAATACATAATCTAAGAAAATTAGGGAAAGAATCATCAAGCTTGCATGAATACTATGCCGAGCGCAGTTTATCTTATGCAAAGATAACACAAATTTCCGAACAAATAAAAAGGGGCTGACAAAAAAGTCAGCCCCAAGATCAGAGAGAGATAGATAAGACCGGTCTCACGACCTATCATCTTACCTACTATTATTTGTTAGCAGGATGATTATATTTTGATGCACGTACATCCCAATACATCTTACTGTAATAGTTGTTTGTTCCGTCAGTAAGTTTAGCAACTGCAGCCGTCCAGTTATCACCATTAAGAGTACTTTCGTTAGTAGGATACTTAACACGCTCAATAATATCACCTTTAGTTTCACTCAACGGAGTAAATGCTATTTTGTTACCATTGTATACACATGTGATTTCACCTGGACGAATTAACTGTTCTGGATAACCTGTACGGCGAATCTCTGTCCAAGCTTCAGTACCATTGGTATAAAGGTCTATATACTTCTGAAGTGCACAGGTTTCTGCGTTTACATTTCCAGAAACAGAATTCACATAGGAATCTATAGCAGTATTTGAAATTGACTTGCCAGCCAAATCATACCAATATTTAAGTGAGGCTTCAACACCATCTTTATAATCGGCAACATCATAACCATTATATTCACAAAGAATAAACTTAAGTTCAGCATAAGTCATCAAAGGAACTGCATAAGTCTTTTGAACCACCATAGGCTTGGTGCTATACCAGTCTGGTGCACTTTCACTAAATTTTTCCTGCGTTCCTGTAGGAGTTGCGTAAGGAATACCCTGATATACTCCAGCATCATTTGGAGTTGTATAAACATATAGACGGGGATCAAAAGTTCCCTCCCAAGGATGTTGCTTGTTGTTCAATGTATCGCGCTGTCCCTTCATTATATCAACTAAAGGGTTTGCTATTGTCAAGTCATTACGCCCATCGGTAAAGAATCCATCATAGAACTGGCAATAATCGGAACCTGCAGAAGAATAAGTAAACTTAGCAGCATCATCGTTACTTTGCATGACACCACTATTCAATGCCTCTGCAATATAAGACTTCCAATTAGTATCAACCTTAGAAAGATGAATTGCTAGGCGACATTTCAAAGAATTACCAAACTTTTTCCATTTACTGGCATCACCACCAAAGATGATATCGCCAGAAGTAAAAGCACTCTTTGAGACATCAATCATATTAACAGCAGCTGTAAGGTCCTTTATCATACCAGCATAGATATCCTTCTGGTCATCATACTTACAATAAAGAACATTGTCACTCTCTAGTTTTGAGATATCTGAATAAGGAACATTCCCCCATGTATCGGTGATAACATCCATAAGCCAAACTTTCATAATCATAGCGGCAGCAATCTGATTTTGATTTGCACCATAAGCAGAACTTGTTACTTTTGTTGCATCATCTGAATTCAGTTTAATAACTTTGTCAAAATTAGCCATACCCATATAAAGGTAATTGAAATAACTATTATTCGTAGACTCACGAATTTGATAGCGATCCTCCTCTGTATAATTACGCTGTGACCACTGCTGTGAATATGGAAGACACTGACGACCACTAAACCAAACATCATAGATATTATCCATTGTCCATTTTTCGGCACCTTCCATCAACATATTTGAAGGAACTTTTGACGTGCTATTAGGACTCACATTCATTTGATCCAAATCACTGCATGATACAGTGGTAAGGCACAATGAACCTAAATATATATATTTTAGAAATTTATTCATATTGTATACCCTCCCTTATTTTAGAATTTGAGATTTGCAGTAAAACCATAGTTGGCAACCATTGGAGTAGCACCACCTTCAATTCCCTGTATATTACCAGAACTGGTGACTATCATTTCAGGGTCAAAGTTTTTACAATCTGGTCCCCATACACCTAGATTACGTCCGTAAGCAGAAAAGCGGAGAGACTTAATAAACCAAGCAGGATTAAGTTTGAAAGTGTAACCTACTGTTACCTCACGAAGTTTGATATAATCAGATCTCAAAATACTCTGTGCAGCAGGACCATTATAATAGTTCTCATAATAATCGCGAGCGCTTACTCTTACTGTATTCTTTTCACCAGTTCCATAAACAACACCATCAGAGATTATACCATTCTCACGAACACCGTTAGCGGCTGTTTCTTCAAACATACCACAATAGTATCCCCACATCTGGGTTGTAGAGAAGAAATGACCACCCTTTGAGAAATCAAACTGAAAGCTAGCATCAAAATTACCCCACTTGAAAGAGTTAGACCAACCACCTGTGAAGTCAGGATAAATATGACCAATATCCTCATTACCACTTGTTGACATGTATAATCCTTTTGAATCTACACACTTATTACCATTTTTATCATATACATAGTTAGTACCCATAATTACACCATAAGGTTTACCAACAACTGCACCAATCTCGACCTTAAAGGGAGCATTTGAAATACGATAATAATCTACACCGTCAGCAAGCGACTTAACAGTATTCTTGTTTGAAGCCAATGTTATATTTGTCGTCCATTCAAATTTGCGCGTCTTTACTGGAGTTGCGTGAAAAGCAAATTCTACACCCTTATTTTCAATTGTTCCTGAGTTAATCATTTTATACATGTAACCTGTTGAACCTGAAACAGACAATGGCAATATCTCATTGCTTGTTGTTGTAGTATAATATGTCAAATCAAATCCCAAACGGTTATTAAGGAATGATGTTTCAAGTCCGAATTCCCAAGATTTGGTAGACTCTGGTTTCAAATTTGAGTTTGACAATGTATTTGAAAGACGATATCCTGGTGTAGAACTATCTATATTAGTATATTGTGTATAGGTCTGCATCACCTGATAAGGATCAGTGTCATTACCTACACGAGCATAACCTGCACGTAACTTACCATAAGACAACCAAGGAGTTTTGTCTTTCAAAAGTTCGGAGAACAACCAACTGGCCGTAACAGAAGGATAAACATAAGTATTATTACTCTTTGGCAATGTAGAAGATTTATCTCCACGTAGTGTTGCCTCCAAATACAGCATGTTCTTCCAACCTATAGTAACATCACCAAATAAAGAATTAATTCCTTTTTCTAATTTGTAGTTATATGCTTCAGGAGTTGTAATTGAGTTAGCAAGATTATAATAGAGAGGAATTGCGAGTCCACCCTTAGTCTCACCATAAATAAGTTCATAATGACGCTGCATAATATTTGCACCTACATTAGCAGTAACAGAATAATCGCCAAATGCCTGATTGTACATCAACAGAAACTCATGGTTTAACTCATATTGCTGACGTGAACTTTCCTTGTACGCAGAAAGCTCCTGAGAATAAACCGCATTGCGCTCATATTGTTTATCTGCATAAAAATCAAGATTTGCCTTATACTGTGCCTTCAACTGTGGAAGAATTTGGTAGCTTACGCCAACATTACCATAGATACGATTACGCGAATCATTTTCATAGTTCATGTAACGGCTCCAATAAACATTGTTATGATATGGGATTTTAGAATTATCAAAACTACTACGATTCCAAGACCCTTGTGTTCCATCAGCTTTAAGATATAATGCTTCTAGTTCATCCATATTAAGCTGACGCTGTCCCCATTGAGTAAACTTAACCATAATATTATTATCGCCATAACCAGTATCCTGACGACCTTTTGTACGGCTATTGAAAAAGTTTACATTTGCAAACACATTTAGTTTCTTGTCTTTGCTCATTATGTTACCGTTTACGGTTACAGTATTCTTATATTGCGAACTGTTTGGAAGGTAACCTGTCATAGCCGTATTTGTATATGAAATACGGAACGCACTATTATCATAAGCTTTAGAAATAGCTACGTTATTTGTATATGAAACTCCTGTTTTAAAGAAGTCACGATAATCAGAAGTAGCAGGGCTCCATGCAGATGTTGTAGGATTACCAACCTTACCACCAGCCTCCCATTTCTGTAAGTCTGCCCAAGAAACAACCTGACGTCCGTCAAGTTTAGGTCCCCAACTTTCATCCATACGATAATCAGGAATGGTATATGTAACTCCATTTACTGTTTTTGTCTTGAAGTCATCACCCTCACTACCATAACCGTAATCACCTGCGTATCCATAACCACCACCATACTCACTTTGAAGTTTTGGCAGCTTTGTTACTGTCTCAAAGCCTACAGTTGAACTATACTCAACGCCGAGTCCTTGATCTTTTTGTCCACGCTTTGTGGTAATCATTATGACACCGTTTGATGCACGAGAACCATATAGAGCAGATGCAGCAGCACCTTTCAATACAGAAATATTCTCAATATCATCAGGATTAATATCCTGTACAAGGTTACCATAGTCATAACCACCTGCACCACGTGCTGTTGAATTAGCATCAGAAGAACCAACTTCTGTAGAATTGTAGTCTTTACCTTCAATAGGCACACCATCTACAACAAACAATGGCTGGTTGTTTCCTGAAAGAGAATTAGCTCCACGAATGATTATCTTTGAAGAACCACCCATAGAACCAGAACTTGAAGAAATCTGCAAACCAGCAACTTTACCCTGTAATGCATTAACAGGATTGCTAACGCCACCACGTGACTTAATCAAGTCAGAACCCTTAACTTCACTAACGGAATATCCCAGAGCTTTCTTCTCACGTGATACACCAAGTGCCGTAACTACGACATCATCAAGCGTTCTGTTGTCTGCCTGAAGAACGATTTTAAGGTTTGTTGCTGCCTTAACATTTTTTGTCTTCATTCCAAGGTAACTTACTTTTAACACACAACCTTCAGGTGCTGTTAATTGGAAATTACCATCCACGTCTGTTACTGTACCTGTTTTAGTACCCTGTACAAGAATTGATGCACCAGTGATTGGTTCACCGTCATCACTTGATGTTACAGTACCAGACACTCTAATTTGCGCCAGTGCCATTCCTAAATTTAGGAACAAGCAGGCTAGAAACACTAAAAGTCTCTTTTCCATAAAGTCTCTCTCTTTAAAGCTCAAAAATTACAAAATCTCTACTTAAACATGATAAAAGCAGTTTCTTTTCGCGCTTAATTAATTTTATTAATGTTATCGTGCACAAAGTTAATGAATGTGTAATTAATCTCCAAACATTTCATTTAAAAACTTTCATTTAGAAGCTAAAATACTATATTTAGTTACATTTATTCGCATATATAGCATATATTTAAACATTATTCCTATTTTAAACGCAACATAACGAATAATTGATAGTTTATAAAAGATTTAATATACTCTAAAATTTGCAGCATTGTAAATTAAAGACTCACTGATGTTAAAATAACAATTTAAGAGAAATAATGCTAGAAAAATGTTTCTAAGATCAAACAGATAAAGCCAGAGCGAAGCTTGTTTTGAACTATAAGTGCAGATAGATTATGGAGGATATCATACGATTTTTCCAAAAAAAATAGCAAACAAACCTACACTAACTACATCTTTGGTTTAAGTATTTGTTAATCAGTTGTTTACCTAATGTATATAAGTGCCTTTTCCTACACCTTTCCTACATGATTCCTACACTATTTGCACGTTTTTGTATATAAAACGTTGGATTTTAATTATTGCTGTCCGATAAAACTTTTTGAGTAATAACAAAAAAGGCTGAATTCATTTCTGAGTTCAGCCTAAAATGTGTTATCTTTGTCTTTACCACAAAATAAATCTAACACATGGGCAAAAGTACACATTTTATCGGACAGCCGCTCTATAGTCAGGTAATAAAATTACTTGATAAGTCTAAAATTATTGAAATCAGTCGTGAAAAAGGTGGAGAACGTTATATTAAGCGCTTCGACAGCTGGACTCATCTGGTTGTAATGCTCTATGCCGTAATTATGCGTTTTGATTCTCTTCGCGAGATAAGTACCTCACTGCAAGCTGAAGCGCGTAAACTCTGTCACCTAGGTATTAGCATGATGACATCCCGCAGCACATTGTCGGATGCCAACAAGAGGCGTCCAGATGCAGTATTTGAGGCTATATACCGTGATTTGTATGCTACTTATCACACTCGTCTTTCATCGGACAGCCGAAGTGGTAAGGAACCTAAATGGATGAAACAGCTGCAAATAATAGACTCCACAACCATCTCTCTATTTTCGAACCTACTCTTTAAAGGTGTTGGACGTCATCCTAAAACAGGCAAGAAGAAAGGCGGTATTAAGGTTCACACAGTAATCCATGCAAATGAAGGAGTTCCTTCTGATATAAAGTTTACCTCTGCAGCCACCAATGACTCATTTATGCTCAGACCTGCGGTATTGCATAAAGGCGATATCATGGCAATGGATCGGGCTTACATTGACTACGAAAAACTAGAAGAGATGACGCAAAAAGGAGTAATCTATGTTACGAAGATGAAAAAGAACTTGAAATACAGAGTATTGAATGATACTATGTATCAAAGGCCTAATGGACTTATGGAAGTGAGAATACAACATGTCTGTTTTACAAAGCATCTAAAAGAGAAAGATATCATTCATTATTCACGGATTATAACTTATGTGGATGAAAAAAAGAAAAAACTTATCCCATTGCTTTCCAACGACATGGAATCTGAGCCCACTGAAATCATTGACATGTATAGGAAACGTTGGGAAATTGAGTTGCTCTTCAAACAGATAAAGCAAAACTTTCCATTAAAATATTTCTATGGGGAAAGTGCCAACGCTATAAAGATACAAATATGGGTAACTCTCATTGCCAATCTGCTTCTAACGATCATGAAAAAGGGATTGACTCGTTCTTGGAGCTTTTCGGGATTAGCGACTATGATCAGAATAACACTTATGTATTATGTTGATTTTTATAGTTTATTCAACTACCCCGAAAAAGATTGGGAAACATATATGAAAGAAAAGGCAGAGAGTCCGCCAGAACTATCACTTTTTTGATTAAGGGGGGGGCTTGTTCTACAAAATAATGATCCCGAAGTCTTATTTTAAAGGGCTTCGGGAACTATCTATATCATATTTTTAGTTTTATCGGACAGCAATAGATTTTAATCAAATTGCAATATTAGAGTCGCTTATTAGGTTGGACCATTTGTTCATTTCTCTATCTGTAAAGCAAATCATTGCGGTGTCTTTCATGATAATAGTGAATATCGGAATCTCATTTCTCTTGTAAATGAAATATGGAAGCCAAACTGATTTATGAAACATTTCAATATGCCAACCGTTTCAGTAAGAGATTTCAGAAACTATAAATGATAATCAGTAACAGCTTAAAACAAAGTATAGTGATTCCGTAAGTATAACTATGAATGTTTATAATCATGTCCTATTATAGCCAAAATACATAAAGCGCAGCAAGAATAAAATCACCTTTTTCGGTGCGCCTTTGAGTGATTAGGCCCTAATCACTCGGTAAAGCATGTAGAACAACAGAGTGATTAGGGCCTAATCACTCCCTAAAATGTATAAGAACGGGCTTATATACATTAGCTAACATGTTGTATAACAATGCGTTTGGCAAAAAGATGTAGGAAATCACATTAAAAACTCGCAAAAAAGGTTCTTCTTCAATTTAGGGGGTTAAATATCGGTGTTTTAGTGTTATAAATTATTAGTTAACGCATTGGTAATCAATACATTAGTTAACGTTAAAAAGTTGTAGATGTGGTGTTTTTTTTGTATCTTTAATGTGTGAAAAATAAAAATAAAACAACACGCACATCTACACAGTGCAAAGATACTTCAAAGTATTCGAATCAGCAATTTTTTCGAAAGTTAAATGCTTCCATCAAAGATAAATGCAAAACTTCTGGTATAGTGTTGACTGATTTCATTCAAACCAGTTCTGGTATTGTATTGCATGCCATTACAAAGAACAGATTACCTTGTTGCCCTTACTGCGGGGAGCCTAGCCATAGCGTTCATGACTATAGATATCGTAAGTTACAATATACGGAGATACTCTCTCAGAACAGCAAGATTATCATTACCTGTCGCCGTATGAACTGCACGAACGATAAGTGTTCAAAGAAAACATTTATGGAACCTCTAAAGTTCGCCAGACCTTATGCAAGAAGTGTGGACGAGGTAGCCTTGCGTCTGAAAAAGGAATCTTTAAAGCAACCATCAAGGCTTGCCAGCCAGACCCTTGCCAGCCAACATATAAAAGTGAGTTCATCCACCTGCCTGAGAACTGCAAGGTCTTTAGGCAAAGAGAATCCCATGGACATCGCGTGCAGTGGATATGTTGCCATAGATGATCTGGCATACCGAAAGGGGCATAAGTATATGTGCGCCATAGCAGACCACTATACACGAAGGGTGCTGGCTATGTTTGATACACGATATGGTCCTGAGATAGGTGAATGGTTTAAGATGCACCCCCAAATCAAGTTGGTTAGCAGGGATGGCAGTTGGGCATATGCTTCGATTATCAAAGAAGCCTTGCCTGATGCAGAGCAGGTCTCAGATCATTTTCATCTTGACAAAGGTCTTGGAGATCATATGGTTGAAGTTATACAGAAGATGATTTGTCAGAAGAAAAATACGCTGCCATATCCTTATCCTTCCCTGGACGAAGCCAGAAGTTATATCATGGAGGATCTTTATGAGATGGGAGAGATCAAGCACAGAAAGAGGGTTAGAAATTACTTTGCAGCACGACATATGCAGGAAGAAGGGATACCTTTGAAAGACATCGCTGAAAAGTTGAATGTAAAATCTCAGCAGGTATACAATTTGTTTAATACAAATATAAAGAAAATACTCAGCAATGATCAAATGAAAATACTCCGTCAAACTCCAGAACTGGCACGGATAATCAGCAGTGGTTCCATCGCACCAACAAGCATTGAAAAGAAGATGGATGGAAGACTCTGTTCCAAACTCATATGTAAGGCCACCAAAGGGCTAAGAGACAGATATAAGATACTTCGCCAGCAAGTCAGGATACATAACAAAGATCCCAAGAACAAGAAAGGAACAAAAGTAACTGCCAAAGCAATCAGAAAATATATAATGACAGGTATGACTACATCAGAAAAGCTGCTCAAACTTAAACAAACGCAGCCAAATATAGACAGCATTATACAAACCTGCATATCCTTCAGAAATATGGTTGCAGGAAAGGAGGATGCACCCGATATTGATACCTGGCTTAAATTGGCTTACAACTGTAATTGCCGCAAGCTCGCATCTTTTGCTGAATATATAACAAGAGATAAGGAAGCTATCAAGAATACATATCTTACAAACTACAGTAATGGAATTATGGAAGGAACCGTCAATAAAATCAAGGCAATTAAAAGATCGATGTTTAATAGAGCAAGTGTAGAATTATTAAGAGCCAAGGCTATATACGGAGGATATTACCCCCTAAATTGACGAAGAACCGCAAAAAACTTTTTTTCTAGTACGCAGACTGTTAATCTGCCGCATGCACATGTTTGCACTTTCCACTGAACTCTGTGAAATCAATACGTATAATGTTAACTCTATGAAATGACTTTTCAGAGTACTTAGCACCAAGTTCTTTAAAATTAGGTGATAACTTGTCTACCAACTTTAGCAAAGCAGCCATGCGCTCTTCTGCAGTCAAGTTTATATGTGCCACTCCTTTTAAGATAACACTCTCATACTCTGTTGTGAATTTGCCAGGCAAAAGGTTTACATGACCAACGATGCAAAAACTTACGTTAGGATATTTAGCAAGTCCATCAAGTTTATACCCATCTGGTGCGCAATGAATATAGATAGAACTCTCGCCGTCCCAAACATAGTTTAATGGTATGCCGTATGGTAAGCCCTTATCGTCAATCATACTTAGTATTCCATATTCACTGTTTTGGAGGAGCTCAACAGCCCTATCCTCTTCCATTAATCTATCTCTGCGACGTACTCCGTCATTATTAAATATCATAATCTAAATGTGTGTTTATTAATTAGATGCAAATATAAACATATTTTGCCATTCAGCTAGTAACAAGTGTTACCATCGCTGTTAAATAAATAAAAAAGGCGACCGTTAATCAGTCGCCTTTCAATATTGTTTATTGTAGTTTTTTCTTTTCAGGGATTACCAATGACAGTCCTATGCTGACCGTGAGAACAGCTAGAATAAATATCAATGATTCTATAGTTCCAATCTCTACATACTTATGTATAAGCAGTTTAACACCAATAAATACAAGAAGTACGCATACACCCGGTTTGAGATACCTGAAACGATCAGCAACACCAGCTAGAAGGAAGAACATTGCTCTCAATCCCAATATCGCAAATATGTTTGAGAAGAATACAACATAAGGATCCAACGAAACTGAGAATACCGCAGGGATACTATCAAAAGCAAATATCAAATCGCTGAACTCAATGAATATCACAGTTACCATTAACGGTGAAATAAACGGGAAATACTTCCTGAGAAGTTTCACTATAGGATGATGTTCAACATCAACATGACTTTCATCTTTGTTTCTGTCGATAAACATTTTCACACCACTATAGAGTAAGAAACCACCAAATACAATCAGTACCCAGTCGAATTTTCTTATCACAGCTGCACCAAGGAATATGAAGATAAACCTCATGACTATGGCACCGAGAATACCCCAGTTAAGAACTCTTTGATAATCTTTTTTCTTAACTCCGAATGATGTAAATATCATCATCATAACAAACAGATTATCAACTGATAAAGTCTTTTCTATTAAATAACCTGTTATGTAAGAAATGGTCATGTGCTGACGGTACATCTGCACAGAACTTTCAAAATCATTAGGATTGATTTTCATGTGATCTGCATATTTGGAAACGACCAACTGCAGGTCAGACATATTATGTATGCCATGTACCAAATCACCATGAAACCATAAAAAAGCCGAAAAAGCTAAAGCTAAAGTTATCCATACTGCAGTCCAACTTCCAGCCTCTTTCATTGAAACTTCGTGAGCTTCTTTGTCAATAACCAAAAGATCGACCAATAGAATGGCTACAATGAATGCTATAAAACATCCAAAAAATATTATCTCTGAATAATGCATTATTAATTTCTATTACAGATAAAACACTAATATTTCGCAAATTTAGGCATATCTATATGAATTAAAGAATAATATCAATTACAATTCTGTTACAACATGAATAATCATCACTTATAAAATCGCTTTTTGCTTAACAACAATCACTCTTATCTTTTGATCATTTCCAGAATTGTTTATCTTTGCGATATGCCAATCTCTAGGAAAGAAAATAAAGAATTCATCAGGCTTGCTGTCATAAAAGCGTGTGCGGTCTGCTTTATAATTATAATGTATGACATCCTTACGAGCGTCATATTTACAATTAGGAGTACTTGTGTAATGGTCTAAAACGCCAAATCTCTCTACTCCACTTACAACATACTGAAAATCAATATGATGATAATGACTTTCACTGTTTTGTTTCTCTAAAGGTCTGTTTTCGCTGTCCTCAACACTTACAACCAAATCAGTACCCTCAATTTCATGTCTGCCGGCGGGAATAGCTAGTAAATCATGTGTAGCCAACCAACGGAACATGGCTTGCCATGCTTTAGGATTGCGCTGATACTGCTGGTAGAAATCAATAACGTTGACACTACTGTGAGGAGCCGCACCATTAAAACCTTGTCTCCACTCACCTGATTCTACCCATATTTTTGCTTGCTTCAATAGTTCTGGGTTATTATAGTATTGCGTATAATAACCATTATGCTGACCATGCGCACATAAAGTGCACATGAGCAGCATCAATAGAATAATTTTTTTCATCGTAAATATAATGTTGTTGTCTTTATTGTTTGTTTAATTGCTTCATCGTTTGTCAATTGGCTGATATTCTTTCTGTCCTTGTATATTCTTATATGCTGGACGAATGATTCTTCTTCCATCATAATTCAATTCTTCAATGCGGTGAGCAGTCCATCCAACGATGCGCGCCATCGCAAATATAGGTGTATAAATTTCTTGTGGCAGACCAATCATCTCATAGATAAATCCACTGTAGAAATCAAGGTTTGCGCAAATAGGTTTCTTTGTCTTTCTGAAAGCTGAAACACTTTTAACACCTTCTTGTTCAAGCAAACATAAGAAATCATATTCTTCTCTACGTCCCTTCTCTATAGCTAGCTCACCTGCAAGTCTCTTTAATTCAACTGCACGAGGATCACTCATTGTGTATACAGCGTGGCCGATACCGTAGATAAGTCCTGTATTGTCATACGCTTCCTTGTTAAGCATACGGTTTAGATATGTGTCTATCTCATCTGTATTTTTCCAATCCTTAATCTGTTCTTTCAAGTGATGGAACATATTGATAACCTTGATATTAGCACCACCATGCAATGGACCTTTCAAAGAACCAATACCAGCAGCAATGCTTGAATAGGTATCTGTACGAGTTGATGATGTCACACGAACTGTGAATGTAGAGTTATTACCGCCACCATGTTCTGCCTGAATAATCAACAGAAGGTCAAGCGTTCGCGCATCTAGTTCTGTATACTGATTATGCTTCAGCATAAATAAGAAGTTCTCAGCAATACTAAGATTCTCCTTCGGGTAACGTATATGCAAGCTTTGTCCCTGAACGCTATGTCTGTATATATTATAAGCATAAGCTATGATTGTTGGGAATTTGGCAATAAGCTCAATGCTCTGTCGCATAAGGTTGTCACGGCTTATGTCGTCAGGATTAGGGTCAAATGTATACATTTCCAACACGCATCTTGCCAATATATTCATAATATTAGATCCTTCAAGGTCAATGATATGAACTATTGTACGATGGTCAAGTGGCATATTATTATTCAGCAGTTCACGGAATGCAGCCAATTCTTCCTTATCAGGCAGTTTGCCAGAAAGTAAAAGAAAAGCTATTTCCTCAAATCCAAATCTCTTCTCTTTTAAAAGCGGAGATACCAAGTCGTCAACTTCATAACCACGATAGAAAAGTTTTCCTGGGCATGGCTGGAGTTTGCCGTCTTTATCACGGTCATACCCTACAACATTACCTATATTGGTAAGTCCTACAAGGACACCGGAACCGTCTTCGTTGCGAAGTCCTCTTTTCACGCCATATTCCTGGAAAGTTTCCTGTGGAATCTTGCACGTGTTCTTAACTGCATCAGACAGTTTGTAAATTAAATATTCCTTCTTCATAATCAATAAAGTAAAAAAAGCAAAGAGATAAAAAGTAAAATCCTTAGAATAATTACCCTAATCTTATTTGTTTAACCTTGCATAATTAAGAGCACTTCCGGCTTTAAACCATGCTATTTGCGTATCATTATAAGTGTGTTCAACCTCTATCTCATCTGTCAAACCATCATTGTGTTTCAATATCACAGTCAGATGTTTGCCTGGTGCGAAACCTGTCAAACCCGAAATAGAAATGCGATCATCTTCCTGCACCTTGTCATAATCATCTTTGTTTACGAAGGTAAGCGCTAGCATACCTTGTTTTTTAAGATTTGTCTCATGTATACGTGCGAAACTCTTTGCCAATATAACCTTTACATTTAGGAAACGTGGTTCCATTGCAGCGTGTTCGCGGCTTGAACCTTCTCCATAATTATCTTCGGCAATCACAATAGAGTCTATGTTATTCTGCTTATAGTCTTTAGCAGCACTGGATACTTCCTTATATTCTCCGTCTAATTGGTCTTTCACACAGTTGCTTTCATCATTGAAAGCATTAACTGCGCCCATAAGAAGATTATCAGATATGTTTTGCAGATGGCCACGGAATTTAAGCCATGGTCCTGCCATAGAGATATGATCGGTAGTGCATTTGCCTTTCGTCTTTATGAGTAAAGGCATATCTTTATAATCCTTACCGCTCCATTCTGCAAACGGTTCCAACTTTTGTAGTCGATCAGATTGTTCTGATATAATTATTTCTATATCACTGTTGCTTTCTGAAGGTGCAACAAATCCGTTGTTCTCAACAGTGAATCCCTTTGGAGGGAATATAAATCCAGTTGGTTCATCAAGCTTCACATAGTTTCCATCTTTATCGCAAACCATATCTGTTGCAGGATTGAAGTCCAATCTGCCAGATATTGCTATCGCCGTTGTGAGTTCTGGACCAGCAATAAAAGCGTATGTATTTGGATTACCGTCTGCACGGCGTCGGAAGTTACGATTAAATGATGTGACAATAGCGTTCTTACGATTGTTATCATCGGTATGACGTTTCCACTGACCAATACATGGTCCGCAAGCATTTGTCATTATAACAGCTCCGATTTTCTTCAAATCATCAAGAATTCCGTCACGTTCTGCAGTACATCTAATCTGTTCAGATCCAGGATTTATAATAAGTTGTGCCTTTACTGGAATATTTTGTTTATATGCTTGTCGGGCAACACTTGCAGCACGTGCCAAATCCTGATAGCTTGAGTTGGTGCAACTTCCTATCAAAGCCACCTCAACATCCATTGGATAGTCATTGGCTGGTCCCTTAACCTTCATCTGCGAAATTGGTGTCGCTGCATCTGGTGTGAATGGACCATTAAGATGTGGCTCAACTTCATTTAAGTTGATATCAACAATCTGGTCGTAATACTTTTCTGGTGTAGCATAAACCTCATCGTCTGCACGAAGATTCTTTATATTGTTTTTCGCGAAAGTTGCAACTTCTTCACGCCCTGTATTTCTAAGATATTCGTCGGCGTTATTGTCATAAGGGAATATAGAGCATGTAGCTCCCAATTCAGCTCCCATATTACAGATAGTAGCTTTGCCTGTTGTTGAGATTGATTCAAGTCCGTCACCGAAGTATTCCAATATAGAATTGGTACCACCCTTTACAGTAAGTATGCCCAATATCTTCAAAATAACGTCTTTCGGACTAGCCCATCCCGACAATTTGCCGTGAAGTCTAACTCCAATAAGCTTAGGCATCTTTAGTTCCCATGGTTGTCCCGTCAGAACATCCACAGCATCAGCACCTCCTACACCAACGGCAACCATACCCAAGCCACCAGCATTAGGAGTATGAGAGTCTGTGCCGACCATCATGCCACCAGGGAACGCATAGTTTTCTAAAACAACCTGATGAATGATACCAGCTCCAGGACCCCAAAAACCAATATTATATTTTTTAGATACAGACTTCAAGAAATCATAAACTTCTTTATTTGTAGCTGTAGCTGAAGGTAAATCTTTCTCTACACCAACATCAGCACGGATAAGATGATCACAATGCACTGATGCCGGAACAGCAACTTTATCTTTTCCTGCATTCATTAACTGCAACAAAGCCATCTGTGCTGTCGCGTCTTGCATTGCCACTCTGTCAGGACGAAAATTCACATAATCAACACCCCTTTTAAATGGTTTAAGATCTGAATTATCATACATGTGTGCAAAAAGCACTTTCTCGGCATACGTGAGCGGGTGCTTGATTGTTTCTTTAGCTTTATCTACGCTTTCTGAATATGAAGCATAAAAGCTTCGTAACATTTCTGTATCCAGTATCATATCTTATTTTACCTTTTATGTATTAACTTGCATGCAAATATACTAAATAATTGTATAACTGTAACATTTTTGAGTGGTTATTTGTCAATTTGCAACTATTTTTTAATAAAATAGTTATTTTAGGTGTAAATAAATTGCATAAAACGGCAAATACATGCATGATAATTCAAAAAGCAGAGCTAAATATGAATTATCATTCAAGTGAAGGGTCAGCTTCTGGGATTGGAAGGTTAGCACTTTCTTTTGCTCCCAACAACTTTAAGTCGTTTGCTTTTTGCACGATGCTCTGTCTTCCAGTATGAGCCTTTTTATTAGCTTCATCATAATCTTTGTGCAAGATCTCTATATCCTTTCCAACCTTATCAAATCGCTTAATGAATTCCCCTACTCGTTTAAGCAGTTCGTCAGCCATGTCGAATACACGTTTCTGATTTTCAGACTGTGTGTACTGTCTCCATGCAATCTGTATGATCTTTAATATAGCCATGAGGTTTTGCTGACTGGTGATAAACACGTGTTTCTCAAATGCATCATGCCACAATTTAGGATCAGATGCTAAAGCCAGTTGCAAAGCTCCCTCATAAGGAATATACATAATAACAAAGTCGATGGCACATCTAGGGGCCTTCACATAAGCACTGTAATCCTTCTTTGAAAGTTGCGTGAACTGAGTGCGTATGCTCTTAACAACATCATCGGTATACTTCTTCTTTGCAATTTCGTCTTCTGCATTCATGTAATTAGCATAAGCATCAATTGTCATCTTTGAATCGATAATGACATCTTCGTTGTTTGGATAATGCAGCACAACGTCGGGGATCATTTTCTTTCCGCTTTCATCATTGATAACAGCATTACCTTTTTCGTCAGTTATAGTCTGCTGCACATCATAATCTATACCGAGGCGGAGTCCCTGACTGTCTAGAAGATTCATCAATGCAAGTTCTCCCCAATTTCCCTGTACCTTATTTGCACCACGCATCACATTTGTAAGTCTTGTAGCTGATTGGTTAATCTTATCAGTCTGTTCAGCCATCGTCTTTAGTTGTTCAGATAGTGATGCAGTATTCTTTGCAGTCTCATTATTTGTCTTACTAATGGCATCTTGGAGTTGAACTATATTCTGTTTCAGTGGTTTGGTTATATTGTCTATCGATTCAATATTATCAGTCTTTAGTTTAGCAGTAGTCTGTTCCAAAACTTTTGTTGCAAGATTTTGGAATTGTTCCTTGATTGTATTAAGTTGTTCGTTGAATTGTTGCTGGCGCATAGCATTCTCTTTAGAATTCTGCTCATTACGCAGTTCCAGTTCATGTTCGTATTTATCCTTTAAGGCATTCACATCATTCTCGTGCAATGTCTTTTCGGCATTGAGCTGTGTTTCCAAACTTCCATAAGCAACTTTAGCCTGTGTCAGTTTACCATTTAAAAACATATAGGCAACACCACCTCCGAGTATTAATCCTACCAAAACATATAATATAATCATAATTGAACTATTTTAGATTTTACCTTATTTAATAATGTTTGTTGAATAACTCCACGCATCAATAAAAACAATATGAAGGCGATCCATAGTGCATGATTCCCCAATCTAGACTCCAAGGAAAAATACACCGAATAGAAACATATTGTAGCTATGAATGATGAAATCAACATATATTGCGTGGCAGTAGAACCGATGTAGATGCCATCGAAAACAAATGCCATAAATCCACATATTGGTATGAGTATTGCCCAAAACATATATGGTGAAGCAGCGGCAATAACATCTTTATTATTAGTTATCAATGCCAAAAAATTATGACCACCACTTATATATAATAATGTGAATGCGATTGCCATATATAATCCCCAACGCATGAGTCGGCTTACTGTAAGACTAAATTTAGCTTTATCTTGTTCGCCGTAGGCTTTACCACATAATGCTTCGGCAGCAAAAGCAAAGCCATCCATAATATATGAAAATATAGTGAAGAAGGTCATCAATAACGTGTTTACAGAAAGTATTATATCGCCATGACGCGCTCCGACAGCGATAAACGAAAGATTCACCGAAACCAAAAATAATGTTCTTATAAATATGTCACGGTTTACACTAAATATATCCATCCATTTCAGGGCTATATGTATCTTGCCGAAACCTTCAATCAGTTTAATCCGCTTCATAACAAAAAACATAGCTATAGCCCAGCCACTCCATTGTGCAATCAATGCGCCATAGGCAACACCCTCTATTTTCATTTTAAAAACCAAGACAAACAGCAGACTGAAAATTACATTGATTATATTCTGCAAAATAGCAACATACATTGGTATCTTGGTATTCTGCATTCCGATAAACCATCCATTCAAACCATATAAGGATAATACGGCAGGCGCACCCCATATACAGATATTAAAATATACAGCTGTAAGAGATATTACATCTTTAGACGGACTAATTGCCCAGATAGCCAATTCACGCAACGGATGCTGCAATATAATAAGCGCTGATCCTATAGAAACGGCTATTATCATAGAGCGCACAAGAAGTTGTCTTAAAGTTTTATTATCCCTACGACCCAATGCCTGAGATGCCATACCACTGTTGCCCATTCTCAAAAATCCGAACATCCAATATATGACATTGAATATCATTGTTCCAACAGAAATGGCACCAATGTATGATGCGGATCCTATATGTCCGATTATCGTGAGATCAACAAGTCCAATAAGTGGTACGGTAATATTTGATATTATCGAAGGTATTGCAAGCTTTAGTATATTTTTATCTATAGAAATCATTAATGCAAAGATAGTGCAAGATAGACATAATTCAAAATAAATAAAGGCTTTTTTATTATATTGTCGTTTGAATTTCATATTCACCCATATATTATGGCACATATCAATACTTATAAAAATCTTTTGAAGCAGACGTATTATAAATTTTAAAAAAAGCAATAGTGGATATCAAATATAGACATTATAAATTAACTATTGTTTTACAACTCTTGTATTATAATTGAGAATAAGGAATTATCTATTTTGGGCTTTTAATCAATAATGTTTTAAAAAGGTCATTAATAAGTTTAAAAATTATATTTTGCACGTTTAAGAGCCGTTAAAGTGTTAAATATAAGTGTTAAAATCGAATAAAGAATTAAACAAAAATACTTCTTTTACGATTATTGCTTATATATTTGCAAGCAATTGATAATTGAAAGTATAAACTAGAATAATATTAGATTATGAAAAATTACGGTAATCGTGTTTATGTCACCGCGTGCATAATTGCACTTGGTCTCTCAGCGGGTACATTTGTAAGTGCAAATGCTGCACCTGCTATTATGAATGCTGCTCCGGCTCAGCCTGTAGATTTGACTTATGCAGCCGAGAAAGCTGTTCCTGCCGTTGTACATATTAAATATGTACAGAATTCAAAAGTGCAGACTGTTGATGCAGGAGAAAGCGATCCTTTTGATTTCTTCGATCCATTTGGCTTCTTCGGTAACCCAAATCAAAATAATGGTGGCAGCCAGAAGCGTCAGATGCAGACTCCAAAGAGAGAAGCTACTGGTAGTGGTGTCATTATAAGTGAAGACGGATATATCGTAACAAACAATCATGTTGTTAATGGTGCTGATGAACTTACCGTTACATTGAACGATAACAGAGAGTTTTCTGCAAGAATTGTTGGTACAGATCCTAATACAGACTTGGCACTTATAAAAGTTAATGCAAAGAATCTCCCTACTCTTCCTATTGGTGACAGTGACAACCTCAAGGTAGGCGAATGGGTTCTAGCTGTAGGAAACCCATATAATCTTAGTTCTACTGTGACTGCAGGAATTGTAAGTGCAAAAGCCCGTTCTATTGGCGGCGGAGGTGGCGAAGGCCCTTCTATCTCAAGTTTCATACAGACTGATGCAGCTATCAATCCAGGAAACTCTGGAGGTGCGTTGGTAAATACACGTGGTGAACTTGTTGGTATCAATGCAATGCTGTATTCACAGACTGGTTCTTATAGTGGTTATGGTTTTGCAATTCCAACAACAATTATGAATAAAATCGTTGGTGACTTGAAACAATATGGCACTGTTCAACGCGCCGTACTCGGTATTCAGGGTGGTGATGTACTTAATTATATCAATAGCCAAAAAGACGATCACAAAGATGTTGACCTCGGCACAAATGAAGGTGTATATGTAGCAGACGTTGTTGAAGGAAGTTCTGCAGCTGCAGCAGGTATAGTAAAGGGAGATGTTATTATCAATGCTGACGGTAAGAAGATAACAAAAATGTCGGAACTTCAGGAGCTATTGTCAAAGAAGCGTCCTGGTGATGAGGTAAACATTGTTTATCTTCACAATAAAAACAAAAAGTCAAAAACCATACAGCTAAAGAATGCACAAGGTAACACAAAGGTTGTTAAGACTGCAGACCTAGATGTATTAGGAGCTAGCTACCGTCCTATTAGCGAACAGCAAAAGAAGGATTTGGATATTAGTTTCGGTCTTGAAGTAACTAAAGTTAGCAAAGGTTCTATTAAAGATGGCGGCATAGGTGAAGGATTCATTATGCAATATGCTAATGACACACCTTTAAAGAGCATCAGTGACCTTCAGGATTTGGTAAAGAGTACTTCTACAAGTAAGGATCCTGTTTTAATTATTAAGGGTGTTTGGCCGACAGGAAAACGTGACTATAAAGTAGTAAAACTTTCAGAATAATAGTGAACAATATAATTTTACATGGTGGGCAGAGATGTCCACCATGTTTTTTATGTATGTGTTTGTCTTTCAATTTGTTGGCATTCAATATAAAAAAACGACAAAATATTTGCATAAGAAATATAAAAACCGTATTTTTGCCACGCACATAATAAATTTAACGCTTAATGAGACAACTGAAAATCACAAAATCAATAACTAATCGAGAAAGTGCATCGCTCGATAAATACTTACAGGAAATAGGTCATGAAGATTTGATTTCTGTAGAGGAAGAAGTTGAACTTGCGCAACGTATTAAAAGAGGTGACCACATTGCTCTAGAGAAACTTACGAAAGCTAATCTAAGATTTGTGGTTTCTGTTGCGAAACAATATCAAAATCAGGGACTTAGTCTACCAGATTTGATTAACGAAGGAAATTTGGGATTGATAAAAGCTGCAGAGAAATTTGACGAGACTAGAGGGTTCAAATTTATATCCTATGCGGTGTGGTGGATTAGGCAAAGTATTTTACAGGCTATAGCTGAACAAAGCAGAATCGTTAGATTGCCATTGAATCAAGTTGGGTCTGTAAATAAGATAAATCGGATGCTGAACAAATTTGAACAAGAAAATGAACGTTATCCGAGTATAGAGGAGATTGCTGACAAAATAGATTTACCAGAAGACAAGATAGCAGATGCTATGAAGGTTAATGGTAGACATGTTTCTGTAGACGCACCTTTTATTGATGGAGAAGATAATAGTCTTTTAGATGTGCTTCCAAACAATGATGCTACAATGGCTGACAATCAGCTTGTGCAGGAGTCTTTGCGCGACGAGATATCAAGGGCTTTGAAAACGCTCAATGAGAGAGAGCGTAGCATTGTAGAAGCATTTTTCGGTATTAATCAGTCAGAAATGACATTGGAAGAGATTGGTGACAAATATGGTCTTACTCGTGAACGCGTCAGACAAATAAAGGAAAAAGCCATACGCCGTCTTCGACATAATACAAAAAATAAATATCTAAAGTCTTATCTTGGACAATAATACAATTAACAATACGTTATAACAGAATATAGAATAATAAATCAAAGGTAAATGAGATTGAGGAGATTAATAATTGCGGCTTTGGCATCTGTAGCCATGCAGCCTGTTTTCGCGGGAAATATAAACAAAGTTTATATGTATGGATTTGGTGCATCATTCAATGATTCCACAGTATATTTCACTGATATTCAAGAAGTTGATTCTGCTTGGATAGAAAAGACAGGATTCTTGTATAGTCGTGACAACTATTCATATCAACTTCGCGATTATCTTGCGAAATTGCATATGGAGCACGCTACATGTGTAACTACATGGAGTAAAGATCGTAAAGATTTGGAAAAGAAGTTGCTATATATGAAAAAGAAGTATTCATTTACGAATACCAAGAAAAAAAGCAAATTTCATTATTTGATAAAAGATATATCTAATAGTGAATTCCAATTCAAGGGTATTTTCCCTGATGATGAAACTGCAAAGAAGATTGAGAAAAATGCCATCGAGGCTAAGAAAAATAACAAAAAGCACGAACGCATGGCGCCTAAAGGTGAAAAACCTAATCAAAGAGAAGGTGGAATGATGGGCGGTCATAGAAATGGCGGTATGATGGGTGGTCAAGGAAATGGTCCTATGAACTAATATAAACTATAAAATATATAGTTTTATGAATTCATATTATAGGATCGCTGACCATATAATAAACATCAACAATGATGGCAATGAACTTAATATTTTAAGTTTATTGCCATCATTTATTCCATTTAAATGCGAGAAGCCAGTAAACGAAGAACTATTATTTAAACTTACCATTGATGAGTCAATTACACTTATTGAAGGTGATAGAGTTCATAGAATAAGGGCTTTTGATACAGGGAATGGGGATACTGTTGTTGACCTACTTGATGATGGTGGATATCAGTTTGTTATCAAGAATATCAAGGATAATGACTGCGTACTTTTGATCACGAACAAAGATTTTTCTGATTGCAAATGCAGACTTTATGGCACACGCACAATGCAAAGTTTTGGGTTAAACAATGCCCTAATGCTTATTATGGCTTTTGCGGGAAGCTCTAAAGACACCATTCTTGTGCATGCTTCATTGGTTAGACACAACGGCTATGGCTATGCTTTCATTGCAAAAAGTGGTACAGGTAAAAGTACTCAGGTCAGTTTATGGTTGAGATATATACCAAATTGTGACCTTATGAATGATGATAATCCTGTGATAAGGTTAATAGATGGTAGCCCATATATATATGGTAGCCCGTGGAGCGGTAAGACTCCATGTTACAGAGATGTAAAAGCGCCACTCGGAGCCATCACACGTATAGACAGGGCAAAATCAAACTTTGTCGATAAGTTGTCCCCTGTACAGTCGTTTGCCTCAGTATTACCATCATGCTCATCGATGAAATGGGATAAAGAAATATTTAATAATATATGCAATGTAGTAACTAAGATAATTGAAAAAGTATCTATTTACACTTTGCATTGTACACCAGAGAAGGAAGCTGCAGAAATATGTCAAAAGACAATATCGAAACAATAAAAAAAACTTTTAGCAATGCAGTGTTATTGCCAGAAATTGCTAACATCCTTAAAGAAGGACATACTGTAACCCTAACACTTAGAGGCTATAGCATGCGTCCTTTTTTGGAAGATAACCGTGATAAGGCTTTATTGAAAAAGACTGACTGTATAGAGGTTGGTGACGCTGTTCTTGCCGAAATATTGCCACATAAATTTGTGTTACATAGAATTGTAAAAATAAACAATGACGCAATAACACTTAGAGGTGATGGTAATCTTAGTGACGAGCATTGCCTTAGAAGCGATATATTAGGAAAAGCTATTGGATTTTACAGAAAAGGACATGACAGAGTTGATAGTACTGACGGAATGAAATGGAAAGTGTATTCGTTCATTTGGATGAGCTTATACCCTATCAGACGTTACTTGCTGGCTTTTTATAGGAGAATTTGGATAAAATTATTCGGAATAGTATAACAATATAATAAAAGAAATGAAGACAAAAAGAGGATTTAATCTTCGCCAGATATGTGGTGAAAATGTAATTATCGCCGAAGGTGAAGAAAATATAGATTTCAGCAATATCATTAGTATGAATGAAAGTTCAGCCTATCTTTGGAAAAATATTCAGGATAAAGATTTCTCTGAAGATGAACTTGTTAAATTGTTAACAGAAGAATATGATGTAGATGAGATTACAGCTAAATCAGACGTTAACAGTTTAGTTAAGTCTTGGCTTAATGCTGGAATAATAGAATAAAAAAACAATGGGCAGGAAATTTAATTCCTGCCCATTTTATTATTTAAGGTGTTCTGTAAACCAAGTTGTTATTTGTCTTAACAAATGATTTCGGGTGTTACCACCACTTATACCATGATTTCTATTCGTATAGAAATTCTCTTTAAAGTCTTTGTCTGCTTGAACTAATGCTTCAGAATATTCTATGGTGTTTTGTGGATGAACATTGTCATCTGCAAGACCGTGGCATATAAGTAATGCACCATGAAGATTATTTGCACGTTCTATTGGATTTGTTGCATATCCATGTGCGTTTTCCTTTGGTGTTCTCATATAGCGCTCGGTATATATTGTGTCATAGAAATGCCAGTTTGTTGGTGGGGCTACAGCAACACCCGCTGCAAATACAGGAGTTCCCTCACTCATTGACATCAATGTATTAAATCCTCCAAAGCTCCATCCCCAGATGCCAATCTTGTTTTTATCTACATATTCTTGTTTGCCCAACCAGAGTGCAGTTTCAACTTGATCTTTAGATTCTAATTCACCCATTTTAAGATACGTGCATTTCTCAAAGTCAGAACCTCTACCACCAGTACCGCGACCATCAACACATACAATAATAAATCCTTGTTGTGCTAAATACTGGTCATAAGCGCCGCCATTTCCCATAGAACCTGCACTCCATGAATTTAAAACCTGTTGGCTTCCAGGACCACTATATTGGAACATGATTACAGGATACCTTTTGCTCTTATCAAAGTTAGCTGGTTTAACCATCCAACCGTCAAGTTTTACACCTTCTGATGTAGTGAACGAGAACTCTTGACGTGGTGTAAAACCATATTCCTTTATCTTTTCTTTTAATTCGCTATTGGTGACAGGAGTTGATATGATTTTTCCATCATTGTTTCTAATAGTGAAAACATAAGGATTATTATAATCACCCCATGTATTTAAGAAATATTTATAATCACCAGAGAATATAGCTGAGTTGTATCCAGCAGCATTTGTCAGTCTTTCGATATTTCCATTCTTTTTTGAAACATATATCTGTCTATCATGTGCGTTAAGGGCCGCTGCCTGATAATAAACATCTCCTGATACTTCGTCAAATCCATAAACGCTAGTTACATCATAATTCCCGTTACTAATTTTGCGTAACAAACTGCCATTCATACTATATTGGTATAGGTGCATGTAACCATCGCGATCACTTGGAAAAATAATAGAATTCTTACCTATGATAATATCTTCCATCGCTTCTTCCTTGACATACTTATCAGTCTTTTCCTTTATCAAAAGCTGTGATGTCGTAGTGCGTGGATTTACACTATATAGGTTGAGTTCATCTTGATGACGATTCATTGTGAAAACTATAATCTTCTCAGCTTCACTTGTAGGCTTGATTCTTGGTATATATCCGTCAGAATTTAAAGGAACTTGAAGTTTATTCGTTTTATGACTACCTATATTGTAACTCCAAACAGATACTATAGAATTATCTTCTCCTGCTTTTGGGTATTTATATGAATATATACTAGGATAAACAGAGTTGCCATCAATGCTTGGAGCTTCTCCTTTATAATATTCCAATGGATATTGTTTTACTCCACTTTCATCATATTTTACCCAGCATATCATCTTACTATCAGCAGTGAAGCATAAAGATTTATTTGTAGAAAACTCCTCTTCGTTTACCCAATCAGGTACACCGTTGATTATTTCGTTGAATTTTCCATCCTTAGTAATCTGACTTTCTGAGTTTCCGTATAATAGTTTTACAAGGAAAATATTATTGTCTCTTACAAATGCTATCTGTTGTCCGTCAGGTGACCAAGTAGGAATTTGTTGTGGACCTCCGTCAGAAAGTTTCTCAAGTTTCCGACTTGCCACATTATATATATAATATACAGCAGTAAAAGAACGTCTGTAAATTTTACGAGTATCTGTCTGAATAAGTAGATACTTTGAATCCGGTGATAATATATATCCATCAAAGTCTTTGATTTTCTCGCCCTGAGTATTATCCACATCAAACATAACTCCTGTTTGCTTTCCGCTTTTGAAAGAGTAAGTAAGAATTTGCTTCTTATTTTCGCTAATATTAGCATATTGATCTGTTCCCGGAAGTGGATTTACACCTGTAACATACTGCGGTGAAAAGGTGTTTCCTGTAACATCTTTCAGTGTTATTATCTTATTAGCATTCATTTGGGATGAAGCAAAAATTAAAGATATACACATTACAAAAAATTTCTTCATAAGATGAAAATTAAGTGTTTAAAATTTGAATACAAAATTAATGAAAAAATATCTATTATAAGCTAGCAATGATAAAAAACAAAACAAATAATTTATAATATTCGTATTTTTGTTACTAAATAACAGCAAAATAAAGTAAAAGTAATAATTCGTGGACATTTTTTTTCATACCTTTGCAACATGAATGGATATTATAATGATTTTTCTACTTGGATAAAAACTGTATTACCTTATAAGGTACAAAAGATAAGTATTGATGCAGGATTTTCATGTCCAAACAGAGATGGCAGAATCAGCTACGGAGGATGTGTGTTTTGCGATAACAAAACATTTAATCCATCGTATTGTAATCCTGAAAAAACTATATCTCAACAGATTGAAGAAGGCAAAGAGTTCTTTAGGAGCAAGTATCCTGACATGAAATACTTAGCATATTTTCAAGCTTTTACAAATACTTATGCGCCACTTGACGAGTTAAAGAAAATGTATCTTGAAGCTTTGGAAACAGAAGACGTCATGGGAATAGTAATTGGTACTCGTCCAGACTGCGTTAGCGATGAATTGCTTGATTTTCTTAAAGAACTAAAAGAACGCACTTTCGTTATAATTGAATATGGTATTGAGAGCGCTAACGACAAAACACTGAAAGATATAAACAGAGGGCATGACTTTGAGTGTAGCCGCAAAGCAATACAGAAAACACATGAACGCGGAATTTTATGCTGTGCCCATGTAATATTAGGCTTGCCTGGTGAAGATGCTGAAGAATGCTTGAAGCAAGCCAAAACTATTTCACAACTTCCAATAGATATTCTTAAAATTCATCAGCTCCAAGTAATAAAAGGAACCAAACTAGCCACGCAATATGCCGAAAAGCAGTTTGATGTTTACAGCGTTGATGAATATATACAATTATTAGCAGAGTATATTCGTAATCTCAATCCAAATATTGTGTTGGAACGCTTTGTTAGTCAGTCACCAGCAGATATGCTTATAGCACCGAAATGGGGTTTGAAAAATTATGAATTTACAAACCTTTTTATGAATTATCTAAAGGATAAAAACATCAAGCAAGGAGATTCCTATTTAACCGTTAAATGAAAACATCCTTGATGAACTTCATATTTGATGTGACAGCGATTTTGTTTACGCATATCATTGAGGACTTCGCTTAAAACCCACTTCAAGGTATCGTTTGTTACTTTACGTCTATTCTCACCAGGAGCTTCTACAGTTTTATATCTGTTGTAACATACGTCTACGGTGGTTCCATAAAGGTGACAGCTATTTTGTGTAGCGTTACCATTATGACTTCTTAATTTTTGAACATCCGACTTTGAACGCATGGCGCTAGTAATAATAATCTTATGCAATGGAATTCTTTTAACTTGCAGTGAATCAAAGAAGTTACGTCCAATGTCTTGAAGTAAAACTGCAGCACGTGGCACAAGATATGGAATACTTGATTTCAAGTTGTCAACATAAAAATATGGATTGCTGCCAATATAGACAAGTTCACTAATTCTTTGTCCAGCTTCGCTACGATTCTGAACAGGATTTACGCCATATTTCCTTGCAGAAATCAATTGAACGTCATTCTGATCAGGGAAAGCTACACCAAAATTAGGAACGCTATATATTTTATTTTTCACTAACGAGCCATCTTTTTTAAAGAATTTAGAAGCCACAGGTATGTTTTGTGAAAACTTATCTGTATTTTCAATAGATTTTGTGGGCGTTTTATTGCATGAACTATCAGACTTTGATATACTAATATGCGTTTTTACAATATTTGGAAACGAGCATCTAATTATGCCAAGTAGCACAACAATAATACCAAAACCCTGTAAAAATCTATTCTTTGATATCTTCATGATTCTATAAACTTCATTTTTAGTCATGCAAAGATATACTAAATATTTGGTAATCTCAAAAAAAAACAATAATTTTGCACCTAAAATTTAAGTATCTCACACTTTGATAGAGAAGCATATAGTTCTGGAAGAAATTGACACGGTAGTCTTCTATGGCGTCAATAATAGTCATTTACAAATGATTAAATCACTATTCCCCAAACTCAGGATCGTTGCACGTGATAATGTGATAAGGGTTTTAGGCGATGAGGAGGAAATGGCTAAAATAGAAGAAGACATTGAAACTATGCGTCTGCACGTTTTGAAATACAATTCGATTACAGACGAGGATATTCTTGACATCATAAAAGGAAAGAAAACCAAATCTGACGCAACCAAAGGTGTATTGGTTTACAATATATCCGGAAGACCTATCAAGAGTCGCTCCGAAAATCAACAAAAACTTATTGACGCATTTGAAAAGACCGATATGACATTTGCTGTTGGTCCTGCTGGAACTGGTAAAACCTATCTTAGTATAGCTTTAGCGGTAAAGGCTTTGAAAGAGAAGACTGCAAAAAAGATTATATTGAGTCGCCCCGCAGTTGAAGCTGGTGAAAAACTTGGTTTCCTTCCTGGTGACATGAAAGACAAGATAGATCCGTATTTACAACCTCTGTATGATGCTTTGGAAGACATGATTCCTGCGGCAAAATTACAGGACATGATGGAAAAACGTATCATACAGATTGCTCCATTAGCTTTTATGAGAGGTAGAACTTTAAGCGATGCAGTTGTAATTCTTGATGAGGCACAAAACACAACATCTCAGCAAATCAGAATGTTTCTGACTAGAATGGGTTCTAGCACAAGAATGATTATAACTGGAGATGTTACACAGATAGACTTACCTAGAGACCAAAGAAGTGGACTCAAGGAAGCACTGAAGATTCTTGAACATGTTGATGGCATTAGTATTGTGAATCTTACTCAAAAGGATATTGTCAGACATAAACTTGTTACTCGCATTGTGAATGCTTATGACAAATATGATAAGGCAAAGGAAAAAGAAAAGGAAGAAAACAATATTAAGAAAGCACAACGACGTGAACACTTTAATGATGAGGAAGAGTTTACGATATTCGAAAAGATTGACAACGATATTAATTAATATTTAAAATGAAGGCTTTAACTAAAACGGATTTCCATTTCGATGGACAGAAGAGTGTTTACCACGGCAAAGTTCGTGACGTTTACAACATTAATGATGACCTCATGGTCATGGTTGCAACAGACAGAATTTCGGCTTTTGACGTAGTCCTGCCAAAAGGTATTCCTTTTAAGGGACAAGTGCTAAACCAGATAGCTGCAAAATTTCTTGATGCAACTAGCGACATCTGTCCAAATTGGAAACTTGCTACACCAGACCCAATGGTTACAGTAGGACTTAAATGTGAAGGATTTCGTGTTGAAATGATTATTCGCTCAATTCTTACAGGAAGTGCATGGCGTTCTTATAGTGAAGGATGCAGAGAACTTTGTGGAGTAAAACTTCCAGACGGAATGAAGGAAAATCAGTATTTTCCAGAGCCAATAGTCACTCCTACTACAAAAGCTGACGAGGGACATGATATGAATATCTCAAAAGAGGAAATCATCTCTCAAGGTATTGTTTCAAAAGAAGATTATGAGGTAATGGAAGACTACACTAAGAAGCTATTTAAGCGTGGTCAGGAAATTGCCAAGAAACAAGGACTTATTCTTGTTGATACAAAATATGAATTCGGAAAGCGTGATGGCAAGGTTTATTTAATTGACGAGATTCATACTCCTGATTCAAGCCGTTATTTTTATGCTGATGGATATGAAAGAAAATTCAATGCTGGTGAGCCTCAGAAACAGCTTTCTAAAGAGTTCGTTCGTCAATGGCTTATCGAACACAATTTCATGAATGAGCCAGGTCAGACAATGCCTGAAATTACTGACGAATATGCAGAAAGCGTTAGCCAGAGATATATTGAACTTTATGAGCATATTACTGGTGAGAAGCTTGATAAGTCTGTAGATTCAGAAGATATTTCTGCTAGAATTGAGAAGAACGTATCTGAGTATCTCAAAATTGCGAAACACTAAATAGCTTACAAATAGTTGGTAGTGTACATAATACTAAATGATGTATAAACAAGAGAAGATAAAGCCTTATGGCAGAGACGAAGACAAGGGCAAATTAGTTGAACAGATGTTTGATAATATTGCCCCAACTTATGACGCTCTAAATCATAGGCTCTCATGGGACATAGACAAAGGATGGCGTAAAAAAGCTATAAAGCAGTTGGCGCCTTTCAAGCCTATGAACATTTTAGATATAGCGACAGGAACCGGTGACTTTGCAATTTTATCTGCAAAGATGCTGGAGCCTGAAGCTCTTGTTGGAGCTGATATTTCAGAAGGAATGATGAATGTCGGCAGACAAAAAGTCCTAAAGGAAGGGTTGCAAGATGTTATTTCGTTTAAAAAAGAAGATTGTTTGAACCTTTCTTTCGAAAATGATACATTTGATGCTGTAACTGCATCTTTTGGAATTCGTAATTTTCAGGACTTAGATAAGGGCTTATGCGAAATGTATAGAGTACTCAAAAAAGGTGGACACCTGAGTATTGTAGAACTCACCCAACCTGTTGGTTTCCCAATGCATCAGTTATTTAAGATATACTCACATACTATTCTTCCGACTTATGGAAAGCTAATCTCAAAAGATTGCAATGCATACGAGTATTTAACAGCTACAATAGAAGCTTTCCCACAAGGGGAAGTGATGTTGGAAATATTACATAAGGCCGGTTTTGAAAAGGCTAGTTTCAAGCGATTGACATTTGGTATATGCACAATGTATTTCGCTACTAAATAAAAGCTATTATTATTTTTCTTAAACATCACAAATATGGATAAATATGGATTAATAGGTATGCCACTAGGGCATTCGTTTTCTATTGGCTATTTCAATGAAAAGTTCGAGAACGAAAATATCAATGCTAAGTATATCAATTTTGAGATACCTAACATTGAGACAATGCCTGAGATTATAGCATCCAATCCTGAACTGAAAGGACTTAATGTAACTATCCCTTATAAAGAGAAAGTTATTAATTATCTTGATGAGATCAGTCCTGAAGCAAGGGCTATAGGTGCTGTAAATGTTATCCGTATTTCACATAAGGGTAAGAATACTATTCTAAAAGGATTTAATAGTGATGTTATTGGATTCACGAGGAGTATTGAACCTTTAATTGAAAAATGTCATAAGAAGGCTTTAATTTTAGGTACTGGCGGTGCATCAAAGGCTATTAATTATGGTTTGAAGTCTTTAGGACTTGAAACCCTTTTTGTAAGTAGAAGTGAACGCCCTAATGCTATTCAGTATAATAAAATTACACCCGAACTTATTAAGGAATATAATGTAGTAGTGAATTGTACCCCATGTGGAATGTATCCACGTGCAGACGAATGTCCTGATTTGCCATACGAGTATATGGATAATCATACGCTATTGTATGATCTAATATATAATCCAGACATGACATTGTTTATGCAAAAAGGGGCAAAACAAGGCGCTACTGTAAAAAATGGTTTAGAAATGCTGTTATTGCAGGCCTTTGCTAGTTGGGAATTTTGGAACGAAGATTGATAATGATATATAAATATTATGGATAATAGATATATGATGCGCGGTGTATCCGCTGCAAAAGAGGATGTGCATAATGCGATCAAAAATATAGATAAGGGAATCTTTCCACAGGCATTCTGTAAAGTAATTCCTGATATTCTCGGTGGCGATCCTGAATATTGCAATATTATGCATGCAGATGGAGCAGGTACAAAATCGTCGCTTGCATACATGTATTGGAAAGAGACTGGAGACTTAGAAGTTTGGAAAGGTATCGCTCAAGATGCAATAGTAATGAATACAGACGATTTACTTTGCATTGGTGCTGTAGACAACATTCTTGTATCAAGTACAATTGGAAGAAACAAGATGTTGATTCCTGGTGACTTGATATCTGCCATTATAAACGGTACAGATGAACTTTTAGCAGAAATGCGTAATATGGGCATCGGTATTTATCCAACTGGAGGCGAAACTGCTGATGTCGGTGATCTTGTAAGAACTATTATTGTTGATTCTACAGTAACTTGCAGAATGAAGCGCAGCGATGTTATTGACAATGCAAACATACGTCCTGGTGATGTTATTGTTGGATTGAGTTCTACTGGTCAGGCAACATACGAGAAAAAATATAATGGCGGTATGGGAAGTAATGGACTTACCAGTGCTAGACATGATGTATTCTCAAAATATCTTGCTGAAAAATTCCCAGAGAGTTATGACCATGCTGTCCCTGAAGAATTAGTTTTCAGTGGAAAGTATAAATTAACTGATAGTGTAGAAGGTAGTCCTTTGAACGCTGGAGAATTAGTACTCTCTCCTACCCGTACTTATGCGCCAGTTATTAAGAAAATACTTGATAAGTTACGTCCAGAAATTCATGGTATGGTGCATTGCACAGGTGGTGCACAAACCAAAGTGTTACATTTCGTAAGCGATAACTGTAAAGTTATAAAGGACAACATGTTCCCTATTCCACCATTATTCAGAGCGATAAAAGAGTGTTCTGGAACTGATTGGAAAGAAATGTATCAAGTCTTCAATATGGGACATAGAATGGAGATATATGTTAAACCAGAATTTGCTGATGAGATAATCAAAATTAGCAAAGAGTTTAACATTGATGCACAAATTGTAGGTCACATTGAAGAAGGAAAGAAGAGTCTGACAATTAAGTCAGAATTCGGAACTTATGAATATTAAAATAAAGGTTGCAAAACCTTTAGGATAATATGTCACAAAAAGATAACAACTAATATACGTATATGCCAGAAAATAATAGCATACTAGAGAAGTTAGACGGACTTGAGAGCCGTTTCGAAGAAGTCAGTACACTTATCACTGATCCTGATGTAATAGCAGATCAATCACGATATGTAAAACTCACAAAGGAATGGAAAGACCTTGGTGACCTAATGAATGCACGTAAGGAGTATCTTGCTTGCCTGAATTCAATCAAGGAAGCAAAAGACATTCTTACAAATGAGAACGACGCTGACATGAAAGAAATGGCTCGTGAGGAATTGCAAGAAAATGAAACTCTACAACCACAAATTGAAGAGAAAATCAAAATGCTTTTAGTTCCTAAAGATCCAGAAGACGCTAAAAATGTCCAAATGGAAATTAGAGCTGGTGCTGGTGGTGATGAAGCTGCATTATTTGCAGGTGATTTATTCAACATGTATAAGAGATATAGCGATATAAAAGGCTGGAATCTTATTATTACTGATATATCTGAAGGTGCTGTCGGTGGATACAAGGAGATTGATTTCGTAATTAATGGACCAGATGTGTATGGCACTATGAAATATGAAAGTGGTGTGCATCGTGTGCAACGTGTGCCATCTACAGAATCTCAAGGTAGAATGCAGACAAGTGCTGCCACTGTTGCAGTGTTGCCTGAAGCTGACAAATTTGAAGTTAACATCAATGAAGGTAACGTCAAATGGGACACATTCCGTTCTAGTGGTGCTGGTGGTCAGAATGTAAACAAGGTGGAATCTGGAGTAAGATTGCGTTATCCTTGGAAAAATCCAAATACAGGCGAAGTAGAAGAAATTCTTATTGAATGTACTGAGACACGTGATCAGCCAAAGAATAAGGAACGTGCTTTAAGTCGATTGTACACTTTCATCCATGATCGTGAACATCAGAAATATGTAGACGATATTGCTAGCAGAAGAAAAAGTCTTGTATCAACAGGTGACCGTTCTGCAAAAATTCGAACATATAATTTCCCACAGGGACGTGTCACCGATCATCGTATTGGTTATACAACCCATGACCTTCAGGGCTTTCTTGGTGGAAACATTCAAGAGATGATAGATGCCTTAACAGTGGCTGAAAATGCCGAGAAACTGAAGGCCGAAAGTTTGTAAATATAAGAATCAAAAGAGTTACTTATTATGAATAGAACGGATTTAGTAAAGCAGATATTCAATAAAAAAAGTTTTTTGTGTGTTGGCCTTGATGTCGATATGAATAAAATACCTAAACATTTATTGAAAGAAGAAGATCCGATATTTGCTTTTAATAAAGCCATCATTGATGCTACAGCAAAATATTGTGTAGCATATAAACCAAACTTGGCTTTTTACGAATGCTATGGCATTAAAGGTATGATCGCTTTTGAGCGCACCATAAGTTATTTAAAGTCAGCATATCCTGAGCATTTTATTATAGCAGATGCTAAACGCGGTGATATAGGTAATACTAGCACAATGTATGCTAAAACATTTTTTGAAGAATATAATTTAGATGCTTTGACTGTTGCTCCTTATATGGGCGAAGACAGTGTTAAACCATTTCTAGAATATAAAGATAAATGGGTTATATTATTGGCTCTTACTAGTAATAAGGGAAGCCATGATTTCCAACTTATTGAGGATAAAAATGGTGAAAGACTCTTTGAAAAGGTATTGAGTAAAAGTCAGGAATGGGGAAATGAAGATAACATGATGTATGTTGTTGGTGCAACACAAGGAAAAATGTTTGAGGACATTCGCAAAATTGCACCTAATCATTTCTTGTTAGTTCCTGGTGTCGGTGCTCAAGGAGGTAGTTTGCAGGAAGTATGCCAATATGGAATGATAAAGGATTGTGGGTTGCTTGTAAATTCTTCACGTGGTATAATTTTTGCCAGCAATGGCACTGATTATGCAGATGTAGCTGCGGTAAAGGCTCATGATATTCAGCTAGAAATGGCTAACGAACTATCAAAGCTTGCATAAACTCATCTACAGCCATAATACAATGTGTATTCTATGACTATCACAGCATTAAAAATCAAATAATATCTTAGTTATTAACTATAACTGAATAAAAATTGCTATATTTGCAAAATTATTATAGAATTTGATATATAAATATGGAATTTACAGCAAAACAAATAGCCCAATTTATTCAGGGTAGTATTGAGGGTGATGAAAACGTAACAATCAATACATTTGCAAAAATAGAGGAAGGTGTACCGGGAGCAATCTCATTCCTTTCGAACCCCAAATATACTCATTACATTTATGATACAAAGTCATCAGTAGTTCTTGTTGATGAAACTTTAATATTAGATAAGCCTGTTGAAGCCACTATAATTCGTGTAGCCAATGCTCGTGATTGCGTGGCAAAACTACTACAGATGTACGACGCAGCTATGCGCCCCAAAAAGAATGGTATTAATTCTTCAGCTTTCATCTCTCCTACTGCTCAAATTGGCAAGGATGTGTATATTGGAGCTTATGCATGTATAGGTGACGGAGCTGTTGTTGGTGACGGATGCCAAATATATCCGAATACAGTCATTGGAGACAATGTAAAATTGGGCAATGATTGCATCATATATCCAAACGTTACTGTTTATATGGGATGCAAATTAGGAAACAGGATAACTCTTCATTCAGGAAGCGTTATCGGTGCAGACGGTTTTGGATTTGCTCCTAATGGAAAAGATGGATATGACAAAATTCCACAAATAGGAATTGTAACTATTGAGGATGATGTTGAAATTGGTGCTAACACATGTGTAGACCGCTCTACTATGGGCAGTACTGTTATACGCAGAGGTGTCAAATTAGACAATCTTATACAAATAGGACACAACGTTGAAGTTGGTGAAAATACTGTCATGTCAGCACAAGTTGGTATTGCAGGCAGCACAAAGGTTGGTCAATGGTGTATGTTTGGAGGTCAAGTTGGTATAGCTGGACATATTGAGATTGGTGATAAAGTATTTTTAGGTGCTAAAAGTGGTGTTATAGGTAATCTTAAGAACGATCAAACACTCATAGGAACTCCTCCAATGAGTAAACTTTCTTATTTTAAGTCACAAGCCTTGGTTCAGAAATTGCCTGAAATATATAGGGAATTGGCAGATTTAAAAAGAGAAGTTGCTGAACTTAAAAAACAAAAATAACGATAAGATATGGAAACTACAAAGCAAACAACTCTAAAGGGTAGTTTTTCTCTCTTTGGAAAAGGATTGCATACTGGATTAGATCTTACGGTTACATTTAATCCTGCTCCAGAAAATACTGGATATAAAATTCAGAGAATAGACGTTGATGGACAACCAATTATAGATGCTATTGCTGAAAATGTGGTTGATACTCAAAGAGGTACAGTCCTTGCAAAAGGTGATGTAAAGGTTTCTACAATAGAGCATGGTATGGCTGCTCTTTATGCTTCAGGCATAGATAATTGCCTTATCCAAGTAAACGGACCAGAATTTCCTATATTGGATGGTTCTGCAGCAATGTACATCCAGAAAATTAAGGAAATTGGCACTGTAGAGCAGAATGCTGCTAAAGATTATTATATCATTCGTCATAAAATAGAAATAAAGGATGAAGAAACTGGTTCTGTTATAACTATTCTTCCTGATGATCAGTTTAGTTTAACAGCAATGTGCTCTTTTAATTCTAAGTTTATCAATAGCCAATTTGCTACACTTGATAATACAAGTACTTTCGATGAAGAAATTGCTGCTGCAAGAACTTTTGTTTTTGTACGTGATATTGTTCCTTTGCTTGAAGCTAATTTAATTAAAGGTGGCGATTTAGACAATGCGATTGTTATATACGAACGTGAGGTTAGTCAAGAGAAACTTGATCGTCTTGCTGACGTGTTGAAAGTTCCTCACATGAATGCCACTAAAGTTGGTTACATTCAGCATAAGCCACTTATGTGGGAAAACGAATGCACACGTCATAAACTTCTTGATATTATCGGTGATATGGCTCTTATAGGTAAACCTATTAAGGGTAGAATTATAGCTACAAGACCTGGTCATACGATCAACAATAAGTTTGCCAGACTTATGCGTAAAGAAATACGCAAGCACGAAGTTCAAGCTCCGATATACAATCCTAATGATGAGCCTATTATGGACAATATTCGTATTCGCGAATTATTGCCACATAGATATCCTATGCAGCTAGTGGATAAAATTACATCTATTGGCTCAACAAGCATCGTTGGTGTAAAAAATGTAACGGCTAATGAACCATTTTTTACAGGTCATTTTCCTAATGAACCAGTGATGCCAGGCGTTTTAATGATTGAAGCAATGGCTCAATGTGGTGGTCTGTTGGTTCTTAGCCAACTTGAAAACCCAGAGAGATATTCAACATATTTTTTGAAAATTGACGATGTGAAGTTTCGCCAGAAGGTTGTTCCAGGAGACACTTTACTATTTAGAGTTGAACTTTTAAGTCCTGTAAGACACGGGATAAGTTCAATGAAAGGATATATGTTTGTTGGAGATCAAGTTGTTTCCGAAGCAACATTTACAGCACAAATAGTAAAAAATAAGTAATTATATATGAATCAAATTAGTCCACTTGCCTTTGTTCATCCCGAGGCAAAATTAGGAGATAATAATATTATTGGCCCGTTCTGTTATATTGACCGTGATACTGTCATTGGTGATAACAATATAATGCAGAACAGCGTAACAGTCAGTGTTGGTGCACGAATTGGTAATGGAAATGAATTTTTCCCTGGTACCAGCATTTCAACAAAACCTCAGGATTTAAAATTCAACGGAGAGATTACAACGTGTCAAATTGGTGACAACAATAGTATACGTGAAAATGTAACCATTTCAAGAGGTACTGCATCTAAAGGAACAACAATAGTTGGAAGCAATAATTTGCTTATGGAGAATATGCATGTTGCTCATGATTGTTTGTTGGGAAATGGATTGATAATAGGAAATTCTACTAAATTGGCTGGCGAAGTTACTATTGATGATAATGCCATTATAAGTGCTGCGGTATTATGCCACCAGTTCGGTCATATTGGTGGATATGTTATGGTTCAAGGTGGAAGTCGTTTTTCTCAAGATATACCTCCATATATTATTGTAGGTAAATTTCCAGTAAAATATTGTGGATTAAATCTTATTGGACTGAGACGTAGAGGATTTAGCAACGAGTTGATTGAACATATTCATTCAGCTTACAGATTACTATATTCAAAAGGCATCATAGCTGAAGGTATTGATGAAATAAAGAATAATCTACAAATCACTCCTGAAATCCAATATATAATAGATTTTGTAGAAACCTCTAAACGAGGCATTATCAGATAGATGAAAACTCTCGTTGTTGTTCTTGGACCCACTGGCGTTGGAAAGACTGAATTATGTCTGAACATAGCCAAACATCTAGAATCACCTATTATTAATGCTGATTCTAGACAGATATTTGCCGAGATGCCTATTGGTACAGCGGCTCCAACCCAAGAACAACAACGTGATGTTTTACATTATTTTGTTGGTAATCATAGTGTTACTGATTATTATAGCGCAGCCATGTTTGAAGAGGATGCTATAAATTTAATAGATCAGCTCTTCAAAGATAAACACGATAGTTTGTTAATGTCAGGTGGAAGCATGATGTATATCGATGCTGTTTGCAAAGGTATTGATGACATCCCCACTATCGATGAAGCTACTAGGGAAAAATTAAAAAATGATTTTGAAAAAAACGGGTTGGATAAACTCGTTGAGCAGTTAAAAGTATTGGACCCTGAGCATTGGAATATTGTAGATAAAAAAAATCCACGCAGGGTTATACATGCTTTGGAAATCTGTTTAATGACAGGGAAAACATATACATCTTTCAGACGAAACAAAATTAAAAACCGACCATTTAATATTTTAAAAATCGGATTAAATCGTGATCGAGAAGAGTTATATGAAAGAATCAATAATCGTGTTTTAGAGATGATTGATTCAGGGCTTATAGATGAAGCATTAAAACTGTATGACTTCCGCCATTTAAATTCACTGAACACTGTAGGCTATAAGGAAATTATAGACTATCTAGATGGATTGTTGACACTAGATGAAGCCATCAGACAGATTCAATCAAATACACGCAGGTACATGCGTAAACAACTCACATGGTTTAAACGTGACGAGACTATTAAATGGTTTAACCCAGACAACGTTGAAGAAATTTTAAAATACATAGACAAAAACGTGTAAGTATTAATATATTTATTACATTTGCACCATAAAAAGATAATTATAGAATTATGAATAAGATAAAAAGATTATTTAAATGGAGTCTGCGTTGTGCTCACCATTTCTGGCCGTGGTACAAATCCCTGTATAAAGGGCGCGCTTGGTATACGAAGACAATGGTAGGCTTCCTTTCATGCATTGTAGCATTTATTATCTATCTGGGAATGGTAGATATGAACTTTCTTTGGTTGTTTGGTAGATCACCAGGCTATTTTTCTGGTATCCTAGATCCTGAAACCAGTGAAGCTTCTGAAATTTACAGTGCAGATGGTAAACTTATCGGTAAATATTTTAATGAGAATAGAACTCCTGTAAAATATGAAGAAGTAAATCCTAAATTCTTCAAGGCACTGATTGATACAGAGGATGAGCGTTTCTACAAGCACATGGGAATTGATCCTATTGGATTGTTTGGTGCGATGAAAGATGCGATACTACATCATGATGGCCGTGGAGCATCTACGATTACGCAACAGCTTGCCAAAAATATGTTCCGTGTGAGATCACAGTACTCTTCGGGAATTTTGGGAAGAATACCAGGATTGAAAATCCTTGTTGTTAAGAGTAAGGAATGGATTATTGCAACAAAACTTGAGACTGTATATTCTAAGAAAGAGATTATCACAATGTATGCAAATACAGTTGATTTCGGATCAAATTCTTATGGTATCAAGACTGCTGCCAAGACATACTATAACACGACACCTAGAAATCTTAGTACTGATCAAGTTGCTGTATTGGTTGGTATGTTGAAGGCAACATCATACTATAATCCAAAGACTAATCCTGAGAATTGTATTAAGAGACGTAACACCGTGCTAAACAACATGGTAACTCATGGTGATTTAAGTCGCACTGAAATGGATTCTTTAAAGGAATTACCAATAAAACTTGACTTTAAGATTGAAGAAAATTATGATGGTCAGGCAAAGTACTTCCGTGAAGCAATTGCAACTTATCTAAAGAGTTGGTGTGATGAAAATGGGTATGACCTCTACTCTAGCGGTTTAAAGATATATACTACTGTTGATTCTCGTATGCAGAAATATGCTGAAGAAGCTGCTCAAAAGCAGATGAAACAAGTTCAGCAGAATTTTAATAACCATTGGGATATATATCGCAATCAAAGTTCAAATTGGCTGCGTCAGGAACCTTGGCAAGATGAAAATCATAAGGTTATTCCTAATTTTATACAGAACATAGCGCAGCATCAGCCTTTTTATAAAGCGTTGTTGAATCGTTTTCCACATAACCCTGACTCTGTAAATTACTATTACAAAGAATGGAAGCATCCTGTGAAAGTGTTTGATTATGACAAGGGAGAAATTACAAAGGTTATGACTTCCGAGGATTCAATCAAATATATGACAACATTTATGCATTGTGCATTTGTTGCAATGGAACCTCAATCTGGAGCTGTCAAAGCATGGGTTGGTGATATAGATTTCAATTCTTGGAAATACGACAAGGCTACCGCTATGCGTCAACCAGGTTCTACATTTAAGCTCTTTGTTTATACAGAGGCTATGAATCAAGGACTTACACCATGTGATAAGCGCAGAGACGAATATATTTCCATGCAGGTATATGATAAGCTAAAGCATAAGGTAGTTACTTGGACACCAGGTAATGCGAATGGTTCTTTCAGTGGTGATTCAATGCCTCTAAAGAGTGCGTTTGCAAAGAGTGTTAATTCAGTCGCAGTACGTCTTGGACAAGAAATGGGCATTAAACGAATTATGGAAACTGCCAAGAAGATGGGTATCAATAGCCCTCTTGATGATACACCTTCGTTAGCATTAGGATCTAGTGATGTGAATCTTCTTGAAATGGTCAATGCATATTGCGTTGTCGCTGATAATGGTAAGCATCATGATCCTGTATTGGTTACAAGAATTGTTGATAAAGATGGTAATGAAGTTTACGTAGGACCAACAAAGAGCGAGCAGGTCATACCTTATAAGAGTGCTTTCTTGATGCAGCAGATGTTGCAGGGAGGTATGCGCGAAGCAGGAGGTACATCACAGTCTCTTTGGGGATATGTTGGTGACTACAGAGATACAGAATTTGGTGGTAAGACAGGAACAAGTAATAATCACTCTGATGCATGGTTTATGGGCGTAAGTCCTAAACTTGTTGTGGGTGCTTGGGTTGGTGGAGAATATCGATGTATCCACTTCCGAACGGGAGCTTTGGGACAAGGATCGCGAACGGCGTTGCCGATTTGTGGCTACTTCTTACAAGCACTGTTTAAAGATCCTGCATTCCAGCGATATCACGGCAAGTTTGATAAACCTCATGATGACGACATTACAAGAGATATGTATACATGTCAGAGTTATTATCAACCGGTTAAGAAAGATACAGCACGACGTGATAGTGTGATTACTGAAGAGGAAATACTTTTAGATGAAAATGGAAATCCTATTACTGGAAATTCAGAATCAGATGACGAAAGTACAACTCCAAAGGCAAGTAAGGTAACTGACAAGTCTATCAAATCGGTCGAGCCAAAAAAGAAACATAAGGCTACAGAACAGCAAGTGAATCTTGATAACTTGTAATTAATTTATTCAAAATAGAAAATATCGAGAACATAGATATAGATAATCTGGAGTTGCAGAATGCGCTCCAGATTATTAATTTTACCCATCGCTCACTTTTCTTAACAGGAAAGGCTGGGACGGGTAAATCTACTTTTTTGCGTTATATTGCAAATACGACAAAAAAGAAACACATAATACTTGCGCCTACTGGAATAGCAGCGATCAATGCAGGGGGTGCAACGCTGCATAGTTTTTTTAAGTTACCTTTCTATCCTTTGCTCCCTGATGATGTTAAGTTTTCTATCAGAAACATACGTAATACATTAAAGTATAATTCTGAGAAAATAAAACTTATCCAAGAGGTTGAACTAATCATTATTGATGAAATAAGTATGGTTAGATCTGATATCATCGATTTCATTGATAAGGTTTTACGCATATATTGTAGGAACATGAGAGAGCCATTTGGTGGAAAACAAATGCTCTTTGTTGGTGACATCTACCAGCTAGAACCTGTTTTAAAAGAGGATGAATGGAAAATCTTACAACCCTATTACCCATCAAAATTCTTCTTTGATGCAAAGATATTCCGTAGTTTCCAACTAATATCTATTGAATTAAAAAAGGTATATAGACAAACCGATCCTTTATTTATCGATATTCTTGATCGCATCCGCACTTCAAACATTAAGAAAGTAGACCTGGATGTCTTAAACAAAAGAGTAGGTAAAGAACTGGATGAAAAAGATTCCAGTCTTGCTATTACTTTATCAACAAGAAGAGACACAGTAGATTTCATCAATAATGAGAAGCTGAAGCTGATTGATGAAGAACCTACTATGTTTTATGGAATCATTAACGGTGAGTTTCCTCAAAGTAGCCTCCCCACTCCAATTGAACTTGAACTTAAACTTGGCGCTCAAATATTGTTTATTAAAAATGATATAAAGAAGCGTTGGGTAAATGGCACGTTAGGTACAGTTATTGGACTTGACTGTGCAGAGGATGGGTATATTTTGATTAGAACAGAGAATGGTAATGACGTTGAGGTAGAACAAGAAATTTGGAGTAACGTAAAATATACCTTTAATGCCAAAGAAAAGAAAATTGAAGAAGATGAAATTGGCACATATAGACAGTTCCCACTTAGGCTTGCATGGGCAATAACGGTACACAAAAGTCAAGGATTAACATTTTCCCGAGTGAAGATTGATTTTACTGGTGGTGTGTTTGCTGGTGGACAAGCTTACGTAGCCCTATCTAGATGCACGTCAATGGAAGGAATCAGTTTAAAGGAACCTATAAGGTGGGAAGATATTTTCATTAGAAAAGAAGTCGTTAACTTTGCGAAGGGATATAATGACGATGTTATACTCAACACCGCCTTAAAACAAAGCAAGGCTGATAAACAATACCATGATACTGTCATAGCTTTTGACAATGGAAATATGCAGTCTGCGCTAGATAATTTCTTTCTTGCAATACATAGCAGATATGATATTGAAAAACCATCTGTTATCAGATACATCCGCAAAAAGCTGAATTTAATCAACGAATTGAAAAGACAGAATGATGTATTAACTGAAAATATAAAAAAGAGAGAGAAATTTCTTAAGAAACTTGCTGTTGAATATGTCATCATGGCTAAGGAATGTGAAGCTGCGAATATGAAAGAAGCTGCTATCAAAAATTATCAAAAAGCCCTTGAACTATATCCAACCATATCTGAAGCTAAGAAAAAATTGACTAAATTAATGAATGAATAAAAAATAAGGTCAAAAAAATTTTGATATCTCTTTCCTTTCTCTTACCTTTGCTAACAATTAAATTATCAAATATGAAACCAACAGAACAGACCACTCAGCAGATCGAGAGATTCATCCATAAAATAGCTCAGAAGTTTCCTGAGAATGAAGATCCTTCATTATTAACTGATATACATATTATTGTCAGTCAGGATAGTGGTGAGATGCTTGCTTTTGATGATGATGATGTGGAGATTACTCGTTGTGTTGTTGAGCAGTGGATTGAGAATAAAGATGATGATTTTTATGATCAGATAACAAATATCTTCCGCTCTATTTTACATGATAATAGTAAAATTGTTGATAACTTTGGTTTATTGAAGCCATATAGCTTTGTGCTTGAAAATGATGACAATGAAAACATAGCAGAACTATACCTTGCTGATGATGAAACTGTTATTCTTGGTGGTGATTTAATGGAAGGTTTGAACCAAGATTTGGATGATTTCCTTGATAATTTGATTAAAGAACGTGATTAAAGGTTGATTTGTTATTTGAGAATTTTAAAGTTACCTTGTCTTTTTGATTCGTGTTATGACTGTTGGTCGTATTCCAATTACTTTGTGCATTAAAAGATTTCCTTGACTAAGAAAAGGAGGCACTTGGAGTTCTCAAAACCTTTATTCTCCCCTATCAAAAGGTACTAGCAATATTATAGTTTATAATTATATTGATTTGTACACTTTTATTGTATCAATTAAATACTTAACACCTAGCTATTAAAGTAGCCAGCGAAGATGAAAGCTACTTGATAAAGTAAAAAGATACATCGCTCATTTAGTAGGTAACCCCTCCCTAAATTGAAAAAGTTTCCAGAAAAAAAGAAAATTCACCTACACTACCTACATTTTTGACTTAAATAATTACTAATCAATAGATTAAGGCATGTATAAGAGTGCCTTTTCCTACATCTTTCCTACATGATTCCTACACTATTAGCACGTATTTGCACGTAAAACGATGGATTTTTCCCCAATCGCAATACCAAAGTCGCTTTTGTTTCTTGGACCATTAGTTCATATTTTCATCAGTAACGCAAATCAGAATGGTGCCCTTCATGAGAAATATAAATAAAGGAATCGCATTTATCTTTGTATATGTAATATAGCAACCAAACTAATTTGTAAATACATTTCACCATATCAATCTTTTCAGTAAAAAATTTCAGAATATGTAAAGGCTATCAGTAGCGTTTTTTAGAAATGTATAGTGTTTCAGTATGCATAACTACGAATATGTATACAGATTCTGTCATAGTCAAAATGCATAAAGCGCAGCGAGAATAAAATCACCTTTTTCGGAATGCTTTTGAGTGATTAGGCCCTAATCACTCAGTAAAGCATGTAGGATAACAGAGTGATTAGGCCCTAATCACTCCCCAAAATGTATAAGAACGGACTCTTATACATTAGCTAACGTATTGTATAACAATGCGTTTCGCCAAATCATGTAGGAAACAGCACTAAAAACTTTTTAAAAAATATTGCTGTCCGGTAAAAACAAATTGAAAGTCTTAAAGTCCTTTATTTATAGGGAATTCAAGCGCTTTCCAAACTAAGGGGGCTTACTTTTTCTTTTGAATAGTAAACAAGAGTAAATTGCTTTATATTACCATATATTAGACATAAAAGCCTTGGAAAAGCACAAATATACTCGTTTTAGAGTACTTTTAGCAACAACTAAATTTAAACAAAAGTTTTACCGGACAGCAATATTTAAAAAAACTTTTTTTTGTTGATGTATGGAGGGCTTTTAGATGCTTTTTTGTTGCTAAATACATGTCAAAATAGTGATAGTACACATATTTAGCTAATATAAACAGTTATGAATTGACGTTTGTTATTTGCAGTTTGTTGGCGTAATGTTCCTCTGCTCATAACTTAGCGGGAACGCTCTTGTAGTTTTTATGACACCTTTAGGTATTGTTTCATATCTATTTTCATTCATAAACAACTTGCTTCATATTTTGGCAATAACTTCTATCATATTTATAGAAAAGCCCCTGTATATTTATAATTCTTATAGTTGATAAATGATAAGTATCAATATGCCAACAAAAACTTTCACCGAATACCTAATCAATAAGTCTTGATTCCAGAACTTTATGGTAATTCATATATATATATTGCGTAACAGTTTGCTAACTCTACTGTCAGTAATACAATCAAGCAAATCGTTTGTCCATCTGATTATATAAGAAAAACCCTATCCTCACTCACACCATGCATCATATATTTCTAATATCCCACACATCACGAACATAATGAGAATCAAGATATTCGATAAAATGATCTTTTCTCACAACATAGTATAAAAGATAACGTGGACGACTCATACCGACGTATGCAACTTTGATTGCATCTTGTGCATAGCTATTTAATGGATTATTCATGATACCGTTAAACCTCTCAGAAAACAACTTTGACTCAGTTCCTGTATGATAAAATGTCTCCATATACAACGTTGCAATATGAGTTTCACCTTTTACAGAATGAACAGTTGCTACTTCTATATCCAAATCATCATCAATAAAATATTTGGACGTGCTATTATTTGAGGCGCATCAGCCGTTCTATTATTATCGAAAAATGTATATGCAGGTTCATTGGCTATTTTATTAAACAATGGGAATAATATTGTCAAAAGATAATGTTTAATCCCCTCCTTAACGATTACTAGTTCGGACGCTGTTGTAGCATTAGCTATACCTAAAATCCATTGTTTAATCATTCTTTATTTATTTCATAATCAAGTTCATCTGCACAATATTCACAAAGCCCTTCCTCATCTAACATAGCCCTTCGACCACATCGAACACAACATTTGTAATCTCCACTTTTTACAAAATATCGCAAATCAATCTCACCTAGAATATCTGCATCATCACTTGTAATCACTTGATTTGTATATATCCCTTGTGGATATTCCCATATATTTAAATTAAGAAAAATATCTTGTTGACATTTAGGACAAGTAACTATTTCTGTAGCAGAATGATAATACATTGCCCCCATACGTCCTTCACCTTCATACTCATCAATCCATTCAAAGCAAAAATCTTCAGTAAGGGCTTCAAATTCTTCGCCACAACGATGACACTTCAAAGCTATCTGGTTATGGAAGTGTTGCAATAAATATTTTGTCCTTGTCTGAGTTTGCAGATAACTAACAATTCTTTCTAATGTTGGTATATAAGCTATCAAGCTTTTTGTTTCACATTTTTGTTTGAAATGGTAAAGGAACTTCTCAAAAGGATAGAACCAAATATCATTCTTTGTATAACTATAAAATTCATGTAACAATTCATGTCTTGGCTGCAGCATCTTTCGCTGGGCTTCCTCATACCAATCTTGTTTAACATCATCACAAATAAAAATAATATTTTTTTCCTTAACTTGTGCAAATTTTAGTATCTGCATCCAAATTATTAAATCACCATATATTTGTGTACCTACTTTGTTTTTTTTATCTTTATAACCTGGTGGTATGGAATTTCTATATCGCACTTCTCCCTCTTTAACCAAAGAGAGCATTTCTTCTGATGATAGCTCGTCTCCAATATATAATTTCTCTATTTCATTCTTAATAATATCTATTTCTAGCAGCTCTAAAATTTCATTCTTTCGCTTAGCATATTGGCAGTCAATCAACTTCTGAGCTTTATTGAGCAAGGGTTCCATATTCATAAATAGTTCTTGTAACCTATTTAGTTCCTCATTATCAAAATATGGATGGTGTTCATTGTTCTTATTTTTTTCAATAAACTCTTTAAAATCATTTATTGTATTTGATGGTTTAAAAGAGGTTGAGCCATATTTATTAGAATCTGTAATTGGTTTATTTATTACCTTTTCTCTTCCTTTTTGATACTCACAGAATACTTGCGCTGGTATCCATATTCTTTCCTTCAATATCTCAAGTATCTTGCAAAGAGCATTCTTTGCCTCATCATTGAAATCGTAAAAGTTTAACAAAGCTGACGTATCAAATACGAATATAGCTTTATCCCATAGCAGATCCTCTCGTTTTTCTGTTAAAATATATTTATCGTAGACGGACATAATTAATAGCTTTTATTTATAAGAATAATAAAATATTCAGATAACATTTGTCTTTTTTCTATACTACTTTTCTCAAAATTATTAATACATTTAGTTACGCATATGTAACATATATCATCTTATATCATAAACAAATTAATCTCATCTTTTTGCTAAATAATCCGAAATATATGAATGTTCACATTAAAGATTAAAAAGTTGGCAAATGATAACTAAAATATTGGTAATCATAGAATATTTTAATAAGTGTATTTTAAAAATTCAAATAAAAACCATGCGCTTGAAAAGGCACACATAATATGATAGTCATCACCCTTATCGCTATCGGCATAATCAGAAATACACTTAATCATCAGAGCTTGGCGACCTAACATATGTGCAGCAAGGTAAAGGCCATATCCTTCCATATCCAGACCACGAAGTTTTCGGTTATTATTATCCACTAGTGATTGCATAAAACTTTTGTCACCTACCACATATGAGCCACAAGCTCCAGGATTAAAGAAAATTTTAGGTACACGATTGATATAATTAAGATTTTTTTTCTTCAAAACTGCGGGTAATTCAACCTCTTTATGGCAAATTTCCTTGAAAGTATTTATCTTACTTTGAAGATCAAAACTACATTCGATCTGCTTTGGTTCAGGCTTAATTAAAAAGCCATTTTCTGTTTCTGTTAATTTACCACTACCATAATCATATTCTGATTCTGCAATAAAAATGTCGCCAAAATCCATATCATCATCTGGTTTCTTGAAGCCTGCACAGATTCCTGTCATAAAGATAGCATTCACATCAAAAAGAGAATACATTGTAGCAGCCATTACAGATGCAGCTTGCATACCAGCCATATTATTTCGAGCAGCAATGATTTTGAGAGAATGCCCTAACTCACTTCTAATTTCGGTTGTAAAGAAGTCAATGTTTATATTAGAAACATTCATTTTTTTCCATTCTGTATTCGAAGATTCTTTCATCTGCTCAAACTCTTCCGAAAGAGCGCAGATGATACCAAAATCATACTTATTCTTGTTTATTATTGATTTAAGAAGTATTCCCTTGGTAGACAATATTGAATCAACGGCGCATTGAAGAATGACTTCCCAATCTTCCGTTTTCATATTGTAATGAATAAGCTTCCACAATTTGTCTTCGAATTTGTCGGCATTCTGTTCTACTTTCTCTTGATACTCGGATAGTCCTATAATATAAATAGGCTTCTTATATCGACCTATCCTCGATAATTCGTTTATAAAGCCTTCACTTTTACCAGGTTCGATCTCATCCCCATCACTCACTGGTAATACTAAATCAAGGATAAGCAAGTCATAGAAATTCTTAGACAATTTATCACGTCCAGAATTTAGTGAGCCTGCAGTCTCAATATTCTCAGGGATTACCAAACACCTATCTGTAAGCACTTTACTAATACGAGTAACTTTCTCTGTATTATCGTCCATTATAAGTATTTTTATCATTGCTTTATATTTTTAATTTTTAAAACTAGCTCGTCCTTCCAATCATCATTTTTCAAATTATAATAAACAAAGCCTTTATATATGTCGCTATACTGACTTTTAAATTTTTCATCCAAGGCATTTATGCGTACTCCATCAACAAAACTCTCATACATCGTTACGACAATTACTGGGGTCTTGATCTTTCTGAGTTTCATAAATCGAAGAATTTTTGAGCCTGCTAATGGTTCTTGCTCACCATTATCGTCCTTAACAAGGTCATATGTACTCATACTCACATCCAAGAGTATAAGTACATACTCCTTTCCATGAAACAGAACTTCTTGTTGGGCGGATATATATGACCGTTTATCAATAAATTCATGCATTGGAAACTCTTTGGCGCATAATTCTTTTATACGTTCTAGTTTTGTATTGTTATCTTCTATTATCAGCATTTTACTCATAAGCTTTGAAATTTTGAAGCATAATGATTACTTGAGTTGAACAAATCATTCCTTCTGCATTCATATGAATCTGGTTGTCATTGCTCTTTAAATCCTCCTTTAGTATCTTATTGACTTTGGCAATACCACTACCACCTTCAGAAAAGGCTAGTCCCTTAGCCTTTAACTTTTCTGCAAATATCTTGTTTAGGTCATCAGGATTGCAATTAATGTAGTTTTCAAAATTAAGAATGACATTTTCTTCACCAATAACTATATCTAGTTTAAAGTGTCTCTTGTTATCTTTGGAATCAGCACCATGAGCAAACATATTAGACAAAATATTTCGCAAAATATCTACATAATGCATTACATAGTCAGCATGAATCATGAAACTCTCGCCTTGTATATTTAATATATCATTAGTAACACAATCTGTGTGAGATGATTTAACCGTTTCATATATTTTATTCGACACGGTACCGAAATCAACATTATCGAATTTAGGATGAGAGATATTAAACCATTTCGATACTTTCTGAATTTTTGCATCAAGCGATTCTGATGCAGAACGAATTTCTGATAACATATCTGTTTGCGCATGCCCAGTAGGCATATTTTCTTTAATCGTTGTTTCCAAATCAGCAATCAATTGGAAAATGCTTGACCTAAAGTCTTGATCAACATAATTTCGTATAACAATAAGGCTTTTTTCAGTTTTCTCCCATAACCATGAGAACATAAATTTGAAAAAAGCGACTTTACTATCATCCATCTTTTTAAGGCTTAGACCGGCTTCCATTGCTTTTAATGCTAGTTCTTTGTCCTCAGCCTCATAATTAAATAGACCTTCAGGCCTATCTTTATCATCATATATTTGCAATTTTTTCTTTATAAGAGAAGTTACAGCATAATCAAATCCCGTAGAAAATTGCTGTAGAGCATTATACAAAAGCGACTGTTCTCTTACACCAAGGTTATATGTTGTTGTCCAATAACTATCCTCTTGATAGACATTATCTCGTGTCGACAATATCAAATGCCTTTGAGCAACTTCAGGTCTGAGCATACTTTCCAACTCTCCATGACGAACTCGAGTACTTAAATATGCAACTAAGCCGTAGTCGCTGTATAAAAATTGTTCTTTAATATCCTGATATAAACTATTAAATATCTCATAGAGACCGTTGGTTCTAATTGCCAAATTAGCTTTAGATTCCTGTTCGTAGTTCTGATCATCAAATATCGATTGGCTTAAATTCACAACTAAAATATCTTTCTTCTGTTCGATAAAAGTATCAACAAGTAATCTAAAACGACTATATTTTCCGTCTATTTCATTTAGTTTGTAATTTATGATAGCTTCTTCGTTGGCATAAATCTTACTTTCGTCAAGGTTATGAGAAAAATTATATACCAGCAAGGCATCATCAACCTTTTTAAGTAATTCTATATAAGTATCTTTTCGTGGAGTATTTAGAGAGATAATATATTGAAGTAGTTTCTTTCGTTCAATTAGTCGATCCTCAAAACTATCAATAATAGAATAGTTTTTCAAAATTTCATCATCATTCAATAGCGAATACAACAACTCCAAGTTCTTAACGCCCTCTAGATCAGGGGACAGGACATTAAATAGTTCTGAAGGCTTCTGAACCCCCTTTAACTCACAAAATTCAAGCAAAATGAAACTTATATCAACTGCCTCTTTACAAGTCAACGCCACAAATATCACAAGATTTAAATTTCTTCTTATATTCTCATACAAAGTATCTTGTAATTGATGAATTATACTTAAAGTATCAACTTTGACAACTGATGGCAGATCTTCTATATAATACTTAACGTATAGGTTGATTGCATCTTGTATCTTATTTTGACAGAATAAACATTCTACCATTCTTGCTACTGCTGTTTGGCGAATCGGGACACAATCCAACGCACTAAGATATAATTTTCGAGAGTAATTAAAACTATCTTCGTACTTTTTCTCACGAAATAGAAATTCTGTATTTATCGGTCCTGTGATGTGTTCTGGTAAAGTATCATCATCAATAGACTCGTGCCTAACTCTCTTTCTCCATACATCACAAGCTACCGATGGTCCTTTTTGGCTAGCAAAGCTATTTATATAATCTAATGATTTATCATCATCATTCCACATGCGTGTAAAAATTGGATCAAAACGAGTTATGCTAAGGTACTTCTGAGCGCTATTAACTGCTTCATTCTGCTCAACCTTATAAAAATGATCAATAGCTGCTGATATATGAAATGAATAAATATTCTTATTTATCTGATAAAGCGCATATAAATTATCTTGTGCATTATAAAAAGTTAAGTCATTATAGACATACCTTGTTATTATGTTAATCGGAGCATCCATTTTCTCCATATAAGGGTTTTCAAAAGGATGATTTAGATATATTAAAGAACGGCAATAAAAAAAAATTGCATCAAAACAAGACGCATCTTCTTTTAAGAACAAAGATGACTTTGATTTGCAACGATCATATTCTCCCTTATAATAACTATCAAGAATTTCCATATATCTTGAATCGTAGTAATCATTATTAATTTTTATACCGGACAATATTGCAAAAGGTAGTAAAGATTTATCCTTGGTTTTCCTATACAGGTATAATCCTCTTGATATTGCATTATTATCCTCAACATCTTTCACAAGTGAAGCTTTCAATATTGAAATTACAATTAAGTATCTATCAACAAGCGATGATATAGACTCAAACATCAACGGAAGAGCCAAATCTATATCTTCATATTGATTATAATAATTCATACGGAAAAGAACGTATCTATAGTAGTCCTCATGTAAGTCTGTCTTATTTTTCTTATATAAAGCATTTAAATCTTCGTCAAATTTGAATGGAGACAACTTACGCGAACTACGTTCGTATAAATAATATACAAGCCAAGGGATATAATTATTAATATCCGAACAAGATTTCAAACTATTCGAAATAAGATCCATGCTTGCCTTACTATCCCCTTCATATTCAAACAGGACACATTTTTGTTCGTAGTACCATAATGAGATGCCAAGTGTTTTCCTAATCTCATCAAGAATTTTATGACAGATTTCAAAATTACCTAACAAGAAGTTATGTTCATACTCGGTCTTCTTTTTGGAAAACCAACTTAGTTGTTTCCAGTTGTTCCTTGCATAGGCTAGAAACCAATTTAACTCTGAAATAACAGATTCTGGCTTGAAAAAAGTAGATTTTTTATGGCATATATCGTTTAATGAAGAAGGATACAAAATACCCTCAATATCATCTGGAAGTTTGTTATAAACTGACTTTAGGCAATCTGTTATATCTCTGATTTCACTAATCCCATGTATTTTTTTTAGGATATTGATAGCCTCTGCTTTTGACCGAGATTGGAAAATGGTCAAGTATTCTTGCTTCAATTGATATATTGGTTTTTTCATTATGGTATTTTTTAGTGTTATTGGTATTCTTTATCGGTATATTATATCAAATACAAAGTTAACATAATTTTCTTAATTATCAAAACCTCAACAAGTAATTACATTTACAATGTCTTTTTTTAATAATATTTATGAAAGTATTGCACTCAACAAAACTATGTATTATGATATTTCTCTTTATGTGTTAGACGAATATATTCATAATCAATTTTTATCATTAGTGCTCCATATACAATAATCGAATGTGATTTTCGTTTGTATATAGTATATGAGGTTAAAGTTATTCCTACTTATAATATCAATTGGATTTGTGCTGAATATTGACGCGCAAGGTTTTCTTCTTCATGGAAGAGTTCTTGACGCTGACAATAAGCCAATAGAATTTGCGTCTGTTTCAGTACTGAATCAGGGTAAACTTGCTTTGACTTCTTCTAAAGGAGAATTTTCTATTTCATTATTTTCTGCTGATAGTGTAAAGGTTAAGTTTTCGATGATTGGATATAAAACCAAGACAAAAGTATTGATTAAACCAAGAGGTAGACAAACGTTGTTGGTTACAATGTACCCAAATGACAACACATTAGAAACCGTCGAAGTTACAGGGCAGAAAATACAATCTGGTTTATTACAGGATCTTAAGAAAACCGATTTACAGAATCTTAATTCTGGAGCTAATTCAAATACAGTTGAAAAACTTGTTCAATTGCAATCAGGTGTATCAACACATAGTGAATTCTCATCACAGTATAACGTAAGAGGAGGTTCGTTTGATGAAAATAGTATCTATATTAATGGCAATGAAATATATCGTCCCTTCCTTATAAAAAGCGGACAACAAGAAGGCTTATCGGCGATTAGTCCATATATGGTTGAGAACATAGACTTCTCAAACGGTGGTTTTACAGCAAAGTATGGTGATAAGATGTCTTCAGTTCTTGACATCACCTATAAAAAGCCTGAGAAATTTGAATCTGTTGTATCCGCAAGTTTAATGTCTGCTGATGCATATATTGGATTCGGTAATAAGAATTTTTCATGGACTAACAGTTTTCGATATAATAATAATCGTTTTTTACTTAATTCACTTCAAACATCAGGTGAATATAGACCGAATTTCACAGATTATCAAACATATTTTTCTTATAGACCGAATTCTAAATGGAGCTTTGATATTATAGGAAACTATAATAGCAACCATTATAATTTCTATCCTAAAACCCGTGAGACTACATTTGGTACAATGGATAATGTGAAATCATTTAATGTGTATTTTGACGGTCAGGAGAATGATATCTTCAAAACTACTAGCGCTACATTTGGAATAACAAGACTATTCTCCCCTAGCAGCAGTATTTCATTAACAGCTTCATCATTCACATCAAATGAAAAGGAACAATATGATATACAAAGTCAGTATTGGCTTACACAAACTGAAAGCCAAGAGAATCTTGGAGTCGGTACTTTTTTTGAACATGCACGGAACTATTTAAAAGCTAATGTCAATATTCTAAAGCTGATATTAAAGCATAATATAGACAAACATCATCTTGAAGCAGGAATAACATTCAAAGACGAACACATAAAAGAATACAGTAATGAGTATGAAATGAGGGATTCAAGTGGTTACAGCATACCACATACAGGAACCGACCTAAATATGATTTACTCTTTAAACGCGAATAATAAGATTAATTCACGACGTATAGAAAGTTATATTCAAGATTCATGGAAGTTCACTAGTCCCAATGAGAATACACTCTTTACACTAAATTTTGGTGCAAGAATAAGTCATTGGAGTTATAACAAGGAAACGATCGTATCTCCAAGAATATCATTAGTTGTCATTCCATCTTTTAACAAGAATATCACACTACGACTGGCAACAGGCGTGTATTACCAAGCCCCATTCTTTAAGGAACTACGCGACACAACAAACACTAATGGAATAACGACAGTTTCGTTGAACAACAAAATTAAAAGTCAGAAGTCTATACATCTTATTGCAGGAATGGATTACCGATTCAATGTTGCGAATAGACCATTCAAGTTTAGTGCCGATGCCTATTACAAGATACTAAGCAATCTGATTCCCTATTCGGTGAACAATGTAAAGGTGGTATATGATGGACGTAATGAGGCTTCAGGGCATGCTGCAGGTATAGACTTCAAACTGTATGGTGAGTTCGTACCGAATACCAATTCATGGATTACGTTATCATTGATGAATACAAAAATGAATATTCAGGGTTATAGCATTCCTTTGCCAACAGATCAACGATACGCAATCAATTTGTTTTATACCGACTACTTCCCAGGAACTGATAAATGGAAGATGTCGCTATCATTGAGTTATGCTGACGGTCTACCTTTTTCAACTCCACACAATGAATATGGCCGCAGTTCGTTTAGAGCTCCTGCATATAAAAGAGCCGATATCGGTATGAGTTACAGACTTCTATCTAATGCAAACAAAGAAAAGCCAAATGTCTTTAAAAACATTTGGCTTGGTATAGAGTGTCTTAATCTTTTTGGAATAAATAATGTCAACAGTTATTACTGGATAACAGATGTCACTAACCAGCAATATGCTGTACCTAATTACCTTTCAGGTAGATTACTTAATACAAAAATTACATTTGAGTTTTAACTGAAATACAAAAAGTATAACAAGGCTAATATTGCAATTAACACAATGCCAATAACGCCTTTTATAAGGCAACCTGTAACCTTTTTAATCGTAATTATTCCTACTACTATCGCAATAAGTATAAAGATAAAATATCCAAAATTATGTACCATATATTCTATTTAAAAATGTGACGAAAATGTGGGGGAATCGGAGTCTCAAAATTCAGTGGTTCATGCGTTACTGGGTGATAAAATGATAACACATAAGCATGTAGACATAATCTTTTTATAGGATTATCTCCATTACCATATTTTATATCTCCACATACAGGATGACCCATATCGGCTGAATGTACTCTAATCTGATTTTTTCTACCTGTTTCCAGTTTATATTCTACAAGTGAATGATCTGTAGTTCTGTCTAGCACGTGAAAATGTGTAACGGCATATTTTCCACCATTGTCTACAGGAGAAGAATAAGTTATGTATGCACTATTATCTTTTAGCCAGCTAGCGATAGTGCCTTCATTCTGTTCCATTTCACCAGATACAACAGCAACATATCTTCTATCAAAGACTATGTTATGCCAATCTTCTTCGAGCAACATTTCTGTTTCCTTATCTTTAGCATATATCATCAGTCCACTCGTGTCGCGATCTAGGCGATGAACAATATGAGCACTACATTTTTGATTACTTCTTTTAAAATAATCATCAAGGACACTTTTGACATTTAGTGATGAGTGGCCTGCTGCCATTGATAATATACCGATATTCTTTTCAATAACGACAAGGTATTGATCTTCGAATACGATCTTAAGATATCGACTTTTAAAAGTATTGTTGTTTTGTTTGGTCTTACTTACAGTTATTTTCATACCCTCAGTTAAAGGGTAGTCAAATCTAGTAACTATCTTTTTCTCAACTTTTATGCCACGACCTTGAAGAGTAGACTTTATTTTAGACTTACTCATGCCTTTGACATTTTCCAAGAGCCATTCCAACAACATCCCTTTATGTTCAACGACATAATAGTCGTATTCACCAGGACGATTATAATTGTTTCTTATCATCTTTACAATTTGATTTTCTTCTTTGCGATCTTACTTTCATTACTCATTCTGTCAAGAGCAGTAACAATATATGTATATTTAGTTTTACCGTCTTCATAAGGTAGTTTATAAATAGTTTCAGATGTTACCTTTACTATTTTTGACGGGTTTGAAATATTGATATTCTCACCTTCATTAAATCTGTATATAGCATATTTTGCAGCTATATCACCCCATTTCTTTCCTTTTGGAGCACGCCAGAATAGAATATAGCCATCCTTTGTCCAAACAGGCTTTAAACCACGAGGCTTTTTAGGAGCTTTTGAATCAATAAATGGCATTAGAGGTTGTAATGCCGGATTGCGCCAGTAAGTTGTACGCATTGTTGTTGCATAATTGCCAATGTCATCAACAAATGCTTTCGCATACCATAACACTGTTCCGTCTACATTCTTCATCTCATCGTGAAGACGTCTCTTATATGGCAATTGATTGCTCTGTGGATTTTGCGGATCTGCAAATTTGACAGTTCTTTCTACATCCTCACCTATATATAATGGTCGGTTACTTGCATATCTATTCCACCATTTAATAAGTTCTTCATAATCAGCAGAACTGTGACCTACTTGCCAATATAATTGAGGAACACAATAGTCAACCCATCCATTATTTACCCACAATAAAACATCAGCATACAAATCATCATAGTTTTGTAGTCCGTTTGTTTGACTTCCTATAGGAGAGTTTTTCTTGTTTCTATAAATACCGAAAGGAGAAATACCAAACTTCACCCATGGCTTAACAGCATGTATGCTGTCAGACAATTGCTTTATAAAAAGATTGACATTATATCGTCTCCAGTCTCCCCGATCTTTAATTCCATTATTGTATTTTTGGAACTCTTTATCATCAGGAATTGTCTGCCCCGGTGCTGGATATGGATAGAAGTAATCATCTATGTGAAAACCGTCTATATCATATCTACGAGTAATATCAGTTGCTATCTTACAAATATATTCTCTATTTTCTGGTTGTCCAGGATTTAGAATATATTGATTATCATATTCAAATACACGCTCTGGATTTGTATTTGCAATATGACTGGATGCCAATACAGATGTAGTTTTTGTCTTTGCACGATAAGGATTTATCCATGCATGAAGTTCCATACCCCTCTTATGACATTCATCTATCATCCATTTCAAAGGATCCCAATATGGTTGTGGGGCAACACCCTGTTGGCCCGTAAGAAATCTACTCCAAGGTTCGTAATTACTCTGATATAGGGCATCACATTCAGCCCTCACTTGAAATATAACTGCATTGACACCGTCACGTTGCATCTCGTCAAGTTGACTTCTTAGTGTCTGTTGCATACCTTCTGTGCCTTGTCCTATAAATTGTCCATTAACACACTGTATCCATGCTCCACGAAATTCTCTTTTCTGCTGAGCGTGAAACACGGATATATTTAACACTGATAATAAAAAAACAAATAGTAATCTGCGATTCATTATATAATTATATTTTTATAAATGCAAAAATACTAAAAAAAGAAAGAATACTAACTAACTTCATTAAAAAGATGCATAAATTTGGTGATTTAAAGCCTTTTTTATAATTTTGTCGCTAAGATAAAATGAAAACACGATTATCAAACATATATATCAGATGTTTTACGGTAATATTGATTATACTGTATAGTACAATATGTGTCAAGGCGAGCGACAAAGCTCGTCCTGATAAAATGTTACTTGATCGAATTTTCAAATATGAAGGAAGCATTGATACTGTAAACATACCAAAGTATAGTGCTTATTCTTATACCAAATACTCACTGTTCGTAAAGAAACGTAATATAACTTTGCTTGCAGTTCCTACAATGTGGTCGGTTGCCCATGGAGGAAAGCGCAGATATTTAGGTGAAACTTATGAAAAAATAAATTTCAAAGGATTTAATAATTATAACGTAGAAAAGATTACCGAGTTGTCTACCATTCCACATAATAGGAATACGATGACCACCGTATTGAAGTATCTCACACCAGAAATATATAGTCCAACCATATTTAATGGAGATATATTGTCACCATTTAATTCTGCAAACAGAGTTTATTATAAATATCTTGTTACCTTTTTACTGAACGGCACTGCTAAAATAGATTTCAAACCTAAGATGAACAACACCCAACTTATTAAGGGACAGGCTTTGGTTGATTATAATTCAGGAAAGATTATTAGTGCAAGCATGAAAGGGGAATATGATATGGTCAATTTCTCTCTCGATATAAACATGGGGGAAGATGGCATCAAATCGTTACTCCCTACCAATGTAAAGCTATTATGCAGATTCAGATTCTTTGGTAATGTAACCGAAGGACAATTCCAAGCTTTTTATGGTTTGCCTCAGTTGATATCAGATAGCATAAAAAACCAAAAGGATATTCTTGCACAGGTACGTCCTGTCCCGCTTACTTCTGAAGAATCGTTACTTTACAGGATTGATGAAGAAACAAATGCTAGGAAAGATTCTGTTGATTCCACTGACGTAAATAGGAATGAGAATAAAATAAAAAAAGTTCTTTGGGATATTGTTGGTGATAATGTTGTAAACAGAATAAAAAGTAATTTCGGCAAGAATAACGAAGGTTATCTTAAAATTAATCCTATCCTGAACCCTCTTTATATGGGATATGACCATAGGCGTGGATTCACTTATAAGGTTGATGTCAGACTTAACTACATGTTTACGCCTAACAGCTTGTTGTCAACACGTTTTAGAGCCGGTTATTCGTTTAAGCAAAAGCAATTGTACTATACCGTTCCAATTATTTTTTGGTATAACAAGAGAAAAAATGGTTTCTTGGAATTTGAATTCGGAAACGGCAACTGGATAAGCAATAGCAAAGTTCTTGATAAGGCGCAACAGGTATTAGGTGACTCCATCATAAATAATCATGCAAAAATGATTTATTTCAAGGATAGATACATAAAGTTCGTGAACAATTATGACTTTAATGACTACATAGGTTTACAGGCTGGAGTTATATTTCATAACAGATTGGCGGTTGATAAAGTTGGATACAAACTTGCAGGAATGCCTGAAGGATATATTTCTGTAGCTCCACTCGTAGAATTGCAATATCGCCCAATTGGTTGGAATGGTCCTAGTGTAGCTGTAGACTACGAACGTGGAATAAAAGGATTTCTTGGTGGTAACATCAATTACGAGAGAATGGAATTTGACACACAATGGAAGTTAAAATTAAAGCGACTTGAAACCCTGCAAATGAGATTAGGAAGTGGTTTCTATACTTTAAAAGGCGAACACACTTACTTCCTTGATTATAGTAATTTCAGAGAAAATCATATCCCTGGCGGTTGGAATGATGATTGGAGTGGAGAGTTTGAACTTCTTAACTCTAATAAATATAACGATTCAAAATGGTATGCGCGTGCAAACGTAACGTATGAAAATCAGTTGCTATTTTGTGCTCACATTCCTGTGCTAGGGCATTTTATTGAAATGGAAAGAATTTATGCTAGTATTCTTGGTTCACAAGATTGCAAACCATATATAGAATTGGGATACGGGTTCACTACCCGACTCTTTTCAATGGGAGTATTTCTCAGCAATGATAGCGGTCAAGTAAAAGAGTTTGGGTGTAAATTCGGTTTTGAACTATTTAGACATTGGTAATGAAAAATTTAACAGTATATAGAGCCAGTGCAGGCTCAGGAAAAACTTTCACTTTAGCTTTGGAATATATCAAGTTATTAGTGGAAAATCCTCAATCTTTTAGACAAACTCTTGCTGTAACTTTTACTAACAAGGCTACAGAAGAGATGAAAATGCGAATCTTAAGTGATTTGTATGGCATTGCAAAAGGATTAAAGAACTCTGATACATTATTGGAAAAAATAAAAGAGTCGTCTGTTTTCAGCGAACAGCAAATACGTGATCGTGCATGGCTTTCATTACAACTGCTAATACACAATTATAATTATTTCCGCGTGGAGACTATTGATGCATTCTTTCAGACTGTATTGAGAAATCTAGCAAAAGAACTTGATCTTTCTGCGAATCTTAAGATTGAACTTAATGATGCACAAGTAGAACAGCAAGCTGTTGACGAACTTATTGAGAGTCTTGATGAAACTTCGCTCCTACTATATTGGATACTCGATTATATCCATGAAAATATAGAAGATGACAAATCATGGAATGTAATTTCACAGATTAAGAATTTCGGTTTAAATATCTTCAAGGACTACTATAAGAAAAATCAGAAAGAACTTTCACAAATCCTTGAACAAAAGGATTTCTTTAAGAACTATAGTCAAAAATTGAGGAACATAAGAAGTAAAGCTAAAGCCCAGCTTGCTGAGGTTGCAGATAATTTCTTTGATACAATTGAGGCAAATGGTTATGGTGTTGATGACTTTTCACGTAAATCTTCTGGACCATGTGGATATTTCATTAAATTGAAAAGCGGTGATTTTGTTGACGATGAAAAGATATTTAATAAGACAGCACAAGAAGCAGCATTTATTCCCGAGAGATGGGTCGTTAAGAAATTAGCCAAACCGGGTGAACCTATTTATGATTTTGTATGCGATACATTGATGCAAATGCTTAATAATGCAGAGAATATCAGGATAAAGCAGGTAAAATTATATAAGAGTGCGGACCTTACGTTGCGCCATCTCAGTCAATTACGATTGTTGGGATGTATAGGTGATAAAGTAACCGAGTTAAACAATGAGGTGAATCGTTTTATGCTTAGCGATACACAGACATTGCTCAGTTCGATGATAGAAGATTCCGACTCACCATTTATATTTGAGAAGATTGGCACACAACTTCAAAATATAATGATTGATGAGTTTCAGGACACCAGTACTGTACAATGGGAAAACTTCAAGGTGTTGTTGAAAGAAACGATGAGCCGTCAAGGTAAGAATCTTATTGTAGGAGACGTAAAGCAAAGTATTTACAGATGGCGTTCTGGAGATTGGAGACTACTAAACGATATTGACAAACAATTCAGCGAGGGCGAAGTTTCAGAATGCAGTCTGGCGACCAATTACCGTTCATCAAAGAATATAGTAAGATTTAATAATGAATTTTTCAAATGTGCCAGCGAGATAGAATATAATGAGCTATCAGAAATAAATGGTCAAGAAGCTGAACAGATGAGAAAGGCTTATGCTGATGTTGAACAGCAAATTCCGGAAAATAAAGATAAAGAAAATGTTGGTAAGGTTGAAATAAAGTTGTTGCCTGATGAAGAGTATACTGAAAGTATGCTTGCTCAAACACTAGAAAAAGTGAAAGAACTGAAATCATTGGGTGTAGCAGATAAAGATATCGCTATTTTGGTTAGAACCAATCCACTGATAAGACAGATTGGTGACTATTTTATGCAAAATATGCCTGAAGTGCAATTGGTATCTGATGAGGCTTTTCATTTGGATGCTTCTCAAGCTGTTAACATTATGGTCTATGCAATGAAAGTTTTGGCGATGCCAGATGATGAAATAGCATTAGCATCATTAGTTAAAGTATATATTAAGTCAATTAAAGGTAACACATTAAAAGATAATGATATATTTCAAGGTTCAGAATATTCAGAATCTCTTTTACCAGAAGCATTCTTAAACAACAAAGATGCTCTTTTAGGATTACCATTAATGGATTTGGCTGAAGCACTGTTCTCAATTTTTGATTTAAACATTCTTGATAGTCAAAATGCATACATTTGTGCTTTCTACGACAAACTTAGCGAGTATATGCAGGACGGAATTCCAGACTTGAGGGATTTCATCGCTAAATGGGATGATAATATTCACAATTGCTCAATACAAAGTAGTGATGAAAATGGTATTAGACTGATTACAATTCATAAGAGTAAAGGATTGGAATTCAGATTTGTTATTATGCCATTTTGTGATTGGAAACTTGAAAAAAACAATGTTATATGGTGCCAGCCTAATGTTTCGCCATATAATGAACTACCTGTCGTTCCGGTTGATTTCAGTAAGAAACAGATGATGGGGTCTATTTATGAAGCTGACTATACACATGAGCACTTACAGAATATGGTAGACAATCTAAACTTGCTTTATGTTGCATTGACAAGAGCAGAAATGGGGCTATATATATATGGCAAGCGTGATAAAAACGGCACAACCAGATCTGCTATAATAGAAGGATGTTTAGGTAGTGTTAGCAATATTCTTGGGGCTCAGGTTGTTGGCGATTACGCCGATTATCAACAAGCGATAGAGTTTGAATTTGGAGAATTGCCACAAGACTTGTCTGTAAAGGAAAAGAATGATGACGGTAATATATTTAAAGGCGTTTCAACAAACGAAACACTAAGCATCAAAAATTATGAGAATAACGTGAAATTCCGTCAGAGTAATAAGAGCGATGAATTTGTTAAAGCCGGCATAGAAGACGAGCAAGCTATACAGAAAAAAGAATTTATAAATGTCGGTAACGTTATGCATTCTATTCTTTCTGAAATAAAGACAGAAAAAGATATAGATTCTTCTTTAAGAAAGTTGGAAGAAGAAGGCATAGTATACGACAATAATATAACTGCAGATAAACTGCAGAAAATGCTTCGTGACAGCTTTGACAATGACTTAGTTAAAGAGTGGTTTTCTGATAAATGGCAAGTATTTAATGAATGCGCTATATTAAAAGTAAATCCTGAAAATAACAAAGTTGAGACAAAGCGCCCTGACAGAGTTATGACTGATGGCAAAAAGATGATCGTTGTAGATTTTAAGTTTGCCGCACCTAGAGAAGAACATAAGGTTCAAGTCAAGGAATACATGCAACTATTACATGATATGGGATATTCTGATGTAAATGGTTACCTGTGGTATATTTACTCTAAAAATATAATTGAAATAAAATGAGAACATTTTTACACTTCGTTGCAGAAGACATCATAAAGAAATATGGAACCAACCTATCACGTATAGCTGTTGTGTTTCCAAATAAACGTGCTGCATTGTTTCTGAATGAGGAACTGGCTAGATTGGTTGACAAACCTATATGGAGTCCGACTTATATTACAATTAGCGATTTGTTCCGTAACCATTCAGATAAGACTGTTGGTGAACAGATAAAACTTATCTGTGATTTGCATAAGACTTATAATGAATGCACCGGAATGAATGAAACCCTAGATATGTTCTATGGTTGGGGGCAATTGATGTTGGCTGATTTTGATGATTTAGATAAGAACATGGCAGATTCACAAAAAGTATTTGCCAATCTGAAAGACATCCACGAGTTTGATGATTTATCATATCTTACAGATTCACAGAAAGATATATTAAAACAGTTCTTTAGTAACTTTAGCGAAGAACAAGACTCTGAGATTAAACGAAAGTTTCTAACTCTATGGAGTAATTTCGGCAATATATATGACAGTTATAAGAAGCGACTTGCATCCCAAAACATCGCATACGAAGGCGCATTATATCGTGAAGTAGTTGAAACTGAAAACTTGGATTTTAAATACGACAATTATCTATTTGTTGGTTTCAACATGATGCAGAAGGTTGAACAAGAAATGTGTAGTAGACTGATGAAATTGGGACGTGCAAAATTCTATTGGGATTTTGATGACTATTTCATGAAATCACGTGGTATCGTCAATCACGAAGCCGGCACATATATTAGGCAGTATCTAAAATACTTCCCTAACGAACTTGATATTTCCAATTCTGATATATATCATAACTTGGACGGTAAAAAAGATATCAAATATCTTAGTGCTACTACTGAAAACATACAAGCTAGATATATACCAAAATGGTTGACTGATAACGACAGGTATAAAGATGGCAAACTAACAGCTATTGTTTTAGCTGACGAAAAACTCTTACAGACAGTCATTCATTGCATTCCTTCTGAAGTGAAAAATGTTAATATAACAACAGGTTATCCGCTACAGCAGTCGCCCGTATCTTCTTTTGTGAAGATGCTTATCTCGCTGAGAACAATGGGATATCGCTCTGACATTGGAAAATTCAGAATGAAATGGGTTGAAACGTTACTACGACATCCTTATATAAAATATGTGTCAGATAAAGCTCAAAACATACTGGATGATTACAAACAACTGCGCTCATTTTATCAATCATCTACAGATTTGTCTAAGGATGAAGGACTTTCTTTACTTTTCAAAGAGGATAATCTGAATATTCTTTCTCTGAATATCTGGTTAACCGAAGTGTTACAGCTTGTCGGCAATAATTTCTCGCAAGAAAATGAATCTGATCCTTTAATGCAGGAATCACTGTTCAGAATGTATACATTGCTTAATAGATTGGGAGATTTAATAAAGTCTGGCGATCTTGAAGCAGATATAAAAACATATACCAAACTAATAAATCAACTTATATCAACGACAAGTATACCTTTCCATGGAGAACCGGTGGTGGGTATTCAGATTATGGGAGTACTTGAAACTCGTAATCTTGATTTTGACCATGTTTTGGTATTATCATGCAACGAGGGGAATATGCCTAAAGGTGTAAATGATTCCTCTTTTATCCCCTATTCTATCAGAAAAGCTTATGGACTTACAACCATAGATAACAAGGTAGCCATCTACTCATATTATTTTCATAGTCTGCTACAAAGAGCAACTGATATTAGTTTAATGTATAATAAGTCTACAAGTAATACCAACACAGGTGAAATGAGCAGATTTATGATGCAGCTTATGGTAGAAGGCAATCATAACATACAAAAGGTGAATGTTAATGCAAATCAAAATCCTCTGACACATATAAAAGAAGCTATTGTTAAAGACGAAAAAGTGATGACAATCATTAGATCTATCCAAAAGATGTCACCTACTGCCTTTTCTGTTTATTTGAGATGCCAGCTGCAATATTATTATAGATACATAGCAGGTATAAAGCAACCTGATAATGAAGACGATGAAATTGATAACCGCATATTCGGTAATATTTTTCATAAGGCTGCAGAATTGTTCTATCAGAAATATTTAAATGGTTCTATTGTTCATCAAAGTGATTTGGAGGATGATGTAAAGAATGAGGCGCTACTTAGTAGAATTATTGATGCCGCATTCAAGGAAGAACTCTTTAATATTCCTAAAAACACCAAAATAGATTATAACGGACTTCAAATAATCAACCGTCAAGTTATTCTTGATTATCTGAAACAGATGATTAGAATAGACATAAAATTAGCACCTTTCAGCATATTAGGATTGGAAAAAACGGTTAAAATGGATTTGACGGTAAATGCAGACAACGAGCAAAAGACTATACAGTTGTATGGAAACATAGATAGAATTGATGAAATAGAAGAAGCTGGAAATAACAGGATAAGAATAATCGATTATAAAACAGGAAACAACAATAGAGCAATAGTAAACTCTATTGATGACATTTTTGATCCGTCAAAGATTAACAATCATACTAACTATTTCTTGCAGTCAATGCTATATGCATTGATAATAAGAGATGATAAGAACATTAATCCTGAAAATATAAAAGTAAGCCCTGCCCTGCTTTTTATTCAACATACTCTTGCAAAAGACTACGATCCAACATTACTTCTTAATAAAGAAAAAATTACAGATATAGCCCAATTTAAAGATGATTTTGTTGCCGGACTAAAACGATTGATAGAAGATATTCTAGATTCATCTAAACCATTTTTACCAACAGATGATAAGAGTCGGTGTGAAACATGCATTTATAAATTAATATGTGGGTAATAGAATTGTAACATTCGTAAATATTTACATATATTCAACGCTGCAAAGAAATATTCAGCATACTTTTTGTTTGACTTGGATTGCTAAATGCATGAAAATTAAACACTTCTGAAAAAAAAGAGCGCAAGAATTCGCAAAAAAGTAGCAATAAATTTTTATATGAAACGAAAAACTTGTATATTTGCAAACCTGAAAAGGTAAAGCGTATAAAAATATACAACAAAATAATAATAAATACAGATATACAAATGACGAAATCGGATATCATTAACGAAATCACTTTGGCAACAGGCGTACAGAAAAAAGACGTAACAGCTGTTGTTGAAGGCTTCATGGAGACTATCAAGAACAGTTTACTTGAAAAAAAAGAAAATGTATACCTGCGTGGGTTCGGTAGTTTTGTCATCAAGCACAGAGCAGCCAAGACCGCTCGCAATATTTTAAAAAATACTACGATGACTATCGATGCTCACGATTTGCCAAGCTTTAAGCCAGCAAAGTCTTTTGTTGAGTTGATGAAGAATGAATAATTAAATCATTATATTTTAAAAAATTTAAAATTATGCCAAACGGAAAGAAGAAGAAGGGCCACAAGATGGCAACTCACAAGCGTAAGAAGAGATTACGTAAGAATAGACATAAGAGCAAGTAAGTGCTCGACAGCCTATTAGGACTTAGGGGCATGTCAATGCATCCACCAGGAAGCTGTGACATGCCCTCTTTGTATAACTTAAGAAAAGATTAACTGAAAAAAAATGACCAGCGAAGTTGTAATTGATGTTAGGGAAAAAGAGATTTCGATTGCTCTGCTGGAGGATAAAAGCCTTGTAGAGTACCAGAACGAGCCTAGACAGGCATCTTTTTCTGTAGGTAACATTTATGCTGCAAAAGTTAAGAAACTCATGCCGGGACTTAACGCTTGCTTTGTAGATGTAGGTTATGAACGCGACGCTTTTCTTCATTATCTTGACTTAGGTAGTCAATTTAACTCTTATTGTAAATACCTTAAACAGGTAGACAGCGACAGAAAAAAACTTTATCTATTTAACAAAGCATCAAAGCAACCTGATTTAAAAAAAGACGGTAGTATTCAACAGACATTAACTGTTGGCCAAGATGTTTTAGTGCAAATCGTAAAAGAACCTATTTCAACCAAAGGACCTAGACTCACAGGAGAACTGTCTTTTGCTGGAAGATTTTTAGTTCTTATTCCATTTGGAGATAAGGTTTCAGTATCGTCAAAAATCAAAAGCGGAGAAGAGCGTGCCAGATTAAAACAGCTCATCTACAGCATTAAACCAAAAAACTGCGGGGTTATCGTTAGAACCGTAGCTGAAGGTAAAAGGGTTGCAGAACTTGATACTGAACTGAAAGTACTTGCAAAGCGTTGGGAGGACGCTATTACAAAAGTTCAAAAAAATCAAAAGCGACCACAATTAGCATTTGAAGAAACAGGAAGAGCCATTGCGATGATACGCGATTTGTTTAATCCTAGTTTCGAAAATATTTATGTTAACGACGAAGATGTATATGAAGAGCTAAAACATTACGTAACCCTTATCTCACCTGATAAGGCTAGTATTGTTAAACTTTACACAGGTAAAGTTCCAATCTTCGACAACTTCAACGTTACAAAACAGATTAAGTCAAGCTTTGGTAAGACAATTAATTATAAGCATGGTGCTTATCTTATTATTGAGCATACTGAGGCATTGCATGTTGTAGATGTAAATAGTGGAAATCGTTCAAGATCCGAAAACGGACAGGAAGCGAATGCCTTGGATGTAAACCTTGGCGCAGCCGATGAACTAGCAAGACAATTGCGACTAAGAGACATGGGAGGAATCATAGTCGTTGATTTTATTGATATGAATTTGGCTGAAGATAGACAAATGCTCTATGAACGTATGTGTAAAAACATGCAGAAAGATAGAGCTAGACATAACATCCTTCCGCTAAGTAAATTTGGTTTGATGCAGATAACACGTCAACGAGTACGCCCAGCAATGGATGTTAACGTTGATGAGACTTGTCCTACATGTAATGGATCTGGTAAAATAAAATCAAGCATTTTGTTTACAGATCAACTAGAGAGAAAGATAGACAACCTAGTTAACAAGATTGGCGTCTCTAAATTCTATTTGCATGTTCATCCGTATGTTGCCGCATTTATTGACAAGGGATTTATCTCCCTGAAACGTAAATGGCAATTAAAATATGGATTTGGTGTGCATATCATTCCTTCTCAAAAACTGGCTTTCTTGCAATATGAATTCTATGATAGCAAGGGCGAGTTTATTGATATGAAAGAAGAAATAGAAACAAAATAAAAATAAGCGTTGCAGATTATCTGTGACGCTTATTTTTTTGTATTATCAATATAAGTCCATCAAGTGTCTTTACGTTTTTGAGTGCTACCACTTCATAGTTAAAGAAATGAAGCAACTTCTGTAGATTGAAATCAACAACAAAATCTTGCGCTTCCCCTCCTCTTCTATTTGTTTTAGCCAATTGCTATCTTGATATTTAATCATCAAATTAATTTGGATAAATAAAAAGATACATTTACGCTTCGTTATTTTTTTATTTCATTTTAAATTATTTTAAAATTCATTTTGCGCTGATATCATTATGTTATACATTTGCAGAAAGAATTATAAACAAATTAAAATGGATACAAGAACAGAAACTATGCATCCCTGCTCAATAGCTTATATAAGAAGAACAGGAGTTTATGGTACCGAATGCAAAACAGTAATGGAACAATTGAAGTCGTGGGCAAGAAAAACAAATAATTTAAATGACGATTCAATTGTATTAGGCATAGCTCTTGATAATCCTGAAGTAACCTTACCAGAAAGTTGTCGTTATGATGCTTGTTTAGTTGTTTCAAATACTTTTCATACAGATGACAACGGTATCCTTACCAGGGAACTTGGTGGAGGGAAATACTGTGTATTTACTGTTGCACACACGACAGAATTCATACAACAGGCTTGGTCTACTATATTTACCGATATATCAACACTTGGATATACCATAGATTTTTCAAGACCTATCATTGAGCGATATGCTATGAAAATGATAAGAAAGCACTTATGCGAGATATGCGTGCCTATTAGATAGGCAAGCATAAAAGATTATCTATGACGCTTATTTTTTTACTTTATCAGCTTATATTCCGTAAAAGTGATAAAAATAAAGGGAATATATATACCTTTAGTCTTGTTTAAACTTTATAATTTTGCATTTGTAAATAAATTAATACATATTGCAATATGAAAAAAGAAATAAAGCAGACTGCTGGACGTGAACAACTAGGAGAATTTGCGCCAGAGTTTGCTCATCTTAATGATGACGTGCTTTTCGGTGAGGTTTGGAACAGACAAGATGAGATGTCACTTCGTGATCGCTCGCTTGCTACCGTTGTAGCATTAATGTCTCAAGGTCTAGTTGATTCATCATTCAAATTTCATCTTATAAGTGCTAAAGCAAATGGTATTACAAAAAATGAGATAGTAGAGATTATTACTCATACGGCTTTCTATGCAGGATGGCCTAAAGCATGGGCTGCATTCAATATGGCCAAAGAAATCTGGGGAGAAGACTTACAGCAATCACGCGAGGAGTTTGAGATGATGAGTGCCTATCCTATCGGAGAGCCAAACGATGCTTATGCTAAATATTTCATCGGACATAGTTACCTTGCATCTATGGATGCTGAAAATGGTGGTCCAGTGAATGTAACTTTCGAACCTTCTTGTCGCAACAACTGGCATATTCATCATGAGTCGACGCAAGTATTAATATGTGTAATGGGTCGTGGCTGGTATCAGGAATGGGACAAAGAACCTATTGAAATGCTCCCAGGTAAGGTTATTCCAATTCCAGCAGAGACAAAACACTGGCACGGAGCATCTAACGATAGCTGGTTTCAACATCTAACTTATACAACAAATGTTGGTAAAGGTGCCAGTAATGAATGGTTAGAGCCTGTTGATGATTCATATTATTATAAACTAATCTAATTTATAATGAATCTAGGCACTATGAAATTTCTAAAAAAGTGTCGATAGGCTGATTTAGCAAGTAGACACTTTTCAAGAATGTTGCTATGGAATAGCTATAAATCACAAAAGCGCATGCAACTAATTGTCTTTCAATATTTTGTTATGATACAGTAGCGACGTAACTTTATAAAAAATAAAAACTCTATGTAACATTAGCTTTAAGGATAATTTCGCTTAAAAATTTAATAATACGAATTATTTTGCTTACCTTTGCACCCGTATTATAAAAAGAGGAAAATAAGAAATGATAACAGTTACAAATCTTGCGATCCAATTCGGAAAGAGAGTGCTTTACAAGGACGTAAACATTAAGTTTACACGCGGTAATATTTATGGAGTTATCGGTGCCAACGGTGCTGGAAAATCCACATTGCTACGTGCAATAAGCGGTGACTTGGAACCAAACCACGGAACCGTAGAGTTAGGTTCGGGCGAGCGTTTGTCTGTATTGGAACAGGATCACTTCAAATACGATGAATTTCGTGTTATAGATACCGTGTTAATGGGACATGAGCCTTTGTGGGATAACATGAACGAGCGTGATCGCTTGTATTCAAAGGCTGAGATGACTGAAGAAGACGGTAACCGTGCAGCTGAACTGGAGGAAAAATTCGCAGAAATGAATGGTTGGGAGGCTGAAAGTAATGCAGCACAACTATTGCAGAATCTTGGTATTCCTGATAAAATGCATCAGAAAATGATGTCTGAACTTAGCAATAATGAAAAGGTGCGCGTAATGCTTGCCAAGGCTTTGTTTGGAAAACCAGACAACCTCCTACTCGATGAGCCTACCAATGACTTGGACTTGGACACAGTAGAATGGCTTGAGGATTATCTTGGAGAGATAGATGAAAGTCAGACCGTGCTTGTTGTAAGTCACGACCGTCACTTCCTTGACTCTGTTTCAACTCAGACAATAGATATTGACTTTGGAAAGGTAACCGTATTCTCTGGTAACTATTCTTTCTGGTATGAAAGTTCACAGCTTGCATTGCGTCAGGCACAGAACCAGAAGATGAAGGCTGACGAGAAACGTAAGCAGTTAGAAGAGTTCATCCGCAGATTCTCTGCCAATGTTGCAAAGAGTAAACAAACAACATCAAGAAAGAAAATGCTTGATAAGTTGAATGTTGATGAAATACGCCCATCAAGTCGTAAATATCCGGGAATTATCTTCCAGATGGAACGTGAACCAGGTAACCAGATATTGGAAGTAGAAAATCTTAAAGCTATTGAGCCAGACGGAACAGTCTTGTTTGAAGACATAAACTTCAATATTGAGAAGGGACAGAAAGTGGTATTCTTGAGTCACAACCATAAGGCAATGACAGCATTGTTTGATATTATAAATGGTAACCGCAAGGCTGACGCAGGCGAATATAAATGGGGCGTAACAATAACTACAGCCTATCTTCCACTTGACAATACAGATTTCTTCAATAGCGAAGAAACTCTTGTAGACTGGCTCGGCAAATATGGCACAGGCAATGAGGTTATGATGAAAGGATACCTTGGAAGAATGTTGTTCAGCGGCGAAGAAGTTCTCAAGAAGGTAAATATTCTTTCAGGTGGTGAGAAAATGAGATGTATGATTGCAAGAATGCAGTTGCAAAACGCAAACTGTCTTATTCTTGATACTCCAACAAACCATTTGGACCTTGAAAGTATTCAGGCGTTCAACAACAACCTTGTACAATTCCAAGGTAACATATTATTCTCAAGTCATGACCACGAATTCATTGAGACCGTAGCTGATAGAATAATAGAACTGACACCAAACGGAACTATTGACAAGTTGATGCCTTATGATGAGTTTATTCATGACGAAGGTATCAAAGAGCAAAGAATGAAAATGTATGGTATGCAATAAGAAAATTGCAGACATCAAATAAGATAAAGGTCTTCTCCCATTTAAAAATAGAGAAGACCTTTTCCTATGGCATGATTATTGCACATACCATATAAAAATTATTATTATTATGGCAAAACAAGAAAATAGCGTAAATACAGAGAATTTGGACAAAGAAACCCTTGACAGTAATACAGCTTGCAACACACAAACTGACAACGATACTGACAATGAGACTGACAAAAATGCAGATTGCGCAGAAGAGAATGACAAAAAAGAAGAAACAGAAACTGTTGAGGAAAAAGATCCTGTTGAACTTCTTAAAGAGGAAAACGCAAAACTTAAAGATCAGTTATTGCGCACTATTGCTGAATTTGATAACTTTAGAAAACGTACAGCAAAAGAAAAGTCTGAGCTGATACTTAATGGTGGTAAAAGAGTTATAAAAGAAATTCTTACAGTAGTTGACGATTTAGAGCGTGCTGCTATGGATAAGAGCGAAGATCCTACTGCCATAAAAGAAGGTGTAAAGATGATAGACAATAAATTCATTAAAACTCTTGAAAGTTTGGGCGTAAAGAAGATTGAAACAGAGGATGCTGATTTCAACACTGATTTTCATGAGGCTATTGCTATGGTTCCAGGAATGGGTGATGACAAGAAGGGAAAAGTCATTGACTGCGTTCAAAGTGGGTATACAATGAATGACGAAGTTATCAGACATGCTAAAGTAGCCGTAGGACAGTAACATATAAACAGAAATAATCAATGGCACAAAAAAGAGATTATTACGAAGTTCTTGGCGTTCAAAAAACTGCCACAGATGACGAAATAAAAAAGGCATACCGAAAGATTGCCATCAAATATCACCCAGATAGAAATCCGGGAAACAAAGAGGCTGAAGAGAAGTTCAAAGAGGCAGCCGAAGCTTATGATATACTTCATGACCAACAGAAGCGTTCTTCTTATGACCAATTCGGATTCGAAGGTCCACAAGGAGCCGGAGGATTTGGAGGAGGATTCAGTGGCGGAGGCATGGATATGGACGACATATTCTCTATGTTTGGTGATATATTCGGTGGACACAGTGGCGGCTTCGGAGGCTTTGGAGGCTTTGGAGGAGGTCAGCAAGGTCGCTCAAGACAATATCGTGGTAACGACCTGAGATTGAAAGTAACTCTTTCTCTTCAGGAAATAGCTACAGGCGTAACGAAGAAATTCAAGTTAAGAAAGGATGTAGAATGTAGTCATTGCCATGGTACAGGTGCAGAAAACGGAAGTTCAAGTGAAACTTGCAAGACTTGCGGTGGACATGGAGTTGTAATGAAAACCGTACGCACAATGCTGGGTATGATGCAGACACAAACAGAATGTCCTGAATGCCACGGAGAAGGTACAGTTATAAAAAATAAATGTAAAGAGTGTGGCGGTTCAGGTGTCGTAAAAGGAGAAGAAGTTGTTGAGATACAGATACCAGCAGGTGTAGCTCAAGGTATGGTAGTAAATGTACCAGGCAAGGGCAATGCTGGTCCTCATAACGGAGTAAACGGAAATATTCAAGTATACATAGAGGAACAAGATAACGATACATTTGTTCGCGATGATAAAGACCTAATATACAACTTATTGCTTGATTTTCCTACAGCTGCACTTGGAGGCGAAGTTGAAATTCCTACCATTCAAGGAACAAAGGTTAAAGTTAAGATAGACGCAGGCACACAACCAGGAAAGACCCTTAGATTAAGAGGGAAAGGTCTACCAGCCGTGCAAGGTTATGGCAGCGGTATGGGTGACTTGGTAGTCAATATAAGTGTATATGTTCCTAAGACTCTTGAAAAAGAAGAAAGAAAAGAAATAGAAAAATTCAAGGATAGTGATAACTTTAAGGGCGATGCTAACACAAAGCAAACCATCTTTCAAAAGTTTAAAAACTATTTCAATTGATTATGAACTATAAAGAAACTGTAAATTACCTATTTAATAGCACCCCTGTTTTTGAACATGTGGGTGCTTCTGCTTATAAGGAAGGTTTGCACAATACTATTGTGCTGGATGAACACTTCGGACATCCTCACAAGAAATTCAAAACTATTCATATTGCTGGAACTAACGGCAAAGGATCATGCTCGCATTCTTTAGCCGCAATGCTGCAATATAAGGGGTATAAAGTTGGACTTTACACATCACCACATATTGTTGACTTTCGTGAGCGAATAAGAGTTAATGGGAAATGTGTTAGCGAGGATTATGTGGTTGACTTTGTTGAAAAAGAACGTTCATTCTTCGAGCCCCTCCACCCTAGTTTCTTTGAACTTACTACAGCAATGGCATTCAAATACTTTGCCGATCAGCATATAGATATAGCAGTTATTGAAGTTGGATTAGGCGGCAGACTTGATTGTACCAATATTATCAATCCTCTATTATCAATAATTACAAACATAAGCTTAGACCATACACAGTTTCTTGGAAATACATTAGCAAAAATAGCAGGAGAAAAAGCTGGAATAATTAAACCAAATACTCCTGTTGTTGTTGGAGAATATGTAACTGAGACACGCCCCGTATTTGAAAATAAGGCTACAGAAAACAATTCTCAGATAACTTTTGCACAAGAATCAAATGAGATTATATCAAGTGAAGCTGATGAATTGTGTGGAAGGAAATATGTCACTAAACATTTCGGAACTTTTCATAGCGAACTAGGCGGCGACTATCAGGTATGTAACATGAACACTATTCTTAATGCTGTTAATGTATTGAAAGATAATGGATTGGACATAACAGACTGCATTAAAGCTTTAGATAATGTTGTAGAATCAACAGGGCTTGTGGGTAGATGGATGGAGATAAACAGAAATCCATGTGCAATATGCGATACAGGTCACAACGTTGGTGGGTGGCAATATCTATCAAAACAGATTAAGGCACAAAAATGTGATCAACTAAGAATCGTATTTGGAATGGTTGATGATAAGGATATTGACAGCGTAATGAATATGCTGCCACAAAACGCCATATACTATTGGACTCAAACAAAAAATAAAAGAGCCATACCTGCTGAGACCGTTGCTAAAAAAGCACTTATGCACCATTTGAATGGCAATATATATAATAATGTAAAAGAGGCATATAAAAATGCACTGTCTGAATCAGGCAAAGATGACTTCATATTTGTTGGCGGATCAAGTTATATCGTTGCTGACCTGTTAAGTTAGCTTTAGACATTGCTTAAAAAACTTAATACGGATGAATTTTTTCGGTGTATAATTTGGGTTATTCATTTTTTTTCAGTTACTTTGCAATATAAATATTGTAACTAAAAACTTAAAACATATTATGAACTCAGATCCAAATGAAAACGTCTGTGGCTTAAAGCGTGAAAACTTTCAAGCCACAATCAATGGAAAGGAAACTGACTTGTTCATCCTAAAGAATGCTAATGGAAATGAAGTAGCCATAACAAATTATGGTGGTGCTATCGTTGCTATTATGGTTCCTGACAAGAATGGTAATCGTGCCAACGTAATTCAAGGACACGATAACATTCAGGATGTAATCAACTCTCCTGAACCCTATCTTAGTACTCTTATCGGAAGATACGGCAATCGTATTAACAAAGGAAAATTCCAGTTACATGGTAAAGATTACCAATTGGCAATCAATAATGGGCCAAACGCACTTCACGGAGGACCAACTGGTTTTCACGCAAGAGTCTGGGACGCACAGTTGATGAACGACCAGAGCCTTGTTCTGCACTATGTTAGTGCATATGGAGAAGAAGGTTTCTCAGGAGAACTAAAGACAACTGTTATCTATACATTTAATGATGATAACGAGTTGATCATTGAGTATTTAGCATGCACTAACAAAAAGACGATTATCAACCTAACAAATCATGGTTTCTTCTCTTTGGCAGGTATTGCTAACCCAACACCAACAATTGACAATCTTATTTGTGAAATCAATGCAGATTTCTATATACCTATTGACGATACCAGTATTCCAACTGGTGAGATTCTAAAGGTAGACAACACACCATTTGATTTCCGCACTCCAAAAGCCGTTGGTAAAGATATTGATGCTGACGATCAGCAAATCAAGAACGGCGCAGGATATGATCATTGCTTTGTACTTAACAAGAAAGAAGAAGATGAACTGAGTTTTGCAGCAAGAATTACAGAACCTGTAAGCAGCAGAACAATGGAAGTTTATACCACAGAACCTGGTGTTCAGGTATATTCAGACAACTGGGCTGACGGATACAAAGGACAAAACGGAGCAACTTTCCCTCGCAGAAGTGCTATATGCTTTGAGGCACAGCATTTCCCTGATAGTCCAAACAGACCTTACTTCCCATCGGTAATATTAAATCCCGGTGAACAGTACAAGCAAAAAACTATTTATAAATTTGGAGTAAAAAAATAATTATTGAAAATGGAAAATAACAATACACAACATGGGAATATCATTGCGATCATAACAATGATGTTCTTATTTGCAATGATCTCTTTCGTAACCAATCTAGCTGCACCAATAGGTGTAATATGGAAAAATGTATTCAGTGGCACAGGTAGTGCTAACATGATTGGTATGCTTGGTAATGCAATGAACTTCCTTGCATATTTATTCATGGGTATTCCTGCCGGAAAACTACTTACAAAGATTGGCTATAAGAAAACTGCACTTGCAGGTATCGCTACAGGTTTTGTTGGTGTTTTGATTCAGTTTGTTTCAGGAAAGTTTGGCGCTGACATCAGCGGTTTCGCTATATATCTATTCGGTGCATTCATCAGCGGTTTCGCTGTATGTATTTTGAATACTGTTGTAAACCCAATGCTTAACCTTCTTGGTGGTGGTGGTAACAGAGGTAACCAGCTTAATTTGATTGGTGGTACGCTTAACTCACTTTCAGGAACATTGACTCCTATGCTTGTAGGTGCATTGATTGGTACAGTAACTGCTAACACAAAGATGGCAGATATCAATTTTGTACTTTTCATTGCTTTGGGTGTATTTGCAATGGCATTTATCGTATTGTTGTTTATCCCTATTGCTGACCCTGAAATGGGTAAGACTACAAGTAACACTGTATTCGAGCATAGTCCTTGGGCTTTCCGTCACTTTGTTTTGGGTACAATCGCAATCTTCGTATATGTAGGTGTTGAAGTTGGCATCCCAGGAACATTAAATTTCTATATTTCAGATGCTTCTGCAAAGGGTGCTGGCTTGGTAGGTAACGCAGCTGCTGTTGGTGGTTTCGTTGCTGGTACATATTGGTTATTGATGCTTGTTGGTCGTTTCATCGGAAGTTTTATCGGTGGAAGCGTATCAAGTAGAACTATGATGATTGGAACAACAACACTAGGTATGGTACTTATCATCGCAGCCATGGTTCTTGGCAAGACAACAACAGTATCAATGCCTGTATTCACAGGTTCTTCATTCACATTGGTAACCGTTCCTATCGCAGCATTATTGCTTGTTCTTTGTGGTCTATGTACTTCTATTATGTGGAGTAGTATTTTTAATCTTGCAACAGAAGGATTAGGTAAATATTCAGCAGCAGCATCAGGTATCTTCATGATGATGGTTGTTGGTGGAGGTCTCCTTCCTTTGGTTCAAAATTTCATCGCAGACCACTCTAACTATATGGTTTCATATATTGTTCCATTGTTGGCTATAGCGTTCATGTTATACTACGCAGTATTTGGAAGCAAGAATGTAAACAAGGATATTCCTATTGATTAAAACCCAAATAAATAAGCTCCAACCTGGATAAGGAAGGAGCTTTTTTATACATAATAAAAACATTTATAACTATCAAGACTATGGATATTGAAAAAGTAAGAAGCCGTTTCATTAAACATTTCGACGGAAAAACAGGTAACGTATATATGTCTCCTGGACGTATAAATTTGATTGGTGAACACACAGACTACAATGGTGGTTTTGTTTTCCCAGGTGCTGTAGATAAGGGTATTATGGCTGAAATTCGCCCTAATGATACCAACACTATACAACTATACTCTATCGACTTAAAAGACCGCGTGGAATTTGAGATTGATGACCCAGAAGGTCCTAAGGCTAGCTGGGCACGCTATGTATATGGTGTAGCCAAAGAAATGAAGGCTTTAGGAGTAGATGTAAAAGGATTTAATGCTGCATTCTATGGCGATGTTCCATTGGGAGCAGGTATGTCTTCAAGTGCTGCTTTAGAAAGTTGTTTTGCTTTTGCTATTAACGATTTGTTTGGTGACAATAAAGTTGCTAAATGGGATTTAGTTCTTGCAGGTCAGGCAACAGAACATAAATATATTGGTGTAAATTGTGGTATAATGGATCAGTTCGCAAGTGTGTTCGGTCAGGAAGGCAAATTGATGCGCCTTGATTGCCGCAGCCGCGAATTTGCTTATTTCCCATTTAATCCTGAAGGATATAAATTAGTTCTTATTAACTCAAAGGTTAAGCACGAACTAGCTGGTAGCCCATACAACGACCGTCGTAATAGTTGCGAGAATGTTGTTAAGCAGATTGCCGCAAAACATCCTGAAAATAAATATGAGACTCTTCGTGATTGCACATGGGAAGAACTAGAAGAAGTTAAGGCTATCGTTGGCGAAGAAGATTACAACAGAGCTCACTTTGTTCTTGGCGAGAAAGACCGTGTACTAGATGTTTGCGACGCTTTGGAAAAAGGTGACTACGAGACAGTCGGCAAGAAAATGTTTGAAACCCACGAAGGACTAAGCAAAGAATATGAAGTTTCTTGCGAAGAGCTTGACTTCTTGAATTATATAGCACGCGTAAATGGCGTAACTGGTAGCCGTATCATGGGCGGTGGCTTTGGTGGATGTACTATCAACCTCGTAAAAGACGATATTTACGACAAATTTATTGCTGACGCAAAAGTTAAGTTTGCCGCTAAATACGGTCACGAGCCAGAGGTTTATCCTGTAGTTATTAGTCAGGGTTCACACAAGGTTTGCTAATATTCTGACATAGAATAGATAATACATATTCCCCATAATCAGCTGAGAAATACTGATTATGGGGATTTATTTTATAGGTTTACTCCACTTGTAAATTACGAAGTATTGTAAAGTATTTAGCGTTTATATGTTGATTGACATAAATCAATTGCTTAAAAGTGTTAATTTTACACTTTAGCTAAAAAAAAGAGTCCGCAAACGATACGACTTATTACAAAAAGTAGTAAATTTACACCCATAATATTAATTTACCTAATAATCACTCAGTTATGAGAACCCTAAAAGGAATTTTATTGGGAGCAGGAATGGCGAGCATTCTTCTCTCAGCTTGTAGCACAAACAAAGGTGCACAAATGACAGTATCTGGTCTTAAACCTACTAACTTCGATTCAATCATCGGTGGAAAAAAGACAGAGTTGATTACTATCAAAAATCAATCTGGTATGGAAGTATGCCTAACCAACTATGGTGGTCGCGTTGTTTCTTTATCTGTACCGGACAAGAGCGGCAAGCCTACAGATGTCGTTCTAGGATATGACAATATCGCGCAATATGCAGATACTGCAAGAACTCCGTCAGATTACGGTTCTTCTGTTGGACGTTATGCTAACAGAATCAAGAACGCACAAATTGTCGTTGAAGGAAAGACATATAAATTGAGAGCTAACGACATGATGAATTGCCTTCATGGTGGTGGCAACACTGGTTGGTTGAATAAAATATATGATGTAAAATCAAAGAATGATTCATCTGTTGTGTTTGCAATTACTGCTAAAGACGGTGAAAACGGTTTCCCTGGAACGGTAAAAGCAACTGCTACATATACTGTAAAAAGCAATAACACACTTGATATTGTTTTCCAAGCTACTACAGACAAGGAAACAGTTATCAATATGACAAATCATTCATATTTTAATTTGAATGGAGATCCTTCAAAGGCAGGTTACGATCAGGTGATGTACGTAAATGCAGACAAATTTACACCTAGCGATAGATTCTATATTCCAACAGGAGAAATAAAGGACGTTGCAGGAACTCCAATGGATTTCCGCAAAGCAGCAGCTATCGCAAATAAATACGATCCATCTTACGATCAGATAAAGAATGCAACAGGTTACGACCACAACTGGTGTCTTAACACATTCAAGGATGGTAAGGGTAATGACAAGACCGTCGCTGCTAGCTTGTATTCTCCTAAGACGGGTATCTTCATGGAAGTATTTACAAATGAGCCTGGTATTCAAGTATATACAGGTAATTTTCAAGGAACAGGCATTAGCTGTAAGCATGGCATTAAGTATCCAAAGCATGTAAGCGTATGTTTTGAAAGTCAGAAATATCCTGATTCTCCAACTAAGTTTGCTGCAAAGACAAAGGGATGGGAAATATCTAATCCATATCTTAAACCAGGTGAGAAATATTACAGTCATCTTGCTTATAAATTCTCAGTAAAGAAGTAATTAAACTTAATCAAAACATATAAAACTATTAACAAAATGAATTGGAATGCACATGAATTCGTATGGCAAGACTGGACTATTCTAGCAGTTGGCTTCGTACTCATCGTATGGTACGTTTGGCGTACTTTAAAGAAAGATAAGGAAAAAATGAAAGGCACAGATAGCCAAGACTATCTGTTTGGCAAAGGCGAACCTTGGTATATTATTGGTGCAGCAATCTTTGCAGCAAACATTGGTTCTGAACATCTTGTAGGTCTAGCAGGTACAGGTGCCAAAGATGGTGTCGGTATGGCTCACTGGGAGATGCAGGGCTGGATGATTCTACTATTAGGTTGGCTTTTCGTACCTTTCTATCAGTTACTGAATAATAAAATGGGCAAGATTATAACCATGCCTGACTTCCTGAAATATAGATATACAAAAAGAACAGGTTCATGGTTGAGTATCATTACATTGATTGCCTATATCCTTACCAAAGTAAGCGTAACTGCATTCACAGGTGGTATCTTCTTTGAGTATCTATTGGGACTACCTTTCTGGTATGGCGCACTAGGTCTTATTGCTATCACAGCCATATTCACTGTGTTCGGTGGTATGAAGGGTGTAATGACAATGTCAGCTATCCAGACTCCTATACTTATTATCGGTTCATTCCTTGTTTTGTTCCTTGGACTTTCAGCCCTTGGTGATGGAAGCATCACAGCTGGTTGGTCTAACATGATGGCATATTGCGGACACTTGCATGACGGATATGGAACTACTCACATGTTCCACATGGAAACAGGTGATCCGATGTATCATGAGTATCCTGGATTTGTAGTATTCCTCGGGGCTTCAATTATAGGCTTCTGGTATTGGTGTACTGACCAACACATTGTTCAACGTGTACTTGGTCAGACTCGTGGAGAAGACAATGTAACAGTCATGAAGCGTGCACGTCGTGGAACTATCGCAGCAGGTTATTTCAAACTTCTTCCTGTTTTTATGTTCCTTATTCCAGGTATGATTGCAATTGCACTTTCTAGTAAAACAGGAAGCGGTATCACAATGGACATCACAAACCAACATGATACAGACGGAGCTTTTGCAATGATGGTTAAGAATATTCTTCCAGTAGGTGTTAAGGGATTTGTAACTATCGGTTTCATTTGTGCACTTGTCACATCTCTAGCAGCATTCTTCAATAGTTGTGCTACCCTATTCACAGAAGACTTCTATAAGCCAATGAAGAAAGGCATGAGTGAAGCTCACTATGTTCATGTTGGCCGTATCGCAACTGTTGTAGTCGTAATTCTAGGTCTACTTTGGCTTCCAATAATGATGAACATGGGCAACCTATATAGTTATCTACAAGGAATCCAGTCACTACTTGCTCCAGCTATGGTTGCAGTATTCACATTAGGTATATTCTCTAAGAAAGTTACTCCTAAAGCAGGTGAATGGGGACTTATCGGTGGTTTCATCATCGGTATGCTCAGACTACTGACAAATGTTATAACAGATTCTGGAAACGCTGTAATAAATGGCTCATTCTGGAATTCAACAGCATGGTTCTGGCAGACAAACTGGTTGATTTTCGAATGCTGGCTTTTGGTATTCATTATCGTACTTATGATTGTAGTATCTTTCTTCACTCCTGCTCCAACCAAGGAACAAGTTGAAGCTATCACATTTACAGGTGACTATAAGAAGCAAATAAAAGAAAGCTTTAATATATGGGATATTGTTGCAACTCTAGGAGTTGTAGCACTCTGTGCAGCATTCTATATCTACTTCTGGTAAAATATGTAGGAGAGTCTCATCAATCAAAATGAAGCTCTCCACATTATTTATTGAAAGCATATAACAATATAAACTATGACACAATTTTATGGCGAACACACAAGACTGTTAGTTTCTGTGGACTGTATCGTATTTGGATTTGAAGAAGATAAGCTAAAACTGCTTATCGGTAAACGACAAATGGATCCAGGACGTGGAGAATTCTCACTATACGGTGGATTTGTCGGCATAGATGAAAGTCTTCCTGATGCAGCAAACAGAGTGCTAAGGGATTTGACCGGATTGGACAAACTGTATATAAAACAGGTTGGTGCATTTGGTAACATTGACCGTGACCCTGGAGAGCGAGTTATATCTATAGCATATTGCGCACTTATTAACGTCAAGGATTACGATGATAATATAAGGAATCAACATGGTTTGGAATGGGTTAACTTGGAAAATATGCCAAAGTTATATTCTGACCATAACATAATGGTCAATAAAGCCATAAATATGTTACGTAGACGAATCAACACTGAACCTTTGAGCTTTAATCTGTTGCCTGATTTATTTACACTCACCCAGCTACAACACGTATATGAAGCAATACTGGGAGAAGAAATAGATAAGCGTAACTTTAGAAAACGCATCAAGACAATAGATTTTATCGAAAAGACAGAACTTGTTGATAAAATAACATCTAAGCGTGGAGCTGCTCTTTTCAGATTCAACAAACGCGCTTACGAGGATGATCCTAATTTCAAACTATAAACAACAAACATAATTATGCTGGAAGAATTAAAGGAAAAAGTATTCAAGGCTAATATTGATCTTGTAAAACATAATCTTGTTATCTTTACTTGGGGCAATGTTTCAGGTATAGATCGCGAAAAAGGATTAGTTGTTATAAAGCCATCTGGTGTTAGCTATGACAACATGAAGGCTTCTGATATGGTAGTCGTTGATTTGACAACTGGTAAGGTTGTAGAAGGCGACTTGAACCCATCTTCAGATACCCCTACACATTTGGAATTGTATCGCAATTTCCCTGAAATAGGCGGAGTGGTACATACTCATTCTACTTATGCAACTGCTTGGGCACAAGCTGGATGCGATGTTCCAAATATCGGAACTACTCATGCTGATTATTTCCACGATGCTATTCCATGTACAGATGACATGGTAGAATCACAGATGGCAGAATATGAGTTGAACACTGGTGTGGTAATAGTAGACAAATTCAAAAAGAACAATATCAACTATGTTCACACTCCAGGTGTATTAGTAAAGAATCATGGACCTTTCTCATGGGGTAAGGATGCAGACAATGCTGTATATAACGCAGTAGTAATGGAACAAGTAGCTAAAATGGCATTTATTTCATTCAGCGTGAATCCTCAAACAAAAATGAATCCATTGCTAGTAGAAAAGCATTTTAACCGTAAACACGGTCCTAACGCTTATTACGGACAGAAAAAGAAATAACTATATATTAAATAATAATTAAAAACATAAAACTATGATCAAAGCATTTGAAAATTTCGAAGTATGGTTTGTAACAGGTGCACAACTTCTTTATGGAGGTGATGCAGTTGTTCAGGTAGACGGACACTCAAAGGAAATGGTTGAAGGACTTAACAATTCTGGTAACCTTCCTGTAAAAGTAGTTTATAAAGGCACAGCTAACAGTTCTGCAGAAGTTGCTGACGTTATGGCTAAAGCTAATAATGACAAGAAGTGTATCGGTGTAATCACATGGATGCATACATTCTCACCTGCTAAGATGTGGATTCACGGACTTCAGATTTTGAGAAAGCCTCTACTCCACCTTCATACACAATACAATCAGCAGATTCCTTATGACACAATGGATATGGATTTCATGAATCTTAACCAGAGTGCTCATGGTGACCGCGAATATGCTCACATCCTTTCTCGTTTACGTAAGCCACGCAAGACCGTTATCGGTTACTGGAAAGACGAGAAGACTCAGGGCCATATCGCAGTTTGGGAAAGAGTATGTGCAGGTTGGGCTGACTCTCAGGACATGCTAATCCTTCGCTTTGGCGACCAGATGAACAATGTTGCTGTAACTGATGGTGACAAGGTTGCTGCAGAGCAGGTTCTTGGCTACCACGTAGACTACATGCCATTCTCTGAGGTTATGCCTTTCTTTGACGCTATCAAAGATGAGGAAGTAACTGCATTGGTTAAGGATACATATTTCAACGATTATCAGGTTGATGCCACAATTAAGGATGAGAAATCAGAAGCATACAAGAAGGTTTGGAATGCTGCAAAAGCAGAACTTACACTTCGTGCTGTAATGAAGGCTAAGGGTGCTAAGGCATTCACAACAAACTTTGATGATCTTGGCGACGTAAACGTTGAAGAGACAGGCAGAGGTTTCGATCAGATTCCTGGTTTGGCTTCACAGCGCATGATGCACGACGGATTTGGTTTCGGTGCTGAAGGTGACTGGAAGAGCGCAGCTTTGTATCGTACAGTATGGTTCATGAGTCAGGGTCTTGAAGGTGGTACATCTTTCCTTGAGGATTACACATTGAACTTTGATGGCGAGAATACATCTATTCTTGAATCACACATGCTTGAGGTTTGCCCAGACATCGCTGAAGAGAAGCCACGTCTTGAGGTTCACTTCCTCGGTATAGGTATTCGTAAGTCAGAGACAGCTCGTTTGGTATTCACAACAAAACAGGGTCATGGTGTAACAGCTACTGTTGTTGATATGGGTAACCGTTTCCGTCTTATCGCAAACGATGTAAACTTGATAAAGAGTAAAGCTCTTCCTAAGTTGCCAGTTGCATCAGCATTATGGATACCAGAGCCAACATTTGAGGTTGGTGTTGGTTGCTGGATGAACGCAGGTGGTACACACCACTCTTGCTTTAGCTTTGGCTTGACAGACGAGTACTGGCGTGATTATGCAGAAATCGCTGATATCGAGTGCTGCATCATCAACAAAGATACTGATATTGAGCGCTTCCGTCAGGATCTTAGAGTTAATGAGATTTATTATATGTTGAATAAGGCACTTAGATAATTATGGCAAAATACGTAATCGGACTTGATTATGGATCAGATTCAGCACGTGCGTTGATCGTTAATGCTGAAAACGGCGAAACACTTGCTACAAGTGTTAAGTATTATCCTCGCTGGAAAGAAGGATTATATTGTAATCCTAAGACTAACCAGTGGAGACAGCATCCAAAAGATTATCTTGAGGTACTTGAGAATTCTGTTAAAGAAGCTTTGGGTAAATGTGACAAGGACGTTGCCAAGAATGTTGTTGGTATCGCCTTCGACACTACTGGTTCTACTCCTGCATTTACTGACGAGAATGGAACACCGCTTGCGATGCTTCCTGAATTTGAGGAAAATCCAAATGCAATGTTTGTATTGTGGAAAGACCACACTGCAGTAAAAGAAGCTGAAGAAGTGAACCAGAAGGTAGCACTAGAACCAACTAATTATATCAAATATGAAGGTGGTATCTATTCTGCTGAGTGGTTCTGGGCAAAGGCAATGCACGTAATCCGTCAGGATGCTGAAGTTGCTAAGAAAGCATATTCTATCGTTGAATACTGCGAATGGTTGCCAGCTGTACTAACAGGAACTACTGGACTAGACAAACTAGTTCGCTCTCGTTGTGCAGAAGGTCACAAGGCTATGTGGAATGAAGAATGGGGAGGTTTACCACCTGTTGACTTCATCGAGCGTCTTGAACCAAAACTTAAGAGTGTTCGCGAACATCTTGGTAACAATGCAGAAACAGCAGAAAAGCCTATCGGTCATTTGTCTAAAGAATGGGCTGAGAAACTTGGACTTTCTGAAAATGTAGTTGTTGCTGGTGGTGCTTACGATTGCCACATGGGTGCTGTAGGTGCAGGTGTTACACCTCATACATTAGTTAGAGTTATTGGTACATCAACTTGTGATGTAATGGTAGCTAACAATGAAGAGGTTGGTGACAAGTGCATTAAGGGTATCTGTGGTCAGGTTGATGGCAGCGTAATACCAGGAATGGTAGGACTCGAAGCAGGTCAATCTTCATTTGGTGATGTATATGCTATGTTCCGCAGAATATTGGAGTGGCCATTGCGCACTCTTATACCTGGAGAGCACAATCAAGATGCTATTGATGCAGCTTGTGACAAGATAATTCCTGAACTAACAAAAGAAGCAGAGAAGATACCTGTATCTGAGTCTACTGTTCTTGCAACAGACTGGATTAATGGTCGTCGTACTCCTGATGCTAACCAACTTTTGAAGGGAACTATTGCCGGTTTTACTTTGGGTACAACTGCTCCACAAATATTCCGTGCTCTTGTTGAAGCAACAGCTTATGGAACAAAAGCAATCGTAGACCGTTTTGAAAACGAAGGTGTACGTATTGACGATGTTATCGGAATTGGTGGAATTGCACTTAAATCACCTTTCGTGATGCAGACAATGTGTGATGTAATCAACAAACCAATCAAGGTTTGCAAGACTGATCAGGCATGTGCTCTCGGTGCAGCAATGTTTGCAGCTACAGCAGCTGGAGTGTATGGCAAAGTAGAAGATGCTATCGCAGCAATGAATAGCGGATTTGCTAAGACTTACGTACCTAATCCTGAAAATGTAGAAGCTTATAGTGAAATTTACCAATCTTATGTAAAGTTGGGTAAGTTCACCGAAGAAGAACTATATAAGGACTAAACGACTATTTATAATATGTATTGCGTAGGGGATTTCCCTGCGCAATCGTATTATATATAAAGTAAACTGCTAATCACCAAAAGTAACAGTAATGAAAAAACTTATTATCTCAACTGTTTTTTCTGCCGCATGCGTATTTATGGCATCTGCACAGAATACAACAGTAACTATTCATGCCAATCAAGGTAAGAATATAATTAATAAAGAAATATATGGGCAATTTGCCGAACATCTCGGCTCATGTATCTATGGCGGTCTTTGGGTAGGTCCACAATCAAATATACCAAATACCGATGGATACCGTAAAGATGTACTAAAGGCATTGATAGATTTAAAAGTTCCAGTGCTTAGATGGCCAGGAGGTTGCTTTGCTGACGAATACCATTGGACTGATGGTATTGGACCAAGAGACAAGCGACCAAAAATGCAGAATAATAACTGGGGTGGTACCATTGAGGATAACTCTTTTGGTACACATGAATTCTTAAATCTTTGCGAAAAAATAGGTGCTGAACCATACATTAGTGGTAATGTAGGTTCTGGTTCTGTTGAGGAACTTGCAAAATGGGTAGAATACATGACCAGCGATGGTGACACCCCTATGGCAAACTTACGCCGTAAAAATGGACGTGAGAAATCATGGAACGTGAAATATCTTGGTGTAGGAAACGAAAGCTGGGGTTGTGGTGGAAACATGCGACCTGAATATTATAGCGATTTGTTCCGCAGATATTCCACTTATTGCCGAAATTACGACAGCCATAAATTATTTAAAATTGCATCTGGTGCAAGCGACTACGATTATGATTGGACTAAGGTGTTGATGAATAATGTTGGTAACCGTATGAATGGTTTGTCATTGCATTATTACACTGTAACAGGTTGGAATGGAAGCAAGGGATCTGCTACTAAATTCTCTAATGATGATTATTATTGGACTTTAGGCAAATGCCTCGAAATAGAAGATGTCATAAAGAAACATAGTGCTATCATGGATGAAAAAGATCCTAAACAGCGCATCGGACTTCTTGTTGATGAATGGGGAACTTGGTGGGATGAGGAACCTGGAACTATCAAAGGGCATCTATTCCAGCAAAACACAATGCGTGATGCATTTGTAGCAGCATTGTCACTAAACGTTTTCCATCGTCATTCAGACAGAGTACGTATGGCAAATATAGCTCAAATAGCTAATGTCCTACAGAGTATGATTCTTACAGACACAACTGGTAATGGTCACATCGTACTAACTCCGACATATCATGTGTTTAAAATGTATCAGCCATTCCAGGATGCTACATATCTTCCACTTGATATAAAGTGTGATTCAATGAAAGTGCGTGACAACAGAACAATTCCAATGGTATCTGCAAGTGCAGCTAAGACAAAAGATGGTAACATCGTAATCTCGCTAGCAAACGTAAGTCTTGATAAAGCTCAGAATATTGATGTTGACATCGAGGATGCTGGTATTAAGAATATAAGTGGAGAAATTCTTACAAGTAAGAATATAGGTGACTACAATGATTTTAATAATCCAGATGTAGTAAAACCTGTACCTTTCAAGGATGTTAAAGTCAAGAGAAACTCTCTGAAAGTAAAAATTCCTGCTAAATCAATTGTAGTTTTAAATATTAAATAGTATATTTGTAAAATCAATAATACAACAATGAACGATATTAAAGTAATGAACCACGCAGCTGACAACATTCGTATTCTTGCTGCTTCAATGGTAGAAAAAGCTAATTCTGGTCACCCTGGAGGTGCTATGGGTGGCGCAGATTTCATCAACGTACTTTTCTCTGAATTCCTAGTATTCGATCCAGAGAATCCTTCATGGGAAGGACGTGACCGTTTCTTCTTGGATCCGGGTCACATGGCTCCAATGCTATATTCACAACTTGCATTAATCGGCAAATTCACTTTAGCTGATTTGCAACAACTTCGTCAGTGGGGTTCTGTAACTCCAGGTCACCCAGAGCGTGAGATTGCTCGTGGAATTGAAAATACTTCAGGACCTCTTGGACAAGGCCACACATTCGCTGTTGGTGCTGCCATTGCTGCTAAATTCCTAAAAGCACGTCTTGGTGATGTAATGAACCAGACAATATATACCTATATCTCTGATGGTGGTGTACAAGAAGAAATTTCTCAGGGTGCTGGTCGTATCGCTGGAACTTTAGGACTTGACAATCTTATCATGTTCTATGATGCTAACGACATTCAGCTATCTACAGAAACTAAGGTTGTTACAATAGAAGATACAGCCAAGAAATATGAGGCTTGGGGATGGAAAGTTATTAAGATTGATGGCAACGATTGCGAACAAATCCGCAAAGCTATTAATGAAGCTAAAGCCGAAACTGAACGCCCTACCCTCATTATAGGTCATTGCGTTATGGGTAAAGGCGCACGTAAAGATGATAACTCTAGCTATGAGCATAACTGTAAGACACATGGTGCACCTCTAGGTGGTGATGCTTTCGTTAATACAGTAAAGAATCTTGGTGGTGATCCAACAGATCCATTCAAAGTATTCCCTGATGTTCAGAAACTTTATGCAGATCGTCTTGCAGAACTTAAAGATATTGTTGCTAAACGTTATGCAGAAAAGGATAGTTGGTCTAAGGCTAACCCTGAAAAGGCAGAACTGTTAAAAGAATGGTTTAGCGGTAATGCTCCTAAGGTTGATTGGTCAAAGGTTGAACAGAAGGCTGGCGCTGCTACACGTGGTGCTTCTGCTACTATTCTTACTGTACTAGCAGAGCAAGTTCCTAATATGATTTGCGCTTCAGCTGACCTTTCAAATTCTGATAAAACAGACGGATTCCTTAAGAAAACACATAACTTGGAGCGTGGTGATTTCAGAGGTGCATTCTTCCAGGCAGGTGTTTCAGAACTTACAATGGCTTGCTGCTGCATTGGTATGTCACTTCATGGTGGCGTTATCCCTGCATGTGGTACATTCTTTGTATTCTCTGATTACATGAAACCAGCTGTCCGTATGGCTGCATTAATGGAAATTCCTATTAAATTTATTTGGACACACGATGCATTCCGCGTTGGTGAAGACGGACCTACACATGAGCCAGTTGAGCAGGAAGCCCAAATCAGACTTATGGAGAAGTTAAAGAATCATCATGGTGCTGACAGCGTTAGAGTTCTACGCCCTGCAGATGCAGAAGAAACTACTGTATGCTGGAGAATGGCTATGGAAAATACTTCTACTCCAACAGCACTTATCTTGTCTAGACAAAATATTGAAATGCTACCAGAGGGTAACGACTACAATCAAGCAGAAAAGGGCGCATACATTGTTGCTGGTTCAGACGAAGATTTTGATGTAATTTTACTTGCATCTGGTTCTGAGGTTTCTACCCTTGAGGCTGGTAAAAAGTTACTTAATAATGATGGTATCAAAGCGCGTGTATTAAGTGTACCTTCTGAAGGATTGTTCAGAAGTCAGCCTAAAGAATATCAAGAGAGCATTCTACCAAAAGACGCTAAAGTGTTCGGTATGACAGCTGGACTACCTGTAACTCTTGAAGGTTTAGTGGGTGCTAATGGTAAGGTATGGGGTATGGAGAGCTTTGGTTTCTCTGCACCATATAAGGTTCTTGATGAGAAACTTGGTTACACTGGTCAAAATGTGTATAATCAAGTTAAGGAACTACTTGCAGAAAAGTAATAGTTAACATATTTGGGGAGTGACTGTAAATCAGTCGTTCCCCTTTAACATCTTAAATTTATATGCCTATGGAAGTTAAAACTGTTGGATTAGCTTGCGATCACGCAGGTTTCCCTTTGAAACAATTTGTTTTAGAGTATCTTGATAAAAAAGGATACGCTGTGAAAGATTTTGGAACATATAGTGATGAGAGCGTTGACTATCCTGATTTTGCACACCCTTTGGCAGAGGCCATTGAAAGTGGCGAAGTTTATCCGGGTATTGGTATTTGTGGAAGTGGCGAAGGTATGGCTATTACTCTTAACAAGCATCAAGGTGTACGTGCTGGACTTGTTTGGAATAAAGAAATTGCTCAATTGATTCGTCAGCATAATAATGCAAATGTTATTGTGCTTCCAGGTCGCTTTATCGATAACAAAACAGCTGAAACTATTTTAGATGAGTTTTTCAAAACTACATTTGAAGGCGGACGTCATGAGCGTCGCGTAAAAAAGATAGCAATACCAAAATAATAAATTAATCATTATAGCTTTATTTAGGAGAAGACTGATAATAGTCTTCTCTTTTTTATTAAACATACATTCTACCAGAAAAAGTTTTTTTAATGCCACTAATGTCATAATGTCACAAACCCTTTGTTTATAAGGCTTCAGCCAGTGACATTAAGTGACATTATCGGGGCAAAAGTGACATTAAACTGCAAATTATACCTATTTTAGGCGTTTTTTTTGCAATTATGCTATTTGCATAATACATAATTTGTACAAATAGAGTTTTATCGAAAATAAAGGCTGGCTTTCTGAATAGCATAAATAATTAAAAATTCTACTCCATACATATATGAATACGAAAGAATGAATTTGAAGGATGCAAATAGATTGAGAAACTGAGCGCTCAAACTATTACCTAAATTTTCGCAACCTTTGGGTAATCAAATTACCTCAACACGTGAGTAATTGGATTACCTCAGCACGTGTGCAATCCGATTACACAACGTAGGTAATCGGGTTACCCAACGTGAACAACTCAATTACCCACGTTAGGTAATTGAATTACCTAACGTGAAAAAAGATATTACATAGCATAGGTAAACGAATGATTATCAACAAAACTACATGAATAGGATGGATGAAATTTTACTATTATTGCAGTTTGATTCTAATATGTAAACGAACCATAATGCTAAGTGTTGCATACCTGAAGACAAGTACAGACTATAATAAACAAAATTGTGTCTATATATGTACTGCATATTTCGCAAAAAAACGTCAAAAATAGGTATGATTTGCAGTTTAATGTCACTTTTGCCCCGATAATGTCACTTAATGTCACTGGCTCATCACTTATAAACAAAGGGTTTGTGACATTATGACATTAGTGGCATTGGAAAAACTTTTTTGGTAGAGTACAGTGCCTATTATGAAAGATTCCTTCTTTCGAAATTGACGAGAAGACTCGTAATCGTTGATTTAAAACTCCTGAACTGACTATATATTAAGGCTTTGTTTAATCAAACATAAATGATATAAAAAATGAAAGGAACCTGTCTCACGACAAATTCCTTCCACATACTTACTAAAACTAAATTAACCACTAAAAAAACTAATCTTATTTAAAGTTATTGTCTTTAATCTTTTTATTATCTCTAAACACATTGCGTATCTAGGTAACTGCAAAAGTAATATATATTTTTGAACTACCCAAAATTTCAACGCATTTTTTTCATTATTTAAATACTTTTCTCAACTAGAATATAAGATAATTAAAATCTGTAACCAAAGGTCAACTGCAATTGACTATGCTTATTGCTAACCTTTGTTGCAGAAGCTACATTATCTTCTGTTGATGGAGCTTGTCCCTCATAATAGTTCATGAAAGGATAGAAATCACCATTCTGTGCTGAATATTGGTAAGCCAAATCAATATTAAATTTATCAATTGAATAACCTATACCACAAGTAAATCTATTTGTATCTTTCCAATTCACGAAACTAGTCTCACTTGCATAATATGAACCTGGAGAAGAAATTGATCCATTTTTAGATCCATTTTTATCATACATTGCACTAAGATAATTATAACCTACACGAACAGCAAGTTGGGGAGTAACCTTTACTTCTGCACCAACTTTAAAGGTATGAACACCCTTAAGAGTATTTTCTGTGTGGCGGTTCATATTCTTATCACTACTACTTGTCTCATAATATGAATCATAGTAATCATAATATCCACCATCGTTCACTCTTGTGTCCATGCTTCCATAGTCTGCATACTCATAAGTAGCACCTAATGCGATATAATTATCAATAGTATGTCCAAGACTTAAACCAAATTTCCAAGGAGTATAGAGCTTGAAGTCGTAAGACTCTGAAGAGCTTGAAGAAGCTTTACCAGTATTAAGAGTCGTATAATTTGAAGTTGTTAAGTCATACCAAGTTGGTGTGTTAATATACATACCAATTCTAAATGGACTATTTTCTATTGGACGAAATATTGCACCAATTTTAATATCATAACCAGTACCTGTTATATCACGATTATCAGCCAATGTCACCCCACTTGCGTTGGCAGCAAAATTTTCCGTGTATTCTGAATAACCTTTATAATGAACGTCATGAATACCGAAAGTCAAACCTAAATAAATTCGATCTTGAATATTTCCACTGACGTTAAAATCATATTCACCAATGTATCCTTTAGACTGCTGGTTAAACTGATAACCTGTTGCCGGATAGTTATAAAAAGTCTTATCTGTTGAATTATATATAAGATTATTATAATATAGATTATCTACCTGGCTATAAGTAAGGTCAGTAGGTTGTGTTATGATGTCACTACGAAATTTCTGATATGTCAGCTTATTTTGAGAAGCATTTGATAATGCACCTGATGCATTTAAAATCTGATCAAAGTTGCGACTCTTATGATAATTAAATCCAAAGTTTAGAAACGAATTTCTACCATTGCGCAAACTATAAACAAATCCAGCTTGGTCAAAACTAGCATTAGTTTTACCTAGCGAATTAAACTTATTAACATCTTGTTGATTTACAAGTCCAAAAGAAGTTTCTGCTTTAGATTTACGAAACAATCCAATACCAGCAGGGTTTGTACTCATTGTAGAAAGGTCTGCACCTAAAGCCTCCATAGCACCACCCATACCTACGTAACGGGCAGTACCATTAAGGTCGTTATCTATCAACTTTGTATTCTCATATGTTTCCTGAGCACTCATAGGAAGTGCAGCAAAAGCCATAAAGGCAATTGAATAATATATCTTTTTCATATTCTTGTGAATTTCAGTTTATTACTTTTATCTATGTCCACCAAAACTACCGCCTGAGTGACCTCCGCCACCACCAAAGCCACCGCCACCAGAACGACTACCACCAAAGCTGCCGCCACCGCCGCCGAAGCTGCCTGATCCATAAGAAGGAGAAGGAGTTCTATCGAATGAGCGTGAATTGTCAAATGTACGTGTATTGTTGTTCTGATTGTTTATAGAACGTGATCCACCAAAACGTGCGGAGTTATTTTGTGTTCCAAAACTTCTGTTACCAGAACCTTGGAATCCAGAAGATCTACTTCCATTAAATGCGCGTGAGCCTCCAAAGGTACCCTGCGCAAAAGAACCAGAATTGTTACCATTAAAAGAATGATTTCTTGTTCCTGTTGGGCGACTATATGAAACATATCCTCCACCATAATATGGATATCCGTGATAACCATAATACCAAGGATCATACCAACCACCATAACTATAAGGATAGCCATAATAACCAGAGTACCATGGATCATACCAAGAGTCGTAGAAAGAATCATAGAATCCATAACGCCAGCGAGGACCATAGCCCCATGAAGGACCGAATCCATAACTCCAACTGTAATACCATGGATCATAGAAACCATCCCAACGACTCATACGTTGGCTATATCTATAATCATCATCATTATTATCTGCCATTTGAGAATAATAATTACCTATAAATGTAGTATCCACATAAGTTGAATCTGGATATAATCCATTCCCTTGTGTAAATTGTATGATATCATTCCCTTTATTATCTGTGCCAATTTTTTGGTAATGGCTCCAGAACTTTCCATGACGATTATATTCATCAACATTTCTGTTGCTGCCTGAATAATTGTCATACTTACTATAGGAGTTTGTTGCGGCATCCTTCTTCGGTGTGAAGTAGAGGTCGTCGTCCTGAGCCATCATAGACAATGGTAGAACTCCAGCAAGGACTGAGATGAGAATAAATTTCTTCATTTTCTTGTCTCTTTATTTGTTTACACTATATTTCAATTACAAAAATATATATTATTTTAGTGCAAATGTAAGGAAAATCCCTAATCCGTGATAGGTTTTTCCCTATTTTTTATATATTTGCATTCAAATTTAACAACATTATGAAATATTTTGAAATTAGTTATAGTATTAAGAGCAGTGCAGATGTTTTTCAAACAGCTCGAGACTTGCTAGCTGACGCTGCAGGTGAAGCTGGTTGTGAATCATTCGAAGAAACATCTGATGGTCTGATTGCATACTGTCAGGTGGACAATTGGGATGAAGACTTAATTAAAAAGTCTATTGAGGATTTCATAATTCCGAATGTTGAGATATCTTATAATGTCAAATATGCTGATGACAAAGATTGGAATCAAGAATGGGAAGAAAAAGGCTTTGAGCCAATCAACATAGACAATAAGATTATGGTATGTGATGCCAAGAAGCCATTGCCAAAGGGAATGCCATCAAATACAGAGCATATTTTCATAGATGCAAAACTAGCTTTTGGAACAGGTACACACGAAACAACAAGAATGATTGTTTCTACCCTTTTGCACCTAGATCTAAAAGATAAGATGGTTTTGGATTGTGGATGTGGTACAGGTATATTAGGTATTGCAGCCGCAAAACTTGGTGCAGGAAATGTTGTAGCATATGATATAGACGATTGGAGCGTGAATAATGCTAGGCACAATGCTGAGATCAATGCTATTGGGAACATCAGCGTATATCATGGTGATTCAAATGTACTCAACCATATCTCTGGTATTTTTGATATAGTGATGGCAAACATCAATAGGAATATTCTCTTAAATGACATGCCTACTTTTAAAAGTTTAATGACTACAGGTTCTCTACTTATTTTAAGTGGGTTCTATCAGAGCGACATTCCTGTACTTTTAGATAAGGCAAAAGAGCTTGGTCTTGAAGAATATGGAAGAAAGCAAGATGGAGAATGGGCTTGTTTGGTATTGTTGCTAAACCAATAGTTTAGCAATTATCTACCAATTATCATTTCCAATGGTAAGTTTCTTTAAATCATAATAACTACCATTGTAAATATTAAAGTCCACATATCCTTTTATACCTGGAAGTCTTCCGGCATCAGTATGTTGCCAAAACTTCCACGGTCCTTTATATTCCACCTTTTCTACATAATAGTGGGCTATCCAATATGGATAATCATCAAAGACTGGAGCAGCAAGATAACTCTGCTTAAACTTATAATATGTATATATAATAGGCTTTACATGATATTTATCTTCCACAATATGAAGCCATGTCAAAACATCACGTTGGAAATCCTCAGTACTTTCGTCTTTTGGCTTATGTTCAACATCAAGTATAGGAGGAAGGTCACCTTCATTCAGATGCACTTTGTCCAGAAAATAATAAGCCTGTTCACGAGCCGACGACTTATTACTCCAAAAATGATAAGCTCCTCTTATAAAGCCATAATCACCTGCACTTTGATAATTTCCATAAAAAGTCTCATCAAGATTATCAGCACCTTCAGTACTTTTCATGATTATGAATCTCACCGGACAGCCTTTAATCATAGCATTTGAAAGTGCGTCCCAATCAATATTCTCTTGATAATGTGAAATATCAATACCATGTATTTCATAACCTTCGGGATATTTTGCGTCACCATATAGCGCACGCCATCTGAATCCTGTAGGACTAACAAAAAAATAGTAAAAACACCAAACGTACAAAGCAATAATACCTATTGCCCCGAGCATTACTGCCCATCTAGGATATTTATGAAATGGGTATGACAGTTTACGATGCGTGGTTTGTCCTTTACGCTTACTTTTGGTCTGCGTAGAACGACTTTTCCCACTGCTTATACTCTTTTTACTATTTGTCATACCTGATTTATGAAAAAAGGATAGGGTTGTCATTATCTTTCAAACGACTACCCTATCCCTGATATATCATTTAATATTAATCTTGTTCAAGTTTCAGAGTCTTTGTAGTCTGATCACAAACTTCAGTTGGACCCCAATATTGAATAGGACCTGGGTAAACATAGGCTGTATTCTTAGCCCATTCGTCACGCTTTGCAGCAAATGCCTTGAATGGTTTACCATCAAGTTCAACGAGAGCCTTACGGATAACTGGTTTCATTTCTCCATTACGCTTCTCCATATTCATCATCATTGTGATTGGAACACCACCAGCTTTCCACTCATTAGCGTTTGCAGTAGTATTCTTTACGATAGCCATGTAACCGGTCTTTCCTGCTGCAACAAGTTGTGCTGCGCTAGTTCCGAGAGCATAGCAATAGTCAGCATCGAAGTTAGAAGGAGCTGCACAACGTCCTTCGTAACCGAAGAAGTGATGCTGAGCTGCGAACTTACCATCGAATTTACCTTCTTTAGCCCATTTTGCAAGAAGAGAACCAACCATATCGCTAAGAAGTTTTTCTGTCTCAATGAGAGAAACCTGAACATTTCCATGAGGGTCACGATCAAGACTCAACTGTCTTGCAACGCCTTCAGGAAGAGTTTCGAATGTAGCTGCATTTTCTTTAGAAAGATGAGCGATAATATATTTACGCTGAGCATCTTTATCCAAATCCTTATAGTCTGCACCATGAGCAGCCAACAAGTCATTAAGTTCCTGAATCAATCTACCGATTGCAGGAATAAATTCGATAAGACCTTCTGGAATAAGTACAACACCGAAGTTATTACCCTGCTTAGCACGATATGCAACAACCTTAGCGATGTCCTCTACAACCTGATTAAGAGTCATATCCTTTGCCTCAATCTCTTCAGAAATCAAGCAGATATTTGGCTGAGTCTCCAAAGCACATTCAAGTGCGATATGAGAAGCAGAACGACCCATCAATTTAATGAAGTGCCAGTATTTACGTGCAGAGTTACAGTCACGCTCGATGTTACCGATAAGTTCAGAATATGTTTTAGTAGCTGTATCGAAACCAAAACTTGTTTCAATCTGCTCATTCTTAAGGTCACCATCAATAGTCTTAGGGCAACCGATAACCTGTACGCCATATTTCTTGGCAGCATAATATTCAGCCAAAACACAAGCGTTGGTATTTGAATCATCACCACCGATTATAACAATAGCGTTAATATCTAGTTCGCGGATAATTTCCAAGCCCTTCTCAAACTGATCTTCTTCCTCCAATTTTGTACGGCCAGAACCAATCATATCAAAACCACCTGTGTTACGATACTGGTTCAAGAATTCAGCTGTGATCTCAATATAGTTATGATCAACAAGACCACCAGGACCCATTAGGAAACCATAAAGACGGTTTTCAGAATTGAGTTTCTTTACGGCGTCAAACAAACCACTGATAACATTGTGACCACCAGGAGCCTGACCACCAGAAAGAATAACACCTATGTTAATCTTCTTTTTGTCAGCGTTCTCACCTGGTACAAACTCGATAAGAGGCATACCGTAAGTGTTTGGGAATAATTTTTTAATTTCTTCCTGATTGTCCACACTCTTGGTAGGAGCACCTTCTTTAACTTTTACTGCACCTTGAAGAGCCTTAGGCAGCTTTGGCTGATATGCAGCTCTTTCTTTTTGCAATGCGCTAATTTCCATAATTGCTTTTAGTTTTTATAAATCAACGAATAATTGAATTTCCAATAAGACACATGCAAAAATAAGACTTTTCCATGAAATAATGAAAGAAAAAATGATAAAACCGAAGATTAGAAACATTTTTTTGATTTAAAGTATTGCTTTTCCTATTTTTTTTCTATCTTTGGCAAGTAAAAGACAATAATAAAGGAATAATTATGGCAAACAAGAGAATTTTAAAACGAACTATAAACTATATTTGTAGCGATTTATTTGCGGAAGCTGTAGCAGCTTCTTTGTATGGTGAAAAACCCAATAAGGATAATGTAGATGCACTGTTAACATCAATAATCATTATACATAACGACTTCATAAGCCGCATTTCACACCCAGAACCTGGCATGAAAACAAAGACTTATTACAAAGCCATTATTGAGGATTTCAATAAACAGGCTAGCGAGATCGTAGACCAAATACAGAATCTTTAAATTCATACAATGATAAACAGAATCTGTAATTGGATATTGTATAATAAAATGGGATGGACAAAAAATGTTACTGTTGACCACCCTGATAAGTTTATAATCTGCCTTGCACCTCATACTAGTAATTGGGATTTCGTTATAGGACAGCTTTACACACGTGCTGAATGTCTTAAAACTAATTTTCTAATGAAGAAAGAATGGTTTTTCTGGCCATTTGGTAAGATGTTCTACAAGTTGGGAGGAATCCCTGTTTGGAGATCAAAGCATACAAGTATGACAGATAATTTGGCAGAGACTGCTTTTAAAGCAAAATCATTCAAGTTATGTATAACACCAGAAGGAACTCGTTCTCCTAACCCTGACTGGAAAAAGGGATTTTATTTTATTGCGCTAAAAGCCAATATTCCTATCCTTCTTTATGGTGTAGACTACGAAAAAAAGACTATTACTTGTACAGAATCATTTATTCCTACAGGTGATATAGATAAAGACATGCCTATTATAAAGGCATATTTCAAAAATTTCAAAGGCAAAAAGCCTAAGAATTTTGCATACTAATTACGTTAAGATATGAATAGAATAATAGTTACTGTTTTCACCCTTTGTTTATCAACATCTTTAATGGCATTGCCACCAAATGATAAATTAGCTATCCAAAGGGAAATTAGCAACTATTTCTTAAGATATGATAATGGCAAAAACTCTTTACCAGAACAAATAAGAATTCTAAAATTCGATGTAGACGACAATGCTAAAACTATTAAATTAGAAGTTAGCAATTCTTTTGCCTCACAAGAACTTACGCTGAAATCGGTAAAGAAAATATATAAGAAAATTAGTAATATCTTTCCTTCTCAGTACAACCAGTACAAGATGATAATAACATCTTGTGGCATGCCTATAGAGCAACTTGCCACAGATGCTACTATTGCTGATAATGAGTGTAATAAGTTTTGGGGAGATATAGATTATCATGATCAGCCTTGGGTTACTAATGCATCCCAACCATACAGCATTACACATGGACTCAATGACCGACACATCTCTTTATGGGCAAGTCATGGACGATATTATGACAACGATAAGAGAGAATGGAAATGGCAGCGTCCTAATATGTTTGGCACTACTGAGGATCTGTTCACCCAAACTATCGTTGTACCCTATCTCATTCCAATGCTGCAAAATGCAGGAGCTTGTGTATTTACACCAAGGGAACGTGATTGGCAGAAAAATGAATATATAGTTGATAATGATATCTCTAAGGCACCAAACTATCTTGAAGTCAATGTTAAGGGTGATTGGAAAGAGTTTGAAGGTAAGGGATTCTCGTTCCATGAAGGAACATATAAGGATGGAGAAAATCCTTTTGAGCAAGGTACTGCCAGAATTATAAAGGCTACCAAAAGCAAGAAGAAGTTTTCTTTAATTTCATACCAACCTACATTCGCATCTTCAGGAAGATATGCTGTTTATGTAAGTTATCAGACAACTGAAAACAGTGTTCCTGATGCTGAATATATCGTATACCATAATGGAAGTGAAACCCATTTTAGAGTCAACCAGACTATGGGTGGCGGAACTTGGGTATATCTCGGAACATTTGACTTTGCCCCAGGAAACAATCAATATAATCGTGTTGTAATAACAAACAATTCTCATAACCATGGAGTCGTAACAGCTGATGCCGTTAGATTTGGTGGTGGTATGGGAAATATTGAACGTGGTGGAAGCGTAAGCGGATTTCCTCGTTGCCTTGAGGGCGCACGCTATTCTGCACAATGGGCAGGAGCACCAACGACTGTTTATGACAGCAAGGAAAACGGAAATGATTACGGCGATGATATCAATGCAAGACCTTACATGAGCAATTGGCTTGCTGGCGGTTCATGTTACGTCCCTACTATCGAGGGAAAGAAGGTTCCTATAGAATTATCTTTAGCTGTACATAGTGATGCTGGATTTGACAAAATCGGAAATAGCATTATCGGTTCATTAGCTATATGCACAACAAACTTTAATGAAGGCAGACTTAGTTCTGGAGTTTCAAGAATGTCATCAAATGATTTTGCCAAGTCACTTCTTGATGGATTCGATCGTGACCTAGGAGCATTTGTCGGTAAATGGAGTCGCAGATATCTATGGGATAAGAATTATTCAGAGACTAAGAATCCAGAAGTTCCTTCGGCAATTATTGAGACATTATCACATCAAAGTTTCCCTGATATGGAATTGGGACAGGATCCTAATTTCAAATTTTGCATGGCTAGATCATTGTATAAATCAATTGTCAGATATATCAATAATGCACATGGTAAACCAACTGTAATTCAACCACTTGCACCTAATGGGTTCAAGATTGAATTTATAGGTGATAACAACATTAAATTGTCATGGAAGGCTACGGAAGATAAGTTAGAACCTTCTGCCTGCCCTACCGCTTACAATGTATATACAGCTACTGGAGAATCAGATTTCGACAATGGATCGTTAGTATTAAAGAACTACACCATCCTGCACATAACACCTGGCGTCCAATATAATTTCAAGGTAACAGCTGTTAATCGCGGAGGTGAGAGTTTCCCTACAGAAGTTTTATCAGCCCTTTATCAACCTTCTGCAACAAAAACAGTACTTGTCGTAAATGGCTTTGATCGTCTTTCGGCTCCTGCCGTTATCGACAATGATAGCATTCAAGGTTTCGATTTCAACAAAGATCCAGGTGTGTCTTATGGTCTTACAGCAGGTTGGAACGGCAAGCAAATATGTTTTGACAAAAAGAAAATCGGCATCGAAGGTCCTGGTGGACTCGGATATTGTGGAGATGAACTGGCAGGTAGCTTTATAGCAGGTAACAGCTTTGATTATGTTAAAGAGCATACTCAAGCTATAGCCACAGCTGGAAAATATAATGTAGTAAGTTGTTCGGCAGATGCAATAGAAAGCGGAGACATCAAACTATCGAACTATAATGCAATAGACTTGATACTTGGTCTCCAGAAATATGATGTACATTCTTTGAAATATTACAAGACATTTACTTCTGAAATGCAGAACGCTTTGCAAACCTACTCACAAAATCACGGTAATATTATCGTCAGTGGAAGTTATATTGCAAGTGATATGACAACAGATAGCGAAAAGATGTTCTTGAAAAATACATTGAAAGTAACTACTGCTGAAATGGATTCTATAAATAGTGACATGCAGATTAATGGATTGGGCAAACAGTTCTATCTATTCAGATCACTTAATGCCTCTCATTATGCAGCAACATCATCAGACGAAATCACACCTGCATCAGGAGCTATATGCGCCATGCAATACAACAACGGAAGCGGTGCAGCTGTTGGTTATCAAGGTAAAGACTACAATAGCTTTACCGTTGCATTCCCATTAGAGTGTATTGCTTCAACGAAAGAACGCAACGACATTATGAGAGGTATTCTCAATTATGTCATGCCTGATACCGTAAAATCTAAGTAGAAAATACAGTTAAATATATGTTTAATCTTTAAATAAATAAAACCATGTATAAAATTCAAGCAAATCAGTCTGGAACACGTTCAATAGAAATCACTGACCAGCATTTGGAGACTATCGACAAATATCAGTTAATGCGCAATCTAGTCGACAGCAATGGCATCATCGACGAGATTGTACTTGACAAGTTGAAATTCAATGTGCGCTCACTCATTGAGAGTGAAAACGGCAACGACAAGAATCTTCTTGATTTATGTCTTGACGTCATCTATAACGCTAACATGAAAGCAGTTGGACTACACAATTTCGTATTGCTGTATGCTGACTGGAAGAGCAAGCACAAAGAACTTGAAGTGGATAGTCCACAGGAAGCGTAGTAATAATATGGCTTGACATGTTTCGGCATGTCAAGCATTAAAATTTTAAGATAAGATTGGATTCAGAGCAATACAAATTGACCGATTTTCTTCCAACTACAAAGAAAGAGTGTGAACTCCGTGGTTGGGACGAACTCGATGTTATTTTATTTTCGGGTGATGCGTATGTTGATCACCCATCATTTGGCGCTGCTGTTATCGGCAGAGCCCTTGAAGCAGCAGGTTATCGTGTAGCAATCGTTCCACAACCTGACTGGCATGGAGATTTCAGAGATTTCAAAAAATTAGGACGTCCAAAACTCTTCTTCGGTATTTCACCGGGATGCATGGACTCTATGGTAAACAAATACACAGCTAACAAGCGATTACGTTCTGTTGATGAGTATAGTCCGGAAGGTCGTCACGACTGCCGTCCGGAGTATCCAACTGTTGTATATTCACAGATATTAAAGAAGATATATCCTGACGTACCAGTCATTCTTGGAGGAATAGAAGCATCAATGCGCCGACTCACCCATTATGACTATTGGCAGGACAAACTACGCCGTTGCATTCTTTGTGACAGTGGCGCAGATATGATATTATATGGTTCAGGTACCAAATCAATTGTTCAGGTAAGCAAAGATATTGAGTCTGGAATGTCTATCAATGACATGCACAATATTCCCCAAACAGTCTATCTCGCAAAAGAGGGCGATATCTATGGCGGAATAAAAGAAGACGATATCATTCTACATTCTCATGAAGAATGTCTAGCTAACAAGAAAGCTGAAGCTGAAAACTATAGACATATTGAGGAAGAATCAAATAAGATTCATGCACAAAGATTACTCCAGCAGACAGATAAAGTATATGCTGTTGTAAATCCTCCTTACCCCACAATGACAACCGAGGAACTAGATGCTTCTTTCGATTTGCCATATACCCGACTGCCACATCCAAAATATAAAGGCAAGAAGATTCCGGCTTTCGAAATGATTAAGTTCTCCATCAACATGCATCATGGCTGTTTTGGTGGTTGCGCCTTCTGTACAATATCTGCACATCAAGGTAAATTTGTTGTGTGCAGAAGTAAGGAAAGCATCTTGCGAGAGGTTAAGAAAGTAATTAGTATGCCAGACTTTAAGGGCTATCTTTCCGATCTTGGAGGACCGTCTGCCAACATGTATGGCATGCATGGCAAGAATCTTAAAGCATGTGAGCATTGCAAACGCCCATCGTGTATCAATCCTCAGGTATGTCCTAATCTTGATACCGACCACACACGCCTACTCGACATCTATCATGCCGTAGACGCATTACCAGGAATAAAGAAAAGTTTTATAGGAAGTGGTGTTCGCTATGATTTACTTTTGCATAAGGGAAAAGATGAAAAAGCAAATGCTTCAGCACGCGAATACACTCGTGAACTGATAGAACATCATGTAAGCGGAAGATTAAAGGTTGCTCCAGAACATACTCAGGATGATGTCTTGGGACTTATGCGCAAACCTTCTTTCAACCAGTTCTATGAATTTAAGAAGATATTCGACCGTATAAACCATGAAGCAGGATTGAAGCAGCAGATTATACCATATTTCATTAGTTCGCATCCTGGATGCAAAGAAGAAGATATGGCAGAATTGGCTGTACAAACTAAGGATCTTGATTTTCATCTTGAGCAGGTACAGGATTTCACCCCTACTCCAATGACAATCTCCACAGAGACATGGTATACAGGCTACGATCCATATACATTAGAACCGGTGTTCAGCGCCAAGACTCCAAGAGAAAAACTTGCACAGCGCCAGTTCTTCTTCTGGTATAAGCCAGAGGAAAGAAGAAATATAGAACAGGAATTACGCCGTATAGGCAGAGAGGACCTGATAAAGAAGTTATATCCTAACGGTCCTGCACGTGCAGATAAGTACAGTCCTAATGTTGAGAAAAGTAGTCGTAAGCCTACACATGGTCGCAATTCTAAATATGAAGATCGCCCTGTAGGCAGCACCTACGATAATCCTGGTGTTGGCTCTTATGGCAAGACTTCAAAAACAAAAGGTTATAAAGATAAAAACAAAAAGAGTTACAATCCTAATTTCAGTAATAATAATCATCGAAAATAATGTCATAGCATCATAATTTCTAGGTATTTTAATGGCAAATAAATAAATATTTGTTTATATTGCACTTATTTTTAGTACTTTTGCAAATAGAAAATAGCAGGTATAAAATATGAAATTATCAGATTTAAAAACCGGAGAGCATGGTGTTATTGTAAAAGTAACAGGTCATGGAGGTTTCCGAAAGCGCATAGTTGAAATGGGCTTTATCAAGGGAAAGAAGGTTGATGTATTATTAAATGCACCTCTTCAGGATCCTGTGAAATACAAAATAATGGGCTACGAAGTATCTTTACGTCGTACAGAAGCTGAGATGATTGAGGTTATATCAGAATCTGAAGCCAAGGAAATGAGCAGAGTTTCAAGGCATGAATATAAAACGGCTGAGATTATAGATAGCACTGATATTGACGAGCAACCGCTAACTGATGAACAGTTGGAAGAAGCTGCTATCAAACGCAGACATACTATCAATGTCGCCCTTGTTGGAAATCCAAACTGTGGTAAAACGTCGCTGTTTAACTTTGCTTCGGGAGCTCACGAGCGTGTGGGCAACTACTCTGGCGTAACAGTTGATGCGAAGGTTGGACACACTGAATACGAAGGTTATCAGTTTAATCTTGTAGACCTTCCTGGCACTTACAGCCTTTCGGCTTACTCGCCTGAAGAACTATATGTGCGCAAGCAGATCATCGAAAAGACGCCTGATGTTATTATAAACGTTATCGATGCAAGTAACCTTGAGCGTAACCTTTATCTCACAACGCAACTCATTGATATGCACCTTCGTATGGTGTGTGCGTTAAATATGTTTGACGAGACCCAGAAGCGTGGTGATAATGTTGATTACAACAAACTTTCCGAGCTTTTTGGTGTTCCAATGGTTCCTACCGTATTTAAGGACGGAAGCGGAGTCAATGAAATGTTTCATCAGATAATAGAGTTATATGAAAGTAATGAGGATGACAAGCCACATTTCCGCCATATACATATTAATCACGGACACGAAATTGAAAACGGAATAAGTCACATACAGGAATATCTAAAAAAAGACGAAACTTTGCGCCAGCGATATTCCACACGTTACCTAGCAATAAAACTCCTTGAGAATGATGCTGAAGCTGAAAAGAAAATAAAGGCTTTGCCTACAGCAGATGCAATATTGAAGGCACGTGATGCAGCTGCTCAGAGGGTATTGGATGAAACAGGAGACGACAGCGAAACCGCAGTGATGGACGCAAAGTATGGTTTTATCCATGGAGCACTTCAGGAAGCAGAATACGAGACAGGAAAGAAGAAAGATACTTATCAGATGACTCATTATCTTGATAACATCATCACAAATAAGTATCTTGGATTCCCTATCTTTATCCTGATGCTGTTTATCATGTTTACAGCAACATTCATAATAGGTCAATACCCAATGGACGCTATTGAGACTGCCGTATCATGGTTGGGTGATTTAATAACAAATATCATTCCTGACGGTCCTGTTAAGGCGATGCTTGTAGATGGAATTATAGGAGGTGTTGGAGCCGTTATCGTGTTTCTACCACAGATTCTTATCCTCTATTTCTTCATCAGTTTCATGGAAGATTCAGGATATATGGCACGTGCGGCATTCATCATGGATAAGATAATGCACAAGATGGGACTTCACGGTAAGTCATTCATTCCGCTTATAATGGGATTTGGATGCAACGTACCAGCCGTAATGGCAACAAGAACCATTGAGAGCAAGCGTTCACGCCTTATAACAATGCTTATCATTCCGATGATGAGCTGTTCAGCCCGCCTCCCTATTTACGTAATGATAACCGGAACGTTCTTTGCGCTGAAATATCGCTCTCTCATTATGTTGTCATTATATGTAATCGGCATCTTAATGGCAGTTATTCTCAGCCGTATTTTTAGTTCGTTCCTTGTCAAGGGCGAGGACACTCCTTTTGTAATGGAGCTTCCACCCTATCGTTTCCCTACATGGAAGGCCATAGGCAGACACACTTGGGAAAAGGGAAAACAGTATCTTAAGAAGATGGGTGGTATCATTCTCGTTGCAAGTATCATTGTATGGGCATTGGGATATTTCCCTCACGACGAACATCTGTCAAAACAGCAGCAACAGGAACAGAGTTATATCGGAAAGATTGGAAAGACTATAGAACCCGTTTTCAGACCGATGGGCTTTGACTGGAAACTTGATGTCGGACTTATTGCAGGCGTTGGCGCAAAAGAGATTGTAGCAAGTACTCTCGGTGTACTTTACAGTAATGACGAGAGCGTAGCTGAAAATCCAGATTCAGGCAGTAAATATGCAACCCTACATCGCCAGATGACATCAGACATAGCAAGAGTACATAATATAAAATATGAAGACGCCCAACCAGTGGCAACACTCACAGCATATTGCTTCTTATTGTTTGTATTACTCTATTTCCCATGTATAGCCACAATAGCAGCTATAAAGGGAGAAACAGGAAGTTGGAAGTGGGCTTTATTTGCAGCAGGCTACACCACAGTCCTAGCATGGACGGTAAGTACGGTTGTATATCAAATTGGAATGGTTTTAATATAGAAACAAATGCGAAGCGTTAAGTTGTCCATATTATCATTATTAATGCTGGCAGTGCCTTTTAAAGCTCTGTCACAGCGCAATGAGATATTAGATGATAACATTGCCTCATTAAAGGTTATGAATGGTAACGACTGGCAAAGTCTGTTACCCATTATCACCCTCAACAGCAGTGATGTAGTAAACATCGGTTTCGACAACTTCAACCAAGAGTATCATAGATATACATATAAGATAGAGCATTGCGAATCAGACTGGTCTTTTTCCAATCAACTGTTTACAAGTGATTATGTCACGGGATTTTCAGAAGGAATACCTATTGAAGACATTTCTCAGTCGGTAAACACAACTGTTGAATACAGCCATTACGCATTTGCGATACCCAACAGCAGATGCAGTATAAAGTTGAGTGGCAACTACAAGGTCACTGTTATGGATGAAGACGACAACAACCGAGTTATTCTTGTTGCCTGTTTTATGGTTGTCGAACCGCTTATGAATGTTGGTATGGCATATAGAACCAATACGGATATTGACATAAACAGCACACATCAGCAGGTTGATATGACCGTATCATATAACAATGTGACTGTTTCCAATCCCGACACACAGATAAAGACTATCGTCATGCAAAATGCCCATTGGGATAATGCTCGCATCAATGCCCGACCAGACAATATCATGCCTAACGGAATGCAATGGAAACACTGCAAGGATTATATTTTTGATGCAGGAAACGAATATCGAAAATTTGAAATTCTTGATGTCTCTCATCCAACGATGGGTATTGAAACAACAGATTGGGACGGAAATCACTATAATGCATATATCTGGCGTGATGAACCAAGGCTAAACTATATATATGATGAGGATGCAAACGGTGCATTTTGCATAAGAAATAGCGATAACAATGAGAACGATCGCCTTTCAGAATATGTGATAACCCATTTCACATTGAAGACCCCTCCTACTGATCATGACATATATATTGACGGCGGATTTACAAACAACAGTTTTCTGCCAAAATACAAGATGACCTACAATCCGTCTACAGGATATTATGAAGACTCTGTATTATTGAAACAAGGATATTATTCATATAAATATATCATGCTTGACAGCAATGGAAAAGCCAATGATCTGCAATCAGAAGGCAGCTTCTTCCAAACGGAGAACAGCTATCAGTCGTTGGTGTATTATCGAGGAAACGGAGAACGAACCGACAGACTAGTTGGTTATGCAAATCTCAAGAATAATAAATGAACAAAAAAGGACCAAACCCATATTCATGGATTCAGTCCTTTCATTATTATCGTCGGAAAATATTATTTAAAGAATCTCTTGTATAGACCAGCGAAACCTGCTGCATGACGAGCCTCGTCCTTAGCCATTTCGTGAATTGTGTCGTGAAGAGTATCGTTACCTTCAGCCTTTGCAAGCTTAGCGAATTCAAACTTTTCAGCACATGCGCCCTTCTCAGCAGAGATACGAGCTTCAAGGTTAGCCTTTGTGTCAGCCAAAACCTCACCTAGAAGTTCCGCGTAGCGGCTTGCGTGATTAGCCTCTTCATAAGCATAGTGTTCAAAAGCTCTTGCTATTTCAGGGTAACCCTCACGATCAGCCTGTCGAGCCATTGCTAGATACATTCCAACTTCACTACATTCTCCAGCAAATGTTTCTTTGCAATGCTGAATAAGTTCCTTAGATACGCCTTCTTTGTAAGCTGCGCCTAGATAATGAACAGTTGCGAAAGTCAAGTCATCGTCAGCAACGTCTAGTTCTTTAAACTTGCTCTTGTCAGCTTTACAGATTGGACACTTTTCAGGAGCTTCAGTACCTTCATAGATATAACCACATACAGTGCAAATAAATTTCTTTTTCATAATCGTTTTGTTATTTAGTTGATTACTAATTGTTATTTTTTTCTATTGCAAAGATAGAATAAAAACATTCAACCTACAAAAATAACCCCATAGAATTTATGAATGCCAAAATAAGATTTATCTATTCTTTGCCAAATCTGTCGTGTTATTAGCGCATTTACGGGCGATAGAGATTCCTTATCAAACATTTGTATATGATAGAGAAAACAACCAACGACTCCATAAACTTTTTTGATTTATGCTAATATTAAAGTGATGACAAGAATTCAGAAACATTGCAATACAAAAAAAGGATTGAATTCACATGATGTAAATCCAATCCTTCCAGCTATTGCAAAATTGAAATCTTATTTAAAGAATCGCTTATATAAACCAGCGAAACCTGCCGCATGACGAGCTTCGTCTTTAGCCATTTCATGAATTGTGTCATGAAGAGTATCGTTACCTTCAGCCTTTGCCATCTTTGCAAATTCAAACTTCTCAGCGCATGCACCCTTCTCTGCAGAGATACGAGCCTCAAGGTTAGCCTTTGTATCAGCCAAAACCTCACCTAGAAGTTCAGCATAGCGACTTGCGTGATTAGCCTCTTCGTAAGCATAGTGTTCAAAAGCTCTTGCAATTTCTGGATAGCCTTCACGATCTGCCTGTCGGGCCATCGCTAGATACATACCCACTTCACTGCACTCACCAGCGAATGTTTCTTTACAATGCTGAATCAATTCCTTTGATACACCTTCCTTATAAGCTGCACCTAGATAATGGACTGTAGCGAAAGTTAGATCACCGTCAACAGATTCCATTTCTTTAAACTTGCTCTTATCAGCTTTACAAATTGGACATTGGTCTGGAGCTTCTGTGCCTTCATAGATATATCCACATACAGTACAAATAAATTTCTTTTTCATAATCGTTTTTGTATTAAGTCTATTATTATTTTTTGTATTGCAAAGATAGATTTAATATTTTCAAACGACAAAAATAACCCCATAGAATTTATGAATACAGAAATAAGAATTATCTATTTGTCTTTAAATTTGTATCATCATTATCTCATTGAGGTCTGATATGTAGTTGCCACTTCGGTGCTCACTTTTTGAATGCCACGCCTCTTTATCAGCGCCTTCCACGGCTAGTTTAATACTTTTCAGCCCATAGCGATGATTAAGTTTGTCTATTGTATTCATCAGTTTAAATCTTTGTGGACGATTCTGTATATCATCAAAAAGGTTTTGCTGAATGGCGGTATTATTTGTTATATCACTTAATACGACTCCAGCTTTCTTGTAACAAATACCTTTTACATATATGTCTTCAACAATCTGCAGGGCGGCTTTTGTTATCTCGATTGTGTCAGATGTGGGAACAGGCAAAGTTACTGTTAGTGAATTACTATACGGCCGCAAGTCTTCACAAAATCTACTAGTCATGATAAACACCGTTACTACACTAGCTACAGAATGTTGACCACGAAGTTTGTTTGCGCTGCTTGCTGCAAAATTCGCCACTGCAGCTCTTAACGAACTGATGTCGGTCACCTTTTCACCAAAGCTCCTACTCGTACATATTGATTGCTTACCTGCAATCTCTGATGTGTCTATACACGAAATACCATTCAGTTCCTTCCACGTCTGCACCATAGGAAGACTAAACCTGCTTTTAATCCATGCCTCTTTCTTGTCTGCTAGTTCTAATGGAGTGTGCACTCCATAGTATTCCAGTTTAGGTAATATTCGCCTTCCTATTCCCCATACGTCAGAAAGTTCCATCATGGAAAGAGCTTTACGCCGTTTCTCGTCTGTATCAATTATGCATACAGAGTTATATCCCTTATAATTCTTCGCAAACTTACTGCCCATCTTTGCCAAAGTCCTTGATTGAGCAATCCCTACCGACACTGGTATATCAGTATATAGTTTCACTTTCTTGACAACCATTCTCATATAATCTTCCAGATCATACAGTTTGTCGTAACCATCAAGAAAGCAGAAGCTCTCGTCAATACTATAATTCTCTACATGGTTAACAAACGAGCGAAGAATATTTGTAACTCTACTGGACATCGCAGCATACAGATACATATTTGTTGAAAAAATAGCAACGTTGTTATACTTTACAAGATCGCGTACCTTATATATAGGATCACCACGATGCAGTCCTATCGCCTTAGCCTCTGGAGTCAATGCGATGATGCAGCCATCATTAGATGACAACACGCATACCGGCTTACCATTCAATCCGGCATGAAAAGCCTTCTCCACAGAACAGAAGAATGAATTACAGTCAACCAGTGCTATCATATATTTAATATTTCGGTTTACTTATGATATAAGTAACAACGCCCCATACGCTGAATGAATCATTTTCGTTCAACTTTATATTCGGATATTCAGGATTAGCAGGAACTAACCATTTCTTCCCTGCAATCTCCTTGACACGCTTCACAGTATATTCCCCATTCAGTTCACATACTGCTATCTGTTTTTCAGTTGGTTGTCTGTTGCTCTTGTCAACAATCAGAATATCTCCGTCATGAACTCCTGCTTCGATCATCGAATTTCCTTGCACTCTAATCAAGTAAGAAGAATCAGGATTTGGACAAAGCATTTTCAGCAGTTCGATATCCTGTGCCATTTCATCATTATTCAATGGAATAGGAAAACCAGCCACAATCTTAACATCAAAGAAAGGAACATTAACAGGCTTCACCCTATTAGCAGGAATCACCTCACCCAGTTTATCAATCTTCGTTTCTTCAACGGATGTTTTTCGAGCCTGCAAAATACAGTCACGTATAAACTCGGTTTTATTATCGTGTGCATCAATAAAATCGGCCACATCTTTATCTGCCCGAAACGCATACAATTTGTTATCGCCTTTCGGTCTACCGGCTCCTTCACGTCTGCCTCCACGCTTCTCCTTCTTTTCTTCGTTCATCGCTCAAATAATTAACGCTACAAAGATACAAAGATATTTTGAATTCCGTTATACAGTTTTCAAAAAACATAGAAACAAAAGAGCTTTAGCATACTTAGTTTATTCTCACACTCTTTACCAGAACCCTTTTACCTTTCACAATCTTATAAGTGCTTTTATATACCCCATTAACAACTAAGAATGGTTTTTTAGTCATGGGTTCCGGCGTTGGATAACTTTTATCAAGAGGCTTATGTGTCTTCCTGTCATATATTTCTCCATCAACGATCTCATATTTTGGATTATGAGCATCTATATGAATTTTGACGTTTGGGCAATTTCTCGTGATAGACACTCCTATCTGTGTGGCTGATGCCGGAATATACAAGTTTTCAAGACGAGAACATCTTTCAAATACAGAAACACCAATAGTATCAATTGTAGCGGGAAGTTCTACGTTCGTGAGATATGAGCAACCTATAAAACTATAGCTCAATATATTTGAGACCCCTTCTGGAATTTTGATATCGAGCAGCTGAGAGCAAAGAGCAAAAGCATCCAACCTGATTTTCTTAACCGTAGGCGGTATGTCTACCTGATTGATACCATAACCAAACTTAAAAGCATATCTGCCTATCGTCTCCAACTTTTCTGGCAGTTTAATGTAAGTGAGCCCCACACAGTAGGTTAATGCACTATCAGGCAGATAAGTCATATCCGTGGCACTGAGATCAAGTGTTCTAAGGTGACTAGACTGTTCTTTATCATACTGCGCTATTGTTCTTAGCCAACGTATATCGTCATCATTAATGGAGCCCACGATAGAAAGATGTCGTATCTGTCTCCAAGGTCTATTCTGCATCATCGACTGTAGTGTTCCTGCCTGTTTTACATTGATAGTATCTACATGAGGCACATAAGTGGAGTCACCTATATCTATGATAGCTACATTCTTTTGAGAATATTGATAGAGACTATCCAGGGGATAGTAACCATCATGATGTCCATTCCAACCAAGATTTATATGTACTAGGCTACCTTTCAAACCATCCAGAATAAATAGATGCCCGCTCTTTTTCGACTTACCAGAAATGATAACGGGTCTACCCTGTCGGAGTTCATTCGTAATCAGACTGTTCCACTCCTGTTTTCCCTCTTCGCCAAGATACTCATCACGCTTCACTATGTTCATATAAGGACTGCAATGAAACAACTTCTTCATGGCATTCATACCCTGCATAGTAGATGTACTACTCGCATCCTTTCCGTATCGTGTAAAAGCAGAGATACCACAATCCCGAATAAGTTCCGGCACCGAATTACTTTTGACACCAAGATGATTTAACACCTGAGCCATTGCAATAGGTCCACATCCAGCGATCGTACGATTACCAGTACTGTCTAAAGGGCACAAAGAATTATAGGGATTACTTTGTCCCCATTTTGTCTGTATCATTGGAGCCACGTCCTGAGCATGTATATGGATGGTTGCAAGTAGTAAAACGATAATAAGGTAAATATGTCTATTCATTTTTATTTAGGAATATAGTGGTTATTTTTTATAAGTATTGCAAAGGTACAAAAACATTCTAAGTTAGGCAAATTTAGTACTAAATATTGGCAAAATATCTATTTGTTTAAAGTCTTTAGCTAAAATATCATGAATGATATTGGGTATCTTTTCTTCGTTAATCATTCATATGATTAACGAAGAAAAGATATTTCAATAACTGTTATCAAATAAAGTGTAAATTGATATAAAGATTAAGAGGAGAATTCAATTCATAATTAATTTCATTATTATTTGTTATTACTAATAATAATAATTACATTTGCAGATAACTATAAATGTAAAGGAACCATGAATAAATACTTTTTTTGCAATCATTGCCACAAGTCTTTTAATTTAGATGTTGATGACGATATTATGCTTCAACCAATAAGATGTCCACTCTGTGACAGGAATTATACTTATATAGAAAAGCAGATATTTGACGAGGAACAAAATAAACATGAATTATATTTTCTGTTATCATGCATATTTACCCTATTCATATCGTCTGGCATATGCATTTATCTCACGCTATTAGATAATAACTTTGGGGGAGCCGTATCATTAATATTTTTATTAGGATTGTATTTTATTACGATCCTTAAAAAGTATAAGGATAAAAATGTAATTTTCACAAAAGATACATTTAATTATATTTTAGTCACTACTGCAATAATAATATTACCATATACTATAATATTTAATATATTCATAAATACAGCTTCTATCTTAACATTTATAATTTGGTTTATACCTATAATTATGATAACACAAATTGATAAAGATAGTTCCTTTTCTGCTCAAGGCTGCGGAGCTTTTTTATGTTTTATTGGCGCTTTTATATTAGGTGCTTTTATATTCAACTTAACTAGCAACTATTTTACAGATCAATACAATGAACTACATATATATATTGAAAACAAACAAACAATATATTTAGGAATATTATGTGTGTTATACATAGTCAATTATTTATATATCTCTATGTATAATAAGATCGAAAACAAAAAGTATGGTTTACCAATATATGAATTATCTATGAAAGAAAGCATCACAGCTGAAGAAAATTTTATAGAGAAACAACAACAATATCAACTTGCTGAAAAGGAAACGCAATTAAAAGAACAGCATTATATTGACCTATTAGAGTCATTAAAAAACAAACATGGTAACTATAACAAAGTTATTAACATATATGACAAATCGAATAAATACAGCAACGTGAATGAGCAATTAATTGTGTTTGAAAGTGATAATTATGTATATTTTCAAGAAAAAGAATACAAAATGAATGATTTTCTTGATTGTTCTCTTCTTGACAATTTACAAATAATAAATGGTTCAACAACTGCTACCATAAAGACTAGAAATGGTAACATAGTTAAGAGAGCAATTATTGGCGATATACTTCTAGGTGGAACGGGTGCTATTATTGGCGGTGCTACAGCAAAAAAAGATGTAACTTACTCCAGAACTCCAAATATAACGATTCATGACTACAAAATCGTCTTAAATATGAATGATTTTGAAAAGCCAATAATCACAATTAATTATGGAATAAACGAGACACAAGCCTATTATATAATGAGCATTTTCTCTATAATAATCAAAAGAGGAAAAGAAATACAATCGTAATCTGTAACATTATATATTGTTATAAATCATTTAACAATAGTAGCATTAAAAAGATACCACGACAACTTAAGGAAAATATTGTTTCATATGCTTCTTGATGACAGACATCTACAAATATCGCTTTATTCTTTTGTTCTCATCTAAACATAGAGATTGTTACCGTGAAAACGTGCATTGTCACAAAGATATAAACTAACTTTAGCTCACTTTGGCCGCAGTTAAATCTTTCATGATAAGAGGGTACGTCATTTAAACTGTGTCAAGGCTGTTGTTGATTTGATCAAAACTCATAATCTTTGAAATAAGGATAGATTTTTCCTCTTTAGTCATTATTTTACCACAAATGGAATCCAATTTATTTATCTTATCTAAGAAAATTGGTCTTGAACTCTCATCATTTATAATAATATAATTTATATCAGAAACGTCAAATACAAATGGAGGTGCTCCTGGTACAAAGGGGGTTTCAACACTACGTCTCCATGTTTCATATTCTTTTTTTTGCCAATACCACTTGCATAGACTTTGATCGCTTAGTTTTGCATTTTCAGGAATAACAAGCCTCCATTCGCATTCATCATAATTAATTTGAGTCTTATCTTTCTCAGAATACTCATACTTTTTCATATTTCCTAACATGCTAATAGCATAACGATGTTTATTACCTATTTCATTAAATAAATTCCAAGCATTAGATTGACTCGCTTTATTATTTAAGCCAACTCCGAAATACTCAAAACCATCACATTTAAAATTAAGAGTTGGCGCACCTTGTCTTTGGGCATCATATATCATAGCCTTCCAGTTACTTTTACATTCTAGATAATCTGTATACAATTGCAAAGCTGCTTTATACTGTTGGGTACAAATAATATAATTGACAGGATTAAGACCTTCTGGATAATCTGAAATTAAGCTTTTTTTCGATAAACCAATTGCATATTTTCCATACTTCATACGATGCTCCAAACTCATAATTAATGGAATATCACAAAAAGAAATCATTGGAATAGCTAAAAATACATCATGTATAATGTCTTCTTTGCTATATGAAAACTTCAAACCATACTTTAGTATAGATAATAATGTTTCTTCACCTTTTGTATAATGGAAAAGAGTATCTGTATGACTGTTTAAACTCATAATAAAATTTAATTAATTTAAAAATATTCGCATATTAGATAATCGAACCATTTTGTTGTAATATTTTCTCTGTCTTATCAAGTAATTCCGTTGTTTCCATTTTTTGTTGTGTTTTATTCATTTTTTGGCATAGTACATTGATGAATATTACATCATCTTTAGTTATATCTTTAAAAATATTAAAACATTTCAACAATTCAATCATTTGAAGACTTGATTGCGAACTCATTGCATTATATAGCCCTAATGCTAATTCATACCTAGACAATTGAGCTCGATACATCATGTTATAATTATCTTTTGTCGTAAATCCTTGTATTGTATCCATTATATAATACATATTCCTAAAATAATGACCAGTTATATGCCCATATTTTTTATAAATACAATCTGATGCTTTTATAACCATAGAAATCAATTTAGAATATTCCATTTCAGATATTCGCTTTGATATGATTTGCTCTTCCCATGGCTTTAGCTCATTAAATACCGTTTCTAAATTATTTCTTTCAAGCAATCTTATTCCATCTATTTCTTTAATATCAGATATGCTTTTTCTGCCGCCATTAATGTTTATTATATCCTTCTGTAATTCTTTAAACAAATCATAATTTGGATTGCAATACTCAATCCCTTGATCATAATTAATTAAGAATCCCACCTTTATAATAATATCAAATAATTCATGGCTTTCTTCATATAAATCCTCTAAAATCTTAGGATTATTAAAAGGCTTATTGAGAATTTTCTCATTAAAAAGTTCAGTCAATACTAATATCTTTAAAGCTTTATTAGCCAAATCTGTATACATTTTAAATGCATCAGGACCTTTCATACTTATACTCTTATCTGACATAGATACATATTCCACATTATACATTTTGTCTTTATGCAAATTTAAAAGATTAAAGAATTTGTTTTGTTCAGAATCTTTTTCATAGTGTTGACTACTTACTTCTATTGAGTATAAAACACCAACAAATGCCAAAAGGCTAGTAATGCATCCTATATAACTACCAAAACTACCCCAATCATCACTATCTGTAGATAACGATGAATTAAAGAAATTAATAACATAAAATACGATCATAACAACTACTATTGCACATAGTATAATGATTGCCATATTAATCTTTGTTTTTTTCATATTTATTTATAATTTTAATATGTGATAAAATTAAAATAATCTGCATCGTGGTCATATCTTAATGCCTAACCCTTTGATACATTTTATAATCCATTCGATAAAAAGTATATTATTCTTTAGCCGTTTGTAAGTATAAATAGAAATGATACATATTTCACGAGACAGAAATATTCTATTTTAATTGTAATATTTCTATTATTTTTTGATTTTTTCCATTTCTATCATCCCAGAATATCGTGACATCAACATTGTCTGGTGCACACGTATATAAAGTTATTTTTATATCAAAACGAGCTTTCGACTTTAAAGAAGGAAATTTAAAATCTACAGGATTAAAATATATCCCATAAATGTCAAGACCTTCAATACGAATATTGGTCGCTTCTGCTTCTGAAGGATTATATATACGTATTATTCTATTAGGTGATTGTTTGATAATACTAGCCCTTAAGTTGGCATGATTATTTTTTACCCAGGTATTTCGACGCCTGTTGATATATAAAACTATTGATATAATTCCACCTATAATTGAAGTAACGATTGGCCAATATGATATTATCCAATTAATAATTTTTTCTATCATTTAAATAAACTTTTTATCTTTTCTTCAAGAGCAGTTTTGGCATCTTTAGCGAAATTAGCTTTTATTTGTTCAAGAGATTTTTGGTTATATCCTTTTAATTCTTCTAATCCCCCAAAGTATTCTCTACCACAACTGTTACATTTTATATAACTTTTATCTTCTGACACTTCAAATTGGTCCTCACTACCACATGTATCACATCTAAAAATCCATGGATATTTTCCATTTAATTCATCTAATTTAGTCATAATATAGTTTATTTATATTGGTTATTATTTATTCATTTCATCTATTATTATACGACATCACATTCTGAAATAGATAGCTGCTTTTTGAGAATTGACTGGTCAAACTATCAATACATAATATTAGAATGTCACATCATCATGGTAAATTCATTGTATAATAGCCTTTAGTCCATCAAGATATCAAATATTCCACGAGAGGATATGAGCTTTTGAAAGAAATTTTTGAATTTCATTGCTAATACTCTGCATAGTTTCTTTAGCGTCTATTCAGTTAGAGTTTATCATTAATGATATTTTCAACGACAAAGTTACAAATTATTGACTTTAAAAACAAATTTTTGCAACCTAATTATGTACATACAACCTATATATTTTCAAGAAAACTAGATTTATAAAGTAATTATTGTAAGTATACGCAATACAAATCATCTATTATCTATTTTGCATTTTTTTTATATAAATGGATAACATGAATGTAGAATGCATTATGCGAAAAAATAATCTTTTGAGCTACATACGTTTTTTACTTACGTAGCTATTCTCACTCAAAGATTATCCTCATATTTTAATCAAAATGATATTTCCGAAATATTCATAAAGGAACAAAGGGAAAGAGTTCAATATAGAAACTTCTGACGGTTCATTTGACACATACTTTGAGAGTTGATTATCAAATATATCTTTTTGTGAGATATCTTCTACAGATGGTGCTTTTTCATTTATATCACATAGGAAAGATGCTTTGGCTACATTCTGAGCATTAATAAGAGCCCAATTTATTCGAATTTTTTCTTCACTTTCTGGTGATTGAATTTTAATATTTCCATCCTTATCAAGTTGAAACACTGCAAAATCAAGATTCTTATAGAAAGTAAATTTCTTAGTCACATAGTTTTTAAAGTCACAGCATTCTGTACGAGTGACCACATACGAGTTATAATCTGCATCTTGTAATTCGTTTGTACAACGCAAAGACTCTACCATAGGATAGTTTATGAAGAGTTTGCCATTATCAGTTTCATCAGTGAAGTAATCAAGCATTTCCTTAACGTGCTGATTTAGCATATCCAAATCAACGGTCTTCTCCTGAAAGTCGTAATCAAAGAAAAGATAGATTTCTGAAACATCAGAAGATGTGGTAATTTCATCAAGTGAATGGTCACCACGCTTAATAGCACTTTCACGAAGTACGGACACTATATCTCCTTCTCCCTCAAAGACGTCGTGTAGCTCTTTATAGAGGTTGTGTATGTTATTACAGAACGAAAAGATGAGCTGATCATTCTCCTTGAAATATAACCACTGAATGGTTTTAAATATTCGTGGTTCTCGCTTCTGACCTTCAAAGATAAATAGCTTCATATCTGAAATGCGTTACCACGGAAAAGTTTCTCGATGTTATGACCAAAGCGAAGTTCCTTGCTTGTGCAATCGCATAGAGGTTTAATTACACCCTCGTTTAAAATGAAGTTACAATCAGGACGCAACAAATCGTTTGTCATTAAATAGGTGTTATGTGATGATGTGAACACCTGTGTGTCAAGATTGAACAGTTGCTTACAAACCTGAAAAGCAAGACGAAAATGATAGAATGCATCAAACTCATCAATAAAGACGAACTTAGCCTGTCCCATCTGCTTAATCCAGAAATATAGGAGTTCCAATGATTGTGTTCCAGTTGACGCTAAAGTAATAAATGGAATATAAGAACCATCGATAACACAATATAAATGCTTATCATCCTTCTCGCTCAACGCAAAAGTGAAACTCTGATCACTTATTTCTTTTAAGAACTTAGAGAAGTCATCAACATAATTATTATTAATAATGTATTCTTCAATATTTGTGGTAGCACTATTACTCAGACCGATGAAATCTCTTTGATCCAAACATTTATACCAAAGCATGGAATTAACAAAATTCTGAAGCTGTAGTAAAAAATGCTCTTGAGGCAATGGTAATGAGGTCAGAAGAAGATTTGCAATTGAAACATTATTTGCATTTTCTTTTAAACTCACCTTTAAATTATCATTAATAGCAAATTCAGACTCATCAATAATAAAAGAACCTGGTTGGCGGTTAAATACCATATTACCATCAACAGACATCATCTCGCCAAACAGAATGCCATTAGCATTCTTCTGATAAGCATACTTTACAATAGAAGGACCAAATTTGAAATCATATTCAAAAGAAACTCGTTCATTAGTTTTATTGCCATATACATAATTGGCATAATAATCCATCTTCTTCCATTTCTGAGAAATATGATTTACAATGTCAAAAAGAGCCAAAGCAAAGTTTGACTTACCAGAACCATTAGGACCATAGATGATACCATTCTTGATTACTCCGTCCTTAACAGCATTCTCATTGAATGAATAATTCTTAGGATGAGATAGATCCCATTCAATACGGTCTCTAAAACCTCGATAATTGGTTACTGCAAATCTTAAAAGCATACTCTTTATTTATTAATGATATTGCAAATATAAACATAACATTTTGATATCCGTAATTTTCTTACGGATAATTAACTTTACTGCCGTAATTTTCTTACGGAAGCATGTGGTAAGACGTAATATTTAATGTTAACAATACTACTCAACGACTTAACGCATTAACTTATTAATAGACCCAATATCCAAAATAGCCTTTTCTTAATGGGACAACTATAGTCGATTCATGGAAATAGTCTTTACGGTATAGCCCATCATGAAGAAGTATGCAAACGGTGTCATTAGAAGTTGCATCATAAGCATAGACGTATTTTGCGACGCTTTTAGAGGAAAAGAAAATTAATGACTGGCGTGTAGTCACTGTACTATCCATACTAATTATCGGATATGAACGAGACTCCACGATAGAAGAAGCATAAAAATAATTAATATTCAGAAACGAGAGAAAAGAAAAATATGCTATTCCAAAAATACATGTAAGAGAAAGAACTATCTTTGTTTTAAGTTTTTTCGGAGTTAAACGAATATGAGTATAAGATACTAGTAAGACTAAAAAAACAAAGAACCCTCCTACTACCAATGTATTCATAATGCTTGGATTCCATTCAATCGTACGATTATTAGGAATAGCAACTGTCATAAAGATAGCAAAAATCGTAAAGAGTATTATCACGACAGAAACAATACTAATTACTTTTGTTTTGTTATCGTAAGTTGGGGACAGGTTTGGATAATACTGAGGCATCATTCTTGTTGGGAGTTTTTTGATTTAATAATAACTTTATACTTAGCTTTTATCTAACACATAGATTTTAACCGTAAAATACATTTCTGTTTGGTCTTAATTATAGTTCTAACCAAACGAATCGTGATTAATTGGGTACAAAGTTACGATAAATTTTACAACTTTCATTTTTTAGCATGAAAATACTTGCGGAATTCTAGCTGATTTCTCAAAACACAGGATACTTTCAAGCATATTTGTTCCAAAACAGAGGATACAGTGGCTTGTTTCTGTTCCAAAATGGTGGATACATCAATAAGTACCTGCTTCAAAATGGACTTAGGGAATGCCCCCACGCTTTTATTTTTTTTAGCTACGTAGCTACGTCATCGCTTGAATCGCCTTTAAACAAAGCAATCAGCGATGAAGAAGTATGTATTTAAGCTACGACAAGCTACGTTCTAGCTACGTCATAAATTGCGTTATTACGATGAAACGCAAAATAAGAGGTAATATTAAAGTGATTTTATATAAACATTTAGCTCTGCTATTTTTATTTTACCTATAAGAATAACTGTATAAAATACTCTTATGCATTGTGCAATTCTTGATGTTTTTTAAGTTGCTTATTAAGCAGGGTACAAATATCCTTGGGTTTCATCGTCATATTAGATGCATTGAGACTACCTACCGCACCAATCTTATAAAGATTGAACTTAATAAGTAGCCGTTTTACAACATTTGATTTATTGACAATTTTACGATAACCTGAAGGTTTATATATGATGGCTATCAACTTGTTACTATTCATGCTACGAATTTGAAAGACATCAACATCTTCAAACATTACATCTTTATAAACATTCCTCAATGGAACATGCATTTTTACTCTATCATCGCAAATTTCCAATGCTGGTATTTGGCGAATACGAGAGTTGATGCAATAAATAAACATGAGTAATCCAACTAGAACCAAAATAGCACCAAAAACGCCCATAATCAAATCTGTAAAACTTGACCATTGCTCAGCATTGGCCACAATTACTCCATAAAATCCCATGAGCGCACAAAAAAGTGCAATCATAATCATTTTCCAACTATAATAAATTTTATAAGTTTTATTTTCCATTCGAATTTAAATATATACTTAGCTTAAGTGTTTTTGTTTTAACCTATATGAATTACACCATAGAGCAACGCTGATTAATATTTTAATCCAAAATATTACAGTATGGTAATCATAATCACTAAAAAAGCATGCTTGTAGAAGTAATACTATACCTAAACTAGCAAACCTTCTAGAAAGATAATTCGAGTTATTAATTACAGTCATGTGTCTTTTCGTATTAATTTGTTTTTTCTAATTTGTTCTTACAATCATAAAACAGGTTCTACTGTGTATCCTTGATCACGAAGCATCTTTATGATAGAATACTCTCCCATCATGTGCCTACAACCAAATGCAAATAAACAAGAATGGTTGGTCATGTTTTTTTCGATAATTGGAACCCATTTTTTATTTCTGTCACGTACTAATATTTCTTTTTCCTCTTTAGATTCTTGAATTGGTGATTTATCAAAATAACTTTCCATTTTATAATAATCATTTTCTAAATATAAATTAGTTAATTCTTGTAGAGGGTGATCAGGCATTAAATTTAATGCATGTATACATTCATAAAGAACTATAACTTGTTTCTTTAAAGAGAGTGTATCTAGACCATTGCCGACATTCATAGATAAATGAAGAAGAGACAACTGGACTGTATCATCATCTAAGGCTATAATTTTAGCTTTAGTTTTGATAGCTTCGTCATATAAAACCTTATCTACCATTTGTATGCCAGCTCTTTGCTTTACAAATTCCGATAAAGCTATTCGTGAAACCCAATAACTTGGTTTCTTTTTCCAATATTCTGTATCAAACATCTTATCGGCTAAGTATTTATCAATTTCTCGAAATTCGGCTAGGCTGTCACAAAGACGCTTATAATAAACTCCACGTGGCATCAAATACTTAGGATCTGGATTTCTTATCCATTTATAAAACAACATATCTGCTGCTTTGTTATGCTTTGGCTTTGGTTCCATCGTTGATTCAAAACCAATAACGTCCGCTTTTTGAAAAACATCTGCAAGTCCTTTAAATTTAAAAATCTCTTCTTTTGTAAAGTTATAACCATCTCCGTGACATGTTCCAAACAAGTAGGATTTCTTCGTTAATCCGTTACCACTTATTTCCCAAAGAAAACCAGTCTTATTGGACAACGTATCTGTATTAGTGTTCAAGTTAGTTTGAGCAAATAAGTTGTTTGATATCATTACTAAAATGATTATAAAACACTTTCTAAAAAACATATTCATAATTTTAGGTATATAAGAATTAAATTTTATCTACAATATTAGCATAAATAACAGGTTGTGATTATAACTTTCAAGTACTATGCACACGCTGAGTTAAAGGAAGTATAGCGGCAAACTTTGTAAGTATGTTCATGGTCTTGTTAAAGTCATTCTAAATCGAGGGCAATATAATTACCCAGATACTACTAAAGGTTTTGGGAGAAATACCTTTCTCCAAAACATTGAACAAACTAAATAGTTCAAAGACTTTTTCACTACCCAAAGAGAAGTGATAATCATCATATTGTCTTTCAAGTTCATCATAAGTTGTTTCTTCAGGTTTACTTTTTTCAGCAGTTAATTCGTTAACTAATAATACATTAGCAATATCTATGATAGTATAGAATTTACTATTAAAGTATTATGAAATACAAAGGTAATATATATTTTTGAATAAGTCCACTAAATTAAATGTTTTTTTATCTACAAAAATGCGTGACTAGAATCACGCTAAATATAGCGACTATGTAATGACTAATGATTACGTTTGATCGATGTAACGCAAACTTTATATCGTAGAAACGGAAACGTTTGATCGATGAAACGAAAACTTTATGTCGTAGAAACGGAAACGTTTGATCGATGTAATGCAAACTTTATGTCGTAGAAACGGAAACGTTTGATCGATGAAACGCAAACTTTATGTCGTAGAAACGGAAACGTTTGATCGATGAAACGCAAACTTTATGTCGTAGAAACGGAAACGTTTGATCGATGTAACGCAAACTTTGTATCGTAGAAACGCATTTCGTAAATATAAAATGCTGATTCATGATTTGACAATCTGAAATTACCCTCACGAAACCTTACTTTTTATTAAGATAATGTTATGAATTATAGCATGTATACATATCCCTAAATCTCAAATTCTCCACATAGGTTTTTCGAAATCGCAAGCGTCTAAGTGACTTTTTACTGATTATCAGTAAGTTATAGTGCTTTTTCGTATTATTGTAGTGTCAACGATATGTCACATATAATAAATCAGCTATAAAAAAATCATAATTTGCATTACATCGTAGAAACACAAGTTTTACCGACTCTTGCACGTAACTAGTCATCATCAGAAACAGCTTGTAATTAACTGATAGTCAGTGCGTCGACACTAAGACACTAAAAAAGACGAAAAACCCGTAGTGCGCGTGCGTGCGTACATTATATATAATGATACAACATTTTTATGTTCATGCATTTTGTTTGTTACAAAATCACCTCTTGTTTTACTTCAAACAGTCATTTCTATATAGAAACACTCTTCAATGACGTAGCTAGAACGTTGTCTATCGTAGCTAAATGGTCTGTGTTGCTTACACAGTTCTCTTTATTTAAAGGCTATTGAAGCTATGACGTAGCTTACGTAGCTAAAAATTAAATAGCATAAGGGAAAGCTTTGTAAACTTAGGGAGGAGACTACATAAATACCAAACCAAATTTTAACGAACCTAATTTATTTTGTATTGTCTTCGACTTGCACTACCTTTAACTGCGTTGAAGGTAGGCTGCACTCCGGAGAGCCCAAATTAAAACTAGTTTTAATTTGATTCTCCACTCATTTGCACTACCTTTAAATAAGGTAGGCTACGTCGAAACAAATTTCGACGAACCGAAATATAACCAAATTTATTTGAGGTATATTGAGGTGAGGATGAAATTCACATGATGTAATAAAAATAAAAAAGCATTTTTATTTTGTATTGTCTTCGGCTTGCATACTTTAACTGCGTTGAAAGTAGGCTGCACTCGGGAGAGCAAAATTAAAACTAGTTTTAATTTTGATTCTCCACTCATTTGCACTACCTTTAAATAAGGTAGGCTGCGTCTAAACAATAAAAATAAAAGGGACTTTTATTTTGTATTGTCTTCGACTTGCATACTTTAACTGCGTTGAAAGTAGGCTGCACTCGGGAGAGCAAAATTAAAACTTGTTTTATTTTGATTCTCCACTCATTTGCACTACCTTTGTCACCAAAAGAGGAATATGAAATATAAAATGATTGTACTCGACTTGGACGGTACTTTGACTAACGAGAAAAAGAAGATAACTCCGAAGACAAAGGAAGCTCTGATGCGTGCACAAGAAAACGGGATCAAAGTTGTTTTGGCTTCAGGAAGACCTACTTATGGCATTACTGCCCTAGCAGACGAACTGAACCTTAAAGAATATGGCGGTTATATATTGGCTTTCAATGGTGGAAAGATTATTAGCTGCAAAGATATGAATGTGGTCTTTGAACAAATCCTTGACGAGAATCTTGTTCCAAAGCTATACGAAGCTGCTACGAATAACAATATGCCTATTCTCACATATCAGGGAGAAAGCATCGCTACTAGCAAAAAAGATGATCAATACGTAGCATACGAGGCATTTATAAACCAGATGCCAGTTATACAATATGATAACTTCCTTGAACAGGTTGTTTACCCGATTAATAAATGCCTTATCGTGGGAGAACCTACCCTACTTCACGAACTGGAATTAAAACTGGCAAAGGAAGTTGAAGGCAAGATGAATATATATCGTTCTGCTACCTGCTTCCTTGAATGTGTACCTCTCGGAATAGATAAAGCTAAATCACTCGACCGACTAATCAAAACGCTTGATATCAAAAAAGAAGAGATTATAGCTTGTGGTGACGGATACAACGACCTTAGCATGATTGAATTTGCTGGTCTTGGTGTTGCTATGGCAAATGCAGCTGAAGATATACAAGCCAAGGCAGACTTCATCACTTATTCAAACGAGGAAGATGGTGTGGCACATGTTATTGACAAATTCATCTTTGGTGAATAATACACTATACTATATATAAAAAGGCGAGTTTTTACACTCGCCTTTTTTAGTTTATTGAATTTCTACCGAACTATATTTATCGATTTCAACCTTTACCTTTTTAGGTATTTTAGGAGTTTGCCATGTACCATCAATAACCAACATCTTATAAGTACGTCCTGGATGTAAAGCATTTATTGCCTCCTGTAAAGTGAGATAATTGCCACGACCTTGCGTAGAAACAACAGAATCATAATGTCTTATGTAAGGCTTGAGTTCTGGAATGACCTCACCAATTGCATCTACCAATGCTCCGGCAACAACTCTTGCACCATATATATTATAATGTGTATTGTCTTTTCTTCCTTTTGGAATGGCAGCACACTCATCAGGCTTCAACCACATGTGAAGATAACGACTACCCTGTATGCCATATTGTTGCTCTATCTTTGTTGTGATAGCATTGGCATCTACATAAGCTACATTAAGTCTGTGAGCCACATTAGAAGCCGATAGTCTGTATTTTCCATGCGTGTCTACAAGAGTATCACTATTTATCTTTTCATCGCCATAGGCAACGCTGCGTAAAGCCTCATCTTCAGTAACGGTGTCAACTACATTATAGAAAGATCTACGTGCAACAGGGCTCATCAATATTGGTGTAGCACCCTTTGCTCTAGTCTCAGTAACGAAGCGTTCCAAATTAGCATCAAATGTAGTTCCTGGATCAGTATGACGATCTGGAGAAGGCTTTGAATCGTTATGCCCAAACTGAATAACAACGTAATCACCAGGTTTGAGTTCATCAAGCACTTTCTGCCATCTTCCCTCATCTATAAAACTCTTACTAGAACGACCATTAACAGCATGATTGCTCACAGCAACGTCTTCAGTGAAGAATCCTTGTAGAACCATGCCCCATCCACGTTCAGGGTTGTTTTGGAAATCGCTTTTCTCAGCAGCTGTAGAGTCACCTATTATATATATAACAGGATGATGATTGTCTGCCGACATCATCAGCATAAGAATAGCAAACAGAAATAAGAATCTTATGATTCGTTTCATAGTATACAGTTTGTTTAAAAAATATGGGTAGCGGAAAGAATCCACTACCCATTATTTTATGTAATCAAAATTATTTAGTTACAATAGCGATAAGCTCATCAGGAGTAACCATTGTCTGTTCTCCAGTCGCCATGTTCTTGAGAGTCAGTTTACCCTCATTGATTTCATTCTCACCAGCAAGCGCAACAAAAGGAATGTTCTTTGCATTTGCATAGTTCATCTGCTTCTTCATCTTTGCACTATCAGGAAACATCTCTGTTCTGATACCAGCCTTACGAGCCTTTGTTACAGAAGGCAGACAATATGCTGTTTCCTTCTCACCGAAGTTAATGAAAAGAAGTTGGGTTGAGTTTACTGCTTCCTTAGGATATAAGTCAAGTTCGTTCAAGACATCATAGATTCTGTCTGCACCGAAAGAAATACCCACACCACTAAGTCCCGGCATACCGAATATACCAGTAAGGTCGTCATATCGTCCTCCACCAGTGATACTTCCCATAGGAGTATCAAGAGCTTTAACCTCGAATATGGCACCTGTGTAGTAATTCAAACCACGAGCAAGAGTAAGATCCAATTCGATTTCGTTGTCAAGACCAGTCTTCTCTAAAGCATCAAGAATGAAACGAGTTTCCTCAACACCTTTGACTCCGATCTCTGAATCTGCAAGTATCTTACCTATAACATCAAGCTTCTCACTATTAGAGCCACTCAAAGAAATTATAGGCTGTAACTTCTCAATTGCCTCGTCTGGAATACCATCCTCTTTAAGTTCGGCATTTACATTCTCAAGTCCAATCTTATCCAACTTGTCTATGGCTACAGTGATATCAACTATCTTGTCAGCCTCACCGATGATTTCAGCAATACCTGTAAGGATCTTGCGGTTGTTGATCTTTATCTGAACTCTTACGCCGAATTTAGTAAATACAGTATCTACAATCTGCATCAATTCAACCTCATTAAGAAGAGAATCTGAACCTACGACATCAGCATCACACTGATAGAATTCACGATATCTACCCTTCTGAGGACGATCAGCACGCCATACTGGCTGAATCTGATAACGCTTGAAAGGTAGTTGCAATTCTTCACGATGCATAACCACATAACGTGCGAAAGGAACTGTCAAGTCGTAGCGCAATCCCTTTTCACAAAGTTTTGCTGCCAGATGAAGTGAATTTTTCTCGCGCAATTCATCATCTGATACCTTATTCATGAAGTCACCTGAATTAAGCACCTTGAAAAGCAACTTGTCACCCTCTTCTCCATATTTTCCCATAAGAGTCTGGAGAGTTTCCATTGCTGGTGTTTCTATCTGCTGAAAACCATAAAGGGCGTAAACGTCCTTTATGGTATTAAAAATATAATTTCTCTTAGCCATTTCCATAGGCCCGAAGTCACGGGTTCCCTTTGGAATGGAAGGTTTCTGTGCCATATAATATTTTTTTTATAATACAACTGTCTGATCTCTGTCAGGACCTATTGAAACTACCTTTATAGGAGTTTCGAGGAACTCTGCAAGGAACTTGATATAATTAGAGAATGCTTCAGGGAATTGCTTCTTATCAGTAAACTTAGTCATATCTGTCTTCCAACCTGGAAGTTCCTTGTATACAGGTGTTACGTCATCAATCTCGTATGGTAATTCTTCAGTTACTGTACCGTCAGGCAACTTGTAACCAACACATGCCTTGATCGTATCGAAAGTATCAAGAACATCGCTCTTCATAAGAATAAGTTTTGTTACACCATTGATCATGATTGAATAGCGTAGCTGAATCAAGTCAACCCAACCACAACGACGCTCACGACCAGTAACAGCACCATACTCATGACCAAGGTCACGGATAGTCTTGCCAGTCTCGTCGAAAAGTTCTGTTGGGAATGGTCCTGCACCAACACGTGTGCAATAAGCCTTCATGATTCCATAAACATCGCCGATTCTATTAGGACCGATACCAAGACCGATGCAAGCACCTGCACAAATAGTATTTGATGATGTTACAAAAGGATAAGAACCAAAGTCAACATCAAGCATTGTGCCCTGAGCACCTTCGCAAAGGATGTCCTTACCAGAACGCAATATATTGTTGATTTCATGCTCAGAATCTACGAAATGGAACTGACGCATATACTCTATGCCCTGCATCCACTTCTTCTCAACTTCCTCAAATCCTTCAAAATCGTCCCATCCAAGAGCCTTAAGCATTTTCATGTGGCGCTCTTTATGAGCTGCATATTTCTCGTCGAAGTTGTCAAGAACATCACCTACACGGAGTCCGTTACGACTTACCTTATCGGTATATGTAGGACCAATGCCCTTACCGGTTGTGCCAACCTTATCCTTACCCTTAGCAGCCTCGTAAGCGCGATCAAGAATACGATGTGTAGGCATGATTAGATGAGCCTTCTTAGAAATGTGCAGACGATCTTTCAATTCATGACCGCTCTTTTCCAAGTCTACGGCTTCGTCCATAAACAAATCAGGAGCCAAGACTACACCGTTACCGATGATATTCACTTTACCACCCTGGAAAATTCCAGAAGGGATAGAACGGAGAACATATTTCTCTCCTTCGAATTCAAGTGTATGACCAGCATTAGGACCACCCTGAAAACGTGCTACAACATCATAGTTTGGCGTTAAGACGTCAACTACCTTACCTTTACCTTCATCGCCCCACTGGAGACCGAGCAGGACATCAACTTTTCCTGTTGTGTTCATTTTATTTGTAGATTATTGCTTTTTAGACTTTTCCGACTTTCGACTTTTGAGTCTTGCAAGCTTTGATTGACATTTACTGCACACACCGTTAACATAGAGCATGAAACTGTCTTTATGAAATCGTCCATATTTAGTTTCGTCTATTGCCTGTTTGATTTCTGGTGAAATGATCTCTGTTACCTTTCCGCATACGTTGCATACCAAATGTATGTGTCCGCTGTCTATGTATGAAGCTTCATACTTTAAACCTTCAGGAAGATGATGTCTAACAACGAGCCTTAGTTTTAAAAACAGCTTTAGCGTATTGTATAAAGTGGCTCTGCTAACTCTGAAGTTCTTTTTTAATAACTGTTCACTGAGACTTTCAATGGAAAAGCGTCCTTTCATAGCAAACACCGCGTCGAGAACAGCATATCGTTCCGGAGTCTTGCGGTGCTTGTTTGTTTCTAGATATTTATCTAGAATTTCATGAACTGCTTGTATTACCTCTTTTTCCATTAAAACACTTTAGTAACTTAAAGACGCACAAAATTACGAATTTTAAATCAAAATGAAGAATATAACAACATTTTTTTGAATTTAAATTTCCACAATGCCCTTTAACGTGACACGGGCTGCTTTTTCAAATGCATCTCCCAATTCCATAAATCTCATGACACTGTTTAGTGCGGTATGCTTCAAACCAGTATTATCACCTCGCAATGCAACAGCTACCTGATCAAGATATTCATCTATTCCTCTGTCATTTGGTTCTTGTCCATTCATGAAAAGACGTGAAAGAATACTATAACCACATATCTGATAAACATTATTGTCTGACGCAATCCATTTATAGGCTACTGCTGGAGCATAAGGTGCATGTTGTAACAGATTAAACGCTAACATCTCTGCTAGTTCCTGATTATCGGTCTGCTCCATCCATAAATCAGCCAAATCAGCTTCAAACTTCTCAACTGGCATTATCATCGTAGCAAGGATCTTACATTCTCTGATATTTTCCTTAAACAGAGCGATTGCCAGATCATAATCTTTGCCATACTCTGCTGCCATGTCACGCAATGTTGTGAAAGGAACACCCCAATTAATCTTGTAGTTAAGTCCTTTCTCACGCATTGACTGCGATGCAGGTCCATTCATTACAAGTCTGAAACTCTGCTTTATATTTTTTAATTTATCGTTAGTTTCCATATTAATTGATTTCTTTTATTAATATTCTCCAGAATATCTAAGCATCTGGTGTGAATAGGTCTCTGTATAGTCTAAGACAATATCCTTTATATTTCCATCAGCATCATATTGTGGCTTCATCCAAGGATTAATAAATCCCTTGTATGGAGCGATATTAAGTGACGCATATCTATCAAGCACTTCACGATGAAGATCCTGATCGAGCTTAATACCATATTTCTCCACAAGACTCTTTGCAGCATCGAAATCGCCTTCACTCTTTATTCTTTGAATCTCATGAAGTTCCTGAGCAAAGATATTTCGCAAAGCTTCATAGTCTTTGACTTTAACATAATGCTTACCGTCACGCTCCACAATGCTAACAACGCTATTATCCTTATCCAAGTCAAGTGCCCAGTTTGCTATCAGCGCACGATTTCTCATGTGAGCCTCTTCGATATCAGAACCTAAACTAATACGTACCGACTGAGTAAGCAGACCATTCTGCATATAAGTATAGTACTGGCTCTTATAAGCCTCTTTGTTTGGTACGAGTCCAAGCTCAACCAATTTATCATCAGCGATATAATAAAGTCCGAACAAGTCTGCCCTAGCCTCTTCTATCGTATTTCCATAAGCCTTTAGTGCGTCTGGATCTGTACCTTGACGCAATCTTCCGCTACCATGTCCAAGACATTCATGAAGATCAGTATGTAAGTCATCACATATATCACCATATTTCTCTATCAAATCGTTTGTAGCCTTATCAATAACAAACTCAGACATGAAACCATTTCCATGAGCAGCCTTGCTATAAGCCTCAGTAAGATTACAGATAGTGATACTTTTTGATCCATGTTCTGCCCTAATCCAATCAGCATTAGGAAGATTGATGCCTATAGCCGAAGCTGGATATTCATCACCACCAAGCATAGCTGCACAAATAACATTTGCAGTAACACCCTTCACCTTAGGTTTACGGAATTCTGGTGCTACAGGAGAATGATCTTCAAACCACTGAGCATTATCGCTAATGGTCTTAGTGCGCTTTGTTGCCTCTATATTTTTATATTCAACAATACCTTCCCAAGAGCCCTTCAAACCGAGCGGATCGCCATACACCTCAATGAAACCATTGATAAAATCAACCATGCCATCCTGCTCCTTCAACCATTCGATAGAATATTCATCGAATATTCTTAAATCTCCTGTCTTATAATATTTTATGAGCGTTGATATAACCTTTTTCTGTTGATCGTTCTCGGCATATTCTGAAGCCTTACTAAGCCAATGAATAATATTGCATATCTTGTCACCATACAAAGAATCAGCTTTGCAAACTAATTCTTTAATCTCTCCATCCTGCTTCACTAGCTTTGTGTTAAGTCCATAAGAAACAGGATGCTTATCATCTGAATCCTTCAACTTAGCATAGAACTGTTCAACTTCGTTTTGATTAACTCCCTCATAATAATTGCACGCAGATGTTTCTATCAAATCAGCACCATCGGCCTGATTAACTCTTTTAGACATGAAGTCTGCATCAAAGATTGCAGGCAGAATATCTTTAAGAAGAGAATCTCTGTCATCATCTGAATTTAAACCTAACTGTGAATCAGAAAGAGTATTGAAAGCATTAACAAAAAAGTCGCGAGTAAACTCAGGAACGAATTTATTACATCCATAATGATGATGAATTCCACTAGAAAACCATACACGCTTCAAATACACCACAAGAGACTTGAACTCTTCATCATCTCTGTTGCCAGCATAGTTGATATATATAGACTCAAGAACTTTTCTAATTTTCAAGTTGTATTTTCCGAATTGCTGGAAAGTTATATCGCGTCCGGCAAGAGTAGCTTTGGAAAGATAGTATATATATATTTTTTGTCTTAATGATAAATCTTCAAATCCTGAAAGCTTATATCTCAACATTTGCAAATCTGCAAATCTTTCATCATTATAATTCATTTTGTCAACCACCTAATTTAATTGTAATCGTTATTAACTCAAAAGAGTCCGCAGGAAAAGTTATTAACCCTTACCTGCGGACTCATTGTATTATTATCTTCTTCGCATTAATCTTCTACTGAAGACTTTGCTTTGTTTTTAGAACCTGGCTTACGTCCACGTTTTTTAGGCTCTTCCAACAAAGTTGGATGCTGTTTCAGATGGAGCAGCTTGTAGTCTCTTGGAGTACATCCATTCAACTTAAAAAAAGATGCATAGAAAGACTGTCTGTTTGAAAAGCCGACCATATCTGAAATATCTTCCATATTCAAATCCTTAAATCTTCTATCAACGAGCAATGTCATAGCTTCTTCTATTCTATACTTATTGACAAAAGACGTGTAGTTCATGTGAAATCTCACATTCACAACAGCAGAGATGTAGCGAGTGTTTGTTCCCAACTCCTCAGCCAGTTTCTTGGCAGAGTAATCTTTATCCTTGTATTTCTTCTGAATTAGAATAATTTCAAGAATTTTCTCTTTAAACTCATCCATGAGCCCGGGGCTAACAAGCGTGCGATAAGCAGCCTCTTTCTCCTTTTTCTCGGTAATGTTATATTTTGCCATAATTATTTAGATTAATTACCTCCTTTACATGTTGCAAATTTAAATATAAATAATTAATAAATCAAGTTTTAGTGCAACTTTTTTACAAAAAAAGCATTATCTTTGTTGAAATTTTAACTTTTATGGGTATTAAGGACATCTTAAAGAAGTATTTCGGATATGATTTTTTTAGACCAAATCAACAAGAAATAATAAATAATATCATTTCAGGTAAGGACACTGTTGTATTGATGCCTACCGGAGGTGGTAAAAGTCTGTGCTATCAAGTTCCGGCACTTGCGATGAAAGGTACCGCCATAGTGATTTCACCACTCATAAGTTTGATGCATGACCAAGTGGAAGCTCTCAAGGCGAACGGTATTCCTGCAGAAGCTTTAAACAGCGGAAATGACGAAAGTGAAGACGTGATTATTAGGCGAAGATGCATAAGTGGTGATCTCAAACTAATTTATGTTTCACCCGAACGCCTTATATCAGAGATACCTTATTTATTTGCGAACATAGAAATAAGTCTGTTTGCTATTGATGAGGCTCATTGCATAAGCCAGTGGGGACATGACTTCAGACCGGAATATAACCAACTTGGAATATTGCATGAGAAATTTCCAAATGTACCGGTTATGGCACTCACCGCTACTGCCGACAAGATAACTAGACTTGACATAGTTAAGCAACTAAACTTAAGAGTTTCAGATAAAGATATATTCATCAGTAGTTTTGACAGACCGAACCTATCTCTTGACGTAAAGAGAAACTTTAACAAAAGACAGAAAACTAACTATATAGAGTCTTTTATAACAGGTCATTCAAACCAAGCAGGAATCATATACTGCATGGCAAGAAAGACGACAGAAAGTCTTGCAACAGATTTACAAAAGATGGGTATTGAAGCACAGCCATACCATGCAGGACTGAGCAATGATGAGCGAAACAGGATACAGAATCTGTTTAAAATGGATCAAATTCAGGTTATCTGCGCAACCGTTGCTTTTGGTATGGGTATTGACAAAAGTAACGTGAGATGGGTAATACATTATAACCTACCAAAATCCATTGAGAGTTTTTATCAGGAAATTGGTCGTGCAGGAAGAGATGGCGCGCCAGCAGAAACCATTCTTTTCTACAGTATGGCAGACATAATAACTCTTAGAAAGTTTGCTCAAGATAGCGGTCAACAACGTATAAACGAGGAAAAGCTGACCCGTATGCAGGAATATGCCGAAAGTCAAGTTTGCCGACGCAGAATTCTACTGAATTACTTCGGAGAACCAGCCGATCATGATTGTAATAATTGTGATGTTTGCAGTCATCCACCAAAGAAGTTTGACGGCACTACTACCGTTCAAAAAGCACTTAGTGCAATAGTGAGAACCAACGAACAGATACACGTAGGTACAATCGTTGAGATTTTAAGAGGGATGAACACAACAAGTGTATTACGCAATAGTTACAATACGATTAAGACTTACGGTGTGGGGAAAGACTTGAGTGTTTCTACATGGCAGGATTTTCTTTTGCAGATGCTTCAAATGGGATTCATCGAGATTGCTTATAACGACCATAACAAAGTGAAAATCACTACTTTAGGAAAAGATATCTTGTATGGACGCGAAAAGGCTTCACTGATTATACCTCAACAAGAAGCTGCAAAATCACAAATTACAAAATCAGCTGCCAAACGCAATAAGATTCCAGAATTGCACGTTTCTTTAATAAACAAAGCCTACACTGTTGAGCCAGAAGATATTCAGCTATATGAGGCTTTGAAGAAAGTGAGAAAAACGCTTGCCGACTCACAAGGCTTCCCAGCTTATATTGTCATGTCTGACAAGGTGTTACATGCAATAGCAACAATAAGGCCTAAGGATATAGAAGAATTCGGCAACATACCTGGTATCGGTGAATACAAGAAAATTAAATACGGAAAAGTCTTTATAGACAAAATCAATAACAAAAAATAAAATATGAAAAAAATTCTTACACTGCTTTTTATCGTTATTTTTACAATACCAGCGTTGGCTCGTAAAAATTTCTATACAATTATAGTATCTTTGGATGGATGCAGATGGGATTATCCTGAATTCTATGACACTCCGTTTATAAACTACATGGCTGAGAATGGCGTAAAATCGGGTCTTATACCATCATATCCATCAAAGACTTTCCCTAATCATTATACATTGGCAACTGGACTATATCCTGATCATCATGGAATTATTGCCAATTCTTTTGTAAATAGAAAAGACGGAGAAGTTTTCTCATTGAGTAACCCTAAAACAAAGACTGACAGCAAATACTATAAAGGTGAACCAGTATGGATTACAGCAAAAAAGCAAGGTAAAAAAGTATATACATATCATTGGCCAGGCTCTGACGTGAAACTTAAAGATGGATATCCAGACGTATTTTTTAACTACGACACCAATCATCTTTCTGTATCTGAAAGGATTACGCTTGCATCACAGGCTATAAACGGCAAACAGGCACCAGACCTAATTATGGTTTACTTTGAGGAGCCAGACCATAGCGGACACAATTTCGGACCACAGGATCCAAATACAAAGAATGCACTACGTAATATGGATGGGATGCTTCAAGACCTTTGGGACAATGTTCAGAACGGTCCACGCAAAGACAGCGTAAACCTTATTGTAGTGTCTGATCACGGAATGACTCTTGTAACTCCTGAGAGAAAAATTGAATGCCGAAAATATCTAAAGCCATATTGGTTTGAGCGGATCGAAGGAAACCTGCCTGCACAGATATACTGCAAAAAACAATATATTGATTCGGTATATAATGCATTAAAGGATATTCCTCATCAGCGAGTTTGGCGCAGAAATGAGATACCAGCTTATCTTCACTATGACAGCAACAAGAACATAGGCGACGTTATTGTATCACCTGATGAAGGTTGGCTTGTATACGACCAAAAGGTTACAACAGGAGGTATGCACGGGTATGATCCAGAATATAGTGACATGCATGCATTATTCCGTGCAATGGGCCCAGATTTTAAGAAAACAGAGATTCCACATTTCCGCAATGTTGACGTATATGATTTGCTATGTCATCTACTAAATATATCTCCAGCAAAGAATGATGGAAACCTTGAAGATATAAAAACTATATTGAAAAATTAGGAACTAATGAATTACGTAAACCTTTACGCATGTTTTTTATGTAAATAGAGACCATCGTAAAGGTTTATTTGTTATCTTTGCATCACAATTCAAAATGAGTAAAATAGAAACAAAATAAATAGGAAACTAATCATGAAAGAATTAAAAGCTTTGAACAAGCGTACTGCTCCTAAGAGCGTTATGCCTGAGAAAATTATTCAGTTTGGTGAAGGCAACTTTTTGCGTGCATTTGTAGATTGGATTATCTGGAATACTAACCAGAAAACAGACTTCAATGGTAGCGTTGTTGTTGTTCAACCTATCGAAAGAGGTATGGCAGACTGGCTCAACGGACAGGATTGCCTTTATCACGTTAACCTTCAAGGTAAGGAAAACGGACAGCCTGTAAATACTCTCGAGCGCATTGACGTTATCAGCAGAGCACTAAACCCTTACACTCAGAATCAGGCTTTCATGGCTCTTGCTGAGCAGCCAGAAATTCGCTTTGTTATCTCAAATACCACTGAGGCTGGTATTGCTTATGATGACACATGCAAATTCACAGACGCTCCTGCATCAAGCTATCCTGGTAAATTGGTTCAATTGCTATATCATCGTTATAAGACTTTCAATGGCGATCCTACAAAGGGATTGATTTTAATGCCTTGCGAACTTATATTCCTTAACGGTCATCACTTGAAGGAATGTATTGAAAAGTATATTGAACTTTGGAAAGAAGATCTTAGTGCTGATTATGCTGACTTCAAGGCTTGGTTTGAAAAATACAATTATGTTTGTGCAACTCTTGTAGACCGTATCGTTCCTGGATTCCCACGCGATACCATCAATGAGATACAGCAGAAGATATCTTACAAGGATAATCTCGTTGTTAAGGCAGAGAGCTTCCACTTGTGGGTAATCGAGAAAGCAGAGAATATGACTGTTGAACAGTTAAAGAATGAATTCCCTGCTGACAAAGCTGGACTTCACGTTCTTATCACTGATGACGAGAAGCCATATCATGCTCGTAAGGTTACATTGCTGAATGGTCCTCACACAGTATTGTCTCCTGTTACATTCCTAAGCGGAGTTAACATTGTACGTGACGCATGTGAGCATCCTGTATTGGGCAAGTATATACATAAGGTTCAGTTTGATGAACTAATGCAGACTCTTGACCTCCCAATGGATGAACTTCAGAAGTTCGCTGGCGATGTACTTGAAAGATTTGAGAATCCATTTGTAGACCATCAGGTAACAAGTATCATGCTTAACTCTTTCCCTAAGTTTGAAACACGTGATTTACCAGGAGTAAAGATTTACTTGCAGCGCAAGGGTGAACTTCCACAGGGACTTGTATTCGGTCTTGCAGCTATCATTACATATTATAAGGGTGGCAAGCGCGAAGATGGTGCACCAATCGTTCCTAATGACGATCAGAAGATAATGGATAAGTTGGCAGAGCTTTGGGCTACAAACGATACTAAGAAGATTGCAGAAGGTGTTCTTGCATTCGATTATGTTTGGCATGAAGACTTGAACAAGACTGTTCCTGGACTTGCAGAACTAGTAAAGAAAGATCTAGACCTAATTCAGGAAAAGGGAATGCTTGAAGCTGTTAAGACAATTCTTTAAAACAGAAATGAAACAATTAGGTGAAAATATTTTTTCACCTAATTGCTTTTTATAATATAATGATATAAGCAAAACTTATGGACCAATTCATTATACAATCTTTGAGAGAATACGCAGAACGATACGAAACAGAAACGTTCCTATTTGAAGACCCTTCAATATTCATGCACAAAGTACAAGGTGAAAGCAATCAAGAGATTATAGCCTTTATTGCAGCCGGACTAAGTTATGGTAGAAGAGAATTGTTCTTTCCAAAGATTCAGTATATAATTGATTGTTCACATGGTGATGTTGAAAAATGGATTCTTTCCAACGATTTCTGTAAAGATATTCCCGATAATGACAATTGCTATTATCGCTTATATACAAATAAAATCATAAATACTTTTATCAGACGCATAAAAAGTCTGCTTGAAGAATATGGCTCATTACGTCAGTTTGCCGTAAGCAACACAAAAGATAACGACGCAGTTACACTTATAGAAGCGTTCACAAAATACTTTAATAATAATGAAGTATCACACGTTATTCCTAAAGATACAAAATCAAGCTGCAAGCGATTATGCATGTTCTTGCGCTGGATGGTGAGAACTTCATCTCCTGTTGACTTAGGATTGTGGAGCGACATTGTAGACAAGCGCACACTGATCATGCCAATGGACGTACACGTTATTCAAGAAGCCGTTAGACTTGGGCTGATGACCGGCAAAAGTGTTAGCATGAAGTTTGCCCAAAAACTTACAAGTCTCATGCTTGATATTTTCCCAGAAGATCCATTGAAAGGCGACTTCGCACTATTCGGATATGGAGTAAACCATTAAATGGCTTACCCCGATATAAATTAATAAACTCTAAGAGAATCCCCCACTCTGATTTGATAATCAGGTGTAAGATCATTTTTCTTGTATAGGCTCTTTAGTTTCATGCCATAGAACTGAGCTATGCTATACATACTTTCTCCAGGTCTAACAATATGCAAACGTTTCTTATATGCCTTATCAGCTTTAGAGCGTTTCTTCTTTAGATAAATAACCTCTCCTTCCTGAAGTATGTCACGCTTATTTCGTTCATTGTATCTAGCAATCTTTCTGTATGAGATATCAATCTCATCGCCTATACTCTTGAAGGTATCACCCTTGCGTGCCTTAATATAATAGTTCTTGTTGTAGATATAGATAGGATGAAGAATCATGCCACTGTGACCTGTTGCCCTTTCTATACCATGCTTTGCCATAAACTTATCGTAAGAATTGGCTGTATCATACTGATATAGCTTATAAAGCTCTATTATACCTATAAGTTTTGGGGCATATTGCGGATTTGTTGCATAGCCGCATGCCTTTAGTCCATAAGCCCACCCACGATAATCAGTTCTGTCTAATGAGAACAGACGACTATATCTAACATTATTTTTGAGAAACTTGCTATGATCTTCGTAACTCTGCAAAGCATTGTCATAAGCACGGAAACACTCATTAACAGCATCATCATCAGTATAAACAGAAGCCCCTAACCAATCATGGCATTTAATGCCAAAATGATTGTTACCATTTATTGTTAAGGAACTTCTTCCAGCAGAACTCTCAAATACACCCTGCGCCAGAGTTATACTTGCTGGAATATTATACTTTAGCATTTCCTCAATCGCAAGATCTTTATATTGGTTTATATATGACTGATATGCTGAATTCCACTTCATCTGCGCCATACCATTTATGGAATAGATGAAAAGAATAAGCAACAAAACGTTTAATTTCCTCATAATAATATGTATATTCTACAAAATTACGAAATATCATAAAAAATACAAAAAAAAACGGCTGCTTTAATAATTATTAGTAATTTTGCTTTATGTTTGACAAAACAAAATTAATAATCGCTTTTGGGTCTAACTTTGAGCCACAGATAAATATTGCAAAGGCAAAACAACAGCTTTCGTCTGCTTTTGAGACGACTGAATTTTCATCTGAAATATGGACTGATCCTATTAATATAAAGTCTGAAAAATTCATAAACTGTATCGCCATTGCCGAAACATCATTTGATCTAAATAAGGTGTTATCCTCTCTTAAGGATATCGAAGATTTATGCGGCAACACTATTGAAAAGCGCAAATGCGGTAAAGTTATTATAGATGTCGACATATTGAAGTATGGTGACACGATTATGCACAATGATGATTGGAAAAGACCATATATAATACAGTTACTTAAAGAACTTAACATTAATATAAAATGAAAAAAAACATATTATTGCTTTTTGCATTTGCTTTTTGTATTCATTCATATTCGCAGAAATTTGATGAATACTTCAATGACAGTACATTGCGTATAGACTACATGTTCTCTGGAGACGCAAAACAACAGCACATAAGCATTGACAAGCTAAACTGTTCTCCACGCTGGTACGGAAAACGAAATAAACTTTCTGAAATTCCAGTTGAAGGTAACGGACAGATTACCGTACGTGATCATAAATCACATAAAACGATATACAAAAACTCTTTCTCAACTTTATTTCAGGAATGGCTTTCTTACGATGAAGCAAAGACGACAAGTAAGAGTTTTCAAAATGTTTTTATCGTGCCGATGCCGAAAGATACTGTTGACATAACTGTTGATTTAAGAAACAATAGACGCGAGATAATGTCAGCCTTCACGCATCAGGTAGTTCCTACAGATATATTGATACGAAAAATAGGATTCAAGGAGCGCACAAAATATATCAACATTCTGCAACCTGAAGATACATCAAACTGTATTCACATCGCTTATGTAGCTGAAGGTTACAAGGATAGCGAAATGAATACATTTGTAGATGATGTGAATAAAGCTGTAGAATCATTGTTCTATTACGAACCATTTAAAAGTCTGAAGTCAAAATTCAGTATCGTTGCGGTAGAATCTCCTTCTATAGAAAGCGGTACTAGTGAACCTGGTAAAGGAATATGGAAGAAGACTGCACTTAGTAGTCATTTTGATACATTTTACAGTGAAAGGTATCTGACTACACTAAATCTTGAAGACCTGCATGATTGGCTCGCAGGAATTCCTTATGAGCACATTATAGTACTAGTTAACTCTTCACGTTATGGTGGCGGCGGCGTTCTTAATTCATATAATCTTACTACCGCTCATAATCCACGTACCAAACCAGTTGTAGTACATGAATTCGGACATAGCTTTGCAGGACTTGGTGATGAATACGGATATGATTTTGAGCTTATTCCTATGTATCCTAAGGATGTAGAACCGTGGGAACCTAACCTCACTACCCTAGCTGATTTTCATGGTAAATGGGAAGATATGATTTCACATAAAACAACGATTCCTACACCTATAAACGAAAAGACTAAAAAGCAGGTAGGAGTATTTGAAGGTGGTGGATATGCAGTTAAAGGCGTGTATCGTCCCATGTTCGACTGTAGAATGAGAACAAACGAATATCCAGAATTTTGCCCTGTTTGTCGCCGAGCTATTAGCAATATTATTAATTTCTATACAGGAAAATAAATATAAAACAAGAAAGTCTGCCGTAAAAGATATTACGGCAGACTTTTTTATTGTTATTTCTTATTAGCGACCATGTTTATGAAATACTCATGAACAAATGTCGATTCATTTAGTTCTGGATGAAAAGACGTAACCAATTGGTTTTTCTCTCTGGCTGCAACAATGTGATTATCAACATTCGACAATACTTCTACATCTTTGCCTACACTTTTTATATATGGTGCCCGAATAAAAGTCATCGGAATCTTATTGCCAGCAAACATATCTTCGGTATAAAAACTTCCAAGCTGTCTACCATACGCATTTCTGCAGACATTAATATCCATTGTCGAAATCCTGTCAAAGTCTTCATTTTCAACCGTCTTTGCTAATAATATAAGACCGGCACATGTTCCAAACACTGGTAGTCCGTTCTCTATATCATTCTTTATCGGTTCAAGAAGCTCTAGTTCATTAAGCAACTTAAACTGTGTAGTGCTTTCGCCGCCGGGAATAATCAGTCCGTCCTTTTCACGTGACCAATCCTTTATATTACGGATTTCAAAGCTATCTACACCTATTTTGTTCAAGATGCGTTCATGCTCAATAAAAGCTCCTTGTAATGCAAGAACACCTATTCTCATTATTTACCGCGTTCTGCCATCAGGAGTTCTATTTCCTGCTCATTTATACCAACCATTGCTTCACCTAAGTCACAGCTTAATTCAGCCAACATCTTTGGATCGTTGTAGTTGGTCACAGCCTTTACGATTGCATCAGCACGCTTTGCAGGGTTGCCACTCTTAAAGATTCCACTTCCTACAAATACTCCTTCTGCACCAAGCTGCATCATTAGCGCAGCATCAGCAGGAGTTGCAACACCACCAGCAGCAAAATTCACAACAGGCAGTTTGCCGTTATCATGAACAAACTTAACTAGTTCGTAAGGTACCTGTAATTGCTTTGCAGCCTCAAACAGTTCATCTTCGCTAGTAGCTGTGAGATTACGCATTTCTTTCTGAATCTGACGCATGTGTGTCACAGCCTGAACTACATCACCAGTTCCTGGTTCACCTTTAGTTCTTATCATTGTGGCACCTTCAGAAATACGTCTAAGAGCTTCACCCAAATTTTTTGCTCCACAAACAAATGGCACGTCAAACTTAGTCTTATCTATATGATATATATTATCTGCAGGTGATAGGACTTCACTCTCATCAATATAATCAATTTCTATTGCTTGAAGAATCTGAGCTTCAGCAACATGTCCTATTCTGCACTTTGCCATTACAGGGATAGAAACTGCTTCCTGAATACCCTTAACCATCATTGGATCACTCATTCTTGACACGCCACCAGCTGCTCTGATATCAGCAGGTATTCTTTCAAGTGCCATAACAGCACATGCACCAGCTGCCTCAGCAATCTTCGCCTGTTCAGGAGTTGTAACATCCATGATAACACCACCCTTTAGCATCTGTGCCAAATTGCGGTTTAATTCTTGTCTCTTTTCATTCATAATTTTTATATATTTTTTCTATAATCGCTAGGTGATTCTCCCTTCAACTTGCGGAAGAACTTTGCAAAATGTGCCTGACTCAAGAATCCAAATTCATAAGCTACTTGCTGTATAGTATCTGTAGAAGTCTTTAACTTGGCACAAATCTTATCAATAAGAAAATCATCAATAATAGTCTTTGGTGATTTATCTGCTATCTTTTTACATACCTGAGCAAGATATCTACTACTTACATTCAGGCAATCAGCATAAAATGCAACATCACTGTTTGATGTATAATATTGTTCTATGTAATCCAAAAAATCATTATAAAGTTCACTACTCCTACCCTTCAAATCACTTGTAATAACCTGTTGCTGATTAACGTAATTTTTTGCTTTAGAGATAGAATCCTCAATAGAAAAACCTTTACTAAGATACAGTGAGACTGCACTTGAGAATGTATTTGCCATACCATGCATACCATTATCATCTAAAAAATACACATTAGCTTCTTTATTGTCACCTATAACAACATTGAAGTCTTTTTGACGTATGATGATCAGCGAACACAAGGGCAAAAGCTTCTGGCGAATGCTTTCTATGACTTCAGTAGTCATCAATTTTTCACCAAGACTGGAATAAACTATCGGGTCGTATACCACATACTTTGGTCCATACTTAACTATTGCTTCAACAACAGCTTGCAACGTGCTGTTATTCCTTATCATACCAACTTTGATTACATCTAATTTGATATCATTGATAATAGCTTCTATCTGCCCAGAAACTATTGTTCCAGGAACATCATAAAATTGCTGGATACCCAAAGTATTCTGAACCGTTATGGAAGTGATAGCCGAAAGCGCATAACCACCCAGAGCAGATATGGTTTTAATATCAGCCTGAACACCGGAACCTCCTGTGCTGTCACTACCTGTAATGGTCAAAATAGTATATTTCTCCATATTATTATATGATTACATTTGCAAAGTAAACTAAAAATTATGACATAAAAAAATGATGTTCCCTTTTTGACAAAGAAAACATCATTTTGTATAAACTTCTTTATTGCACAACTTTAAAGCGAATTCTAAATGTATGAGTCATCTCATCCCAATTAGTGCCCAAAAGTTCAAACTTTCCTATCTGTGAAGTTGACCTTACATGCTTTCCTATACAAGGGCATGCATCATAATCACCAATTCTCGCAATACGAATCATTTCTGATGCATCTTTCGGTAATCTGTCTATCTTAACATCATCAGGAATATTATATCTGTCTACATATTCATATCTGATGTCAATGTCTTCATCAATCAGCTTATTCATATTGCGTTCTATCTCATGCTCTTCCTGCCGTGAAGGCTTATGATCCAGAACATAACTGATCTTGCTCTTCTTACGTTCAATGTGAGCATTTCTGCTTCTTTCACATCCAAACATGCGAATCATCAACTGGTTAAGCAGATGTTCAGCAGTATGAGCCGGAGGAAATTCATCCTTGTTGTGCTCATTGAATATATAATCATTATTATTCATCTTCGTACTGAATTTATATACTCTGCCACCATAGGCAGGAACTTTTATAGATATCGCTCCATCACGCTTGAAATCTGCCAATATACTTTCGTCTGAAAACAAGTCAAACAGCATAAATTTTCTTTCGGGGATTTTGCAAAAATCAAAAGCATGTGAAGGAATTACAACATCCGTGAGCATTTCCTGAGAAGAGAAGTTTGCTACAACAAGAATTACTGTATCACCCTTGCTGCGCAGAAACGCAAACTCACGTCGTGTGTTGAATGTAGGTCTGTTTGGATTAACATACATCAAATCAAAGAAATCTCCTTTGCGTACAGCATCCTCACCATTCGCAATAAGCAGCAAATGCCTATAAGATATAGCTAATTGCTTTTCAGCTGCCGTCATCAATCGGCGATCTGAATATCCACGGCTCAATGTATCTGGCGCCCAGTAATCAAAGATAGATGTTCTTCCGTCTTTTCCACTGAAGCCTTCCTTATCCATACCTTTCTCGCCAAATTCCTGTCCGCTATAAAGCATAAAAGGATTACTACGCATCAGTATGCTCACTATTGCAGCAGGAATAGCCTTATAACCGTCACCAGCATAATAATCACTGGCAATTCTCTGCTCATCATGATTTTCCAGGAAATAAAGCAAATGATCGTGTATATCATCTGTATACTGCCACTCATAAGTAAGAGCAGAAGCAGGACGTTCATCTCTGACAATAGATTTTAAACAGTCATACATTCCTACCTTGTCGTACAGGTAGTCAAAGCCATTAGCTATATATGTGCGATAAAGATTTGTATCATAAACCTCACCGATAAAAATAACTTTAGGATATTTCTTCTTTACTATATTTATTGAATAGTTCCAAAATTCAGTAGGAACCATTTCAGCCATATCGCATCTGAAACCGTCAACGCCTTTTGAAGCCCAGAACAATAGTATATCTGTCATCTTAATCCAAGTATTTGGAATTGGATTGAAATGGCAACTGCGCCCTCCAGCATCACAATAGTTTATACCATAGTTCAGTTTAATGGTTTCATACCAGTCGTTTACAAAAGGTTTTGATGTAAACTTATCATTTCCAGTAGCTTTGGCGGGATTTTCAACATAGTTAGTGTCTACAGAAATATCACTCAAATCCAATTGACCATCACAATAATAGAAATTATTGTTTGTAGAGAAATTAACCGTTACATCGTCATCTTCTCCAAGATCACGTGTTCCTAAAGGCTTACATATCGATTTATACTCACGTGCAACATGATTAGGGACAAAGTCCATTATTACTTTCATGTCCGCATTGTGCGTTCGCTTAATCAAAGTCTCCCATTCAGACATTCTTTTGTCTACATCCTGAGCTAAATCAGGATCCACATCATAATAGTCTGTTATCGCATAAGGGGAACCTGCCTTTCCTTTTACGATTTCAGGATGCTGAACAGGAATTCCGTATGATGAATAATCAGTCTGTGTAGCATGGCGAATAACACCTGTAAACCAAATATGGTTAAATCCCATATTATGTATTCGCTTTAATACAGACTCATCAAAATAATTAAACTTCCCACAACCATTTTCGGCAATCGTGCCGAATTCTTTTAGAACTCTATTACGATTGCCGAAAAGTCTGGGAAGTACCTGATATATTGTTATCTTATCCTTCATTATGCAATGCCATGCGCACTAACAGTTTTATCGATGCGTCCAATCATGCCCTGAAGAGCTTTACCTGGACCGCACTCAGTAAAATCAGTAGCACCGGCAGCAATCATAGCCTGTACACTTGAAGTCCATCTTACAGAACTTGTCAACTGTGCAATAAGATTATGCTTTATTTCTTCTGAATCAGAGTAAGACTTGCCATCTACATTCTGATAAACAGGACATTTAGGTGCATTGAATGTTGTTGCTTCGATAGCAGCCTGAAGTTCATCCTTCGCTGGTTGCATAAGTGGTGAGTGGAAAGCTCCACCAACCTTTAGAGGGAGAGCACGCTTTGCACCAGCTTCCTTCAACTTCTCACATGCGATATTTATTGCATCGGTGTTACCAGAAATAACAAGCTGACCTGGGCAGTTATAGTTTGCAGCAACAACAATGTTACCTTCTGTGCTTACCTCGCTGCATATTTCTTCAACCTTTTCGTCTGATAGACCAATAATAGCAGCCATAGTTCCAGGATTTGCCTCGCATGCCTTCTGCATTGCATTGGCACGTGCTGCAACAAGCTTCAAACCATCTTCAAAACTCAATGCACCTGATGCAACAAGAGCTGAGAATTCACCTAGTGAATGACCAGCAACCATTTCTGGCTTAAAGTCTTCACCCATGCACAAAGCAGAGATTACACTGTGCAAGAATACAGCTGGCTGTGTAACATTAGTTTGCTTTAGGTCTTCATCAGTACCCGCAAACATAATATCAGTAATTTTAAAGCCTAGAATTTCATCAGCCTTATCAAAAAGTTCCTTTGCAAGAGAATTATTATCATATAGGTCTTTGCCCATACCTACAAACTGAGATCCCTGACCAGGGAATACAAATGCTTTCATTATTTCTTAGTTTAATTATAATTATATATATGTTCTGCAAAATTACAAAAAAAAAAGCAAAGCAAGAACTATATAATAAAAAAATGGTTCTTAACTGCCTCTGCAATAATTAATTTGGCATTAAACACAAAAAAAATCCCGAAAGCAATATAGCTTTCGGGACTTATATAAATTTGCTTTACAGTGCAATAGTATATTACTATATATTATTCTGCAGCAGGAGCTTCCTCTGTCTTAGGAGCCTCTTTAGCAGCTTTCTCATCAACAACAGTTACAGGAACCTTGACTTCAACCTCCTTGTGGAAGTGAATAGTTGCCTCAAACTCACCAACTTTCTTGATGTCGTGCATTGTGATAATCTTACGATCAACCTCAATACCCTTCTTTGCAAGTTCGTCAGCTACAGTTGCAGTAGTTACAGAACCATAAAGAGCACCAGTTGCACTAACCTTAGCTGCAATAACAAGAGCAACATCATTCAATGCCTCGCTCTTCTTTACTGCTTCAGCCTTGATAGCTGCAATCTTGTGTGCCTGCTGCTTCAAGTCCTCTGCTAGCATTTTCTTTGCAGAAGTAGAAGCTATAATGGCTTTACCTGTTGGAATAAGGTAGTTACGACCGTAACCACTCTTTACATTTAAAATATCGTTCTTGTATCCAAGACCGATGATATCTTCTTTAAGTATAATCTCCATATTGTCTATTCCTCCTTAAATTATTTCATCAAATCGGTTACATATGGAAGCAAAGCTATCTGGCGAGCACGCTTAACAGCCTGAGCCACACGACGCTGGTACTTCAAAGATGTTCCAGTAAGACGACGAGGAAGGATTTTACCCTGCTCGTTCAAGAATTTTCTCAAGAACTCTGGATCCTTATAGTCGATATACTTGATACCACTCTTCTTAAAACGACAATACTTCTTCTTGCGGGTATCGATAGAAGGAGCTGTCAAATAACGGATTTCTGAATTTTTCTGATCTGCCATAATTAAGCCTCCTCTTTTTTACCTAGTTTATTTCTACGCTTCTCAGCATACATTGCTGCATACTTGTCAAGACGTACTGTCATGTGACGGATAACTTTCTCATCACGGCGATAGCCTGTTTCGAGAGTCTCGATAACAGTAGGCTCAGCCTTAAACTCAACTAGACAGTAGAAGCCTGTTGATTTCTTTTGAATGGCATAAGCCATTTTTTTGAGTCCCCAAGCCTCTTCATTCAAGATTTCTGCACCGTTGTCGGTAAGAATCTGCTTGAATTTAGCGACCGCTTCCTTCATCTGTTCATCAGACAAAACGGGAGTCAAAATGAAAACGGTTTCGTATTGATTCATACTAATTAATAATTAAAAAAATAATTGTTATTTAAAACACATTTCTTCTAAGCCTCTAAAGACTTTTTCTCAAAATGCGCTGCAAAAGTACTGTTTTTTTATGATATAAACAAATAAATCAGCACTTTTGTGCCAATATTATCTCAAATATTAGCAAAAAGTTCTGACGCTTGTCGTTATTGGTATAATTTGTTACACCGCAAACCACAAGCGCCAGAGCATATGTTGGTATTGTTTATGATTTATTCCTCTTCAGGAGTAATCAACTTATATCCTTTTCCATGTATGTTGATAATTTCTATCTGCTCGTCGTCCTTTAGGTGCTTACGCAATTTTGTGATATACACATCCATTGAACGCGCATTGAAATAGTTATCATCAATCCATATTGTCTTCAGAGCGAAATCTCTCTGTAGTATTTCGTTTGCGTGTGAGCAGAGAAGAGCCAAAAGCTCATTTTCCTTTGTTGTAAGTTTTGTCTGCTTATCACCGATAACCAATAATTGCTTTTGAGTATCAAATGTAAACTTGCCAATATGATAAAGAGTACTTTCCTTATTTTTCTTACCACGTACACGACGCAGAATTGCCTCTATACGGAATACTAATTCTTCCATTGAGAATGGCTTTGTGATATAATCATCAGCTCCAATCTTGAAGCCTTCTAGAATGTCATCCTTAAGAGTTTTGGCTGTAAGGAATATAATTGGAATTTCAGCGTTTGCCTGACGAATTTCTTGTGCAAGTGTAAATCCGTCCTTCTTAGGCATCATGACATCTAGAACACAGATATCAAACTTGTTTTTCAAGAATTCGCGATAGCCAACTTCACCGTCAGGACAAAGTGTAGCAGTAAATCCTTTAGCCTGAAGGTACTCACGCAAAAGCATTCCTAAATTCTCATCATCTTCACACAAAAGAATTTTCAGTTTTTCTTCCATAATCTTATATTTTAATGTTAATACTTCATTTATATAAACTACAAATTAATTTTCATCCATAAATGGTAATTTGATCGTGAAAACTGTGCCTTCGCCAAATTCACTGTCTACATGAATTTCACCTTCATGCAAGTCCACCATTTTCTTCACGTATGAAAGACCAAGTCCAAATCCCTTCACGTCATGCACGTTGCCAGTATGAACTCTGAAGAACTTATCGAATACTTTCTTCAAGTTGTCTTTCTTTATTCCAATTCCATTGTCTTTTATTGAGAGGCAAACTCTCTTACCTTCGTTCCATGTTCTGATGTAAACGTTCAAAGGTTGATCTGGTTTACGGTATTTCACAGCGTTGTCCAATAGATTAAAGACAACATTCTGGAAGTGCATTTCGTCTACATATATAGTAGAATCTATTGCTTCAATCTCTGTATATACCTTACCTCCGGTGTGCTCTACACGTAAAGAGAAAGAGTTACCGATACTTTCCACCATTTCATTGATATCTATATCGCGCTTCTTCAACACAGCCTTCTTCCTGTCATACATGCTCATCTGCAATACCTTCTCAACAAGAAATCTCAATCGTTTACTCTCGTCGTTTATCACACCACTAAGATGCGTCATCAGCGATTCGGTCTTTGTCACGCTCTTATCGTTAAGCATCTGCGCTGCAAGAGATATGCTTGCTATAGGTGTCTTTAGTTCATGCGTCATGTTGTTTATAAAGTCATTCTTTATTTCGCTGTAACGCTTTGAACGGAATATTACTACTATTGTGAATATGAATGTCACTAGCAATACCAATGTAAATATGATACTAGGAATCATAAATCTCACACTAGAGAATATATAACTGTTCATATCCGGGAAATGAATTTTCACAACTCCCATCTTTGTCTGTGGGTCGTTTCTGAACAGTACCTGTGAATATGTATATTCCTCACCGTCTTCGTTATAGTCTGGACAACGATATACCTCACGTCCATCTTGTGTTGAGACTGTAAAGTGGTAAGGAATGTTTATTCCGTTATTCATCAGTTCCGCTTTCAAGTCCTGATCAAGCAGCTTGAAATTGATACGCTCCTTTAGAGGTTTGTCTGAAGCTGAATATAATATTGAATATACAACTTCATCCAACAGAGCCTTTTGATATACATATCTATTCTTAACTATTTCCTGTAGAGATCTTGATGCCTCAGATATTGAGTTCTTATCAGTCTTCAATATCATTGCTTTTGGCATTGAAGATGGCTTTGTTGCTATCGTCTTCAATTCAAATGAAGAATATACTGTTCCGTCTTTTCCTACCGTCGAGTATTGATGACTTTGTTGGAAAGTTCCGTCATTAGGTTTGCCAGAACGTGTACCAACAGAATCCTGACTAAAAGAACGGCGTTCAGTCTCTTTTACATCCTTTTCTAGAAATCTAAGAGTCTCGTTAAGTTCAAGATTGCGTGAAGCTTGATAGAGCGAACGATTGACTGATTCGTCAAACTGTTCTTTCTTCATATCTGCCATTTCCTGAATATAACTCAATTGCAGGAAAAGCAGCCCCATAAATGAGAGCCCCATTATTATGGCTATCGTCCATATCGTCCTTTTCTTCATATCGCAAAGATATACTAAATCTTAAATCGTTAACATTAGAATGTTAAACTTTTGGGTCTGTTTTATCATAATTAACAATATAACATATTTATAGTTTTATATACAAAACTACAAAAAGGTAGAGAATATACTCTACCTTCTTATTATAAGTAGTATTATTAAACTAATCTTCATTCTCATTGGCAAGCTCAGCCTCATGAGCTGAAATAAGTTCAGTCTGAATGTTACTAGGAACTAGTTCATAACTAGCAAACTTTGTTATAAACGAAGCTCGTCCACCAGTGATTGAACTTAATGAGATACTATAGTTATTAAGTTCCTTCAATGGCACTTTGGCAAGCAGTTTCTGATAACCAGCTTCAGAGTCCATTCCAACTATCATAGCACGTCTACCCTGAAGGTCGCTCATTACTTCGCCCATAAAATCAGCAGGAACATAAACTTCCAAGTCATAGATTGGTTCAAGTATCTTTGGACCAGCATTCTTAAATGCATCAGAGAAGGCATGGCGTGCCGCAAGCATAAACGATAATTCATTACTGTCTACAGGATGCATCTTTCCATCATATACAATAACTCTCACGTCTCGAGCATAACTACCTGTAAGCGGACCATGCTCCATGCAATCCAGAACACCTTTTAATATGGCTGGCATAAAACGTGCGTCGATAGCACCGCCTACAACAGAGTTAATAAACACCAGCTTTCCACCCCACTCTAGATTTACAACTTCCTTGCCTTTAATGTTCATCTTGAACTCCTGACCATTAAAGTTGTAAGTAGTAGGATCTGGCATGCCGTCTGCATAAGGTTCTATAATCAAGTGAACCTCACCAAACTGTCCTGCGCCACCACTCTGTTTCTTATGTCGGTATTCAGCCTTAGACTTTTTGGTGATAGTCTCCCTATATGGAATCTTAGGATCATAAAATTTAACTTGCAGTTTCTCATTATTTTCAAGTCTCCATTTAAGAGTTCTCAAATGGAATTCGCCTTGACCATGAACAATAACCTGCCTCAGTTCCTTACTCTGTTCCACAACCCACGTAGGATCTTCTTGACGCATCTTCAGCATTGCAGCCATAAGCTTCTCTATATCCTGAGAGTTTAAAGTCTTTATGGCACGACTATATTTAGAGTTAGGATAATTAATAAAATTAAATTTCCAGTCACATCCCTTACCGTTAAGAGTATTTCCTGTCTTCACATCCTTCAGTTTCACGGTGCAGCCTATGTCCCCAGCATTAAGTTGTTCCACGGCAATTCTGTTAGCGCCAGCTCCGGCATATATCTGCCCTATGCGTTCCTTACTGCCTCTATCAGAGTTTGTAAGATCCTCTCCAGATTTGACACTTCCGCTCATCACCTTGAAATAACTAACCTCACCTATATGAGGCTCCATTCCTGTCTTGAAGAAATACAGACTTGTAGGTCCGTTTGTATAAGGCGAAACCTCTTCACCTCTTGTATTATGCAGTTTAGGCATTTCATTAACAAAAGGTACCACGTTTCCAAGAAATTCCATCAGTCTCTGCACGCCCATATCCTTACCTGCGCAGACACAGAATACGGGGAATATGTTTCTTGTTACAAGTCCTTTACGAATACCTTCCCTCATCTCATCCTCTGAAAGAGTATCTGAGTCGAAGAATTTCTCCATTAAAGTCTCATCATTCTCAGCTGCAGCCTCCACTAATTCCTTATGGAGTTCCATAGCTTTATCCATTTCCTCAGCAGGAATATCCTCTATTGTAGGTGCACCACCCTCTGGCTTCCAAGAATACTTCTTCATCAGAAGCACATCTATAAGAGCGTTAAAGTTTGGTCCGGTAGTAATAGGATATTGTATCTGTACACACTTTGAACCATATATCTCCTTCATACTTGAAATAACAGTATCGAAGTCGCATTTGTCACTATCAAGCTGATTAACCAAGAAAATAACAGGTTTCTGTAGTTTTTCAGTATATCTGAAATTATTTTGTGTTCCGACTTCCGGACCATATTGCCCGTTAATCAGTATAACCGCCTGGTCAGTAACGTTGAGCGACGTGATAGCGCCTCCCACAAAGTCATCACTTCCTGGGCAATCTATTATATTAAGTTTTTTATTGTTCCACTCAACATGAAAAACGGTTGGGAATACTGAGTAGCCATATTCCAACTCAACCGGGAAATAATCGCTTACGGTGTTTTTGTTTTCTACACTTCCACGACGCTTTATAACACCGGCTTCAAAAAGCATACTTTCGGCAAGAGTTGTCTTGCCGCAACCCGCACTGCCAAGCAATGCAATGTTTTTAATCTCGTTAGTTTGATAAACTCTCATATCAAAAAGATTTAAAGTGTTAGTAATATTTCATGGTTTATAAAGGTTTAATATGCCTTTATTGGGCTCTAAGATATGAAATAATCCAATAACATCCAAGTATATTTTAAGAAAATTATTAATTTTGCACAAAAATAAGATTATGGCAGGTTTATACATTCACATACCCTTTTGCGCAAGCCGTTGCATATACTGCGGTTTCTACAGCACCACTAAGACTAATCTTCAAGACAGATACGTCGAAGCACTATGCAAGGAGATGGATTTAAGGAAAAATGAACTTGTTTTAGCTAACGAGAAAATTAATACTATATATATAGGTGGTGGCACTCCAAGTCAACTTTCGCTTGTTAACATCACAAAGATATTCACACATATATATGATGTATGGGGACCCAAAGTAGATGCTGAAGAAGTAACTATTGAATGCAATCCCGATGATATAACCGACGAGTTTGCAAAAGCCATTGCCCAACTTCCTATAAATCGCGTAAGTATGGGAGCGCAGACTTTCAACGATGACAGACTAAAGTTTCTACATCGCCGTCATTGTTCCGACGAAGTGAAGACTGCTGTTAGCCGACTACAGAAATATGGCATCAAGAATATCAGCATCGACCTTATGTTTGGATTTCCTGATGAGAGTATTAACGACTGGGCAAGCGATATAGATGAAGCTATATCGTTAGGAGTACAACACATTTCTGCCTATAGCCTTATGTATGAAGAGGGCACTACCCTTTTCAAACTTCTCAATCAAAATAAGGTAAAGACCATCGACGAGGAAACAAGTCTTACGATGTATAATATGCTCATCGATAAATTATCTTCTGCTGGATATGAGCAATACGAGATAAGCAACTTTGCCCAACATGGATTTCAGAGCAAACACAACAGTAGCTATTGGCACGACATACCATATATAGGTATAGGTGCCTCTGCACATAGCTACGACATAAAGAGCAGACGTTGGAATGTTAGCGATATCACTAAATATATCAGTAGCATAGAGAGTTACACGTTACCGTTCGAGGAAGAGACTATTGACAAAAACACTAAATACGATGATCTTATTACAACTGCTATGCGTACACGTGAAGGGATTGACACCGAAAAACTTAAGATTGATTTCGGCAATGATCTATACACATATTTTATGAATGAAGCCGACAAGCATACCAACAACGGAACCTTACAAAATGTAAATGGCAGGATTTCTCTCACCCGCAAGGGCTTGTTTGTTTCAGACGACATCATGAGCGACCTCATGCACATTTAGTCACTTCCTGCCATAAGCGCAATATAATCTATTTTATTTCAATTAATTTGTATTTTTCACTTCCAAGTCCAATCTTCTGAGCCCAGTCAATGGTATGGGTACCATGCTGCTTGTCTATGCGTTTCAGCATATCAGTAGGATCATTTTCCGCAGTCACTTTCTGTTGATTAATAATGTCAACACATGCCTGGTCAAGAGCCACAGGGTCTGTACTGGCGAGTATTCCATAATCTTTGAGTTTCACTGGTTGCGGATGAGCCACACAGTCACAGTCAATACTCATATTATTCATCACACTGATGTAGATTATTCCGTCTCGCTTTTGAAAGTAGTTCACCACTGCCTGAGCAGAAGCAGCCATACTTTCCAGAAAGCCATCTTGATCGCCTACATTTTCTTTTGTCCAAAGATTATCAGGAGTTGTAATTTTACCTGCAGAATGAATATAAGCCTTTCCGTTTCGTGATGCACAGCCAATAGACAGGTTTTTCAGAGCACCTCCATAACCACCCATTGGATGACCCTTAAAGTGATTAAGGCAAACCATGAAATCATAGTTAGCCATGTGTCCTCCCACGATGTCATATTTCAAATGTGTATGATCTTTCACGGGTATTCTTATCTCGTCATATTCATCCATCAGGTCAACGGCAAACAGAGAGTCGAATCCATGTTGATGTATCACCTCCCAATGATCCTTTGTTTCCATACGGTCACCAGGATAAGCTGTTCTATTTTCTACAATAACACCATCAACATCATCAACGAGTTTTTTTATCAATGTTGGTTTCAGATAATTAGGATTAGAACCTTCGCCCGTACTTATTTTCACAGCCACCCTGCCTTTAGCCTTTACTCCTAATGCATTATATGCTTTCACAAGTGCGTCAGGTGATATTTCTTTTATCAGATACACTTTAGATTGTGCATTAACCGCTATTACAGCAAGCAGCAATGTCAAAGTCATTATAATTTTCTTCATATTGCTTGATTATTTTTGGTACGATGCAAATATACAAATTTTTATTTATTTTTGTACAATCCCTCCTTCATTTATTTTAGGCATTACAACTATTAATTATCGATCATCCGCAATTTTAAAGCTATCTACCCTTTCTTTTTTTTAGCTACGGAGCTACGTCATTACTCTCTTCGCCTTTAAACCAAACTGATGAGAGAATGCAAAAGTGAATTTTAGCTACTTCATGAAAATGCGTTTCCACGTAATAGATATTTGAAGCAAAATAAGAGACGATTTTGCAACAAACGTGATACCAGAACATAAAAATGTAATATCAATTATATATAATGTCCGCACACACGCGCACTACAGGCTTTTCGTCTTTTTTAGTGTCTAAGTGCCGACACGCTGACTATCAGTTAATTAGAAGCTTTTTGTGATAATAATTAGTTACGTGCAAGTGGCGTTAAAACTTGCGTTTACACGATGTAATGCAAATTATGATTTGTTTTATAGCTGATTTATTATATGCGGCGTTTCTTTGACACTACAAAAATATGAAAAAGCATTATAACTTGCTGATAATCAGCACTACGTCATTTAGACGCTTATATTTTCGAAAAACCTATGTAGAGAATTTGAGATTTTGTGATATATAAATATGCTATAATGCATAATATTGACTTAATAATAAGTACATTTTGTGTGTGCTAATTTCAAGTTATTAAATCATCAATTTGTGTTTGTCATTGATGAAATTCGTTTCTACGATAAAACAGGTTTGATTTTACGACATAAAATTTCTATTCCTACGATCAAACGTTTCCTTTTCTACGACATAAAGTTTGCATTATATCGATCAAACGTTTGCATTATGTCGTTATAAAGCAACATAAATTTCAAGCTAATTATCTATTTCATCGTAAAAACACCACAAATTAGTGTAACTTAACGTAGCAACTACGTGCTTCCCATTATTAGGGTGCATGGGTACTTTCAGACTTTAGAAAGGATTCGTACTGGGTGAACAACAAAAAAGGAATACTGCTATAATGCAATATTCCTTTTTTATATTTATTTGAAGAAATCGTTATCTGTTAGAACTTCCCCCAACAATATCAAGCAACTCATTAGTAATTGCCTGCTGACGACTCTTATTATACTGCAAATTCAATCCACGCAACAAATCATTAGCATTATCTGTGGCAGTCTGCATTGCGACCATACGAGCTGCATGTTCACTTGCATTACTATCTAATAACGCTGTGTATAGCTGAAGATTAAGCTGCTTTGGTATCAAAATACCCAAAACAGTATTAAGATCAGGCTCTACAATGAAATTATCATTAAGAGGTTTTGCCTCAGCCTTCCCTCTTTCTTCCTCTAGCTTACGTTTCTTTAGATATTCCTGCGCCTTAGCGGTAGTTGTGTTACCACTCAAATCACGATCGTTTTCATTACCGATAGACTCTGTAGACAAGTCGATAGGCAAATAAGTCTTACGCGTAAGAATCTGCGAACCAGCACTTTTGAAATGGTGATAGATAATTTCAACCTTATCTATTTCATGAGCCATAAACTTATCACGCAGTTCCTTTGCGATAGCCGCACATCCTGCTGAATTTGGTTTATCTACAAGTTCAAGATAACTTCCAGCTTTAGTTAGCCCCTGCTTAACAACATATTCTTCAACCTTTCTACCGATCGGGTAAACAATGATGTCATCAATGCCACGAGCCTTATAATCATCAATAGCCGAACCGAGCATCTTGATTATGTTATTGTTGAATCCACCACACAAAGAACTATTGCTGGTATAAACAACAAACGCAACCTTTTTTACCTGACGCTCAGATTTAAGCTCATTCCACGCTTCAGGCACTGTCAACAAGAAAGACTTGAGGATATGCTCAAGTAAATTCTCATAAGGCAGCATACTCTGAATGGCAGTCTGGGCATGATGAAGTTTACTAGAAGCCACCATCTTCATAGCACTTGTAATTTTACGAGTGCTATTAACAGATTCGATACGTGTTTTTATCTCTTTTAATGACGGCATTGCTAACTATTAATCTTAATTGTTAAAACTATCAACCTTTATATTGTCCAACGACATTAGCCATTGTGTCCTCAATAACCTTTATGACCTCATCACTCAACTGTCCGTCAGCCAAGGTATCAAGTATATCGTTATGAGAAGAACGCATTGCATCCAAGAACTGATTCTGACATTCGCGAATCTGCTCAACAGGAACATCATGCATCAAACCATGTACTCCACAATAAAGGATAGCAACCTGCTCACCTACTGACATTGGGCTATATTGTGGTTGGATAAGAAGTTGATTGTTCTTACGTCCACGATCCAAAGTCATTGCTGTAACGGCATCCATATCACTTGAGAATTTAGAGAAAGCCTCTAGTTCCCTGTATTGAGCTTGGTCAATCTTAAGTGTACCAGCAACCTTCTTCATACTCTTAATCTGTGCAGAACCACCTACACGAGATACAGAAATACCAACATTAATAGCTGGACGGAAACCTTGATTAAACAGATTTGTTTCCAAATATATCTGACCATCGGTAATGGAAATAACATTCGTTGGAATATAAGCAGAAACGTCACCTGCCTGTGTCTCAATGATAGGCAAAGCTGTCAACGAACCACCACCACGAACATGTCCCTTCATACATTCAGGAAGATCGTTCATCTGTTCTGCAATTTCTTGCTGATTATTGATACGTGCAGCACGTTCCAAAAGGCGAGAGTGCAAATAGAACACATCACCAGGATAAGCTTCACGTCCAGAAGGACGTCTCAATATCAAAGATACCTCACGATATGCAACAGCCTGTTTACTAAGGTCATCATATACCACAAGAGCACTATATCCACGATCACGGAAATATTCACCAATAGCAGCACCAGCAAAAGGTGCATAATATTGCATAGCAGCAGGATCTGCAGCTGTGGCAGCAACAATAATAGTATATGGCATTGCACCATGCTCCTTAAGAGTAGCTACCAATGTTGCTACGGTAGAAGCCTTCTGACCTATCGCTACATATATACAATATACTGGTTTTCCTGCATCATAAAGACTTTTCTGATTGATAATCGTATCTACAGCAATTGCAGTTTTACCTGTCTGACGGTCACCAATGATAAGTTCACGTTGGCCACGGCCAATAGGAATCATTGAGTCGACAGCCTTCAAACCAGTCTGTAACGGTTCCTTAACAGGTTGACGATAGATAACTCCTGGAGCTTTTCTGTCAAGAGGCATTTCAAAGGCATCAGTCAAATCAAGATCGCCTTTGCCATCTATAGCTTCACCAATAGGATTAATCACACGCCCAAGCATGTTGTCATTAACGAGAATTGAAGAAATACGCTTTGTGCGCTTAACAGTCATTCCCTCCTTAATGCCAGCGGTAGATCCAAGAAGCACGCATCCTACGTTGTCTTCCTCCAGATTCATCACAATTGCCTTTGTTCCGTTCTCAAACTCCAACAATTCATTGGCCTCAGCATTGCGAAGTCCATAGATACGGGCAACACCATCACTCACCTGGAGCACAGTACCCACCTCATCAAACTTCTCACTGCCATTGATACCTTTGAGTTGTTCAAGAAGAACTTGAGACACTTCGCTTGGTTTTATTTTATCTGACATAATTTGTATTTTAAAAATTATTTCTTAAGCTGTGTCAGGATGCCGTTAAGCTTTGATTTCACGCTAGCGTCCATTCTGTAAGTATCATACTCTAGGATAAAGCCCCCGATAATATCAGGTTCAACCTCGGTTTCAAACTCCACAGTTCCATTAGTATTACTCTCCACCATCTGTCGCATTTTCTGCTCTGTGTTATCAGATACGGCAGCAGCGGTAATGAGTTTGCCACGGATGACATTCTTCTGTTTTCTATAAAGTGTGATATACGAATTAGCCATGAACTGCATTATTCCCTCACGACCTTCTTTCAAGACAAGAGAAATGAAAGTCTTCGTAAGTTCGCATACATTGCTTCCTGCCGCAGTAACGAGAAGATTTTCCTTACTGTCTTTTGAAAGCATTGGATTGTCTATCGTAAATCTGAGTTCAGGTACATCGATGTAACTCTTTGCAAGAATTTGCATATCTTTATACACCGAATCCTCGATTTTAGCATCTGTACTGCTTTTTAGCAGTGCACGCGCATATCTTACCGATATTACTCCTATATCCATAACCAATTATTTATTTTCTGCCGAAGAAACGTCATCCAGCATACGGTCAATCAAATCCATCTGAGCTTTGTCTTTACCAAGTTTTTCACGAAGAATCTTCTCAGCTATTTCAACACTCAATGTTGCTACTTGCTTTCGGATATCACTTATAGCGGCCTGCTTTTCGTTGTCAATTTCTATTTTGGCATCGTTAATCAAGCGGGCACCTTCCTCACGTGCTTTATCCTGAGCCTTTTCAACAATTGCATCACGTGTGTTAGCAGCCTCTTTCAATATTACGGCTTGCTTCTCACGCGCTTCCTGCAAGATGGATTCACCCTCTTTCTGTATATTAGCTAGTTTTTCGTTTGCTTCATGAGCCTGACGTAGACTATCATCAATGAAAGCTTTTCTCTCTGTTACCATTTTTACGATAGCAGGAAAACCAAACTTCCATAAGATAAATAGTACGACAAGGAACGTCAGAGACATCCAAAATAGCAAGCCAGTACTAGGAATCAATAAATCCATACACTGTTTTAATTATATGTAGAGGAATGTTTATATACATTTGGAACTAATCCAATAGCAACATTCCTCCAAAAAAGTTTTATATTAAATACACAAGAATGCGATTACGGCAGCGAAAAGGGCAACACCCTCAATAAGTGCGGCTGCAACGATCATATTCGTGAATAACTTATTCATAACTTCTGGCTGACGTGCCATAGCATCCATGGCTTGACCACCAATTCTACCAATACCAAGACCTGCGCCAATAGCTGCGAGACCTGCACCTACTGCGGCGCCTAATTTTGCAACACCTTCTGCTGCTAATAATAATGAAATCATAATCTTGAATGTTTAAATTGTTATTTTATTTTTTATATTAATTATTCGTGTTCTGGTTCAACTCTTGCCAATCCAATGAATACTGCACTAAGCATAGTGAATACCATTGCCTGAATAAAGCATACCAAACATTCCAAACACATCATAAATATACTCATCACAATACTCAAGGCAGACATACTAAGAAATACTGCTGCAGTCTTACTTGCGACAAGGAATATTATACATGTTATTGCTAGTCCGATAGCATGCCCAGCCATCATGTTGGCGAAAAGTCGAATCATAAGAGCAAACGGTTTAGTGAAGATACCTACAAATTCAATAACAGGAATAACTGGTACCGGTGCTTTCAACCATGTAGGAACATTAGGCCAGAATATATCTTTCCAATAATGCTTGTTTCCACTAAACTGTACTATTATAAATGTACACAATGCCAATAGGAATGTAACGGCAATATTTCCCGTCACGTTTCCACCACCTGGAGGAAATGGCATCAAGCCCATTAAATTACATGTAAATATAAAGAAGAAACATGTAAGCAGATATGGAGTGTATTTCTCATAACCTTTTCCTACACCAGGTTTGATGATTTCGTCAATAACATACATCACCAACATTTCAATAAATCCTACAAATCCCTTAGGGGCAGGATCACCAGCTTTACGTTTCTTGTACCATCTGGCAGGTATCAGAATGCAACAAAGCAACAGGATGACATCTATAAACATCACCGCTACGGTCTTAGTAATAGAGATATCAAAAGGGCGCAATTCTGCTCCAGACTTATCAATCTCAACTATTTTACCAGCATTGTCGCCCTTGCTTGCTATTGCTAAATTAAACGGTCCATGACGGTATCCCTTGATATCAGCAACTTCTGAAAATTGCGAACTGCAAAATACATGGAAACCGGTTGAACTGTTTACTATTATCGGCAAATGTATTACCAAAGGCTTATCTCCAATATTTGTAATGTGCCAGTCATAAGAATCCTTGATATGCTCAAGCACCACATCCTTAATATTTGGATCTCCACCTTTGCCATTTGCGAAAGTCGGCAACACGGCAAGCATTACCATTAAAATACCTAACAGTCGTTTGATGTGATTCATTTCTACTTAATGTTTTAAAATCAGCGTTACTACCATTGTTACGACATACATTCCTAGAAACATCGCCGCAAAATGGATAGAATCGTTTCTATCCTTAGACAACAACACATAAACAGCGACTATCGTAGCCACGAGCAATATGCGTATTGTTGCCATAATAAGATAGAAATTTACTAAATTACCCGGAGCATGACTTTTTACGAAATCATATCCTTTAACGTAAGCTGTACCTAAAAGGACATAAAAGAATACAGATAGAAAAATTATCAATATACTCATTGTGCTTTTTCTACACAAATATTGACATCATTCTTCTGGACCTCTACGAAACCTCCGGTTATAGCCACCTCTTTTCGGCCTTCCTTGGTAACAAATTCAACAATACCTTCTTGAAGTGCCGATATTATCGGAGCATGGTTGCTGAGGATTTCAAACATCCCCATTAATCCAGGAACCTTCACAATGTCGGCTTCACCGTTGAACTCCACCTTTTCTGGCGATACGATTTTTAGTTTCAAACTCATATCCGTCATCAGTTTAATTACCCTTTGCTGACTCTAGCAGCATCTTACCCTTCTCTTTGGCATCTTCGATTGTACCAACGTTAAGGAATGCCTGTTCGGGAAGGTCATCAACCTCACCATCCAATATAGCATTAAAACCTTTAATTGTGTCTTCGATTGGCACCATTACACCCTTTAGTCCGGTAAACTGTTCTGCAACAGTAAATGGTTGACTAAGGAAACGCTGTACACGACGTGCACGGTTCACGGTAAGTTTATCTTCGTCAGAAAGTTCATCCATACCAAGAATAGCAATAATATCCTGCAATTCATTGTAATGCTGAAGAATTTCTTTCACTCTCTGTGCACACTCATAATGCTCTTTACCAACAATCAGTGGATCAAGAATACGAGAGGTACTACCAAGCGGATCTACAGCAGGATAAATACCAAGTTCAGTAATCTTACGTGAAAGTTCGGTTGTAGCATCCAAATGGGTAAATGTTGTTGCAGGAGCAGGGTCAGTCAAATCATCAGCAGGCACATAAACAGCCTGAACAGATGTGATTGAACCATTCTTTGTAGATGTAATTCTCTCTTGCATTGTACCCATCTCACTTGCCAATGTTGGTTGATAACCTACGGCAGAAGGCATACGTCCAAGAAGTGCAGACACCTCAGAACCAGCCTGAGTGAAACGGAAGATATTGTCAATGAAGAACATTATATCAGAAGCCTCACCATTAGGACCTCCGTGATCACGGAATTCCTCGGCAACAGTAAGACCAGAAAGAGCAACAGAAGCACGTGCACCAGGTGGCTCATTCATCTGTCCATAAACAAGTGTAGCTTGACTCTTTACAAGTTCGTCCTTATCTATAAGTGAAAGGTCCCATTTGCCTTCATCCATTGCCTTACGGAATTTCTCACCGTACTTAATAACTCCACTTTCAAGCATATCACGCAATAAGTCATTACCCTCACGTGTGCGCTCTCCTACACCAGCGAATACAGAATATCCGTTGTGCCCTTTGGCGATATTATTGATAAGCTCCATGATAAGAACAGTCTTACCTACACCGGCACCTCCAAACAAACCAATCTTTCCACCTTTCATATATGGCTCCAAAAGGTCAATGACCTTAATACCTGTCGCCAACATTTCTTTATGGGTAGACAATTGATCAAATTTAGGAGCATCTCTGTGAATAGGATAAGAACCTTGCATATCAAGGTTTTCCATTCCATCAATAGGCTTACCTATTACATTCATCATACGGCCCTTTATCTGTTGACCAGCAGGCATTGTTATTGGACTTCCAACAGGAATTACATCTAGTCCTCTTTGAAGACCGTCCGTATTATCCATAGCAACGCATCGCACTGTGTCCTCACCGATATGCTGTTGAACCTCAATCACAAGGTCACTGCCATCAGTGCGCTTAACTTTAAGAGCTTCAAAAATCTTTGGCAACACCTTTTCAGCATCCTGTCCTTTTGTATCGAAATAAACGTCGATAACAGGACCGATAATCTGAGAAATGCGTCCGATAATTTGTGACATAAGCTACTATTTTTTATTAATGTTCTATTTATTTTCGATATAGCAAAAGTACGAATATTTGTGGAAACTACAAAACAAATCCGAGTTTTGTACCATTATTAACCACATATTAACCACTTTTTAATACCTTTTAATATTAGATACTGAGTTCATCTAGTACTTGTATCAACTTACGATCAAAAGGTTTATCACTTCGTATTGCTTCGCTCATCGGAACATATACAACTTCATTATTCCTCATTCCGACCATAATATTACGCTGTCCCTGCATGATAGCCTCAACAGCACCTAAGCCTGTACAACTTGCAAGAATACGATCACGTGCTGATGGACGACCACCGCGCTGAAGATGTCCCAAGATAGAAACACGTACGTCATACTCAGGGAACTCTTTCTTTACACGGTCAGCATAATAAAGAGCGCCACATTTAGGACTTTCGCTTACAATCACTATACAACTCTTTTTACTTTTACGTATTCCTCGTTCCATAAACTGAGCCAACTGGTCTACATCAGTACGGTCTTCAGGAATAATAGCAGCTTCAGCACCACTCGCAATAGCAGAGTTCTGTGCCAAGAAACCTGCGTCACGTCCCATAACTTCAACAAAGAATATTCTTTCGTGACTTTGGGCTGTATCACGGATACGGTCAACACACTCCACGATAGTATTCATTGTAGTATCATAACCTATGGTATTATCTGTACCATATAGGTCATTGTCAATTGTTCCTGGAAGTCCGATGCAACAAACATCATATTCCTGAGCAAATAACATGGCACCTGTAAGAGAACCATTTCCACCGATTACAACAAGTGCGTCAATACCTTCTTTTACAATATTATCGTAAGCCTTCTTTTTTCCCTCGTCTGTTATAAAATCTGCCGAACGAGCAGTCTTAAGAATCGTTCCGCCTTGATTGATAATACCACTTACATTCTCTGTCGTGAAATCAACAATCTCATCATTAATAAGGCCATCATATCCACGATATACAGCCTTAATATTGAAACCGTTATAAATTCCGGCACGCGTAACCGCACGAATAGCTGCATTCATTCCTGGAGCATCACCACCGGAAGTAAGAATACCTATTGTTTTAATTTTTGCCATAATCAAATTATTACCTTAATTTTTAATTATTCTTGATAAGTTTTATATTCTCGTATTTATATATTCGCCAACATCAGTACCATAAAGCCTAAAGCAGTTCCAAGCACGCATTTCCATCCTACATTCCTGAAATACCAACCAATATGCATACGTTCCATTTTTAATAAAGCGATACCACTCATGCTACCTATTGCTAATACATTTCCACCAGACATTACACAAAATGCTATCACCTTATAATATATGTCGTTCATTACTACATTCTGCTTTATCTGAATAAAACTCATTGCCGTTGCAAATGTATCCAAGACAGAACTAACAACACCAGCTATAACACCATATATCCAAACACTATTTATATTTTCCTGAAGAAAATCCCACAACAATTTAGTTGCACCTGTCTCTTTAACTACACCAAGGGCAAGCATGACTCCCATTACATAAAGCATCATCTGGATCACTCCATACTGCAACACGCGTGGGGTGCGACGTTGTATCATTTGGTCGGCATTCATCAATTTATGATTGAATATCTCATTAACAATCCATAAGATTGAAAGAACACACAATGCACCAAGGAATGGACTCAGCTTAGTTATATTATGAAAAGTCGGAATAAACCAAAGTCCACCTATTCCAACGAATAACATCAATAATCTCTGCCAAGTATTAAGATTTGTATCATCTCCTCTATATGGCATCACTACCCATTCGGTATCCAATCTACTAGGAAGCATGCGACCAAGCATCCAAGTTGGTATAGCCCAAGCTATAATGCAAGGAATTATAAGAGACATTGAAAAATTAGTAGCACTAACGGCTCCGATATTCCACAATACCAACCCCTCCGGATTACCTATAACAGTTAAAGCTCCGCCTGCATTTGCCGCTACAACTATAGCAGAACCAAATATCATCCTCTGACGACGACTTGGAACAACTTCATGCATCATCGTAATCATCATAACAGTTGTAGTGAGGTTATCAAGATTTGCCGAAATCAAAAAAGTAATAATTCCAAGCGACCAAAGCATTCTCTTACTGTTTCTTGTTTTTAGCAATTGAGAAACAAAATCAAAACATCCATTGTTGTTCAATATCTCAACAATTGTCATCGTTGACAACAGAAACAAAACTATTTCAGCAGCCTCACCTACATACGGAAGAAAAATACGTTTGGCAATAAATTGTTTCACTACTATGCTTGAAGAAGTTGCACTGTCAAGGAAACTTGCATATTCACCATAATGCTGACTCATTACGAAATCAGTGCCATAGCAAATATACAACACCCATCCTACAGTACCAGCAAAAATAGCTATAGCAGCTTTATTCACATTGGTGATTTTTTCTGTAGCGATGAGCAAGAAACTCAGCAGTATTATAGCGACTATTATAAGCGTCATAGTTTATTTTATTTAGTGGCAAAGTTAACAATTATTCTGAAACATTCAAACATGATATTAGTTTTTTATATTGGTTTAACGATAATGTGTAAGATTGTAACCACAATGAACAAGGTTTTGCTAAGTATAGATTACAAAGAACGGTCACTATGAAAAAACACAATGACCGTTCTGAATATTAAGTGACAATATGTATCACATATTTTTCAACTCTTCATATATTCTTTGTACAGGAAATCCCATCACATTGAAGTAACTTCCTTTGATAGATGTAACCCCTATATACCCTATCCATTCCTGAATGCCATAAGAACCAGCTTTATCATAAGGCTTAAAAGTTGAGATATAATAATTAATCTCTTCATCTTCTAATTTCTTAAACGCAACTTCGGTTGCAACCTTAAAGCTATGCTGCTTGGAAATCGTAGTAAGACTTACGCCAGTAATCACTTTATGTGTGCGTCCGCTAATCATTCGCAACATTCTAACGGCATCCTCTTTATCTTTTGGTTTACCTAAGATCTCTTCATCCACAACAACTACAGTATCAGCAGTAATAATCAATTCATCCTCTTTTATATCTTCCAAATAAGCAGAAGATTTAAGTTTTGACAAATACAAAGAAACATCTTCTATAGGTGTAGATTCAGGATAAGTCTCATCAATACCATCCTTTACAATTACTTTAAAGGGGATATTCAAACCAGAAAGTAATTCTTTACGACGTGGAGAATTACTGGCAAGTATTATTTTATAGTTCATAATTATATATTACCATCCAAAAGCCTTCGCATCACTTAGCCATTTGCCATTAGCACGAAGTACTTGTTCTATGATATCACGTCCACAACCATGTCCTCCATTACGAGAACTTATATAGACGCAGATACTTTTAATATCAGTACATGCATCAGCTGGACAACAAGGACAGCCACAACGGCGCATAACTTCATAGTCAGGGATGTCATCACCTACATAAACCACTTCATCATCTTTAAGATTATGCTTTTTAAGAAATTCATCATAAACAGTAATCTTAACGGCGCAGTTCATGTAAATATCCTCAACGCCAAGATGTTGATAACGCATTCTCACAGCTTCTGTATTTCCACCAGTAAGAATAGCTATTTTAATTCCCATCTTGACAGCTAACTGAATGGCATATCCATCCTTTATATTCACTGTGCGCAAAGGCTCTCCATCATGCGACAATACTATTGTTTCTGCAGACAGAACTCCATCAACATCAAAAACGATAGCTTTAACCTTACTCAAATCATAGTTTATCATAGGTCTGAATTTTTATTTATTGCGGTAGAATGAATTGCTTTACTCATAAGTTCATAAATCTTTTGATTAAATGGAGCACCATCCAATAATTGCATCTGACGACTAATTACATTCTCATCATATCTTACTGCAGGCCCTGTTTGGGCATCCTTTGGTTTCACTTCATGAACTTTCTTAGCAGTTTCATCTATCAAAGGCAGCATTACATCAAAAGGTATACCATTATCATTCAATATCTCTGACGAAATTTCATAACAGTGATTAGCAAAGTTACATGCAAATACAGCTGCTAAATGTAAATACTTTCTCTTTTCTGTTGAAAGCTCATAAATTCGGTCAGATATAACACTACAAATATTTTCAAGTACAGATTTAGCCAACTCATCAGAAGCCTCTATAAAACAAGGTATTACTTTAAAGTCAACAATGCGTTGTTTCGAGAAAGTCTGCATAGGGTAAAGCACCCCATAGTGGTCCGCATATCCTTTAAAGATATCCATAGGCATACTACCTGCTGTATGAAAGAAGAACTTGTCAGACTTATTTTTACATAGCGATGGAATTATTTTCTCTAGTGCATCATCCTTCAAAGCCACGATATACAAATCAGCTTCATCACTTACACTATGAATATCATCTACAGCATTTGCCCCTATTTTATCAGCTAAAGAAGTGGCATGAGAAAGAGTATGACTATAAACTTGAACAACTTTATTACCTGAATTAAATAAAGCCACTCCTATATTTGTAGCCAAGTTTCCTGAGCCAATCAATGAAATTTTCATTTTAGCCTCTTAATTTTCATGTCCATTATAGCTAGTCCCTTATCAGTACAGAAACCACGCATAAACAAGAACATTACATTATACAAGATGTGTTGCATGCTATAAGTCTCATACAACTTATTATCCATCACATATTCCATTGTTGCATTGCTGAAACGTTCAACCAAAGAATAATCAATGTCATCACGAAAATATCCGTCCTTGATACCTCGCTTGAAAAACATGTGCGACTTGCTTCTACGCAATTCGTGCTGTTTAGAAAGATAATTAACAATTTTAGAATACTTATGTAATTCTGCAAAGAACAAAGGATTTACAGTACGAACCTTCTCCATTTGTACCTTATAAAATTCCACGAGAATATCCATCACATCTGGAGCCTTTCCCTTTTGAAATTTCTCCATATGATTATCACACAAACATTCAGACATCTTTATACCCTCAAGTAAAAGATCTTCTTTTTTGTTGTATATTTCATAGAGAGTACGCTTAGATATAACCAGTTTCTTCGCTATGTCATCCATTTTAACACGCTTGATTCCATTTACATAGAATTCTTGCATGGCTAAATTCAGAATGCGGTCTTTCAACTGTTCCCGATACTCAGTTTGAATATTAATTTTATGCATAAGCAACCGTTCACCGTTATGAGTTTAAATATTATTCTGCAAAGTTACAAAAAATAACAAAAAACTCGCACTCATTTAAACGTTTTTTACTAACTTTGCCATTGTTAGAAGGAAAAATTAAAAGTAGAGAATTGAACTTTAATTACTAGAAAATGGTAAAGATTACTAAGGAAGCTGCTCTGGAGTATCACGAGAATGGACGTCCGGGCAAAATTGAAGTAAAACCAACTAAGCCCTATCACACACAAACTGATTTGAGCTTAGCTTATTCACCTGGTGTTGCATACCCATGTCTTGAGATTCAATCTGATCCAGACAGTGTATACAAATATACTGACAAGGGCAATCTTGTTGCCGTAATCAGTAATGGAACTGCCGTTCTAGGCCTTGGTGATATTGGTGCTATGAGTGGTAAACCAGTAATGGAAGGTAAAGGTTTACTATTCAAAATTTATGGTGGTGTTGATGTATTTGACATCGAAGTAGCAGAAAAAGATCCTGAAAAGTTCTGCGAAGCAGTAGAAAAGATTGCTCCATCTTTTGGTGGTATTAATCTTGAGGATATCAAAGCTCCTGAATGTTTCTATATTGAGGAAAGATTAAAGAAGACTCTAGATATACCTGTAATGCATGATGACCAGCATGGAACCGCCATCATATCTTCAGCAGGACTTATCAACGCTCTTGAAGTTACCGGAAAAGACATTAGTAAAGTCAAGATTGTTGTAAATGGCGCTGGAGCCGCAGCTATTAGTTGTACAAAACTATATGTAGCACTCGGAGCTAAAGTCGAGAATATCGTAATGCTTGACTCTAAGGGAGTAATAACAAAAGACAGAGAAAGACTTAGTCCACAGAAAGCATTGTTCGCTACAAGCCGCAAGGATGTTCATACTTTGGAAGAAGCAATGAAGGGTGCTGATGTATTCTTGGGACTTAGCAAGGGTAATATCCTCACACAGGATATGATTCGCTCTATGGCTAACAACCCTATCGTATTCGCACTTGCCAATCCTGTTCCTGAGATTTCTTACGAAGATGCTATGGAAAGTCGTCCTGACGTTTTAATGAGCACAGGACGTAGTGACTATCCTAATCAGATAAATAATGTAATTGGATTCCCTTATATTTTCCGCGGAGCTCTTGATGTGCATGCCAGAGCTATCAACGAAGAAATGAAAATGGCTGCAGTAAAAGCTATTGCTGACCTTGCCAAACAGCCTGTTCCTGACGTTGTCAATGACGTGTATCATGTTAGCGACCTTACGTTCGGTCCTAAATATTTCATTCCGAAGCCTGTTGACCCACGCCTTATCACTGAAGTTAGTGCAGCTGTTGCAAAGGCAGCTATTGAAAGTGGTGTAGCACGTAAGACAATTACTGATTGGGAAGCATATAAGAAGAATTTGCGCCAGCTTCTTGGACAAGAGACTGCACTGACTCGCAAACTTCACGACACAGCTCGTCTACACCCACAGAAGGTTGTATATGCCGAAGGTGGACACCCTACTATGATGAAGGCTGCTGTTCAAGCTAAGCAGGAAGGTATATGCAACCCTATTCTTCTTGGTAATCCAGATCGCCTCACACGTCTTGCTACTCGTTTGAAACTAGATCTTACTGGTGTGGAGATCATTGATATGAGAGCAGACCAGGAACAAGGTCGCCGTGCTACATTCGCTAAACATCTTACAGAAAAGCGTTCTCGCCAAGGTTACACTTTCGATGAAGCTTACGACAAGATGTATGAGCGCAATTACTTCGGTATGAGTATGGTTGAAAATGGCTATGCAGATGCTTTCATCACTGGCCTATACACAAAATATAGTAATACAATAAAGGTTGCAAAGGAAGTTATTGGAGTAAGACCAGAATTCAATACTTTTGGAACTATGCATATTCTGAACACTCAGAAGGGCACATACTATATTGCAGACACACTTATCAACAGACATCCTGACGAGAATGTACTTACTGACATTGCAAAACTAAGCGCACATACAGTGAAGTTCTTCAATGAGGAACCTGTTATCGCTATGCTTAGTTATTCAAACTTCGGCACAGACGAAAAGGGAAGTCCTGTTAAAGTGCACTCAGCAGTAAAGCACATGCAGGATTTATATCCAGAGCTCGCTATCGACGGAGAGATGCAAGTTAACTTTGCTCTCAACAAAGACTTGCGTGACGACAAATATCCATTTAGCCGTCTCAAAGGCAAGGATGTAAATACACTTGTATTCCCTAACATGAGCAGTGCAAACTGTAGCTATAAACTTCTTCAGGCTCTAGATCCTGATTGCGAGATTATAGGCCCTATCCAAATGGGATTGAACAAGGCTATACATTTCACTGACTTTGAAAGTTCTGTAAACGATGTCGTAAATATTACCGCTGTTGCAGTAATTGATGCATACGTTGAAAAACTAAAGAACATCAAATAAGACACGATAAGTAAAAATATAAAAGAGGGATGAAGTAAAAATACTTCATCCCTCTTTTTTTATATAATTCCTTTCGGAAATCAAACTATTATATCACTATTAGTCTAACAGAGTAGAAGCCCTTACCCTACTCAACGTTTCAGGAGTCATTTGGAGATAACTTGCTATAAACACTAAAGGAGCACGCAAAACAACTTGAGGCATCAACTTGCACATTTTCTTATATCTATCACCAGCTGTCTCAAATCTAACTAAGTCTGCATGTACCTGAGAAAGTATCAAACTTTCTTCAAGTATTTTTCTATATAAAATCTGAATGTTCATATTATGAAGAGCTACACTTTCCAGACGATGCTTAGGAAGAGCATAAACCATAGTAGGTTCCAAGGCTTCAACCTGAAGATGAGAAGGAGTCTCTTTAAAAAGACTTTCTATACACATGAAAATCGTGCGGTCTTCACCAAGATGCTCAGTAACTTCCTTGCCATTCTTAAAATAAAACTGACGCACAAGTCCTTTATCAATATAGTAAAGATTCTCACAAATTTCACCATCTTTCAGAATAATCTCACCTTTCGCGAATTTTGTCGGAACAAGAACACTTTCCAGTATATCAAGTTCGTCATGTGTCATCGTGCTATACTTTCGTGCTAATTCACGTGCAATGTCGCGTGGTGTGTTTACTAGTTCTTTCATAAAGTCTCCTCCAAATTTTAGTTATCTTCCAAGTATTATAGTATAAATTAATCAAGTTTAAGGACAGCTAAGAATGCCTTCTGCGGAACTTGCACATTTCCAACCTGCTTCATGCGCTTTTTACCTTGCTTTTGTTTTTCCAAGAGCTTACGCTTTCGGCTGACGTCACCACCATAACATTTGGCTGTTACATCCTTACGCACCTGCTTTACGGTCTCTCGTGCAACAATCTTAGCTCCTATGGCTGCCTGGATTGCTATATCGAATTGCTGACGAGGTATCAACTCTTTCAGTTTCTCACACATTCTGCGTCCAAAGTTCACAGCATTACTCTCGTGTGTCAACGTTGAAAGGGCATCAACCGGTTCACCATTCAACAAAATATCCAACTTAGCCAATTTTGATGGGCGGAAAGAATCTACATGATAGTCAAATGAGGCATATCCCTTTGATATACTCTTCAACTTATCATAAAAGTCTATCACAATTTCTCCCAACGGAATCATGAAGTGCAACTCAACTCTGTTTCCAGTCACATATTCCTGATTTAAAAGTTCGCCTCTCTTGTCAAGGCACAACTTCATTATCGGACCTATATATTCAGCACCAGTAATGATACTAGCTCTGATATAAGGTTCTTCAATACGTTCTATCATTGTCTGATCAGGCAATCCTGATGGATTATGAACTTCATTCTCATTTCCCTGCTTATCATATACCATATATGAAACGTTAGGAACTGTTGTAATCACATCCATATTGAATTCACGCTCCAAACGTTCCTGAACAATCTCCATGTGCAGAAGTCCAAGGAATCCACATCTGAAACCAAATCCCAAAGCTATAGAACTCTCTGGTGAGAATGTAAGTGAAGCATCGTTAAGCTGCAATTTCTCCAAAGAAGCCCTTAGATTCTCATAATCATTAGGGTCTATAGGATATAAACCAGCAAACACCATAGGCTTTACTTCCTGGAATCCAGCAATAGCCTCTTTACATGGGTTCACGATAGAAGTTACTGTATCACCTACCTTTACCTCAGTAGCGTTCTTTATACCACTTATGATATATCCCACTTCACCACTAGACAATGTGCTGCATGGAACCATATCCATTTTCAACACACCTACTTCGTCAGCAGTATATTCCATATCTGTATTGAAGAACTTTACTCTGTCGCCTTTCTTTATGCTACCGTTAACAACCTTACAAAGTACGATAACTCCACGGAAGCTATTAAATATTGAGTCAAAAATCAAAGCCTGAGCTGGAGCATTCACATCACCAACAGGATGAGGAACACGGGCAACTACAGCTTCAAGTATATCATCAACGCCTTCACCAGTCTTTCCAGATGCTCTTAATATGTCGCTTCTGTCGCAACCAATAAGATCTATAATTTCATCCTCTACCTCGTCAGGCATAGCATTAGGCATATCAATCTTGTTGATTACAGGAATAATCTCCAAGTCATGCTCTATCGCCATATATAGATTTGATATAGTCTGAGCCTGAACACCCTGTGTAGCATCAACTACAAGCAAAGCACCCTCACACGCCGCAATAGAACGAGAAACCTCATAAGAGAAGTCTACGTGCCCCGGAGTATCTATAAGATTAAGAATGTATGATTGCTCATCCTTAGCCTTGTATGCCATCTGTATAGCATGACTCTTAATAGTAATTCCACGCTCACGCTCAAGATCCATGTCATCAAGCATCTGACCTCCCGTAATTTGGATCGTCTTTGTTCGCTCCAAAAGTCTATCAGCCAATGTTGATTTACCATGATCAATATGAGCAATGATACAGAAATTACGTATTTTATTTATATTATCCATGTTAATTTATATCCTTTTAAAGCGCAAAGATAACGATTTTTCCGCAATTTATTATTATCTTTGCACGAAAATAAAGCATTTGCATTATGAAAAAAACATTTATTTTGATTATTTCGGTGCTTGCTCTCACAGCTTGCCACCATGAAACCATTGATGAACGGGCAAAAAGAGAGACTAAAGAATACACTCAAAAGTACTGTCCTACACCCTTTATCAACTATACTCGTACTGACAGTATGACTTTCGAAAATTCTACCAGAACAATTATATACTACTGTTCGTTCTCAGACAAGATGGACAATGCTGTTATAATCAACAAAAACAACAAGAAGATTATTGACGGATTGAAGAAAGGCATTTCTGATAACACTGGCATAAAAGGTTATATTGACGGAGGATTGAATTTCAGATATGTTGTTCATTCACACAAGAACCCACAGGAAATTCTTTTTAAGCATGACTTCAATAACAAAGAAATAAAATAATAAAAAAAAACAGAAATCTCTATCAAATAAAGATTTCTGTTTTTTTATTTTATCTGTATAAATTATTATCCCTTTTCTAGTTCATCAAGAGCTATTGCAAGTTGATCCGGGCAACTTGTAGCTTTTGTTCCACAAGCAATTCCCTTTAATCTTGATCTTACATCATCAACTTTCATACCCTTGACTAATGCCATAATTCCGTGTGTATTGCCATCGCAACCACCCACAAATTCTAGATTTGTGATTATATTGTTGTCATCAACATCAATATTTATCATACGAGAGCAAACACCCTTTGGCTTGTATGAAATATGACGAGACATAATTTTTACGCTTCAGTATCTTCTTCTGGCGTCATGTTGGTGTATACAGTCTGCACATCCTCAAACTCTTCCAATTTATCAACCATCTTTTCAATCGTTGCACGCTCTTCAGGAGTTACCGCCTTCAAATCGTTAGGAATACGAGTAAACTCTGCACCTGTAACCTCAAAACCGTCTGCCTCAAGATGCTTCTGAATATCGCTGAAACTTGTTGGAGAACTATAGATAGTTACCTCGCCAGCTTCCTCGTCTTCATCATATTCATCTTCTACCCCATAATCAATAAGGTCTAGGATAAGTTCATCCATGTCAATACCATCCTTCTTCTTGAATGTGAATACACATTTGTGGTCGAAAAGGAAAGAAAGACTACCCTGTGTACCAAGGTTTCCGCTAAACTTATTGAATATAGAACGAACATCGGCTACAGTACGTGTAGTATTGTCTGTAAGAGTCTCAACAAACACAGCTATTCCGTGAGGGCCATATCCCTCATAAGTAACATCCTTATAATCACTTTGGTCCTTGCCCATCGCATTCTTGATTGCGCGATCGACGTTGTCCTTAGGCATGTTCTCACGTTTGCAGTTTGCAATGAGAGCACGAAGTGTTGGATTGTTCTCAGGTTCAGGACCACCAGCTTTTACTGCAATAGCAATCTGCTTACCCAATTTTGTGAATGTACGGGCCATGTGACCCCATCTTTTCATCTTCGTAGCTTTACGATATTCAAATGCTCTTCCCATTGAATTTTAAATTTATCGATTATTTTTTTACTTAAATTATCTTTATCTTTTATCGCAATTCAGCACCTAGCTTAGCGCACAACTGCTTAATCAACTTCTGCATGATCGCGTCAATGGCCTTGTCGTTCAGGGTTTTTGTATCATCCTGTAGGATAAAGTTAATGGCGTAGCTCTTCTTGCCAGCAGGCAGATTCTTGCCTTCATATACATCAAACAAGTCTACACTCTTCAATAGTTTCTTATCAGTCTGCAATGCAATCTGCTCAATCTGCTCAAACTCTACGTTCTTGTCTATCAGCAATGCCAAGTCTCTGCTCACAGCTGGGAACTTGCTTATTTCCTGATATTCCAAAGTTTCCTTCTTCACAGCCTTTGTGACATTGTCCCAATAGATATCAGCATAGAAGATCGCCTGTTCTATATCAAACTTCTTAAGAACCTTGTTATTCAGAACACCAATCTCAGCAAATACTTTACCTCCGCGGTTTTTGTAAACAAGCCCCTTAGAGAATATATTGTTGTCGCTCTTTTCAAGCACAAGTTTGTTTATTCCAAGACCTACATGAGCGAAGATATTCTTTACATAAGCCATCAGCTCATAGAAACTAGAATCTTCATCAGGATGAATCCAAGAACCTTCTACACGCTTTCCTGTAACCCAGAGAGCCATGTGCTGTTCCTGACCGTACCCTCTTGCAGGATCCTCTTCAGTCCATTTAGACTTATCATACTTATAAGTGTTGCCAACCTCAAAGAAGCGAAGATTACTGCTCTTGCGGTTCACATTTCTTAAAATACTCTCCAAGCCACCAAACAACATTGTCTGACGCATAACACCCAAATCTGCACTAAGCGGATTCATCACCTTTACGGTTGTATCAAGACTGTATGCGTTATAATCGTTGTCTGAGTAATAAGAAAGTTTTGAAAGCGAGTTGTTCAATATTTCATTGAACCCACAACCTACAAGTTGCTCACTTACAAGATTTTGAAGACGATGCTTCTTATCTTCATCACCAGCTATTGTTAGAGAACTCTTTAGCTGAGTAGGAATTTCTACATTATTATATCCGTATATACGAAGGATGTCCTCAACAACATCACATGGACGCTGAACATCAGAACGATAAGGAGGAACAACAATTGAAATACCTTCATTTGTCTCAGATACAATCTTCATTTCCAAGCTTGTAACGATTTCTTTGATGGTTTCCTTGCCTATTTCCTTACCTATCAAATTATGTACGTATTCATAAGATAACTCTACATTAAAGCCTTCAATAGGTTCTGGATATACATCCTTTATCTGCATAGAGATCTTGCCACCGGCAAGTTCCTTACACAAGATAGCAGCCTGCTTCAATGCATAGATATTGCCATTAGGATCAATACCACGCTCAAAACGATAACTTGCGTCTGTACTTAGTCCATGACGACGAGTGCTCTTGCGAATCCATGTTGGGTGGAAGTATGCACTTTCTAATACCACGTTAGTCGTAGTATCATAAGTTCCACTACCCTTTCCGCCGAAGATACCAGCGATACACATCGGATCTTCTGCGTTGCATATACTTAGGTCGCGAGCACCTAGTGTATGCTCCTCACCGTCTAGAGTAACAAATTTTGTTCCTTCTGGTTGAGTACGCACAACGATCTTATGACCTTTCACCATGTCTGCATCAAAGCAATGCATTGGCTGACCATAAGCCATCATTATATAATTTGTGATATCCACAATATTATTAATAGGGCGCAAACCGATAACACGCAATTTATTCTGCAACCATTCAGGACTCTCCTTCACTTCGCATCCAGAAATGCTTATACATGAATAGCGCTTGCAAGCCTCAGTATTTTGCAAGTCTACATCTATTTCAAGATCTTCATTGTCTACCTTGAATGCAGAGCAATCAGGGCGATGCAAACTCGTTGCATATCCGTTCTGCTTTAACCAAGCATAGAAATCGCGCGCTACACCATAGTGAGACAAAGCATCTCCATGGTTAGCAGTTATATCTATTTCTATTATCCAGTCACTTTCAAGGTGATAGTAATCAGCTGCAGGAGTTCCTACAACAGCATCCTCTGGCAAAACGATTATTCCGTCGTGGTCTGTACCTACGCCAATCTCGTCTTCGGCACAAATCATACCTAATGACTCAACACCACGTAGTTTGCTTCTCTTAATGGTAAATGACTCCTCACCTTCATATAAAACGCAGCCCAAATCGGCAACGATTACTTTCTGACCAGCAGCCACATTTGGAGCGCCACAAACAATCTGCTGTGGTTCGCCTTTTCCCAAGTCTACCGTTGTTATATGCAGATGATCACTGTTTGGGTGACTTTCGCATGTCAGAACTTTGCCGACATACAATCCTTTAAGCCCACCCTTTATAGTCTGAACTTCTTCAAGAGCGTCTACTTCAAGTCCCACAGATGTCAATGCATCAGCAGTTTCCTGCGGTGTAAGGTCGAAATCGACGTATTCTTTAAGCCATTTATAAGAAATATTCATTATAATGATTTTTATATTTACTCAAAAACTCTGCAAAAATACAAAAAAATCATCACATGCACAAAAAGAATCATTGATTTTTAGTTCATCAATATGCATATATCTAGATATTACACATCATAATTATTTTTTTCTGTACGTTTGCACATATTATTCACTAGCTATTCCACGATGTTCTGCCCTACAATATACCCCGTGGTCCAGGCTGCCTGCAGGTTGAAACCACCTGTTATAGCATCTATATCAAGCACTTCTCCTGCGAAAAACAAGTGTGGGCATATTTTGCTTTCAAGAGTATGGTAGTCTATATCGCTCAATGATACTCCTCCACAAGTAACAAATTCTTCACGATATGCGCCCTTCCCTTTTACGTGATAAATATCATTTGTCAAAGCCTCTATCATTCTATTTATACCACTCTTGCCCAATTCCGACCATTTCTTTTCCTTTGGCAAACTTAGTTTATCTATAATATATGTCCAGAGTCGTGAAGGTATATCATAAGGTCTGAGCGAAGCAAGCTGTTTGTTTGGATTTTCGTTTACAATATTCTTTATATATTCCTCTATTTCATCACGATTTACCACATTCGCCCAATTCACCGATATGTCTACATTATAATTGTTTTCATGCAAATATCGTGCAGCATGTGATGATAGTTTCAATATTGCAGGTCCGCTGAATCCCCAATGTGTAACAAGCAGCGGTCCTTGTGAGCGAAACTTAGTTGAAGGAATTGAAGTTATAACGGGATTAACCACAGTACCCATCAATGCCAATATCTTTTTATCTGATATATTAAACGTAAAAAGTGAAGGTATCGGTGTTTCTATTCCATGTCCCATTTCGCGCAAATGCTGCAAGTCGTTTATATTAGGCGATCCACCTGTCGTAATTGCGACTCTGTCAAAAACTTGCGTCTTCCCGTTCTTGAAATACAACATAAAAAGTCCGTCCTCAGACTGTATAGCTTTTTCCATTTTATATCCGGTCATAATGTTTACTCCCAGACGCTTTGCCTTATTGATAAGACAATTCACGATAGATGCCGCTTCCTGTGATTCAGGAAACACGCACAAATCTTCTTGGGTAACCAAAGGAACGCCATTATCCTCAAACCATTTATAAACTTCATAATAGTCAAATTGCTTAAACAAGCGTTTCATCAGCTTATGCCCTCTAGGATATGCATGTTTAAGATCAGAAATTTCTTCAAAGCTATTAGTCAGGTTACATCGTCCCCCACCAGTTATCATCACCTTAGCCAAAACGTTTTGATTTTTCTCAAAGATAGTTACATTGGCGTTTGGATTTTTACTCTTAGCTCTTATCGCTGCAAAGAATCCCGAAGCACCACCACCGACGATAGCGACATTCATTTTTATCATATATGGATACCGTATTTTTTAAATTATTCCGCTAAGTTATGAATAATTTCATTAGTTTCAATACTTTTTCTGTAAAAAGTAACTTCAAAAAGTAAACATCTATATTTGTATAATAACAAAATATATTGTAAATTTGCATGATATATAGCATATAAAAATAATTCTAATAACAAACAATAATATGAAGAAAACCATTTTAACCGCAATTATTCTAGCAATGTCTATCACGGCATTCGCTCAACATGATTACACACACGACGATAATCATGTTTACTACCATGGGATGGTAGTAAGACGTGCCAACATAGAAACATTCCAGGACTTAGGCTATGGATATGCCAAGGATTCCCGACACGTCTACCAAAACGGTAACATTCTAGAATATGTTGATCCCAACGGTTTCAGGATAGACAACCGCTATAGAATAAATAATGACGATGTCATTATATATAATAGAGACGACAACGAAGACTACGATAATAACGGATACGAAACATCAAGATACCATAAAACAAATTTTGATGTCTTCTATAACGGAAAGAAACTCGATGATGCTAGCGCAAGCACATTCAAAGAAATAGGTCGTGGATATGCCAAAGATGCGTTCAACGTGTATTATCGTGGAAACAAAGTCGAGGATGCTACTGCCAGTTCATTCCAGATTATTGAGGGTGGATATGCCAAAGATTCATTCAATGCATACTATCGAGGAAAAAAATTACCAGATATATCTAGTGCAAACAACTTCAAATATCAGGGTAATGGATACGCTTCAGACGGCTTCAACATGTATTATCATGGTAAGAAGATAGATAATCAATAATGCTAAAATGCACTTTTGTTTGGGTGCACAAAATCATTAACATTTATTTATCATTCATAAAGCATTGATTTACAATAGATTACAAAAAAGTTACAAAGGGGTGCAAAAAAAATCGTTAAAAAGTGAACAACGTATTAAAAAAATTCTTACCTTTGCAACGTTTTAATAAACAAATGATTGTTTTACAGATTTAAAAAAGCAAAGAAAATGAAGAAATTAGTTTTAATGTTCGTAGCTATCGCAGCTATCTCTTTCGCATCATGTGGTAACAAAACTGCAGCTCCTGCTGCAAACGCTGATTCTGATACAGCTGTTGTTGATTCAGCTAATGATTCAGCTGCTGTTGATACAGCTGCTACTGACACTGCTGCTGCTGTTAAGTAAACAGAAGCTCGAACTGAAAAATGAGAGATTAACCGCTGGACTCCAAGAGTCTAGCGGTTTTTTTGTGTTTATACCACTCCCCTAGTCTTCTCTTTGAAGATGATCATAACAGCAACCATCTTATTTCATATACTGAAGCATTCAAGTTGAATGCAGTCTGACTATTGAATGAATATACTGTTCCCGCTAATTCCCGCAGATATTCTTTTCTTTGTATGTAACTATAGCATCTGCTAAAGCAGATGTTTTCTCCCGCAGATTTAATGTATTAACGTGAACAGCATTGCCTCCCGCAGTGTGGTATCTGTCATTGTCTGCGAGATCAGCGAGAGACATTGGGGTTCTTACATGTAAAGTAAAGAAGCTATGTAATAGGAAAGTTTTCGCTAAGTCATGCGCAGAGGAAGCTTTTCTGCTGGCTTTTCGTGGCATCTTTAGATGCGGTTTCATGATAGCTGTTCTGAAATTACGTGAGCAATAAAGGCCGTTTTTCTTTATAAAAGAATTTCGGCTGCGTTCGGCATAGCTCAAGCTAGCTTGGCTCTGCTCTTACTGGCACGAAATTTCTTTAGTTTCTGCATTTTATTTCCGCGAGAAACGCGTGAACGGCCGTTTAAACACATAAGGAGAGAACAAGGAAAGAATAAGGAAAGAACGAGCGTATCTCACAGATAGCTTGAGTCCTCCTGCATGTTATTCTCTCGCAGATAACGCAGATCTCGCAGATGAATGCAGCAAGCTGCATTATTTCGCAGATAAACAGCAAACAGCATGAACGGCAGTATCTCCACTATATGGTCTTTGTCAGCGAGATCAGCAAGAGGATCGGCCGTTTACACATTCAATGAATTAAATCTGTGGAAGAATAGACGATAAACAAACCATTACCAGGAATACACAAAGATAGAACCTTTGTTCTTGTGAAGTTCCATGATAATAGACTAGAACAACTTTAAAGTTAATTATTAACAATAATAATTGCAAGTATTCAACTTTATTCGTATTTTTGTAGAAAATAATCAAATACCCATTTAAAGATTAAAACAATGAAAAGTCCATTCACAGGAGGAAACGCAATACTTAAAACAGAAAAAGCAGAATTGGAATTCCGCAAAGAGAAGTTCCAGTACATTTCATCATATTACTTATGTGAAGATACAAAAGAAAGATTTACAACGACCGAAATTGACACTGCAAATCTTTCTCAAGCCTATAATCAATATAGGGTGAAATACGGAATACCGTTTCCTGATGAAATAAAGAAAATAAGAAGGATGTATGACTTGCCTGCATCTAAAATGTCAAAGATACTTGGTTTTGGAGATAATCAATATCGCCTATACGAAAATGGAGATATCCCAAGTGAGGCTAACGGAAAGATATTGAATTTAATCAAGAATCCAGAAGTCTTTCGTACATTCGTTGAAAATGCAAAAAATCAGTTTGAGGTAAAAGACTACGAAAAGCTCCTTACTGCTTTACATAAAGTCTCTATGAATGATCATAAGATAGAAGAAAAAATGATCTTCTCCACATCATCACGAGGCTTGTGCAACGGATATGCTACGCAGTCGTATGATAAATTAAGAAGCACAATTCTCTTTCTGTTGGACAGATGCGGTAGAGTCTTTAACACGAAGATGAACAAGTTACTTTTCTATACTGATTTCTTATCATATAAGACTTATGGTAAAGGTATTACCGGTTTATCATACAAGGCAATACAATATGGTCCAGTGCCATTAAGATGGGATCGAGTGTATAGTTTAATTGATGGTGTAGAATCAGAATTGGTTGAGTTTAATTCTGGTGTCTGTGGAACTGAATTGCATATTTCAGAGCAACCAGATTTAGAGGAACTCACTCCACAAGAAATTGGAATACTGAATATTATCGTTGATAAATTCAAAGATATGTCTTCAGCTGAAATATCAGTAATGAGTCACAAAGAGGATGCATGGAAAGAATATCATGACTGCGACAATCTCATTTCATATAATGAAGCTTTCAAATTGAGTACGATTTAGCAGTCGTATATTATAGGAGTTAATATTTTGCTCCCGACATTAATGACGGGAGCAAAATGTAATTTGCATACATTCAAGAATTTACCCTTACATAAATATATTATTTATTAGATATCCAATTACTATCTTTTGATAGAACTATGTGTGCATTTATTCTTCTTCGTTATAATAGACTTTATAGTAATTGCCTCTTGCATCTTTACCATGCTCAACATTATCACTATTGCCATCTATTATAATCTGTATTTTCTTGTCAAGATGTATCACTCGCTTATAGGAACGTTGCTGCTTTTTGCGTGCTGCGTCAGATATTGCAAACTGATTATCTATTGCTATATCATTTGTTTCCTCATATTCTTGCTTATACTGTTGAAATTTTTTAATTACTTCAGGTTTTGCTATAACTTCTTTTGCAAAATCATTTAAATTAAAAGTTTCCTTGCTTTTAAAGAAATCCAAGGATTTATTTAGCAACTCTATTTGATCAGCTCTAGGCATGTCATACTCTTTAGCCAACTCTTTAGTCACAAAACTTTTTGCCATAGACATGACATTTTGAGTATTTGAATATTCATCTTTTCTTGGACGAACATGCAAAAAATCATCTATCCAATATTGAGCTTCTACACCTTTATTAGTATTATCAACAACTGCTACAATATATCCATTTTCTTTCTCTTTATTAAAAATCAAACAGCCTTTATCTAATTTTTTTATATTGATACCCCTCTCACTTGCCAGATTGAAGTTACCATTTTGTTGCAACACTTTCAAAAAGGTATCTTTATTTTCAGATTTAAATAGTCCAATAGCATCTACCGTATCGCTATCGATAATACAATCTTTAAAATAAACAACATAAAACTCTCCGCCTTTTATTTTTGGATGAGTACTTTGGTTATAAAGATGTTTCGCTAAATTAACAGACTGAACATAAATATCTTCTGGATTATTGAAAATTTTCGAAACAAAAGTATAAACTTCGTTTAATCCTAAGTCGCTGTCATGAAATAATTGAAAATATTCATCAGTCACGAATCGTGAAAGAAAATAATCTATTAAAATCTCCTGAATAGAAATTATATCATTTAAGCAAGAATTTGACAAATTAACACTTTCATCTCTAAGTTTATTTCCAATCTTATGTACAACACAATTCTGTATTTTAATATTTATTGCTGAAATCATTTCATATTTTATTAAATTGTTGCAACTTTTCTTTCTTAAAATCATTAAATACTTTTTTTAGTGCTATTTCTAACTTATCAAAATTATCAATTTTTTCTTTATCCTTAGCATCTATATATAGTTTTGATTTAGTATTAAATACCCCATCCATTGACGGCTTATTATCTAAGGCACCTGAAAAATTCATAATAACAAAGTAACTCCCTGAAATACCTCGTATTTTAAATCTATAATTAATAGTCATTTCTTCACTTAAAATTATCTCTTTTAAAGTATCATCTTGTAATTCACGTATTGTATCCAAATTTTTACCTTTTAATTGCGTTATACATTCTTTGCCTTTTTTATCTTGATATTCGGAAGGTATTTCTGCTGTTTCATCAAACATATATTTAAAAGATTTAGCATTAAAATTTACAAATACGTCTGAGGACTCAATATTTGTAAAACTCAATAAAAAATTAATACGTTCTTTATTTTCAAAATGAGAAAATAGGATTTCAAAACATCTATCTTCTATTTCTTTTTTTTCAATCAAGTCCTCAGATATTAGTTTTACAATTCTTTCTGCAGCAACTCTACTCTGTTTAGAATCGTATTCTTTTATAAATTCAATTTTACAAGAATCCGTATTTTTTTTTACTGTTACTTTTGCTGTACTTCTTTCAATGCTTACAAGTGCTTGCTTATTTGGATTTTTTTGTTCTAAATTTAGTGTAATTTCATAACTATCAGAGTCCGTTTTTGGTTTAGCTTGATCTATATTAACAATTTCAGCTTTTAATCCGTTTTGTAATTTTGTTTTATTAATTAACGTATTGGCAAATAATTGAGACATTTGCCGATCTTTATTAACTAATAGATACTGAGCAGAACTAGTTTCAAATGATGTTTTAACCTCGCTTACATAAGAAATCAATGATTCTATATCAAGTGAGCTAAAAAGCATACTTGTCATCAATTGAATTATTTTAGTTTTATCGGCTGTTTTAAAATAAATTCCTTTTTTTTGCAAGAAAAGTTTTAATTCTTCAGACTTAATTGCATCTGAAGCTAAGAAGGGTTTTAAAAAGTCACCATAGGGTAGATACTCTATTAAATGAGGTTCAATTTTTAATCTCGTACTTGCATTTATTGTCTCATCAAAGTTCTCATTTTTTAAAGATTCATTTACATCAAGAGGAACTATTTTTAAATTAGAAGAATTGCACAAATTTAATTTTTCTACACTTAAACGACTTGTCAAATCGTAAACGCCATAACTACGTATTACTTCATTTACCTCATTGTGATATTGGTCATTATCATAATCAATAAAATAAATTTTGTATTCATTTGCTAATCCACTTGTCAATCTGATGAGTAACCATACTACTTTTTTCAGTCTATCTTTACTATATGGATCTGAACAAAATAGCAAAACACTTATTTTATTTTTATCTTCTTTAATAATTGGTAATATCGAAGAATTAAGATATTGAGGCGGCATATAGGTACCTCTTTTCCCTATATTACTAATTTGAGAATTGTCTTCAGTTATCGGATATAAAAATTTAGTAATCAGTTCGTCTCTATAGCTTTTCGCCGTAATAATAGAACTTACTAAAAAATCAGTTCTTTTATTATCAATTGCACAATAAATAATATTTTTATTCAGCATTTTTGCTTTGTAAGCATCATTTAATTCTTTTATTGATTGGCTTTGCTCTGAATCACTCAACGATAAAAGAAACTGAATACAATATTCTACGTTATTTCCAACATCGATTCTTCCTTCTTCAATAAGCTTATTTCTTATTGAATCTACACAGAACAAATTATGTTTCATAACACTTGTATATTCATCAAGATATTGTGCATCTAAATTAGCATTAATATATACTAGATCATATTGATTATCTTTCAAGGGACTATCATATTTTGCCCAATATTCTATGTTTAAAGTTTGGTCTCTCCCTAATTTATCGTCATAAATTTTTATTGACTCATTAGTATTTAATGAAGTCCATCCTATTAAATTCAAAATATGCGCAATAATAGTTGATTTAACATCTTTATTAACACGAGGTTCATTTTCCAATAATAAAGAATATGAAGAATTTTTCAAATGTGTCTCAATTATTTGTAAACAATCAAATAAATTCTTTTCGAAATCTATGCGTTTTACATTTATACCACTTACTGAATCTTGTAATATTTGTTGATTCAATGCCCTTGCAAATAATTGACCTAATTTTGGACTAATAATATTCTTTCCTTTTTGCTCAAAAAAAAAGTTTATTTTTTCTATAATAATACTTTCAAAATCATCAAGGGATAAATTCTTATTTACGATTGAAATCGTATTATCTCCAAACGTCATTGATGAATGAATCCTACTATCAATAGGACCGATAAGGACTAATTCATATTGATTAGCATTTGGACTGTTTTCTATTAATTCATTAGCCCATTTTTTAGCTAAAGGAAGCGTCATTATATTTATTGATGATTTTACTTGAACAACTTTCTTAGTCTCACTATTATAAATCCATCTAATATCTACTTTTTCTGAATCATCATCTGGTTCTACACATATAGAGTCCCAGTCTGAATTATTTAAAGAATCCAATAACGCAACTAACGATTGGATTAAATAACCTTTAATAGCATATTTACCATTCATCTTATTATTTTTTATTACACATTTTTTTAATTACTTATTCATATAATATTCTCAGTAAACAATACTTATTTTTCTATTATGTTGTACTCAGTTTTTCAATACACCAGTAAAATATTCATTAATTTTATTCACCCCATCAAATAGTATTCCATTTTTATCTGGAAGGTTAAACATATAGCGAATTTCTCCATCATTAAATAAACGAAGACAACCTTTATTATGAAGAGTCATCTCATTATAAAGATAAGCATATTGCATTATGTAAGTATGTTCGTATTCATTTACAAGATCTTTTGCTGTCTTATTATTGGGCTCATAACTTAAGACGAAGCCATAAAAGGCATCGTTGTCACAAGTAGTTCCACAAACATTATTACGCCATCTGTGTGCTTCCTCATTAATATAGGACGCATAGATTAAATGGGGCTTTAGTGATAATTTATGTTTCATTGCTCTATTTTTATTATCCCACAGATGTATGTTTCTCTGCGTTATCTGCGGGAATATCTCCAACTAACATATAAAGAATAAGGATATTGAGCCATTCACGGTTATTTTTGATTATATCGGTTTCTTTTATGTTGACTTAACTTGTCACAGTGCAAATATAGTAGTTTTTTTTAGATTTCAAACATTCATAATAGAAAAAGTGACATTTCTCTATTATTTTCTTTATCAACACTGTAAAATTGATATATCAAAACTTAAAATACAACTTTTAACTACAGTAAAAACTGTTTTCCAGATAATTAAATCTACGAAAATTTTTATAAAACAAAAAAGGGTGTTAAAATAACTCACCAGTAACATCGTAATTTATAGTTTTGCTATTGAATTATAATAATTTGATAGATTAGATATTAATTACTTTTCCTAGATTATAGAGATAGAAAAATGTATGATCATTTAGTAAGATGAATAACTATGAATGTTTATTTGAGTTTTTTATTACTGAAAGATAGTTCTCAACGCCTTTAACTTTATTTTTTATAGATTCATCCTTTGTAAGTTCTTTTTTCAATATCGCTAGTTTCTTTTTGTATCCCAAAGGAGCAAGCAAACGATTATTTTGACATATTACACCAGTGATAATAGGGTTTTTAGTTTGATAATGTGTCTTATTATAGCTGATTTTGAATCCAGCCTGTTTGATAATAGAAAGAAAAGTTGGAATTAAATACTTAAAATCTGTTTTAGATGATAAAGTTATATCATCAACAAACATAGAGAACTTTATATCATTTTCTTTTGTCAACTTTGCTATTTTTTCTCCTATTGGCTTAAAAACTAAATTTGCTATCAATGTTGATGTTGGAATACCCTGAGGTACTTCATTATTTCTCGTAGTTAATTTTGTTAAAGTCCTTGCGATAGTCGGCGTACAACCTTCACGAATAAACATATTAAAAACTTGTTTATTAGAAATAGATGGGAAAAATGATTTTAGGTCTGTTGTAAATATGTATTTATTACCTTGATGAAAACGAGCATTACGCACATTATTTTTACCTTTAATACCACCATAAACATATTCAGGTATGTTTACTTTAGTAATCATAAATTTATATAAGCGTTTTTGAACTTCTTTTAGCTTTCCTTTTGACGAATTAATTTGTCGTTTAGCAACTTCCCCATCACTACTTAGTTTTGCTTTACCTGTAAACTTATCAGTTTTCTCGATATCAAAAGAATAATAGTAATCGTCAATATTAGCAAGTAAATTGGCTAATATTATTTTATTAACGCCCAATATATATAATAAATGCTTTTCGTTTGTTATCATAATAAAAAGAAGTTAGAGAGTTAATTGCAAAGATGGTAAATGTATTTACCAAAAATTACCAAGTATTTTATGACAATAGCAATTTTTTTGAGAATCACTAAAAGAGCAAATATGGATTTCGCCACTTTTTTCCACTTTTCAATCTTTTTCTCATATTTTACAATTTTGTGAGAACAATGGAGGGATTTTTTGTTAGCCTTTTCCCCTCTCTTTGAAGGCTTTAAACTTTTAATTATCATAATTGATATTCTTAGTATCGGGCAATATTGCCACGTGCTAAAATCAATACGACCTAACTAGAATATGCTTAGACATTGCTCTCAATATACTCTCTATTTTCTAACGTGCTAAAAATTATCACGATATTAAGGTCTTATAAGTTAAACTTAATTAGTTATAACGAACATACAAATATTGTCTGTAGTTAATATTTAATTTCATTCAAACTTATGTCTCCCCAACTTACCATTACTGGTGCGATTACTCGCCTTAGATGCTAGCATTCTTCTAGTACTTAAAAAGCCTTCTTCAGTCTGTCAAAGAACTAATACTTTGCAAATATACAAAAAAAAAACAATACTTAATACCAATTTCATACAAAAGCAGATGTTGCAAAATATCAAAATACAGATACAAATTCCAAACATATCCAAAATAAGCGTATTTTCACGCTAATTTATCTGATTATCGCAGACATTTTTCTATCTGTATAATTTGCTAGATAAGTTTTTTCCCCACTATTACATTTTCTCTGCGAGATCTGCGGGAGACAACATCATTCTATCTGCGGGGGAACTATAAAAACGTAAAAGGGATGTGCGTCAGCACATCCCCTGTTGTTATCCTGCAATCCATACCGTGCAGCTAAGTAGCGCTGTGAGCGCTGCGATTAACCATATTAAGTTAGAAATTCTATATAACTTTATCAAAAATTAGCACACGCTTCTCCACAAATTTAGTTCATTCAGTTAGTAAAATGATGAAACCAATTGAGTCATGAGCATCTAAAATATTTTTTTATTTTTAATTTTCTGATGCCGTTTCCTACATGATTTCACCAAACGCATTGTTATACAACACGTTAGCTAATGTATATAAGTCCGTTCTTATACATTTTAGGGAGTGATTAGGGCCTAATCACTCTATTGTCCTACATGCTTTGCAGAGTGATTAGGCCCTTATTACTCAAAGACGCACCGAAATTGGTGATTTTATTCTCGCTGCGCTTCATGCATTTTGACTATAATAGGAATTAATTATAATCATTTGTAATTATACATTCTTAATCACTATACATTTTTTAAAACTGTTACTGATAATCGGTATAATTGTATGAAATCCTTTACTGAAAGGGTTGATATATTTAAATGCCATACAAACCCGTTTGTTATAAAATTTATTTACAAATTTAGATAATATTTCTAGATTTAAAATTCCCATGAAAGACATCATTGTAATTTGCTTTACTGGCAGAGGAACAAACTTATGGCAGCAAAAAAAAGATTTGAGTATTATAATTTGATCAAATTCCATCGTTTTAGGTACAAATACGTACTTATAATGTAGGAACCATGTAGGAAAGATGTAGGAAAATGCACCCTTATACATAAGTTAATCTATTGATTTACAGCTATTTAAGTAAAAGATGTATATAATGTAGGTTATTTTTCTTTTTTTCTGAAATCTTTTTCAATTTAGGGGGAATATTCTCCATAAATTGCCCTTGATTTTAAGTCATTTCACACTTGCTATATTAAAAATTAATCTTTTAATTATGTTGATTTTATTGACATTTTTTCATATGTTTTCTTTATTTAATAAATATCTATCTGCGGGAGACTATGCAGTTTATATATGGACAAAGAAAACGAACTAAAACTCATGCCTATTTCCGGCAACATATTGGTATTGATCTCTTTGCAAATTACTTATACTATAAATAAATATTTTCAAAAGTTGTAATTATATTTTTTTATTACTATATTTGTATTCTAAATTAAGCAAAGTTGGAAATAGCACTTTAAGAGTTATTTGACTTTAGTGAAATATGTTATGATACAACCTTTTTAAATCAATTCATGACATTGCGACCAGAAAACATCTGACTCTAACATAAACTAAAAAAACATTGAAATATGAAAAGAACTTATTTTTTAATATTGTTATCAATCGTAAGCCTGTCTGCTTTTACCCAACAGATTAGCGAACAAGAGAAGGGTGTGAATAAGATGATGACGGAAGCTGAATACTATATATCAGATTTTCATCGCAAATCCGTCATAGCATCATATCCTATATTCAACGTCCTAACTAAAAAGGAGTATCGCAAGATTACTTTCTCACAGATGCCTACGTATAATCAGATAGACAAATACATAGATTTCGATCATTTAGAACTCGATTGTATCTTAGCAAAGACTCCTGAAGGCATTTGGTATTTAGCAGGTGTATATGACAATTATGATTCTTTCTGCTATACCAAAAGTGTCAATGATAAATTATTCGATTATTTGGATAGCATTAAGCCTGATCGTGTGTATAATCTTCTCGGAGAATCCTTTTTAACGCTGATAGAAAAAAATGGTCATCGCTATTTAATCAAGGAGATAAACAAGCAATATCAGCCATGTGAAATAGTTGATATTGAACCAGATGTTGCATTTTTTAATACGTGGCTTTTCCCCTACAATACAAAAAAGTCACTAATCTATGCTAGATAAATTCTGATTCATTGCTCACGCAGAGATTATGTTGTTCACGCAGAGATTCTTTCTTTGCATGTACAAACGGCGTTGGCTCACGCAGATTTAATTTATCAACGTAAACGGCCATTTCTCTCGCAGATCTCGCTGATTACGCAGATAAAACCCAAAACAACAACATCTACACCAACTGTCTTTCTCTGCGAAATAATGCAGCCTGCTGCATTCATCTGCGAGATCTGCGTAATCTGCGAGAGAATAACACGCAAGAGGACTCAAGCTATCTGTGAGATACGCTCGTTCTTTCCTTGTTCTTTCCGTTCTTTTTGCTTGCTCTTTCCTTAGTGATTCAACGGCCGTTCACGCGTTTCTCGCGGAAATAAAATTCAGAAACAAAAGAAAAACAGCCTCTATTGCTCACGTATTTTCGGAAAGTTGGCACGAAACCGCATCTAAAGATGCCACGAAAAAACTACAAGAAAGTTGCGTGAGTGGAATTTCATGCTGGCTTTTCTTGGCACCTTTAGGTGCGTTTCCTGTAGGCGTTTTTTGAAACTCAAGCAATAAACTCAAGCGAATTTCCTTAGTTTCCTATAATTTCCGCGAGAAACGCGTGAACGGCCGTTATTGTTGTTTGTTTCATTTCCCCAACCTGTCTTTTGTCTGCGATGATCTGCGCCATCTGCGAGAGAATAACATGCAAAAGGACTCAAGCTATTGCACAATGAAACCCCAATGTCTCTCGCAGATCTCGCTGATTACGCAGATAAACCACAAAACCACATTAACTACGAACTGTCTTTCTCTGCGAAATAATACAGCCTGCTGCATTCCTCTGCGATGATCTGCGCCATCTGCGAGAGAATAACACGCAAGAGGACTCAAGCTATTGCACAAGAAAACCCCAATAAGTCTCTCGCTGATTTACGCAGATAAACAGCATGAACTGGTTTGTCTCCACCATGTGGTAACTGTCTTTTGAGACTATACTGTTTATACTAATGTACTTTTCTCTAGGTATTTATACTTAAATATGATAAAAAGATGACCTTTCGGCAAATGCTAAAAGGTCATCTTTTTTATCATATTATTATGTTATTTCTATTGATGAAATGATTAAAATGCAAGAACAGACCTTACATTAGCAGTAGTACTACTCTTAGAGTTTTCAAATATCGTTAATTCCCCAACAGAAAAGTAAAATTCAATAAAGTTATCAACAGTATTTTCAGACGAAGACGAATAACCATCGCCATCAGCTATTTTTTCACCTCCAACTGCTATAAATGCATTGTTTACATTGTTTAATATATGGTCGTCTATAAACAATACACCGAAAGAATTAGCAGATGTCTGCATATTTATCAAGTACAACTTGCCTATGTTAGCAAAAACATCCCACCATTGGCCGATACTTGGAAGATACCAACCACTATTAGTAAACTTGGATACATCTACATTGTAACTATTAGCAACCTGCCATGCTGGATAGCTGCTAGTATTGTATTTTAGGGTAAATGTTCCATAATAACCTGAGCTGATATCGTTATAACAATCTGAAGAGCTGACAACTTTGGTGGAATTTGCATTAACCCCATCAGGTCCCCAATAATATCCTATACTTGCATCTTTTAGGGCAATCGCATAGCCATGCGTATAGCCAGCATTATATTCTGCAGAGCTAATCTCGTTGGAGAATACGATGCCCACAATAGTCTTACCTGCTGTGGTTGTTCCTGTTGTTCCATCATCATAAAGGTAATCGCCGATATTTGCATCACCTAGACACACATTTTGGCGCGAAGTTTGAGTAAGACAAGCTGAAGCACCTTTATATTTATATATCTTATATTTAGATGCGGCAGGAGCTGTTCCACTTATTTTCCATCCCTTAGTCTTTGCTGCATCTGTACTATTATACTGATTATTGCCTGTGACAGAAAGTGTATTATTTGGATTGACCAATAAGCGGTATTTACCAGCAGCTACATAAAATGGTTTACTAGTAGCATCAAATGTAAAACGATATTTGTCTGCTCCATTATATGTATAATGAACTTGATGAAGGTCTATTTCAACTATTGACATTTGGTGAGACATTGTGAATGAACTGCTGTATGTAGAAGCATTAACTGCAGCCATCGACACCATCAAGTCCTGAGCAGTGTATTGGGCTTGCGTACTTTGATCGGCGGCTGGAGTCCAACTGCTGATTAACGATCCAAAGAAGGTCTGGGCTGTTAAATCACTGAAAGTGCCACTTGCAGAATATTTGCCATCCATACTTGCCTGATAAGGATAGTAAGCAAAATACTTTGCGCCCTCAAAATAAGGCAAGTTCTCGGTACTATTACTGTTAAGCCATTTTGAAGTGCCATCATAGGTATATTTGGCATTAGCCAGAACAACAGTTCCATCAGGCTTAACAGCGAATATACCGATTGCGTCACCGCTAGCAAATGTGGTCCCTGTGCCATTATCTGTGGCGCGTGTCTTTGCACCACTGTCATCTACTGAAGTAAATAAACCGTCGGATATATTTATCTTCATACTCTTAACGGCTGTGTCGTTCTCGTTTGTAAAAGTCTCGTCTGAAGAACAACCGCTCAACGTCATTAATAACACACTGGCTAATATTCCAAGGTTGAATAATCTGATTTTCATAAATTGTTTTTTTGTCGTGATACTTTAATAATATTTATACAATACTGAGCTGTTAAGCATCATCAATAGTTCCATCACCACTGGGAGCAGGTGACCAAGGAGTAACTGGCAATGCATTTACATTGCTATTTGCGATTGGTAGCTGTACTTCCGCTTCTATAACGTGTATTGAAGGGCTTTTGTACTCTTTTCTTTTCATTTGCATATAATTAAATTATTTACGTGCGTATATTATTTATATAATAAAAATCAAACTGACTTTTGCTCTCATAAGTATTGGTATCACTAATAACAACTATCTTATTTCTTAGAACACTGTCAACAAGTTCGCTTGCTGGGTCAAAGGGATTAACAATCTCTGCTACATCATTATCTAAGCTACAAGACATAAATAATAAAGTAAACAACAAGAATAATGTATATATTTTTTTCATTATCAGTTAAATTTAATCATTATTTATTTGGGTTATTATTAAATATTGCTGTCCGATAAAACTAAAAATATGATATAGATAGTTCCCGAAGCCCTTTAAAATAAGACTTCGGGATCATTATTTTGTAGAACAAGCCCCCCCCTTAATCAAAAAAGTGATAGTTCTGGCGGACTCTCTGCCTTTTCTTTCATATATGTTTCCCAATCTTTTTCGGGGTAGTTGAATAAACTATAAAAATCAACATAATACATAAGTGTTATTCTGATCATAGTCGCTAATCCCGAAAAGCTCCAAGAACGAGTCAATCCCTTTTTCATGATCGTTAGAAGCAGATTGGCAATGAGAGTTACCCATATTTGTATCTTTATAGCGTTGGCACTTTCCCCATAGAAATATTTTAATGGAAAGTTTTGCTTTATCTGTTTGAAGAGCAACTCAATTTCCCAACGTTTCCTATACATGTCAATGATTTCAGTGGGCTCAGATTCCATGTCGTTGGAAAGCAATGGGATAAGTTTTTTCTTTTTTTCATCCACATAAGTTATAATCCGTGAATAATGAATGATATCTTTCTCTTTTAGATGCTTTGTAAAACAGACATGTTGTATTCTCACTTCCATAAGTCCATTAGGCCTTTGATACATAGTATCATTCAATACTCTGTATTTCAAGTTCTTTTTCATCTTCGTAACATAGATTACTCCTTTTTGCGTCATCTCTTCTAGTTTTTCGTAGTCAATGTAAGCCCGATCCATTGCCATGATATCGCCTTTATGCAATACCGCAGGTCTGAGCATAAATGAGTCATTGGTGGCTGCAGAGGTAAACTTTATATCAGAAGGAACTCCTTCATTTGCATGGATTACTGTGTGAACCTTAATACCGCCTTTCTTCTTGCCTGTTTTAGGATGACGTCCAACACCTTTAAAGAGTAGGTTCGAAAATAGAGAGATGGTTGTGGAGTCTATTATTTGCAGCTGTTTCATCCATTTAGGTTCCTTACCACTTCGGCTGTCCGATGAAAGACGAGTGTGATAAGTAGCATACAAATCACGGTATATAGCCTCAAATACTGCATCTGGACGCCTCTTGTTGGCATCCGACAATGTGCTGCGGGATGTCATCATGCTAATACCTAGGTGACAGAGTTTACGCGCTTCAGCTTGCAGTGAGGTACTTATCTCGCGAAGAGAATCAAAACGCATAATTACGGCATAGAGCATTACAACCAGATGAGTCCAGCTGTCGAAGCGCTTAATATAACGTTCTCCACCTTTTTCACGACTGATTTCAATAATTTTAGACTTATCAAGTAATTTTATTACCTGACTATAGAGCGGCTGTCCGATAAAATGTGTACTTTTGCCCATGTGTTAGATTTATTTTGTGGTAAAGACAAAGATAACACATTTTAGGCTGAACTCAGAAATGAATTCAGCCTTTTTTGTTATTACTCAAAAAGTTTTATCGGACAGCAATAATTATTAAAATGAAATCATAACTACAATTAAGGTCGCAAAGTTAATAAATACGATATGTTCATCTGTTTCATTATCACAATTTGCATGTATCATTACTACAAAATTTGATGATATTTACTTAATATATCCATTTTTTGATTAAGCTTGTAAAATAAAAGTACTAAGAGTTTATATTTAGCCACCACATTTGCTACAGCTATCATTTATGAAAAGAGAAACCAAATTCTCTATGTGAAAGAGTGGTAATATATTTTGAGACACACGTTAGACTACAGAAAAAAGTTTTTTTTAATGCCATTCATGTCACAAGCCCTTTGTTTAGCTTATGACATTATCAAGGTAAAAGAGACATTAAATGAGATCGAAGTCCGCCACATATTCACTAACTCAATGTCATCTGATAAAGTTAGTAAATATTGAAAAAAAATAAGCATAGTTACTGGATTTCTCCGATAACTATGCTTAATATGATTTATCGGTTATGATTTAATATTCACCCCATGCCTTGATATCAATATCATCAAGGGACAGTGTGCAGAATGCATTAATAAAGGCACTCGCAAGACGACTGTTGGTGATCAATGGCACGTTTAAGTCGATTGCTGCACGACGAATCTTATATCCGTTTGTTAGCTCATGAGCAGTAAGATCCTTTGGAATGTTTACGACCATGTCTATCTTCTTATCATGAAGCATGTCTATAGCCTGTGGGTGTTGTCCTTCCTCAGAAGGCCAATATACACGTGTATTAGCTATACCGTTTTCCTCTAAGTACTTGCTTGTTCCACCCGTAGCAAACAATTCATAACCATTGGCTACAAGCTGTTTAGCGGCATCAAGCATCTCAGCCTTCTGCTTTGCACTACCTGTTGACAAAAGGATGGTCTTCTTTGGTATGCGATGACCTACAGACAACATACTTGTAAGCAATGCTGTGTTAGTATCGTCACCAATACATCCAACCTCACCAGTAGAACTCATGTCTACACCAAGTACTGGGTCAGCCTTCTGCAAACGGTTGAAAGAGAACTGACTAGCCTTGATACCAACATAGTCGAGATCGAACAAGTTTTTCTTGAGTTTCTCAACAGGAAGTCCAAGCATTACCCTTGTAGCAAGTTCGATAAGATTTATCTTCAACACCTTACTTACGAATGGGAATGAACGACTGGCACGGAGATTACACTCAATAACAAGTATCTCATTTTCGCGAGCCATATACTGGATATTGAAAGGACCGTTGATGTGAAGGTTCTTTGCAATCTGACGGCTCACACGCTTGATGCGTCTTACTGTCTCTACATAAATTTTCTGTGGAGGGAACTGAATAGTAGCATCACCAGAGTGTACACCGGCAAACTCGATATGTTCACTGATGGCATAAGCCATGATCTCACCGTCTTTGGCAACAGCATCCATCTCAATCTCCTTTGCATGCTCGATGAATTTAGATACCACAACAGGATGATCCTCACCCACGTTAGCAGCAAGCTGAAGGAAGCGTTTGAGTTCCTCATCATTTGAACATACATTCATGGCTGCACCAGAAAGTACATAAGAAGGACGAACGAGAACTGGGAAACCGACACGGTCTACGAAAGCATCGATATCGTCCATGCTTGTGAGGGCACTCCATTCTGGTTGGTTGATACCATTCTCTGTAAGCATGGCTGAGAACTTAGCACGGTCTTCAGCACCATCAATATTCTGGGCTGTTGTACCAAGAATAGGAACATTCTGCTCATCAAGTTTGATAGCCAAGTTGTTTGGTATCTGACCACCTGTACTTACGATTACACCATGAGGACATTCAAAATCAATGATATCCATGACACGCTCGAAGGTGAGTTCGTCAAAATAAAGACGATCACACATATCATAGTCTGTAGATACTGTCTCTGGATTATAGTTAATCATGACAGAGCGCCAACCTTCTTTACGAATCGTGTTAAGAGCCTGAACACCACACCAGTCGAACTCTACCGAACTACCGATGCGATAAGCACCCGAACCAAGAACGATGACAGAACGCTTATCTTTTTCAAACTCTATATCACTCTTGACACCACTATAAGTGACATACAAATAATTAGTCTGTGCAGGATATTCGGCAGCCAAGGTATCAATCTGCTTAACAACAGGGATGATTCCATAAGTCTTACGCTTGTTGCGCACGATGATAGCAGCCTTATGCATGTTTCCGATTTCGGTTTCAAGACCTATAGCACGAGCTATCTGGAAATCAGTAAATCCATAGACCTTTGCTGTACGCAGAAGATCCTTATCAATCGTATTGATATTGGCATTCTTAAGATTCTCATCAATGTCGATGATATGCTTGAGTTTCTGAAGGAACCATTTGTCAATCTTAGTAAGATCATGAATCTGGTCAACAGTGTATCCCTTGTGCATAGCCTTAGAGATAACGAACACACGTTTATCAGTTGGCTCGCATAGAGCAGCATCAATATCATCTATCTTTAATTCTTTATTGCCAACAAATCCGTGCATGCCCTGCCCGATCATACGAAGTCCCTTCTGGATAGCCTCTTCAAAATTACGACCAATTGCCATAACCTCTCCAACAGACTTCATACTAGAACCTAGTTCCTTGTCAACTCCACGGAACTTAGAAAGGTCCCAACGAGGAATCTTGCAGACTACATAGTCGAGAGCAGGCTCAAAGAATGCACTTGTGGTCTTTGTTACAGAGTTTTTCAACTCAAACAGACCATATCCCATACCAAGTTTGGCAGCAACGAAAGCGAGAGGATAACCAGTAGCCTTTGAAGCCAAAGCAGAAGAACGAGACAAACGGGCATTAACCTCGATGACACGATAGTCTTCGCTCTTAGGGTCGAAAGCATATTGCACATTACACTCACCGACGATACCGATGTGGCGTACAATCTTTATAGAAAGGGCACGCAACTTATGATATTCGCTGTTTGTAAGTGTCTGAGAAGGAGCGATAACGATACTCTCACCGGTATGAATACCAAGTGGGTCGAAGTTTTCCATATTACATACCGTAATACAGTTATCGTAACGGTCGCGCACAACTTCATATTCTATTTCTTTCCAGCCTTTCAAACTCTTCTCTACCAAAACCTGTGGAGAGAAAGCGAAAGCCTTTTCGCAGATAACATTCAATTCAGCCTCGTTGTCAGCAAATCCAGATCCAAGACCTCCAAGTGCATAAGCAGCACGCACAATGACAGGATAGCCCAGATCAGCAGCAGCCTTGCGAGCCTTGACGATATCATCACAAGCCTCACTCTTGATTGTCTTAACATCAATCTCGTTGAGCTGATTAACAAACAGTTCACGGTCTTCTGTATTCATAATGGCAGCAACTGGCGTACCAAGAACACGGACATTATATTTTTCCAATATACCAGAACGGTCCAACTCAACACCGCAGTTAAGAGCAGTCTGACCACCGAATGAAAGAAGAATACCATCAGGCTTTTCCTTCTGAATTACTCGCTCAACAAAATAAGGTTGAACAGGAAGGAAGTAAATCTGATCAGCCACTCCCTCGGAAGTCTGAACAGTAGCAATATTAGGATTGATAAGTACGGTTTTGATGCCTTCCTCACGAAGAGCCTTTAAAGCCTGTGAACCAGAATAATCAAACTCGCCTGCTTCACCAATTTTCAACGCACCTGAACCTAGCAGCAATACTTTCTTTATATTTTCGTCTTTCATTATAGCTTTACTTTAAAGTTTCTACAAATTTGTCGAACATGAACTCTGTATCAACAGGACCTGAACAAGCCTCTGGATGGAACTGACTTGAGAACCAAGGATTAGTGTTGTGGCAGATACCCTCATTAGAACCATCATTCATATTAACGAACAACTCTTTCCAATCACTTCCCAGAGTCTTAGCGTTGACAGCATAACCATGATTCTGACTTGTGACATAGCACTTCTCTGTACCAACAAGGCGAACAGGCTGGTTATGACCGCGATGACCATATTTAAGTTTATAGATATCAGCACCGGCAGCCTTTGCCAATAACTGATTACCCATGCAGATACCACAGATAGGTTTTGTACTGATACTCATTTGCTTGCGGATTATATCAACAGCATCAGAGCAAACATCAGGATCACCAGGACCATTGGCAAGGAAAAGTCCATCATACTGCATATCAGTGTAGTCATAGTTCCAAGGAACTCTTATAACCTCAACACCACGCTTGATCATGCTTCTGATAATATTAGCCTTAACACCGCAATCAACAAGAACGACTTTCTTTCCGGCACCTTCGTTGTATCTGATAACTTCTTTGCAAGAAACTCTATCAACAAAATTCACACCTTCATAATCAGCTTCAGGTATATTGCTTGGTTCATCATCAAAGATAATCTTACCCATCATCACACCATGCTCACGCAAAACCTTAGTGAGTTCCCTTGTATCAATGCCAGTAATGCCTGGAACATGTTCACGTTTAAGCCAATCAGCAAGACTTTCAACAGCATTCCAATGACTATACTGCTCGCTATAATCATTAACGATTATAGCTGAAGCATAAATCTTATCGCTCTCCATGAAAGTAGGAATGCCATTGCTCTCGATAGTGAAAGGAGGCACACCGTAATTTCCTACAAGCGGATAAGTCAGCGTCATAAGCTGTCCGGCATAAGAAGGGTCGGTAAGACTCTCCGGATAGCCCATCATGGCTGTGTTGAAAACGACCTCACCGGCAACTGGCGCATCATAGCCAAAGCTCTTGCCGTGAAATTTTGTTCCGTCACTTAAGACCAAAGTTACGTTCTTCATCATTCTATAATATATATAACTTTAAATATTCTTTTTCAATCATCGTCTCTATTTAACAAGCTTATTATTTCTCTACACTTTCAACATAGTTTACAAAAGCCTGATTACATAGTTTTGTTCCACCAGGTGTTGGGAAGTGTCCTGTGAAATACCAATCACCCTTATGGTTTGGTATAGCCTTGTGCAATCCCTCTATGCTCTGGTAGACAATCTCGATAGGAGTTGTAACACCCTCTGGGCGAAGTATCTCGACAATCTTATTGTTTATTTCCTCTATCGTAAATGGCTTGTAGATATTACGAACCACATTAACCATATCTTCTTTTGATTTCTTGAGTTCTTCCTTACACTCATTATAAGTATCACGAATGACATTATCCATTCCACGATCCTTAAGCAAAGCTATTGTTGCTCTGAACACACAGAACTCCTCCAAGCGAGGCATATCGATTCCGTAATAATCAGGATAGCGTATTTGCGGAGCACTACTGACAACAACCATTTTCTTTGGATGCAGACGATCTAAAATTCTAAGAATACTCTTTTTAAGAGTTGTTCCACGAACAATGCTATCGTCGATAATCACGAGATTATCCTCATTAGGCGTAATACTGTCATAGGTGATATCATAAACATGGCTCGCAAGGTCGTTACGGCTATTGCCTTCGGTGATGAAAGTACGCAGTTTGATATCTTTCCACGCAATCTTCTCAGACCGAACGTAATCATTCAGAATGTCTTCTAATTCTTCGTGACTAGGAGCATGTCCGAGACTCTCTATCTTCTTTATCTTCTCGTCGTTGAGATATCTCTTAAATCCATTGAGCATGCCATAGTAAGCAACTTCTGCCGTATTTGGAATATAAGAGAACACTGTGTGAGCAGTATCATAATTAACAGCCTCAAGAATAGGCTCTGTGAGTTGCTCACCCAATTTTTTACGTTCATTGTATATGTCACAATCAGAACCTCTACTGAAATAGATTCTTTCAAAAGAACATGCTGAATCACCCTTAGGCTGAAGAATCTGCTCAACAGTGCATTCTCCATCTCTCTTAACGAGAAGAGCAGCACCAGGGGCAAGTTCTTTAATATCGGCACTATCAAGATCGAAAGTAGTCTGAAGAACAGGGCGCTCACTTGCAAGGACAACAATTTCGTCATTCTTATAATAGAATGCTGGACGTATTCCCCAAGGATCACGCATGGAGAACATCTCTCCACTACCAGTAACGCCACAAACAACATAACCGCCATCAAAGTCGGCCATTGTTTTTTTCAAGACGTTACTCATCTTGACATTATCTTCTATGAATTTTGTGATATCGGCATTAGTAAGTCCTTTAGTTTTAGCAATTTCAAAATTTCGTTCAACTTCTCTATCCAAACGATGTCCCATCAACTCGAGCATTATATAGGTATCACTATATACCCGAGGGCATTGTCCCTGAAGAGTGAGCTTATCAAAAATTTCATCGACATTCGTCATATTGAAATTACCACAGAAGCATAAATTCTTGGCTCTCCAGTTGTTTCTTCTTAAGAAAGGGTGGACATAAGTTATTCCACTCTTTCCTGTAGTACTGTATCTGAGGTGTCCCATGTATAACTCTCCCGCGAAAGGAAGGTTCGCCTTTGCGAATTCCACATTAGTAACATCATCAGAAGCGATGTTAGCATAATCCTTATGAACATTGTCGAATATCTCAGTAATGGCGTTAGAGCCTTCAGCCCGTTCACGGAACATATATTCGTTCCCAGGCTGAGTATTGAGTTTCACGCATGCCATTCCTGCTCCCTCCTGACCTCTATTGTGCTGTTTTTCCATCATCAAATAGAGTTTATTCAGGGGATACATCCAAGTGCCATACTTCTCCTGATAATATTCAAGTGGTTTGAGCAGACGAATTAAAGCTACACCACAGTCTTCCTTTATTTCTTCCATATTATATTTTATTCTATTCTACAGTGACTGATTTAGCAAGATTTCTTGGTTGGTCTACATTCTTATCCTTGCAGACAGCAATATGATATGCAAGGAGTTGAAGTGGGATTGTTGCCAGCAATGGTTCCAGACATTCAAGCGTCTTAGGTAATTCGATCACCTCATCGGCAATGCGGCTGATGGTTTCATCTCCCTTAGTAACAAGAGCTATCACCCTACCCTTACGAGCCTTGATTTCCTGAATGTTGCTGAGCACTTTCTCATACATTGCATTATGAGTAGCAATAACGACTACGGGCATATCTGAATCTACAAGAGCGATAGGACCATGCTTCATTTCGGCAGCAGGATAACCTTCAGCATGTATATAGCTGATTTCCTTCAGTTTCAGAGCACCTTCCAAAGCGACTGGATAACTATAGCCACGACCAAGATAAATAACGTTGTGGGCATAAGTGAAGATACGGCTTAAATCAGCTATCTTATCGTTTTGTTCAAGCACCTCTTTCATCTTTTCAGGAATCAAAGACAACTCCTTCACTACACCATTATATGTTTGATCATCAATAGTGCCCTTCTCTTTTGCTAATGCTAGAGACAACATTGCCAACACGATAACCTGACCAGTAAATGCCTTTGTTGAAGCTACACCAATCTCAGGACCAACATGGATGTAACTACCGGTATCAGTGGCTCTAGGAATGCTTGAACCAACAGCGTTACATATACCATATATCAATGCTCCAGAACGCTTTGCCAACTCTATAGCAGCCAAAGTATCGGCTGTCTCGCCACTCTGTGACATCGCTATAACTAGGTCGTCTTTGGTGACAACAGGATTTCTATATCTGAACTCACTTGCATATTCAACATCTACAGGAATACGACAGAATGTCTCGATTAGTTGCTTACCAATAAGTCCTGCATGCCAACTTGTTCCGCAGGCTACAATAATGATTCTTTTAGCAGCAAGTAATCTTTCTTTATAATCAATTACTGCACTCAGCGTAACTTGATCAGCATCTGCATTTATACGTCCACGCATACAATTCTTCAAACATTCAGGCTGCTCAAAAATCTCTTTAAGCATGAAGTGTGGATAACCACATTTCTCTATCTGTCCAAGATTCATGTCGATAGTATGTACCAAAGGATTAAGTTCGCGATTTAAGATATTTACAACCTTTAGCTCTTCACCAAGACGCATCACAGCAATACTGCCATCTTCAAGATAAACAACCTTATCAGTGAATTCAATGATAGGACTTGCATCTGAACCAAGGAAGAATTCATTTTCACCAATACCTACGACTAGTGGACTCTGCTTGCGGGCAGCAATAATCTGATTAGGTTCGCGCTTGTCAAGCAATGCTATTGCATAAGCACCGATGACCTGATGCAAAGCAACCTGAACAGCAGTAAGTGTATCAAGATTTTTCTTGACCTGAACATACTCTATCAACTGAACCAACACTTCTGTATCGGTATCAGAACGGAACTTCACACCTTTAGCGATAAGATTATTCTTAATCTCAGCATAGTTCTCAATAATGCCATTATGGATAATGGCAAGATTCTTTGATTCTGAGTAATGAGGATGGGCATTAAGAGATGAAGGTTCACCATGAGTAGCCCAACGAGTATGGGCAATACCTACATGACCACTGATGTTTTTGGCTTCACAAAAAGACTCAAGGTCAGCAACCTTTCCCTTTGTCTTGTAAACATTAAGATCATCATTATTTATGAGTGCCACACCAGCACTATCATATCCTCTATATTCGAGTCTTTTTAATCCTTTGATTAAAATTGGATAAGCATCTCTGCTACCAATATATCCTACAATACCACACATAAATTATTTGTATCTAATATTATTTTTAAATTTATATTAAAAAAAAAAGATGAAACCGAATAAATCAATTGTCATCCTTATTTTCAAATCATCGTAACTAACTACTAATAACCTTTCCCTGCATAAAATTCATATTGTCGATATCGGCATGCGAGGCGGTTTGTATCAAACCATCTTTCTTGATGCCTTTACCTATTAAAATATATTGTGAAAAGTAATTGTCTATCTGTTTTAGATTGCCGACGTGGAAATAAGATATTGCTAAAGACTTTTGACAATCGGTAACAACAACATCAGCCACTTTTTTGCTATCAGAGCAACTGCTCAGTAGCAAAACAATTGCCATAATAAATAGTGAAATGAGTGATTTCTTCATATCAACAACTCGGTAATCGTTAAAACCTTTGCAAATTTAGCTCTAATATTTGGAAATGGCAAATATTTGAGCTTTTAAATTAATGACTGATTTAAAATATTATTCTTTTCACTCTTAGATACAAAAAAACGGGAGAAAGAATCTCCCGTTTTGGTATTTAATAGAACTTGAAATAGTTTCGAGCGTTATTATAAGAAATGTCCTCAACCATGCGAGCCAAAGTTTCTTTGTCATTTGGAAGAAGCCCCTTCTCAACATCGTTTCCAAGCAGATTACATAATAATCTACGGAAATATTCGTGGCGTGGATAGCTCAAGAATGAACGGCTATCTGTAAGCATACCTACAAAACGACTGAGCAAGCCCAATACAGAAAGTGCATTCATCTGCTTTGTCATACCATCAAGCTGATCATTGAACCACCAACCTGAACCGAACTGGATCTTACCAGGACATGAACCATCTTGGAAGTTGCCTAGCATTGTTGCGATAACCTCATTAGCACAAGGATTAAGACAATATAAAATTGTACGTGTAAGCTTGCCATTTAGATTCAACTCATTGAGGAAATTACTCATCGCACGAGCTGTTGTAAATTCACCGATAGAATCAAAACCGGTATCAGCACCAAGCTTATTATACATAGATGTATTATTATCACGGATTGCACCATAATGGTATTGCTGAGTCCAGTCAGCAGCATGGTCCATCTCTGCACAAATCTTCAAGAATGCATGCTTATACTGGCGTATCTCCATCGCACTAAGTTGCTGGCCACGAAGAGATTTCTCAAATATAGTTTCAATCTGACTGTCTGTGTATGGTTCATCATAGAATTCCTCAATACCGTGATCAGAAAGTTTGCATCCATTCTCAGTAAAGAAGTCATGACGCTTCTGAAGAGCATCTACCATATCAGCAAACTTATTAATTGCAACACCGCTAACCTGAGCAAGAGTATTTATGTAATCAGCAAAATCAGGCTTTTCGATATTCATAGCCTTATCTGGACGCCATGCAGGAATCATCTTGATTTCAAACCCACTCTCACGTGTCTGCTTGTGATAACGCAAGTCATCAACAGGATCATCAGTTGTACATACGCATTCTACATTGTAATGACGCATTAAGCCACGAGCACTATACTCTGGCAATTTCAACTTTTCATTGCACTCATCATAAATTTCACGAGCTGTGGCAGGACTTAAAATCTTATCTATACCAAAAGCTGTCTTGAGTTCAAGATGTGTCCAATGATAAAGAGGATTACGGAATGTATAAGGTACAGTTTCTGCCCACTTTTCAAATTTCTCCCAGTCACTGGTATCCTCACCCGTGCAGTATTTTTCATCTACACCATTTGTACGCATAGCACGCCATTTATAATGGTCGCCACCAAGCCAAAGTTCTGTAATACTGCGGAATTTGTGATCATTAGCAACCATCTCAGGAATAAGATGACAATGGTAGTCAATAATTGGCATTTTAGCCGCATGATTGTGGAAAAGCTCCTGTGCTGTTTCTGTTTCCAACAGGAAATTTTCATCCATAAACTGTTTCATAATCGATTTTTATATTTGATTTATTTGTTTTCTAGATATTGTTTTCTATGCAAATATAGTATATTTTTTTGGAACTACGAGAAATTTAAACTATATTTGCATTGTTTTTTACGTAAACGATGTCGTACATTATGGATAATAACAATAATAAGAATCATACGGGAAAAGTTCTTCTCATCTACACAGGTGGCACAATTGGCATGGGAAGAAACACTTTAACAAAAGCATTAGAGCCATTGAATTTCAATCATTTAATAAGCAATATGCCAGAGTTTAAATACCTATCTGTCGGCATAGATGTTTATCAATTTGAAGAGCCAATTGATTCCAGTGATATGAATCCTAGGCTATGGGCTCACCTTGTTAGAACTATCAGCACAAAATATGATGAATACGACGGTTTCGTAATACTTCATGGTACAGATACCATGGCTTACACGGCATCTGCACTTTCATTCATGTTGGAAAATCTTACCAAGCCTGTAATTCTCACTGGTAGTCAGCTACCAATCGGACAAATGCGAACTGACGGAAAGGAAAACCTTGTGACAAGTATAGAATTAGCATCAGCACAAAACAAAGAGGGCAATGCTCTTATTCCTGAAGTTTGCATTTATTTTAGTGGCAGACTACTAAGAGGAAACCGATCTACAAAGCAAAATGCAGACGGATTTAATGCCTTTGACTCATTTAACTACCCTCACCTATGCGAAGCCGGTGTAAAATTCACATTTGCCAAGCATCACATACTTAAACCAGACTATTCAAAGGCAATGATTCCACATTTTGACATGAATCCAAACGTCATGGTTTTTTCATTGTTTCCTGGTATTCAGGCTAGCATTTTCGGACACGTTCTTGATGCCCCAGAATTGAAAGGTGTGGTAATGCGTAGTTTCGGAAGTGGAAATGCACCACAACAGCCATGGCTTATGCGACTATTAAAGGATGCATCAGAAAGAGGTGTTACAATTGTAAATATAAGCCAATGCGGTGCAGGATTTGTGGAAATGAGCAGATACGACAATGGATATCAGTTAAAAGATACTGGAGTAATAAGTGGACACGACAGTACTGTTGAAGCTGCCGTTACAAAACTTATGTATCTTCATGGACAATATGAAGATACAAATGTAGTAAGAGAATTGATGTGCAAATCTCTTGCAGGAGAAATAAGTATCTGATAAATTATACTATCACACGTGTCTTGTGATAGTTTTCACGGAACTCAGAAGGAGAACACTCCTTTTTCTTCTTAAAGATACGATTAAAATTGCTCAAATTATTAAAACCACAATCAAAACTTATCTCTGATATGCTGCGAGCTGTATCAACAAGCATTCGTGAAGCATACCCCAAACGAATATCAATAATATATTCACTAAGATTACGTCCTGTATGTAGCTTAAAGAACCTACTAAAGGCACTAGGACTCATACCAGCCATATCAGCAAGTGTGGAAAGACGAATCTCATCCATATAATTCTTACTGATGAAATTCTTTACCTTTAAGATTCTGCGACTATCATCTTCTACAACAATTTTTGCAAAACTTGAAGATGCCAAAGTTCTTGCTCCATCGCATTTAGACAACTCATATAGAATCGTCATAAACTGCATCACAGCATAAAACCCGTCCTTAACCTGACTGAGAGAATCAAGTTGCGTATATACTTTCATGATTGCACTTAAAGGAAAGCAAAGTCCTTTCTTTGCTTCAGTCATCATCTTGCGCATGCTCATAAAAGGATTACGTCCAAAGATATTCTCATTGGTCATGTTAAAATCAAACTGTATAGTAACCTCACGAATATCATCACTTGTACATTCATGCTGTTCCCAAACATGCTCCAAATCAGGACTTGTAATCAATACTAAATCATAATCACCAATGACCTCAGAAGAGTCGCCAACTATTCTTTTCACACCCTTTGCACGCTCAACAAAATTCAATTCATAAACTTCATGGCTATGTATTGGATATGTAAACTCCTTCTTATGGCGATCGGCTATATAAAGCACATCCTTACCCATAAGAGGTGTTATCTCATGAATGACCCTTCTTTCTTCACTCATATATTTGATTTTAGTTATTCTAAATACGCAAATCCTTCAGGATTTCAGACATCTTCTGCTTTGTCTTAATGGTAGTTGGAACAAGTGGCAATCGCAACTCATTCTCAATCATTCCCATATCGTTAAGCAGAGCCTTACATCCAGCAGGATTACCGTCTACAAACAGCAGTGAGTATAATTCGGTAAACATGTGATGGATTTTACGTGCTGGTTCATATTCACCTTTGAATTCAAGCCTTATCATTCTACTGAATTCCTTAGGAAGAGCATTACCGATAACAGAAATAACACCAGCAGCTCCACTTGCAATCATTGAGAATGTCAAAGCATCATCACCACTGATAACATCAAAATTATCAGGTTTGTTCTTTATAATCTCATCAACCTGTTCAAGGCTTCCGCTAGCTTCTTTAACACCAACAACATTAGGGAAATCTTTAGCTATTCTGACAGTAGTCGCAGCAGTCATATTGACACCTGTTCTACCTGGAACGTTATAAAGAACAATTGGGAGAGGACTAACCTCGGCAATAGCTTTAAAATGCTGATACAAACCTTCTTGTGATGGTTTGTTATAATAAGGGCAAATGCTCAATATTCCATCAATACCACTCCAGTCAGTTGTTTTTATTTCGTCAACAACAGCAGCAGTATTGTTACCACCACAATATTTAAGAATAGGAATACGGCCGTTTACTATTTGCTTTATGAAAACAGTTATTTCATCTTTTTCAGCTTTAGTAAGGCATGGAGCCTCTCCTGTTGTAGCCAAAATGCATAGAAAATCAGCTCCGTTATCAAGCTGATATTCCACAAGACGCTTAAGTGATTTATAATCCACCTCTCCGTCTGTCGTGAAAGGAGTTATCAGGGCTATACCTAAGCCCTTAAAGATGTTACGTGCCATATTACTATTAATTAACTTTCGATCTTGTGCACAAAGTTACATGTTTTACATCAATTTGCAAAAGAAATTTATGAAATAATTTCAAAAAGGCATTATTTGCAATTTTTATTCTACTTTGATCCTATGTATAGGAATATCATACCTAAAAGGACTAAGGCAAGGTCGAAAGCTTTAGCCTTAAGATTCTTTTCATGGAACAAAGCCGCACCAAACAAGAAACTTACGATAACACTACCACGTCGTATCATACTTACGATTGATATCATAGCACCAGGCATGCTCAACGCATAGAAATATACGAAATCAGCCGCACTAAGAAATAAGGATATGAATATAACAGACCAATCCCAATGGAATGGTGTTGTCTTTTTATGAGTAGGCCACCAAAGAAGCACCAACATAACACCCATCATTGCCATTTGGTAAATATTATACCAACTCTGAACAATCATACGATCTAAGCCTACTCCACCATCTGCGGGACTAGCCATAAGATACTTGTCATACAATCCGCTTACTGCTCCTAACATAGCCGCCAAGACAAGAAAATAGATCCACTTATCATGTTTAAAATCTATACCTTCTTTCTTACCACTTTTACTGAGCATAACGAAAGACATCACTGCCAAAGCTACACCTATCCACTGCCAAAGGTTTAACCGTTCTCCAAAAACGAGTAAGGCACCAACAAGAACCATAACTGGGCGAGTTGCATTGATAGGGCCAACGATTGTTAGCGGTAAATGCTTCATCGCAAAATATCCGAATATCCAGCTAGAAAGAACGATACAACTTTTAAGAATTATATACCGATGAACGTCCCAAGCACCTTGAGTAACGTAAAAAAGACTTCCATCAAGAATATGTGTTGACGAAGAAAGGATTATAAACGGAATAAAAATCAGGGACGAAAACAATGTATTCAAAAACAAAACCGGAATAACTGCGTTATCATGAAGTGCTTTCTTTTTAAATGAATCGTAAAAACCCAGCAAAGCTGCTGATAAAAATGCTAATATTAACCACATGTACTATAAATATAAATTATGTATTATGCACCAAGCATAAATTTTCTAATATTCAATATCCTCTAAAAACAAGGCATTGCCAGGCATGCTCTCACCTGCATCACTTCTATTACCATTATCAAGAATATCCTTAAACTCGTCAAGTGTTATCTTATGACGACCAAGCAAGATCAACGTACCAACAGTAGCCCTGACCATATTTCTTAAAAACCGATTGGCTGTAATCGTAAAATACCAAGAATATTCTGACGTCTGAACCCACTTACATTCTTTAACATGACAAATTGTTGTCTTGTTATCAGCTCCCGTCTTGCAAAAAGCAGCAAAATCATCGTGCTCTACTATTATCTGGGCAGCAACATTCATTAAATCAAAATCCAACTCATAATGAGTTTCTAAAGAATAATGGCGTAAGAATGGATCCTTTCTTACATGAAGATAATAATGATATGTACGCCACTTTGCAGAAAAGCGAGCATGCATTTCATTATCAACAGGTTCCACTTTATATACTCCTATATCACGAGGAAGAAGACGATTTAACCTAAACGTCAATTGCGCACCATCGATTACTTCATCGTAATCAAAATGCGCAACCATCATTCGTGCATGTACACCAGTATCTGTACGACCAGCACCGACTACCTCTATATTCTGTCTCAATATCTTTGAGAGAGAATCCTGCAATCTTTCCTGAACGGATATTCCATTAGGTTGAATCTGCCAACCGTGGTATCCAGTACCGTCATAGCTAAAATATATAAAATATCTCTGCATCAATCTTAATTCTTTGGAGCAAAAGCCTGCTTAAAAGCCTGTCTATGAAATTTATCCTCTGCCTTTAATATTTCAAGCACTTTGCCTGCAGGCAATATCTTAAAAAAACTATTATGATATTTCTGCTGTATCTTCTTAATTTCAATATCTATTAAGTCTATTTTACGAATTGCCTTTTCAGACATAACATTATCGTTAACATCTGTATGACGAAGAAGTCGCATCTCATTAAAACACACTCTTATCTTACTCTGCATCTCCCTATATACAGGGAAAAAACGCCCTGCTTCCTGTGGTGTAAGCCCAGCCTTTGTTGTTATAAATTGCTCCAATGAAGCTTCGAAACGTTCTGGGTCAAACTTCGGGCGAGAATTTTCAGGAGTATCAGCCATAGCGGGAATAGCCAAAAACATCACTGATAAAAATACCATTACATAATACTTCATAATAAACACCTTTCTTATTTACTTATTATCCACCAAAGAGGCATATATATCCTCATTATCCATCATCGTGTAATCAGCCATTTGATCAAAGTTAGTCTTACTTTGCTCTATATTCTCTTTTTGTGGCATAGAAGATCTTTCGTATGAGTTAATTACATTGAATTTTCCAATATAGGTATAAACACCTATTGTCACTGCGGCGGCAATAACTGCTGCGGCGATACCACCACGCAAACGCGAACTCCACAACATTGGATGAAATTCTACAATTCCGGTTTTATGGGATTTGTCTGGCAACTTACTCATCAGCTGTCTGGTAAAGTCTTCAAAATAGCCGTCAGGCACATTATAAGGTTCAACTTTACCAAATCGCTTTATTAGCTTTTCCTCATCTTTATCCATATCTGCGTTTTTGTTATATTACATGTTTGACGAATCGTTATACGGAAAGTTTAATCATGAAGTTTAAAAAATTCCACAATTTTCTTAACCGCCAAATGATAGCTTGCTTTCAGTGCACCTTCACTAGTACCTAGCACTTCACTCATTTCACTATATTTCATTTCATCATAATACCTTAAACAGAACACCGAGCGCTGTACATCAGGCAAATGGGAAATAGCCTCCTGAAGATTGGCTTGTATTTCGTCTCCATTAAAATATTCATCAGCAATCAGTCTTGATGCTAATCCTTCATTTTGATCAGCACTGACATTATTGTTATTCTTTTGTGAGCGAATAAAATCTAGGCTTTCATTTATAGCTATACGATAAAGCCAAGTATATAGACTTGCCTTATTTTGAAAGCCATCTATCTTACTCCAAGCCTTAATAAAGGTATTTTGAAGAATATCGTTAGCATCTTCATGCTCTACAACGATATGACGAATTTTCCAATAAAGGGGTTGACTGTAGTGTTCTACAATCTTTGAAAAAGCCCGCCTACAGGTTTGCTCATTCTTCAGTTCCTTTAATATTTCGTTTTCGTTGTATTCCATTTTATTAATACCCCAGATAATTTTTCAATGTGGAGAAAATCACTTTATCATATCCATAAACGTCACTAAACGATTTGATATTGCCTTCAAAGTCTGGATAAAGAGTAAAATAAGTGATAAACAATGGAACTTTTGGAGTCACATTAATCATACTTAGTATGCGAGAATGATCCAAAGTATCTTTCTTGAATTCTGAGTTTTCATTCTTTTTATCATCTGCAGAAAGGGTACTTTCTCCCCCAATTTGAGCAGTCATCGAATATCTTATCTTACTTATAATATCTTCATTCTTGTCGTTCAACATAAACACCGCAAGAGAAAAAGGTTTCTGAACACGTACACAACCATGGCTGACACCACGATCTTCTTGCGAGAAGACCCCATGCTGATCGGTATCATGAATAAAAACGCTAAAACTATTATCGAATCTGAAGATTATCCTTCCTAAAGAATTACCAACGCCACCAGCCTGCACAACAAGGTAATCACTGCTATTCAGCATCCCCCAAGTAACCTTATCGAAACTAAGTTTCTTACCAGTACGTCGTTCTCTAACAAAAAATCTATGACTTTCAAAATAAGAACGATTTCCTATGTGATTTATAATACTCTTTTTTATAATGCTACGTGGAACAATCCATTGCGGATTAATATCCATACGCATTATTGCACTAGTAAGCAATGGTGTCTTCGTTTCGAAAGAACCACATCCGATTCTCATTTCAAGAGATTTCTTACCGTCAACAGCCCTCAAGTGAAATGATGGAATATTTACCAACACATACTTTTCATGCATATCAGGATAGTCTTTTAATCTCCAGCGACACCTTTCCATATTGCATAATATCTTTATTCTCTGAGACTTAGAATTAGTTTGCTTTAGCTTTTCATTAAACTGCCAATACAATTTATCTTTTGGCTGAATATCTTTCAAAAATTCAGCAACACTATCAACTCCTATCTTTCGCATAGCAGTTCTATAAAATGTCTTGTCAGGTTTTTCCATTGGAATATCAAACAACTTACGATATGTCACAACGGTGGAATCTCCATCATATGGATCTAATCTATTCAATTCGTATGAAGGATTAAAGAATCCAAAGCGTTGACCTACAACATAACGTAAATAAGCCTTTGTCAGATTATACTCCAATCTCGCCATTACCCTATTTATTGAATTATGCGATGTGTCAAAATCCAGCTCACGGGCCCTTCTTAAATCACGCTCAATTTGACTATATCTGAACTTATTTCTGCTAAATCCCATTTCATTGACCTTGCTGATATAGTTCAAAAGAATTTCTGCACGATTATCCACACCGCAACGGTCTATCCACAAGAATCCACCTTTATTTGTGTAATAACCTTTAAGATGATTGTCTGCAGCCATTGAATCATTATCTGCATTTATCATCACGTCAAGATATTCTCTAATCCGATGTGAATTAAGTGCATAAGCAGAAGTGTCCAACTTATCAAAGTCAGACAAAGTCAAATTAATATTTGGATTTGTGGTTTTCTCTCTACATGAAAACATGCAAAAGATAATAATTACCGAAAGAAAAAGACACAATTTTATCTTGAATACTCTCAAAACTCAGTTTTTATAAAAATACTATTTTACTGAAATCTTTTTCACTAACTTTCCAACCTTAACAATATAGCATCCTCGTGGTAAGTCAAGACCAAATCGTTTGTCGGTACTATCTATATTTTGACTAACCACCAAGACTCCAGTAACATTGAATATTTGCAATTTTAGTCCCTCACCACCTGTGACGCGCAAATTATTCTGCTCAAAATAGATATTTATATCATTAAACTCAGCTATTTGCTCTATTCCACTCGTGTTACTTGCCAGCAACGGAGTTGACAATGTACAGAATGCTATTATGAAGATAAATATATAATACCAATGTCTTGCCATCTTGTTTTTGAAATTGATTCCGTATTAAAAGAAATAATACATGCAATGTCTATCACGCTTATTATCACATTATTAAAACATAGTGCATACATTAATATCCAGACAAAGGTAATCTTTTTACAGACACAGTACAACTACTCAAATAGGAAAATATTATAATCTTAACAATATTTACGATTTCAAACATCAAAAACCATTCCCTCATTTGTAAGGAAACTATTTGCAAATATACTTTTTGCTTCATCAAGTAAGCAGCTTTCATTCTCATAACGAGCACTGAAATGTCCAAGAAGCAACTTCCCTACCCCTGCATCTTTTGCTACATGAGCAGCTTGCTCTGCAGTTGAATGATAATACAATTTAGCACGACTTTCATTATCTTTTGCGTATGTACTTTCATGATAAAGCACATCTACATTCTCCAAACTTTTATAAAGATTTGGAATATACTTTGTATCGCTACAATAAGCATAAGAACGTGCCTTATCAGCAGGCTTTGTCAATTTTTTATTTGGAATTATTTCTCCATCTTCATCAGTCCAGTCTGCTCCAGCTTTAATATTATTAATTTGGCTTATCGGTATATTATAGCAGTTCATCATCTCCCTATCTATATGTCTACAGCCCTCTTTTTCTCGAAACAAATAACCACAAGTTGGTACACGATGTTGCAAAGGAATAGTCTCAACGACAAGACTCCTATCTTCGTATACAACAGCCTTCTTTGTTGTATCTACAGAATGAAATTCAACTTTAAACTCAAGTCCTTGACAAAAAAAGTTTATCTGATTTTGAAGTATTTCACCTAGTTCTGCTGGTGCATAAATATGAAGCGTTGCCACACGACCAAGCATACCGAAAGTACTTATCATACCAATAAGTCCAAAGCAGTGGTCACCATGCAAATGAGAGATGAACACTGCCTGAATTTTGGTGAATCGTATTTTACTTCTACGCAACTGCATCTGTGTTCCCTCACCACAATCAATCATAAACAGTTTACCTCTTATCTCTACAACTTGCGATGAAGCGTAATGTCTCATTGTCGGCAAGGCTGATCCACAGCCTAAAATATGGATTTTAAATGGTTGCATATTTACGATCCAAGTTATTTCTGACGCTTATAAACAAAGATGCCATCTTTGTTTTCAAGATAAAGAGAGTCTGCACCAAGATTATTAATTGCAAAAGTATCTTTATTAAGCAGCAACTTACAATTCCATATTTTCCATTCTGTCCAAGGATTTGACTCTGCCTTCACATGGCTTTTTACGATTCCACCTTCCAATATTTCGAAATTGCGGTCTAAACTTGTCCAGTTTCCTTGAAGAGTTGTTATATTTAAAACTGTCGTTGCATAATTTTCTTTATCCACTTTATGTCCGACAACAGCTAATCTGTCACCAACCAAAAGCCCTCCGAGAACACTGGCTGAGTCTGCTCCCTCATCCATAATAATATAGTTAATCGTGTCGCCACCATCAGTGATGAGCTCAAGACTGTGCATTGCAGTACCTTCGCCACACACACCATAAACAGTAGTATCAGCTGCAGCTTTAGACACAACAGTATCTTTATCGCTTAACAGTGCGCTTTTCTTTCCCTTACCATTGCATCCTATCATTGAAATGACAGCAATCATCATAAAAGAAACATAAAATATTTTTTTCATATCATCAATAATATTTATTATCTATCAAATTTCTTAGCCTCGTTCCAAAGTTTATCCATGTCTTTCAGAGTAAGGTCTTTCAAATCCTTTCCCTGTTCCTTACATTTGCTTTCAATATATCCAAAGCGACTTATAAACTTCTGATTAGTCAATTCCAATGCATTATCGGGATTTAGATGGTATAGGCGTGCTGCATTAATTACACTAAAGATAAAGTCACCCAATTCACGCGTAGAATTTTCTACATCTTTCTTGTTTAATTCAACCTCCAACTCACCAAGTTCTTCACGCACCTTATCCCAAACATCTTCCTTATGCTTCCAGTCAAAACCTACATTACGAGCCTTATCCTGTATTCTATAAGCTTTAATCAATGATGGTAAAGCAGACGGAACTCCAGAAAGTACAGTTTTATTTCCATTTTTTTCTTTTTGCTTCATCTGCTCCCATGTCATTTCTACCTCAGAAGAATCAATCGGAGCTTCAGCTAATTCTGATTTCGGATCACCTTCCCATCCCGTCCAATCAATAAAAGAATGACGAAACATTAGTTTATGGCTTAACTTGTCGCAAACATCAGTAATGTCAAAACTTTCTTTTTCTTCCCCCAGCAATGCATAAAACACAACATGTTCCATTACATCGCCAAGTTCCTTGCATATTTCCTTATCATCACATTTTATTAATGCGTCACAAAGTTCATATACCTCCTCTAAAGTATTAGGTCGCAGACTTTCATTAGTTTGTTTCCTATCCCATGGACATTCTTTTCTCAATCTGTCCTGTACGTCAAGCAGGCGACCAAAAGCCTGCATCTTTTCTTCTTTTGTATGATGTTTAAATGAATTCATAGCACAAATATATGAATAATAAATTAAATCGCAAAACTTTCTATCGACAACTTTCTCAATAGTCACTTTCCACATATTAATATAAGAGATATTACCTATAGCTTTCTATTTCACTCTACAATAAAAGTTTTTGAAATATCTCTAATATCATAAACCCTTTATTTATATGGCTTTAGCTAGTAATATGATCGGGAAAAAGTAACATTAAACTATTCAAGATACTACCTTTATGACTTATTTTAAAAAATAATTCTGAACATTCTAATATGGGTTGCAGGATTACACAACCTTGGTGATTTTCTTTTTTATTGTTTTCCTTATACTTACGGCATAATAGCCTACTCTTGCCAAAAAGGCTATTTGGTTATTCTATCAATATATTAGAATATCTGATACGGAGACTATTCTTTGATATCAAGTAGACTATATACCATATTGACATGCATTAAAACGGCAGAACAAATAATAATCACATATATTATTTAATACTTTGAACTTAAAATCTAAATAATAACTTCAATAATTCTTTTTTCTCTTTATTTTTTTTATCATTTTTTTGTTAAAACGATGTATAACTTCTTTATATTAAGTAATCAACCACCTCCAAAAACATGATTATACAAGTTTGAAAACAGGATTACTACGCTTTACTTTCACTCAAGTGAGTGAAGAAAACTATCATATTTAGGTTTAAATATGTGCTTTTTGCCCAATAAAGCAAAATAAATCTAATTTAATGTGTTTTTTTTCGCTTCAAATTTTGATATATAAAAAAAAGAAAGTAACTTTGAACCCATAAACAAACGAGTTTATACTGGATATTATTTGAGTGTGAGTTTTTCGCTGTTTCATATTGCGGTTAATTCAATTCCGAATCGACATCATTGTTCACTCCGATGTTAATGGAGAATTAGCGGTCAATTATGATAAAAATCTATTTCCCGTCTTTTCTCGAAGAAACAGCCACAAGCTGTAAAAACCAGATATTGGTATCGTGATTCAAAATTTCACATATTGATATACAACAAAAGAAAGAGAAGGTACATGCGCCATTGGCGTTGTATCAATAATTAATTAATATAAAGAAAAGAAAATGAACATTTATGTTTCACATTTGAGCTGGAACACCACGAGTGAAAGCTTATCAGATTTATTTACAAAGTTTGGCGAAGTTACGTCTGCTAAAATCGTTACAGACAGAGAGACTGGCCGCTCACGTGGTTTCGGATTCGTTGAAATGGCTAATGATGAAGAAGGTCAAGCAGCTATAGATGCCCTTAATGAGACTGATTTCGACGGAAGAACTATCGGTGTTAACGTTGCACGTCCTAAAGAAGATCGTCCTGAGCGTCGTTCTTTCGGTAACAACCGTGGAGGTGGTTTTGGTGGTAATAACGATGGTGGTTACAACCGCAGAAGATATTAAAATCATCAGATAGATAACTATCTGCAAATCAAATAGGAGAAAGAACATTATGTTTTTTCTCCTATTTTTGTTTTATGTGTTTTACGTTTAATGGAAAAAAATGTGCTAACTTTGCAAAATATAAAACAATAGATTTATGAGAAATATAACTCTTGCTATTATAGCATTATTTATGTGTAGCAGTGCTTTTGCTAAGCAAAAGACCATCAGCCTAAAAATTATTGAAACAAGTGACGTTCACGGTAGTTTCTTTCCTTACGACTTTGCTAACAGACAGCCTAGACAAGGTTCAATGGCGCGCGTCAGCAGTTATGTTAAAAGACAGCGCAATGCGGGTAACGTTGTATTGCTAGACAATGGAGATATTTTGCAAGGACAACCCACTAGCTATTTCTACAATTATGTGGCTACCAACGATAGCAACATCGCTGCCAACGTGATTAACTATATGAAATATGATGCAGAAACTTTGGGTAACCACGATGTAGAGCCTGGACACGCTGTTTACGATAAATGGATAAAAGAGGTGAAATGCCCAATGATTGCCTGTAATGTTGTGAACGCCAAGACTGGCAAACCATACGTTAAACCATATACTATCATCTATCGCAATGGTGTTAAGATTGCGGTAATGGGAATGCTTACTCCAGCAATACCAAACTGGCTTACAAAGAATCTTTGGCAGGGTTTGAGATTTGAAAACATGGTGACTGCTGCAAAAAAATGGATGAGAGTTATCAAGCAGAAAGAACATCCAGACTTAATCATCGGTCTCTTCCACAGTGGAAAGTCTGGTGGAATAACTACCTCAGAATATGAAGAGGATGCAAGTTTGAAAGTTGCGACACAGGTACCTGGATTTGATGTTGTGATGTTTGGACATGATCATACGAGAGATAACGAGATGATAAAGAATGTCGCAGGAAAAAATGTGCTTTGCATTGACCCCGCCAACAATGCTCTTACCGTGGCTGAAGCTCAGATCGAACTTACATATAGACATGGAAGAGTTATAAGAAAAAATATCACAGGAAATCTTGTTGACGTAACAAAGGAAGATGTAGACTCTGCATACATGGATCACTTCAAACCACAGATTGAAAAGATAAACAACTATGTGGATAGAATTATTGGAAACTTTAATAACACAATCTCAACACGCGACTGCTATTTTGGTTCTTCTGCATTCAACGACTTCATACTAAATCTTCAGCTGCAAATCACTAATGCAGATGTAGCCTTCAATGCCCCACTTCAGTTTGACGCATCTATAAAGGCCGGACCAGTGAGAGTTGCAGATATGTTCAATCTCTACAGATTTGAAAACCAACTCTATGTAATGAGAATGACAGGTGAAGAAATTAGGAAGCATCTTGAAATGAGTTACGACTTATGGGTAAACACAATGAAGAGTGCTGACGATCACCTATTATTATTGTCAGATACTCGTGGAGACGCACAAAGACTTGGTTTCAAGAATTTCACATTCAATTTTGACTCAGCCGCAGGTATTGACTATGTTGTTGATGTCACTAAACCAGATGGCGAGAAAGTGAAGATTATGTGTATGAGCGATGGAAGACACTTTGACGAAAATAAATGGTATAAGGTAGCACTTAATAGTTACCGTGGAAATGGTGGTGGAGAATTACTCACTAAAGGTGCCGGTATACCTAAAGACAGCTTAGATAGCAGAATTATTTATCGCAGTCCACGTGATCAACGCTATTACCTGATGCAGGAAATAGAAAAAATGGGAACAGTTTATGCAAAACCAAACAATAATTGGAAATTTATTCCTGAAGAATGGACGGTTCCAGCTGCAAAACGTGACAGCGTAATTCTGTTTGAACATAAAGCAGACGCTAAAGATGAGAAATAAAAAATGAAGAAACTTTGGTTTATTTTCTGTAAAGATGAAATTGTGCTAGAAAAGCATGATGATGGAACCTACTCTATTCCAGAAAGCGAAGAATCACCAGTTGCAACAAAAGAATGGACTCACGTAATGAACGTGGCTTTTACTGATGAAGACGATGTGAAGACGTTTTATATTGACAGTCCTGTTACCAACAACGAAAAATTTGAAATGTGTGGACTTAGGAAGAGTTTTTATAAACTTCCTAAGTCACTTTATGATAAAGCTGGTAAATGTCACGAATTGCTTTATTGGGATCAAAACACCAAATTCTGTGGTGTATGCGGAGCCCCAATGAAGATGCATACCGACATCAGCAAGCGATGCACTAATTGTGGTAAAGAGGTGTGGCCATCATTGGCTACTGCGATTATAGTACTTATTCATAAGGGAGACGAGGTTTTATTGGTTAACGCAAAAACTTTCAGAGGAGAATTTTACGGACTTGTTTCTGGATTTGTTGAAACTGGTGAAACCTTAGAGGAAGCTGTAAACAGAGAAGTACTTGAGGAAACAGGACTCACGATCAACAACATAAAGTATTTTGGAAGTCAACCATGGCCATATCCTAGCGGATTAATGGTTGGATACAATGCCGATTATGTTGAAGGAGAACTCCATTTGCAGCGCGAGGAACTAGCTAACGGTCGTTGGTTCAAAAAAGACAATCTGCCAACAATACCAGAAAAGTTAAGTATTGCACGTATGATTATCGATGATTGGTTGGAACATAATTCAAGGTAAAAATATATCTACAAGAAAAGGGCAGTATAATCTATACTGCCCTTTTACATTTAATGAATATTTATTATTGTTCATTCCTGAGTGTTGGAAGCGAAATATGAAATCTAACTGCAACAAACCGTATTATACATATTACTAAAAAGGTTGCAATTGCAGTAAGTCCCACATTAATGCCTAACGTCATCATCAGCCAATACACCAATCCTCCAGCGACACTAGCCATAGCATAAATATCCTTCTGAAAAACAATAGGTTCCTTATTAAGCAATACGTCACGAATTATTCCACCAGCCGAACCCGTTATGCCACCCATAATTATTGCCACCCAAAAAGGATAATCGAATTCAAGCGTCTTCTGAATTCCCGCTATCGTAAAGAGTGCAAGTCCCAATGTATCAAATATCAACCACACATTTTCAAGTCGATTTAACGACTTAGCAAATGGAATATAAACGAGTAATGCTATCACGGAACATATTACATAAATAGTTGAGGTCATCCAAAAAGGAGTTGTCCCAAGCATAACATCACGAATTGTTCCACCACCGATTGCAACCACAAAACCACACACAAAACCACCAAACCAATCAAAATGCTTGGCAGCGGCCATTCTTATTCCAGAAATAGCAAAAGTAAAAGTTCCTACAAATTCTATTATCTGCTGCACAGTGCGTGCAACTTCAGGATTAGGACCTATCATTATTTTGTTTTATTTACAATATTCTTAGGACTTCCGTCAATATATGACTTCAAGTTTTCCTCCAATATATTCATTAATCTCGTGCGTGCCTCTATGGTAGCCCAAGCTACATGTGGAGTAATAAATGCATTTGGCTGAGCAAATAAAGGATTGTCTGCCAATGGAGGTTCTTCACACATCACATCAGCACCATATCCACCAAGCTGTCCACAATTTAAAGCTTCTGCAACATCCTGTTCGTTCACTAATTGTCCACGACCAGTGTTAATGAGCAATGCTCCATGCTTCATTTTCTTAAGAGATTCTTTATTTATAAGTTCTCTTGTTTCTGATGTCAAAGGACAGTGAAGTGTTAGTATGTCACTCACTGAAAGAAGCCCATCTATAGTGGTCTTCTGTATTCCAGCAGGAAGTTCACTTGAACTTTTACTAGTAAAAGCATACACATCCATACCGAAATCTTGGGCAATACGTGCTACCTTACTACCAATACTTCCTAATCCCAAAACACCGATAGTCTTTCCGCTTATTTCCATTAGCGGAGTATCCCAATAGCAAAAATCAGGATTATTGCTCCAGTGTCCCTTACGATTAAGATCGGCATAATGTTCCACACGGTTTACCATATTAAGGATGTGGGCAAATGTCATCTGTGCTACGCTGTCCGTACTGTATGCTGGGATGTTTGAAACCAATACGCCACGTCTGCTTGCCGCCTCAATATCCACAACATTGTAACCAGTGGCAAGTACTCCTATATATTTCAATTTTGGCAACTGAGCCATTATTTCATCAGTAATATTTACCTTATTAATAAGAATTACCTCTGCATCTTTAGCTCTTGACACTACATCTTCCTGTGATGTTCGGTCATAAAGCTTGAATTCTCCAAGTTTGCTTATTGCGTCCCAACTCAAATCGCCAGGATTTAATCCATATCCATCTAACTCTACTATCTTCATCTTTTCAATATATAAATGTAAACTACACCTTATTTAAATCTATCACCCCAACATTGGTTCATCCAATTGTTGAGTTTTTCTTCAGCCGAACTATGTTGTCCTTTCCAGAAGCTATCATCCTTTAAATCGTCAGGAAGATACTGCTGTTCTGTAAAATGACCTGGATAATCATGAGGATATTTGTAACCATCATGATAACCCAGTTCAGCCATAAGCTTCGTAGGTGCATTGCGCAAATGCAAAGGCACAGGAAGATTACCAGTCTGCCTAACTTTTGCCAAAGCAGCATCCACACCAAGGTAAGCAGAATTACTCTTCTGGCTGGTAGCAAGATAGACTGTAGCCTCGGCAAGCGGAATACGTCCTTCAGGCCAACCAATCTTCATCACTGCATCAAAAGCGGCATTGGCGAGAAGAAGTGCATTTGGATTTGCTAGTCCTATATCCTCAGCTGCACTTATCACGAGTCTTCTGGCAATAAACTGCGGATCTTCTCCTCCCTCTATCATTCTTGCCAACCAATACAATGCTGCATCAGGATCACTTCCACGAATACTCTTTATGAAAGCCGAGATAATATCGTAGTGCATCTCTCCATCCTTATCATAAGCAAGTGGATTAGATTGCAACCTGCTCTCAACAAGAGCATCAGTAATATTAACATCAGCATTGTCACCTGACTCCACCACAAGTTCTAGAATATTAAGGAGTTTACGGGCATCACCTCCACTGTATCTAAGCAGTGCTCCACTCTCAGTAAGTGTTATTTTGCGTTTGCAAAGTTCAACATCATCATTTATCGCCCTTTGCACAAGATTCAGTAAATCATCTTTTTCAAGCGGTTTCAGTACATACATCTGACAACGTGAAAGCAAAGGACGGATAACCTCAAACGATGGATTTTCGGTAGTAGCGCCAATTAATGTAACTATTCCACGCTCCACTGCACCAAGAAGAGAATCCTGCTGCGACTTACTGAAACGATGTATCTCATCAATAAATAATATAGGAGAAGCAGAACTGAAGAACTTTCCATTTTTAGCCTTATCAATAACTTCGCGCACATCCTTAACTCCACTCGTTACCGCACTAAGGGTATAAAATGGCGTATCTAGTTTGTGGGCAATAATCTGCGCAAGAGTAGTTTTACCAACTCCGGGCGGTCCCCATAATATAAACGATGAGATCCTTCCGGAGTCTATCATCTTGCGCAAAACAGCACCCTCTCCTACCAAATGCTTTTGTCCAACATAGTCGTCGAGAGAGCGTGGACGCATTCTTTCTGCTAATGGTTCACTCATAATTATATGCAAAAATAAGGAATTAGTTGAATATAACAAAAAAATCTAGGCTAAAAATTTGTGAATATGATGCAAAGTATTTACTTTTGCAGCAAAGATAAATTACATTTATGAAACAGCAAAAAGTTCTAACTTTCAAGACTCTAAATAAGAGCAACGTTTGGGATATACAGGAGAATGATGTCTATAGGATGTGGGAAGCTGCAGAAAAAGAAGCAGACCTAAAGGATAATGTGCGCAGATATACTGACATTATCAGAAGCGCATTCGAAATTGAAGAAATTAAAACTGACAATCCAATCGTTATTTCAAAATATGAGGAACGTGGATTTAGAATAGGTTATGTAAAGGTTGACGAAAATACAAAGATGAAATGGGCTATAAAAAAGCGCCCAATAATGAGAGTCACTGACCTGACCTATGAAAACATTCGCCATATTTCAGCAACAAAGCTACTAGAGGTCATCGACCGTAACTTCGGCGGTGGCTGGGATAGCCTTTCACAAAGCATTCAAGATATAATAGAAAGTGGTTTTGATATCAGCACCACTACATTGCCAAAAGACAGACTTAAGAAAGTCGGCGGAATGTATGATAAGAAAACAAAAGACGGATTTGAAGTTCTTGAAATTCCAAAAGGCAACTGGGTTGAAGCTATATTTGCTAAGGAAAAACCTGAGTTTGAAAAGCCTAAGACCAAGTTTGAGTCAGAAGACGATTTTGAAAAGAATGAAGACGAGTTAGAAATTGAAGAGGAGAATGAAAACGACGAAGAGGATGTTGTAGTTGAAGACCATTATAATGATCCAGACGAAGAAGATGATCTCTTTGATGAGGATAAACTTACAGAAGAGAGTTATCGTACAACTTATGATGCTGATCCAGAGAGACTAGACCTTGAGGCAACAGAAGTAACTGATGATGAAGATTTTTAAATAAAAATTATATAAACCAAAAGAGTTCATTTAACGATGAGCTCTTTTTTTATGCTATAATTTTAAGTTATGGCCAATATATGATTAATGTTTAGTGTCACGTATGATAAACCATAAATATTGGGCACTTAGATTTATCCATGACGATTTAATGTTTGTACATTTAGGCAACCTCCCTGAATTCTAAGTGTTTTTTAGCTACGGCAACTACGGTATCTCTCGCAAAGTCTATAAACAGAAGGATTGACGACACGTAGCTAGGTCTATTTAGCTTAGATGAGCTACGTTTTAGCTACGTCATCTATTTCTTCCTATATAATGTACGCGCATGCACGCGCGCACTTAGGGTTTTGAAAAATATAAGTGTCGAAGAGTCAACATAATGAATATCAGTATTTTATCGACGAAATTCTCTAAATAAAGTGACGCTGATCTGATGGATAAATTTCGAGTTTTGTATGCGTTTCTATATAGAAACGTAACTGTTTTCATATAGAAACGCAAACGTTTCTACGATGTTTTACCTCCTATTGCTTCGTAAAACGCAGTGCATTTCATCGTAAAACACACTGTAAAGCATCGCAAAACGCAACGAAATATTTCGTAAAAGGCAATGCAATATAATAAAATTTTCACCCATATTTTACCGACGGATAACCGTCACTTCATTCGAACCGAAATGATTTCTAACAAGTTGGTGCTCAATGGATAGACACTTTGACACTTGTTTTTACGAAAAAGTCAGAGTGCGCGCACGTACGCACGTGTACAATATAATGTGTAGCGCCAAACTTTGGCTAACAGTCTAACCTAAATCCCATTGCATGGACAAAATTTTTGCAGTATCTTTGCAGAGAATTCAGCGGAATTCGGCAGAACATTTAAACAAGCTTGAAATTTCTGATAGTGTTTACTGAATCTATTCCTTCCGATGCAGTCAACAGTTCTTTGACAAACTTACTCATAAAATACAGTCTGTCCTTAAACGACACAAAATAAAGTAGCTTAGCGTAGCTAAATCTTGCAAGCTACATATCTTCATACCCTCTGTTTATTGGCTTTCGGAGGGGGATATCGAGCTACAAAGCTAAATAAAACTAGAAATGCATGGTAGACATACTTAATCTACTTAATTGATAATACGGAACAAATTAATATGGTATAATCAAAAAACGTTGTTTTAGTAATCTCTAGGCTTTATTCAACTAATGATTCAACTACAAAAAAGCCCCATCTGAAATAAATCAGATGGGGCTAAACTGTAAATTCTTCAATAATTTAGAAGAATAAATATCTGTTGTCTACAACGTTTGCTTTGATATAAAGCTCGTTCATGAAGTTTCCAGCATACTGCATAGTCTTCTGACGAAGTTTCTGCTCCATAGTCTTATCATCGAACTTAGCAGCACGATTGACTCTATTTACAACCTGGAACACATAAACACCGGCATTACCCTTAACAGGCTTACTAGAGAATTTACCTTTTGCTGTAGCAGCAACAGCGCCACTTACAGCAGGTTCACTAGCACCAGTCAAAGAAACAAATACAGGAGCAGCGAAAGTAACTTGGCTTACTGTAGCAACACGTGCACCCTTAGCCTTTGCAGCACCAATATTCTTTGCTCCATTTGCCTTAGCCATGAGCATCTCAGCCTTCTTGTCCTTCATAACTTCAGCCTTTACCATCTCCTTAACGCGAGGATCATCAAGTGAACGATAACCAACTTCATTAATCTTTGTTAGAGCTATGATAAGCAAATGATCATTGTCACCACACTCATACATTGGAGAAAGAGCACCTTCCTTAGCATCAAACAGCCACTTCAAAGCATCACGAGTACCGTGGATATTTGCAAGATAGTGAGTTGATGTTGTTACATCAGAAGCTTCCTGAACTCTATAACCATATTTAGAAGCATTCTTAAGGATATCACCTGATTTCTGGTTTGAACTAACAAAAGAAGCAAACTTATTATATGCTGAGCTGTATGAATCTCTAGAGAATTCAATGTTCTTCTTTATTACAGCGGCTGTATACTTATCAGTCATACCCTTACGGTCCAAAACCTGAACAATAATATTACCTTGAGTAAGAGCAATATTCTTGGTCTCGTTGGCAGCCATTGTGTTAAGACTATTAATATAGTTCTTTGTATCATTATCCATAGAAGGAGCACTCTGATACTGCTGTGTAGTCATCCAAGTCTTCTGACCTTCCTGACGATACTTCTTAGCGATAGCCTCGAAATCAGCACCGTTATTCAAAGCTGTATAAATTGAGTCAGCAGTTTTGTGAGCTGCTGCAGGAGTAGCACCACCAATTTGAATCTGTCTATACTGAATTGAATCAGGAAGTTGCTGCTTAGCTATAAGACGAACAATGTTAAGAGAGTTGTCTGCCTTATCCTCAAATACACCTGTTGTCTGACCAACAGTCATTGTAGCTAGTTTAGCTGTGATATCGGCAGGGAAAGCTGTCTTGCCAACAGGAATACCTAAATAGTTGATTGAAGAAGTACTCTTGCGAACTACAACAGCAGGATCTGTAGCTGTAGCCAATTCCTTAGCATAACCAGCAAACTGATTCTGCAAAGCCATGCGGTCTGCAGCAGAAGCCTTAACCTGATAATCAACATACTTGATGTCACGGCTCTCAACATACTGCTGGAAACGAGGTTTCAACTCATTATATTTAGCCTTTAAATCATCATCTGTAATCTTAACCTTATCGTCCTGAATAGTACTATAAGAGAATGCAGCAAGCTGAATTTGGCTTTCCTCATTCTCATCCTTGAAAGCCATCTTTGCCTCAACAGGATTAGAAAGGAAACAATGAGAAAGAAGACCTTGATACTTCTGTGCAAGAGTCTGCTGACGAAGTGTCTTCTCAATAAAAGTCCAATACTTGTAGATTGTCTCATACTGCTGAGCAGCCTGTGGATTTGTATTCTTTTGAGAATCATATTCAGCAAGGAACTTCTGCAATGCGTTTGCATCGAAACGTCCTGTCTGCTGATTTACGAAAGGAGTCTGAAGAAGCATTGGGTTAGTACCCTCCTTAAGAATATTCTGCATTTCTGCATCAGTAACCTTAAGTCCAAGCTTCTTAGCTTCATTCTCAACAATCTTTGTCTGAACATAAGTATTCCAAACCATGTCTTTAACCTGATTCAGTTGTTCATCGTTAAGAGACTGTGTGCCTTGTTGCATCTTAATAACATCGCTGTACTCATCAACGAGTTTCTGGAAGTCGTTAACATTAACTTTTTCTCCCAGAACTTCACCAACCTGCTGGCGTTCATTGTTACGAGAAGACTCACAAGAACGGAAAGCCTCTTCGGCGATGAATGCAAAAAGACCGAAACCGATGATACACATCAGTATGACGCCTCTGCTTCTAATTTTTCCTAATGCTGCCATTACTTTAAATTTGTTTTTATTTTTAGTTATTTTATATTCTTTACTTTATACTCAAAGTGCCTACAAAAATAACAATAAAATAGCAAACGACCCAATTTTTCATGTAAAATTTGTAGATTAAGGTATTTTTTCACAGTGTTATCTGTTGATATTCAATTTCACGAGTTCAATCTTTGTCATTGTACCCTTTACTATTTTAAAAGAGAAATCTCCGATTTTCACCACCTCATTAAGTTTCGGGAAGCTTTGATAATGATAAAGTATGAAGCCTCCGACAGTTTTATATTCCTCGCTTTCGGGTATTTTTAAGTCAAACATCTCATTAACTTTTTCAATTTCCAGCCTTGCTGAAAGCATGTACTCGCCTTCAGCTTTTTTTTGCGCAATATACTTATTGTTATCATGTTCATCCTCAATATCTCCGAATATTTCTTCCACAATATCTTCAAGTGACACGATACCACTTGTTCCACCAAATTCATCAACAACAATACCAAGACTTCTCTTGTCGTGAAGAAAAATCTTCATCAGCTTGCGGGCTGTCATTGTTTCTGGCACAAAAGGCATCTTACATATTGATGTATGCCAATCACCAGTAGTATTGCGAAACATTTCTGACGAATGGATATAACCGTCTATATGATCTATATCATCATGATATACAATAATTTTACTATTTCCGCTCTCAATGAATTTCTGCATCAAGTCTTCTTTAGAACTATCGTATTCCACAGCTTTGATTTCGGTTCGCGGAATCATACAATCCCTGACCTTAGTATCAGAAAATTCCAATGCGTTCTGAAATATTTTTACTTCATTTTCCACATCGTCCTCATTCTTTGCATTGTCTATACTTGACTGCACTAGGTAATCAAGGTCTACCTTTGAAAATTCATCACCTGTCTCCTCTTTTTTCAACTTCACTCCTAAAACATGCAAAATATTTTTTGACAGGGATGTTGTAAAACGGCTTATAGGCCAAAGAAAGACATAAAACAAATAAGCTAAAGGTGAAAAGAATTTCAGTAACCTATTGGGGTTACTCTTAAATAGTGTCTTGGGGAGAAACTCTCCTGTAAACAGCACTATAAGAGTTGATAACACGGTATCGGCAGTAACAGTGAAAGTTGCATCCATTCCAGAGAAAATCGTTGTATTGAATAGTTTGGCTATCATTATACCATACACAACCAACACAATGTTATTACCTACAAGCATAGTACTAACAAAATCGTTAGGACGCCTATAAAATAAATCTATGATACGAGTAGACAGACCATTTTCCTCCTTATCCATCTCAAACAACATTCGATTGCCTGATATAAAGGCAATCTCCATGCCTGAGAAGAACGCTGATAAGAGCATCGTTATAAATATGCCCAATATGAGTAATATGTCTACATTTTCTGTCATTATTTAATGCATCAAAGGTATTGACGTATTTCTACGTTGCGGTGTTGCAAACGGATGCTGTGCCTTCATTATAGAATCCTGTGCTTGACGAGCTGAATCCGTATTTGCTCCTGGTGTGGTACTTCCATCATTACTGAAGTCATTCTTTTCGAAAGAACCCTTTGTGTTAGTAACGATGTATTTCGTCATCTTCTCGTCACTGCGGAAGAAATTTCCCTGAAGAGTACGTTCCTTTGTTACGAGTTTTGAGAACACGTAAGAATAAAGTTCGTGCTTGTTCTCATCCCAAAAGAGTTGCTGACTTGAAAAACGTATTCCGTCTTTAGTCAATATCCGAACTCGTGAACGAAGCTCCCATAGTTTTATCTGATCATAATAATAAGCCGTATCACACTGGATATATGATTGAACATGAAATTTCTCATCAAACTGTTCCAAAAAGACTCCTTTCTTAAACAACCAACGTGACGGATGAAGATTTGTATTTATCTCCCACTCCTCTGTTACAATTCTGTATTTTGCGACTCCAGAATCAGAAATAAGAGTATTGACTCCATAACTTGTCATAACAGCTACAGAGTCACGTGCATGAATAGCCGGTGCTGTATGCTCATGCTGCTCCTCGCATGAAACGAAGAACAGCAATGCCGACAATAATATAATTGATGATATTGATTTCAATTGTGTGTACGGAATTTTACTGAACCTTCCACTTAGCAAACCAACGCTCGTTAAAGGTGAATCCTATATTAATACGAAACGTATTTTCCTTGATAAGCCCCACAGCTTCCTGTTTTGTCCAAGAACCGCTGATATTAATATAAGAGCGATTATTCCATCCGTTGATGATTGGAATTCCAAAACCGGCACTCACTCCATATTCTTTAGGACCATCCTGTCCATTTATTTTATAATAAGGTGTAGCATAAGAAGCACCGATGTTATATCTTACATGGTCCATGAAATGACGTCCGTTCTCGTTAGGGCAGAATGTTGCACCAACAGTAAGTTTTTGACGATTTTTGTAAACTCCATTAACTAGTTCATAGTTTTGTTTACCATCAGTTGTAAGTGTAGACATAGGATACCCCATACCTGAATATTTCATAAGAGAATAATCTACACCCAACTTAAGTTTATTAGAGTGATTGTACATTAAGCCTGCTCCATACGTAGAAGGTATTGAAAGTCCGTTAGAAATTGATATTGCTGTAGTATCCGACACACCTGTACTCGAATTTGTAGAAATCATCTGGCATTTTGGATTAGAACTCAACTTATGACCATATCCATAAACTAGACCTAGAGTAAGATTATCATTACTGTTTATCTTTGCCGTATATTGCAAGCCCAAGTCAAGTTTATAGTTGTTGACTGTGGCTGTATAATATTTAGAAAGAGTATTGATATAAGCATTACTATATGAATTAATAATAGAACGCTCATAGTTTCCCCACAGATAACCGATATTAAAACCAAAAGACAAGCCTTTAATCGGCTCCCAGCCTGCTCCTAGATATATCTGATGAATACCACCTGTTCCACTATATGTGTTTGTATATGTTGTAGGGCTAGAAGATGCATTGAGTTTACCTGTAGAAGAATAACTATAACCAATATTAGTATAAGGTAGAACACCGAAGCTAACACCCAAATGCTTTGCAAGATGAAATCCAGCAACTACATAATCGAAGTCAGCGTTATTAGCATTCTTCTTAACTCCATTTTCTTGGAAATTCGTAACCTGTCCAGAGAACCCTGCGTCAAAAATGAAAGACAAGGAATCTAACGATGCATACGAAGCAGGGTTAAGAGTATTTATCTGATTATGATCATGAAAACCTAAGCCCAGCCCGTTCATACTTCGGCTAAACCCTGTTCCATTATCAGATAACACACCAAGACCATACTGGCTATATGGTGAATTCGTGCCACTTTGGGCTAAAGCTGTTGATGAAAATATAGCCATCAAAGCAGCGCACAATATTAGTTTTTTCATATTTTTCTAAATAATCGCTTGCAAAATTATCAAAAAAAATAGAAATAAATGCACGTTAAGTCAGAAATATAAGTTATTTTTGCATCGTGAAACGTTTTAAATATATTTTTATAAGCTCATTGGTTGTTTTTTTACTGTCTTTAACAAGTAATGTTAAGGCACAGCAACATTATCATAACAGCAAAAATGACTCTATACAAATAAGTCTATTGACTTGCGGACCTGGTGAGGAAGTTTATTCTCTCTACGGACACACAGCCATAAGGTTTCATGACTTAAAGAATAACCAGGATCTTGTGGTCAACTATGGTATGTTTTCTTTTAGTCAAAGATTTTTCATACTTCGTTTCGTATTCGGACTTACAGATTATGAAATGGGTATTATGCCTTTTGACGCTTTCATGGAAGAATATGATAGCGAGGGAAGATGGGTAAAAGAACAGATACTAAATATTCCATTGCAAGACAAAATGAAAATTGCAATGGCAATAGAAAAAAATTACTTGCCAGAAAACAGAACTTACAGATACAACTATTTCTATGACAACTGCACGACAAGAGCTCGTGATATTTTAATCAAAAACATTAGCGGAAACGTAGAAACACAAGATAATCAAAAGATTAGCAGTTCATACCGAAAAGAAATTCACAAATGGAACGGGGACCATTGTTGGGCACGTTGGGGAAACGATTTACTACTTGGAGTTAACGCAGATAGAAGTATTGACGGAAAAGAACAGCAATTTCTTCCTGATAATCTAAGCAAAGACTGGCAAACTGCAAAAATAAGATATGCAGACGGAAAGGTTTACAACTTCATCAGCCAAGAGCATTATCTAATCGCTAAGAACAAATCTTCTGCTGAAAATAATGCCGTTGACTCAAACATATTCAATCCATATTATCTTATCGGTGTAATCATTGTGATTATACTATTGGCAAACTGGAAAAAAACAAAACATCCACTTCCATATAAAATAGTAATGTGGTGTGTATGGCTTATCACGGGACTATGTGGAATTATAATAACGGCAATGATATTCAGTCAGCACCCTACGGTGAGTCTTAATTTACAGATATTACTTCTAAATCCTCTCAACTTAGGAATGCTTGTTCCTGCATTAGCACGCAATAAAAAGTATAATTTGACAATACTTACCTGTTTGGTGTTGTTCATTTTCGGAGGGATTATACAGAGCTATGCTGACGGTTTGGAATATTTGGCATTTATTTTGCTCATTGTATCCCAACGTGATTTATTATCACAATTATTAAAAAACAAGAAACAACTATAGTGAACAGATATCTAGCCATACTATTAGCAGCGCTCACATCAGCAGAAATGCAGGCATTCCAGCTTGCACCACGCCTTGTGGTCAATATTACTATTGATCAGTTGCGCTCTGATTATGTAGAGGCTTTCTCACCACTGTTCAATCAAGATGGTTTTCGCAAACTTATGCAAGAAGGCAAAGTTTACGAAACTGCATCATATCCATTCAAACCTGTTACAGAGCCAGCCGCAATAGCAACAATAGCAACTGGATCAATTCCATATTACCACGGAATCGTTTCACCACAGTGGCTTGACAGGAATACCCTAAGACAGATATATTGTGTTGATGACAATCGATACGGGGATTCACCCGCAAATCTAAAGACATCTACGGTAAGTGATGAAATGAAGATTTCATCAGCAGGTGCAAGTATTGTCTATAGTATAGCCGCAGATAAGAGTTCTGCCATACTGTCAGCAGGTCATGCAGCTGACAACGCAATATGGTTTGACAGTACAAGAAGAAAATGGCAGACCAGTCCATATTATGGTGCATCACCAAGATGGCTGAACAACGGAATATTCTCACACGACATAAATAACGACGACATTGCAGTAAAAGCCGGAGAGATTGTCAACAAGACATCAATGGGAACTGACAATATCACCGATATGCTGTCAATAACCCTATCGGCAACATCTTCTGACGACGCAGTTGGTAATTGGCAAAACAGGATGCAAAGTGTTTACACAAAGCTAGACAACACACTTGGTAATCTTGTAAAATCTATAGAGAAGACCATAGGCAAGGAACATGTTATATTTGTAATTACAAGTACTGGAGCAGAAACAGATGAAAGCAATGATTATGCTTTATACAGGATTCCTACAGGAACATTCTATATAAACAGAACCGCTAATCTGCTGAACGTTTATATAAGCGCTATTTATGGACAGGGAAACTATGTTGAAGCCGTATTCGGTAATCAGATATTTCTTAATCATAAACTAATAGAACAGAAACGTCTGAGTCTTCATGATGTTGAAAACCGATGCAAGGAAATACTTACCCAAAGTGCTGGGGTATCAAATGTATACACTAGCGAGCAACTGCTTGCTGGAGGAAACAATGACATAAAAAAAATACGCAATGCGTTCAGTCCAAACATTAGTGGAGACATTGTCATTGATGTCACACCAGGTTGGAAACTCTTAAACGAAAATACACAAGAAACATATACTAGTCGTACAGCTGTTATTCCCTTCCCTATCATTATATATGGAATGAATATAAAAGCCGAACGCATTACCACACCCGTAACGGTAGACAGAATTGCGCCTACCATTGCAAAAAGCATTCGCATCAGAGCGCCAAATGCTTGTGAAAACATTCCTTTATTCTAACATATTGTATGATAAAGGATAATGGATAGTATCCAAAGTTTTCATTAACAAAGTGCATATTACTAATTAAATTTAGTAATTTTGCACAGAATATACATCATAAAAATAACAAAACAAAATAGAATATGAATTTCAACAAATTTTTAAAGTCATTGTTTGGCGATAAATCTGTTCGTGATATGAAGCTCATTCAACCTCTAGTTGAGAAGGTGAAAGAGGGTTATCCTGAAATACAGAAACTTACAAACGACGAATTGCGTGCTAAAACTAAAGAACTACAGCACTACGTACAGAATTCTGCAGAAGAGCAGGTAAATAAGATTACCGAACTAAAGGACAAGATTGAGGAAACTCCTATTGACCAACGCGAAGATATCTTCAACCAGATAGACAAGTTGGAAAATGAGGTTCTTGAAATATACGAAAAGGCTTTGATGGATGTTATGCCTACAGCTTTCAACATCATCAAGGATACAGCACGCCGATTCTCAGAAAATGACGATACTATTGTAACAGCTACAGATTTCGACCGCGAACTTGCATCAAATCCAGCTAATGATTTCGTTACAATTGACGGAGACAAAGCTATATACCATAATGAATGGACTGCCGGTGGTGCTAAAACCAAATGGAACATGGTACACTATGATGTACAGTTGTTTGGTGGTATTGCACTTCATCAAGGTAAGATTGCAGAAATGGCAACTGGTGAAGGTAAAACTCTTGTTGCTACCCTACCAGTATTCCTGAATGCACTTACAGGTAACGGTGTACACATGGTCACTGTAAATGATTATCTTGCAAAACGTGACTCTGAATGGATGGGCCCTCTCTACATGTTCAACGGTCTTTCTGTTGACTGTATCGATAAGCACCAGCCTAATTCTGAAGCTCGTCGCAAGGCTTATCAAGCAGACATCACATTCGGAACAAACAATGAATTTGGTTTCGACTACCTTCGCGACAACATGGCACTAAATCCAAGTGACCTTGTACAGCGCAAACATAACTACGCTATCGTCGATGAGGTTGACTCTGTGCTTATTGATGACGCTCGTACACCTCTTATTATATCAGGTCCTATTCCAAAGGGTGACGACCAGATGTTTGAAGAGTATCAGCCACTTGTTGAGAAGCTTTATGAAGTACAACGCAAACAAGCAACAGAGCTTCTTGCAGAAGCAAAACAAAAGATCACCGAAGGACAAACTAAAAACGACAAGAAACTTCTTGAAGAAGGTTTCCTTGCACTTTATAGATCTTACAAAGCTCTTCCTAAAAATAAGCCACTTATCAAGTATCTTTCTGAAGATGGTATCAAGGCTGGAATGCTAAGAACCGAAGAAACATACATGGCAAACAACAACCGTGAAATGCCAAAGGCTATTGCACCTTTGTTTTTTGTTGTTGATGAAAAGCTTAATAGCGCAGACCTTACAGACAAGGGTTCAGAATGGCTTGCAAAGCAGACTGGTAACGAATACCTATTCGTATTGCCTGATATTACTTCACAGCTTTCTGCACTTGAAAATGAGCAGTCTTTGTCTGATCAGGAGCGTGTTGACCAAAAAGACGAACTCATGGCACACTATGGTGTACAGAGTGAACGTGTTCACACTCTTCAGCAACTTCTTAAGGCTTACACTATGTTCAATAAAGACGATGAATATGTCGTTATGGATGGTGAAGTTAAGATTGTTGACGAGCAGACTGGCCGTATTATGGACGGTCGCCGCTGGAGCGATGGACTTCATCAAGCTATTGAGGCTAAGGAGCACGTTAAGGTAGAAGCAGCCACACAAACTTTCGCAACTATTACCTTGCAGAACTACTTCCGCATGTACCACAAACTTTCTGGTATGACTGGTACAGCAAGTACTGAAGCTGGTGAGCTTTGGGATATTTACAAACTTGATGTTGTTGAGATTCCTACTAACCGTCCTATCTCACGTCATGACCTTCAAGACAGAGTCTACAAGACTGCACGTGAGAAATATGCAGCCGTAATTGATGAAATTGATGATATGAGAAATGCAGGTCGTCCTGTTCTTGTAGGTACAACATCAGTTGAAATCAGTGAATTGTTGAGTAAGATGCTTAACATGCGTAAGATTCCTCACAACGTATTGAATGCAAAACTCCACCAAAAGGAGGCTCAAATTATTACTGAGGCTGGTCGCTCTGAAAATGGACTAGGCGCGGTAACCATTGCTACCAACATGGCAGGTCGTGGTACCGATATTAAACTTACAGAAGAAGTTAAGGCTGCCGGTGGTCTTGCAATTATCGGTACAGAACGTCATGAAAGCCGTCGTGTTGACCGTCAGTTGCGTGGTCGTGCTGGTCGTCAGGGAGACCCAGGTTCTTCTGTATTCTACGTAAGTCTTGAAGATAAACTTATGCGTCTTTTCGCTTCAGAAAGAATCGCTAAGGTAATGGACAGACTTGGATTTGAAGACGGAGAGCGTATCGAAAGTCCAATGATTTCAAAGAGTATAGAACGCGCTCAGAAGAAGGTTGAAGAAAACAACTTTGGTATTCGTAAGCATCTTCTTGAATATGATGATGTTATGAACAAGCAGCGTACTGTCATCTACGAAAAACGTCGCCATGCTTTAATGGGTGAACGTATCGGAATGGACATTACTAATGTAATTTGGGACCGTGTTGTCGGCATTGTTGATAAAAACGATTACGAAGGAGCCAAAGAAGAATTCATGAAGGTTCTTGCAATGGAAATACCTTTCGATCAAGATGAATTTGAAAACAGCACAAAAGATACTCTTGAAGAGCGTGCATTCCAAGATGCTATGGCTGCGTTCAAGCGCCACACTGAAAGAATTCAGGCTGATGCCTACCCTGTTATAAAGCAGGTTGAGGAAACTCAAGGTACAATGTTCGAGCGCATACTTATTCCTATCACCGACGGAAGACATATGTATCAGATACCTTGCAACCTAAAGAATGCTTATAAGACAGAAGGTGCAAGCGTTGTTAAGGAATTTGAGAAGACAGTAATGCTTAGGATTATTGACGACAACTGGAAAGAAAATCTGAGACAGCTTGACGAACTTCGTCATAGTGTTCAGAATGCTTCGTACGAGCAGAAAGATCCATTGTTGATTTTCAAACTCGAAAGTGTGAAACTTTGGGATAACATGATTGACGATATGAACAACCGCATCTCTAGCGTATTGATGCGTTGCCAGTTGCCAGTTGTACAAAATGAACTTCATGAGGCTGCCCCAGAACAACATTCACAAAGATACGTTGAGCAAAAGGCTGAATCTGTTGAAGAGGAAATGCGTGCAGCACAACATGCTGCAGCCAACAGAGACACACGCGAAGGTGCTGAAGTAAATCACACTCCGTATGTTGCAGACAAGATGCCACGTCCTAACGATCCATGTCCATGTGGTTCAGGCAAGAAATTTAAGAATTGCCACGGACGCAATATTTAATATAAATATAATCCAATATAAAAGGCATGAATGAATTTTATTTCATTCATGCCTTTTTTGATCATATTAATCAAAGCCATCAGAACTATCTTATAATGATTAATTTTTATTTTAAAACAAGCTCAACGATTGGTCTACATCAAAAGTTTTTTCTTCTTCTAGCTCTTCATCCATTTTACTTCTAAAATGCAACATCAACTGCTGCCCTTCGCTTACATTCGTATTGATGCGGTAGATTCCACGGGAATCTGTTCTTTCAATAACAGAGTTTGGATTCTTGGAATTACGCATAAGATATTGCCTAACATAGACATAAACGTCGTCAAAGTCGACAACGTTAAACAGATTGTTACAAGCATTTTGAACATGTAGTGCTAATTTCTTTACTGCGATTCCTTCATCGCCAGCTTCCAGCAAAAAGCGCAATATCTCTTGATCGTAATTCATTTCGTAATTAATAAACAAAAAAGAAGGGGGCTGACAAATAAAATTCTCAGCCCCCTTCCTTTATCAAATATCCTACTAGGAATATTATGCAAGTGTAATCAAGTTGTTGTTCTCGTCCTTAACCTTACCCTCTTTATAGAGCCAGCCAATACCGAGATAAGCTCCTTCTACGCTAATATGTGCATCATTTGCAATCTCAGCAATGCTTAGAGCTTTACCAGCTGCTGCAAGTGTCTGATAAACATCACCTGCACGAAAACCTACACTCTCTGCATTTACATACATTAACGCATCCTTTGCCACTGCCTTTTTTGAAGCCGTTGCTTTCTTAGCTGTAGCTGTTTTTGTTGTTGCTTTCTTTTCTGCCATAATTTAATAAATAATTAAATCCACACCAAATTAAATATATGTTATAAATTTGATGCTACAAAATTACTTAATAATTTTCAATCTGCACAGTTTATTTCTATAAAACTTACATTTTAGCATTTGGCAACTTGATTTCTTGACTTAAGTCAACCTTATGCCTTCAAATCGAGCTTTATCTGAAGTTCATCAAGTTGCTTAGCGTCTACTTCACCAGGAGCATCAAGCATTACATCACGGCCACTATTGTTTTTAGGGAAAGCGATGCAATCGCGAATAGAATCAAGACCGGCTAAGATACTAACGAATCTATCAAGACCAAAAGCAAGACCAGCATGAGGTGGTGCTCCATACTTAAATGCATTCATCAAGAAACCAAACTGAGCCTCAGCACGTTCAGGTGTAAAACCAAGAACCTCAAACATTCTCTCCTGTAGGTTCGTATCGTGAATTCTTAAAGAACCTCCACCTACTTCTATACCATTGCATACAAAGTCGTAAGCTTTTGCACGCACCTGCTCAGGATGTTCATCCAACAAAGGAATATCATCAGGATTAGGCATAGTAAACGGATGGTGAGTAGCCATTAGTCTCTGCTCCTCTTCACTCCATTCAAATAGAGGGAAATCAACAATCCAAAGACACTTAAACACGTTCTTGTCTTTAAGTCCAAGAAGGTCTCCCATCTCCAAACGAAGAGAGCACAATTGAACACGTGTCTTATTAACATTATCACCGCTCAATATAAGAACCAAATCACCATCATTGGCTCCCATTACGGTCTTAATCTCGTTAAGTTCCTCTGTAGAATAGAATTTATCAATACTACTCTTTATGCTACCATCAGAGTTATATTTAATAAATACAAGTCCCTTTGCACCAACCTGAGGTTTCTTAACGAAATCAGTAAGTTCGTTCAACTGTTTGCGGCTATAGTCTGCACAACCAGGAACACAAATACCACCAATATATTTAGCTTCATTGAAAACAGAGAAGTCTCCCTTTCCTGTAAAAGCATCCTTAAGTTCTACGAATTCCATACCAAATCTGGTATCAGGCTTGTCACTACCATAACGACGCATAGCTTCATGCCAAGTCATCTGCTCTAATTTTGGAATTTCAACGCCACGAATTTCCTTAAACAAGTTACGGGCCATTTCCTCAAACAAGTTGATAACATCATCTTGATCAACAAAGCTCATTTCACAGTCAATCTGTGTAAACTCTGGTTGACGATCAGCACGAAGATCCTCGTCGCGGAAACACTTTGCTATTTGGAAATAACGATCAAAACCAGCAACCATTAGAAGCTGTTTCAATGTCTGTGGGCTTTGTGGAAGGGCATAGAATTGTCCTGGATTCATACGACTAGGAACAACAAAGTCGCGAGCTCCCTCAGGAGTGCTACCAATAAGAATAGGAGTTTCAACCTCCATAAAATTCTGACTGTCCAGGAAATTACGTATAAGAATTGTCATACGATGGCGAAGTTCCATATTCTTGCGTACAACCGCACGTCTAAGATCAAGATAACGATACCTCATACGAATATCGTCACCACCGTCTGTATTATCTTCTATAGTAAAAGGAGGGGTTAGACTTGGCGAAAGCACATTCAGCTCTTTAACAAGAATCTCTATATCACCAGTTTCTATCTTAGAGTTTTTACTCTGACGTTCACTGACAACACCTTTGATTTGAATGCAAAATTCACGACCCAATTTATTAGCTTCATCACAAAGAGTTTTATCATCTGCCTCATTAAAAACTAACTGAGTTATACCATATCGATCACGTAGATCAACAAATGTCATACCACCCATTTTCCTTGAGCGCTGCACCCAACCGGCAAGAGTAACATCCTTGCCAGTGTCAGAGAGTCTTAGCTCTCCACATGTGTTACTTCTATACATAATATGTATGTTTATTATTCTTTTCTGACTTGCAAAGTTACACTTTTTTTATGGTATTACATAATATTAATATATCGTTTTACTATAAAAAGATGTTAACACGTGCAATAATGACATTATTGCATATAAATAAAGCTACAAATATTTACACGCATGACAATATATATAAAAGAATGGTTTGGATAATGTCATTATTTTTTGTAATTTAGCACACAATTAACATGTGGAACTATTATACAATGAAAAAAACACTATTCTTTATCCTTTTTCTATCAACATTTGTCTGCCATATTAATGCACAACAAATGCAAGCACGTCTTGACCATTATTCCACAACAAATGGCCTTACAAGCAATTCCATCAGCGATATTATACAAGATAAGTTCGGCTTTATGTGGATAGCCACATGGAATGGTTTAAACAGATTTGACGGATATAATTTTCAAAACTACGCTACTGGCAAAGCCAGTGGTATAAAGAACTTCCACAACAGAATACTTGATTTACAAACAGACCTACAGGGAAATATCTGGATGATAATGTATGACAACAGAGTGTTTGTACTCAATCGTCACACAGATTGCATAACTAATGCTTTTAATGGTATTAAAGATTGCGACAACATGAAAATATACGATACGCTTACTGAGAATAAATATAAAATCAGCAATGCTTTAACAATATCTCCAGACGGTAATGTATATATTATAATACCTAAGAAAGGAATTTACCAGCTTTATGTCAATAGAAATGTACATTCGATTAAAAAGATTTTTGATGACAGAAGGCATATTTATAATATGACATGCGATGCTTACGGCAACTTATGGATTGGAACACAAAAAGGTCTGATTATGGTTGACAAAAGTACAGGCAGAACAATTGGTAAATTAATGGTTCCTGGCGAACATTACAATACCATGGGCTTTGTTGGCTCTGATTTATATCTAGGTACCCAAAGCGGAAAAATAATAATACGTGATACAAAAAGATGCACAAGTAGATATCTCGACATTAAGAATGCAGACCACTCTCCTATTACAGCTTTGCATGTTGACTCCAAAGGACTTGTTTGGTTTACCACAAAAAAACAAGGAATATCTATGCTTAACCCTAAAACGAAAGAAGTAAAATCGTTTACACAGAAAGTAAGCATACCTGAGAATGACATAAATGGATGTACTGTTTTCGAAACAGGCGACGTACTATGGGCAAGGATGAATCATGGTGGCTTTGGAGTGTATGACAGAGTAACAGGGCAGATGAATTATTTCTATAACAGTCCAAAAGACACTTGGAATCTAAGCAATACCGTAACAACATATATGGCACTTAATGAAGGAGTGGTATGGATGTCGACCATAAGACGCGGGCTAGAGAAACTATCTATAGTACACAACAAAATAAAACTAATTGTTCCAATACCAGAAAGTAATGAATATGGCATTAATGAAATAAGAGCTATCATTTATGGCAAAAAAGCCAACTGTATTCTAATATCAAACAAAGCTGGAGAAGTATATAAACTACGAAGTAAAGATTTAAATCTTGCAAGCAAAACACCAATGCTCAAGATAAAAGGCAGAATATACGGCATGATGGAAGATCATTTCGGGAATATATGGATAAGTACAAAAGGAAATGGATTATACATACTTAAATATGGACAAAATTCTCCTATAAAAGTTGATTATCCGTTCACTTCGCAAAATATATACAATACTAAAGAAGACAAGTATGGAAATATATGGATTGCAACATACAACGGAGGTGTAAATATACTTATAAACAAAGGTAATGGTCAGTATAAACTTATTACTCCAAAGTATATAAAAGGCTACGGGAAAGATCAATTTTTAAAAGTGAGAACTATTGAAATAGATAATGAAAGTGTTGTCTGGGCAGGAACTTCAGATGGAATAATACTTCTTAAATTCAATAATCGCAAAAAAGCCGTTGAAGCTTATACATTAAAACAAACAAAAAACATTGATGAGCAAATGGCTAATAATGATATAGTTGAGATAAAAAAATCACCAAATGGAGACATGTGGATAGCCACAAACGGTGGAGGACTAATAAAATCAATCGGTAAGGATAATGAAAATAGATGGAGATTTCAGAACTTTGGACAGTCAAACGGTCTGCCTAGCGAAGAATTACGTGGAATAACATTTACTAAAGAAGGACATGTATGGTTTTCTTGTGACCAAATAATCTGTTCGTATGATCCACAAAAGCAGTTGTTTACAACATTCTCTATGCAAGATGGCGTTGGGGATATAGCCTGTTCTGAATGTTCAGCTTACACATTGCCCGATAACAGAATGTTGTTTGGTACTTTAAATGGATACTATATTATCAACAAGAAGTTACTAACTACGACAAGCGGTTCTGACTTTAAACTTGCAATTACAGACTTTTATGTTAATGATAAATTGATGACTCCACGCAGCAATAAGACTTATGATTATTACATACCTGATAGTGCTGAAGTTGAATTACCATCAAGGTCAAGTGTATTCGCTATAAAATTTGCATCTCTTAATTATCAGTTGCAACATCGTGTACACTATATGTATATGTTAGAGAAATATGATGATAAATGGATGAATGCCAATGATACAAGGACCGTAAGTTATAGTGATGTACCTGCTGGTGAATATACTTTTAGAGTAAAGGCTTTTTTACTTGAAAACCCGAATAAATATGACGAACGAAAAATTAAGATTATTGTTCCTCCTTATGCTTTTATGTCAACAACCGCATTATGGGTTTATATTATTTTATTTATCGGAGGCATATTCGGTGTCATATTATGGAGAAAGAATATAAACGAAAATACAAGAAATAATATGAGGGTTCTAAAAGTTGGCCCCGAAGAAATAGCATTTCTGAATAATGAAGATTTTAATTTTGTAAAGAGTCTACAAGACTGGCTTGAGTTGCACTATGCAGATGCCAACATAAAGATTGAGGATATGGTACACAAGACAAATATGTCTCGCACAGCTTTTTATACTCAATTAAAGACACTTACAGGCATGTCACCAAAAGAGTTTGTGAGTGAATTCAGGTTGAAAAAAGCATGCATGTATCTAGAAAATGACTCATGTACTATTGCCGAAGTTGCATACCGCACAGGATTCAATGATCCAGTATATTTCACTCGCTTATTTAAACAGAAAAAAGGAAAAACTCCTACTCAATATAGGGAAAATAAAGTGAAAGCGAAAGAATGAAAAGCAGTTAGCTTTTCATTCTTTTAACTCAATATTGTGAAACGGGCGAATTTAAGAAGAAGCATTTTAGTTCCAGTATTTTTGAAACTAACTGTGGCTTTAAGATTTTCGCCCTCTCCTTCTAATTTATCAACTGTCCCGACACCAAATCTCTGATGCTCGATAACACTGCCTAAATGCAGACCTTTAGGAAGTTCCATAGGTTTAGCAGCAGGCTCAACTTGTTTTTTCAAAGGTTGTAGAGTCGAACGCTGAAAATTTTGTTCTGTATTTTGTGGTTTATTTGATATACTTTTGAAAGTATCTATCTGATGAGTCTGTCTTGGACGTTCAAATATCTTAGTTCCACCGAAATCAGAACTTTCATCTTCAACATCAATGTATCTTGGATCAATATCTTTCAAAAATCTACTAGGAGTGTCAAACTCCATCTTACCATATCGCCACCTATTTTTAGCACTTGTAAGAATGCAATGCTTTTCAGCACGAGTTATTGCCACGTAAAACAATCTACGCTCTTCTTCAAGTTCCCTCATACTATTGAGACTCATCTGACTTGGAAAAATATTTTCTTCCATTCCAACAATGAATACAGTTGGGAATTCAAGTCCTTTTGCGGCATGAATAGTCATCAAACTTACACGGCTATCTTCTCCGTCATCACTATCCAAATCTGTAAGAAGAGCAACCTCCTGTATAAAATCTATCAATCCAAGATGTTCTACATCACCTTCTTCCATTCGTATATCTACGAAATCTTTAAGTCCATTGGCAAATTCAGATAAGTTTTCCTGACGAGAAAGACTTTCAGGATCATTAGAACCGAATATATCGGCACTCATCCCACTTTGTTTTATAATATCGGTACCAAGATCTGAGGCATTATCTATACTTAAGCGAGCAATGAAACCATTAATCAGTTCTGCAAAGTTCGAAAGTTTCGTTATCGCTCCGTTGTTCACAGAAAGTCCATACTTAACTGGGTGGCAAATAACTTCCCAAAAACTAATTGCGTTTTGCTGTGCACAAGATGCTATCTTTGTTATTGTAGTATTTCCTATTCCTCTTGCAGGATAATTGATAATTCTCTTTATTGCTTCCTCATCATCTGGATTTACAATAACACGAAAATAAGCCAGAACATCTTTTATCTCCTTTCGCTGATAAAAACTCAGTCCACCAAATATACGATAAGGTATTCCCTGTTTACGCATCTCTTCCTCAAAACTCCTGCTTTGAGAATTTGTACGATACAATATTGCTATATCACTATATTCGCAACAGTCATTACGTTTAATTCGCTTGATGTCTCGGCAGACAACAGCAGCTTCTTCCTTATCACTGTAAACAGGCTTATAGAGTAATTTTTCGCCTTTCTCATTATCGCTGAACACATCCTTATGAATCTGGCGCTGATTATGACTTATAAGACTATTTGCTGCCTGAACGATTCGCTGCGTTGAACGATAATTCTGTTCTAGTTTAAATAATTTGCTTTCAGGATATATCTTCTGAAAATCAAGTATATTATCTATATTAGCTCCACGAAATCCATAAATACTCTGTGCATCATCCCCGACAACGCAAACACGTCTATTATCTTCAGTAAGTTGCTGCACAATACATTGCTGCACATAGTTTGTATCCTGATACTCGTCTACAAGAACATACTTAAAACGCTCAGAATATTTTTTCCTTACATCCTCATGTTCCTTAAACAATCGCCAAGTCATCACAAGCAGATCATCAAAATCCATTGCGTTAGCATTTTGACAACGTTGTTGATAAGCTAAATATATATTATAAATTTCCGGTTGTTTTGAATTTCTGTCACGTTCTAGCACTTCCCTATCATTCGCATATTGCTCTGCCATCACTAAATGATTTTTAGCCATGCTGATACGCGAATGAACATTTGCTGGTTTATAAGCTTTATCGTCCAAGCCCATTTCTTTTACAATACTCTTGATAAGCGATCTACTATCTGCTTCATCATATATGGTAAAAGTAGAATTATATCCAATCTTTTCAGCCTCAAAACGCAAAATACGTGAGAAGATACTATGAAAGGTTCCCATATACAAACTACGAGCCCTCTCATGCCCTACAAGTCCACCGATACGAATTTTCATCTCCGCAGCAGCCTTATTTGTAAAGGTCAAAGCCAAGATATTCCATGGCGTATAGTTCAACTCATCAAGCAGATAAGCTATCTTATATGTCAGCACACGTGTTTTACCCGATCCTGCACCGGCAATTACCAGTTGCGGACCAGAACAAAATTCCACTGCGGCACGCTGTCCGCTATTTAATTCGTCTAGGAGCATTATAAAAATATAGAAACATTTTATCTTGAGTAAACACCGCCCGCTGAAGTTGAAGGATTATAGTCCTCACCCTCTTTAGGGAAACTTGGAATAAATTTCATATTACTCAATATCTGTCTTTGGCGTTTACGCATATAACGTCCAGGATTCTTACTGCTGAACTTACGAGGATTAGGCAACGTTGCTGCAATAAGCGCACAATCAGAACGACTCAGATCTTCAGCCTTTTTACCGAAATTATACTCAGCAACAGCATCTGCGCCATATATACCATCCCCCATCTCAATAGAATTAAGATACACTTCCATTATACGCTGCTTACTCCACAACAATTCTGTAAGAGCAGTGAAATAAACTTCAAATCCCTTGCGCACCCATGAACGTCCTGGCCACAGAAACACATTTTTAGCAGTTTGCTGACTAATTGTACTTGCTCCTAGTTTGTGCTTGCCTCCCTGAAGATTTCTTTTAGCAGCCTTTTCAATAGCATCATAATCAAAACCATGATGCAGCAGGAATCTTTGATCTTCACTTGCCATTACAGCAACAGGAAGATGTTCTGATATCTCATCAATGGGAACCCAATGATGATGAAGCGTCATACTTTCGCCTTCAGCTACTTGCTGAAAACATCTGATAAACATTAATGGCGTGAAATAAACGGGAATAAAACGAAGTACAACTACCGCAAAGATAGTTGAAGCAAAAAACAAGGATACCCCCCATCTAACAATTTTCCAGACTTTAGTTTTCATTTACTAAAAAAATAGGGGCACACCAAAACAGTATGCTCCCCAATATTAAAATTTGTTTAACTTATTTTATTCTGAAAGAGTTCCGTTGTTTGCCGCATTAACCATAGCTGGACTAGCATACAAATAAACTTCTACTCTACGGTTCTGCTGACGTCCAGTAGCAGTTGCGTTGTCAGCAACAGGAGAAGAACTTCCCTTGCCTTCTACCTTTTGGAACTGATAAGGCGAAACGCCACAACTCTTAAGATAATCTACAACACTCTGTGCACGACTGTTGCTCAATGGGATATTGATACCATCATTACCTGTGTTATCAGTATGACCATAGATATCTACGTGGCAATCAGAATTATTCTTTAATACAGAAGAGAATTTAGAAAGGTCATTCTTTGAACCTGAATTCAAAATAGCTTTGTTTGTAGCAAACAGAATACCACTGTCAAATGTTACTTTAACAGCCTTTAGACCATTGGCATCTGTAATCTCTTCAACCTTAGCGTTATTAACCTTTGCAGCTTCTGCAGCAACTTTATCCATATGATGTCCAATAACGGCACCAGTTCCTGCACCAACTGCACCACCAATAGCAGCACCAACTGCGGTGTTACCAGCTATTTTACCTATGATTGCGCCTAGAACAGCACCACCACCTGTGCCGATAAGAGCTCCTGTACCTTGCTTTGTTGCGCAACTAAAAACTGTTAGGAAACAAAGTCCTAATGTGGCGATCTTTATTTTTTTCATAATCACTAATAATTTATGTTACACGTATCTGACTGCAAAGATAAAGTAAATGAGTGGAAAATCAAAATAAAACATGTTTAAATTTTATTTTACCGAGCACAGCTTCTATCATCGAATATACGCCCCAAGTTTATGAGTAAGAATAAAATAAATAATGTTTTTTTTAATTTGTACACGATGGTTACCAACATTTTTTTGTAATTTTGCAAACAAATTAAAATATAAGAACTTAATATAATGGCAAAAGAACTTAAAGAACTTACCAAGCGAGCTGACAACTATAGTCAGTGGTACAACGATTTGGTATCAAAGGCAGACCTAGCTGAACAGGCACCTGTCCGTGGTTGTATGGTAATTAAACCATACGGTTTCGCTATTTGGGAAAAAATGAAGGAGCAACTTGACAAAGAATTCAAGAAAACAGGTGTGCAAAATGCATACTTTCCTCTCTTAATTCCAAAGAGTTTCCTTAGCAAAGAAGCTGAACACGTTAAAGGTTTTGCCAAGGAATGTGCTGTCGTAACTCATTACAGACTTAAATCAAGTGAAGATGGAAACACGGTTGTTGTTGATCCAGCTGCTAAACTTGACGAAGAACTGATAATCCGTCCTACTTCTGAAACTATTATATGGAATACATATAGGGGATGGATACATTCTTGGAGGGATCTTCCTCTAATGTGCAACCAGTGGTGTAACGTTATGCGTTGGGAAATGCGCACACGTCCTTTCCTTCGCACATCAGAATTCCTTTGGCAAGAAGGTCATACTGCACATGCAACTCGCGAAGAAGCAGAAGCAGAAGCACAGAAGATGCTCAAAGTATATGCTGACTTTGCTGAAAATTGGATGGCCGTTCCAGTATTACAAGGCGTAAAGAGCGAAACAGAACGTTTTGCCGGTGCACTTGATACTTACACTATTGAGGCTATGATGCAGGATGGAAAGGCTCTACAGAGCGGAACAAGTCACTTCCTTGGACAAAACTTCGCAAAGAGTTTTGATGTGACATTCCTAAACAAAGAAAACAAGCCTGAATATGTATGGGCAACATCATGGGGAGTAAGCACACGCCTTATGGGTGCACTCATAATGGTTCACAGCGATGATAATGGACTTGTTCTTCCTCCAAAGCTAGCTCCTATTGAGGTAGTAATAGTACCTATATTCAAGGGTGACGAACAGCATGATGCTATTTCAGCTAAACTGCAACCTGTAATAGACAAACTACAGGAACTTGGAGTAAGCGTTAAATATGATGACTCTGACAATAAGAGACCTGGATTCAAATTTGCTGACTATGAACTGAAAGGTGTTCCAGTACGTCTAGTAATGGGTGGACGTGATTTGGAAAACAACACGATCGAAATCATGCGACGTGACACTTTGGAAAAAGAGAACGTTAGCTTTGACGGAATTGTTGAGCGAGTTAAAGACTTGCTTGATGATATTCAGAACAACATGTTTGAGAAAGCAAGAAAATATCGTGATGCTCACGTTTACGAATGTGACAACTATGATGAATTCAAGGAACGTGTTAAAGATGGTGGTTTCTATCTATGTCACTGGGATGGTACTGAAGAAACAGAAGCAAAGATTAAAGAAGACACTCAGGCTACTATAAGATGTGTTCCATTTGCTTACGAGCAAACAGAAGGCATTGACATGGTATCAGGCAAACCTGCTAAATGTCGTGTAATTATAGCAAGAAGTTACTAATAATAGTAATCAAATAAAACAGAATTAAATCCCTTCTCTTAATTGATGAAGGGATTTATTTTTATTATTTGATGATACACAATATATAAAATCAGAATATCACTATTTATTAAACGTTTAATATTTTATAAAAAACTGATTTTATCGTATGAGTATTCAAAATCTTTATTACTTTTGCGATAACATTAATATCATTTACAAAAATTAGAGACAATGAAAAAGATTATTACAATAGCAATGATGCTGATGGCATTTTTCACAATGGCTTCTGCACAAAAGCAAGCAGACATTAGATTTGACAAAGTGACTGTTGATCTTGGCACTTTTTCTGAAAAAGATCCTGTTCAGAAAACAACATTTGTATTTACAAATGTAGGTGATGGTCCTCTTGTTATCAATCAGGCTGTCGCAAGTTGTGGATGTACAGTTCCTTCTTATCCAAAGGCACCTATAATGCCAGGACAAAAAGGTGAAATAAAGGTTACATATAATGGTGCTGGCAAATTCCCGGGCAAATTCAAAAAGAGCATCACAATACGCACAAACGGCAAGACTGAGATGACACGCCTTTATATAGAAGGTGTTATGAACGAAGCTAAATAAAGCTCATCATTCCAGAATTTACATTTACACAATAAGCAAAAAAACTTTATAACGTTGTCATCTGACTTCAAAACGTTATAAAGTTTTTTTTAATGTTATTAATGCTATTTTGTAACTACAGATAAGATAATCTGAACATCCGATCCACATTTATAGTTCATCGGACAAATTATGTTTAATAGATCAGGTATAAAAATTACTAAGTCCAAAGACCATTTACAGAGAACACTCCCCATAAATAAAAGAAGAATCCAAAAAAACATAAAACAAACCTACATTACCTACATTTTTGACTTAAATGATTACTAATCAACATATTAACCCATGTATATTAGTGCCTTTTCCTACATCTTTCCTACATGATTCCTACATTATAAGCACGTATTTGTACTAAAAACGGTTGATTTTGCCCCAATCGCAACACGAAAATCGCTTTTTAGGTTGGACCATTAGGTCATGTTTTCATCAGTAAAGCAAATCATTATGATGCCTTTCATGGAATTGTGAATATAGAAATCTCATTTCTCTTTGTAAATGAAATTTGGAAACAAAACTGATTTATAAAACATTTCGATATGTCTACCTTTTCCGTAAGGGATTTCAGAAACTATAAAGTTAGTCAGTAACAACTTAAAAAAATGTATCGTGATTTAGTAAGTATAACGATAAATATTTATAATCAAATCCTCTTATAGTCAAAATGCATGAAGTACAACAAATATAAAATCACCTTTTTCGGTGCGACTTTGAGTAATAAGGCCCTAATCACTCTGTAAAGCATGTAGGATTACCGAGTGATTAGGGCCTAATCACTCCCTAAAATGTATAACAATGACTATGACTGGAATAGGTATACACATTTGTAGTTATACATTCTGAAACACTATACATATTTTTTAAACCCTTACTGATATACTTTACGAATACTGAAATCCTTTACAGAAACAATTGATATATTGAAATCTTATTACAAATCAGTTTAATATGTACATTTCTCTTACAAAGTTAAATAAAATTCCTCTATACACAAATACATTCCCATGAAAAACACCACGGTGGTTTGCCTTGCGGCTGGAGGCGTGAAGCCTCCAAAGAGCAACTACCTAAATTGCATTCTCATCTCTGCCGGAGTCTTCATACAGTTACTCATGTGTGGTCTTTTGTTATTATAGAAATTAATAATGGAGCTTATAATTTTCCTTGCATCCTCTAAGTTTTTAGGTCTGTCCATACGATACAGCCATTCCTGTTTGATAATCCCATTCACTCGTTCGGCAATGGCATTGTCAGTAGGTTTGTAATCCTCTGTCATGCTGATCGTGGCAGAAATGGAATTAAGTCGTTCCACATAAGCATTGCAACAATATTGTGAACCTCGGTCTGAATGATGTATAAGTTTACTTAAATCAGAGTTACCAGCTTGCTTTATAGCCTGCTCCAAAGCTGCTATAGTATTGGTAGCCATAAGCGTGTCGGACAATGTCCAGCCGATTATCTCGTGTGTAAAGGCATCAGTGATAAGATGTAGATAACACACACCGTCTTTTGTTTCTATATAAGTAATATCAGCAACCCATAACTCATTGGGAGCAGTCGGTATAAAGTTCTTGATCATATTCTTGTACTTGTGATAATGGTGATTTGAATTTGTCGTATGCCGTTTACGCTGGGGTTTAAGCATAAGATGGTGAAAATGCAACAAAGCGTAGAATTTATCTCGCCCAACCATCTTTTCTGCATATAACTCCTTAAGCATGATAAAGAGTTTGTATGCTCCTATGCCTGGAGCTTCATTGCGTACTTCTCTGACTATACTGATAGTTGTTGTCTCTGTCAATTTCCGTTTTTCCAGCATCTCCTTGCTTACTGAATAATAGCCTACACGTGTTTTACCAAACAGCCCACTCAGACATTCTATTGATAGATTAGAATGTCTGGTGCGAAGGCTATTTACTGTTTGGCGCCAGCTTTTTTTAATAAGTCGATTCCGTAATCTTCCTTGCCGATTTTTAATAACTCATTAAGAGCTTCATTGCGAAGTTCGGAATACTCAAGAGCTTTACGAAGGCAAGATATCTCATACTCAAGTTGCTCTTCTTTTGTCTTAACCAAAGCTGCTTTGGCTTCATCTTTTTTCTTACGCATACTCATTACCTTTTGTATTGTTGCTGTTGACAAAGATAATGATTTATTGGTTAAGGGAAACTCTTTTTCCCACAAATGTAAAGAATGGGCTGCCAATATCCCATATTTGCGAGCAGTAAAACCATATGACAAATCATGCTCATACATGTCTTTTAATGCTTGAAGCTTGAAGTCACGACTGTAACTTCGATGTTCCTTTTTTTTCTTTTGATTTTCCATCATTTAATTGTTAAAACGATGTATACCTTTTCTGTATTAAGTCACAACGGACTATCATACATAAGCTAACATATTGTATAACAATACGTTTCGCAAAAACATGTAGGAAACGGCATGTAAAAATCAAAATAAATATTTTTTTTGATAGTCATGATTCAATTGGTTTCATAACTTTACAGATGAAAAAAACTATATTGGAGAGAATCGTATGATGAATTATTAAATATCATATTTGCGAAAAAAACGCCAATAACAGGTATGATTTGGAGTTTGTTGTCACTTTTACCCTGATAATGTCACTTAATGTCACTCGCTCATCCCTTACAAACAAAGGGTTTGTGACAAAGTGACATTAGTGGCATTAAAAAAACTTTTTCTGTTGGAGACAACTACTGTTTCAGTTAACCTCAACATAACGGAATTAAATGTTTGGATATTAAAAAGGGGTTATTAATAAATAGGAACAAAAAAAGAGGCAGTCACCCACCTCTTTTATAAATAATGAACGTAAAAACGAACATTAATATGTTTTTAATTGATTACTTCTTCAATGAATCTCTATACCATTCATAAAGACGTTCTACACCATCATTAATCTCAACTTTATGAGTCCAACCGAGACGATGAAGTTTATCAACATCTATCAACTTACGAGGAGTACCATTTGGTTTGCTATCATCCCAGATAACATCCCCTTCAAAGCCGACAGTCCTTACAACAAGGTTTGCAAGTTCCTTAATGGTTAGTTCTTTACCAGTACCAACATTTATATGACAGTTGCGAATCTCACCCAACTTAGGCAATGCTCCACCACGACCTTCACTATTATTTCTATCAACTGCACCATTGATCTTTGCGCCATAGAATACGCTTGAATACTTCTCAATACCAATGATATCTTTGAAATCAACATTTAGTAATACGTGAACGCTGGCATCTGCCATGTCTTCGCTCCATAAGAATTCACGAAGCGGACTTCCGTCACCCCAAAGAGTAACCTTATTGTTTTCTATTCCATAGAAAGCAAGAGCCTTAAGAATACGTTGTTCATCATTCTTGCCGTCAACATTACCCTCACCGATGATTGCAATCAACTTGTCGGTAGGATTTATAGGACGCTTGTCCATATCCACACGAATCTCATCCCAGTTATTGTCATGGATGAGTTTAGCCAAGTAAATCTTGCGCATCATGGCTGGCATGACATGACTATTCTCCAAATGGAAATTATCATTAGGACCATAAAGATTTGTAGGCATAACAGCGATATAGTTTGTACCATACTGCAAGTTATAGCTCTCACACATTTTAAGTCCGGCAATCTTTGCGATTGCATACTCTTCATTAGTATATTCCAATGGAGAAGTAAGCAAAGACTCTTCCTTCATTGGCTGCGGAGCATTTTTAGGATATATACAAGTACTACCCAAAAACAAAAGTTTCTTCACCCCATGTGAATATGCATTACTGATTACATTACACTGAATCTTCATATTCTGCATAATGAAATCTGCACGATAAAGAGAATTGGCAATAATGCCACCAACAAATGCTGCAGCAAGAACCACAGCATCAGGGCGCTCTTCATCAAAGAATTTCTTTACAGCATACTGATCGGTCAGGTCGAGTTCATGATGACCACGACCAATCAGATTATTATAACCTCTTGATTTAAGGTTATTCCAAATTGCCGATCCTACAAGTCCATGATGACCGGCAACATATATCTTACTATTCTTATCCAACATAATTATTATTTCACAATACCCTTCTCAAGATATTCTGCCAAATTAGTTCTCACACGTTCAGCCGCACCATCAGAAGCAATCTTTGCCATATCACTGTCTACCATGATATTTACAAGTTCCTCAAAACTTGTCCTACTTGGATTCCAACCAAGTTCAGCCTTAGCCTTTGTTGGGTCACCCCAAAGATTGACAACATCAGTTGGACGATAGAAATCTGGGCTAACCTCAATAACTACTTTTCCAGTAGCCTTGTCAATTCCCTTCTCATCCATTCCTTCACCTTCGAATTCAAGTTCTATACCAACACGCTTGAAGGCATGGTAGCAGAATTCACGCACACTATGCTGAACACCAGTAGCAATAACAAAGTCCTCAGGCTTCTTGTGCTGAAGAATCAGCCACATACATTCTACATAATCCTTTGCGTATCCCCAGTCACGAAGTGAACCCAAGTTACCCAGGAATAGTTTTTCCTGCTTACCCTGCTTAATGCGAGCTACAGCAAGTGTAATCTTTCTTGTTACGAAAGTCTCTCCTCTTCGCTCACTCTCATGGTTAAACAAAATACCAGAGCAGCAGAACATGTTATAGGCCTCACGATACTCTCTGACAATCCAGAAGCCGTATTGCTTAGCTACAGCATAAGGACTGTATGGATGGAATGGTGTATTCTCATTCTGAGGAACTTCTTCAACCTTTCCATACAACTCAGATGTTGATGCCTGATAAATTCTACATGTATCGGTCATACCTAACTGGCGAACAGCCTCCAAGACACGCAATACACCAACAGCATCAACATCAGCAGTGAACTCAGGAGAGTCAAAACTCACCTGAACATGACTCTGTGCAGCAAGATTATATATTTCTGTTGGGTGAACCTTTCCTATAACACCCAATATACTCATTGAATCACCAAGATCAGCATAATGAAGATGGAAATTTGGTTCTCCCTCCAAATGTGCGATACGTTCACGATAATCTACTGATGAACGACGGATTGTACCATGTACATCATAACCCTTATCAAGCAAAAATTCTGCAAGATAAGAACCATCCTGCCCCGTAATACCGGTAATTAAAGCAACTTTCTTTTCCATGAATTATTTATATTCTTTATACACCTTTATTTATAAATAAAGGTTAATTATTTATTTTTCTAGGTCTTCAGCAAACTGCTTGATACGCTGTTCTTCACTAAGCTTGCAAATCAACAACTTACCATCATCTTCTGCTACAATATACCCATCCAGTCCCTGAATTACTACCTTTTTTTCTTTCAGTGCATGAACGATGGTATTATGCGTATCAAACAAAGATACGTTATCACCAATAACACTATTTCCATAAAGATCCTTGCGATTTTGCATAAGTAGACTTCCCCATGTACCAAGATCACTCCATCCGAAATTAGCTGGACAAACAAAAATTTCTTCAGCTTTTTCCATTATGGCGTAGTCTACAGAGATATTATCGCATTCGCAATAATACTTATCTATCATTTCCTGCTCTTGTGGAGTTCCATAAATACCAAGCATGCTTTCAAACAACTTTGCCATTGAAGGTTGATAAACTCTGAAAGCATTTACAATAGTACTGACATTCCAAATGAATATACCAGCATTCCAAAAATAATTATTCTTACGAATATACTGTTCGGCTGTATTCAAATCTGGTTTTTCACGGAAAGAATCAACACGAAATATTTCTTTGTTGCGAGGAGAATGCACAGATAGGTCTGCTTGAATGTAACCATACCCTGTCTCAGGTCTATTAGGTTTCATGCCAAGGGTGACAATAGAATCTGTCTCACCAGTGAATTTCATGCAAGACTTCACTACTCGCGCAAACTCGGCAGTATCTGTAACAATATGATCACTTGGACTGACAACAATATTAGCTTTAGGATCTACTGACTTTATCTTCCAACTAACATAAGCTATACATGGAGCTGTGTTTCTGCGACATGGTTCAAGAAGGATATTCTTTAATGGTACCTCAGGCAGTTGCTCGTGGCATTTATCAAAATATTTCTTGTTAGTAACAATCCACACATTTTCAGGGTCGCAAATATCTTTGAAACGATCCATTGTTAGCTGAAGCAACGATTTGCCTACTCCAAGAACATCAATAAATTGCTTGGGGCATTCCTGAGTACTCATCGGCCAGAATCTGCTCCCAACTCCACCAGCCATTATAACTAAATGGTTATTCTTATCTGCCATATCTATATTATAGTTTTTTAAAGATGCTTCAAAGTTAAACAATTTTTTCCTATATACAAAGAAAGGGCAGATAAAATCTGCCCTTTCCATATAATAAACCGAGTTGAAACCTTAACATCTCGGCATATATTCAATTATTTCGCATATAAAGCAACAATTGTCTCATAGAGTTCTTGCTTGCCTGAAGTCTGCTTTGGCTCTTCAACCTTCTTGCCGTATTCGTAAACCTGCTCGAAAGAAAGTTTACCTGCTTCGAAGTCTTTACCAAGACCATTGTCGAAGCTAGCATAACGATCCTTCTTCATCTTAGGAAGTGCGCTTTCTTCCAAGATTGCAGCCGCATTCTCCAAAGCACGAGCCATAGCATCCATACCGCTGATATGAGCGATAAATAGATCTTCAGGATCAGTTGAGTTACGACGAAGCTTAGCATCGAAGTTTGTACCACCATTGCCAAGACCACCGTTGCGAATAATCTCAAGCATAGCCTGTGTCAACTCATAATTGTCAATTGGGAACTGGTCTGTATCCCATCCATTCTGAGCGTCACCACGGTTAGCATCGATAGAACCGAGCATACCATTGTCAACAGCAACAGCAAGTTCATGCTCGAAAGTATGACCAGCAAGAGTTGCGTGGTTAACCTCGATATTTACCTTGAAGTCCTTGTCAAGATTATGAGCTTTCAAGAAACCTACAACAGTCTCTGTATCTACATCATACTGATGCTTTGTTGGCTCCATTGGTTTTGGCTCAATAAGGAATGTACCTGTAAAGCCCTTAGAACGAGCATAGTCACGAGCAGCTGTAAGCATCTGTGCCATGTGCTCTTTCTCACGTTTCTGATCTGTGTTAAGAAGGCTCATATAACCTTCACGTCCACCCCAGAATACATAGTTTGTACCACCCAACTTAATAGTTGCGTCAATAGCGTTCTTTATCTGTACGATAGCACGTGCAACAACATCAAAGTCTGGGTTTGTAGAAGCACCATTCATGTAACGCTTGTTACTGAATACGTTTGCTGTACCCCAAAGAAGATGCTTGTCAGGATTTTGAGCAAGTTTTGCTTTCAAGTAATCTGTAACAGCTACCATACGAGCCTCATACTCTTCAACATCCTTACCTTCGTCTACCAAGTCGATGTCATGGAAACAGAAATAGTTGATACCCAACTTATCCATAATCTCGAAACCAGCATCAGCCTTATCTTTAGCACGCTGTACAGCGTCTGCAGCCTTATCCCATTCATAAGAACGAGTCTGTCCACCAAACTGGTCTCCACTAGCTCCACCCAGTGTATGCCACCAAGCCATAGCGAACTTCAACCAATCCTTCATTTTCTTACCCATTACGACCTTTTCTGAATCATAATAGTGGAAAGCCATAGGGTTCTTACTTTTTGTTCCTTCAAAAGGAATCTTACCAATCTGTGGAAAATACTCTTTTGCCATAATTTTAAATATTTAGGTTTTTAAATCAAATTTATCTTAGGTTTATTTATTAATAGACGCTGCTAAAGCTTCTTTCCATTCTGCATAAGCACTGAGATATGCATCACGTTTTGTTTCGTCAGGTTCTATTACATCCAATTTCTTCAATGTTGAGAATGCTTCTACATTATCTTTATAGATACCTGCACCAATACCAGCACCCTTAGCTGCACCAACACTGCCGTCTGTATCATATAATTCAATTGTTGCACCGCTAACACCAGCTAGCGTGTCTCTGAACATTGGGCTCAGGAACATGTTTGCCTTGCCAGCATGGATGTCATTAATATTCATTCCCATGTGCTGCATAACTTCCATACCATAACAGAAACTGAATACGATACCTTCTTGTGCTGCACGAACGAGATGTGCCTGATTATGCTTATTGAAACTCAATCCTTGAACAGAGCAGCCTACTTCCTTGTTTTCAAGTACTCTTTCAGCACCATTTCCAAATGGTATAATCTTAACACCTTCACTACCAATAGGCACAGACAATGCAAGATCATTCATTTCGTTATAGCTATAGTTTGGAGTGATATTTCTATGTACCCATGCATTCAAGATACCAGTACCATTGATGCAAAGTAATACACCAAGACGGTCAAGTTCTGTTGTATAGTTGGCATGTGCAAATGTATTTACACGACTCTTTGGATCATAGTTTACATCACCGAGCACACCATATACAACACCTGATGTTCCGGCTGTACTTGCAATTTCGCCAGGATTAAACACATTAAGGCTGACGGCATTGTTTGGTTGATCACCAGCACGATAGCTGATAGGTGTACCTTCCTTGAGTCCAAGTTCCTTAGCTGCTTCAAGAGAAACTTCACCCTGAACAGAGAATGTTGGTACGATGTCAGCAAGCATGCTTTCATCAAAGCCAAAGTAATCAAGCAAGAACTTTGCAGGCTTCTTAGCCTTGAAGTCCCACATCATTCCTTCAGACAAACCGCTTATTGTTGTACGGATATCGCCACATAACTTCATGGCAATATAGTCACCTGGCAACATTATCTTGTCTATCTTAGCAAACAATTCAGGTTCGTTTTCTTTAACCCATGCTAACTTAGCAGCGGTGAAATTACCTGGAGAGTTAAGCAGATGACCAAGACACTTTTCAGAACCAAGTTCTTTAAATGCACGCTCACCATAAGGAACAGCGCGAGAGTCACACCAAATAATACTTGGGCGTAACACTTCTTTATTTTTATCAACACATACAAGACCATGCATCTGATAAGAAATACCAATAGCAAGAATATCCTCGCCTTTAGCATTGGTCTGTGCCATTATCTTTTGAAGGGATAATTTAGCGTTGTCCCACCACATTTGCGGATTCTGTTCAGCCCATCCTGCTTTTACAGCTATAATAGGTGCTTCTTTTTCAGGGTAAAAGGCTGTTGCAGATATTTCACCAGTTTCAACATCTACAAGAGATGCTTTTACTGAACTACTGCCTACATCAAAGCCTAATAAATATCTTTTATTCATGTTATTAAAATTTCAATAGTTATATCATGTCTATATATAAAACGAATAGAAATCAAATTCCCCCACACAAACCCATAAAATATTTTGTTTTTTTATTCTCTGTTACTTTTCATGGCATCAAAGTGGCAAAACTTTCAAGAGGATTCGCCTATAAGATGTCAACACAGGAACACCATCATCAACGACTCGGAGAATAATATGTATCGTATGGTTGGCAGCATTCTTAGGGACGATGATGCTACACGCAGCATGTTGAGAAACATTCAATTCTATATCACCCTTATAGGTAGAAGGTTCTTTATAATAGTTCCAACCATAGGTCAACTTGTTATGATCTGGATCATACGATTTCGCTGCATTTAGAACGACTTTTTGTCCTACTTTTACATTCAACTCAAGGATTCCCAGCCCTTTATTATTACCCATTACGACAACAGGATGATGGTTAGCATCCTTAAAGTTGGAACATACAGTCCACTGCATTCTAGCAGCAAAGTCATTGTAGATATCATTCTTCCACCTTAGTATAGCATTTGCACCTTCTGGAGCAGAAGGTATCATGTAGTAAGGGTCATATTGCGTTTCATCGAGACCATTCTTCTTCACCCAGTCCATACCTCGAATGTCTGCAATGCGTGTGGTAGCAAATCTACCACCCCATCCCCCATATTCGGGATGTTCAGGAACGTTTAGTCCATTATTCAAACAATACATAAATGATGGAGAGTCTCCCTCAATAGCCCAAATTCTATTTGGATAAATAGCGCCTAACTTACCTACATTTTGTATTTTATCTTTTGTCCATTGGTCGGATGGTGCCCAACCATATATCTCTTTGTTTCGAATATAAATAATATTAGGGAAATTCTTTACGATCCAAGCTCCAGCATCGTCTTGTCCTAAAACATCATACACACGAATCTTGCGAACAAACGCATCAACCTGCCTCTTTGTTCTTGTGTGACTAACTTTCCAAAGCGCTTGTGCAAGAGTGCTAAGTCCTGACCATGCTGATATCCATACTGGTCGTGGATCGTCTTTATCTAAGATTTTAATAATCCATTCAGAGCCTTCACTGTCTTTACCCACTCCTACGCCATGCATAGCAGCTTCTGGTTGTCCTTGCTTAACGATAGACCGAAGATATTTAGCAGAAGGAAATGCTGAGCTATGCACCTTTAAATTAGGCAGAACAGCTTCGTAACTATTAATCATGTTGTTGATAACTTTAATTGCTCCCTGACCGTATGGCACCCAGGCATGTTGAGAGATAAAGCCCTCTAACTCAACTTGGTCTAATGAAACAAATAAATGCACCAATGATTGTGTATCATCAGGGTCAGAACCGCCAATGTCTGACATAACAATCATTCTCGTTTGGGCTGAAAGGTATAGATTACTCAATAATAGTAATAATATAATTCCATATTTTTTCATTGCATCAGTCTATTGTATTATTTATTCAGGTTGTCTTAATGACTACAAACTTAAAGTATTTTTTTTAGATAGCTGATGCCTTTATGCTATAAAAAGCTATCATTAACCTAGAATTAACAATATTAACAATAGTGCTTTATATAATACACTTAGATAAAAAACAGAACAGCAAAAAAGAATTATTGCTGTCCGATAAAACTAAAAATATGATATAGATAGTTCCCGAAGCCCTTTAAAATAAGACTTCGGGATCATTATTTTGTAGAACAAGCCCCCCCCTTAATCAAAAAAGTGATAGTTCTGGCGGACTCTCTGCCTTTTCTTTCATATATGTTTCCCAATCTTTTTCGGGGTAGTTGAATAAACTATAAAAATCAACATAATACATAAGTGTTATTCTGATCATAGTCGCTAATCCCGAAAAGCTCCAAGAACGAGTCAATCCCTTTTTCATGATCGTTAGAAGCAGATTGGCAATGAGAGTTACCCATATTTGTATCTTTATAGCGTTGGCACTTTCCCCATAGAAATATTTTAATGGAAAGTTTTGCTTTATCTGTTTGAAGAGCAACTCAATTTCCCAACGTTTCCTATACATGTCAATGATTTCAGTGGGCTCAGATTCCATGTCGTTGGAAAGCAATGGGATAAGTTTTTTCTTTTTTTCATCCACATAAGTTATAATCCGTGAATAATGAATGATATCTTTCTCTTTTAGATGCTTTGTAAAACAGACATGTTGTATTCTCACTTCCATAAGTCCATTAGGCCTTTGATACATAGTATCATTCAATACTCTGTATTTCAAGTTCTTTTTCATCTTCGTAACATAGATTACTCCTTTTTGCGTCATCTCTTCTAGTTTTTCGTAGTCAATGTAAGCCCGATCCATTGCCATGATATCGCCTTTATGCAATACCGCAGGTCTGAGCATAAATGAGTCATTGGTGGCTGCAGAGGTAAACTTTATATCAGAAGGAACTCCTTCATTTGCATGGATTACTGTGTGAACCTTAATACCGCCTTTCTTCTTGCCTGTTTTAGGATGACGTCCAACACCTTTAAAGAGTAGGTTCGAAAATAGAGAGATGGTTGTGGAGTCTATTATTTGCAGCTGTTTCATCCATTTAGGTTCCTTACCACTTCGGCTGTCCGATGAAAGACGAGTGTGATAAGTAGCATACAAATCACGGTATATAGCCTCAAATACTGCATCTGGACGCCTCTTGTTGGCATCCGACAATGTGCTGCGGGATGTCATCATGCTAATACCTAGGTGACAGAGTTTACGCGCTTCAGCTTGCAGTGAGGTACTTATCTCGCGAAGAGAATCAAAACGCATAATTACGGCATAGAGCATTACAACCAGATGAGTCCAGCTGTCGAAGCGCTTAATATAACGTTCTCCACCTTTTTCACGACTGATTTCAATAATTTTAGACTTATCAAGTAATTTTATTACCTGACTATAGAGCGGCTGTCCGATAAAATGTGTACTTTTGCCCATGTGTTAGATTTATTTTGTGGTAAAGACAAAGATAACACATTTTAGGCTGAACTCAGAAATGAATTCAGCCTTTTTTGTTATTACTCAAAAAGTTTTATCGGACAGCAATAAAAAAGAATAGATATATTTCTTGTAAAGAAAGTATAAGGCAAAGAAAACAAAAAACCGTCCAATAGAATTACCTATTGGGCGGTTTACTCTAACAGTTATAATATTTTAAAAATGCAATCTTACATCAACACCACATTGGAAAGGATTTCCCAATTGGGCGAAAGTATAATTTACTCCTGTAGCAGCTGTCTGAACTGCGAAGGTGTTATATTTTGTATCGGTCAGATTACGTCCCCAGAAACTAACGAGAACTTTACCAAAGTCAGCATCTGCATGAGCACCTAACACAGCATACAAGTTTTGAGAATAAGTATTTGCTTCATCCCAATATGTTTTGCCCTGAGCATTCACATTAGCACCTAAAGTGATACTCTTGAGCATGCCACATGACATATCAAAACGATAATCTGTGTAAGCACCTATGGTATGCATTGGTACAAAAGGTACGTATTTTCCTGAATAATCAACGGCCTTAGCACCCTCACCATCAATATAATCCTTGAAAGCCGCATGTGTCAAACCATAGCTTACACCCCAAGTCATGTGATCATTGAACGCATTACCACGAAGGCATGCCTCAATACCGCAGCTATAACTCTTGCCAGCATTAGTCATCATACGACCAAATCCGTAATTTCCAGCCATAACAGAAAGTTGTTGATTATTAATCTGCATGTAATAGGCAGAAAAATCAAAGTGGATAGAATTATTGAATAAGTTCATATGAGTTCCAACCTCATAGTTCCAACTGGTCTCTGGCTTATATGATATTGTCTTTGATATATTATCATAATATTGAGCATCATGCTGCAGTACCATGTTTCCATGTGCAGACTGAGCACTTGCTGAAAGTTCTGTTTGAAGCACGTCTGAGAACATCTGCATATTGAAACCACCTGCACGATATCCCTTGCTAACAGTAGCATAAACGTTGCTGCCATCATCACTAAAGCGATAGTTTAAACCAAACTTTGGCAATAACTGGTCGAAATCATCATGATTTTTATTATTAAGATATGTAGAAACAAGTGCGTCTACATGCTGTCCCATTACATCCTCTGATAGTTTTACTGATGCGCTTGTAGCATAGTCGATAGCAACATGAGAATAGTCATAGCGTAAACCCAATGTGGCAGTAAGACGTTTTGTTATATCAAAAGCAGACTCATGATAAAAAGCCAAATTTGTTGTCGGTGTGTGGAACATTCCTGGAACTGTTGACATTGCCATATTTATGTTACATCCACCCATACGCTGAATAAGCGCAGCGGCAGCTTGCTCCCCCATACGCTTAGCCATTGACTGAAGCATACCATTGTAAGCATAAGCAGTGATGCTACTTGACAACATCTTGTTCATATCATCATCAAAATATACTGGAGAATCTGTTTTCAACCACTGTGAAGAGAAATATGTACCAAAAGCCCAATGCCAGAAACCTCCTACAGCATGGTTACCCTTAAGAGCAAACTCCTGAGTAATTGCATTTTGCAGTTGACGCTGTTCAAGATGCATATAATCCTGAGGAAGGTAGTCTTGATCCATAAGCATGTTATCACGAAGATACTGATAACTTGTAGTACTTGTGAAATCAAAATAATTAGCTTTGAAACCAACAGTAAATGCAGTGTTCAACATATTACGGCGATAACCAGACTGTCTATTGGTATTTGGCATTGCGGTAGAACCAGTTTTAGCATCTAACATTCCATAAGGAAAACCATTCTGATTTATATATTGATAATCAGCAAGGAAGTTAAGACTTATTCTGTCTGTAGGTTCAGCAACTAATCGCAGACGACCACCAGCTTCATTATATTTATCGGCATGTTCACCCGAAAAAGCATTACGGAAAAAGCCATTCTGTCCATTATAGAAACCAGCTAATGACATTCCAAACTTATCACTAAACTTTGAATAATTAGCAAACTCTACGTTGCGATAAAGGCGTGAACCAATACCAAGGTTAATATCTGTACCCTGATAATTAAGAGGATTCTTTGTATAAAGTCTTACGAGTCCACCTTCTGTGTTCTGTCCATAAAGAGTTCCCTGAGGACCACGCAAAACATCAACACGATCAAGCTGATAGGTATGGAAATTAAACGCACTCTTGCTTATAAGTGGCATTCCATCAAGATAAAATCCAACAGCAGGACTGTTTACTCTACTGCCGATACCACGCATATACATAGAAGAAGTGATACGCGAACCATAATTAGGCATAGCAAAAGAAGGAACAAATACAGACAATTCGCGAATGTCGCGAACGCCTAAATCATATATTTCCTTACTTGAAAATACACTACTACTCAAAGATTGCTGACGAAGTCTTTGAAATTCTTTTGGCTGACTGATGACAACAACTTCATCCAAGTCATGAACACGTGAAGAGTCAAGAAGACTGATGTTGGCAAAAGGATTACGCAATGTACCTGCCATTGCACTACCAAAAGAAGTCGCGGCAAATAAAATTGCCAGAGATATATGCTTATTCATATTCCGTAATAATAATTTACGGATGCAAAGGTAACGATTTAAATAATATTATGAAATCCTTATTTATTATGAATTTTCGGCACCACAAACAGGACAATGGCCTTTATGACGCATAGATGCTCCACAATTTCCACATATATACGTTGTACGATTGGTAGAAATGAATCTATATAATGCAAAAAAGACATAAGCTACCAAGAATATATATCCAATATAATATAAAGTTGTGATACTAAACAATATATAATTTACAGCACACACTCCAGCAAGACCACTAAGATAAAGTACAGCATCAGAGAATGGAAGTTTATGAAGTGCATCGTCAACAGCTGCTATTGCTACTATAAGAATAGCCCATACTGATATCAAGAATATAGACAGTAGTGGAGCTACCGAATAAGGATTCAAAGTGGGATGAAAATAAAAATGACGCCAAACATCAGGAACGAAATTCTGTATACTAGCATAGAAAGTAGCAGAACATGCAACGATAATCGCCAAAAGCGTAGGGTAAAATGAATCTATATCGCGAAAATGTACTATCTTGGCGTTTTTACGCATGATAGTACGCATTAGATAACTGAATGCTATCAATGCCAATACCACAAGGGATATCAACAAATGTGCATCAGAGAATATTGAAATAAACTCTGATATAGGGTCGTCTGGAACCACCTTTGGTAGTAGTATTGACTCTCGCTGCCAACCGAATGTTGCCTGATCACGTGCAACCTGTACCCATACAGAATCAATTGAATCTGTGGGTATAACTCTTATATCAGCAACAACTAGATGATCGTGCTTATGCACATATATTGTATCAGTAGGCAGATATGCAGAAACCTCCTCTGGCTGTTGTCTGATAAGAGCTACAGAATCAGATTTAACAATAAAATTATAATTCTTGGTGTAATAATGATTGCTTTCAAAAGACAAAGAGTCTTTCTGTTTTGCACTATATGTTACCATAGCACCATGAGTTACAGGCTTGTGGTGGTAACAAGAAGAAAACAGCAAGAGAACTGTGACCAGCAAGCTTACCAACCAAAAATTATTATTGTTAATCTTATTATTCAGCATAGACATTCATCTGACATTCAACACAATTAAATTCCAATCTGAACTTTCTACCATCATATAAACGAAGATATAAAGGTTCACTCCATTGAGGTTTCTGTCCACCACGTTTCACACAATATCCAAAAGTATAACGTAGACAATGCCTGCACTGCATGATGAGAGGTTGCTTTACCGGTGAAAGTTCATAGGCTGGTTGGTATTTAATCAAACCCTTATTCTCATAAAAATCACGTGCAAGTTCATTTGAAATATTATATAGGTATGGATGTTTACCATACTCTTTTGGGAATGTATTCTCTTTAATAGAACTTTCTGGCAAAGAACTATGTTCGATATTTGTTGTGACTACTCCTACAGCTGCAAGTTTTTCGATTACATCACGGCGCAAATCAGACAACAGACTTGATGGAATAAAATACTGATCAGCACCTTCAGCAATGATTATATCAGAACAATGATAAACTGTATTCCCTAATTTACCAAGTTGTCTTACGATATTGTCATGTTGTGGCTTATTAGCTATCTGATGTTCAAATACGATCGATGATGTTGCCGAAAAATTCAAATCATCATTGAATATCCTTAAAGAGAAACCTCCATCAATGGCTTCAAAAAACATTTTAATTGCTATCTTTCGCTCAGCAGTATCACCTGATAATAACTTATCGAAAGCTACATCATTATTTCGATAAAGTACTATTCCCGGTTTTAAATGCTCAGGCATCTTAAATGGGAACAATCTATTACCTACAGCTTTATTAACACGAAAGCCTTCTAATTCGTGCTCAGCATTAAGGAAACACAACCCATCACCATTTGCAAACATAGCTGTACCAGCCACATTAAATGAATTAGAACTTATTTCTTTTACTTTACCTACGTACTCGCCCATAGCCTTAGGAGTATCAAAACTAGCGATATCAGGTTGGCGGCCATTAAGGAAATAGGTTGTAAAACCTCTATTAAAAGTCTTTTTAAGATTAGGTTCAAATGTATATTCAACATTTCCGAAAGAAGCGCGACGATAATCTCTAGGATGCTTCTTGACAATTTTGTCAAGCTGTGAACTATAAGCAGCCACAACATTCTTTACATAATCAACATCTTTGAGTCTACCTTCGATTTTGAAAGAACAAGCTCCACTTTCAGCAAGCAGTTCCAAATTATCTATCTGGCACATATCTCGCAATGACAACAAATGACGCTGATGCTCTATCTCATGGTCTTCAGAATCTACAAGATCAAATTTCATGCGACAGAATTGGGCACATGCTCCCCTATTGGCACTGCGATTAAAACAATATTGAGAAGCATAACATACACCTGAATAACTAACACAAAGGGCACCATGAACAAATACTTCCAATTCGATATTTGGAACATTCTGATGTATTGCTGCTATTTCTTCAGCAGACAATTCACGTGCGAGTACTGCACGCTTGAAACCAAGTTCACGAAGATATTCAACTTTATCAGTACTGCGATTATCTGTTTGAGTAGAAGCATGAAGTTCTATGCTAAAGCCATTCTTTTCTTTCAGTTCTTCAACAAGCTTCAGAACACCCATATCCTGAACAAGCAAAGCATCAACTCCGATTTCGTTTAACTGTAAAAGAAGCTTACGTGTGTCGTCAATTTCATTATCATATATAATCGTATTGACAGTTACATACACCTTTGCACCAAACTGATGAGCATAGTCACACAAAGTTTTAATATCTTCAACGGAATTTCCTGCAGCAGCACGTGCACTAAAACGTGATGCTCCCATATATACAGCATCAGCACCATGACTGATTGCAGCCATTCCACATTCAATATTCTTTGCCGGAGCTAATAATTCAAGTGAACGCATTATATCTAATTTCTTAATTTACAGTTACTTATTAACGAATATCATCAATATTATATGGAGTCTCCTGATATACATAGTAGTTAATCCAATTGCTATATAAAAGGTTAGCATGCGCACGCCAAGTTACAAGAGGATCATTGTCAGGATTGTTATCTCTATAATAATTAAAAGGTAATTCTACATCATCTCTGGTGCCAAGATCTCGCTTATATTCTTTATCAAGAGTATCAGGGGCATATTCAAGATGACCAGTGATGAAGAATTCTCTGCCACCACGTGCCATAACCATACTCACTCCACTATCAGGAGATTCGGCTATTATCTTCAAATCCTCAACCTTTTCTATATCTTCACGATGAACTTCTGTATGACGACTCTGTGGCATATTAAACACATCATCAAAACCACGGAATATTGGAAGTGTAGGCTCTAATGGATATTGTCCAAAAATGCCAAACATCTTCTTTTTCAATGCATATTTTGGTATGTCATAGAAATGATAGAGCGCAGCCATTGCTCCCCAGCAAAGATACATGGTACTAGTCACATGAGTACGTGCCCAATCAAAAATTTTGGTTATCTCTGCCCAATATTGAACATTCTCATAAGACATGGTCTCTATTGGCGCACCAGTGATTATCATTCCGTCAAACTTCTGTTTGCTTAATTCGTCAAAATCCTTATAAAACATCATCATGTGTTCGATAGGTGTATTTTTGGAAGTGTGACTTTTAAGTTTCATAAAATATATCTCAACCTGTAACGGTGTGTTTGAAAGCAAACGCACCAAGTCAGTCTCTGTCGTTATCTTCAACGGCATAAGATTTAATACAACGATTCTCAACGGACGAATTTCCTGGCTGTGAGCACGGGTTTCGTCCATTACAAATATATTTTCTTTCTTCAGAATTTCAATAGCCGGCAATTTATCCGGCAATCTTAACGGCATAGTTTATCCTTTCACTTATAAAATTATATGCAAAGATAACGCAAATTGAATACAATACAAAAAGAATCCTTTCTTTTTTATTGTTGAGATGCAGCTTATCTTATCTAAAGATAACGCAAATTGAATACAATACAAAAAGAATCCATTCTCTCTTATCTTTAAAAGGTAACTTATCTTTGTACAAAAAAAAGGTGCTGAAAACATGTTTCCAGCACCAATTATAATTATTAAAAATAGCTTTTTACCAAAGTTGCAAACGCTCACTTTCTGGCAAATACATCTTATCACCCTTCTTTATGTTCCATGCCTTATAGAAAGTTGCAACATGAGGAAGTGCACCGTTTACACGCCACTCACCAAGAGAATGAGGATCACGCTTCACACGATTACGAATTTCTTTTTCTGTGATATTCTGTCCCCAAACACCAGCATAAGCTAGGAAGAAACGCTGAGCAGGAGTGAAACCATCCTTATCTTTCAAAGCCTTATTTGCAGTAGCCTTCATTAATGCATTGTAAGCAACCATCAAACCTCCGTGGTCTGCAAGGTTCTCGCCCAATGTAAATTTACCATTAGAATGGAGTCCAGGAAGAACCTCTATTCCATCAAAATAGTCAGCATACATCTTAGCACGACTATCAAAGCCCTTTGCATCATTGGCAGTCCACCAATCTTTCATATTACCATCAGAATCATATTGACGACCTTGATCATCAAATCCGTGAGTCATCTCATGTCCAATGACAACACCGATAGCACCATAATTGAATGCAGCATCAGCCTTAGGGTCAAAGAAAGGATACTGAAGAATACCTGCGGGGAAACAAATCTCGTTTGTTGTAGGGTTGTAATAAGCATTAACAGTCTGAGGTGTCATAAGCCACTCATCCTTATCAACAGGCTTACCCGCTTTGTCAGCAATGTGCTTATCATGAGCAAACTTGCGACATGCCATTACATTCTCGTAGTAACTCTTAGATGGATCTATTGCAAGTTTGCTATAATCAGTCCACTTGTTAGGATAACCTATCTTAACATAGAATTTGTCTAACTTTTTATGTGCATTTGCTTTAGTTGTATCGCTCATCCATGTCTGAGCGTCAATACGTTCTCCAAGACTTAGCTGAAGATTCTTTACGAGCTCAGTCATCATCTTCTTAGAAGACTCTGGGAAGAAACGCTTTGAATACATACGACCGAGAGCCTCGCCCATCTGTGCTTCTACCTGATTTGTAGCACGCTTCCAAAGAGGATAATCCTCTTTACGGCCACTCATTGTCTTACCAAAGAAATCGAAGTTTGCTTCACGGATTTCATCAGAAAGATAGCTAGCACTGTTCTGAATAACATCCCACTCCATAAGAGCTTTGATCTCCTCAGCTGTCTGCAAAGACATCAGCTTGTCAAGACCTGTCATAAATGCAGGCTGACCAACAACCATTGACTGAATATATTCACTCTTCACACCCTCTGAATTAGCAAGTTGCTCCAAAGGAATATTAGGATAATCAGATTTAAACTCAGCAAGAGTCATCTTATTGTAATTAGCCTGAGGATCACGAAGTTCTGTCATGCTCTTAGAAATAAGAGCAACCAATGTCTCCTGACGGAAGATATCAGCACTCTTTGCCTGAGCAGCAGCCTCGTCAAAGCCATATAGCTTAAAGAGACGTGCAATGTGCTTTTTATAAGCCTCGCGAATAGCAACTGTAGCAGAATCATTATTTACGTAATAATCTTTCTGTCCTAAAGTAAGACCACTCTGAGAAATAGACAATATGTTGTTTTTTACATCTTTCTCATCTGCACTGAAATACGAACCAAACTGGATACCATAGCCCTGTTCAGCATATTTGATTTGCATAGCGCGCAAATCATTAACAGTCTTTGCTGATTCGATTTCATCAAGCATTGATTTTACAGGAGCGATTCCAGCTTTGTTACGTACATCTACATTAAGAGACTGCTTGTAGAAATCAGATAGCTTCTGCTCAATTGATCCCTTCTTGAACGTCTTTTTCTGAAGATCGCTAAGAATGCTGTTAATACGCTTGTTGTTGTCTTCCTGCAACTGATCAAAACTACCAAAACGGCTATATGCAGCTGGCAGCGGATTGTTTTTCTGCCAACCACCAGTAGCAAACTGGTAGAAATTGTCCTGAGGACGAACAGACTTGTCGAAGTTTTTCTCCACAAGTCCCGAATTATTCTGTGCTACACCAACCATAGGTGCTGCAGCAAACATCATAATCGGAAATAAACTTTTCATTTTCATCATCTAAATAGTTTATGTTTATAATATTACTATTTCTGTAATTCACTTAAAGCATCAGATAAAATGAACCATTCTTCATTTTCCTTCTCTAAAGAATCCTTTATTGACTTGTATTCTGTTACAAGTTTCATATTCGTAGAATTCTTAGGATTCATCAATAAAGTATCAAGTTCTTTTATCCTCTTCTCCATCGTTGCAATTTTTGTCTCGCAGTCTTTGACTTTCTTTTCAGCCTTCTTTAGCTTTTTCTGCTGCTCTTTATGTTCTGCATAAGACATTTTGCTAGCAGGAGATTCAACTGTTTTGCTAGAAGCATCAAATTGAACGGTGGCATTAGTTATAGCCTCATGTATTGTTTCTGCATTATGTGCATGAAGGTAATCATAGATTCCGCCAAGATGCTCTATGACTTTACCTCCACCAAACTCATAAACTTTATCAACAAGTCCATCGAGGAATTCACGGTCATGACTTACGATAATAGCTGTTCCGTCAAAAGCTTTTATAGCTTCTTTCAAGACATCTTTTGATGGCAAATCCAAATGGTTTGTAGGTTCATCAAGGATAAGAAGATTTACAGGTTCCAATAATAGTTTTATCATAGCCAAGCGACTACGCTCTCCACCACTTAATACCTTTACCTTTTTATCAGAAATTTCACCACCAAACATGAATGCACCTAACAAATCATTAATTCTAAGACGCATATCACCTGTAGCAACTTCGTCTATTGTATCATATATGCTAAGGCTCTCATCAAGTAATTGTGCCTGATTCTGAGCGAAATATCCAATTTGAACGTTATGTCCAACTTTCAGTTTTCCTGTATATGAAATTTGATTCATGATACATTTTACGAGAGTAGACTTTCCTTCACCATTCTTTCCTACAAAGGCTACTTTCTCGCCGCGCTTTATTGTGAGATTCACATCCGAGAATATAGTATGATCGTCATAATCCTTCCTTAACTCCTCACATATTACGGGATAGTCTCCACTTCTGAGGCAAGGAGGGAACTTTAGATGCATTCTGCTATTATCAACATCATCAACCTCTATTGGTACAATTTTTTCGAGTTGTCTTATTCTCTGTTGTACCTGTACAGCTTTGGATGCTTGATATCTGAATCTATCTACAAAAGCCTTTATGTCAGCCATTTCTCTTTGCTGGTTTTCATAAGCACGTAGCTGCTGTTCACGACGTTCAGCACGCAACACAAGATACTGATTATACTTAACTCTATAATCCTCTACGTGTCTACATGTTAATTCCAACGTGCGATTAGTAACGTTGTTTATAAAAGCTCTATCATGACTAACCAAGAGAACTGCACTTGAACTTTGCGTAAGAAATTGTTCTAGCCATTGAATACTCTCTATATCCAAATGGTTAGTAGGTTCATCCAAAAGGAGAACATCTGGTTTCTGAAGTAATATCTTAGCTAATTCTATACGCATACGCCAACCTCCAGAGAATTCCTTTGTTGGGCGTTCAAAGTCCTCGCGAGAAAAACCAAGTCCGAGAAGAGTCTTTTCTATCTCTGCCTCGTAACTTTCACCACCAAGCATCGTATAACGTTCATGTTCCTGACTGAATTTATCAACCAAATCTGCATAAGAATCGCTTTCATAATCTGTACGATCAGTCATTTCTTGCTGCATTTTTTCAAGACGCAGCTTCAGTTTGGTGTTATTTGCAAAAGCCTTTCTTGTCTCCTCTTTAACAGTTGTATCATCCTGAAGTTTCATTACCTGTGGGAGATATCCTATAGTAGAATCATTGGGGATAGCTATATTACCAGCTGTAGGTTTCTGCAAACCACACAATATCTTAAGCATGGTTGACTTTCCCGCACCATTTTTACCTACTAGTGCTATGCGATCACGATCATTCACAACAAAACTAACATCCGTGAACAATGGCTTCACGCCAAACTCAACCTTTAAACCTTCTACTGAAATCATTTCAATTTTACTATTTTATTATTGTTTACAAAGGTAGACATTATCAATAATATTACAAAATTAATTCTATAAATTTAATAAAAGTATTATCTTTGCATACCAAGTATAAACTAAAAAGTAATATGACTAACGTAAATGATATAATATCAAAGAATTTGAATATCCCTATTACAGGAGTTTCAAATACTATAATGTTGCTCGATGAAGGATGTTCTATCCCTTTCATTTCAAGATACAGAAAAGAACGTACAGGATCTTTGGATGAAGTACAAATTACAGACATGAGTGTAATGTATGATAAACTGAAAGAGCTTATCAAAAGAAAAGAAACTGTAGTCAAAACTATTGAAGAGCAAGGTAAGCTAACATCAGAACTATCAAAAAAGATAGATGAATGTTGGAATGCTAATGAGCTGGAAGACATATACTTACCATATAAGCCAAAAAGAAGAACTAGAGCACAAATTGCAAGAGAAAATGGACTTGAACCACTTTCTGTAATAATAATGATGCAACGTGAACAAAACCCACAAAAAGTAGCAGAAAGATTTGTAAAGAACAATATAAAAAGTGTAGAAGAAGCACTAGAAGGAGCTAAAGATATTATTGCAGAAACTATAAGTGAAGATGAACAAGCAAGACAATCTGTAAGAAAGTCTTTTAAACGAGATGCGATGATTGTATCTAAAGTAATAAAGAATAAGAACGATGATGAACAAGCACAGAAATTTTCTGATTACTTCGATTTCCAAGAACCTTTAAAGCGTTGCAGCAGTCATAGATTATTAGCTATGAGAAGAGGTGAAAACGAAGGAATCTTACGCATCAGCATTAATACAGACGAAGATGAGTGTATAGATAATATAAAGAGACATTACATTCATGGATATGGCAAATGTCAGCAACTTCTTGACGAAGCTATCAATGACTCTTTCAAAAGATTAATAAAACCATCTATTGAAACTGAGTTCGCAAATCTAAGTAAGGAACTAGCTGATGATGAGGCAATAAAAGTTTTCGCTGAAAATCTGAGACAATTACTATTAGCTGCACCTTTAGGTCAAAAACGAGTTATGGGAGTTGATCCAGGTATAAGAACTGGATGCAAAGTTGTATGTCTTGATGCTCAAGGAGAACTAATTTTTCACGACGTAGTATTTGCGGTTGGTGACAAAGCAAGTAGCAACGCTTTAAGTAAATTCAACAAGATCGTAAAAGACTATAACATCGAAGCTATTGCCGTAGGTAATGGAACGGCTAGCAGGGAAACGTCTGACATTCTGAGAATGATTGAAAACATACCAACTTATGTAGTTAGTGAAGACGGTGCTTCTATATATTCTGCATCAAAGATTGCCAGGGATGAGTTTCCAGAATATGACTTAACGGTACGTGGAGCTGTTTCAATAGGAAGAAGACTTATGGATCCACTAGCTGAACTTGTGAAACTAGACCCTAAAAGTATTGGAGTTGGACAATATCAGCATGATGTAAATCAAACGAAACTAAAGAAAACTCTTGATACGGTTATAGAAAGTTGTGTAAATACAGTTGGCGTAAATCTTAATACAGCAAGTAAGCATCTACTTACATACGTGAGCGGACTTGGTCCAACCATTGCACAAAATATTGTTGATTACAGAAAAGAGAATGGAGCTTTTGAAAGCAGAAATCAACTTAAAAAAGTTGCCCGCCTTGGTACAAATGCCTTTGAACAATGCGCAGGATTTCTTCGCATACCAGATGCAAAGAATCCCTTAGACAATAGTGCTGTGCATCCTGAGAGTTACAAAGTTGTTGAGAAAATGGCAAAAGATAACAACTGTAAGGTAAAAGAACTTATAAATAACAAGGAGATTTTAAAAAACATAAAGCTATCAAATTATATCACTGACAGTATTGGACTTCCTACACTGCAGGACATACTGAAAGAATTGGAAAAACCAGGGTTGGATCCTAGAGACCAAATTGAGACTTTCGAATTTGCCAAAGACGTAAAATCAGTTGAAGATTTAATAATTGGTATGGAACTTCCTGGAATAATAACCAACATCACAAATTTCGGGGCTTTTGTTGATATTGGCGTTCATCAGGACGGATTGGTTCATATCTCCCAAATGGCAGACAGATATATTAAAGACCCAAATGAAATTGTGAAGCTCCATCAACAAGTAAAGGTTAAGGTGATTGAAGTTGACAGAAAAAGAAACAGAATAAGTCTTAGCATGAAACTATAACCAACAAAAAAGTCGCATTAGAATAAACTAATGCGACTTTTAATATGTAATAAGATAATTTACTTAACCTTATCAACAATAGCCTTGAAAGCCTCTGGATTGTTAACAGCTAGGTCAGCAAGGACCTTACGGTTAATTTCAATACCAGCCTTATGAAGAGCACCCATAAGTGTAGAGTAGCTCATATTCTCAAGACGAGCGGCAGCGTTAATACGCTGAATCCACAATGCGCGGAAATTGCGCTTCTTGTTTCTACGATCGCGGTAAGCGTAAGTAAGACCCTTTTCCCAGGTATTTTTAGCTACCGTCCAAACATTCTTTCTAGCTCCATAATAACCTTTAGTGAGCTTTAGAATTCTATTTCTCTTTGCTTTTGAAGCAACGTGATTTACTGATCTTGGCATAGTTTTCTTCTTTAAATATTCTACTAAGTTAAATTAACGGAGGCAGAGCAAGTCACGAACCTGCTTCATGTTAGTTTGATCAACCAGTGTCTGGTGAACAAGATTTCTCTTCTGCTTCTTTGTTTTCTTAGTCAGAATGTGACTGTGGTAAGCATGATGTCTTTTAATCTTACCAGTACCGGTGAAAGTAAATCTTTTCTTCGCACCGGAATTTGTCTTAACTTTTGGCATTTTTTTAAAATTTTAAATTATTATCTATGAGTGGCAACGCATATACCAGGCGTTACGCACTTATTTTTCTTTAATTTTCTAAAGTTTAATCTTCTTGCTAATTATAAGAACATCCACACCAACCTTCACTTTTGTGAATTAATCGTTGTTTTCGTTATTATCTTCAGTAAGTTTTTCAACTCTTTCTACAGAATCAGTCCCACTCTCACGCTTCTCCCTATCCAACTTTTGTTGGCTTTTCTTTACAACACCAATTTTCTTTGGTGCAATATATAGGAACATTTTCTTACCTTCAAGTTTAGGCATCTGCTCAACCTTACCATATCCTTCCAAATCATTAGCAAAACGGAGTAACAAGACCTCACCTTGCTCCTTGAAAAGGATAGAACGACCACGGAAGAACACATAAGCACGAACCTTATTGCCTGCATTTAGGAATTCCTGTGCATGTTTCAACTTAAATTGATAGTCATGCTCATCTGTCTGAGGACCGAAACGAATTTCTTTCACCTCAACCTTTATCTGCTTCTGTTTCATCTCTTTCTGATGTTTCTTCTGCTGATACAGGAATTTAGAATAGTCAACGAGACGACAAACAGGAGGCTGCGCATTAGGAGATATCTCAACAAGATCTAACCCCTGTTGGCGTGCCATTTCTAAAGCTTTTCGTGTAGGAACCACTTCTGACTCGTCCTCTCCTACAATTCGGACTTCACGTACACGTATCTGTTCATTCGCACGGTACTGATTTTTCAATTTGTCATTCTTCATTAAACTATTTTATGTTCGTTTATACACTAAACGGGTGCAAAATTACGAAAAAGTCGGGAAGTACCAAAATAAATCCCGACTTTTTTATATTATTATTCTTATATATTATATATAATTACTCATTAACAGCAGAAAGCATTTCCTTTACTTCTGCATTGATACGCTGTGCAAACTCTTCCATTTTCATGGTTGCCTGTTCGCCACCACCCTGCTTACGCATGCTGACAAGACCTTCTGCACTTTCGTTCTCTCCTACGATAACCATATAAGGTACACGCTTCAACTCGTTATCACGAATCTTGCGTCCTATCTTCTCGTTACGGTCATCAATCGTTGCTCTAACGCCAACAGAATCAAGATATTGCCCAACCTTCTTTGCATAGTCATTATACTTTTCTGAGATAGGCAAAATAGCAACCTGATCAGGTGTAAGCCACAATGGGAAGTGTCCTGCTGTATGTTCGATAAGAACAGCTGTGAAACGCTCAAGACTACCAAATGGGGCACGGTGAATCATTACAGGCGTTTTCTTTGTATTATCCTCTGCAGTATATTCCAATTTGAAACGTGCAGGAAGATTATAATCTACCTGAATAGTACCCAGCTGCCATTTACGTCCGATAGCATCTCTTACCATAAAGTCAAGTTTTGGACCGTAGAAAGCAGCTTCACCTATCTCGCATTTAGCATTAAGTCCCTTTTCTTTGCAAGCTTCCTTGATAGCATTTTCACTTTCTTCCCAAACTTCATCAGAACCGATATATTTTTCTTTATCACTAGGATCACGAAGTGATATCTGTGCTTCATAATTATCAAAATGGAAAGTCTTGAAAACTTTAAGAATAATATCAATAACATTCTCAAATTCAGCCTTTACTTGATCTGTGCGAACAAATATATGTGCATCATCCTGTGTGAATGTACGTACACGAGTCAATCCATGTAATTCACCGCTCTTCTCATAACGGAATACAGTTCCGAATTCAGCAATACGAAGAGGTAAATCTTTATATGAACGAGGTTTACGTGCATAAACTTCACAATGGTGAGGACAGTTCATTGGCTTCAACATATATTCCTCATCCTCTTCCGGAGTATGAATAGGTTGGAAAGCATCCTTACCATAATGAGCATAGTGACCAGATGTCACATACAGGCTCTTACCACCGATACCCGGAGTTATAACTTCCTGGTAATTATATGGGCGAAGAAGTCCACGAAGCATTTCCTGCAAACGAAGACGAAGCTGTGTTCCCTTTGGTAACCATATTGGTAAGCCTTTGCCTACACGTTCTGAGAACATAAATAGTTCCATCTCCTTACCAATCTTACGATGATCTCGTTTCTTAGCTTCTTCAAGCATCACAAGATACTCATCAAGCAACTTTTTCTTCGGGAAAGAGACACCATATATACGAGTCATCTGCTCGCGCTTAGCGTCACCGCGCCAGAAAGCACCAGCAACACTTGTTATCTTTACTGCCTTTATTAATCCTGTTGAAACAAGATGTGGACCACGACAAAGATCTGTAAAATTTCCTTGTGTGTATGTAGATATCGTTCCGTCCTCAAGATCCTGTTCGATATGCTCGCACTTATATTCCTGACCGTCTGCCTTAAATTCATTAAAAGCATCAGTTTTAGTTACATCCTTGCGAACTACAGCCTCGTCCTTCTTGGCAAGTTCCAACATCTTTGCCTCTATTTTAGCAAAGTCGTTTTCCGAGATAACTTGTCCTTCTGCAGGCATTACATCATAGAAGAATCCGTTTTCTATAGCTGGGCCGAAGCCAAACTGTATACCAGGATACAATTCTTTTAGAGCTTCAGCAAGAAGATGTGCAGAAGTGTGCCAGAATGTGTGCTTTCCTTCTTCATCTTCAAACTTATAAAGTGCAATTGAAGAATCCTCATTAATAGAGCGATTCAATTCCACGATTTCACCGTTAACCCCGCAAGATACAACGTTGCGAGCGAGAGCAGGTGATATACTCTCTGCGATTTGAAAGCCAGTTACGCCCTGCTCATACTCACGAACAGATCCGTCTGGAAATGTGATTTTAACCATATTACAAATTAGTTTTATAAATCAAAGTTGACGCAAAGGTAATTTAAATCAATGAAATAACAAAATTATAAACGACATAATTTGGCTATTTCTCAACTGAGTACTTTTTCATCAAGGCATAGGCATCATAAATACCCAATTCACCCGCTTTACTTAAGTCTTTCAATCCGCCACGTATGTCGCTAGCAAATATTTTTGCAATACCACGATTGTAATATGCTTCAGCCAGTCTTGAATTTAGCTCAATAGACATATCGTAGTTTACAATAGCATTTTTATAATCCTTCATTGACGAATACACATTTGCCAAATCATAATACAAATATGCATTATCCTTGTCTATGCTAATAGCTTTTTTAAAGTCGCTTACAGACTTTGCCAACATCATGTTAACTCCAGAATTACTTTGAGAATCATAAGTTCTTACCAGAGACAAACAAACAGCACGCTGCCAATAAGCTAATTCCGACATACTATCAATACTTAAATAATCATTCAAGTCATTTATAGCCTCGTCGTAATTATATATCGTAGAATATGCCACAGCCCTCTGCAACAAAAGTTGAGAAGCAGCCTTCACGTCATTCGTCATCTTTATCTTATCGGTTAACGTCTGAATTGTTGTGAAATAATCTTTCGTATCTGTTTCTGAAATAGCGTCCGGTCTGCATGTGATATATAACACGTGAACAGGATTTACTTTTGAATTAAAAGCGTCTACATCCTTATCGATCAACTGGAAATCATTTATTCCATTAGTATATTTTTGATATGACAATATAAACATTGGCATAAACTTAGTGGCTACTTCTCGGTTTTGCACATAACCTCGATATTCATTCTTATATTCAGGAGTGGTAACTTCTGAATCCTGCACAACCCATTGGTCATATTTTTCAACATCAATATCGCTTAGTTTCCTTACTTGACGTAACTTTCCCTTAGTCCATCTCTGCTGCATTCCTAGATGTTTATTCATCTGAGCCTTAAACACCCTGAACTCATCAAGTTCCGCCTTTGCAGTCATACCAAGTCTGCGATAGCATTTAGCACGACTTAACAAGCCTGACCAGAAATTAGGAAACTTATTTATAACTCTTGTATAATCTGATATAGCAGATCGGTAATTACCGATTTTGTCAAGCAATATAGCTCTATTATATAAAGCCAGCAAATTATTAGGTTCCAGTCTCAGTACAAAGCTGAAATCTTGTATTGCACGATTATCATCACCTAAAGTCTGCCGTAACAGACCTCGGTTGTAATGAGAAATAAAATTATTTGGATCCATGTCTATAGCCTTGTCGTAATCCTCCATTGCGTAACGAAGTTTATTGAGATTTACACGAACCATAGCTCTATAGGTATAATTATTCACTACTTTTGGTGAATAATGAATGGCTTTAGAAAATGCTTCGTCTGCCATCCTCCAATTCTTTCGCTGAAGATTAAGTCTACCCAATATTGACCAAGAATTACCATCATATGGGTTGACTCTCAACGTTCTTTCAAGCCATCTTGAAGCAGAAGCCGTATCGTTAGCATTTATATAAGTCTCTGTCATCAAACCATAAGAGTTTGATAAATCAGGCCATCTTTTTATAATATATTCAAGATCTTGTCTTGTCTGCTTTACATCTTTGCTCTGAAATCTAGCCCAAGCTCTATTAAACCAGTATCCTTTTTCATCAGGATTCAGGCTTAATGCCTTTGTATAATCATCAATGGCATCAGAATATCTTCTAAGATTTAATCTATTGCCTGCCCTTTCTGCAAACAATTCATGCACATACGGATTAAGTCTCACTGCTTCATTAAAATCATCCTCAGCACCGACATAATCACCAAGACTTTTTTTAGCTATACCCCTATAAAACCAAGGTTTATAGAGATACGGCTTATTTGAGATAACATTATTGCAATGTTGTATAGCTACTACATAATCATTGTTTTCAAGAGCTAACTCTCCAGACTGAAGCAGTCTGTCTGTATTATACTGAGCAAATGACTTGCTTCCTGCAAATACAAATATAACAACAAATATAAGCAGCCTCTTAAACATAATGTTATTATTTATGAGCTATTTTAGTTCTATACCCACAGCGAACCTTTCCTTTAAGCAGAGCTTTCAACTTTCCAAATATCAATTGCTTACGAAAAGGAGGCATTCTGTCAATAAACATTTTTCCTTCAAGATGATCAAACTCATGCTGCATGACTCTAGCTAAATATCCATCCACCCACTCGTCATGATCATTAAATTCATCATCCTTATATACTACGTGTATACGAGTTGGACGAGTTACATTTTCATGAATACCAGGCAACGACAAACATCCCTCCTCCATTGTTTCCTTTGGAGCATTCTCATCATATTCCAAAATATGAGGATTAATATAAGCCTTCCTGAAATCCTTGTATTCAGGAGCATCATCACTCAACACATCCAAATCAATAACAACGACTCTTATGTCCTTGCCTATCTGTGGTGCTGCTAATCCAACACCGTCGCTTGCTGTAAGCGACTCAAACATATCACTTATAAGTTCTTTCAATTCCGGGTAATCCGGTGTTATATCCTGAGCAACCTTTCTCAATACAGGTTGACCGTATATATAAATAGGTAAAATCATTCGCTTCGCGAAAATTTAAGTTATACATTTAATGAAGAGCGTCTATATTGCATATAATCCTGCAAAATGATCGTTGCAGATATTTCATCCACAAGCCCTTTATTTTCTCTTCGAGCCTTTTTCTTCACACCACAGTCCAATATCACTTTATGTGCTAAGACTGATGTAAAACGCTCATCATAATACTCTATTGGAATTTCAGGCATAGCCTTACGCCATCTATTCACAAACTGCTCAACTCGAGCAAGATTCTCACTTGGTTTACCATTTGGTTGTGTCGGTTTACCAATCACCATACACTCAACAGATTCCTTTGAAGTATAGTCTTTTAGAAAATCAAACAGTTGAGAAGTCGAAACAGTGACTAGTCCATTAGCTATAATCTGCAATGGATCAGTCACTGCCAGTCCAGTACGCTTCTTACCGTAATCTATAGAAAGAATACGTGCCATAAATATTTATTAGTGCCCATGAAAGAGCAAATAATTATTTATTGAAAAGCAACCAAGCATCAGCATACATTGCACGAAGAGTATTACGACCCTTCACAGCATCCACCTTTCCATCGAAAGAAGCTGCAACTACACGATACATATTTCTTTCGCTATTGTAAACAATAGAAGGATCATAACCAGCACTCTTAAGAGTACCTTGCAAACCTTCTGCATTTGCTTTCAAAGAGAAAGAACCAACTACAACTCCAAAGTTTTTCAATGCAGGACCACTGACAACAGTAACACTCTCTTGACGAACAACAGCATTATCAGCATTATCAACAACAGTTGTCTGAGTGGCAGGCTTTTGCTCCAAAGGAGTAACTATAGGTGCAGAGGTCTGAGCCACATCAGCTGACTGAGCCTGTTCCTGAGCCTTAGCTTTCTCATAAGCTTTCTTATAAGCGCTTTCACTTGATTTACAACTTGTAAACGCAAATGCGACACACAATCCTGCGCATAAAACCAAACTTTTTTTCATAATCTTTTTGTTTATTGAAATTAGACCTTTATTCATTAATATATCGTGCGAAATTACAAAATATATCACAAAAACGATTCAACAAGCCGCATAAAGTTTGTTAAATCAAACAAATACGCGTGATTTAACAAAAAATGATATAAATTCTATTGCTTGCAAACAAAAGATTTATTATATTTGCCAATAAGATAAATAAGACATAAGGATATTTATTATATAGATTGTTTAACAATAAAAATTACAAGATTATGAAAACATTAGGTTATATCGGAGCATTCCTAGGCGGTGCTATCGCCGGTGCTGCTATTGGTCTCTTAGTTGCTCCTGAAAAAGGAACAGAAACTCGTTGTAAAATTACAGACGCAGTTGATGATTTTTGCAAGAAACATAATATCAAACTCACCCGTAAAGAAGTTGACGACCTTGTTGACGACATCAAGGACGCAACTCCTGAAAACGCAGAATAAATATTTATGTTTTCAAACGACAGAAATATAGAAACGATTGGACAATTAGTAGAAATTATCAAACACTACATCGGGCTTCAAAAAGAATATATGAAACTCGATGTAGTTGATAAAATTGTCCGATTGCTAACTGCCTTAACAATATCTGCAATATTTGTAGTATTGTTGATGTTAGCATTAATATATCTTAGTTTTGCATGTGCGTTTGCTCTAGCCACTATAGTAGGAAATGTAATGGCTTTCACTATTGTAGGCGGTGGATATGTTCTAGCACTTATTTTATGTGTTAGCTTCCGCCATAAATGGATTGAAAAACCGCTTGTTAAATTTTTGGCGAACTTATTTTTAAGTAAATAATGGAGAATTTTTTTGAATATAAATCACTTGATGACATCAGAAGGCGCAAAGAGACATTGCGCCAAGAACTGCTGGAGGACGACAAGAAGATTAAGAATCTATGGGATGAAATGTCACGTCCATCTGATTTGTTTTCCAAAAGTGCGTCTCCTTCAAAACGTATTACGGGATTAATAAATACCAGTGCTGCACTTTTTGACGGAGCTATCCTCGGTTGGAAACTGTACCGTAAATTCAGAAAATAATTACAGGTTTGACGACTTGATTTTAGATTATGATTATCTCTCCGTCAAACCCAAACTTGACACCTTCTGGCAGTCGCTTATTAGCTACTTTGTCAAGTCCTATTGAATGAGTAAGATGCGTGAGATATGTTTTTTTCGCACCTATCTTTTTAGAAAAAGCGATGGCGTCACCCACCAACTGGTGACTATGATGCGGTTTATCCCATCTTAATGCATTAACAACAAGAATTTCTATCCCTTTTAAATATTCTAATTCGTCATCATCAATACTTTTCATATCTGTGATATAGACTAATTTCCCTATTCTAAATCCAAGAATAGACATCGTATCATGTTTAATTCTTATTGGCATTATATCCAAATCCCCTATCTTAAATGTTTCATGAACATGAATAGTATTAAGATTTAATTTAGGAACACCTGGATAAAGTTTATTTTCATTATCATCAGGAAAACAATACGGCATGTTATTTTTCAATCCTTTAGCTACGTCTTCCTCACTGTATATTTCTATATCACCAAATTGGCAATAAGGGCGTAAATCGTCAAGTCCAGCTACGTGATCATAGTGAATATGAGTAATCAACACTCCGTCTATCTTGCGAAAAGGTTGCTTTAGCATCTGTTCACGAAAATCAGGACCGCAATCTATCAATACTCTTGTAGATTCAGTTTCTACTAATGCAGATGTTCGCAAACGTTTATCATGACTATCATTGCTTTTGCATACTTCACAAGAACATCCTAGCACAGGTACACCTTGTGATGTTCCGGTCCCAAGTAACGTTATTTTCATCGTATATTCACCTCCGGATTAATTTCTATACCAAACTTGTCAAACACATCATGCCTGATAGTTTCGCAAAGTTTTATAATGTCCTCTCCTGTAGCTCCTCCACAATTTATGAGTACCAAAGCTTGTTTGTCATGTACTCCAGCATTACCAAGTCGCCTACCTTTCCATCCACACTGATCAATCATCCAACCAGCAGGAATCTTATACGAAGTCTTAGAAACTTCATAATAAGGCATATTTGGATATTCATCATTCAGTTCCTTAAACTTATCAACCCCAACTATAGGATTCATAAAGAAACTTCCAGCATTTCCTGTAACCTTGGGGTCGGGCAACTTTGCATTACGTATTTCTATAATTATATCTCGAAGCTCTTTAGCTGAAGGTTCTGATATGTTTCTTTCTGCTAGTTTAGCCCTTATATTGCCATAATCAAGTTTCGGCTTAAATGTGCTGTCCAATTTATAAGTGACATAAGTCATAAGATACTTATCCTTCCACTCATTTTTAAATTTACTCTGTCTGTATTTATAATCACAGTCAGAATTATCAAATTCAACAACATGACCAGTAGCTATTTCAACAGCTTCTATTTTGGCAATAATATCCTTTGCCTCTGCTCCGTATGCACCAATATTCTGGATTGCGCTAGCTCCTACCTCACCGGGTATTAGTGATAGGTTTTCAGCTCCATAATATCCATTTTCCACGCAATAAGCCACAACATCATCAAAAACTTCACCTGAACCACAACGCAAAAGATATTCACCATTTACACAGTTAGCTTCTATACCATGAATATCAGAATGAATCACGTTACCCTTATAATCAGCTTTAAGCAGAAGATTGCTTCCACTTCCTATAATAAGGAATGGTAAATTATCATTTGATATTATTTCAGATACTTTTTGGGCTTCATCAATAGATGAATATTCTATAAACCGATTGCATTTGGCATCAATACCAAAAGTATTGTGGGTCAGCAAGCTGTAGTCTTTATAATCTTTCATAAGCAATTTACATAGAAAGTTTTGTAAGTTTCCACTTTCCACCACGTTTCTTGAATGTCAGTTCTGTCTCAAGACCGTTTGCAATACCTCTTACAACAAAGATCTTCTGACTGCTTTCTGTATATTTCTGTCCGTAAATTATATTATATATCAGCCCTCTTGGCAGCTGGGGCGCGAAAGACGGCCATTGCTCTGGTGCCAAAGTACCAGTCATCGTACCAAAATCATCATCAGGGTCTGGTCCTGTAAACATTAGAGGATCATTTACACTATGCACCTGATATGCTGAATCAGCGACAAAATTCTGATAGAACTTCAAGAAAGACGCATTCATATTCTGATACAATGGCTTATAGTTTATCGAAGTCATAATCCATTGACCATTAATTCTGTTAAACAAATATTGCTTAACAACCTGTTTCTTAAAATACACCTTTTCTACAACAACATGATCTATAGATGTATCTTTAACAACTTGCATCTGCTTTATATCATCAAAGATTAATGTATAAAAATCCTGACGCATAAAGAAGTTATCAATCTTCCATTGTCCTTTCTGAATATATTTCTTCACCTTGCCATCTCTATATACAGGTAGTGGGTAGTGAATACGCTTACGCTGCAACTTGCGGTTAGCTGCAAAATTAAAGAAGAAATCATCAAAGAGTTCATCTGCAGCCTTTGGCATAGGAGTATCAGAAATGATATTATTCAAAGTATCAGCAGACGTACTGTCAGCCTCCTCTGTGTTTACAACTGCACTATCAGCAGATGTAGACTTTTTATCTGTGCAACCTGTCGTAGAAAAGACAGCAACACCAATTATCATTACTACAATAAAAGATAATATTAATTTTCTCATCACTAATTCCTTTTGCCTAACTAAATACTCTCAAATTTTCATGCAAAAATACAACTTTATTTCGATTGGCGCAATAAAGTGTGAGAAAAATATACATACCTTATAAATTTATTATTTCTCTATTTTCTATTTCCAATAAAATTACGTAACTTTGCAAACTAGTTAACATATATGCTACGCCAAATTATCTGGATGGCATATTTGATTAAGCATTCAAAAAGAATAAAAACGTTTTTAAATATGCTATTAGAGAAAATCGAATCACTTCTTAATGAAGTCAGTAGCCTTTCTGCAAAGAATGCAGATGAAGTGGAACAGCTTCGTCTAAAATATTTAAGCAAAAAAGGAGAAATCAACGCACTTATGTCTGATTTCCGCGATATCGCTGCTGAACAAAAGAAAACTATTGGTGTCAAGATTAACGAACTTAAGCAGACTGCAACGGAAAAAATCAACAGCCTACGTGAAGAGCTTACAGAAGCTGAAAGCCAAAGCGACGATATTGATTTGACACGTACTGCCTACCCTATTAAATTAGGAACACGTCATCCTTTGTCTATCGTAAAAAATGAGATAATAGATATTTTTCAACGTATGGGATTTGTTCTTGCTGACGGTCCAGAGATTGACGATGACAAGCATGTATTCACTATGCTCAACTTCGCTGCTGATCATCCAGCAAGAGATATGCAAGATACATTCTTCATCGAGCAAAGCGACCCTAACGACGTAACAAAGAATATTCTTTTGCGTTCACACACCTCTGGTGACCAGAGTCACTTTATGGAGAAACACGAGCCTCCTTTCCGAATTTTATGCCCTGGACGTGTATATCGTAATGAAGCTATAAGTGCCAGAGCACATTGTTTCTTCCATCAGGTTGAAGGTCTTTATGTTGACAAGAATGTTAACTTTACCGATTTAAAGCAAGTATTACTTACTTTTGCACGTGAGATGTTTGGTCCTGATACCAAAATCCGTCTTCGCCCAAGCTATTTCCCATTTACAGAGCCTAGTGCCGAAATGGATATTTCTTGTCATATTTGCGGTGGTAAGGGTTGTGGTTTCTGCAAGCATACCGGTTGGGTTGAAATCCTAGGTTGCGGAATGGTAGATCCAAACGTTCTTGAAGCATGTGGCATAGATAGCAAGGTATACTCTGGTTATGCATTTGGTATGGGCGTTGAGCGAATCACAAATTTGAAATACAGAGTTAGTGATTTGCGTATGTTCTCTGAAAACGACACTCGTTTCCTTAAAGAATTTGAGTCTGCAAATTAATCAGATATAAATATATAGATAAAGGTTGAAAGTTTTTCTTTCAACCTTTTTTATTTGGAATAGATTAGCACTAAAAAATATTGCGTCACCTATCTTTATTCTTTTGTTGCCTCTACAAACAACCAATCGCTAAGACGATTCATGAAAGACATGATATTATCTGCTAGTTCATAATCGCGGCGCATGGTTATCAATCTACGTTCTGCGGTACGGCATTTTGTCCTCGCTATATGAAGATAAGCATTAGAGATGTTTTCGCCTGGCATGACGAAACAGAATTTACCATCATTCTTATTTTCATCTATATCATGTTCCAACTGCAATGTAATATTATCCAAATCAAATTTTGGATCCATACTTCCACCTGCAACAACTCCCATTATACGCATGATGATATTCTGAAACAACTCTATTTTCTGCTTTGAATCAGTATCATTAATGTAAACTTTGACAAGACCCAACGACGCATTTAACTCATCAAGAGCACCGTTAGCCTCAATTCTCACATCATCTTTTTCAACATAAGCTTCACCTTTCAATGATGTAAATCCTTTGTCACCAGTCTTTGTATATATTTTCATAGCAATTAAATTTATCGTTTCTTTAATATAACATATATTATCACAGGAGCCCCCATTACCGGTGTAACAGCATTAAGCGGTATCATTCCTCCATTAGACGGTAAATAGCACAACACATTGCACGCAAGAGCTATCAACGCTCCACACAACATCGTTGCCGGCAGAAGCATGCGATGATTATCGGTCTTTAAAAGAAGTCTCGCTATATGAGGAACTGCTAAACCGATAAAAGCAATAGGTCCACAAAAAGCTGTTACTATAGCAGTAAGCAAACCGGTGATTATCAATAATATATTTCGTGTCTGCTTTACATTGATTCCTAGGTTTTCAGCATATTGATCTCCTAGCAACATGGCATTCAAGGGTTTTATCATCATCAGCGAGGCAACAAGTCCTACCAACGTTATAACAGAAAATAAGGGAATATTATCCATCGTGACTCCACCAAAGTTTCCCATTCCCCATACCATATAACTCTTCACACCTTCCTCTGTAGCAAAGAAATTAAGAAGTGATATTGCAGAATTAGCCAGATAACCAATCATCAGTCCGATGATAAGCAACATCACATTATTGCGAACCATTGATGAAAAACCAAAGACGATAAACGTAACTATCATCGCTCCTGCAAAAGCAGCCAAGAATATAGCTATAAATCCAGAAACAGAGAACATCCCAACTGCCATATTCCCACCCAAAGCCAACATCACAAAAGCAACTCCTAAACCAGCACCACTATTGATACCAAAGACATCTGGACCAGCTAATGGATTACGAAACGTTGTCTGCAACATCAAACCGCATGTCGCCAAAGAAGCTCCTGAAAGAAGTGCCGTTATAGCTTGCGGAAGTCTTGACTGCAAAACAATAAATTTCCAAGACTCCCGTAAGCAATCACCTCCTGACAATATAGTAACAATAGCCTCAATAGGGATTTTTACAGATCCTATTACAATGTTAGCTATAAACATCAATACGATGCCTAAAGATAACCATATAAGGTATATTGCACCTTTTGTCATATCAATTTCCTAACTTATGATAATATCTCAACTGACCAAGTCTTAAATCTGGATGAAGGATGATAATCATATCCTTTAATAATCTGTCTGGATGAAAACTGGCTTCCTCATAATATCTTGTCAAAGTGCAATTTGCGCCATACACATTATTACTCTTAAAAGCCTTCATCTCGCCATATCCGTTATAATCAGACTTTAGTTCACCAAGAGTTGACGGATGAATATCATACTTATACATCCACACATCAGCTTTACCAGCATCATCGAGAACCCTTTCAAAAGGCAAACTCAAAGAACCAGCACTCTTATCGGCAGCATATACATACTTACCGTTTGCATCACTAATCATCTGAGCTATGGTACTCTTTCCTCCAGGAACATACCACACGCTTCCTGTTTTAAGTTCGGTAATAACTGAACGTCTGATCTTTGATTTTATTGCCTCAGCCTTCAAAGCCTTATAATTATTGTCAATAGACTTAAATAATTTTATGGCTTCTTTTTCCTTACCATAGAGCATACCATAGAATATCATCCACTCTGCCCTACCCAATGCTGTGGGCTCCATATAATCAGCAGCCTCAACAATAGGAATATTTATATCCTCAAGTTTGCCATACCCACCACTATTTTCAAACGGAGAGATGATAAGAACCTGCGGTTTACTGTCTATAACTTTCTCAACATCTGCACTCATACCGTTTCCGCAATCAACAATATCTTTACCTATTCGTTTGTGAACATCAGGAATATTAATGTATTTAAGATCACAGACTCCAGTTATTGACTTCGCGCTATTCAAGTCGTAGAGAAGAGCGCAATGTACGGTTGAAAAGATGACGCTACGCTTAACCGGAACGTTTATTACTGAAGCGCCTTCTGACTTCAGATTATTAACTGCTTTAGAATCCAAAGCTTTATTTTCAGCCAACACATAAGTATGCAATATTCGAGACGGCTTCCATGGATCTTTAAGTTTTACTACACTATATCCATCATATTTCACTGCCTCTATATTCCTTGCATACTTGAAATGCAACGTATCACCTCCCATTGCATAACGGTCTGTTTTGCCGCTATTGCATGAGGAGAAGATACATACTAAAAATGAAATAAATAATAATAAATATTTCTTCATTAATTTACCTTTTCATATCCATAGTTGAAGAATATTGCCGCTGGTGATGCACCGCAAACATAATCCTTTACTTTTGTACCCGTAGAAGTAAACTCTCTTACATATCCATTCATATTATAATCAGGGGCATGAGTTTCAGAGCTTATACCATTTGATGCAATAAACACACGACCAGTGATGGGATCAACAGCTATCTGTGCAGGGCTATCTACTGTTCCAGCAAAAGCAGTTGTTGTTTTGGTAGCAAGAGTATAAATTCCGTAAGTAACAGCATTAGCTTTGTAAGCAGCATTAACAAAATAGAAATTACCTTGATACAAGTCTGCCATCGTTGCATCAAACAAAGTCGTTGATGATGTGCCTGATATCAGCTTCACCCCAGCACCAACTTGCTTATAGCTTGCATCATAAGAACCATAATCCAAAACATACAAACTATTATTAGCATAGAATAACTTTACAGGATTTGTTACGCCAGAGACAGCCTGTGTTTCAACAGATCCATTAGTAAGATTGATTGCAGATATAGTGCCTTTTCCCATACCATAATTAGAATTGGCTACATAAATATAGTTACCTACTCCTACAAGTCCCTCTGGATAAGATCCTACAGTGTATTTATTTGAAAGAGCATAAGTTGTTGTATCTACTGCAGCGACAATACCATGGTAGGTGGTAAAATAGATCTTACCGTTTCCAGCAATGATATGACGAGGATTAGTACCAAGATCAGTACCCAGCAAATCAGTAGTCTTAATCTGTTTGATACTCTTCAATGTGGTTTTGTCTACGACCTCAATAGTTGCCGAACCATCAACTACGATATACATTTTACTACCATATACAAGTCCATCATTAGCTCCCGTTCCTAGAGAACTACCATTAGCCTTAGCAAATACACTAGTAGTTGACTCACCGCTTGTATAATCAATATACGAAAGATTAGCAGGATTTGTAGATGTGCCATAGGCTATAACATAAGCGCCATCACTGACAGCTTTTAGTCCTACACCCTCATATTTATCGTCTTCACTACAAGAAGCCAATCCTAAGATGGCTGTTACAATAAACAAAACACTCAAAAATTTTCTATTCATATTATTTTCTATTAATTATTACACTTAAAAACTATACGTTGCCGACATCGTAAAACTTCTTCCTGGCATAGGATACATATATATAATATTGTATTGCTTATTAAATATATTCAGTATATCGCCACGCAAAGTAAGTTTGCCACCTATATCAATCGTCTTATACATAGACAATCCTGCTTCTATATATCCAGGAATACTATTTCCATTATAATGTTCATTGTTTGCCCAGCGCATAGTCATTCCCGTCCCATGAATACTTAAATTAACCAAAGGATTCTCATAGCTCAACGAGACACTGCCAGAATGAACCGGCATATAAGCCAACTGATTATGATAGTATTCAGAAGTCCTACTTGTTCGGTTCTCACATTTATTATATGTGTAATTACTAGATAACGAAATAGTCTGCCGTGAATCTAAATGATATGAGGCAAGAATAGACGCATCAACACCTTGAACAAGAACCTTACCTACATTAATATGTGTCCATACAAACATATTATAAGGAACAGCAACGATTTTATCTTTTACATTATTAATATAAGCATCTAATGTAGCTTCAAAATCCATGCGATGAGAGAAACTCTGTCTCCACGTAACACCTAAGTTAAATTGCTTTGTAATTTCTGGCTTCAAATCACGACTACCATAAAGATAATAATAGCTTTCAGTAAACGTTGGAGCTCTGAAAATACTCTTGTAAGAAGTTCTCACAAACAAGTCGTGATTTTGAAGTAATTTATATGATAATGAGAAACTAGGTGACAATCTTCTCATATCCTTACTACCCTCGCCATCCTTTTCGTCATTAAGGTAAACAGAATGAAGAAGACGTGCCATGGCAGTAAATCTACTGATGGAATATTTTGCCGTGAAACTCTGCATGATGGTGTTGCGATAAGGTCGTGTATCAGTGGCAAGACTGCTATTGAGATTATTATAAGCATAATCCAACGAATAGTCAAAAGCCAAATGATCAACAGGGGTATACAACAAACTTGCACTTCCATAATATTCACGTTGCCAATAGCTGGCATCCTTAATTCCATCAGGATAAACATCATCCTTATATATAGAAGCTGCCCAGTTTACTTTAGCATTCACCTTCAGACTTAGATTTCCACTATTGTTTCGTGTCGTGAAAAAGGTCTGCAAGAAAGCATTTCTATCACGCAGACGCTGACCGCTTATATTCGTATAATATATCACCTGACCAGGCAATAGCCTATTGTTATCGTAATAATATATCTTCGTCCACAGATTAGACAACTTGTTAATGCTCCATCTCAGATCCATCTCTCCGTGATAGCTATCCATTTTGTTATGGGTACGTTTCTCGTGAGTAATCAAACTTATATTTTTAAGCGTAAAGGGGAAGTTATTATCTGCGTGCGTATATTCAGAAGAAACACTCGCGACAAAAGAGTCACTATATCTTTGAGTATATTTCACAAAAGGATTGAATAAGCCAAACGAGCCTGTCTTTATTTCCGTAAGCAAGTGAGCACGATAATCCGACGGTAACATTTTAAGAGTTTCTATGGAAAGAACAGCTGGATAGGCTGCTTGACGAGCTGGAATAAATATATCGTCATTGTCTCCTATAGCAAGACTCACGCTCCCTACATTATTTAATGCGTAACGTGATAAATCTATTTCACCATTCTGACATTCGCTCAATATAATACCATCATACGAAACACCAGTATGTTGACTTCCCAATCCCCTCACAGATACAGTCTTCATTCCACCCGTACCTCCATAATCACGAATATTGATACCAGCAAGACGATGAAGAGCATCTGAAATATCGGTAACTCCGAACTTTAATAAGTCGGTGCTTCCAAGATACTGCACAGGAGCCGTTGAAAGTACACTACTTTTATGAGCACTAGCTATAACCTCTACATCATCAAGTAATATAGAGTCACTTTGAGCCATGACAGAATTGTCATAAGTCAAACATAATATAATACACAATAAGATCTTTCTCATTCTTCCTCGAGAATTGGAAAATATTAAATTACAAAGGCAGGTCTTCTGACTACACGACTTAAAACAAGCACCTTCCCGGTATTAACCAGTGGTATAAGCTTATTCATCAATGTCGCTTACAGCAGCGGGACTGTCAAGGATTTTCACCTTATTCCCTTTTAATCATTCTTTTGAACCATTTGCGTTGGCGAATTTACGATAAAACAGTGAGATATGCAAGCAAAAGAAACTTTTTAATGAAAAAAAAACGGCTATATCACTTGACGACAACATATATAAATTGTATATTTGCCAATGTCTAACATCGTTATAACCATAAAAACATATATTATGCAAGATTCATTAAAAAAAGTTTTATCGGGAGATTTTAACAAGAAAAAGTTTCTGATGTTTGCCATTACAGCTTTTATAACATTATTAGTTTGGAATCTCCCGATAAATGTATTCGGCATTGATGGTTTAACTATCGTGCAACAGCGTGTCATCGCCATATTTGCAATGGCTGTGCTTTTATGGATTACCGAAGCCATACCGGCTTGGGCTACTTCCATTACTATAATCTTTGTTCTACTGTTCTGTGTCAGCGACTCCTCGTTCTCTTTTCTTCAGGGAACAGAAGGACAATATGGCAAACTGCTTGATCATGTTGGTGTCATGGCGTGTTTTGCCGACCCTACAATCATCCTGTTTCTTGGTGGATTTATCATCGCTATTGCCGCTACTAAAAGTGGACTTGACGTACTCATGGCAAGAACTCTGATGAAGCCATTCGGCAAAAAAAGTGAAAATGTTTTATTAGGTTTTCTGCTCATAACGGGTATCTTCTCTATGTTTATTTCAAATACTGCAACAGCAGCTATGATGCTAACATTTCTTACACCTGTTTTTAAAGCTTTACCAGCAAACGGAAGAGGACGTATGGGGTTAACGATGGCTATCCCTATTGGTGCCAACCTTGGCGGCATGGGAACGCCTATCGGAACACCTCCAAATATATTCGCACTAAAATATCTTAACGACCCCACAGGCATTAATCTTGGTATTACTTTCACCCAATGGATGATTATAATGGTTCCTTTAGTCATCATACTAATTATCATTGCCTGGAGGCTTATTCTTTACTTCTTCCCTTTCACACAAAAAACAATAGATCTTAAAATTGATGGAGAAGTATCTCATAATTGGCGTACAGTTGTTGTTGGAGTTACAATAATAACAACAATATTACTATGGATTTTCGGCAGTCAACTTTTTGGCATAAACGCAAATACAACAGCAATGCTGCCTATTGCTGTATTCGCTCTGACTGGTGTCATCACAGCAAAAGACTTACAAGAAATTGACTGGTCTGTAATCTGGATGGTTGCAGGAGGTTTCGCATTAGGTATGGCAATGAATGGAACTGGACTTGCAGAGAATGCGATAAACAGTATTCCTTTCGGTCAATGGAATCCGTTTGTCATCCTCATCACAGCTTGTCTGATATGCTATGGTCTAAGCAATTTCATCAGCAACACGGCAACTGCTGCACTTTTGCTCCCTATCTTGGCAGTCGTTTGTAAAGGAATGGGTGACAGTCTTGGATCAATCGGCGGAACAGTAACCGTTCTTGTAGGTATCGCCATTGCTGCAAGTGCTGCCATGTGTTTACCTATAAGTACACCTCCAAACGCTATTGCATTCTCAACTGGTTTGATTAAGCAAAACGATATGGTAAAAGTTGGACTATCAGTAGGCATCGTCACTTTGGTTCTAGGTTTAGGAACATTAATCATATTCGGAAGATTGGGTATCTTCTAATATCTATATACATAAAAGATGCCCCCCGAAAGTTATAAAACTTTCGGGGGGCATTCATAAATATATAATTAAATCATTTCATTAGAAAGGACGTCCACCGCCGAAACCGCCACGGTGTCCTCCGCCTCCCATACCGCCACGTGGACGATCTCCTCTACCAGGGCCATCCCCGTCAGGACCATGCTGCATATTCATGCGTGCATCCTTACCTCCAAAGATGTTAACACGATAGATAACATGCAACATTGCATAACTGTTTATGCTATTATATTGTGTGTCGCTACGCTGTATCGCACTTATCGTACGGCTGAAATTACTCTGATTGTGTAGAATATCATATAATTGCAAGCTCACTGTAAGTGGACTACCTTTAAGGAAGCCTTGTGATAACTGAGCATTCCATACAAGTTCATTCGTATTCATAGCGTTATCACTATATCCTCTACGACTATTATTATGAAGGTCTGTTGCCAAACTTGTACCCCAAGGTAGAGTTATGTTTACCGAACCACCATAAGCAAACTGCCACGTATCAAGATTATTATTATTCAAGATATCATTACGGCTGTGAGTATAGTTCAACGAACCGTCTGCAGCAAGTTCCAACCAACCATTACGATAACTTGTCTCAATTCTTTCACCTAAAGATGAAGAACGAGTAGTTGTCTTTGTTGATTCGTTATTCAAGAAGTTAAACGCAACATAATTATTATAGCTCACATTTGTGAATGTGTTCACATTGAAAACACCAGCTGAGTCAATAGCCGTATTAAACATAAATGCACCTCTTACATTCCAGTTACCGTTAATATTTTCAGGGCGAGTAACTCGTCCACCGGTAGCCTCATTATAGGTAACCATACTACTTATATCGTTACTGGTATTACTATAATTGATGAATGTCATTATTGCACGCTGTTTTTTCTCAATATAATTATTATAGAATAATCTAAAGTTATTTGTAAACGAAGGCTTCAATCCTGGGTTACCCTTTGAGATGTTCAATGGATCACTGTCATCTGTTATATCAAGTAACTGTGTCATACTAGGTTGCGATGTCGTTCCACGGTAGTTAATACGAAGATTACTTACCTTACTGAAACGATAGCGGAAATCCAATGTTGGAGTTACGTTTGTAACATTACGGGTTGTATCTACATGCACCCCTTGATAATTCTGCATATAACTAGACTTCTGAGGTTCAACCATCACACCTACGTTAAACGTATATTTTGTGCGGATTATTCTCAACATCAATTCGAAGTCATGAATATAATTCTTATACTCTGAATAACGACTAAGATTTGTATCAATATATGATTCAACAGGATTTGCCAATCTTGAAAGATAAGAATTCCAATCGCCATACATCAAAGGTAGACCAGAGAAATAGTTCTCACCAAGATTACTGAAATCATAAGTTGAGCGATCGCTCTTGCTATATTTATATTCATATTTATAACTAAACTGCAAGAAAACAGCCCTCATGATTGGTTCGCTATATGTGAACTGCAAATCATACCCTGAGTTTGTTGTAGGAGTAACATTCCATCTATTCGTCTGATAGGTTGAATCTACATTGCTAGAGTTCATTATCTGGTATAGATGCACATTACTTAATGACAAACTCTTGCTGTCACTCTTACCATAACTTACATCTCCCTTTAATGTCAAGTTGCGTCCTTTAGTACCAAATTTTCTATTATATTGCAACATAGCGCCAATATTTTTATTATTGCTATTGCTAATACCGCTGTTATCGCGAGTGTTAACCATCAGATTTTCATCTGATAGTTTCTTTATTGACTCCGCTGATAAAGGATCTAAAACATACGAATAAGGATCTGCATTATAAGAACCAGACGTACTCTTGCTTACACCATCATTATTAGAATATGTGAATGAAGGACGAAACATGATATCTGTCATAGAATCAGGATTCCATTCCAATCTCATTCTTGCATCCCAACTGTCACTTCTACTAAAACTCTGACTAATACTATTTGAAAAAGCGCCTTTAGTACTTACGAAATTTTCTACAGAGCTCGTCGTGTTTACATCACCATCCGCATGTTGCCAACGTACAGAAGCATCAATTTGAAGTTTATCTTTCTGTTCAAAATTATAATTCAAACCTAGCATTTTAGATGCATTCAAACCTTGCTGTCCGGCACCAAAGCTACCATAGCCACCGCCACCAGGAAATCCTTTATCGTTGGTGTTATTAGCATTGGCAAAAACCATCAACCTATTTTTATCATTAAAATAAGCTCCCATAGCCCTGTTTGAATAACGATCTTTAGTACCTGCTGAAAGATCTATGTTACTAAACATACCTTTATTCATTCCAGGCTTCATACCAAAGTCTAATACCGTTTCCTCTTCACCATCATCAATACCGGTAACCTTTGCCAAGTCACTTTTCTTGTCATAAGCCTTAATCTTATTAATCACTGATGTTGGGATATTCTTTAATGCCGTTTTCGTATCGCCGGTCATAAACTCTTTTCCTTCAACAAGAATTTTCTTGACTTGCTTACCATTAATAGTAATTGTACCGTCGTCAGCAATCTGTGCTCCAGGAAGTCGTTTCACCAATTCTTCAATAGTAGAACCTTCAGGAGTACGATATGCCGAGGAATTATAAACAAATGTATCTTCCTTCAGCGTCACCTTTGCAGCTTGTCCAACTACAGTCGCTCCTTTCAACATAACAGCATCTGATCCAAGAATAATTTTACCAAGATCAACATTACCTGAATTCGCAATATTTAAACGCTTTACAACCGGCTTATAACCAATACTAGTTATACGAACAATATAACGTCCGTCATCATTTGCTTTGACAGAAAATTTACCTTCGTTATTAGAAATTGTACCGGCAACAAAAGTACTGTCTTTCGCACGTAGCAATTGCACTGTTGTCTGCGTTAGTGGCTCTTTGGTATCACGATCGGATAAACTTCCTGTGATGAGGCGATTTTGCGCATACGAGGCAACGGCAAAAAACGCCAGTAGAAATAGTATTAAAGATTTTTTCATCTAATGTATAATTTATTTACGATAGGTTAGACTCTATTTTTTGCAACAAGTTTAATCAAAAATGTCAAAATATGAGTTAAAATTTTGTTATTAAACCAAAATGATATATTTTTGCATAGGAAACTTACGTTATAACGGTATATGGAACAAAGAATAATAATATCCAAAAATATTGGAGAAGAATTAGCTAAGGCTATTTCAGAATGTGAGCACGACAAGCTTTTTGTACTTACTGATGAAACTACGCATGAAAAGTGCTGGCCCACCATTGGCAAACTTATAAGAATGAGAAATGCCAGAGTCATCACAATAAAGGCTACAGATTCACATAAGGATATTGATTCTCTTGCCCAAATATGGCAGGAACTAGGCAAAGGCGGTGCTACAAGACATTCATGTATGGTTAATCTTGGTGGTGGTATGGTTACAGACCTTGGCGGTTTTGCTGCCTCTACCTTTAAAAGAGGTATTGATTTCATTAATATTCCAACTACCCTTCTCGCTATGGTTGATGCTTCTGTTGGTGGAAAGACAGGCATGAACTTTAATGGATTAAAAAATGAGGTTGGCGTATTCAACGATAGTAAGTTTGTTATCCTTGACACTGAGTTTCTAAAGACACTTGACAGTGAGAATATTCTTTCAGGATATGCCGAAATGCTTAAACACGGTCTTATATCAAACGATAAGATGTGGGCACAGTTGGTTAATTTTGAAATCAGCAACCCTGATTTCGGCTTACTACAAACGATGGTTGCCGACTCTGTAGAGGTGAAAAAGGACATAGTGAAAAAAGATCCTTATGAATATGGCATAAGAAAGGCTTTGAATTTAGGACATACTTTTGGACATGCTTTTGAAAGTTGGTCATTAAAGCGTAAGCCTATACTTCATGGTTATGCTGTTGCCTACGGACTTATATGCGAATTATATCTAAGTAGCGTAAAGGCAGGATTCCCTACCGACAAGATGCGACAGACCGTTAATTTTATACGTGAGAACTATGGCACGTTAGGAATAACGTGTGATGATTATGACGAACTTATAGAGCTGATGACTCACGATAAGAAAAACAAAGCTGGAATCATCAATTTCACTCTACTTGAAAATGTAGGTAAGATAAAGATAAACCAAACTGCTACTATCGAGGAAATAAAAGAAACTTTAGATTTCTTCCGCGAGGGATAATGCCTTGACACGTGCTGGTTTACCAGTTTCTGTGAGAGGAATACTTTCAATATGAAGATAATCGTGAGGACACCAATATTTAGGTAGCACACGTTTACATATAGCTTCTACTTCGGCGATATTGTCGTTTTCAGTAATGAGGACCACAATCTCGCCGAATTTTTTATCACTACGTTTTGTGATCATAAAATTCGACTCCATATAAGGGCTAAGAGCACGCTCAACTTCTTCCATCTGGATTTTGATGCCACCGCTACAGATCACATTATCTTTCCTGCCTAATATTCTGAATTTCCCATCTTTAAGTTCAACGATGTCATTGGTTACAAGTTTGCCATCATGTACCAAAGGTGCATCAATAACCAAACATCCGTCTTCGTTTTGCGAAACATCAACACTGTCAAAAGGAGTGTACCATTCTGAAGCACCATCGCCATTCAGTCTACGAAGGGCTATGTGCGAAAGCGTCTCCGTCATGCCATAAGTGCTCCATACATGATTAGGGAAACTGCGCAATGCCTTTGCCAGTTCATCGTCTATCGCTCCCCCACCAATAATCAAATGGGTGAAGCTACGTAATGTCTCTGCTTCAGCAGCAACATTCAAAGAATTATAAACCTGTAAAGGCACCATTGCAGCCAAAGAAGGTTTATCAAAAGATAAAGATATATCCTTCAACGGATGACCACTTGGAGTTACACTCACTAAATTAAGTTTGCGCTCAATACTGCGCACAACCAACATTTTCCCGGCGATATAATCTAAAGGCATACACAAAAAAGCAGTATCACCAGGACGTAACCCAAGAAAGTCACACGTTATTCTTGCAGAATTCAACATACGTTTCTTTTCTACATACATTGGTTTAGGATTTCCTGTAGATCCACTAGTATGAACAAGTATCATATCTGATTCATTGTTCCATTCCGTCAAAAATTCATCTAGTGTCATTCTCTGTACCAAATTTTATCTCCATCAATCACCAATGGCATATCAATGTTATCAGTAAACAGTTGTCCTGTACCAAGTCCCTGTGGCATGGAAACAGAAGGACCGTAAGTCTTCGCACAATAATGAGCAATCGCATTCAGTCCTATATTACTTTCCAATGCACTTGTTATCCAACTGCCGATACCTCGTTCTTTAGCCAGCTGTATCCATTCGTCGCAGCCATACATTCCACCATGAAGACTTGGTTTGAGAATTATATACTGTGGACGTATCGAATCTAAAAGATATTCTTTCATACTCTTCACATTCACACCAATAAGTTCTTCATCCAACGCTATTGGCAATGGAGTTTCCTTGCACAGGCGTGCCATGTCTTTCCATTGATGTTGCTTTATAGGCTGTTCTATTGAATGAATATCATATTGAGCTAATGCCTCAAGGCGTTCCATCGCATTGTCAGGAGTAAATCCACCATTGGCATCAACTCTTAACTCTATCGTATTTTTATCAAAAGCCTCACGGATATGCTTGATCAAATCAAGTTCCTTATCAAAGTCTATTGCACCAATCTTCAATTTCACGCAATGGAATCCTGCCTTTAACTTTGTTTCCAAGCGGGAATACATCTCTTCAAATGTTCCCATCCATACAAGTCCGTTAATGGTTATTCCTTCCTCTCCACGTGCAAAAGGGGTATCATATAAACGTGCAGAACCATTTGCATCCAACTGTGCAAAAGCTGTTTCTAGTCCAAACAATATTGAAGGATAAGGGCGAAGCATCTCGTAAGGTATATTGCCCGTCTGTTCTACCATTCGGCATATATCACTTAGAATCTTGAAATATTCAGGAACGGCATCGCATGAAAGATCCGGCAAAGTTGCACATTCTCCTACACCCTTTATGCCTGGACGGTCATCATCAGTTATCGTAAGATAATAACTTTGACGCGTTGTATAAACACCACGCGAAGTACCAGCAGGTTGTTTGAAATGCAATGTTCGTTCTGAAATTTCAATATGTTTCATATTTCTTTAAAGATTCTAATTTAAATAATGCTATTACGAGATGTTATCTAAATCAAGGGAATTGAGGATATTTATCAAAGTCTGGTTTACGCTTTTCTAGGAAAGCCTTTCCACCCTCCTGAGCCTCATCCATCGTATAATACAACATTGTTGCATCACCTGCAAGTTCTTGTATACCAGCTTGCCCATCAAGTTCTGCATTCAATCCGGCCTTAATCATTCTCAAAGCAAGTGGACTGCGTTCCATCATGATTTCAGCCCACTCTACACATGTATCTTCAAGCTCATCAAAAGGAACAACTTTATTGACCATTCCCATTTCTTCAGCTTCTTTTGCTGAATACTGCTTACATAAGAACCAAATTTCACGAGCCTTCTTCTGGCCTACCATTCGTGCAAGATAGCTTGCGCCGAAACCAGCATCAAAACTTCCAACTTTAGGACCAGTCTGTCCGAATATAGCATTCTCTGAAGCTATTGTTAAGTCGCACATAATATGAAGCACATGTCCTCCGCCAATCGCATAACCGTTGACCATTGCAATAACTGGTTTTGGCAAACGACGTATCTGCATTTGAACATCAAGTACATTCAGGCGTGGCACGCCATCATTACCAACATATCCACCACGACCTTTCACGTGCATGTCACCACCAGAACAGAATGCCTTGTCACCAGCTCCTGTTAATATCACTACACGAACGTCAGTGCATTCACGACAATAATTAAATGCCTGACTCATTTCCCATGTTGTCAATGGTGTGAAAGCATTGCGATAACGCTCTCTGTTTATCGTAATCTTTGCAATATGATTATATTCCTCGAAGAGGATTTCCTTGAAATCAAACCCTTCAATCTTTTTCCATTCTCTTGTCATATCTTTGTATAATATTCTTTTATAACATTCATATCATTTTCAGCATCAGTGAAAACTTCTAATACGGTTGGACTATCTGACTTCATATTAATGAATTTGTCAAGTCCAGCCTTTAGTTCCTCTGCATTTGATGCCACAATATAATTTATATGGTTTGCACTACATATTCCAACAGCGCTTGTATTATGCTTTGCCATAACAAGATTGTCGCGTGCATTGCTATCTTTAAGCCCATCAAACTTTCCGAATATCGCACCACCACCATTATTAAGCAGTAATATTTTAAAGTTTCCACCTATATTTCTATTCCATAAAGCATTCTGATCGTAGAAGAAACTTAGGTCGCCTATTACGCAATATGCATCTTTGTCAGTAGCCAAAGAATATCCAGCTGCAGTAGACAACGAACCTTCTATACCGTTTATACCACGATTCACATATATATAGCCTTTTGAATAGATACACCCAAGACGTACTGACATGCTATTGGCATACTGTCTTATAATATCATGATGAGAAATAGCTTCTTCAAAAGACTTCACAGCATACATCTGAGAATATTCAGGGACGAACGAACGACATTTTTCCACAACGTTCTTCACCTCTGTTGAATCATGCCAAAGATGATAATATGCCTCTGATTTATCAAATACTACATTCTCTAACAATTCAGAAACATTACCTTCTATCACGCCAACTGCATTCATCAAGGTATCAGCAATCTTACCATCTTCACTTGCCATCCATACCTCTGCTGTACGTGCAGCCTTACGCAAAAACTTTTTAATAGACTTACTAACAACACACTCACCAATATATAATATAAAATCAGGAAGATAACGTTCGTCATTCTCAACACATCTCGCAATTTCATCCATATATAGCTGCTGTCCACAAGTGCTCAATGATTCAATCAATACAACAACGTTAGATTGCAAATAAGCTGATAATCTTTTATTTATAATCTTCTCTTTAGTTTGGCCTATAACGATCATCGGTCTGCTTGCATGCTTAAATCTATCAAGCATCAACGCTCTTGCTTTTGTTGTATCAACACTAGCTGATACAAATTCTATCTTTCGTTCAACAGGTAATTTTGTTTTAGTAAACTCATAAAGCGGTTCGGTAATTGGCACATTAATATGCACTGGACCACAAGCACCACCTGAACATGAAATCAACGCCTCATTGATCATGCGATTGCAATACCACCTTTCTTCTTCATCATGAAATTCAGGAATATTTATAGCCATCTTTACAAAAGCTCCCAAAGCTCCATTCTGTGGTATAGTCTGTCCGTCAAGTTGATTAATCCACTGAGCAGGACGATCTGCCGAAACAACGATGAGTGGAATATGTTGATAAAACGCTTCTGCAACTGCGGGTAATAGATTAAGTAATGCAGTTCCTGATGTCACACACACAACAACAGGACTATTTATTGCTTGTGCTATACCCAAAGCATAAAAGCCAGCACTGCGTTCATCAGTAACAGGGTAACATTGAATATCCGGGCACTCATTTAGATTGTGTACAATCGGAGCATTTCTGCTACCCGGACAGACAACAGCCCTTCTCACACCATGATTCACAAGAAGTGAAGTGAGAATATTTACGTTTCCCTTATCTGAGTACATCAAGCATTGTATTTAGTTTATATTCTGTCTCTTGCCATTCATGTGCCTCATCACTATCAGGAAGTAAACCTCCACCAGCATAAAGCTTGTAATATTTTCCTTCTATCTGCATACAGCGTAATGAAACATAAAGATGTGTTGTTCCAAAATAATTCATCGGGCCACAGAATCCACTATAATAATGACGTTGTCCGTGTTCGTTTGAGAGGATGAATGAACGTGCAGCCTCTTTTGGAATACCACACACAGCAGGAGTTGGATGCAGTTCATCTATCAGCTTACCAACCAGCTTGTCATCACGCATAGAGAAATAGAAATCTGTACGCAAGTGATATAAATTTGCAGCTGTCGTTATATGTGGGTCAGACATCTCTATATCTGATGAAAACATATCTAGGCATGTTCTTATATAGTCTGAAACATATTTCTGTTCTTTTACATTCTTCTCACTCCAAGGTCCTGGCGTTTTCATCGTTCCAGCCAATGCCATAGTATGCCATTTTGATGTATCAGAACCTTTCTCTAACAACACTTCAGGGGTAGACATAACCCAGGTACCACTTTCGGGAGTTGACACAAGAGAGACAAACTGGTGAGGATACATCTTGCACGCTTTCACGAATAGCGATATTGCCCGTTTCTCAATACTGCTGTCTACAATGATAGTACGAGAAAGGACTAGTTTATCAAAGCTACGATCAAGCAAATTAGAATGGAAACACTCAAAATCTTCTCGATATGCATCCCGATCATAAGACACATCTAATTTTGTTTCCTCATCAATGCCTTGCATTTCTTCGCACGTCATTACTTCTATTTTATCTGGAGAAATCAGCAACAAACTATCATTATCCAAGCAGAAAGGAGCAAATACAAAACCACTTTTATTTTCCAGTTCAGCATACGAAGAAAGACGCTTCGGCATAGAATCCGAAGAAATCTTCACACAGGTATCTGTGTCAGGCAAACGATAAATTGCAAAACTAATCATTCTTATTTTTCGGCGCAGTAGATCTCATTATATAATTAGTGACATGAACTGTAGAAATCAAGTTTCCTTCACTGTTTTTTATATCAATTTGCCACTCGTGCAACGTATTTCCTTTGAATTGCAGTTTGCCATAAGCGGTTACGGTATCGCCTTCAAGTACTGCACGTACATGATTTCCGCTTACATTAATTCCTACACAAATTTTACCAGGACACAAAGCCAAACTACCAACGCCTGCCAAGTTCTCTGCCAATGCTAGAGAAGCACCTCCACTAAGGAAGCCAAATGGTTGACGATTACGTTCATCAACCTTCATTCTAGCCATACAAGTATCTGGCTCTGGAGTAGAAATAAATTCCATACCGAGGGTGTTAGACAACCCATCATCTTTTAGCAATATTTCTTTTTGTTTTTCTACATTCATAATGTTATCTTTTTCCTTATTGTAAAGATGCTGCAAACGATAGCAGAATAATCAAGTTTGTCTGAATGTCATGCCTATTGCAGCTGTATCATATGCAAAGATATAAATAAAATGTGGAACAACCTAAATATTTACTCAGAGATTATATTGTAATTTGCCTGACTATAATCATTAATTATATTCATGTAAGAAAAAGTTTCTTTGAACAAAATTACTTAAGTTAATTTAGTCTTAATCTGGTCTTAATATATCTATCCTTAACAAAATGAGCCACTTACTTTGATAATAAGTGACTCATTTAGATTATTACTGTTTAAATCTTGATGTATCAATGGCTTGATTTTTCTTCTCTTTATACCCTCCAAATTTATACGTGAAAGAAACACCGAATTCACGATAACAAGAGAAATCCATGCCAAGATCCTGTCGATCGTAATTGATGCGTGGATTGATGACTGAAGTTTGGAAAATGTCATTACAGAACACACGAACAATGGCATGTTTTTTCATAAATAACCATCTAGCACTAAGATTTACATCACCTGAAGCGGGCAAGTCATAAGTAGCCTGAATAGCTTTAGAACGAATCATACCATCAACCGACAAAGTTATATCTGGGCTTGTAGAAAGTGTGATATTGTTGTTGAGATTTGCCATAACATAAAAGACATGACGGTCAAAACTAATATCATAAAAGTGATCATCTTTCTCACGCTGCCATACGCCCATCAATGTAAATCTACTATCTAGCAATTGTGATACTTTAAAAGGAACAATAGCCTGTAAACCGCCTTGTTGCTGGAAATTAAAGTTTTGCGACTGATAACTGATTGCTAATCGGTCATGGCGCTGATAAGGTGACTGCACAAAATAATTGTTGGTATAGTTAAACCATCCTATTAATTGATATTTACTTTTCATGACATATACTGTCTGAAACTGATACTCATCAGCAGGTTTCAAATTTGGATTACCCGTAATTTCATTAGTTATGATGCCAAAGATAGATGGCTTTGAAATGGTGCGTAGAATACGCAAAACAGAAGTAATAACCCCTGTATTATTCCTTACTGGTCGTTCCGCCATTAATGATGTTGTCAAAGGTTTTGAGTTAGGAGCAAATGATTATCTAAAAAAACCTTTTGGGATGCAGGAACTAATTGTACGAATTAAAGCTCTAGCTAAGCGTGCAAGTATCTATCAAACTATTAATCATTCCATAGATTTGAATAAAGAGATAACCATTGGACAATATCTGTTGAATACTAAAACTGAAAAAATTATATATGATGGCATTTCTCAGGAATTGTCTCATCGAGAAACAGAAATTCTACGTATGTTGGCGGAAAATAAAGACACTGTTGTTGAGACTAAAGATATTCTTCTTCAACTGTGGGGAGATGACAGTTTTTTTAATACCCGTAGCCTTCAGGTTTTTATAACAAAACTTCGTCACAAGTTATCTAAAGATGATAATATCAGAATTATTAATGTAAGAGGTGTGGGCTATAAATTAATCTTTTAATAAACAGTCCTCGTTACAACACGTCGTTAAATAACTATCCACCTGTGGTCCATGAAACGGAGTATCTCACGACCTTGTTATTGATAACGCCAAGCATACGCATGTATTTAGGAATTGTGTTAAGCTTATGTCCGCCAAGAAACAGGTATCAATCTGTCTATAATGGACACCTGTCAATAGCTAATGGATGACTGTAGACAAAATAAAGAAAAAATAATATATGTATGGCGTAAATAGCATAATTGCGAAAAAAACGCCAAAAATAGGTGTGCTCGAGAGTTTAATGTCACTTTTAGGCCGATAATGTCACTTAATGTCACTCGCTAAACCCTTATAAACAAAGGGCTAGTGACATTATGACATTAGTGACATTGAAAAAACTTTTTCTGGTATAGTGGCTTTTGCCGTATTAGGTTTATATTTGTTATTAAATATGTTGTCTAATCTTACCAGATTGGTTATCAGTCTTTAGACAGAATTAGGTTACTGACTTTAGCGAAATAGATTTACCACTCCCCTAAATTGACGAAAAATCTAATTTGTGTTATCATGATTTAGATAAAACTATACACGTAAATTCTAATTCACGAAATAAGGCAGAGTGATTAGGGCCTAATCACTCGGCAGTTTACGAAGCAATAGGGAGTGATAAGACCCTAATCACTATTTGATGGAATAATAAACACTATACCAAAGATCGCTTGAGTGATTTTTTATATTGAACTGCGTTAACGATGTACGGACTCTAAACTATTGATGGATAACACATGCCTCGCTTTTTCTAGAAAAATCAGCTATAGCAAACAGTATTTTATCTACTGCATTTTATAATAAAATCATGCACACAAAGACTTGAAAATTCATTTCTATGATCAGAAGTTTGCATTATATCGACATAAAGTTTATAATCCTACGATCAAACGTTTTTATTCCTTCGATGAAACGTTTGCGTTTCTATATGGAAAACATTATGTTGTAAAAAGGGACTTGCATTTTTGACAAGACAAAATCACCTTAAAATATTCTCAATTATGCGTTTCATCATTAAAACGACTCATAATGACGTAGCTAGTACGTAGCTTACCGCAGCTATTTTTTTAGTTTTTATTTTCAACAATGCTAGTAAACAAGGGACTTTCAAGCACAAACGTAGCTCCGTAGCTATTTATTTAAAAACTCTTAGAGGGGAATTCTGTATTTAAGTACATGTTTTATAATGCCAATTGATACGAAATCAATGAGAACGGGGTACCTCTTAAGGATATACTTAGCGTAGTACATAGTACGCGAATACGTCTGCTTTATATTTCTGTTTGCAAGAAATTCATATTGGATATTTATTATCTACCATCATAGCAGATAGAATTCTGATTTTGAGAAGAAAAAAATCATTCATTATTCACAGCTTTTTATAACTCTGAAAAATGATTTTTCTGAAGATAATAAGTCACTCGAAATTGATTTATAAATGAATTCAAATTGATTCTAAATTCATTTCAAATTGATTTATAAATGAATTAGAAATCAACGAAACGACTATATGCATAATACGTACACGCATGCGCAACCGCGCGAAGATATAGATATAGATAATACCCGTTGGCGGAATTAAATTAGTGCATATTTAATTTGTCCAATGGGTTTGTTATTAATCTTGTTTATATATTGAAGGATTGTAAGTGCACTAATTTTCCCCGTAATTCTGGTAAACAATCCTTCTG